>Ga0114999_10000026_pt1 | contig 194923 bp, 192 predicted proteins | sample ArcticOcean_MG_C_3_FD_89820 | JGI IMG/M metagenome (GOLD analysis project Ga0114999, IMG submission 89820) | Marine microbial communities from western Arctic Ocean - ArcticOcean_MG_CB8_126 | ecosystem: Environmental > Aquatic > Marine > Oceanic | place: Arctic Ocean: Canada Basin | collected...
GAATCGATCCTATAGAGCCTCTACGTGCGTAGCGTCACTCGTTGATTCGCCCGGGGCGGCGAGCGAGCGACCGGTCCCTAGGCTAGCTATCTAAGTATCTCGTCTCTCACCAGGACAGCGCTGGTGTGAGACCAGCCCGACTCATCGACGTCTCGTTGACCCGCCTCGGGCGGGCAGATCAGGAGACGAGCTACGAAACGTTAGTTACGCAGCCAATGCCAGATCATTGTTGGCAATTATGGTTTTTCCAAGGGGTTTTACGAGGGCCCAGGAACCTCGGCACGCTACTCTACATTCACCAAACGCGTCGAAGCCGTGACGCCCCCGGTTTCCTGAGACACTTCCCTACCCCTGGCTCGATCATCAAGGTCCAGGGGGAAGTACGACACACGCTATCGGGTGTGAATACAGTTGACCACCCGGATCCTACTCAGGCGGCCTCAGCACCTTCTAGGTGGTGCTCCAAGTAACCGTGTAGAAGCGTTTCAACCTGCTCGAGCGCCGTGACTTGAAACAGCTCCATCCGCAATGTCTTCCCTCCCGGAAGTCCCTTGGTATACCAACCCAAGTGCTTGCGGAAATCGATCAGAGTGCGGTCGGCGTCGTGACCAAACTGAATCCCGTTTCGGATGTGCTCCAGACAGATATTGAATCGCTCCTCTACATCCGGCTCTGCCGGGATCGGTAATCCGTCCAGCGCGGCCCGCGCCTCACGAAAAATCCACGGGTATCCATGCGATCCGCGAGCGATCATGACGCCGGCACAGTTGGTCTGCTCCTTCATGTGCCCTGCGTCTTCCCCCTCTTTGATGTCGCCGTTCCCTACCACGGGCACATCGAGGGCGACTACCAACGAGGCGATTTCGTCCCAGCGCGCCTCACCCGAGTACATATCAGTCCGGGTTCGTGGATGTAGGGTGACCATCCGAGACCCTGCATCCTGACACCGTAGGCCAATCGCCACAGGATCTCGCGACGGTTCGTCATAACCGCTCCGGATTTTGGTGGTGACGGGCAACTCGGTGTTGGCCACCACTGACTTGATGATGCGCTCGACCAGGTCCATGTCTCGCAGACATCCGGAGCCACCGTTCTTCTTCACGATCTTCTTCACCGGACACCCGAAATTGATGTCGATGAAGTCGGGGCCGAAGAGGTCCGTCACGAGGGCCGAAGCCTCGCCCATAGTCTTTGCATCCGAACCGAAAATCTGGATTCCCACGGGGCGCTCCGCCTCGTCGAAACGCAGATGATCACGCGTCTGCTGGTTCCCCTGCATAATTCCGTCGGCGCTCACGAATTCTGTTGAAACGACATCGGCTCCGAAACGACGGCACAGTCGCCTATACGGAGACTCGCTCACGCCCGCCTGCGGCGCGAGTAAAAGAGGAGTCCGTTCGCTCGCTAGGAGCTCGAAGAGATCGTCAGCCATGAGTGGAAAGGTACGATCTGAGCCGAAAGCGGTGAAGGGTTACTCTTTGACAGCCCATCTCCTTTAGGAAATATTGGGGCGACAAGAATTCAGACAAAACACGACTCGCGAGGGCTCGCCCCTTCGGAGAAATCATATGAAGCTCAGGAAACTGTTCACTCAAGAAGCGGTGGACCTCAACCTTACCGCGGACTCGAAGGACGACACGCTCAAGCAGCTCGTCGCCCTCCTGAACCTCGATGCCAACTCAGAGAGCATTCTCTACAAGACGCTGAAGCGCCGCGAAAACCTCGGATCGACGGGTATCGGTCGGGGCATCGCGATCCCTCACTGCCGCTCTCTCGTCGTAAGCCGGCTACACCTCGCCTACGGACGCAGGCTGGACGGCGTCGAATTCAAGGCGATCGATGATCAGCCGGTGCACAACTTTTTCCTGATTGTGGCCCCACCGCTCGAGGTCTCTAACCAGTACCTGCCGGTGCTGGGTAAGATCGCCCAGTTCGCCAAGAACGACGACATCCCTGGACTTTTGAAAGAGCTCTCGGAGCCTGAAGAGTTCTTGGCGCTACTGGAAGAGCGAGCCCCATAAAAAAACGCCCCGTTAGGGCGTCCGTGGAAGACTCGCTCCTCGGGGCTGACGGATTCTACTTGGTGACGTACATCCTGATCACCGCCCGCTCTCCGTTCACGGTAACCTGAGCGAAGTAAATCCCGGATGCCACCTTACGCCCGGCTTGATCCATCCCGTCCCAGTACGCCTCATAGCGCCCTGGGCTTATGTACTCGAGATCGAGTAGGGGAGTCTGGCCATTGGGATGATTGAGCGCGGTGGGAGTGGCCACGAACTGCTGGAGCACGTTGTAAATCCGCACGGATACAACAGCCGTTCTGCCATCCGCGAAGAGCGCTTCCGTTAGCTGGAAAGGAATCTTCGTTTCAGGGTTGAACGGGTTGGGATAGTTCTGCCCTAATGTTAATCCGCTCTCGGATCGTTCGACCTGGGCTGATAGATCAGTCCCTATGCCGAAAACCGCGAGAAACAAGAAGACGCAATATTCGCGTCTCATGTGCACCACCCATGTCGTAGCCGTTGGACCTAATAGCCCTCCCGAGCGCCTGTGCTTGCAATCCTACACTTCGTACCCTCAACTATATACATCGCCTAAAACAGTTGCAAGCACCTGTTTCCTCCGAGTTCATATAGGTCTTAAGCCACTCATTGGTTCCCCGAGGTCAGGACCGTGAGTGCCATTTTCGTCATTTGGACGGGATTCTGACCTATAGGGTTGCCTGGCAATTCGAGCTAAACCGCTAGGCCAAGACGTCTCGGCCGTCCCCCTGGCGGATGGTCAGTCCCACGCGGTCGAAGTAACTAAGAATCGGAATTAGGTACTTCCTTGTGACAGGCAATACTGCTCGGAAGTCAGCTGGTCCCAATGCCTTAGCACCCGTTAGTTCAGTTTTAACTTTATCCATGGCTTCGTTTATCACTTGGCTGTTCGCGAAGAAATCGTCATCCAAGTTTACCAGATGACCCCCACGCTCTAAGAGCTTCAGTATCGGCCACAAATCCGGATTTCCGCTCAGGCCCTCGGGAAGGTCGCCCGCCGCCGGCGGCGCCAGCCCAGCTTGCCGGTAGATATCGATTAACTGGTTTCTCAGAGCCTCTTGGCTCGCGTCAAGCGAGGGCTCGTACCCCGGCAGCGAAGCAAGTCCCTCCCGAACAGCGATACGGCCCGACTCGACACCTTCGTCCAGCAATAGGTCGGCCAAGCGCGCCTCGTCTCTGGTCGGGAGACTTTGTCGCAGCAGTTCGATGCCGATACCGGGCCTGAGCGGCTCCTCCTGATGAAAGTTCGCAATGGCCTCCTCCAATACGGTGCGCGCCGACTCGACCACGGCGGATCCGAACACCTCTCCGGACGCATCCCGAGCTCCCGACTCAAGCAGGAGGGCCATCGCGGAGCTGGCTACCCCAGGGGCCAGCCCGGTGACGACTGAGATTTGTGAATTACGGACGCCCCGCCATCCGGACAATGCAAGCAGAGCTTCGAGAAATGAGGGACCCTCTCCGTGGACAATTTCACCGAGCGCTTCCCTTTCACCGTCGCGGAGTCTCCTCCTCTTCGGCGCCACGGGCTCAGCCACCGTCCCGCCCCCGATGGTGGTGACGGGGGAATACGATCGGACTACCAGGCGATCCCGCGCACGTGCCAAGAGAGGTTTCTCAAGTCTCAACTGCACCAAACCGGATCCCCCCGGAGGTACTTCGTTGCCTTCCAACGTGACTACACGAGCCATCACCTCGCTCGTGCCGAGGTGGACGCGCACCCTTTGTCCGTGCTTGACGGTCCATCCGGTGTCCGGGAGGACGGTGAGGGCGACAGTCAGCATCGAGGTCGGTGGCCAGTCGGCATCGAGCACGAGGACCTGCCCGCGCTCTACGGTCTCGAGGTCGATGTCCGATCCGGTGAGAGCCACTGCGGTCCGTTCACCAGCCTCGGCCCGCTCGACCTGCAATCCATGTACCTGCAAGCCTCGCACACGCCCATCGATGCCCGACGGTTGTAGGAGGACGCTATCACCCATCGCCAAGCTACCGCTCCACAGAGTGCCGGTTACTACCGTGCCTGTGCCTTTTACCGTGAAGGCCCGGTCGATGGGTAGCCGGGCGATATCCGCACTTGAACGCTCCCCCATTCCCTCGGCTGCCCTCCCCAGAGCCTCGACCAATTCGTCCCTCCCCTCTCCAGTCACAGTCGATGTCCTGACCATGGGCGCCCCGGCGAAAGGCGTGCCGCTCAGCACCTCCGCGACCTCTTCCTCGACCAGGGACAACCACTCCTCCTCGACCAAATCGGACTTGGTGAGCGCCACCACCATCTGATCGACACCGAGCAACCGGACGATCTCGAGGTGTTCGCGGGTTTGAGGCATCATGCCTTCGTCCGCCGCGACAACCATCAGCACCAAGTCCATCCCCGTGGCGCCCGCCAACATGTTGCGAATGAACCCCTCGTGACCGGGCACGTCTACAATGCCGAGGCGGAGGCCTTCGCGTGGCACCAACTCAGCGAATCCAAGGTCGATGGTGATGCCCCGCGCCTTTTCTTCCTGCAGCCGGTCTGTGTCGACGCCGGTAAGCGACTTCACCAGTGCCGTCTTTCCGTGATCGATATGGCCCGCCGTGCCTAGAATGAGACGCTTTTCGCTCATGATTCCTCTTGGCCCGGTTGCTCAGTCCCCGCCGAAGCTGGGCCTTCCGCTGGGCCTTCTGCCTCCGTGTCCACATCCAAGCGCGCCACCGACGCCAGGAAGCGAAAGGACTGAAGGGCCTTCGACTCTGAGACGTGGTAAACGGTGAAGTCGTGTAGGAGCTGGAGATGAGCCTTGGGTTTGGTGATGGACAGGTCGGTGGGGGCCTCAATCAGCGCACCGAGCTGCGCGCGGGCGCCGGGACCGATCAGTGGCCCAGCAATATCCACGGCACAGTTGGGGCAACGCACCCCACCAGCCGCGAAGTCGAATCGGCCCAGGTCTGAGTCCAAGAGGGCATTCCCACATTCTACGCACGGGTCCAGTTGAGGCTGATAACCGAGCGCGGCGACCAACATCCATCCCTCGTTCATGAGTACAACCAGAACTTCGTCTCGCTCAGCCTGCTCGATGCGACTCAGACCGGTCGTCAGCCGCTGGAATACCAGCGGGCTCGGTTCCGAGCCAGCATGAACCAGAACCAGTTCGGCTAGAACCGAAGCAGCCGCGAAACGGAGAACGTCTCGCCCGAGTCCTCTTCCACTCTCACGGAGTGAGAATTCTTTGAAGGTCTGGAGATCACGCGTCGGGCGCACATAGAGCGTCAGGTCGCCCTGTGAAAACGTCTCCAGACCATTCCGACCCTGGCCCCCGCCCTTCCGAATCCCTTTGGCCATCACACCGACGAGGCCGAGGTCCAAGGTGTACAGCCGCAGGACTCGACTCGTCTCACTGTAGTTGAACGAGCGTAGCAGCACCGCGGGCGTGGTGACGACGGACACGTGAAGGCGTCAGCTCCGGCCCCGAAGCCGCGCCATGAGCACCGCTCGTTGCTCCAGAATCGTTCGGCGAGTGTCAGGATCGCTGACCCCCTTATTCGATTCGTCCAGACGCGCCACCTCCAGAATCAGTGTCGCGCGCTCGTCTTGTGGACCGGCCGAGGCGGCCAACGGCCTCCGAGATCCACTGGGCCTTACGCTGGGCCTCAAATATGCGAACAGTCCGACACCGCCCAAGAGGGCCGCCAAGAGCACGGCGAAAAGCCCCATGGAAGGCAGCCCTCCTTCCGACCCTTCCTCGATGGAAACGGAGGCGTCGATGAGGTCCGTCGCAGAATACCGACGATAGGTACTCTCAGCGTCCAAGGCGACCACGTCGATCGGCTGCAAACCTGCTACGTCGAGCGTAGGGGCGGGCTCTTTCACCAACAAGTCGAACGTTTCTGTCGCCCGTGGCGCTGGGAACTCGGCTTCCAATGTTGGGAGTTCGTAGCGAATCAGCAGCATGCGTTCACCAGGAGGCAGCGGAGCTCTCACGGTGACACGGTATTCCTCGAAGGTGACCGCGTCGGGCGGGAGGTCCCCTTGCCCCAACTCGAGCGACGTCGCTCCCGGTGGCAGCGGATAGCTCCAGACTACTCCATCCTTCGCAGCAACAAGCGTGCGTTCACCGGCATTCAGGATCTGGAATAGGTCCGTGGCGCGCCAACCTTCTTCCCAACGCTCAAGGAAGACGTTGCGCACGGTAACCGGAAGCGGGCTCCCCTCGACCGGAGCCGTCTCGGTACCGAAAACGTTCACGACATAAAGGCTGTCGAGCTGGTCTGCCTCAGTGACGGCCGGTCCGAAATAGAGCACCCCTTCATATCGTACCGACGCGAACAGAATATTGGACTGATCACTGACACTCGGCGGCCGCTCGATTCGGAATTCGAAATCACCCCCCGGCGCGACAAGGACAGAATCGACCTCACCGGCCTCCTCCATGGACACCCGATGGAGCACTGCAACCGCCGAGTCCACACCGAGACCACCCAGGATCACCCGACCGCGAAGGAGCTGTGGATCCTCCTGCCCTTCCAGGGCGGACGCGCTGAGAACCAGCGCTAGGCAAACAGTTGTCATAACGGATAGAAGAGTACGAATCGGTACACGGCTCCGGATGGTGCCTCGGTAACTGCGGAACTCAGGGAGTGAAGCGGCCAAAGTCCTCTGGAGCCAGCTTACTCAGATACTCTTTGAGATCGTCCGCAGCCAACTCTTCAGCGGAGTCGACACCGTTCTGCATCTGGTCGGGTGTCGCAAACGAAGCGTCCCCGGATGTCTCCATGGACATGAGTCCTATCAGCTCGTCGTCGACGAAAATCTCGGCCTGGGTGCGGAGAGCGAGCGCGATAGAGTCCGACGGGCGCGCATCGATAGATATGACATCCCCGTCACGCTTAATGACCAACTCGGCGAAGTAGGTTTCCTCCTCGACCCGATTGATGATCACCTTCTGAAGCACACCACCCAAACCCCCGAGCACCGCGGCCAACAGATCGTGCGTCAGGGGGCGCGGGAACTTCTCTTGGTACAGCTCGATAGCGATCGCCGTAGCCTCGCTCGGTCCGATACAAATCGGGAGCACCCGGTCTCCGTCATCCTCCTGGAGGACCACTAGACCACGGCTATGGCTCTGATCTAAGAACCGGAGACTCTGTACGCAGGCCTTAACCAACACCGTAGATCGCCTTGGCCGAGGACTCGGAAATTCCCACCACTCGATTGTAGGAGTACTCCGAAGCTCCTCGGGGGTTCTCCTACTGATTTTCACCCAGTGATCGAGATCCAACCCGCCGGGCAAACGTTGGTCGGTCGGTTCCGCTAAAGACCGAGAGCCGTGCGAACGTCCCCGACCCTATCCGACCTCTCCCACGTAAAGAGATCGACCGAGCGTCCATCCTCGAGTGTCTTGCTCTCGGGCGTGCGACCGAAATGTCCGCAGGCCGCTGTCGGAAGAAAGATCGGCTCGCGAAGTCCGAGTTGTTCGATGATCGCCTGCGGTCGGAAGTCGAAGACCTGCTCGAGGGCTGCAGCCACCTGTTCGTTTGGACATACACCGGTACCAAATGTATCGACGCGAATCGAGACGGGTTGGGAGACGCCGATGGCATAAGCCAACTGAATCTGGCAGCGTGAGGCGGCGCCAGCGTCCACCAGGTTTCGGGCAGCATGCCGGGCGGCGTATGCCGCCGAACGGTCGACCTTGGTGGAATCCTTCCCACTGAAAGCACCACCCCCGTGAGATCCCATGCCTCCGTACGTATCGACGATGATCTTGCGTCCCGTCAATCCAGCATCGCCGTGGGGGCCACCAATGACAAACTTGCCCGTCGGGTTGATGTGGAAGGTGCACGCATCCGGATCCAAGAGGTCGGAGGGCATAGTCGGAAGAACTACTTCGCGAATGATGTCCTCGCGGATCGACTCGTTGTCGATGTCTTCGGAGTGCTGCGTGCTGACGACGATCGTGTCGATCGACACTGGGCGTCCGTCTTCATAGGTGACGCTGACCTGAGACTTCCCGTCAGGTCGCACCCAAGGAAGCGTGCCGTCGTGCCGAACCTCCGCCAACCGCTTCGTGAGTGCGTGTGCGTACTGGATAGGTGCCGGCATGAGCTCGGGAGTCTCATCGGTGGCATATCCGAACATCATGCCCTGGTCGCCCGCACCGCCCGTGTCTACACCCATCGCGATGTGGGCCGACTGCTTGTCGATGGTGGTCAGAACGGTGCAGTGGCGACCGTCGATGCCGTAGCTGGCGTCGTCGTAACCGATGTTCAAGAGCGTATTCCGGACGATCTCCGGTACTACGGCCTTCGACTCGGTCGTGATCTCACCCGCCACGACAGCCATACCGGTTGTGACAAGGGTCTCACATGCGACCCGCGACATAGGATCATCGGTGAGCATGGCATCGAGCACCGCATCCGATATCTGATCGGCGATCTTGTCCGGATGTCCCTCGGTTACCGACTCAGAGGTGAAAACATGACGACTCAAAAGTACCTCTACGCTTCAGTTCTAACGGAGTAGTTGCCTGAACTAATGGGAGGGGGAACCTAAACCCGTTACTCAGAAAGTGACAAGTTCCAGCGACCGGAAAAAGCGGCTAAGTCGACCGAGCCGCCGATCCCGTCGACCAGACTCTGCACAACATCCCGGCTGGTGGGGGCGTCGACCGCCGCCTTAGCCGCCTTGCGCGCATCTTCGATACGGAAGTCACGGAGCATCTTCTTGACTTCGGGTAGCGACGGCCACGCCACCGATAGGGCTGTGATGTCCAACCCCAAGAGCAGAAAGGCACCCAACGGATGAGCTGCCATTTCCCCGCACACACTGACCTCGATGCCCGCGCCTTTACCCACCCGAGAAACCTGCGCCAGCAACCGCACCACGGCGGGATGGAAGGGGTTGAAGAGTTTGGCCAGGCGCGCGCTCGTCCGATCGACAGCGAGCGTGTACTGGGTGAGATCGTTGGTCCCTATGGAGAAAAAGTCACAATGTCGAGCCAACTCGACCGCTTCGAGGGCGGCTGCCGGCGTCTCCACGAGAATGCCCAGCTTGTAGCCGGAGTTGAACGGGATGCCCTGCGACCGAAGAAGATTTTCTTCCTCCTGTACCATCCCCCGGACCTGCCGGATTTCCTCAACGTCGTTCACGAGAGGTACCATGATCCGGATGTCGCCGTGCGCCGAGGCGCGCAGGATGGCTCGTAGCTGGGTCCGAAATAGCTCCGGTTCGTCCAGACAAACGCGAATGGCCCGCCAACCCAGGAAAGGGTTCTCCTCGGGTGGCATATGCAGAAACATCGGGAACTTGTCGCCACCCAGATCGAATGTCCGGACGGTTACCACCTGCTTCGGAAACACCTCTGCCACCCGTCGATACGCCTCGTACTGGTCGTCCTCGTCGGGCATCTGATTGCGACCCACAACTAGGAACTCCGTTCGGAACAGCCCGACCCCCGTGGCACCGTGGTCGCGCGCCCTTTCCGCTTCGGACGGTAGATCGAGGTTCGCCCTCAAAGCGATCGGTTGGTCGTCGGCCGTCACAGAGTCCAGTTGGGCGATGACTTCGATTTCCTTTTCCCACGCTTGGATCTGTGTCTCCCTGACTTTGAATACCTCCCGGTCAGTGGAGTCTGGATCCAGGACCACCCGACCGATGCGCCCGTCGACGATCGCCTCCTGCCCGGCCGTGGCGTCTCGTGAGACAGAGCCCAGTCGGCACACCGTGGGAATCCCGAGCGACCGGGCGAGCATGACCCAATGCGCCGTTCTCGTGCCCTGGTCGGCTGCGATGCCCCGTACCAAGGTCGCATCCATCTGGACCGTGAGACTCGGGGAGAGGTTTGGAGTTACGATGATGGCGCCCTCAGGAAGCCCGGACAGATCTGTGGGGTCGGGGAGACCGAGCAGTTGGTGTAGCAGGCGAACCTGTAAGTCCTGCAGGTCGTTGATGCGGTCCAAGACCATAGGATGTGCGGTTCGGCTCCACTGCGCCTGTAGCTCGAGCATTCGCCAGTCGAGCGCTCGCGCGGCAGACAGGCGATTCTCACGGATGTACAAGGCGGCGCCCTCAATGAGCGTGTCGTCCTCCAGCATCAGCAACTGAGGATCGAAAATGCGGGCCTCTACGCTCCCCAGGCTGTTCTCGGTGGTTTCTTCGAGTTGGCGGAGTCGAGTCTTGCCCCACTCGACGACTTCGTAGAGGCGTTGGACTTCACCCTCGACGGCGTCGCGCTCAACCGACTGGTGCGGAACGTCAGGCACCCCCCAGGTGAGGATGTGCACACGCCCTGCCCCGATGCCTTCAGAGGCACCTACTCCGTCAAGGACCTTCGACACCGTACATTTCCTCGAAGCCTCGCGAGATCAGGTCGGCCAATACGTCCAGAGCCTCCTCAGCATCGTTGCCCTCTCCGCGAATCACGAGCTGGGACCCCTTCTCTGCCGACAGCATGAGCACACCCATGATGCTCTTGGCGTTCACCTCGAGGCCGTCCTTTTCCAACCACAGATCACACCCGAACTTCCCAGCCAGCCGCACGAATTCAGCCGCCGGTCGGGCGTGAAAACCTAGGACGTTGACCACCTCAACTACCCGTTCCATACGCTGGCCGGTCATATCCCTCCCATTGCTGAGACCACTACTATCGTCAGAATCAAGGCCATGGTCGCCGCTCGAAGCACCGGGCGGCCGAACCGTAGACCGATCACAAAGCTCACGCCGCCCCCGAGAGGCCAGAACCACTGCATCCCCGCGTTGGGCAACTTGCCCAACAAGAGTACGCCCACCAGAAGTCCCAGAAGTAATGTAGCGGCGGCCAACACCCGCTCCGCTAGCCGCGGAAGCTCTGCCCTTCCGAGTCGCGTCGCCACGTCTCGCCCTTCATCGAGGCCCATCTTGAAGCCCCACCAACGCAACGCCACGTGTCCCGCATTGTACAATCCCAGGAACAGCAACACCGGCACCCAAGGCGGTGCTCCGGCAGCAGCCACCATCAAGGCGAACAGCAGCGTCGCAGGCCGCCAAGCGCCCCAGATCAACGTATCGCCTAGGCCTCCCAGCGACCCCTGGATAGCCTCCTTGAACCGGTGGATCGTCTGCGGATCCACGTCTTCCGATTCCATGCGGGCCACGACACCGAGCGCGATGCCTGCCAAGTAGGGATGGGCATTAAAGCGTTCTAAGTGCCGGCGACTCACCGCATCCACATCGTCGCGTCCGCTCCCACGCAGCAGCGGTCGCAGAGCAAAGGCGAAGCCCGAGCCGATCATATAGCGGTAGCTCCAGGAACCTTGGATGGTAAACGATCGGGCAAACCCGCCGGCCCAGCCTCGCGGCAACTGTTGATTTCCGCTCACGCTAAGTAGACCCCGATCATGCCCGCCACCGCCCCGGCCATGAATAAGATCCACCTTGATCGCCATCCACCGAACGTCTTCAGGAGTGCTCCGAGATGAATGGAGGCCCCCAACAGTACGATTCCGACGGTCGTCCCGTAGCCGAGCGTCCACCAGGAGTCGAACCCCTGGGCGAGCAGATGCCCCCCCCAGATGGCGAGCCCGGTGACCGCCGTCCCTCGCGCGAAGTCCAGGACGATCAACGACGCGTGAGCAAAGTCCAATCCGATGGCCCTCGGGGACCCGGCGTCACAACGTTCGATCACTCTCCCATTCAGGTGCCTCTGCACACCGACAGTGACTCCACCGAGGTCGGAGACGATCAACCCGAGGGCGATTCCCAACGCCAGCCCGGCTCCACTTCCCAACGACACTGCGACGGTAACGGCGGCCACCGAAGCTGGGCCGGTCTCTGGCACGCGAGAACCACCGGCCGGCATGCCAGCTAAATGGAAAAGCTCGAGCATGGAACCGACCTCGAGCCCGGTCACGGGATCACCGAGCAGCCACCCGGTCAGCGCCCCTGCCACCAAAGGCCGAGAAATCATGAACTGCCCCACCGAGGTCGCGTCCAGAGCCAGCACGCCTCCGAGAACCGAGAGCAGCAGGGTCAACGGTCAGCCAAGTAGAGTCGCCAAACCAACGGGCCGGGTACTCGGAAGATCACGAGCCGTCACCTTGGCGCCCGCGTCATCGAGAGCCTTGAGGTGAGCCTCGTCCTCTGGGTCGAGAAAGACATACGGGAGCCGCTCGGTGCGACCAGGTGCGTGATGCACGCCCCCAATGTTCACTTCCCGTTCCTGCAGTGCTCCACCACGCGCCAGACCAACCATCGCTGCGACGGTACGCGTCAGCACAATGGTCGAGCGAGGATCGGAGTCGAATTGTTCGAGCCGATCGGCCGCGTCCGACACGGTCAAAAAGTCGGCCGTAGCCGCTTCCGGAAGGCCCAACCGATACAGGTTCTGCTCCCACTCACTGGCCGCCAACTCGTCGTCGGCGACGACAAAGTGTTCGGGCCGAAGCTCCGGGCCCCACCCCATGACCACCTGGCCGTGAATGAGGCGTTCATCAATGCGAAAAAGGACGATCGACATGCTAGAAGTGTGCCGGCACGCTCTTTACGCTGTCCTTGCCCTTCTCGAGAAGGCGCGGGACCAGCTCATCCAAAGGCATATCCCGATGGAACACAAAGTCGAGGAGCATCGGCAGGTTCATCCCGAAGACGACGGCCCGATGGCCGTTGTCTCGGCACGTGAGTTGAGCAGTCAGCGCACAGCTTCCAGTACATAGGTCGGTGAACACCACTGTGGGAGAGTCACCCACCAGTTCGTTCACGCGCTCAGCGAGCCCTTGGGGATTACAACCCTCATTGCTCAACGCCAGCAAGGCGCCTTCCTCCAGTCCCGCAATCTTACTCACCGCATCCAACATACCCTCGGCCATCTTCCCGTGGCTGAGGAGCACGCCGCGCACCGGAGCGACTTCACTCATAGTCTTGCTCCAAGTATTCCCGAACGGGGCGCATCGCGTCTTGGAGCTGCACGTTGAAGGCCGCTGCCGAGTCGACGCCGACGTACTTGAGCAGATGATTCATCGCCACGACTTCCGAAATGACGGTGATGTTCTTTCCGGGATTCAGCGGGACGGTCACCTTGGGCACCTTCACCCCAAGGATATCCATTTCCTCCTGGTCGAGTCCAGTGCGTGTATAGGCGGTCTGTTCGTCCCAATTCTCTAGCTGAACCACCACCTCGATCCGCTTCTGGCGGCGCGTGGCCCGGATACCGAAAAGCGCCTTGATGTCGATGATACCGAGCCCGCGGATCTCCATATGATGGCCCTGAAGCTCGTGCCCCTCACCGAGAAGCACGTCGGGTCCCCGCCTCTGCACGATGATAAGATCGTCGGCCACCACCCGATGACCCCGCTCCACCAAATCGAGCACACATTCGCTCTTACCCACACCGCTGTCTCCGACAAACAAAAGGCCGACGCCGTACACGTCGGCCAGAGACCCGTGCAGGTGGGTGCGGGGGGCAAGGTTGGAGTCAAGATACGGCTTCATCCGCCAGTAGAACTCCTTGGTAGTCAACTGGGAGCGGAGGACCGGAATGTCGTTTTCGGTCGCCACTTCCAGGAAAGGCTCGGAGACGAAAAGCCCCTTGGTCACGAAAACGGCAGGAATGTCGAACTTGAACACACTCCCGACACGCTCGCGTAGTTTGTCGTCACTCAACGACTCCAGGTAGGACATCTCCGTTTCGCCGAATACCTGCATCCGACCCTCGGCGAAACGTTCTGTGAAGCCGGACAAGGCGATCCCCGGACTCGACACGTCGGAATCCCCGATGAGTCGCTCAAGAGAAATACCGGGATTCAGCACCTCGAGATGGAGGGATTCCTGCCTCTCCTCAAGGAGCGTCTTGACGGTGAGACTCGAGGTGGTCTCGGGGAGTGCGGCAGAATCTTTGGTCAAGTCGACTTACTCCTCGGCGTAAGCCTCTGAGAGTTTCGAAGCCTGGTGATCACGGCTCCACTCGTGGTTACGTCGCAACTGGTTAGTCAAACGGTCGACCATCTGATGGAGCGCGGCTCTAAACTCAAACCTCTTCTGTACGCTCCCGTAGGTCGTCCAAAAGGTCCGTGTGACGGGATGTGATTCGAATTTCCATGTCACCTCCGTAGGCTGCTAAAGTACCCGTGGCCCTATTTCTGAGCTACCCGCGTCTCTAAGAATTGCTCCATAGCGAGCGCGGATTCATCCCAACTGAATCGCTCGGCAAACGCCCTACTCTCCTGCCCCATCCGGAAACGGGTCTCTTCGTTTCCTAGCAACTCAGCGATGCGGTCCGCAAGGTGTTGGAGACTGCCGTGAGGCACCAAGTACCCGGTCCGTCCGTCGACCACCGAATCGCGCAGTCCGGGCGAGTCGCTGGCAACCGTCGGTGTACCACACGCCGCGGCTTCGAGGTTGGCGATACCCCAGCCTTCCTTTGGCGAAGCTAGGACGTGCACCCAACTCCGGCGAAGCATTTCCAACTTCTTCTCGTCGGATACGAACCCCAAGAATTCGACCCAGTCCGATAGACCCAACTCGTCACGGAGCGATTCAAGTCGGTCTCTGTGGTCGCCCTGGCCGGCAATGAGGAGTCGGCAGACCAGGCCGCGTTCGGCAATAGCGGCCACGGCCCGAATGACCAGATCGACACGCTTGTATTTCTTTAGCCGCCCGAGATACAACAGGGTCGGCTCCGCAAAGCGTTCCTCAGGTGGGCCTGGAGTCAGAGCCTCTAGATCAACCCCGTTGGGAATGACCTCGATGAGATCGCGTTGCAGTCCCCGGCGGACCAGATCGTCCGCCGTGCTGCGCGAGACCGCAGCCGTCGGGACCGTCCCGAAGACGCGCGCGATGGGCATCTCCAACAGACAGGTCGCAAGCGCCACCGGAGCGGAGGCCTCGCGAAAAGCGGTCGTTCCGAACAAATGGTGCACCAGCAGCGCTGCCGGAGCATCAACCCACGCAGGCGCGAAGAACGGGACCTTGTTCAGATCCTCCACGACCACGTCGAAATTCTGGGCAGCTAAGTGTTTCCGGTAGTAACGCGGTGCTGCCAAGGAGAGCGTGTGACGCCCACCGGTCCGGTGGACTTTGATGCCCGACATATCCGCTGTGGCCGAGGCCCCCGGCCATCCCGAGCAAAGCAGCGTTACGGAGTGCCCCCGTGCGACGATCCGGCGGAAGATCTCGTGTAGATGGACCTCGGCTCCACCCGCCTGTGGATTGTCGGGATCAAGCCAATTTAGAATGAGGATGTTCACGAGCCGAAGCTCCGGATCAGTCGGCTGATCGCTTGAATAAGGCGTCGAGTACGCCGTTTACGAACCTCGGTGAGTCGTTACCGCTGTATCGCTCCGCAAGCCGGACAGCTTCTTGAATCGCCACTTTGGGTGGCACGTCCTCGAAGTGAAGGATCTCGACGGCCGCGATACGAAGAACGCCTCTATCCAGAATCGAGAGTCGGTCCATACGCCAGTTGTCCAGGACCTCGTCCAAGCGGGTATCGACCCCCTCACCGTGCTCGTCTAGTCCCACCAAGAGTCGTTCGATGTACGGAAGGCGTGCCGGAGCGATTCGGCGATTGGTTACCGTCGCGTTTAGTGCATCGGCCAACGACCCGACCCTGTCTTCGACCTCCCATCGATAGTGAATCTGAAGTGCCCACGCCCGCGCGCGTGTTCTATCGATCTGCTGAGGAACGTAGTGTATGGCAGATTGAGCCATCAGCTATCCAATCCAGCGTATAGAGCGATCATGTGCAAGGCACTCAAGGCCAGTTCTCTCCCCCTGTTGTCGTGCTCCCTCGACGCCCTGGTCCAGGCCTGCTCTTGGGTCTCCGTCGTGAGCACTCCGAAGAGCACCGGTACGTCGAGGGCCCGAGCGACGGCTCCCAAGCCGTCACTCGCCTCTCCGGCCACATAGTCGAAATGTGGCGTTTCCCCCCTGATGACACATCCCAAAGTGATGATCGCGTCGTGCTGGGCTTTCGAGCCTACCTTGCGCGCGGCCTGCGGCAATTCCCAGGCACCGGGCACCCAGTACACATCGAGATCGTCAGAGTCCACGCCGAAATCGGCCAAACCGGCCAAACACCCTTCAAGCATCTCCGAACTCAAATCTCCATTGAATCGTGCGGCAACGATGGCGATTCGGCATCCCTCGGCTCGCGGCGGATCGGGAAGGTGGCTTCCGGATTCGAAATCTCTCATCCAGCACCCATCTACAGCAAGTGTCCCATCTTGGTACGCTTGGTGTCCAGATACTTCCTGTTGTGCTCACCCGGATCGACGTTGAGAGACTCCCGACCAGTAATCTCCAGATTATACCCTTCGAGCCCGACGATTTTTCTCGGATTGTTGGTCAGCAAGCGAATTCTGTTGAGACCGAGATCAAGAAGAATCTGAGCCCCGATCCCGTAGTCCCGCAGGTCTGGTTTGAAGCCCAATGCCTTGTTCGCCTCGACCGTGTCGGCACCCCGATCCTGAAGCTCATAGGCCCTGATCTTGTTGTGTAGACCAATGCCCCGCCCTTCTTGCTTGAGGTAGACGATCGCCCCCTTGCCCGCCTCAGCGATCTGCCGCATGGCCGCCGTCAACTGTTGGCCGCAATCACAACGGGCAGACCCGAACACGTCGCCGGTTAGACACTCCGAGTGCATACGAACGAGCACGTCGTCCTGGTCGGCGATATCACCCATTACCAAGGCCACATGTTCGCGATCGTCGAGGGGGTTCTCATACGCGATGATCCGGAAGTCCCCGAATTCGGTCGGTAGTTCGGCTTCGGCGAGACGCGTGACGAGGCGTTCTTTGGCTAACCGGTAGGAGACGAGCTGTGCCACAGTCACGAACTTGAGACAGTGCTCCTCGGCGAAGACCTCGAGCTGCGGCCGACGTGCCATGGACCCATCATCATTGAGGATCTCACAGATCACGCCGACGGGCAGCAGCCCCGCCATTCTGGCCAAGTCGACGGAAGCCTCTGTCTGCCCTACCCGCCGAAGTACACCGCCCGGTCGGGCCCGCAACGGGAAGATGTGCCCAGGACGCCTCAGGTCACCTGGACGCGTATCGGGGTCGACCAGTACCTCGATGGTTTTCGCCCGATCATGCGCGCTGATTCCTGTGGTCACTCCAAAACGCTGATGAGCGTCCACCGAGATCGTAAAGGCCGTTCCCTGCGGATCGGTGTTGTCGTCCGTCATCAGGGGAAGGCCCAACTCGGCCGCGCGCGGCGGCGTGAGCGCGACGCAAATCAAGCCGCGTCCGAACTGTGTCATGAAGTTCACGAGTTCGGGCGTGATGACAGAGGCCGCACAAACCAGGTCTCCCTCGTTTTCGCGGTCTTCGTCATCGGCGACGATGATCATTTTGCCCTGTCGGATGTCCTCGAGGGCGGCTTCGACGGAGTCGAATGGCATTCTAAACTGTTCTCTTTGACGTGACCCTGAGCAACCGATCAGCAGGTAGGCGCGCGAAGGCTCGACCGGTGGCTCAGAAGTATAGCGCTAGTCCGCTTCTGGGAGCATCCTCCGGACGTACTTCCCGATCATATCCCCTTCGACGTTTACGGCATCACCCACGCTTAGTTGACCCAGGTTCGTGTGCGCCCAAGTGAACGGAATGATACCGACCTGACAGATATCGGACACCCGAAGGGCATTCACGGTCAGGCTGACGCCATTAAAGGTGATGGACCCGTGCAGGATGGTCTGCGCGACGATCCCTTCTGGGACGCGAAAGTCCAGCAATCGGTACTCGCCTTCCTCGGCCAACGAGACAAGCTCCCCGACGCCGTCCACGTGCCCTTGCACCAAATGACCGTCCAACCGTCCGCCCAAGGCCATGGATCGCTCTAGATTGACCGACGTGCCCTCGGCGTACCCGACGGCCACAGTGCGAGACAACGTTGTTCCGATGCTCTGCACCGTGAAGCCGTCCTCGCTGACCGTTACGGCAGTGTGGCACGCACCATCGATGGAGACTGAAGCGCCTGGAATGAGGTCCGAGAGAACCGAACGGGCTCCAATCAGAAACTCACGTGCACCGTCCATCTCGGTAACCCGTTGGACGACCCCTACTTCTTCTACGATCCCACTGAACATCAGACCTCTCGATCATACGTGACGAGCATATCTACCCCTACAGGGCGTGGCTCTCCGACCGTCCTCCACTCCTCCCCGTTGGGCGCGCCTGGTGCGCCCGGAAACGCCGGCACTCCGTCTGCGCCGAACGATACAGGGGCTTCGAGAATGTACAATCGTTGGACGAGTCCTTCACGTACCAGGGCACTGGCGAGACGCCCTCCACCCTCGCACAGCACCGATGTGAGGCCTCGTTCCCAGCATGTGGCGAGCGCCTCGTCGAGGTGAACTCGCCCGTACTGTTCGGCAACGACCACTACGCTCGCGCCGGTGTCTTCAATCGTTCGCACTCGATCAGTAGGTGCGGCCGGGGTGACGAAGATCAAAACCGGAGCCTGATCGATGGTGGCAAACAGACGTGCATCGGGCGAAACCCGGCATGTCGAGTCCAACACGACCCGCGTGGGCGCCGCCCGAGGCGCATTGTCGTGTCGGACCGTCAGGAGTGGATCGTCGACCAGAGCAGTCTCAGCGCCCACCACGATCGCGTCGAATCCGCTGCGTAGTTGGTGAACGTACCGGTTCGCCTCCTCGCCGGTCACTGCACTGCGCTTCCCAACGGCCTCGGCAATTCGTCCGTCCCGGCTCACCGCCAACTTGACGGCGACGTACACACAGCCGTGCTCCGTAGTGTAAAAAAACGCTGGATCCGCATTGCGTCCGAGGGCCGGGTCCGAGGGCGGGCCAGAGACTTCCACTCCGGCCATCGCGAGACGGCGACGTCCTCCAGCCGCTTCGGCCCCAGGGTCGGCCGCGCCATACACGACCCGTCGCACACCGGAATCCAAAAGAGCGTCCGTACAGGGTGGAGTCTTTCCGTAGTGGTTGCACGGTTCGAGCGTCACGTATGCGGTAGCGCCCACCGCTTTTCCCTTGGCGGCATCGAGCGCGTTCACCTCCGCGTGCGCCTCGCCGAACTCTTCATGCCAACCCTCACCGACAATCGCTCCATCGCGAACCAACACACACCCGACCATCGGATTGGGTCGGACACGGCCCCGACCCCGTTCGGCCAGTTCGACCGCCCGCAGGAGCCATTTGCGCTCATGATCGAGAAGCGGTGCGTTCGCCGCGCTAGGGTCCATCAGCGAGTGGAAACCATCAGGGAGTAATCCGTCAGATCGTGAGTCTGAACGCCAGGTTTACAAACGGGGTGATGCCTTCAGGGTCATACTCACCTTGGAAACCATCAAGAGTGGAGAATCCCCCCGCCCAACCCGCCTCGAGTGACATCTGGAATATGAGGCGTGTCAGAGACGCCCCTACATAGTACACGGGTCGACGCGTGGTCATATTCTGTCCGACAAGCACTCCCTCGCCTCCCGCCACACCCGGGTCGGCAACCCGCACGTCGAAGTAACCCTTTTGCCAATCGAGGCCGGCGCCCGCGAGGAGTGCTATGGCGAGCACATCCTTGCCGATCGTGGCTCGCAGGGAGGTCGTCGTGATGTCGGCGTTGAGGCTCGCACCAGTCGTCGTAACGTCGCCCCAATTGAGGTCTTCCCCGTAGTGTCGCACGAGGGAAACAGTGACACCCGGCATCGTAAAGGATTCGCGCAACAGTCCGAGCCGTCCACCGATGGATATCAACCGCTCGTTCTCCGAAAAACCGTCCCCCTCCTGTAGAAACACCAGGTTCAGGGAGCCTATCAGATCGAGTGAAAGGAAGCCACCGACGGAGGGTAGGGTCGAGAATCCGTCCAAGACACCCACCGCCGCCGTTGCCTTGATGCTATAGGCGGCCACTGAGGTCTGGCTAAGAAGCGCCGCGCCACTGCCCAACACGTCAGGAATATCGAACACGGTAGCTTTGAACCGAGCCGCCAAGCTGACCCTCGGGGTGCGCCCCAGGCGTCGTCCCAGAGTGCTCGAGGTGCCCGCGAGTTCGCTCCCGCTGGCAGCGGCTATCGAGATCCCACCGCGGATCGATTGAACGGCCAGGATGGTGCTCTGACACGGTGCGATCAGGGTCGACGACCCACCGGCACACATAGTCACGAGTGGAGCCAACTCCTGAGCCTCGGCCCGGGCCCCTCCCCGGGCTCCTCCCCCTACCAGTAAAGCTGCAACCAGTCCGACACCGAGAAGCGCCGGAGGCTGCTTCACTACCACCGTACGCCTTCCCCGGCCTCCACCTCGCCCATCACCCAGGGCATCGCCCCACCGTCGCGAAGGTCGGACAGGACCTGGTCGGCGTCATCTGGCGCGGTCAGCACGATCATGCCGACGCCCATGTTGAACACCCGCAGCATCTCGTCGCGCTCGACCCCACCCCCCTCACCGAGAACCTGGAAGGTGTTGGGCACGTCCCAGGAGGATAAATCAACCCGAGCACCAAGCTCCGTGCCCAAGATACGAGGCAAGTTGCCGGGGATTCCCCCACCCGTAATGTGCGCCAGGCCCGTTATACGGTTCGTCTCTAGGACGGGCTTAAGGACATTCAGATAGCTGCGATGCACGTCGAGGAGGACATCGCCAACGGTCAAGTCCGCTCCCGGAAAGGTGTCGTTCACGGTGAGTCCCATGGCCTCGAAGACAATCTTCCGGGCCAACGTATAACCGTTCGTGTGAAGTCCCGAAGACGGGAGACCGATGAGGACATCGCCGGCGCGCACCCTCGAACCGTCCAGCACCTTGTCACGTTCGACGATGCCGACGATAAAGCCGGCCAAGTCGTACTCGTCAGCCGAGTAGAAGTCGGGCATCTGGGCCGTCTCGCCACCGAGCAGCGCGCACGCGTTCTCTTGGCACGCCTGCGCGACCCCGGTCACGACGCTGGTGACCATATCCTCGTCCATCCCGCCCGAAGCCAGATAATCGAGGAAGAAGAGCGGCCTCGCCCCTTGGACCAGAATGTCGTTCACGCAGTGGTTGACCAGGCACTGGCCCACGGTGTCGTGGCGATCGGCCATGAAGGCCACCTTCAGCTTGGTTCCCACCCCGTCCGCACTGGAGACCAACACCGGTGCATCCACCCCGGACGGCACTGAGTACAGCCCCCCAAAGAGCCCGAGTTCGGACAGGGTGTTTTCATCACGGGTGGCTGCAACCAGCGACTTCAGTCGCTCCTTTGCCCGCTCGGCCGCGTCGAGGTCGACCCCGGCTGCGCGGTAGTCCAATCCGGTGCTATCAGACATTCGATCCCTGTAGCTGATGCTCGAAGGTAGTCATTTCCTTGAATTGCCTGATCCGCTCGAGAATCTCTTCGCGTTCGAGATTCTTGAAGCGATCCACGCTGAACTTCTCCACGGCGAACGAGCCCATTGCTGAACCGTACACCATCGCCGTCCTGTAGTCTTCCCCGGTTGGGGACTCGACCGAGGCCAGGTATCCCATGAACCCACCTGCGAACGAATCACCCGCTCCCGTGGGATCGAAGACGACTTCCAGCGGGAATCCGGGTACGAAGAAGATAGAGTCAGGACCGAACAGGATCGCTCCATGCTCGCCCTTCTTCACGACCACGATCTTTGGCCCTCGCTCCTGAATCCAACGCGCCGCCCGCAACAGGTTGTGATCGTCCGCGAGTTCACGGGCCTCTGAGTCGTTCACCATGAGAACGTCGACTCGTCCGAGCAGGCTGATGAGCGCCTCTCGGCTACCCTCTATCCAATAATTCATCGTGTCGCACACCACTACCTCGGGTGAGCGCACCTGGTCGAGGACATCCATCTGTAGTACGGGGTCGATATTGCCGAGGAATACGAGGCGCGAATCCTTGAAGGCCTCGGGGATACGCGGTTTGAAGTCCGCGAAGACGCCTAACCGAGTTTCGAGCGTGTCGCGCGAGTTGAAATCGTAGGAATATCGGCCGGCCCAGAAGAAGCTCTCTCCATCGGCGTGTTCGATGCCGGAAAGATCCACGCCGCGCTCGGCGAGAAAATTCAGGTCACCTAACGGATAGTCGTCCCCAACAACACCAACCATCCGCACGGGAGCCAGGAGGCTCGCGGCCGCGCTGAAGAAAACCCCCGAACCACCGAGCACTCGCTCCGCGGTGCCGAAGGGAGTCTCGACGGAATCGAGTGCTACACTGCCTACCACGAGGATCGACATCAGCCTTCGCCGGCCGGGGGGGGGGGCTCCACTTCCCGAACCATACGTTCGGGAGCGAGAATACCGAGAATGGTGAGTCCGTTGCGAAGCACCACCTGGATGCCTCGAGCCAAGGCCAACCGAGCGTTCCGCAGGTCAGGATCGTCGACCAGAACCGCCAGCTTCGGATTACGGTTCGGATTGCCGGCATGGTACCACGAGTTCACTTGGCCCGCGGTCTGCTCCAGGTAGTCGCAGATCAGGTGCGGAGCACGCAGCTGCGCCGCGCGCCGAACCAGGTCCGGGAATTGTCCGAGTTGCTTGATGAGCTCTCGCTCCGCTTCCGTACTCAAGACCGAGAGGTCGACTCCCTCGCCGCTCACCGTGCTTCGATCAACACAGGCTTTGGCGAAGATGCTACACATCCGTGCGTGCGCGTATTGAACCTTGTAGACGGGGTTCTTGTCGGACTGGTCGAGCGCCAGGTCCAAGTCGAACACCAAGTGCCCCTCGGGCTTCCGCATCAGGAAGAAGTACCGGGTGACGTCGACGCCCACCTCCGTCATGAGCTCGCGCAGCGTCGTGTAGAAACCCGAGCGCTTGGAGAACTTTACCTCCACGCCGTCGCGCTCCACCCGCACCATCTGGTGCAAGACATACTCCGGGTACCCCTCGGGTAGGCCCATGCACTGTACCCCAGCATGAACCCGCGCCATCGTCCCATGGTGATCGGCACCCTGAACGTTGATCGCGTGGTGAAAGCCGCGCTCCCACTTGTCCATGTGATAGGCCACGTCGGGCAGGAAGTACGTGGGGGATCCGTCACTCTTGATCATGACGCGGTCCTTCTGATCCCCGAAGGTCGTCGTCCTGAGCCAGACAGCCTCTTCTTGATCATACACGTGACCGGTCTCGCGCAGTGCACTTAAGGTGGACTCCACCCGTCCGTCCTCATAGAGCGAGGACTCCAGGAAGTACACGTCGAAGTGAATACGAAAGTCGGACAAATCGCGGTCTTGCTCCTCTCGAAGGATCCGAACCGAGTCGGTCCGCATCAGATCGAGGACCTCGGCACCGTGGTCCCCCCGAAACCGGTCGCCGTGCGCATCAGCGATACCCTCGGCGATCTCTTTCACGTAGTCGCCCTGGTACCCGCCTTCGGGAATCTCGGCGTCCTCGCCAAAGTGTTGCTGATACCGGGTCCACACGCTCTCCGCGAGGCGATCGATCTGTGCTCCCGCGTCGTTGTAGTAGTACTCACGCCCGACGGACCATCCGGTCCACTCGAGAAGGCCGCAGATCGCGTCGCCTAATGCGCCCTGGCGGCCATGACCGAGATGAAGTGGGCCGGTCGGGTTGGCGGACACGAACTCTACGACGAACGCGCGATCCTCTCCCTCGTTGGAACGACCGTATTGCTCGTCCTGAGCGAGGAGCTCCGACAGTCCGGCGGCGACCTCACCATCGCTCAATCGGAAGTTCAGGAACCCAGGGCCGGCTACTTCCACCGCCTGAATGCCGGCCGTACCGATCTCGATCCTCGACGCCAGTTCTTCCGCAATTGCGCGAGGTGGTTTACACAGGGTCGAAGCCAGGGTGAGCGCCACGTTGGTCGCGAGGTCCCCGTGGCTCGGGTCCTTGGGCTGTTCGAGACGTATGACCGGATCGCTGACGCCCATCTGGGTCAGTACGTCGGTGAGCGCCTCAATGATGGCTTCCTGTGACATGGCGTTTCGAGTTGTCCGATCTTGTCAGTTGGAAGCCGAAGACTTCGTCGATGAATCTTTAGCCGAGGAAGACGAACCCGAGGAGGATGACTCTTTAGGGGATGAAGATGAGGACGAGGAGGACGAGGACTTCGAATCCCCGTTCTTGGCGCCCGACGACTTGTCACCCGACGTGGCATTCTCCTTGTCGGAGGACGCAGCCTTCTTGTATTCATCGCTGCGCGAGTCGGTGATGTAGAAACCATCACCCTTGAAAATGAAACCGGCTCCGCCGGAAAGAAGGCGCTCGGACATCTCACCGCATTCCGGGCACTCAGAGGCCGGGGCGTCGGACATCCTCTGGAACAGTTCGAACTCGTGCCCCTTGAGGCACCGGTACTCGTAAGTCGGCATCAGTAAGTCGTATCTAGTCTCGTCATCGATGAACGGATCGGATCGCTCAGTCAGCCGCGAAAAATAACGGGTTGGCAGGGTGGGACCAGTGCCGGGTGACCTCAACGTCAGATTCCCCAAAAGGGCCCCTAAGCGTCGTAGGTGCCCCACTCTTCGCGGAGCACGTCGCTCACCTCTCCCAACGTTACGTGGGCACGGACGGCTTTGATGATGGGCGGCATGAGGTTGTCACTCCCGCGAGCCGCAGATCGAATGGCATCGAGGGCACGGGACACCCCTTCAGAATCGCGAAGGCTCTTCAGCTCCGCGAGCCGGGTCTTCTGTTCGCCTTCCAACGTGGAAAAGTCGGGACTCTCGAGAGCCTGAGGCGGACCGTCCTCTGCAAAGGAGTTCACGCCCACTACCAAGCGCTCCTTTGCCTCCACCGCCATTTGGTGGGTGTAGGCCGAGCGGTGAATCTCGTCCTGCATGAACCCCACTGCCTTCGCGGAGCCACCGAGCTCGTCGATCTGAGCCAACAGGTCGGTCGCCTCCGCCTCGACCTGATCGGTGAGGGCCTCTACGTAGTAGCTCCCGCCAAGCGGGTCCGCTGTCGCTGTGACACCGGATTCGTGCGCCACGATCTGTTGGGTGCGGAGCGCGATCTTGGCTGCGGCTTCGGTCGGGAGCATCAACGCTTCGTCGAACCCGTTCGTATGAAGTGATTGGGTCCCGCCCAGGACGGCGGCCAGCGACTGAATCGCCACCCGTACCACGTTGTTCATCGGCTGCTGAGCGGTCAGGGTCGAACCGCCCGTCTGGGTGTGAAACCGGAGACGGCACGACTTGTCCGACGCGTTGTAGCGCTCTTTCATCAGCTTCGCCCAGAGGCGCCGCGCTGCTCGGAACTTGGCGACTTCTTCCAAGAGGTCGTTGTGTGCGGCGAAAAAGAACGACAGTCGGGGCGCGAAGTCCTCTAACGCGATACCGGCCGCGAGCGCCCGCTCCACATACTCCAGACCGTTCGCCAGAGTGAATGCGACCTCCTGCGGCGCGGTGGAACCAGCCTCTCGGATGTGGTAACCGGAAATCGACGTGGAATTCCAGCGCGGTACCTCTTTGGTGCAGAACGAGATCACATCCGATACCAGCCGCAGACTGGGATCCACCGGATAGATGTATGTTCCTCGCGCCACATACTCCTTGAGCACGTCGTTCTGCACGGTACCAGCCAGATCGCCGCGGGCTATGCCCCGTTCGTCTCCAACGGCGACGTACAACGCCAGCAGGATCGCCGCCGTCGAATTGATCGTCATGGACGTAGACACTTGATCCAGCGCGATGCCCTCGAAGAGCACTCTCATGTCCTCGATCGAATCGATCGCTACGCCGACACGTCCGACCTCTCCCTCGGCCATGGCATGATCGGAGTCATACCCCATCTGAGTCGGTAAATCGAATGCGACAGACAGCCCCGTGGTCCCCTGCTGCAACAGATAGTGATACCGGCGGTTCGTCTCTTGGGCCGTGCCGAAGCCCGCATACTGACGCATGGTCCATACGCGCCCACGATACATGTCGGGATAGACCCCGCGCGTGAACGGGAATTCTCCGGGACGTCCCTCTCGATCGTCGCCCTCGTAGAGAGGATCCACCTCAATGCCGCTCTGGGTGTGCACAACGCGATCGTCCGAGTCGGCGCTCATGTAGCGTTCTCGCTCGGGTCGATGGGGAGCACGTCCATGAGGAGTTGCCCTTTCTCTACTGCTTGACCTGGGACGACATGCACCCCACCGATTCGGGCCGGGGCCTCCGCCACGAGTTCATTCTCCATCTTCATGGCCTCCACGATCAACAGGCCCGTCCCGACTTCTACCAGGTCACCTTCTTCGACCTCTACCTTGACCACGAGGCCGGGCATAGGGGCCTTCAGCGCCTTGAGACCGGGCGGGCCCGCGCGCGCCGCCGACATCTTTTGTATCAGTTTGGCATGCTCGTCCAGCACCTCGGCTCGCTCATGCCGACCCCGCACATGAAGATCCCACTCTCCCTTGGCGGGTGAGTTGGCTACGAAGCGGTATGACGCACCGTCCACTAACAAGGAGTGTACGTCCGTACCCGCCACCTGCACCGCCGACGCCTCCACGGCCTTTCCGTCTACGCGGGTACCGTTCGCGTCGATGTCGACCTCGAAGGTCGCGCCGCGAATGGCAACGTAGTATTTCATGAGGCTGGCGCCGCGTCTCGCCGAGCGAGAACCACCACGGTCTCGACGTGGGAAGTCTGCGGAAATAGGTCGAATGCACGAATTTGCGAGACCTCATATGTAGCGCTGAGACGCGCGAGGTCCCGGGCAAGCGTAGCGGGATCACAGCTCACGTAAATCATCCCGAGCGGGCCAACGGCTCCAAGGCGGTCGATCACTTGTGCATCGACGCCTGCCCTGGGGGGATTGAGGATCACCAGGTCGGCCGGTAGCGCCTCGACGAGGCATTCCTCGACCGTGCCCGTGAGGACCGTGAACCCTGGCGGCGCGTCACGTGAGGCAGCCTTGGCCGCTCGGGTATTCTGCTCGATTCCGACCGCCTCACCACCGGTCCTCGCGATGCGACGCCCATATAAGCCCACGCCGCAGTATGCGTCGACGACCCGCATGCCCGGCTCCACTCTGGCCGCTTCGAGCACCCAGGCCTGCAACTCGTTCGCGGCGCCCGCATTGACCTGCAGAAACGCCTTGGGAGTGGTGCGTGTCGTCTCGCCCAGCCGCGTCTCGTGAACGACCGCCTGTCCTCCCAACAAATGCGGCACCCCTCTGGAATCCACGCCCCACACGGCCACGAGTCCGTCGATCTCCTTCAAGAGCACGTCCGGGCGGCCCGGCCCCTTCCCCCCGTCTACTACGAGTATGACACCCTCATCCACGGTGCGCAGCGTCAAACGCAAACGTTTACCACCCGGAAGCCGCCGCGCAGCGTCACCCCAGGCCGCACGAAGCTGGAGCCACGCCGTTGCGAGGGCCGGATCCGGGAGCACGCAGCCATCTTGGACGTCGACGATACGCTTCGAGTGGAGCAGGTGATGGAACCCGGCCACAACCCGCTCTCCGGGGATTCGGAGCAATGTGAACGTGATGCGTGACCGGTAGTTGTGTCGGTCCGGACTCGGAACCACCGGCGGGACTGTCACCTCCAAGCCACCGATCCGTTTCAGGGCCTCCTCGACGAAGCGGCCCTTCCAGGCTAGCTGCTCCTCATACGAGACGTGCTGAAGCGCACATCCGCCGCAAGAGGCGTAGTACGGGCACACCGGCTCCGCCCGGTTCGGCCCAGCCTGCAGAACCTCGACCAACTGGCCCCGTGCCCAGCGTTTCTTCTGTCGCGTCAGGCGAAGGCTGACTTCGTCGCCCGGAGCCGTTCTCGGGACGAAAACAACTCGTCCGTCCGGGAGGTCGCCGACGCCCTCGCCATCTGACCCGAATGCACGAATCGTGACTGACGCCACGTGGAGGTCCTTCAGCGCCTCAGTGGTGACCGCCTCGTCGGGTGTTACATCGTCCATGGCCATCCTGCCGTCCGCCACGGTGATAGTCTCACGTGGTCGTTGCCCCCAATTCGAGAGAAACTAGAGGATTGGCGAGTCTGATGTTCGAGCATGGCCGCTGCCAGGGCTGAAATTCTAAGGCCCTCGTCTCGGGGTTCCAGCAACTCGGGATGCTCGTCGAGATACGCGGTGGTGAGCCGGCCCCCGCGAAACTCAGCTTCTTCCATCACTTCACGGTGAAATGAAGCGCTTGTTTCGATACCGGACACAGCGAGCTCGTCCAACGCCCTCACCATCCGGTCGATCGCATGCTCGCGCGTGTCTGCGTGCACAATCAGTTTGGCGAGCAGGGGATCGTAGTAGAGACCGACCTCGAACCCTTCCTCGATGCCGCCGTCCCACCGGACACCTGGACCCTCAGGTATATCGAGCCGATCCACTCTACCCGTGGAGGGGAGAAATCCGTTCTGTGGATCTTCGCTCGTGATACGGCATTCAATCGCGTGCCCGGCGATCGATACGTCCGCCTGCTCGAAGTCGAGCTCTTCTCCGCGTGCGATTCGGATTTGCCACTGCACGAGGTCGATGCCGGTCACCAGCTCCGAGACGGGATGCTCGACCTGCAGGCGCGTGTTCATCTCAAGGAAGTAGAACTCCCCATCGCTGTAGAGAAACTCGACAGTGCCGGCCCCGCGGTAACTCACGGCTCTCGCGGCTTGAACCGCCGCCTCACCCATCGCCGCTCGTTCCTCGGCGGTGAGCAGCGCCGACGGCGCTTCCTCAATGAGCTTCTGATGGCGTCTTTGAATCGAACACTCGCGCTCGCCGAGATGAACTACCCGGCCAGACGAGTCCCCAAGGATTTGAATTTCGATATGACGAGGGCGGGCCAAGTACTTCTCCAGGTAGATCGACCCGTCCCCGAACGCGGCCCCTGCTTCGCGCGAAGCCGCATCGAAAGCGCCCTTCACTTCATCGGCCCCTTCGACCACCCTCATGCCCTTGCCTCCTCCTCCTGCCGAGGCCTTGAGGAGGATGGGAAAACCGAGCTGTCCGGCTACCCGCTCCGCTTCCGCAGCGTCGGACAACGCCCCAACACCGCCCGGAACGATCAGGACGCCTGCGGCTGCCATCCGGGTGCGAGCCTCGGTCTTGTCGCCCATCGCCGAAATCGTCTCGGCTCGTGGGCCAATGAAGACCAGCCCCGCGTCTTCCACCTGTGAGACGAACGACGCACGCTCCGCAAGGAACCCATATCCGGGATGCACAGCCCCAGCCCCCACAGCACGCGCGACTTCAACTATGCGGTCGCCACGGAGGTAACTCTCTGCCGAAGCGGCCGGCCCGATCCGATAGGCTTCGTCCGCCGCCAAGACGTGAGGCGCCAGGCGATCGGCATCCGAGTATACCGCCACGGAGCGTAGACCCATCTCGCGACACGCCCGAATGATCCGGACGGCGATTTCACCGCGATTGGCCACGAGGACGGTGTCGAACATGACGTCGAGCCCGATTTGTGGAGGAGGTCTACAAAGGCCACGGACGGCCTCTGAGACGTGGGACAGCACGACAAGTGTGGCGGTGGGCGCGGGGAGTGTAAACCCAGCGCAAAACATCCGGGCAAGCAACAAGGCGGGGCGGGCGCCGATGCGCCCGCCCCGCCCGAACGTTTTGATCGCCGCTTTGCGACTGTTAATACGGTATCAGAGAGCCTTCGATCACCTGCTCGGCGCCCTTGCGAATGATGGTCAGACGAATGGGCTCGTCGTCGTCGTACGAATTGGTGAGACGCTTCATGCGACCGACGTCATCGACCTCCCGGCTTCCCACCGCAATCACCACGTCGCCCGGCATGAGACCAAGCGCGGAATCATCGTCCACGTCGATGACCAATACGCCGCTCTCTGCCTCGAAGTATTCCCCTAACCGCGGATTGAGTTCACGGAACTCCACACCGGCGGCACAACCACTCGTGTCACTGTCAAATAAACCCTTGGCTCCGGGACAATCCCCGAGGAACACGCCCCCCCCCGAGAAACCACCCCCGTCACCGAAACGCCTGGACAAGGACTTTACTCTTTCGGCAACCTCACCCGTCATCTCGTCGGTACGGAAGTCAAAGTGGCCGTCTTCGATATCGACAGTCCAGTTCCCATCCTCATCACCGAAACTCATGACCTGGGGAAAGTAGAATTCTTCCACCGTGATCTCTACTGTCTGGCCTTCACCGTCCCGCAGGTATGCGATCTCTACCGTCTGGCCCGGCTCGACTTCCCGTGCCAACGCCACGACCCGCTGGGCCGGCAGGGATCCATCGAGATCCAAGTCCTGCTCCATCTCGGCGTCTGCAAGCGGCCTGGTGAGGGATTGACCGTCGAAGGCCGTGATGATGTCTCCATCGCGGAGTCCGGCGCCTTCCGCCGGGGATCCGCCCATGACATCCCTGACGAACGCCCCCTGGTCGTCGTAGCGGCGCGATTGGCGTGCATCTAGGTAACGCCCTAGCCGCGCCCTCGATGCACTCTGCACGAACAGGTTCGGCATCACGAAGGTCGAGCCGCGTCGCCACTTCCGTTCTCCGTCCTCGTCCCGATCTCTATCCTGTGCCGAACTTCCCGTCGGCATCAACGTGATGGCCAATGCTAGTGCGGTCAGCCACCTCAGAGTGTTCTCCAGCTTCACCGTCCTCACCTCCCGGTGGATCTGCACGTTGGAGCCGGTCGCCCGACGCCACACCTGTGATGCAGCGGGGGGCGGAAGCGTTGCCCGGAGGCCTAAAGTGGAATGTTTCCGTGCTTCTTGCGCGGATTCTCGTCCCGCTTGTTCCGGAGCATATCCAGAGAGCTGATGAGCCGGGGCCGGGTGTCGCGAGGGTCGATGACATCGTCGATATAGCCGCGAGCAGCCGCGATATAGGGGTGCGCGAACTGCTCCCGATACTCTTCGATGCGCTCTTCTGTGGCTGCTTCGGGGTCCTCGGACTCGGCGATTTCCTTACGGAATATCACCTCCACAGCACCCTTTGGCCCCATCACAGCAATCTCCGCTGTGGGCCAGGCCAGGTTGATGTCACCTCGAATGTGCTTAGAGTTCATCACGTCATACGCGCCACCATAGGCCTTACGCGTTATGACCGTGAGTTTGGGCACCGTGGCTTCAGAGAATGCATACAGGAGCTTCGCTCCGTGCCTGATAATGCCGCCGTGCTCCTGCCCTACCCCAGGCAGGAACCCCGGGACATCCTCGAAAACCACCAGGGGAATGTTGAAGGCGTCGCAGAATCTCACGAAGCGCGCGCCCTTTACCGAGGCATCGATATCCAACACGCCCGCCAGCACGGCCGGTTGGTTGGCGATCACCCCCACAGCGTGACCGCCCAAATGGGCGAATCCGACCGTAAGATTTCTAGCGAACAGCTCGTGGACCTCGTAGAACTCCGCATCGTCAACAACTCGACTTATGACATCATGTATATCGTATGGTTTGTTGGGGTTATCCGGCACTACCTCAAGTAGTTTATCATCTCTCCGGTCATGAGGATCCGAGGTCTCTCTGGCAGCGGATTGCTCTGTGTTGTTCTGGGGGAGAAACGTCATGAGGTCTCGTACCGCCCCGAGACACTCCGGCTCGGAGTCGTGGACGAACTGTGCCACCCCAGAGGTCGAGGCGTGAATGTCAGCACCGCCCAGTCCCTCCATGTCGATGTCTTCGTGCGTCACCGTCTTCACTACGTTTGGTCCGGTGACGAACATGTAGCTCACGCCCCGAACCATATAGACGAAATCGGTGATGGCGGGGGAATACACAGCACCCCCTGCACAGGGACCGAGGACCACACTGATTTGAGGGATCACACCGGATGCCAGCGTATTTCGTAGGAAAATATCCGCATACCCACCTAGCGACACGACGCCTTCTTGAATGCGGGCTCCTCCGGAGTCGTTGAGCCCAATGAGCGGCGCTCCGTTCTTGAGCGCCATGTCTTGCAGTTTCACGATTTTCTCGGCGTGGGCCTCCGAAAGCGACCCGCCAAATACGGTGAAGTCCTGCGAGAAGACGTAGACGAGGCGACCATGGATGGTCCCGTAGCCCGTCACTACGCCATCACCGAGGACCTTCTTGTCTGCTAGGCCGAAATCACTGGAGCGATGTGTGACGAAGCGGTCCAGTTCGACGAGGGAGTTTTCATCAAGTAGCAACTCGACCCTCTGGCGCGCCGTCAGCTTACCACGCTCGACCTGAGCGGACAGCCTCTCCTCTCCGCCGCCCAGCTTCGCCTCAGCGCCCATTTCCCGCAGTTGCTCGAGCTTTTCCTCCATCGACATCCCTAGTCCTCCTCTACAAAGGCTCCGAGGCACCCTCTGGGGCACCACCCATTCGGGATTCCATCTTAGTATCCCGGAGGGGCCCGGGGCGAGGAAGTCGGACAGCGGAATCCCACGATGCGGTCCGGTGCATCTTCCGGGATCGAGTCCGTCTCCGGGTCGGGCAGAGGCGGGAGCAGGATCGGCTCGGCCTGCGCCCTGTCGGGCATCACTTGGACCCGCCTGTCTTGCAGGCAGACGACAAAGTGTTCTCGTACCACACGCCCATCCTCGATCGAATACACTCCGGTGGCGCCGGCAAGCCCCGAGATGTTCTCGAGGTTGGCAAGGAGCTGCCCCCGGGTGTTGGCCCCCATGCGAATCCCCTCGAGGAGGATGGCAGCCGCGTCGTAGCCCAGGGCCGGCACCGCACTCGGCAACGTCCGCTGGTGATACGCCTCGTAGGCGTCCACGAATCGGCGGTACCCCTCGGACTCACCGTTTGGTGGTTGAGCCGAGGCAGAAACAACACCGTTCGTATGCCGAGTGGCGACCCGAGCCAGAATTTCCTCGTCGGTCCAGCCTGATGTGCCCAATACGCGAATCTCCAGCGAGTCGAGGCCATAGAAGGTGACCTGCGGGGCCAGCAACTCCACATCCCGAGGCGGCAGCGGCAACACCAAGGCCGCGGGGCGAAGAGAATCGACCTCCTGCAGCTGTTCGCCAAAGAAGGTGGAGCCCGCGGGATAAGCGAATTCCCTGAGAACGGAACCTCCCAAAGACTCGAAAGCTTCCACGAACGACCGGGCCTCGAAAACAGCGTCGCGGCTCTCGGGATACATGACCACCGCTGTCCGGAGGTCGCTGTCCATAGCGTATCGCGCCAGCGCCTGCGAGGCACCGGGATCGTCGCCCGCGAGAGAATAGACGCCCTCCGCGGCCTCGGGGACTCTCGGCGCCGTGGGAGAAATCATGGCGAGAATCCCTGGCCGCTGCCTCGCTACGTCCGCGAGCGCTCCGTCCTGGAGCGGCCCAATGACTGCAAGCGCACTGGCCGAATCGAGAGACGCTAGGAGTCTCGGCGCGTCTCTAACCAATCCGCCGTTGTCCTGAACAACCAACTCCACCGCGACCCGATCTCCATCGGCCTGCCCGAACTGCTCGAGAGCGATGCGAATTCCCTGTTGAATCAACTCGGCAAACTCGCGCAGTCGGGGCGATCCGCTGGTCGGGAGAATCGCCCCAATCACCGGAGCCGTAAGAAACTCGCTCATGTCGCCGGATAGCACTGCCTCGGCGATCCGCCTGCTCCGACCCGAGGCGCCTGCCCCCAGCGCTCCACGGGCCGCATCGGCGGCTGAAAGGGCGTCCCCGTTGGCGTATCGCCTCAAAGCAATCTCGGCCAAGACCGGCGAAATGTGGGGTCCCCCGTTTTCCGAAAAAGCCTCCAGCTCAGCCTCGGAGAGCACCCCCACCCGCCCCAAGACACGCTCGGCAATCACCGCGGCACCCATACCCGTTGGCGCGGCCAGCCAAGCCCCAACTGCCTCACCGGTTCGCCCAAGGGCATCCAGGGCATCTCCTTCCACACGGGCGATCTCGGCCAGTCGATCGTCGCTCTCCCGCACATAGGTCCGAAAGCGCGTTACTGCCTCTAGCGCCTCCTCGGCATGCCCAGTCGCGGCTGAGGCTTGTGCTCCGATCCAGAGACTCCTCGAACTACCGCGCGAGGTGGGATAGGACATGGCCACTCTCATGGCCAACTCCTCGGCATGAGAGAAGTCTCCTGCCTCCAGTGCCGACTGTGCCTCGGCTAGGAGGCTATCGTACGCGGCCTGATCCCCCGGTTCGACTGGCCCTGCTGTTATGGGCGGCTCGGTGGGGCGGCCGGACTCGGTATCGACGACCGCCCCGACCGTGGTGCAGGAAAGGACTGCGATACTCAACAAAACAGAAAGCCCGGACACAAGAAATGTCCGGGCTCTCACGTTATGGCGGTCCATTGGCAGCTCTACCTCAAGCCTCTTCTTTGGACTCTTCCTCGGCCTCTGCGGATTCCTCTACCTCTCCGGTGGAGTCGTCCGCATCATCGGCGGAGGCGGTGGCCTCGGCTTCCGGCTCCTCTTCAGAGGCAGCTTCTTCTGTGGCCTCGGTAACTTCTTCTTCAGCCTCCTCGGTAACTTCTTCTTCAGCCTCCTCGGTGACCTCTTCTTCCTCAGCGGCGGCCTCCTCGGCATCCTCTGAAGCATCGGAAGCCTCTTCAGCTTCATCCGTTGCAGCCCCAGCGACCTCTTCTGGCTCGTCCGCGGTCTCAGGGGCGGCCTCCTCGGCCGCTGGAGCCGACTCCTGCGCAGCTTCCGCCGCGGGCGCTCCATCTTCTCCTTCGGTCTCCTCGGGCTCGGGCTCCGGCAAATCGATGCGCTCAGGCACCTCGCCAATCTCGAGCACGATGCGCCTGTTCGCGGCGTCCGACTCGATGACCTTGAGCTTCAGCGGCTCTCCGGACCTGAAGTACTCGCCCAATACCGCATCCTCGTCCAAGCCGGTGTGCGACGTCGGGGAGAAGCCTTCGATATCGTCACCCAAGTCGACGACGACACCCTTTTCCTGCACTCGGGCCACGGAACCCTCCGGCTCGACGCCGGCGGAGAAACGCTCCGTGATTTCGGGCCATGGGTCATCCAATAGCTGTTTGATGCCCAGCGAAATCCGCTTGGCTTCGGCGTCTACGTCGAGCACCAACACCTTCACCTCGACGCCCTTCTGGACGATCTCGGAAGGATGCTCGACACGCTTGGTCCAGCTCATGTCGGACACGTGAACGAGTCCATCGATTCCGGGCTCGATCTCCACGAACGCCCCGAAGGACGTCAGGTTGCGAACGACTCCGTCCAGATGCGTACCGGTGGGATACTTCACCGGGAGCGCCAACCACGGATCCTCCTCGATTTGCTTCATACCGAGTGAGATCTTCTCGTCGTTCGAATCGACCTTGAGCACCACTGCCTCGATCTCGTCTCCGATGTTCACGAGCTTGGAGGGGTGCCGGATGTTGCGAGTCCACGACATCTCTGAAATGTGGACCAGACCCTCGACGCCCTTCTGGAGCTCAATGAAGGCGCCGTAGTTGGTGATCGAGACCACCTTGCCACGGATACGAGACCCGACCGGGTACTTCTTGTCGATGTCGGTCCAGGGGTACGGCAGAAGCTGCTTGAGGCCCAGCGAGATCCGCTCGCGGTCCCAATCGATGTCTAAGACTTTCACGTCGATCTTCGCGGCGATGTCCACGACCTCGGTGGGGTGTCCTACGCGGCCCCACGACATGTCCGTGATGTGCAGCAGTCCGTCTAGGCCGCCTAGGTCTATGAACGCACCGAAGTCGGTGATGTTTTTGACGATACCTTCGCGCACCTGGCCGACCAGCAACTCTTTGACCAAGGTCTCACGCTTCTTCTCGCGTTCGCCCTCGAGAATGACCCTGCGCGACACCACGATATTACGCCGACGCTTGTTGAGCTTGATGATCTTGAACTCGAAGATCTGACCCAGCAGGTCCTCGATGTTCGGCACCCTGCGAAGAGCGATCTGCGAACCAGGCAAGAAGGCGTCGACGCCCATGATGTCGACCGTGACGCCACCCTTGATCTTGCGGGTGAGCATCCCCTCGACGGGCTCGTCTGCTTCGTGGGACTCACGGATTTTTTCCCAAACCCGGAGGAAGTCGGCTTTCTTCTTGGAGAGCACGACGATGCCGTCATCGTCTTCCAGGCTCTCGAGAAGAACCTCGACCTCTTGTCCGGCCTCAATCGTGTCGCGGTCCTTGAACTCGTCTAGAGTGACAGCCCCTTCACTCTTGAAGCCGAATTCCAGGATGACCATGGTGTCGGTCACCCGCAGGACGTTCGCCTTGACGATCTCCCCTTCGCGGAAGTCGCCCATTGTGATGGCGTGTTCCGAGAGCAGTGTCTCGAAGTCCGCGGAAGAGATGTCCAGCTCCTCTTCACCGTACGGGTCCGAGTGCAGTTCGGGTGAGATTCCGTCGGCTCCAAGCGGGAGCGACGCCGACGCGGCTCCGTTGGCTTCGGAGGCGACAATCGCTGGCTCGTTCTCGACAACTTCCTCGGCTTCGGCAGCGTCCTCTTCGGTGTGCTCTTCCTCGGCGGAAGCTTCCACAGTTTCTTCTGGAGCTTCCGTGCTTGAAGCCTCAGCGCTTGCAGCGGCTTCGAGGAGGTCTTCGGAGGAGGGATCTTCGGGGTTCTGGGTTTCTTGCTCAGTCATGGTTACATCACCGACTCGTTGAGCTGGTGCCTGATTTTGCCGGCCCGCCAACAGCGTCTCGGTCCGGGTTGAGGTGGTCGAAAAAGGACAAAAGGCCCCGACGCTTGGGGCCTAGCAAGGTGAAGCTACCGGGGCCCTATGGGGCAGTCAAGTCCTTAACCCGCTTCAAGATGAGGCCCACTTGTTCTTCTAACGAGAGGGTCGTCGTGTCCACATCGAACGCCTGGTCCGGTCGACGCAAAGGTGAGTGTTCACGGTCACTATCTGCCCGATCTCTCTCCTCGATTCGACCCGCTTCGGCAACGATCTCGTCGGTGGTGGGGACCCCACCGAAGTCTTGCACCAGTCGTCGTCGTGCCCTTGACTCGAGTCCCGCGATCAAGAAGACCTTCAGGTCCGCCTCTGGAAAGACGACAGTGCCCATGTCCCGGCCGTCCGCCACGAGGTTCCCATGCTCACCAAGCACTCTCTGTGTTTCGAGGAGCCACTCACGGACGGCAGGAAGGCTCGCTACAAAAGGCACGTGCTCCGTCACCTCAGGAGTCCGGAGTAGCGACGTCAGCAATCGTTCCCCTCGGTGGATGTCGACACGGCCTTCTCCGGGCTCGACTCTTACGGCCAGTCCATCTAAATCGGCAGCGGTCAATCGACCCCAAGTCGCCCGTGGGACTTGGTCCTCCAACAATGCGAACGTCAGAGCACGGTAGAGTCCACCTGAATCCAGATGGCGGAAGCCCAGGCGCCGTGCCAATTCCTTCGCAGTGGTGGTCTTTCCGGACCCTGCGGGACCGTCGAGCGTGATCACGGGGCCGGGGCCCGATCCGACGGGAGTCACGACCCAGCCTTCCCCGACGTCAGGTCCGCCAGCAACGTCCAGAACCCCGGAAAACTCACGTCCACTACGGAGGAACCCTCTACCTCGATCCGATTCCCCGGAAGGGCCCCCAAGATCCCGAACGCCATGGCGATACGGTGATCATGACGACTAGAGACCGCACCTTCGAGCGGACGGTCCGACCCCACGATTTCGAGCCCGTCCTCCAGCTCCTCGACCTCGACGCCCACCGCACGGAGGTTGTACGCCAGAGCGCGGATGCGATCGGACTCCTTCACTCTCAGTTCGGAGGCTCCAGTGATGCGTGTGACTCCTTCGGCCCGCGCGGCAACCACTGCGAGGATGGGAAACTCGTCGATCATACCGGGCACCTCCGCCTCTCCAACCTCCGTCCCAGTCAGAATCGCCGAGGTCGCCCTCAGCCCACCCGTCGGCTCTCCAACCATCGGAGCTCCAACCAGATCGACGCGGCCACCCATGCGAGCGAGCACCCCCAGAAAGCCTGTGCGGGTCGGATTCAACCCTACATGATCGATGGCGAGTCCGCCCTCCACGCCACCCAAGAGAGCGAGGGCAACCAAGAAGCTCGCCGACGAAAAATCCCCAGGCACCTCGAAATCGAGTGGATGAATCGAACTGGGGGGGTCTCGCAGCTCGACATGCCAGCGCCCACCGTTCTCATGGGAAACGACAGAGGCTCCGACCATGCCGAACATTCGCTCCGTGTGGTCCCGGGAACAGCGGGGTTCGGAGACTAAGACGAACGTCTCACCCGCAAGCCCCGCAAAGAGTAACGCGCTCTTGACCTGTGCGCTTGCGACCGGCGAGTCGTAGTCCAGAGATCGGAGCTGCGAGCCGACAACCTCGAGTGGGAGTCGATCTGCCTCCCCCAGCTCGTGGAACGTCGCGCCCATCTGAGCCAGAGGGCGAGTGATTCTGCCCATGGGCCGACCCCGGAGGGACGCGTCTCCCGTCGCCCGTGTGGTGAAGGACTGCGCAGCCAAGACGCCGAGCATGAGGCGAGACCCGGTTCCGCTGTTCTCGAAGTCCAGGACTCCGACCGGCTCTTTCAGCCCGCGGAGTCCTACACCTTGTACACGAATCTCGGAGCCGTCCCCTGGGAGCGATGGAAGGTCCACCCCGAGCGCTCTCAATGCCCCTGCGGTAGCGCACGGGTCGTCGCTGGGGAGCACTCCGCGTAGCCGACTCTCACCGGTGGCCAGAGCAGAGAGCATGAGGGCTCTTTGGGACATCGACTTGTCGCCAGGGACGCGAATGGTCCTCACGCGTCCTCCCTCCATCCCCTGATCTGATCCATCAGGTCCCCCACGACTTCTCCACTCCCCTGCTCGAGAGCCGACTGCATCAGGGCCAGTTCCTCTTGCAGAGACCCCAAAGCCAGTGCATTCGAGACGGCCGACGCATCGAGGAGGTCGCTCCACATCTCCGACGAACTCATGGCAAGCCGCGTCATTTCCAGCCCGCCGGCCCCGAGGTCGCCCACTTGAAGCCCCTGAGCAGCCAACACCCGAGCCAGGGCCGTCGCCAGCAGCTGTGGAAGGTGGCTGGCCCACACCATAGACCGATCGTGCTCCTCGGCGGTGATCGCCCGAGTACGGGCACCGAACGAGCGCCAAACGTTCTCGACGGATTCGACCCGGTCTCCCGATGCATCCCCGGAAACCATCCACACCGTGCGATCGACGAAGAGAGCGTGCGTCGATGCGGCGAGCCCCGAACCGGTGCCTCCAACCATGGGGTGGGCACCGACGTAGCGATCGGCGAATCCGCCCTCTCTGGCCTGCTCCAGAAGGGGGGCCTTAAGTCCGACCACATCGGTGATCGCGGCGTTACCCAACAGCTCTGCATGGGTCGCCATCAAATCCACAGCAACACCCAACGGGGTCGCGTAGACGACCAAGTCCTGGTCGACAACCGCCTCGGCCGGATCGCCCGCTATCTGATCGATAATACCCTCCCGAACCGCGGTCTGGGCGTCTGAGGCGTCTCGGGTGAACGCGACGACCCTGGGCGGCGGATCGAGCGTCTTGAGCGCACGAGCCACCGAACCACCCATGAGCCCGAGGCCTACAATTCCCACCCTACGTGGCAGGTCGGCCGGGGCCATCAGCTAGTCCTCTTCCTCGTTGTAGGGGAGCTCCACCATCAGGCCATCCCGCGCTATCACTGCCCCGGGGTAGACGTCACGCGCCTCCTTCTCGAGAGGTGTGGTGTCGTCCGAATACCGAGCCGATACGTGCGTCAGGCATAGCCGCCCGACTCCGGCCTGGCGGGCTATGGTCGCAGCGCCCTGGGCCGTGCTGTGATGCGTCTGGCGGGCCCGATCCTCTTCTTCGGCGCCGAACGTCGCTTCGTGGATCAGGAGCGCGGCGCCGGCGGCCACCTCGGCCACGCTTTCAGTCGGAGCCGTGTCTCCTGTGTACACGACTACCCTGCCCGGACGGGTTCCACCAACCAACTCGGCAGGCTCAATGATCCTACCATCCACCTCTACGGCTTCACCCTTGTGGAGTTTGCCGAACATGGGTCCTTCGGGGATCCCCATCAAGCGGGCGAGCTCCACGTCGAACCGACCCAATCGCTCGTGTTCTACCAGAGCATAGCCCACGGCCGGCGTTCCGTGATCCACGCCGAACGCCACCACGTCGTACTCGTCGTGCGATACCCGTGCTCCCGCCTCCAGCTCCTGGATGGTGAGCGGGAACGCGATCCGGTCCACGCCCAATCCGACGGCGGACTTCAGCGTGTCGTGGGACCCCGGAGGACCGTACACATGAAGTGGCTCGGTTCGTCCCTGAAGAGCCATCGTTCGTAACAGCCCTGTGAGGCCGAGAAAGTGGTCCGCATGAAGGTGCGTGATGAAGATCTCGCCGACAGCAAAGCCCGTCGCGTAGCGCATCATCTGTCGTTGGGTACCCTCGCCACAGTCGAAGAGGAGGACATCTCCCTCTCGCTGTACGGCGACGGAGCTGACGTTGCGGCGGACCGTCGGGCGTGACGCCGCGGTCCCCAAGAAAGTGACTCGGATCATTTAAGGGCCTCTCTGTTGGGACCCCACCACTAGAACGGACGGTGAATGTCGCAGAGAAGGTAGCGCCCCCTCCCGCGCGTCAGAAGAGTCGGACTTGGAAGCGGAGGGTTCGGCCCGGCTGTGGCAATCCGCATTGATCGAAAATAGCGCGGTCCATAACGTTCGCGAGAGATATCAACCCGTCGAGGTTCGCGAAGGTGCGCCGCCCGTCGAGTCGGAAGAGGCGCCGAAGCTGCAGGTCCATCCGGTGCGTCGTATCGAGCGGGTCAAGCCCTCCACCGTCGGTGTTGAGGCAAAACTGCGACCCGACGTACCGGTATTCCGCCGAAAGAGTCACCGCCGAGGCCACCGGAACGCCTAGGCTGAGTCTCGCAGCCATGTTGGGCTCGTACTCCGGCCGAGTGCGCTCATCGTTGCCCTCGTCAAATTGCCAGGCCTGCTGGAACGTGACGTCCCCTGCGTACTCGACGCTGCCCAGGGCTCCTGTAGCCACTACCTCGATCCCGGTGCTTCGAATGCGGTCTCTGTTCACACGTTGGCGACGAGCGCCCTCCGGCGTATCCACCGCGATCCTAACGATGCCGTCCGAGAGCACCTGATGGAATCCGACAACTTGCAGATCGAACACAGGAAGATCCCAGGTCAGGCCCATCTCCGCGCCGGTCAAGATTTCCGGCGTTAGGCCCGGGTTGGCCAAGAAGCGGCCGAGCGCATCGGAGTAGAGTTCGCGGAGGGACGGAAAACGGGCCCGGCGACTAACTCCTCCGTGGAAGAGCATCATGCTGTTGGCGGTAAGCGACGAAAAGCCCAACCGAGCCCCCCAATCCCACAGACGCCCAAGTGGAGGCTTGTCCGCCGACCCCGGAGTATCCGCACCGTCCACGGCGAAGCCAACGTTGACCCGAGTCGCTCCCAGGCTTCCCCATCCCGGCAGGTCATCGCCGCGCCACTCAGCCTCGGCCCCCAGGCTCCACAAGCGTTGTCGGAAATCGTTTTGATCTTGGCCTGTCAGGCGTTCGGAATGAGAGACATCACCGTAGGTAAAGGCGGCGCGCACATCGGCTCGGTGGCTGATGGTATGATCGCCGAGGAGCCGGAGCGTAAGCGTTCGGTCGTCCCCTTCCTCCTCATCGATGACCGTGTCGTATTCGGCGCTGTTGAACTGCTGGATCCGGAAGGAACCCACATCGACGCCCAGGCTCGCCTCAAGATCACCCACACCCCAGGCGGTCTCCCGATCACCGGTTCCGCCCGAAAACGCCGCAACGAAACGCGACTGGTCCGGATAGCGCCACAGACGTGGCTCGGCCTCGTTGGTCTCAGGTGGCACGCCGCGAGCCACATCGAAGCCGGATAGCATCATCGACCCCCAAGCCCCCTCGTACCCTTGGTAGCGCGCAGAAACGAACCCGTCTACGTGGCGAAAGTCACTGTTCAACCGGAGATCGCCGTCTTGGCTGAGCAGAGCCCGCTCGGCGGCACTGAGGTCATCGGCATCCGGGAGCGTAGTACCCGATCGATCTCTGAAGGCTGTGCCGGCCTGAACGAGCCACTGTCCTCCGTCGGAGTCAGCCATTCTAGCGCCGGTCGCGCCTACCGTAACGCCCCCGGTCTGATCCATGCCTAGGCTGAACGTCGCAGGCGGGGGGCTCTCCATGCGCTCGTTGCCTCTGGCTACGTCCACTTCCACGACACCCGCGAGCACGTTGGGGCCGTGCAACACCGAAGAAAGCCCCCTCAGAAGGTTGACTGATCGGGCCGCCGTGAGCGGAATGATCGAGAGGTCGGTCCGATGATCCCACCCGAGTGTCAGGGGCACACCGTCCACCAATACCGCGATCTGCCGATCGGTCGCACCGCGCAAACTCGGTTGAGCCTCACCCCTCGAGTTCTCTCGAATTCGTACGAAGGGCATTTCGCGCAGGGCCTGCTCCAGGGTCGGAACCGGCACAGAGCCTAGGGAATCAAGCCGCATTTCAATGGCGCCGACGCCGCCCGTAGCGGTCAGCCGCTGCCGAGCGAGAACCCGAATCTCCGTCATCAAAAAACTGTCCGAAAACGAGTTGAGCGTGTCGGACCGAATCGAATCGGGTGCCTGGGCGGCGGCGAATCCGGGAAGTGTCAGGATCACGGCGGCCAACCCCAGGGGGCCTCTCAGGGTCGGTTTACTCATTTCGCCTAGGGATGATGGTCTGCCTCGGATTCGAAATTCTGATTAAACTGAGGTGCGCCCTGACTGGAGCATTGGGCGCTCGGGAGCGGCGGGCCGATTCCTCCGGCCCGTGATAGTCCCGCTGACGCCTTTTGTTCCGAGCTATCATGACCGTTCAATGTAAAACGTTGGACAGTCTTCACGGGGGGCCATATTCTGCTTTCTGGCCCCGTAGAGCCCAACAACTCCCTCGGTGAGGTATATGATGTCGACGCGACGTGATTTCTTGGCCACGATCTCTTTACCGGCCGCCGTCGCCACTCGCGGTTTCCCGGGTGTGCCCACTTCGTTCAGCCCCTCGGCTCCAGAAATCCTGCAGTCGCTGTCCTATTATAAGGGCACCCCTGCGGAGGTGGCCCAGAACGAGGACTATTGGTCCGAAGTGGCCCAGGCGTTCACGGTCGACCGGAGCCTGATCAACTTCAACAACGGCGGCGTGAGCCCCTCACCCTCGTTCGTACAAGAGGCAATGAAGCGCCACCTAGATTTCTCGAACCTCGCACCCTCCTACACCATGTGGGAGATTCTGCAGCCCGGGCAGGAAGCGGTCCGTCAGCGGATGGCCCGCGAATGGGGGGTGGACACCGAAGAGATCGCCATTACCCGCAACGCCTCGGAGAGCCTGCAGATTTGTCAGCAGGGCTACGACCTGAACGCGGGTGACGAGGTGCTCACGTCGACGCAAGATTACGGACGCATGCGCACCACGTTCATGCAGCGTGAGCGCCGAGAAGGCATCGTGCTAAAGCAGATCGAGTTGCCGGTACCGGCAGAGGATGACGCGGAGGTGGTTCGGCGCTTTGAAGAGGGGATCACCGAAAAAACCCGCCTCATCCTGATGTGCCACATGATCAACCTGACCGGGCAGATCCTTCCGGTTAAAGCCGTGGTCGAAATGGCTCGCCGCTATGACATCCCGGTCATCGTGGACGGTGCCCACGCGCTCGCCCACTTCGACTTCAATATCTCGGACCTGGAGTGCGACAACTATTCGAGCAGCCTACACAAGTGGCTGTTCGCCCCGCACGGAACGGGACTGCTCTACGTCCGCCGCGACGTCATTCCAGATATTTGGCCACTGATGGCCGCACGGGAAAATCAAAACGACAACATCCGTAAGTTCGAAGAAATCGGCACACATCCGTGCGCGAACCACCTCGCCATCGCCGAAGCCCTCACCTTCCACCAGGGCATCGGCCCGAAGCGTAAGACCGAGCGCCTCGTCTATCTAAGGGACCGCTGGGCCAAACGTCTCCTCGAGAACGATCGTATTCGTATAAACACCAGCCTCGAGCCCGGTTTCGCCTGCGGTATCGCAAACGTGGGAATCGGCGGCGTGGACACGGTCACTCTCAGAAACTGGCTTTGGAACGAACACCGGATCATTACGGTTTCTATCAATCACGCGCAGTTCCAGGGTCTTCGGGTTTCACCGAGCGTCTATTCGACGCTTGAAGAGGTGGACCGCTTCGTAGACGCCATGGAGTTCGCAGCCAAGAACGGCATCCCCTCCTAAGCAGCGTGGGCCGATAACTCAAAATCGCAGGAGCAGTGATGAGCCTCGCTCTAACTTTCACCCTCTCCGTCATGTCTCTGTGTGACCTCAGACCCGGGGCGCCCATCCCCGACCCGGTGGTGGTGGCCCTTCAGCAGACAAGCTACGAGGACCTGTACAAGTCGGGACTCACGTTCTCAGGCTTCATGGAAGAGGCCGAAGACCAGCATGAAGAGTGGCAGGAAAACTACGCTCGCGACCACGTTGCGCTGGAGATGACGCCGTCGGCGCGTGAAATCCCCGGCAATTGGCGTTTGCTGGTGGTCGGAGAGGACTGGTGTAGCGACTCCGTGAATACGATTCCCTACATCGCGCGTCTGGTCGAAGGAACGGACGGCCTCGACATGCGCATCGTGAACTCCAAAGAGGGCCGCTGGGTCATGAAAACCCACCCCACGCCCGACGGTCGGCCTGCGACACCTACGGTCATCGTGCTAAACGAGTCTGGTGACAAGGTGGGCTGCTGGAGCGAGCGCCCGGCGGTCCTGCAGAACTGGTGGCTGGACAACCCGGACAACCTTGAGGGGCGCGAGAAGCTCGACCGAAAGTTCGAGTGGTACGACGAGGACGCCGGCAGTGAGACCCTGAGAGAGATTCTGGAGATCGTCAAAGCGGCCTCAGATGGGTCGCCTCAGTGCACGGACTAGCTACTTAGGTTACCCTGAAAAATCGAGTCCGAAGTCTAGGATCGGCGCGGAGTGGGTGATCCATCCGCTCGAAATGAAGTCCACTCCCGTCTCGGCGATTTTTCGAACGGTCTGGATTGTGACGTTGCCAGACGCTTCCAGTCGCGCACGCCCGGCCACCCTAGCCACCGCTTTGCGGAGGGTCGACGGAGCCATGTTGTCTAGGAGGATCACCGAGGCGCCACCCGCGACGGCCTCGTCGAGTTGATCCAACGTATCGACCTCGATCTCGATCGACGTCAGTGGCCCAGCCGAGGCCTGGGCAGCCGCGAGAGCAGGTCCGACACCGCCAGCCACGGCGATGTGGTTGTCCTTGATCATGATGGCCCCATCAAGCCCGAGCCGGTGATTCACCCCGCCCCCGGACCGTACGGCCGCCTTCTCCAACACACGTAGTCCAGGCGTCGTCTTACGGGTGCAGCATATCTTGGCGACGGTGCCTTCCGCCGCTTGTACCAAGTCATTCGTGGCGGTGGCAATTCCAGACAAATGACCGAGGAAGTTCAGCGCGGTGCGCTCGGCCGTCAGAATCGAGCGAGCGCTTCCCTCAACGCTAGCGACCACATCCCCTTCCGCCACACCAGATCCGTCGATCACTCGGAACTGAACATCGACGTCGGGATCAACGAGCGTGAAGGTCAATTCGGCGGCCTGGGCTCCAGCGAGCACGCCCGCGGACCTCGCCACGATTTCGACTCTGGCCTCGGCGTTCGATGCGATTACAGAGCGGCTGGTAATATCCCCGGCTTGGCCGAGGTCTTCGACCAATGCACCACGAACGATGCCTTCTACGAGGAGCGACGAAACGGTCAGGCTGGAACGCCCGCTGTGGGATCGACCGTCACGGGGTCTTCGACCACCACCGGCGGCGGTGCATTCTTGTAGAAGCCCCTGCCCGTCGTTTTCAGCTCGACCATACGCTGCACCGACTTCCGGGCACGGACGGCCACCTCCTCAGGGATGTTCACCTCATGACGCATCAGCTGAAGGCTCTCGAGAATATTCTGGAGAGTGATCTGCTTCATATGGGGGCAGAGATTGCAGGGGCGTATGAACTCCACGTCAGGAGTCTCGGCCGCGACGTTGTCACTCATGGAGCACTCGGTGATCATCATGACCTGCGGTGGACGTTGCTCCTTTACGTAGCGAATCATCCCGGCGGTCGATCCAGTGTAGTCCACTTCGGAAATCAAATCCGGTGAACACTCAGGGTGTGCTAGCACGACCAGATCCGGGGTCTCTCTGCGATACTCGCGGACCTCAACTGCCGTAAAGCGCTCATGCACTTCGCACCGCCCGTGCCACGCGATCAACTCGACGTCGGTCTGCGCAGCCACGTTCTTGGTGAGGTACTCGTCCGGCAGCAGGATCACCCGATCGACACCAAGGGACTCCACCACTTCGACAGCGTTCGATGAGGTGCAGCAAAGGTCGGACTCGGCCTTCACGTCAGCCGAAGTATTCACGTAGGTCACGACCGGAACCTCGGGATATTTCTCCTTCAGCCGCCGTACGTCCTCCCCCGTCACCGACGCGGCCAGCGAGCACCCCGCGTCCAGGCTCGGGATCAACACCGTCTTTTCCGGCGAGAGGAGCTTGGAAGTCTCGGCCATGAAGTGGACACCCGCCTGCACGATGATGTCCGCGTCCGTGTCCCTGGCCTGCACCGCGAGTTGCAAGGAGTCACCAACGAAGTCGGCGACGCAGTGGTAGATGTCGGGGGTCTGATAGTTGTGAGCCAAGATGACTGCGTTCTTGGCCTTCTTTAGCTCATTGATCGCATGGATGTGTGGCGCGACTACGGGCCACTCAACCGGTGGAATGAACTGTTTCACCCGCTCCAACAAGGGAGCCGTTGCGCGGGCGACCTCCGGCGTGTATTCGAGCATCTGTTAAGGCCTTGGGCCCTCTTGAATCCAGTCGGAACTTGTGTGAGTCGTACAAAATACCCGCACTTGGGGTCCGTCCTCAAGAGGCCTCGAAAGCACCAATTTTCACTAATTCCCTGAAGGACGAGGCGAAAAACCGGTCAACAATGCAAACGGGTGCGAGCCGGCTAGCTGTGGCCCTGAATCTCTTGAGGCCTATACGGTGCCTCCAGTCGCTCTATCTCGGCCGTTTCCAACTTCAAATCCACCGCCCTAATGGCCGCCTCCAGATGGTCGAGGTTCGTGGCACCAACGATCGGAGCGGCGACCGTCGGCTTGGAAAGGAGCCAGGCCAGCGACACTTCGGCGGGCGATACACCTCTGTCCTCAGCCACACCCTGCACGATGTCCCAACCGCCCGGATCATTGTAGAGATCATGGGCGTAGGTATCCCCCTTGGCCCGCTCAGTCGATTCCCGATCCTCCAGTGATTTCCGGGTTCCCGCCAACATCCCGAGCGAGTGGCGACCAGGGGATCATTCCGACCCCTTCCGCCTCGCAGAGCGGCATCATTTCACGCTCTTCTTCACGATAGAGCAGGTTGTAGTGTTTTTGCATCAAGACGAAGCGAGCCCAGCCGTTCAGATTGGAGCCACTAAGGGCCCGGGCCATCTGCCACGCCCAGCCCGAACTCGCACCCAGATACCGCACCTTGCCGGACTGGACCAAGTGGTCGAGCGCAGCCAAGGTCTCCTCGATCGGAGTCTCCGGGTCGAAGCGATGGATTTGGTACAAGTCGATGGCTTCCACGCCCAAGCGGGTAAGGCTATTCTCGCATGCCTCGACAATGTGCTTCCGAGAGAGTCCACCCAGGTTGGTTCTCTCCGTTGTCGAAACCGAGCTTCGCTTTCTTCCAGACCATTTGCACACGCCGGTCTCGGTAGTTATCGTCGCACAGATTGGCGCTTTAGGTCCGCGTGCTTTTACACCGGATCCGAACTGAGAGACAGAGGATAAGCATGGACGTCGACCGCAGAGGATTCTTCGCTTCCGTCGGTGCCGGGGCGCTCGCGGCCATGTCCGATGAGGACAAGGCCGAAGAGCTCGAGCACTTCATGATCCACCAGCTCGATGACAGCTTCCGGCCTCCCCGGAAGTATGCGGACGAAGAGGTCAAGGAGATGCAGGAGTCGGCGACCCGACGCGGCGTCGGTCGGATCTTCGTGAAGGACGACGGCGACCCCTTGGAGCCGATGCCCAAGAACGCTACGCTCGAAGACTTCTTCCGCCTTCGGTTTGCGCCGGCCAATCATGTTCTTCAAAGCGCAGCGCATGCGCTGCAGACCGGGCAGCCCGAACGGACCATCCTCGCGTGCCTACTGCACGACACCGTCCAGGCTCTGATCAAGGTGGACCACGGGTACTGGGGCGCCGCCCTATTCGAGCCGTACGTCGACGAACGCATCAGTTGGGGTATCCGTTATCACCAGGCACTACGCTTCTATCCCGACGAGTCGGTCGGTTACGAGTACCCGGAGCTCTACAACCGGATGTTCGGCAAGGACTACGTTCCAGAGCCCTACATCAAGGAAGCCTACGAATACGCACGCGCCCACAGTTGGTACATGGAATCGCGGCTCATCACGGTGAATGACACCTACGGATTCCAGGAAGGCGTCGAGGTGTCAATCGATCCGTTCATCGACTTCATCGGGCGCCACTTCAAGCAGCCGAAGGAAGGCCTGGGGAACGACAACTCCGCCTCGGCGCACATGTGGAGGAGCATCGCCAATCCGGACAGGCCGCTTTAGACCAAGGCGGTCTGGGCAGAGCTACGACGCCAAAGCCGACCTTAAGACGTTGATCGAACGGTCTGACAACGAGCGGTGGGTCAACCCCTGGCACAGAAGACGTTGGAGCGCCTGAGGGCCGAGGAATCGTAGAATCCCCAACCCTGGAGTCCAGCACGTCGCGAACGCAGGAGAGGAGCCTCTCTGCCTTGAACGGCTTACGAAGGAAGCCGGGGTTCCCGGTCCTCAGGCTCTCCTCCAGAACCTTGTCCTCCGTGTAGCCCGTCATGAAGAGAACTCGGACGTCCGGTCGCCCTCGTTGCACCGCCTCTGCAACCTGCCGCCCACCCAGCTTCGGCAAAACCACATCGGTCAGCAGCAGGTCGAGCGGGCCCTCGAACGCTTCGAAGATCTGGAGCGCCTCCTCCCCATCTCCCGCCGAGAACACCGTGTATCCGTCTTCCTCGAGTAGTTGGACCGCGATGCAACGCAGTCCCAGGTCGTCGCACGGTCTCATCTCCACCATAGAGCTCGGGCTTCTCGCCGTTCTCGGCGCTGGAGACCTCACTGTCCACGATCGGTAGATAAACCGATACGCTAGTACCGACGTCGACCGTGCTGTCGATATCGATATATCCACCCATTCGCTTGACCAAACCGTAGGTCGTGGGTTGGAACATTCCCGGTGTCTTGATAGGCAGCACGATCGGGAGCCGAGTGGGAAAGCCCCCCCTCCAAGGTCATGGAAAAGGGGTTGGGACTGGTGTTCGGCGGGGTGGATATCCTGGTTCTCTACCTTGAGTTTCTGGTGTGAGGGGTGAGGTACCTAGGGACGGCTCGCGGTTTGCTGGTTACCCAGAGACCTCCCTCCCCCTTCTACTGGGCCCTCCATCACTGTACGCCATTACCTTATCTTTGCTCTTGGACCAAGAGGGCGGTTGGATCTCCTATCCGTTCTCGACCCCAATTAGGGTATAAGGCCGCGATGAAGATTCCCAAACGCATCCAACCACTAGTCGACGACGGACTGGTGGATGAAGTCATACGCCCGCTGATGAGCGGCAAGGAGGCAGATGTCTTCGTGGTGCGCTGTGGCGCCGAGATCCGCTGTGCCAAGGTATACAAGGAAGCCGACAAGCGTGGCTTCAAGCATGCGGTGCAATACCAAGAAGGGCGCAAGGGGCGGAACAGCCGCCGTGCGCGTGCGATGGAAAAGGGGTCCCGTTTCGGCCGTGACCAGCAGGAGCAGGCCTGGCAGCACACCGAGGTCGATGCGCTTTACAGACTCACCAGTGCAAGCGTGCGCGTGCCACGGCCCTACGGATGTTTCGATGGTGTTCTGCTGATGGAATTGATCGTCGATGGCGAAGGCTTGGAGGCTCCACGGCTGAACGATGTCTCGCTGTCCTCTGATCAGGCACGCGCGGACCACGCCGTGATGATGCGCTACGTGACGCGCATGCTCTGCGCCGGACTGGTGCACGGCGACCTGTCCGAATTCAATGTACTGGTGGATGAGCAGGGTCCGGTGATCATCGACCTGCCCCAGGTCATCAACGCCGCAGCGAACAACAATGCCGCTCGTTTCTTTGCCCGCGATGTCAACAATATCACAGCCTACTATGGTCTGTATGCCCCGGAACTACTGGCGACGCGCTATGACGGCGAAATTTGGTCGCTATTCGAGGCCGGGAAGTTGCAGCCGGAAACCGAGCTCAGCGGGGTGTATGAGGAAAACACCCGGCTCGCGGACGTGGATTCGCTGCTGGATGAAATCGAGGCGGTGAAAGCCGAGGAACTGGAGCGACTCGAGCGCCTACGCGAGGCAGCGCTGGCGGGTTAGTGCGCGTGCGATGGCGGGGGAGAGACCACGAGCGTGCACACCCGAGCTGGTAACAACCCCAACCTCCGGTCGACGGTTCGGACGCAATTTCGCGTTAACCTGCGTCGCATCCGCTGACACACCTAGCCAGGGATTGGGGCACAGATCTGGCACAATTACTCCAGAGTCTAGATTGGCCTCCTGCGCACGAAAAGGCGCAAGTGGCTTTCAAACAGCCACTTGCGCCAGTGCCGGGGGTGGGGATCGAACCCACATGGGATTTCTCCCGGGGGATTTTAAGTCCCCTGCGTCTACCATTCCGCCACCCCGGCTGATCTCGGAACATCGCGATTTGCGGCTTAAAACCTAGCGTTCTTCACTTCGACGCAAAAGCAGGGGAATGTCGTGTCGGCTCTTGGTGTGGCTAGCCTTCCAGGGCCTGCACATCAGGCATCCGGCTCGACGATTCTTCGGGTGCCTACGTTATGTGGTTCATCTACTCCATGGTCACCGTCGGCACTAATCGCCATTCTATTGGGGAACCCTGATGTGGCGCAATCTGAGACACCGTCCCTCGAATTCCTCGCGATTCATGAACCCCGACCGCTTCTCCAAGCTCACGACGGCCCTCCGCCGGCGACAGCCCGACCTCACGGTGCTGATGGAGCGCGTCCACAAGAGCCACAATCTCTCGGCTATCCTGAGGAACTGCGACTCTGTCGGCGTTCTCGAAGCGCACGCGGTGCCCCCACCCGAAGGGTTGGACGTTCATGCTCACACATCGGCTGGAACGTCCAAATGGGTGAAAGTCGTGAGGCACGCATCTACCGAAGAAGCCATTGCCGCTCTCCACGACCGCGGGTTTCGCGTGTTGGCCGCGCACCCGGGTCCCGACGCTCATGACTTTCGGGCTGTCGACTACACCCGACCTACCGCCATCATGATGGGGGCGGAGCTGTTGGGACTCAGCAATGAAGGCCTCACCTTGGCGGATGAGCGCGTGGTGGTCCCGATGGTAGGTATGGTGCACTCCTTCAACGTCTCGGTGGCGGCGGCACTCTTGTTGTTCGAGGCCTTCCGTCAGCGACAGGCGGCAGGCATGTACGATGTCTCCCGCCTCGACCCGAGCGACTACGAGCGCATTCTCTTCGAGTGGGCCTATCCACGGGTCGCACGCCTCTACAGGGAGCGCGGAACGCCCTATCCGCCCTTGAATCCCGAGGGCGAATTCGTCCACTCGGGTTAGAACGCTAGACGCCTATTCCGGCGGAGCTACCTCTAGACCCAGCTGGTGGCACAGTGACTCCTCCAGCCCCGGATACATGAACTCGAAGCCTGTCTCCTCCGCCACGGCAGGCCGAGCACGCGTGCTGGCGAGAAGCGCCTCTGTGCCCATCTCGCCGAACAGGGCCTTTACGGCCAGACTGGGAATCGGCACCAGAGTAGGGCGCCCGAGCACGCGGCCGAGCGTACCGCTGAAGGTGGCGTTCGGCACAGGATAGGGAGTGGTAGCATTCACTGCCCCTCGGATCGAGTCAGTCCGGATCACGTGGAGAATCAAGCTCAGCAGATCGTCGTGATCGATCCAACTCATGTATTGTCGCCCGCTTCCCAGCCGGCCTCCGACCCCGACTTTGAACGGCAGTAGCATCGTGCCCAACGCCCCGCCGGCCGGAGTCAGAACCAACCCCGTGCGCAGGCGCACAACCCGAATCGCCATCCGCGCTGCCGGACGCGTCGCCTCCTCCCAGGCCTGGCACAACTCCGACAGGAAGCCCTTACCTGGCTTCGAACTCTCCGTCAGCACCTGATTCCCACGGTCGCCGTAGTATCCCACGGCAGATGCGGTCACCAAAACCCGCGGCGGCCGCTTCAGCTGCGCGAGTGTGCGAGCTAGCCACTCGGTGCCCTCAACTCGGCTCGCCCAGATTCTCCTTTTTTTCTCATCGGTCCACCGAAGACCCAACAGCGGCTCGCCGGCTAGGTGTACGACCGCGTCCATGCCTTCGAGCCCACTCAGATCATCCGGCTCACCGGTCGGACTCCAAAGAGCGTCACCGGCCTCCAGGGCAGCCCCCGGGCGCCTCAATCGCATCACACTGTGGCCACCGGTGGTGAGAACCGCGCAGAGAGCACTGCCGATGAGGCCGGTGGATCCGGTAACGCCGACCTTCAGCCTGCGATCACTACGATATCGTTCGATGCGATCTAGGTCGTTTGCCAACCGTTGATGCCGAAATGCGAAGAGGCGTTCAAGCTCGTGTTCCACCGTGAATCCGCCCAGAAGCCCGCCAGCGAGGCCCATGGGAAGCTCCCAGTCCACGTGGTCCTCCACAATACATCCACCGTCTTCGGTGGGTTCGAAACGGTGGGTATGGACCCAGCGCGTAAACGGGCCACGAACTTGCTCGTCGCGAAACGAGACGCCTTCCTCGTAGTCGGTGTGCTTTACCTCCCATTTCATCTCGGTGGGCCCGCGCTTCACGCGGAAGAGAATCTGGCCGCCCTCCGCTGGCGTTCCCGAGCGCCTAAGGACTTCGACGGTGTCCCAGGGAGGAATCAGGCGCTCGAGAGCGCCTGGACGCATATGCCATGAGAAGACCTCGTCGGCAGGATGGGCTACAGGCGTCCGAAGCACGAACTCAGGCACTCGAGTGTCCCCTCCCAAACATCCGAATCACTAAGGTGTCAGAGCAGTCCCTCAAGCGTCAGCCTACTCCTCTGCCGGGTAGGACATAGCAATTCCAGGATTTTGGACCAATCGGTCACGACAGCTGAGAGCTCTCTGCGGATTCCCGAATGAGCCGGATGGCTTCGGAGACCCCTCCGGTATGACGATATACTGCCGACCCAGCAACAAGAACGGATGCGCCGGCTCCTGCCGCTTCGCCGGCCGTATTCCGGTCGACTCCGCCGTCCACCTCGAGCTCCACACCATCGCGTCCCGTCTCATCGAGCATGCGTCGGAGCCGTGAAATCTTATCAGTACTCGACGGGATGTAGGACTGTCCGCCGAACCCGGGGTTGACCGACATAATGAGGGCCAAGTCGACGTGGGGCACGATCTCGCTGAGGGTCTCGAGCGGGGTAGCCGGGTTCAACGTGACCCCGGGACGTACATTGAGTTCACGGATTTGCTCGACCGTTCTGTGCAGGTGTGAACAGGCCTCCTGATGCACGACCAGATAGTCTGCACCAGCATCCGCAAACGCTTCGACATGTCGCTCCGGGTGTTCGATCATAAGGTGCACGTCCACTGGAAGATCGGTCGCCGCCCGGACAGCAGCTGTGATCGCCGGCCCGATCGTGATGTTCGGAACGAAGTGGCCGTCCATGACGTCGACGTGGATCCAATCGGCACCAGCCTCAGCAGCTTCGGCCACCTGCTCGGCCAAACGGCCGAAGTCCGCAGACAGGATCGATGGAGCGATCTTGATGCTCACGATTCTTGTCCCTTCCTGAAGGAGTGCCGTACGCCGTCCTGAGCGCCGATGATCACCTCAGTGGCCATCCCGAGAAACAACCCGGACTCCACGATTCCGGCCCGGGCCGCCAGAGCCGCATCCAATGCTTGGGGATCGGCAATGCCGTCAGGAAAGTGGCAATCGATGATGTAGTTCCCGTTGTCGGTCGTCAGTGGCTGTCCATCGTCGCGTTGGCGAATCACCGGTCGAGCCCCCTGAGCCTGCAGGAATTTTTCGTGAGCTTCCCAACCGAACTGGACCACCTCTACCGGCACCGGGGATATCTGGCCCAGCCTGTCCACGACCTTCCCATCATCCGCTATAATAGCGAGCCGTGAAGAGGCCTGAGCCACCATTTTCTCCCTCAGGAGTGCGCTTCCCAGCCCCTTGATGAGGTCCATGTTCGGATCGACCTCGTCTGCCCCGTCGACGGTCAGGTCCAGAAACGGATGCTCCGCCAAAGACGTCAACGGAATACCTAGATCTCGCGCCCGTTGTGCGGTCCACAGCGAAGTGGGTACGCCAAGCACGTTCCGCAATCCGCCGCGATTTATTCGCTCGGACAGAAACAGAAGGAAATGGGCTACCGTCGATCCCGTGCCCAGGCCGATACGCATACCGGCCTCAACAAGTCCCGCCGCCTCTATGCCAGCGGCCCGTTTCAGCGTTTCGGCGCCCGTCACGTCAGGCCTCCGAGCGAGCAGGATTCTGAGCGCTTCAGGTACCGAACGCCTTCATCATTTCGTGGACTCGCTCGGTCGCAGCCAAAGCCTCGTCGAACGGCCGCTGCCACATGTTGCGGCCGAAGATCAGCCCCGTCGCACCAGCGTCCATAGCTGTGCGCGCTTTGTGCATCAGGTCTTTGTCGCCGAGCTTACTACCGCCGGAAAAGAGCACCATGACGCGCCCAGCGGACCCAACAACCCGACGAGCGCCTTCACCGTAATCGTATTCGATGGCCGCATAGTCCTTCGGCTGCTCCGCGTCCTTGGGTCCAGGCGTGGGAATGTTCAACTTTACGATGTCCGCCCCAAGCTCAAGCGCGACCCGGGCGGCGTAGTCCACCGCATATAGACTGTTGGCTCCGCCCTTCCCACCGATCGCCGACCCGCGAGGATACGACCACACCACCAGCGGCATGTTGTACTTGTCACAGTCTTCCCGGACCATCTGGAACTGCTGGATGTCTTCGTCCTGACGCGGGGAACCGATGTAGAGCGTGTATCCCACCGCATCGGCCCCTAGGGACACCGCGTCCTCGACACTGCCCGTCATCGTGGAGAGCGCGTCACCGTCAGGGGCGATATTGGTTTTTCCGTTGATCTTCAGGAGCAGCGGGACCTCACCTGCGTATTTCGACATGTACTTTCGCGCCAGCCCGTAGTGGCAGGCCACCGCGTTGTAGTTGCCCTCCAAAGCGAGCCGCCACTGAAAGTTTGGGTCCTGCGACGGAGGATTCGGAAAGAAATCGACGGGTCCATGTTCCAGGCCCTGGTCGATCGGGAGGATCAGGAGCGTACCGTTCTTTAGACCGCGGCCATAGAGCAAGCGACGAAGACGGACTCGCTTACCCAGCGGTAAATCGAGGTCATCGAGGAGGGGGCGGCCAACGGTACCGGTCACCGGGGTCTCTGGAGCCGCGGTGGTAGTAGACATGGAATCTCCTTCAGGAGTCTAAAAACAGGGAGCGGCGATTGAATTTTCGTGGCCAAATCTATCGGTCTCAGAGGGCCGAGACCAGCCCGCTTCGTGACTCCGCTCCAGCACCCGGACACCTTACGCTCCATGAATCGACAGAGGGAATGTCAGGCCTTTTACTTTTTTTATTGGTCCCCCCCGGGAACCGGAGGCTGAAGCGCATTCACTGACTCCGAAACGCGCGCGCTCCCGAGGCTCCCGACTAGGTCGGGGGCCTTTCTTGTTGGATAGAGCACCGGACAAGAAACAACTTCCATGATCATCATTACGCGCCATGGCGTGACCGAAGACAAGCTCGACCACATTCCTGAACGAGTGGAGGCCTTGGGCCTCCGCACACACTTGATTCGGGGCGAGGTTCGTACGGCGATCGGCTTGGTTGGCGACCACGGGGGCCTCGCCAAGGAGACTCTGCTCTCGATTCAAGGCGTCGAAGAAGTCCATAGTGTCATGAAACCATACAAGTTGGTCAGCCGGCAGTTCAGTGTGGAGCCAACACAGGTGCCGCTAGGCGAGGTGAAGGTCGGAGGAGACGCCCTGTGGCCGTGATTGCCGGCCTGTGCTCGGTAGAGGGGATGGAGATGCTGCCTGAAACAGCAGCCAGCGTGAAGGTCGCAGGGGCAGTCGGATGGAGGGACGGAGCGTTTAAGCCCAGAAGCTCACCCTACGCCTTCGACAGAATGGGCGAAGAGGGCCCCCTCAAGATTTTGGCCGAAGTCCGAGCTGAGACCGAACTCCCGGTGGTTACCGAGGTCATGGACACGAGGCAGGTTGAATTGGTCGCGGAATACGCAGACGTGCTGTAATCGACGCTCGGAACATGCAGAATTTCTCGCTCCTCACGGAAGTCGGGAGGCTGCAGTGCCCCGTACTTCTAAAGCGAGGCATGTCCGCGAAGATCCAAGATCTCTTGTTGGCGGCCGAGTACATCATGAAGCAAGGCAACTCCAACGTCATTTTCTGCGAACGGGGTATTCGCACGTTCGAGGACGCGGCTCGCAACACGTTCGATCCCGCCGCCATCCCGGTGCTCAATAAGGAGACTCACCTACCGGTGGTCGCTGATCCGAGCCACGCGGGCAGAAGGCGGGAACTGGTTGAACCGCTGTCCAAGGCGAAGGCGGCGATCGCAGCCGGAACCGACGGACTGATCATCGAAGTCCATCCCAATCCGGAGATGGCCGTTTCGGATGGCGAACAGTCACTGACTCTGCCGGAATTCGACGCGCTCATGGAGTCGCTCGAGCCGATCGTCGCTGCGGTAGGAAAGACTTTTGGGAGACTGCCGGACGAGGCCTAGATCTTCCGGTCAAGTCTAGCGATCGCCGCTGCGATCTGTGCTTTCACGGCGGATCGCGCGGTACCGCCACTCGATGTCCTAGCCTCGACCGAGCGATCCCACGAGAAGACGTCTAGTACGTCGGGTCCAAACGCCTCGTGAGCGGCCTGAAAGTCCTCGACCGAAAGGCCGTCCACCGTCACATCCTGCTCTTCCGCTGTGCGCACCAACGTGGCGACTACCTCGTGCGCCTTCCTGAACGGTACCCCAGCCCTCACTAGGTAGTCTGCCAGGTCCGTCGCCAGAAGCTGGGTGTCCAGCGCAGCGGTGATGCTGCCGGGTTGGAACTCCGCCGAACCCACGGCCCCCGCCATGGCAGGCAGAACGACCGTGAGCGTGTCCAACGAATCGAACAGCGCTTCCTTGTCTTCTTGGAGATCGCGGTTGTAACCCGTGGGGAGCCCCTTCAGAAGTGTCAGAAGCGACACGAGGTTGCCGACCAGGCGGCCCACCTTTCCACGAACGAGTTCAGCCACATCGGGGTTTCGCTTCTGAGGCATCAAGCTCGAGCCGGTGCTGAAACCGTCAGATAGACGGACGAACCCGAACTCCTTGGATCCGAACAGCACCAGATCCTCGGCCAACCGTGACAAGTGAATCCCTATCCGGGCCGACGCGAACGCGAGTTCCAGCGCCCAGTCGCGGTCGCTCACGGCGTCGATGCTGTTCTCTGAGACCCGGGCGAAGCCGAGTTCCTCACGAATAGCCTCTCTATCGATCGGGAATGGGCACCCTGCGATTGCACCCGATCCGAGCGGTAGTGCGGCCGCATTCAGCCTGACGGCGTCGACCAAGTCCCGGTCCCTGTCCAGCGGCCAAAAGTGCGACAGCGCCCAATGGGCCGCCCGGACCGGCTGTCCCTGCTGTAGGTGCGTATAGCCCGGAATAATGATGTCCATCGATTCCTCGGCCCACTCGATCAAAGCCCTCTGGACCGTACCGATCCCACCGACGAGCGCCGTCGCTGCCTCCATGCCCCACAGTCTGAAGTCGGTCGCCACCTGATCGTTCCGAGATCGGCCCGTGTGGAGCTTGCCGGCGACACCGCCGACCTCTTCATGGAGGAGCCTCTCCACGAGAGAGTGGATGTCTTCATCCTGTTCGGCGGAGTGATCGCTGCCAGCGAGCCGCTCACCCACCCGGCCCAACCCTTCTACGAGCGTCTGACCCTCTGCCTCCGAAAGGGTCCCGGCCGCTACCAGGGCTCGAGCCCACGCGCAACTTCCACGGACATCCTGTTGCCACAGCCGGATATCGACATCCAAGCTGCGGTTCAGGGGCACCATCTCTGGTGCCATCCCCCCCTCAATCCGCCCACTCCACAGCGGGGCGTTCGGTGGTGGGGCGTTCGGCGGTCCCTCGGGAAAATTCGCGTCAGCTGTCATAGAGGTAGCACCCTGTTGAGTCGAGACACGAAGGGGCCGCGCCAACATCGGTCGCGGCCCCTTCCGTCTACATCACTGTGGCTCTGTTCGAGGTCACCCACCGGGGCTTTACCCGCCGGAGCCTTAACCCACCGGGGTCTTCGGCGTCACCGACTTCAGCATCTCAGTCACTGCCGCTTCGGACTCTCTCACTCCGGCATCTCGGTCATTGCCGCTTCGGACTCTCTCACTCCGGCATCTCGTTCGGCGGCTACGCGAGCCGGAAGGCCAAAGAGCTTGATGAATCCGCCAGCATCGGCATGGTCATACGTATCGTCCTCACCGAATGATGCGAGCCCGGCGTCATAGAGCGACATGGGGCTCCAGCGAGATGCAACGTTGGCGCTTCCCTTAAACAGCTTCAAACGAACGATCCCGGTCACGCGCTTCATGAGCACATTCATGAACGCATCGATGGCCTCACGCTCCGGCGTCCACCACCATCCCTCGTAAACGAGGTCGGCGTAACGGGCCGCGAGTTGATCTTTGTAGGCCAGCGCCCGTCGGTCGAGCGTAAGCTGTTCGAGTTCCTGAAGGGCGGAATAGAGCAGCGTCCCACCGGGCGTCTCGTAGATGCCCCGCGACTTCATGCCTACTAGTCGGTCTTCAACGAGATCAATGCGCCCCACACCGTGCCGGGCAGCGATCTGGTTCAACGCCTCGAGAAGCTCCACAGATCCCAGCGTCTCACCATTCACCGATATCGGCACCCCCTCTTCGAAGGCGAGCTCGACGTACTCCGGAGTATTCGGTGCCAACTCGGGCGACAGCGTCCAGAGGTAGATGGACTCATCGGGCTCGTAGGCGGGATCTTCGAGCGGACCACCCTCATGTGAGACGTGCCACAGGTTCTCGTCACGAGAGAATAGCTTGCCTTCGTCAACCCCCTCCATAGGAATCTGACGCTCGCGGGCATACTCGAAGGCCTCTTCTCTGGAATGGAGATCCCACTCACGCCACGGGGCGATAACCCTGAGGTCCGGAGCCAAAGCAGTGAATGTGAGCTCGAAGCGGACCTGGTCATTGCCTTTGCCCGTGCACCCGTGGGCGAGAGCATCGGCACCCACCTCCCGAGCGATCTCTACCATCCGCCGACCGATGATCGGTCGCGCCATTGACGTACCGAGAAGATACTTCCGGCCGTAGACAGCGCCTGATCGGAGGGTCGGCCATACGAAGTCTTCGACAAAGCTCTGGCGAAGGTCCTCGCCGAAAAACTGAGAGGCTCCGGTTGCCTTGGCCTTTTCGGCCAATCCTCGGAGCCCTCCCTGCTGGCCAACGTCGGCCGCCACGCAAATAACCTCCGCGTCGTAGTTTTCGCGGAGCCACGGAACGATGACCGAGGTATCCAACCCTCCTGAGTATCCTAGGACGACCTTGAGTGCCATCGGAGTCGCCTCCTTACGTCGCTGTCGCTACAAGACAAAAAAATGCGGGCCGGGAGCAGAACCAGCTCTTCCCGCCAAAGCGCTGGTGACGGCGAACCGTCTTAACACCACTCCCGTACCCGATAATTTTCACAAATAATCGGACTGTACCGAGCATATTTCGGACTATACCAAGCATATTTATGTTATCAACATGGCGTAGTACAAGGATGATGTCAAGACGAAATAGCTTAATATAGACTTTGGATTCAACAAGGATTTCGTCTCCCCGGGAGGGAGATTTAGCCGGTATCTCCGCCTGCAATTTCTATCAATCGATCGCGAATCGAAGGCATTTGTTCCCGGTCGCGGAGCACCACGATAATCGTGTCCTCACCGGCCACGGTGCCCATGACCTCAGGCCAGTCCTCCCAGTCGATTGCCGTCGCAATAGCGGCGGCGCCTGACATCAGAGTCCGAATCACGATTATGTTCTCCGTTCCTTCAGCTGAAAGGAACAGAATCGGCAACAGTGAACCGAGCGGAGGCTTGTGCTCCCAGGCCTCGGGCAGCCGGTAGTGCGAGACGCCTTGAGCGCCTCGGACCTTCACGAGCCGGAGTTCCCGGATGTCCCGGGAAAGGGTCGCCTGCGTTACCTGTATCCCTCTCTCTTGGAGCAACTCTCGTAGCGCCTCGTGGCTGGTGACTCGATTGGACTTCACCAAATCCAGGATGACCGCCTGGCGCTCTTGCTTGCTACTCACCGCTCTCACTCGTTCCCACGACCTGGGCTACCATCTCTTTCAATTTCTCAGGCTCGAAACCGCCGCTCCTCGCCATCTCTTCTCCCCCCTCGAAGAGGATTATCGTAGGTACTCCTCGAATCTCCAGGCGCTGAACAATATCCTGGGCCCGATCCGAATCCACCTTGGCAACCAACAGCGCCCCAGTGTGGGCTCCCGCGATCTCGTCCACCAGAGGCGCCACGATCTTGCATGGTCCGCACCAGTCGGCATAGAAGTCGACCAGAACCGGCACAGATGCCCCCAAGACGGTGCGATCGAAGTCCTCCGCAGTCACTTTCACGGGACGGTCGAGCAAAATCGGCTTACCGCAGTCGCCGCACGTGGGCTTCTCCGCTGCCCTGCTCACGTCGACGGTATTCAAGGTCAGGCAGAACGGACAACGTAAGATCGCCGTTACCTCTGTATCATCACTCAAGTCCTACCTCCCCTCGGGTTAGGGGTGTCGGTACCCCCATTGGGGCCTGCCCCGTTCCGTCCTGCGAAAACAAAGCGGGGCTCGGGAACACGTCCCAAGCCCCGCCGGCTAACAGCCCGACCGTTTTCTTCCCGAAGTGGTCCGCTCCTAGAACAGGTCGTACTTGACCTGTGCCATCAAGAAACGACCGATCTCAGGGACGCCCACGAAGCTACGGTAGGGCGTATTGAACAAGTTGTTCACCACCAACTGAAGGGTGGCAAGAGTCCCTGGGACCTTGTAGCCCACTGTGACATCCACCAGTTGGTAACCGTCGACACAGGGCTCTTCGTAGAGGGCGCCGGTCAGCCCAGTCTCACACTGAGTCCCCACGAAGCCTGCCGACTCCGCCGGAAATCCAGAGGTCAGGCGAAGGCGCGCTTCCGCGTTGAAGCCGGCTCTGGCATCACGATAGGCTAGCCCAAACGTCCCCTTGAGCTTCGGTGCGTTGAGAGCGAGCGGGGAAATCCCATTCGACATCTCAGTGAGATCGAAATAATCATCACTCACGAGGGATGCCGTCGAAGAAAGGGTCCAGTGATCGTCCAAGAACGCCTGTAGCGAAAAGTCCGCGCCGTACATCGAAACGTCTCCAGCATTCACATATGAGACCAGGAGATTCGTCGCACTCGATTCGACCTGATCAGAAGAGACCACCGCCAGTGGGGTCTCGGCCAAGCCAGGGATTCCACCCACCGCCTTGTCAGGGCCGAGGGCCAGCTGTGTGGCCTGGTCGAGAGCCATGGCTCCGACAGTGGCTGCATCAAGCTGCCCACCGGTTTGCGCATTTATCGCTGCACTGAGCCGCGGCACGAGGAACCCGATCATCGAAGGACCGTCCAGGAAAAGCACAGGCGTACGGAATACAAGCGGGGAGACAAAGTTCTCCTTCCTCGAGTACCACACGTCCGCTGCGATTAGAACCTTGTTGTCGATTACACCCTGATACCCCAGTTCGAAGGTCGTAGACGTGGTCTCTTTAAGTTGCTCCACGTCCAGGATAGCAGCCGTGTTAAGCGGGCCAAAGGCTCCGGTTCCAGCGTCAAGCATGTTGAGCGAGATGTCCGTGTCCGATGGATTCAGACTCGATAGGAGCCCCGCAGTAGCAGCGTCGATGATTCCGAGAGCGTGGGCCCCACCGACCCCGGTCAACCAGAGTGGTCCCGTGCCGACCGGCACAAGCTGTCCGCTCCCACCCAGTGCTTGGGGAATCCTCATGCCACTCAAGGTCCCGTCCGCATTGTGCAGGCTGATCCCGCTACCTGCACCCTGGGCCTGCACCCGGTAACCAGCAGCTGCCAACGGCCCGGCGGGTCCCCCTGAGATATCCAGAAACATGTTCAGGGTTGTGGGTGTCGAGAAAGCCCGATTGTAGCTGGCCCTGATGCTGTGATTCTCGGCGGGCTCGAAAACCAGTGCGGCACGAGGTGAGAAAACGTTATGATCGAGTCGAGAGTGTGTGTCCAAGCGGCCCGCAAGAATCAGGTCGAGTTGATCCCCTAACGCAGTCGTCGACTGGATGTAGGTGCCGACCTCCTTGACGTCGTCATCGTTTTCGTTCCGGCCGTTGATCGTTCCTGCGGTACGGGGATCGGTAAGGAAATAGTCCACACCGTATGAGAAATCCTGACGGCCATCACCTATATCGAAACCGTGTTGAAGCTGTCCGACTGTCATTCGTGACTGGTCTACCAGCGGTGCGCCGTCACGAATGAGGTAACTGTCACCGGCGTCACTGGTGTTCACATAGAACTGAGTGAAAAGCCGGCCGGCGTTCATTCGAGCCTGATAATATTGGTACTTCCAGCCGCGGGTCTGACCCATGCCCAGACCAGTCAATTCGATGCCGTCCACATTGGTCATCCCGTAATCGAAAACTATACGATCGTCACCGCCAAGAACCCAGTCCGCCCTTACGTTCATCGACTGACGTTTAAAGTCGTGGTCCTCGTAGTCGCGGATCCCCACTCGCCCGAAGGCGAGGTCAGCGTTCGCCGAACTTAGTCCTCGAGCCATCCTCTCAGCTTTGAAGGCCGCCGGGTTGGCATCGGCACTCGCACGGGCGGCGGTCTCGACCGGGTCCGTGAACTCCCATTCATCTCCCGTAATCTGTCTCGCCGAGACCTTAAAGCCGAAGTTATCAGACAGCTTATGCGCAGTACGGAAAGTCCCCTCAAGAACGTTCTTGCCCCCTCCCCCCAAAGTCACGGTCGTACCTTGGCTCGTGAGAGGTGATCTGGTGATCATGTGGACCACCCCGTTTGCCGTGTTCGGCCCATAGAGCGCTGAACCGGGTCCGAGCACCACCTCTATCCGCTCCAGATCTTCATTCGTCTGAGGCACGAAGTGGAGAAGGTTGGCACGTAAGGACGGCACTCCCGCAATTCGGTTGTCGACCAGAAATTGCAGAGATCCGGAGAAGATGTTGTTGAATCCACGGATCACGACGTTTCTGGACTGAGTGCCCTGTTGGATGATATCCACCCCCGGCGCAGACCTAAGATGTTCGACGGGCGTAACCACCGCTCGCTCCTGAATCTCGGTCTCTCCGACGACATGCACCGTGTTCGGTGCGTCCGTTCTCGACTCTGCTCGGCGAGACGCCGTTACCACGACCGGGTTTAGCTCCAGCGCCTGCGATGTCATGGTCACGTCGAGCGTTCGTGTCGAGCCTGCTCTGACCGAAATTCCGTCCTCTCGGTGATCACGGTAGCCGAGGCTCGATATCACAACCGCGTACGTGCCCGCCGGTGCAGAAAGTGTGAACCGCCCCGCATCGTTGGTGAGTGTCAGGGAGGTCCCGCTTCCCAGTACTTCGATGCCGGCTGCGGCCACGGGCGCACCCGTTTCCGCATCGGTAATGGTCCCTGAAAGTGTTCCGGTTTGGGCAGCCGCTTGACTCACTCCAAGCAGAATAAGTCCCAGAATCGCAGAGCTAGAGGCTAGCTTCAGGCGCATGACACGACCCCTCGATTAAAGGTGAGAGGACCTGACCGGGGTCGAATCCGACCCCGGCAGTCCGTACCGTGAGGCCCTGCTAGCGCGCGCCCGGTAACGCCTCACGGGTGATAGGGACCGACCGCACCGGGTTGCGACGCCAAGGTACACTAGGGACAATACATGAGCAACGATTCTTTACGCGGTGCTCTCCCAGCCATCCACTTTGCCCCTAACGACTTGTCATGACATCACTTCCCGACATCGGCGACCTGAACAAGGCCCGAGAGAGAATCTCTGATGCGGTTCACCGCACGCCCACCGTTTCTAGCCGGACCTTGTCCGAGCTGATCGGGCATCCGGTCCACCTTAAGTGCGAGAACCTCCAGAAGACCGGGTCTTTCAAGGTACGGGGAGCGCTCAATAGAATCCTCGACCTCGATGATGAGGCCCGGGCCCGCGGCGTAGTGACTATTTCCGCGGGGAACCATGCCCAGGCCGTTGCTTGGGCAGCGACACGCACAGGCATTTCGTCGACGGTGGTCATGAACGCCAAGGCTTCGCCCACAAAGGCGCGCGCCACGGAAGGGTACGGGGGTGAGGTGATCCTGCAGGGGACCATATTCGAGGCGTTCGACTTGGCTTTGGAGGTCGCCGAGACGCGTGGACTCACGTTCCTTCACGCCTTCGACGACCCACTCATTGTGGCCGGACAGGGCACATTGGGGTTCGAGATAATTGAGGATGTGCCGAATGCCTCCACAGTAGTGGTCCCCATCGGGGGCGGTGGGCTCATCTCAGGAGTGGCGCTGGCAATTGCCAGTCTCAGCCCTGACACACGCGTCTTCGGAGTGGAGCCGGACGGGGCATGCGCGATGATCCAGAGTTTGAAGAAGGGTGAGGCGGTCACACTGGACCATGTCGACACTGTCGCCGACGGCCTGGGGGCACCGATGGCGGGCAACCTCAACTACGAAATCGTGAAGCGTCACGTGGAAGACGTCGTGCTGGTCAGTGACACCGAAATCCGGCACGCCATGGCCTTGATCTTGGCCCGAGCCAAACTCTTGGTCGAGCCGGCAGGCGCCGCAGCGGTCGCCGCCCTACTCGCCGGCAAGATCCCGGTTAGCAAGGGACCCGTGGTCGCCGTGCTCAGTGGAGGTAATGTCGATATGGATCGCCTGCCGGACTTGCTTGCCGGCACTGCCCGGCCCGTATGAGACTTCATCGACTGTGCTCCATCACCTGGACGATGAACAGGCCGAGGAATTCCTAAACCTTGCCCGGTCGGCTTTGAAGCCGGGAGGCCGACTGGTGACTCTGGACCCGGCCTACATGGAAGGTCAGTCCCGGTTGGCCCACTTTATCATCAGTCGCGATCGCGGCAACCACATCCGTTCACTCGAAGACTGGAAGCAATTGGTCCTGCCGTACTTCCCCCCTGCGACCTTCCACCTACCCACAAACTGGGAATCGTCTTCCTGCGTTTCGCGTCGATGGGCGAAATGGTCGATACCACCACGTGTCTGCCCAACCTTATTCGGGCTGAATTCGAAGACTAGCACCAAGCCTCATCCGACGGATGGAGGTGATCCCCAGGGCAGGCCCGAGCGCAAGCAGAGGAAACGCCCACGGCCACCCCACGGACTCCGTCAAGACGGGAACTCCCTGAATCGTGACCATCGTCAGCAAGAAGCCGACGGAGGTCTGAAGTGTCAGAGCTGTTCCGACTGCCTCTTGGGGAGCGACCTCCGTGACCATCGCGCTGAACTGAGCAGAGTCGGCCACCACGAAGAACCCCCAGACCAAGACGAGTGGCACCAGAAGCCAGTAGCTCTGGCCGAAGAGAAGACCGACCAGAAGGCAACACGTGCCGCTCACATACATCGCGAGGTTCACGATGCGCTCCCGTCCAAGCCGATCAGCCGCGTATCCACCCCACACGCAACCCAGGCCGCCAACAGCGATCGCGGAGAAGGCTACGAGGTCGACGACCGCTGCGGACGGGGCAATGCCTATGCGCGCACCGCGCGCCGCAGCACTCGCGGCCAAAAAAGCCGGCACCCAAGTCCACATGGCGTATAGTTCCCACATGTGTCCGAGATAGCCCCCGGTGGCCAGACGCGTGGGTCGATCACGGGCCACTCTCGCCACCAGTGCCCATGAGAATGGGACGCGCCGGAAGGGAAAAGGCCCGTCGCGGTACAAGGCCGCCACCAGAAGGCCCCCGAGAACACCCCCTGCCGAGGCCCCGAGCACAACCACACCTAGGGGTGCACTCCCGACCAATTTGAGCAAGTAAGGAGTGGCCTTACCGACGGCGAGCGCGCCAACCACAGTCCCGATTGCCATCCCACGAGCGCTCGTGAACCACGTCGCGATCATCTTCATGGCCGGCGGATATACGCCCGCCAAGAAAAACCCGGTGAAAAACCGGGAGGCGAGGGCGATCGTGTACCCCGGCGCGATCACCAAGGCGGCATTTGCCAGAGCCGCCAATACTGCTGAAAGAGCGAAGTACCATCGGGACGGAACGATGTCCGCCAGGTTCAGCAGCGCGGCGGCGGCCGTGCCCGCAACGAACCCGAGCTGAACGAGTGTCGTGAGCCACCCGACCTGGCCCGATGTCAGCCCCCAGCGGGCCTGAAGCACGGGAGAGACGGCACTAGCTGTGAACCAGGGGGACATTCCGAGAAGCACCGCCGCCGAGACAAGCGCCAGCATGCCCCAGCGGCGCGCGTCGGTATCACTCGTCAGCGCGACACCATCTTTCTGATCACGAACCAGAGGTTGGCCGGTCTTTCGGCCAGGCGTCTCATGTACCACGGAAACCAAGCCGATCCGTAGCTGATGAGGGCCTGCACCTTATAACCCTCACCGGACAACTCTTCCTGCTCCCGGGTGTTGATCCCGTACAGCATCTGGAACTCCACCTCACCACGCGGAATGCCGCGGGTCGTGGCCTCATCCTTGATCCGCTCGATTACAGCTCCATCGTGAGTCGCGAAGGCGGCGCGCACTCCGCCATCAGCAACGACGTCAAGAAGGCGCACGGAGAGCTCGAGGTAGTTCTTGTCCACATCCTTTTTTTTCGGAAACGTGACGTCGGCGGGCTCGGCGTAGGCGCCTTTCACCAATCTGATCGCCGGCCTCAGCGGAAGGAGCTTCTCCACGTCTTCCGCAGTCCGGTATAGGTAGGCCTGGAGACAAAGGCCCGTATTCTCGTAGCGTGTCCGTGCGCCCTTATAGATCTCGAGCGTGACGTCGACATAGTTGCTCGCTTCCATATCGATCCACACGAAACGGTTGAGCTCTCGAGCGACTCCGAGGATGGCCTCGAGGTTGGCCGCAGCTAGGTCCCGTCCAAGATCGACCCCGAGCTGAGTCAGCTTGACCGAAATCTCCACGTCGAGATCGCGGCGGTCGAGCTCTTTGAGCACGGCCTGGTAGTGCTCCACTACTTCGACGGCCTCCCTCGGCTCGTTGATGCTCTCGCCGAGAAGGGTGAAGACTGTACTCACGCGTGATCTTTGGAGGCGAAGAGCCTCGGTCATCGCCTCCTCTGGCGTCTCCCCCGGCATGAACCGCCGGGTGGCCCTTTGCACGAAACGAAAGCGTGGAAGACGCTGGGCAAAGAAGGGGTTCTCCGAGACCCACAGTAGCAGTCCGCGGAGCATGTCAGCGGGCCTCCAGTGGCACGGTGAGCGGGTCGGCCTCTGAGAATGGCGAATACCCGGCCTCCTGCAACCGCCGGCTATAGCCCGAAACCTGATCGTCGAAGATCGGCGACCATACGATCCCGCCGTCCACGGAACGCCACACCCCACCCGTCGCGGATCCGACGAAAATGATGTTGGGACCCGACGCCACGACATCGACATCCGCCACACGACCACTCATCCCTGCCGGCCCAATGGACCGACCTTGAATCTGGGAAAACTGCTCGGCGGTGTATTGGCCTTCTAGGGCTCGGGCGCCGCACGTCAGCACGCACAGTGCTAGGGCCAATCCGATGGTGCTGCGAAACGTATCAATCATCGATCTTCTCTATTCCTTCGTCCGGCTCTCGAGCGAGCACACTGGTCGTCCGCTGAGCTCCTCTAACCATCGGCCTAACCGATCGGCCTCAAGGAGGGAAAAACCTCCACATCCGCGGCCTCCAGCCTTTCGCGGAAACGCGGCAGGTCCAACAGACGAATCCCATCCAAACCGTCTGTGAGTGACCGAAGCGCCTCCTCCATGCGGATCAAATCAATCCGCTGCCCCTCCGTGGGCGCATCGTAGGAAGACGACAGGCCGGACACCCCCGAGCGATACTGGTCCAGCTCCGTGAAGTCGGCAACCTCTTCCAGGTTCGCGAGAAGGACCTGCGCGGCGCCGACCAGGTCCGTCGCCACGTCGCGATCATCCGACGCCAGCAGTTGCAGAGACCTCTCCAGCCCCTCTCTCATCTGGGCTGCTGCCGCTCGTAGGACCGCCATTCGCACGTCGAGTTCCTGAGCTCGCTGAAGTGCTTGGTACTTCGCGATTCGCTCCGTCATGTCGAGTTCAACTCGGGGGTCCGGCAGAACGTCTAGCGGTTGCTGGCCCTCCGATGCGCCTCGGATGATTCGGACGGTGTACAGTCCGGGGATCACCTGAAGCGGCTGGGGTTGGGGCCCACGACCTGCCGACTGAGTGTCGACAAGCATTTGCGGGAGTTCCTCTCGGAGGTCCCATGCTATTCGGTTCAGTCCCGGGTTGCGTGTGCCCTCTAGTCTCCGCACGACCCGATCCTCGAAGTCGAGCACCTCGATCGTTACCGGCTCTTCGCTAGGCCCCTCTTCCAACCAGTATGACAGGAGCGCCCCGGGCTCGCGCACCTGACCTCGGAAGACCGCGTCAGCTGGGAAGTGGTAGCCATCGGCCTCGGCAGTCGTGTGAACGTATGCGGAAGCCGGTTCAAAGAAGAATAGGCCTACGTCGGCGGCTCGCGGATTGATCGCCAACTCCCGGAGCGGCTGTATGTCGTCCAGAACATAGATGGCCCTTCCATGAGTGCCGATGACCAGATCGTGATCCCGAGGGTGGATCACCAGCGATCGCACTGGAACGGAGGGCAACCCATGTCCCCACTGGAACCAATCATCACCGCCGTTCAAGGTCACGTACAACCCGAACTCGGTGCCGGCAAAGAGCAGATCTTCCGCAACGGGATCCTGCTCGATGGTGTGAACGAAGCCCCTGATGTCACCCTGATCAGCTATACGGTCCCAATCTCCCCCGTAGTCTTCGGTCCGGAAGATATAGGGCTCCCAGTTTCCTCTGCGGTGATCGTCGAACACCGCGAAGGCACCCCCCGCCTTGAACTTCGATACCTCGATGTGGGCTACCCAAGTGCTGTCCGGAACATCGCCGATCTGATCAGTGACATCGTACCACTGACCTCCGCCGGCAGTTGTGACCCGAACACGGCCGTCATCCGTTCCCACCCAAATCACGTCCTGCGAGAGCGCGCTCGGAGCGATGGTCAGGATGGTCGTGTGATTCTCAGCTCCGGTGGCGTCGGTCGTCAGCCCCCCACTCTGTTCCTGCCTCTGCTTAGCCAGGTCATTGGTTGTGAGGTCGGCACTGATAATCTGCCACGTCTCGCCGCGGTCGACGCTCTTGTGCACGAACTGGCTGCCGAAGTAGATGCCTCCGGGAATGTAGGGGTCGGCGGCAAGGGCCGCGTTCCAACTGAAGCGCAGGGCGGTCGAATCGGGAGCCCAGGGTCGAATGCGCTTGCGCTCACCAGTACGGACGTCGAAACGCATCAGGTTTCCGCCCTGCGACATCGCGTAGCCAACGTCCGGATCTTCTGGATCGACTAGGGTTACGAAGCCGTCTCCGAACGCCACTTCCTTCCAGGCGTTATTCCGGATCCCCCCGGTCTCCCATACGTCCGAAGGGCCTTTCCAAGACCCATTGTCCTGCATGCCGCCGTAGATGTTGTAGGGCACGTCCATGTCCACTGATACATGGTAGAACTGGCCGACCGGTAGGTTGTCGATCATCCTCCAATTCGCACCGCGGTCCCGCGACACATAGACGCCGCCATCCGTGCCAGCATAGAGGGCCTGGGAGGATGCCGGATCAATCCATAGGGCGTGAAAGTCGGGATGCACGCCCTCGCCGATATCGGAAAACGTCCGGCCCCCGTCCTCGCTCTTTTGGATGCTCGACTGCAACTGATAGAGTCGCAGCTCGTTGTCGGGATCGACGAAAATATCGCTGTAGTAGAACGGCCTCGGATCTGCGTCAGGCCCACGGCGCACGGTCGTCCACGTCCTCCCCCCATCAGAGGAACGAAGCAGCTCGCTCTGCCCGGCTTCGACCAGAGCGTAGACGATGCTCGGGTCCTTCGGGTACACACTCAATCCTATCCGGCCCAAATCGCCGACTGGCACACCATCAGACGGACCGGCCACTCGCCAGCTCGTGCCGCCGTCGACGGTCACATGAAGTCCACTCCCGCTGCCCCTGGACTCGAAGAACCAAGGAGAGCGCCGGAATGACCACATACCAACAATCAGTTTCTCCGGGTTGGTAGGGTCCATGACCATGTCCGACACGCCGGTTCTCTCGTCTACGTAGAGCACGTTGTGCCAAGTCCGGCCCCCGTCCGTCGTCTTGAACACGCCGCGGACCGTCCCGTCACTCCACGCCGGCCCCATGGCGCCCACGTAGGCAACATCGGGATTCGTCGGGTGCAGCAGAATCCGATGGATCCGCTCGGAACCCTCTAGACCAAGAAGCGTCCAAGTGTCGCCTCCATCGATCGTCTTGTAGACCCCCGCCCCCACCCCCGCACTGTTGCGCGGGTTTCCCTCTCCCGTGCCGACCCAGACGACGTCCGGGTTGGACCTATCAATGGCGATCGAACCGATACCTAGGACCGCCTGATCATCGAAGACCGGGATCCAGGTCTGTCCTGCGTTCGTCGATTTCCACACACCGCCGGTAGCCGCCCCGACATAAACGATGTCCGAGCCGCCCCCCACGGCATCGATTGCGGCGATACGACCGCTCATGCCCGCCGGTCCAATGCTACGCGCCTGAAGAGCGCCGAAGAGCTCGCCCTGTACCTGCGCGTGGAGTGATATGGCATTCAGGATCAGCGGGACGAGCAGATATGGCGCTGACAAGAATCTTCTCGTCATACAACGTCTTCTCGAGTTGTCGGCGGACCGGGATGGCCTACGAGCACCGGATGGACACGTACAGGTCCCGACCGGAAAGCTCCTGACCCCCCGCGGGACGCGGAGGAATCTGCTAGGAGGGGTGGCGCCTCGCAAACGGCGAGAAAAAGAGAATGGTGTCGGATGACCGGCAACCAGACGCATATTGTATAACAAGGGACCCTAGGACAAATTCTCTAGGCTAGGACAGCACTTCTACCGAAGCTGGTATGCGTGGACGCCTCTGATTCCCAAACCGGCGTTCCGGCGAAGTCGCCCACCGGGACAGAAGCTCCCGCATTCAACTCCATCTGCACTACCGACAACTGGGCCCGCAAGAATGAGGGACTGACCAGAGAAGCGAGGACCACGACTCCCCATCGCGCTGCTCTCATGCCGAAAGGTCCTCGCGCTCGTTCAAGTCGTTGTCGCATCGTTTTCGGTTCGCGAAGGTTTGAGGTCCTTTGCGTCGCCGTACCGAGAGTTTGGGCCCCCGGGGCCCTCGCTCTGTTTCCCTATGCTGGAAGTAACGCGGGCGGTCGCCAAGTCCCGCCGGCCACGCGCCGTCTCGCCAGGGTCCGCACGAGGGCCGGTTGCTCATCGACCCATCGCCTTGATACCCTAAGCCCTCCTCCACTCCAACCTATTCGGTGAATTCAAATGAGCGCATCCCGCACGGCGCGGAGAACCCATGGATTCACGGAGTCCGTGATCCGTGAAATGACCCGAGTTGCGAGGGAGCACGACGCCATTAACCTGGCCCAGGGATTTCCCGATTTTCCCGCACCACAGATGCTCAAGGACGCCGCCTGCGAGGCTATCCAAGCTGACATAAACCAATACGCCATAACTTGGGGTTCCCCCAGCATGCGAGACGCCTTAGAAGCCAAGTACGAGGCTTGGTACGGCATGGCCGTCGACGGCGACCTGGAAGTCACGGTCACTTGCGGAGCAACGGAAGCGATGGCGTCCATCATGCTTGCCGTGATCGATCCGGGTGATGAGGTGATCGTCTTCGAGCCCTTCTACGAGAACTACGGACCCGATGCGACACTCGCCGAGGCAAAGCCTGTATTCCTCACCTTGGAACCGCCCGACTTTCGAATCGACTCCGAACGTCTCGCCGCACTCGTCACTGACCGTACCCGGGCTATCATCGTTAACACGCCGAACAATCCGACCGGAAGAGTGCTCGATAGAAGCGAACTCGAGTCCATCGCCGAAATCTGCCGGAAGCACAACTTGATCGCGATCACCGACGAGATCTACGAGCACATCTTCTATGAGGGCGAGCACATTCCGATGGCCACGCTGGAGGGTATGCGAGAGCGGACCATCACCGTGAGCGGCCTCTCCAAGACGTTCAGCGTTACTGGATGGCGAATCGGTACCGTCATCGCGCCGCCCCACCTCACAGACGCGATTCGCAAGGTCCACGACTTTCTAAGTGTGGGCGCTCCAGCACCCCTGCAGGAGGCGTGCGCTGCCGGCATTCGAACTCTAGACGAGACGTACTACGAATCCATGATCGCCGATTATAGGGTACGTCGGGAGGCGCTGTACCAAGGCCTGCTCGAAGCCGGCTTCAAGTGCCGAAAACCCCAAGGCGCCTATTACGTGCTCGCCGATTTTTCGGCCCTGAGCGATGAGCCAAGCGATACGTTCTCCAGACGGCTAGCCCGAGAAGCTGGGGTCACGCCAGTTCCTGGGTCGAGTTTCTACTCGGAACCGGAGCTAGGGCATTCACTGGCAAGGTTCGTCTTCTGCAAGAGGGCAGAGACGCTGGAGGCGGCGAGCGAGCGACTCCGCACCTTCGCACGAGCGGGCGGCTAGCCGCACCGTCGTTCGCTGCCGGCGCCTGCGTTCTAGGAGCCTCGGGAGGCGATCAAGCACCCCTTCGGCCGCCGGCTGGAGGGCTGGGTGTCCCGGTGGATACATACCGAAACGATGTACGGTGATAGACAGTTGAACAAGGAACTCAGTGAGTTCCCTGGACATAGTCGGTGATTCGACATCGACTTCGATCTCGATGCCTTGCCCGTCGTCAGCTTCGACTAAATGGGGATCGTCGATTTCTTTGCCGTCCGTCACAGGCAGAGTCCGTTATTCCATCGCTCAAGTGATTGCTGGGCGCCCTAGGCTCACCGACATCGGCATATGCCGGAGCTTCGTCGGGTTGGGGGGCCCTCAATGATCAACATACATTCCTAAGTTGAAAAACTCACGTCCCTAACCACGATTGCGAACGTGCGAGAACAGAACACCGGAAGCGCCGCCCCCGGCGTATCCGTCCCCGCACGAATCACTCTCTTCGGATTTTCGCCGGTTGAGGGCAGCGCTAGCATAGAGCCTCGCACCGTTCAGTGGCGCGTGCGGACCACGCTGACGTCGCTTGGAGTCGCGCTGTTGATCGCGCCACTTCTAGCCCTTGTACCGCCGCACGCCCCCTGGGCCCTGGGCGCTCTCGGCGTCGGAGCAGCCACAGCGCGGCGAAAGTGGCTAGAGGTCCATAGTCTCCGAAGCATCGAGGGAACCTGCCCCCGTTGCGGGAGCGAAGTCTCACTCGCCAAACCGGTACGTCTTCGGCACCCCCATACCGTCCCGTGCGATGGCTGCAAGTTCGAACTGAGCGTTCACGTAGAAACGGCAATCGGTTCGACAATCAGCCCGTAACGTCCCGGAGTACCGCCAGCGGCGGTCGTTGGAGAACTCCTCGACTGGCCCCAGCTCCTACCGCGACTGTCAGCGCGATAGTCCCCAGCTAAACGGTCCCGATTCGGATCGGATCGAAGAGAAACGGCACGCTGAACACTTGGGCGACTACGATCCACCCTGCCGCGACGGCTAGGATCAGGCCAGCAAGAGTGGCCAACGAACCGATCGCCACGTACTCAACCATGAGGATGCGAAGCACCACGCTCCTTCGTGCCCCGAGGGTCTTCAGGACAGCACTCTCTCGCATACGTTGATATCGGGACGTGGCCAATGAACCCATCAAGACCAGAATGCCAGAGATCGTGCTACAAATACCGAGAAAACGAACCGCTTGATTCGCACGAGCCAGGATCGTGTCGATGGCCTGCTGGATTCTTGAAAGGTCTAGTACCGAGACGTTTGCATGGGTGTCGATCAGGTATCGCTGAAATTCGGCACGCTTTGTATCGCCCTCGACCCGGGCCGTAATCACGGCCGCTTGGGGAGCGTCTTCGATCGTTCCGGGCTCGAAGACCGCATAGAAGTTTGTCTCGAATCGGGTCCAGTCCACGGTTCGGAGACTCACGACTCGAGTCTCGATCCGGACGCCGGCGAAATCCCAAGTGATACGATCCCCTATCGTGACCCGAAGGCTCTCGGCTAGGTCCGCCGCCAAGTCCATGTCGTGCGTCACTAGGATCAGAGTCGTCTGGGACTCCTTGTTCAGCTCCTCGAGGAGCTCGACAACGCGCAGTCCCGTTTTCCGATCCAGATTTCCTGTGGGCTCATCGGCAAACAGAATACGCGGCTCGTTGGAAAACGCCCTGGCCAACGCGACCCGTTGCCGCTCACCCCCCGACAGCTGGGCCGGGTAGTGATCGGTCCGATTGGCCAGCCCAACGCGATCCAACAGCCCTCGACTTCGTTCGCGTATAGTGCCCATTGCCTCGCCCGCCCTGACCGAGAAGTTCGAGAGGCACCATCACGTTCTCGAGAGCCATCAGCGTCGGCAGCAGATGAAACGTCTGAAACACGAATCCCACGTTTTCCTCCCGAAACTCTGCGCGTCCATCTTCGGTAAGATTGAAGAGATCCTGACCGGCAAGGGTTACCTTACCTTCGGTCGGCAAATCGAGGCCCGCCAAGAGCCCTAGGAGGGTGGTTTTACCGCTCCCGGAAGGCCCGGCGATCGCCACGAAGCTTTCAGCTTTCACATCGAGATCAACGCGGTCCAAAAGGCGAAGGGGTCGCCCTCCGCTCATGTATTCTTTCGACAGACCCACAGCTCGGATCATGCTTTCGGTCACCCTCCTGGTACTGTGGCTCGTTTCGGAGACGATATGGGAATACTTGGGCCCCGTGCTTCGCGCAGCCATACCGGCGTCCGAGACTTCATCATGATGAAGTCCTTCGCCAAGGTCTTCACAGTCATTGGAGGCCTCTTGGTCACTTTCATGACCGTGGGATTCCTCCTGCCAGGTACGTGGTCCGCCGAGGCGGCCATCGAAGTCCCAGCCGAGCCCGAGGCGGTGTTTCCGCTCCTCGATGACTTAGGGCGCTGGGAAGAGTGGACTCAGTGGGCCGAGATCGAGTCGACACTCAGCGACCCACCTTTTGGCTCAGGAGCCACACGCAGTTGGGAGGACGTCCAGTATGGATCCGGATCGGTGACGATCATCGAGAGTCGTCCACCGGAACTGGTTCGCTATCAGGTTGGCATCGGTGACGGCGCCGGCGTGATAGGCACCCTACGCCTTACCACGTCACCCAACGGGAGCCTCGTCACCTGGACTGAGGAGGGCGACTTCGGACGCAACCCTCTCATGGGCTATGTAGCTCGGACCATGTCCGAGTCTCAGGGGCAACAACTGGTCGAGAGCTTGGAGCGGCTGAAGGATGTCGTGGGACTGGGCCCGCCGGGAGGCCGCCGATCTAGATCTTCTGGCTAGCCAACGCAACTAATCCTTCGTTGGTGCGAGTGCGACGCATAACGCCCAACAACTCGGTCATGGCGTCCGGCGGCGAGACATCTGACAGCTGACGACGCATGGCTCGTGACACCGACAGGCTATCCGAATCAAGCAACAACTCCTCTTTCCGGGTCGCCGATGCGATCAGGTCGATTGCCGGGTAGATCCTCTTGTCGGCCAATTCGCGGCTCAGGAGCAGCTCACTGTTTCCGGTCCCCTTGAACTCCTCGAAGATCACCTGGTCCATGCGGGATCCCGTATCGACGAGAGCCGTCGCAACAATCGTGAGCGAGCCACCACCCTGTTTCGGGTCTATCTTTCTCGCGCTACCGATGAACCGCTTAGGCTTCTCAAGGGAGTTCGCGTCGAGTCCGCCGGAAAGAGTACGACCACTCCCCGCTTCGACGGAGTTATATGCCCGCGCGAGTCGCGTGATCGAATCGAGAATGATCACCACGTCCTTGCCGCTCTCAACCATTCGGCGTGCCCGCTCAAGCGTCATCTCGGCAACTTGGCAATGGCGTTCGGCCGGCCGGTCGAAGCTCGACGCAACCACCTCGCCGAAGCCGCACATTTCCATATCTGTGATTTCCTCTGGCCGTTCGTCAGCGAGAAGAATCAGTAGCGTGCACTCGGGGTGGTTCGTCACGATCCCTTCTGCCACCGCCTGAAGCACCGTCGTCTTACCAGCCTTGGACGGGGCCACGATCATCGCACGCTGTCCTTTGCCTAAGGGACAGAACAGGTCGATGACACGGTTGGTATAGTCGGCCTCGCCGCCTACGGTCCGGTCACACGCCAGAGTGAGTTGTTCGCTGGGATGCACCGCACTCAGTCGATTGAAGTCGGGGCGTCGCTTAGCATCTTCCGGAGAGTCGCCATTGACGAGGGCCAAGTGAGTGAGAGGCGGACTCTTGCCGTTCTTGGGACGTCCCCCAACGATCCCAGTCAACTCGTCCCCGGTGCGAAGACCAAACTTGTGGATGACCTTGGCGCCGACGTAGATGTCTTCATCGCTCGCAAGGTATCCAGCGTGACGCTGGCGGATGAACCCGGATCCGCTTCCCAAGACCTCTAGTACGCCGAGAGGCTCGCCAGGCTCGTAGTTCTCATCGGGCGGATCGACGTTGTATTCGTAATCGTAATCCTGCGACTCGTTACGATTCTTCTGCTGGCCACCCTGACGTTGACCGCCTTGGCCGCGACCACCTCTTTGCCCGCCCTGGTTCTGTCCACCCTGTTTTTGCCCACCCTGCCCTCGACCCCGCTGTCCTCGACCACGGCCTCGACCACGCTTTCCTCTACTGCGCTGCGCCGGAGGATCCTGCTTGTCCTCGGTCTCAGAACGGCCCTGATCCTGTCGATCGGACTGTTCTGGGCGATGCCTGTCTCGGGACTCCGGTTGATCTTTGGAGGCCCCTGACTCGGAGCGATCTCTGGGTTCGTTACCGTCCACTATTCTAGATTTCCTTGCTTTGGGCACGCCAAACTCACGAGCCGCACTGCACTGTTCGAGGAATGTTTGCAAACACGTGACATCATTTCTCCCCTACACACTTTCCGCCGTCCGACGGCGGGTACGAATGTCGACTCTTTTGGACTGAGATCTTCAGGCACGAAGAGGTTCGGCCACCCCTGGCGATGTCGGGGTACCCCGTCCAACTTGCTAGCCCGTGTTCGTGCGCAATGGCGCTTGGGCAATCCGACGGCAACAAAACCGCCAGGGACGGATAGTTCGAGATTGGAACGACTCTAAAGTTCAGCCTGAAGAAACAAAAGTCAGCGTTCCAAGCACCCGATTGGGTGGTCACTAATCTTTCTCGTTTCCTGCTCCATGGCAAGGGACGTGGTCACATCTTCGGAGACTGAGGCATGCAGCCTATTCGCCAAGAACGTCGAGATTTCCTGAAATCCTTGGCCGCTCTGGCTCTTGCCGGACCGGCCGTCGCGCACCTCACGGCGGTCGAAGAAGCGTTCGCTGCCGAACTTCACGACGTCGGTTCCCTACCACGTTCCACAGCCACGTGGGAGGTCCTCCGCGAGCGGTACCTATTGGGACCGGATGTCGTCTATCTGAACCATGCCTCCATCGGAACCGTACCGCGGGCCGTCCACGAGGCCTGTGTCGAATACATGCGTGTTTGCGAGGCGAACCCCTGGCTCTACATGTGGGGTGGCGCCTGGGAGGAGCCCCGCGAGGCGGTCCGATCCAAAGCCGCAGCCCTCTTCGGAGCCGATCCGGATGAAGTCGCAATCACGCACAACACCACGGAGGGATTCAACCTCCTCGCCCAGGGCCTTCCGCTGGGTTCGGGTGACGAAGTCCTATTCAGCTCGATGAATCATGATGGCGCCGGCGTCTGCTGGAACCACCATGCCTCCAAAAAGGGATACGCCGTCCGTCGATTCGACTTTCCGGTCACCGACGTCCCGGGCCTTACGGCCGACCAGGTCGTGGAGATCTACAGGCGTGAGATTCGACCCGAGACGCGGGTGTTGGTGTTCCCTCACGTGGACAACGTTGTCGGGCTGAGACACCCCATGGCAGCGCTCGCCGCTATGGCCAGACGAGAAGGAGTCGAGTTCGTGGCGGTGGATGGGGCGCAGACCGCTGGCATGTTGCCCCTCGACCTCAATGCCTCGGGAGTCGATGCATATTGCACCAGTCCGCACAAGTGGATCCAGTCTCCCAAAGGCCTCGGCCTGTTGTACATCAGGCGCGAAACCCTCGAATCGGTGCACCCGATGTGGGTCACCTGGGGCCAGCGTCGCTGGGCTGGAAGCGCGCGCATGTTCGAGGACTACGGCACACGCAACCTCGCCGAGCTGTTGTCCATGGGAGACGCACTCGACTTCCAAAGAGCACTCGGTCAAGACGACAAGGTCGAGCGGTATCGAGAAATCAGAGCTAATCTCAAGACTAGGGTCGATGCCGACGCGTCCCTCTCGTGGCAATCATCCGAGGAATGGGAACTCGGGGCGTCACTGATCGGCATTGGGTTCGAGGGGCCTGCTGCCAATGCCCTTTCGCGAAGCATGTATTCCGAGCGAGGGATCGTCTTGCGGCCCTTCCAGACACAGGGCCTCAACGCACTTCGTATTTCGCCGAACACCGTGACGTCAGAAGCGGAGATCGATGCTCTATTCGCAGCCCTCGAGGCTAGGGATTGACGGGTTAGACCTGTCCTAGAGCGGTGTCCCGGCTGTCCTCCGCCGTGGACAGGTTGGGTCCAGAGAAGTCCACTGCCCAGCCTTCATCGGCTTAGGTAAACCGTTTTACGCCGATCGGGCCCGTGGCACGGGCCATGCACTGCTTTCGAAGAACAAGACCTTCCAAGGAGGCACATCGTGCGCAGGCTGATCGGAATGACACTGATACTCGGGTTCGCCCTCACCTGGCGGCCTGCAGAGGTCGAAGGGCAGATTTCCTCGAGCCCGTTCTCCGTCTCGGTCGGCGTGGGCGGCTTCGGGGTCGGACTCTCCTACACAAGCGTGGATCCTTGGTACTACGAGCCGTACCTCGACTCCTGCTCGTATTACGAATACTACGAGTGGTTCTACTATCCTTGCCGCACGAGCTACTACGGCGCGGCCGATCCGTACGACTACCGCTACTACGACGACTATCACAGCCGCCGATTCGTCAGCCTATCGTACCGGTATCTGCCTTCTTACTACGCATACCCGGCCAGCTGGATATTCGGACCTGGATACTGGACCAGTGCTCGACTGAGCTTCGGCGGCCTCTACGACTACCGCTGGTTCGGGATGCGTCACCATTGGGGTGGGGTGAACAGCGGTTACATGTACGGCGACTACGCCTATTACAACCATCGTGCGCCGCGTACCTATGTCGGACCTCGCGCCGAGGTCGCCTCACGCCAGTATGCGGGTCGCGCGGTCAACGACGTGGGCTACAAGGAATCGCCGCGATCGACTTCGGCGACTCGGGTAGCGACCAGGCGTTCCGGCACGGCAACCGCCCCCGCAGCGAACATCGCTGCGCGCAGCGATGCTTCGGCCATCTCTGCCACATCGTCGGGCCGTGTCGACACCGCGCATCGCTCAGTGCGCTCTCCGACTCGGGCGTCCGCCGATGCATCGTCGAGCAGCCCGGCATCTAGGGTGCAGCCCTCGCCTCGGGGGCCACGTCAAACGGGGGCGCATGCGCGTCCGACGGTCACAAGAGCTCGTCCGTCTGACGCGGCGTCTCGCCGGTCCTCGAGCTGGTCCAGTGCTCGTGCCGGTGTGTCACGCACCCAACCGCCGAGCCGCACAGGTTCCGGTGCTCCGGCCGTGGCTCCATCGAGACGGGCCGGCAGTGGGGCCTACAGGAGGTCTGATAGTCCGGGCTATCGCACACCCGCGACGATGCCACCGGGACGCCGGCTCCAGAAGCCTCCGTCCGCTCGGTCTACGCCATCCCGGGCGAGCACTCGGTCGGCAAGTCCGAGTCGTGGCCAGTCGGCTCCGAGTCGGAGCAGTCGTCCGTCCACCCGGTCCGCCGAGCCGAGCAGAACTTCGCGAGGCAGTTCCGTACGAAGAGCGCCCTCGCGGGCGCCATCGACGCGGAGTGCTCCTCGAGGGTCGGCGGCGCGACGCTCACCCAGCCGACCGTCTTCGGCGCGGAGTGCTCCACGCCCGTCATCGACGCGCAGCGCACCAGCCAGGAGTGGGGATCGTCCGGTCGGACCCGTGGCGCTGTGCGGCGCCCGAGGAGTGGTTGATCGAGGGCTACGCCTCGACCAGAACTCCATTCTTGACCACGGCGCGGCACGGGTTCGCGCCGAGCCAGTAAGCCAAGTCCCTTGGGTGGTCGACGTCCCATAGGGCCAGATCCGCGGCCTTGCCGGGCTCTAGGGTGCCGATATCGGCCTCCAGGCCAAGAACCTTGGCGGCGTTCCTCGTGACGCCCACTAGGGCCTCTTCAGGTGTCATCCGAAAGAGTGTGCATCCCATGTTGAGAACGGTCGGGAGCGACAGAATAGGGGACGAACCGGGATTGGCGTCGGTGGCCAGAGCCATCGGCACTCCGTGCTCACGGAACGACTCAACCGGGGGCCTACTGGTCTCACGCAGGTAGTAGAACGCGCCCGGCAACAGGACGGCCGCCGTGCCCGACGACGCCATCGCCCGAACACCCTCTTCGGACGTGTATTCCAAGTGATCCGCCGACCGGGCCGAAAAACTCGCCGCCAGAGCCGCCCCACCGGTGTCCGACAATTGGTCCGCATGGAGCCTGACCGGGATCCCCGCCTCGGTGGCCTTCCGGAAGAGCGATGCGCACTCTTCGACCGTAAACGCGATGCCTTCACAGAAAGCATCGACCGCGTCCGCCAACTCCTCCTCCAGGGCAACGGGGAGAAGCTCCTCTACGACCAATTCGAGAAACGCTTCCCGACGTCCGTCGAATTCCGGAGGGAGTGCGTGAAGGGCAAGCAGCGTGGTCTGGACGGTGAGAGGGAGAAGTTCACCGACACCTCGGGCCGCGCGCAACATCGTCAACTCGGTCGGGATATCCATCCCGTACCCAGACTTGATCTCGACTGTAGTCACGCCCTGACCAAGGAGGGCCATCGCCCTCGCTGTGGCACCTTCCATCAGGTCTTCCAAGGAGGCCTCACGAGTCGCACGGACCGTCGACATGATGCCGCCACCCGCACGAGCGATCTCTTCGTACGACGTTCCGAGTAGGCGGGCCTCGAACTCATCCGCCCGATCTGCGCCGAAGACCAGGTGGGTATGGCAATCGATCAGTCCTGGGGTCAGCCAAGCTCCCCCGGCATCGTGCTCAGTCGTTTCCTTGCCGATTTCAGAGGCGGGCAGATCAGACCGACGCCCCACCCAGGTAATCTTGCCACCGGTGACCGCCACGGCCCCGTCCAGAATCGCCCCGTACGCCACGTCGCCACTCCGCAAGGTGGCAACGTGAGCGTTCAGCCAAATACTGTCGAAATCCAATGGACGTCCTATCTCTTTGGTGATTCCCCCCAGATCCCCCCCTCAGCCCGCCAGCGCCTCCTCCACGAAGCCCTCTACCACGCGTGCCGCCTCATCGGCGCTCTGAAGCAATCCATCTAACTTGCCTCTCACCTCTTGGTCGAAAGCCTCGTCGGAGATATTAGGTAGGTTGATCCGCACGTTGTAGATGGCCGATTTGACACCCGCGTGGGCCATGAGAGCGCCCGATCCGACGTCGCTGATCATTTCAGGAGTGGCCATGGAAGCCATCTCCCTGCACAACGTCATCGCTTCCAGACATCCTTCCGCCGTACCGAGCGGGACCAGAGTGGCCGTCTTATACCCTTCCTCGATAGCGGCCGAGCGCACCGCCCGCTCCTCCTCCGTGTCCTGTGGCATACGCATTCCTGTCAGAACGGAGTCGAACGCCTGCGTGTCCTCGTCCACCATTCGGACGAGAGTATCCTTTACCGCTTGAGCCCTCTCAGCGATGCCACACAGCTGCTCATAGCGATCGTCGAATTCGCCCTTCCCGACCGAAAGGTTGACCACCATCGAGGCCAACGCTCCCCCGAGGGCCCCGGCCAACGCCGCCACAGAGCCACCGCCCGGTGCGGGCGTCTCTCGCGAAACCTCGTCGATAAAGTCGTACGTCGACCTGAGCACCAGCGGCCCCCGAACCTCGGGCGCTCCGAGCACCTTTTCCTCGACGTCGAAGGGCGCCACGTCCCGTAATCCCATGGACTGAATCGCCGTCTCCATTAGATCGGGGACCGGAATCCCGGTCGACTTCATGGCCTGTTGGCGATAAAAGACCCCTGCTTGCCTCAGCGCTTCGAAGGGGATGAGACCCACCAGCTCAGAGCCGGTGATGACAATGCCCTTCTTTCGTGCCTCTTCCCTCGCCGCCTCCAACACCTCGTGAGGGGGACTCACCTTGTAGTTCGTGAAGTTGATGCTGATCTGAGCCCGGTTGTAATCGTCGATGACCCAACCGATGGCTTTCACGTCGGTGAACAGGCCGTCATCAAAGACCGGTCCGGAGGGCGCGTCGAGATCGATATCCAGAGCATGATAGCGGGCGCGGAGATCGCCACCGTGAACGTCGCGGTAGTGGATCTCCAACGACTCGAAGCTGTCGCCCACGAAGTCGCACGGCCCGCACGGGTACGTCCCGTCCTCGGCAAAGCGCACCACCTCACCCTTGTAGTAGAAGGGATCCGTGTTGCCGACCCTCTTCCACCGCCCTCGCTCCCGAATCGCATAAGCGATGTCGTTGGCGTACCGTCGATCGGTCGAGTTCAAGTTGATGTTGTATGCGATCAAAAACTCTCTCGCGCCCACGCACGTAGCTCCAGCACCCTCGTTCAACTCTGACGGGCCAAAGTCCGGATTCCAATCCGGGTCCTTCAACTTCTCGGCCATCCCCTCGTACTCGCCGGAACGCACCTGCGCCAGATTCCGTCGCTCGGGCCGACTCGCAGCGTACTCGTATAGGAAAATCGGGATGTCCAACTCGGAGCCGATCCTCTCTCCGACTCGCTGGGCCATATCAACGCATTCTTCCATGGTCACCCCCGACACCGGCACAAAGGGCACGACGTCGGTAGCACCCATCCGGGGGTGTTCCCCTTGGTGGGCCCGCATGTCGATCAGTTGCGCGGCGCGTGCAACACACTGAAAGGCCGCCTCCTCGACCGCCTCGGGCGCACCCACGAACGTGACGACAGTTCTATTCGTATTAGCCCCCGGATCGACATCGAGAAGGCTGACGCCAGGCACAGCCTCGATGACGTCTGTTATCTCCTTTAGGACAGCGGGATTCCGTCCTTCGGAGAAGTTAGGCACACACTCGACGATCTTTGGGGACATCTGCTGCTAACCCTCACGCATTGGAAGACGGAGTCCTTCTCGCTCTGCGGTCTCTACCGCTAAGCCATAGCCCGCGTCGGCATGCCTAACGACCCCGATCCCGGGGTCGTTAGTGAGCACACGCCTAATGCGCTCGGACATCTCGGGGGTACCGTCGGCCACCAGGACCTGCCCGGCATGGAGTGAGTTGCCGATTCCGACTCCTCCGCCGTGATGGAATGACACCCAACTTGCACCCGACGCAGTGTTCAGCAGGGCGTTCAGGATTGGCCAGTCGGCGACGGCGTCGCTGCCGTCTAGCATGGCCTCAGTCTCGCGGTACGGCGAGGCCACAGAGCCAGTATCCAGATGATCCCGTCCGATGACGATCGGTGCCGATATTTCACCATTGGCGACCAACTCGTTCATTGCCACGCCGAAACGAGCGCGCTCGCCTTGCCCCAACCAACAGATCCGAGCCGGCAATCCTTGGAAATGAATCTTCTCGCGTGCCATCTCGATCCAGCGCACCAGGTGTTCGTCCTCGGGAAACATCTCGAGCACTAGGTCGTCGGTCCGATGGATGTCCGCAGGGTCACCCGAGAGCGCCACCCAGCGGAACGGCCCCTTCCCTTCACAGAACAGCGGCCGCACATAGGCGGGCACGAAACCGGGGAACTCGAAGGCGTCCTCGAAGCCGGCGTCCATAGCCTGGGTTCGGAGGTTGTTGCCGTAGTCCGTGGTGTGCGCACCGGCGCGCATGAGCTTCACCATCGCTTCGCAGTGGGTCCGCATGGACTGCATGGACTTGCGTACGTATTCCTTGGGATCGGATCTGCGTAGGGCCTCCGCGGCCTCGAGAGACAAACCGGCCGGCACGTATCCGTTCAACGGGTCGTGAGCCGACGTCTGGTCCGTCAGGATATCGGGCACGATACCGCGCCCCGCGATCTCCGGGATCACCTCTGCGCAGTTACCGACGAGCCCGACGCTGAGCGCCTCCCCACGGTCGGCGGCACCGCGAGTCCAATCGAGCGCCTCATCGAGGTCGTCGGTCATCCGGTCACAGTACCCCGTGTCCAGCCTTCGCTTGATCCGCGCGGGATCCACCTCGACGACCAGAATGGCGCCACCGTTCATAGTAGCGGCCAGTGCCTGAGCCCCGCCCATGCCACCCATCCCCCCCGTCAGGACCCAACGGCCCTTGAGAGTGGAGCCGAAGTGCTGCTGTGCCATGGCCCCGAACGTCTCGTAGGTGCCTTGCAGAATGCCCTGGCTCCCAATGTAAATCCATGAGCCGGCCGTCATCTGGCCGTACATCATCAGGCCCTTCTGCTCCAGTTCGTTGAAATGGTCCCAGTTTGCCCAGCGGCCAACCAGATTGGAGTTCGCGATCAGCACGCGCGGGGCACCCGGGTGGGTCGTAAACACTCCCACCGGCTTTCCAGACTGGACCAGCAGCGTCTCGTCGTCTTCGAGCCCCTTCAGGGTCGCGACGATCCGATCGAAGGCCTCCCAGCTGCGAGCCGCCCGTCCCGTCCCTCCGTACACGACGAGATCCTCAGGCTGTTCTGCAACATCGGGGTCCAAGTTGTTCATGAGCATCCTGAGGGCGGCTTCCTGTGTCCATCCCTTGCACGACAGCTCATTCCCTCGGGGCGCTCGAATCGTTCTCGTGTCGGTTGTAGAACCCAAAACTCTATCCCCTTCTCACTCGACCAAGGTGGCCAGCGCACCTGTTCGTATCAGATCGCGAATCGCCTCGAAGTCGCCCGAGAGCGATCTATCACCCTCTAGGCGGGACACCCGCTCACGGATCAGAGCATGAGCCCGGTCCACACCCACCCCTGCCTTCAGGGGTCGGTGGTGCTCGATGGCCTCTGCACCCGCTGCGAGTTCCACGGCCAACACATATTCGAGACAGTCTACAATGCGGCGCGCCTTTCGCGCAGAGGCCAGTCCCATGGAGACGTGGTCCTCTTGATTTCCGCTGGTCGGCACGGAGTCTACGCTCGCCGGGTGAGAAAGCACCCGCATCTCGGACAGGAGGTCGACCGCCGTCACCTGGGCAATCATGAACCCGGACTCGAGGCCTGGTTCGCGGGCCAGAAACGCCGGCAGACCAGAAAGGTCGGGGTTGATGAGGCGCTCGATCCGCCGCTCACTGATGGCGGCCAGGTCGGTCACAGCCATACACAAGAGGTCGAGCGCCTGTGAGACCACCTGAGCGTGGAAGTTTCCGGCACTCACCACCGCCTCGGCGTCGGGAAAGACGAGTGGGTTGTCGGTCGTGCTATTCGCTTCGGTGGTCAACACACCGCGGATATACGACAGGGCGTTGCGCGCGGCACCATGGACCTGAGGCATGCAGCGGAGGCAGTAGGCATCCTGTACGCGCGAATCCTCGTGACGATGGGACTCGCGAATCTCCGAGTCCGTCAAGAGTGCTCGCAAATGACGAGCAGACTCCACCTGGCCCGGATGAGGTCGAGCCTCGTGCACTTCAGCCCGAAACGCCTCAGGTGTGCCCTTGAGTCCCTCCAGACTCACGCATCCGGCGACCTCCGCTGTGTTAACCGCCCGTTCTGCCGCGAGCAGCGCCAAGATACCGAGACCGGTCGTAGCCTGGGTCCCGTTAATGAGGGCCAGCCCCTCCTTCTCGCGAAGTTCGACAGCCTCGAGGGCGAGCTCGCCGAATACTTCATCCGTAGGGCGGCTTTGCCCCAGGTACTCGACGCGGCCTTCGCCAATCAGAGCCAAAGCCACGTGCGCCAGCGGAGCCAAGTCACCGCTGGCTCCGACCGAACCGACCCGGGGCACCACCGGATGGACCTCACTGTTAAGGAGCGCAAGCATCAGGTCTATAACTTCTTCTCGACATCCCGAGTTACCCCGCGCAAGCGCGTTCGCCCGGAGGACCATGATGGCTCGCACCTCCTCGGCCGCCATGGGCTCACCCACACCGGAGGCGTGGCTTCGGATCAGGTTTCGCTGAAGTTGCCCCTGTTGGTCCGGAGAAATGACCACTTCCGCGAGTCGCCCGAAGCCGGTCGTCACGCCATAGATTCTCTCTCCACGTTCGAGGAGCTCCTCGATGAATTCACGAGCGCGCCTTACTTCCGATCGGGCCGAGTCCCCCAGGGATACTGCTTCCCGGTCTGCCGCTACCGCCTCTACGGCCTCTAACGTGAGGTCATGCCCGGTGAGCTCGATCATTCATCGGCTCCTCTTCCGGCAGCTCCTCTACGCTGTTCTTCGAACTCGGGTCTGGTGAGGGTCAACGGGCCGCGCTTCCAATCGGTCTCCAGTTCGACACCCAATCCGTCGGCCAACCGGTTCACGTAGTTGTAGTAGCAAGTCGCCTGGCAGATATCGAGAACGCCCGTATCGTCAAATCCAACCTCTTTTAGTCGGACGACGTCGGCCTCGCCGAGCTCCCAAGGCGTCAGCGTCAGTTTCACCGCATAGTCCAGCATCGCACGATCGGCCGCCTCTAGCGTCGCCTCGCGGTAGTCGCGGGCCAACGCCCGCGGCAATTCAGAGTCTTCAGTCAGCGTACGGAGTCCCGCCCCGTGATGGTTGATTCAATAGAAGCAGTCGTTAATTGCGGAGACCGTGACCGCAATCATCTCCCTTTGGATCCGGCTTAAGGGGGACCTGCCACGCATCAAGTGCGAATACAACCGCACGTGGTGTTCCAGAGACGGAGGATTCAGCGAATGGATTCTCAGGATGTTGTCCACGTCGCCGTCGGATCCCCCGTATCGCTGATACAGCTCGGCGAGTCGGCCTTCAGCATCTTCGTATGAAACGTATGGGATGTACGCCAAGGCGCCTGCAACCAGGTCTAAGTGCGTCTGTTCATACGAGTGAAGGCCGGAAACATGCCCCGGTGGTGGAGGTGGGGCAATGAGGCCTCGTTAGACATATCAGAAACGGTGAACTTACTTGCTTTTCCGCAGATCTAAGGGGCAGATTCGAAGCGCGCAACAAAGACACACCCCACCCTCCCCCTGCCCCCGTGTGAACTTGAACGTTTAGGACATCTCCCTCCACAACGTCCCCGCCACCCCTGTGAACCCAAGAGTGATACCGGGGTTAGACTCCCCTAGATCCACGACCCCATGTAATCACCCGCGCGGCAAACGCGTGAACCTGGGCCCCTGAACGGCCCGCACGACATCCCATGACCAGAGACAAGAACCGCTCAGATACTGGCCCGGCTCGAGACTTCGTCCGCGCCATCATCGCCGATGACGTAGCGGCGGGCAAGCACGGCGGAGCCGTGGTTACCCGTTTTCCACCGGAGCCAAACGGGTACCTTCACATCGGCCACGCCAAGTCTATCTGTCTCAATTTTGGTGCTGCTGCCGACCAAGGTGGAGTCACGCACCTCCGCTTCGACGACACCAATCCCGAGACTGAAGACGAACAGTACGTTCGCTCGATCCAGGAGGACGTGCGCTGGCTCGGTTTCGACTGGGGGACACATCTCTACTTCGCGTCTGACTACTTCGAGCGCCTATACGAATACGCGCTGGAGTTGATTAGGGCCGGCAAGGCTTACGTCGACAGTTCGAGCGGCGAAGAGATTCGCGAGTACCGCGGTACGGTCGGCGAACCCGGGAAGCCAAGCCCGTTTCGCAACCGCTCAGTCGAAGACAACCTGGACCTCTTCGGACGCATGCGAGCCGGCGAGTTCGCCGACGGCGAGCACGTACTACGGGCCCGAATCGACATGGCGGCCAACAACATGCTGATGCGCGACCCCGTTCTCTACCGTATTCGCCACGCGGACCACTACCGGACCGGAGGGGACTGGTGCATCTATCCCCTGTACGACTTCACGCATTGTCTCTCGGATTCGATCGAGGGGATTACACACTCGGTGTGCACGCTCGAGTTCGAGAACAACCGCGAACTCTACGATTGGGTGCTGGACAGCGTAGAGGTGCCCCAGCCACAGCCCCGTCAGTATGAGATGGCGAGGCTGAACCTCGATTACACCGTGCTGAGCAAGCGTGTGTTGCTCGCTCTAGTCACCGAAGGGCACGTGACGGGGTGGGACGACCCACGAATGCCGACGATCGCGGGCATGCGCCGACGAGGAGTACCGCCCAAGGCACTCCGCAACTTCTGTGACATGATCGGGGTGGCGAAGACGGAGAACCGCGTCGATGTCGCCAAGCTCGAGTACTCCATTCGAGACGAACTCAACCATGAGGCGTACCGCGTCATGTGCGTTCTCCGACCTTTGAAGGTGTTGCTCAGCAACTTTCCGAACGAAGGAGTTGAGCCCTTGGAGGCTCCCTACTTCCCAGAAGATGTAAGGAAGGAAGGCTCAAGGGCGATTCCGTTTACTCGAGAATTGTTCATCGAGCGGCGCGATTTCGAAGAGGATCCTCCCAAGGGGTTCAAGCGACTCGTGCCCGGCGAGGAAGTTCGTCTCCGCTATGGGTATGTGATTCGATGTGAGGAGGTGATCAAAGACGACGCCGGCAACGTCACTGAGCTCCGCTGCACCTACGACCCTGATACCCGGGGGGGCAACACACCAGAGGGCCGGAAAGTCAAGGGTACCATTCACTGGGTGTCGGCCACCGAGTCGCTGGTCACCGAGGTGCGCCTTTACGACCGACTCTTCGTGAAGGCCGACCCGGAGAAGGTAGGGGAAGGACAGGACTTCACGTCCAACCTCAACCCTGACTCGCTTGTTGTGCTGACTGAGAGTCGCATCGAACCAAGCGTGGCCACGGACCCGCCCAATCGTGTGTACCAGTTCGAACGGACCGGGTATTTCGTAGTTGATCCCAAGTCGGCGCCCGGAGCCCTCATGTACAACCGCACCGTCACCCTCAAGGACAGTTGGACGAAGAGTGACGTCGGGGCGGCGGGCTCCTCGGGCCCCGTTGCTGGAGCTCCGGTAAAGAGGAACTCGAGTGATCTACCGGCTCTACCGCCACCGCCCCGCCAGGTGCGCCCCGAGGACCCCGACGCCGCCCATGTATTCGATCAGCTCGTCGCCGATTCCGGTCTCTCTGAGGCGGAAGCCTCGGTGCTCGCTCAGGATGGCGAGCTGCTCGCCCTCTTCCTGGACGCCTCCGAACACACGGACGAAGTAGAATCCTTGGCGAAGTGGGTGGTCAACGAGGTACCCCGGATCAGGGAGGGGAGACCGACCGCACAGCTGCCTTTTGGCGGGGCGGAACTGGGCCAGCTGGTAGGTCTTGTCCGGGAGGGGGCGGTTTCTGGACGGGCGGCCAAAGATGTGCTTGCGGTTCTCGCGTCCGAGGGCGGGGATCCCGCTCGTATTGTCGAGGACCGGGGTCTAGGTCAGGTCAGCGACACCTCGGCCCTGGAGCCTTTGATCGCGACCCTCATCGAGCAAAACGGTGACAAGGTGGCAGCCTACCAGGGTGGTAAGACGGGCCTGCTCGGATTCTTCGTCGGTCAAGTCATGAGTGAAACCAAGGGCGCGGCCGATCCGGAACTTACGCAGCGCATGCTACGCGAGGCGCTGGACGGGGGTTAAGGTTGAAGTCTCCGCTCAGCCGGAAACGCCGAGCCCCTCGCCGAGCCCCTCGTCTCCAGAGCCGTAAACGTAGTCCTCTATGGCGCCATGAATACGCTCGACGGTCTCGGGTGTCGGCGGGGCTGTCAGTCTCGACACCACCAAACAAGCGGTGAAGTTGCTCGCTAGAGACCATATGGCGGCGTGCATTCCCAGCGGATGCGGGACCACGACCAAGGTCCAGTAGAGAGCGATCATCCCGGCCCCGATGCCAGCCAGTACTCCGGCCTTACTCAGCGGCCGGCGCGTCGGGTAACAAACCCCTAGCGTCCCGGGCAGAAGTTGTAGTGCCCCCGCCCCAGAGAGCGTCACTAGGGTGACGAGGAAGCCGTACGTATTCACCGACAAGACGTATCCGATCACAAGGAGCCCCAGAACAATCCCCCGCCCTACCCAGACATAGTGCCCGGCGTCACGGTCAGGGGCCACGTACCGCTGATACACGTCACGAGTGAGGACCGTCATGTTCGCGTGAAGAATGGAGTCCAACGTCGACATGGCCGCCGCGGTGGCCCCCGCCAGGATCAATCCTGTGAGCCACGCGGGTGCATACATGACCAGCAACTCGGGGAAAATCCGGTCGGGAGTCGCCAAGTCGGGTAGAATGAGAGCTCCGCCGAGGCCTACCATCGCGGCCGGGATATACAGCGTCATCAGAAAAATGGGCGTGGTCGCACCCAACCACTTGATCACGCGTCCAGAGGTCGCCGTGTAGTAGCGAATCATCATGTGCGGCTGCAGTACAATGCCGAAGGACAAGGCGACACTCATGCCGATCCACATGCCAGGTGTGAAGAACCCCTCTGGCCCCGGCAGGCGGAGCAAGTCCGGACGCTCAGCGGCCACCCTACGCCACAAGGCAAAAGGTCCCCCAAAGAGCCGCTCGGCCAGCACGAGCGCCCCGGCCCACACCGCAACATACATCCACACGCCTTGTATCACATCGGTCCAATAAACGGCGCGCAGCCCCCCGGCCATGAGGTATCCGCCGGCAACAATCAACAGAACGAGGGTCCCTAATTCAAACGAGATTCGATCGCCCGAAGCTACGGAGATGATGTAACCGAGGCCCTGCGCCTGCACCTGGATGTACAGAATCGTAAAGAGCACCGACACCAACGCCACCACCACACGTACCGCTTCGCTCTCGTAGAAGTCCGCCAACATTTCGGCCGGAGTGATGTATCTGAACCGCTTCCCAAGGGCCCAGATACGAACGCCCAGGGTATACGTGATCGCCCCGACCAGAACCGTCCACGTACCGGCCTCCCAGAACCCGATTCCGTGCGTGTAGAAGAAGCCTCCCGAACCCAAGAAAGCGAACGCGGAATGATAGCTGGCGACTACGGTGAGGTAGAGGACGACGAAGCCGGCTTGCCGACCGTAGAGGAGGAAGTCCTCCAAATCCACGGTCATGGCGCGGTTGGCAAGGAATCCCAGAACGATCGTGACCAAGATATAGGCGAATATCAGCCCTGTTGCGACGATCCAACTCTCCATGCCTCAGACCCTCTTCCAGAGAGCCCAGAGGAGAACTCCGATCAAACTGAAGTAGATGCCCCCGAGGTAGACGTAGAAGGCGGGGAGGCCAAGGACCGACATTCCAGCAATTGACCGTTCGACCCAAAACGCGAGCGGGGGTTGGGCGAGGGCCATCAGGCCTAGGAATGCCACAACACTGACGAACCCAGCAGCAGTGCGGGGCACGTAGTGGCTACGGCCCACTAGAAGAAAGCCTGAAACAGGGCGACGGCTACTGCCGCGCCCACAACAGTGTTCATCACGTTGAGCACTTCACTGTCAGATCCCTTCCTTTCCCCCATCAGGGCACCAGCAAGCGATTCGATCATCGCACCCGCCAACGCCCCTACAGATGCCGCGAACGCGCCTGCAATCGTAAGAACCCCACACAACACCGCGAGAACCGCCATTGCCATGGCCGCGATCATCCCCGCCCCAGTGCCCTCGAGCGAGACGGCCCCATCGGTCCCAGCCGGAACGCTCCGGAACGTCGTAACCAGATAATGTCGACGCCCCGCCGCCTTACCGATCTCGGACGCCGTGGTGTCGAAGAGCGCCGTTGCGAACGCTGCAACCATAGCCATCGTAAAGATATCCGTAAAAGGTGTGGCCACGGCGAGAAAACCGCAGGCCACAGCCACCCCCGTATTGGCGAACGCGCTCGCGGCACCCCTACGCCCGCCCCGTTCCTGCGCGATCCCGAGGGCCGTCTTATTCGACTGTCCGAAGCGGGTTGCCCCAACTCCCACCGTGACGAGAAGCGTCAGCAGCGCAAAACCGGGCCAACCAGCGAGAGCGTAGGTCAGAGTCCCCACGAGTGTGCCGCCGAGCACGCCGGATCGGTCCACCGACCTCGTGGAATATGCGAGCAGTGAGAAGGGGACCGTCACCACCAGCCCCCACAGGAAGGCGGAGAGCAGCATCGGGCTAATGGCGGCCAACTGTGCTGGGATAATCAGGGTAGAACCCGCCAGCATGAGAGCGCCGCTCAAGGGTACCAGGAAATTGTCGTCGATACTGGATTCAATCGACTCGGCGAAGGCGGCAACAGACGCGGCCGCAAAACAACCAACGAGCAGGAATCCGAGTCCTCCCCCGTCCACCACACCTCCGGGGGAGAACGACGCGCCGATCCAAGTAACGTCGATCCTCGGCCAAAGGGCGGTCGCACCACGCGAAAGCTGCGTCCAGCGAATCAAAAAGGCCGACGACATGGTGCCGAATACGATGAAGGCTACAAACCCCGCCCACCTCTTCGTGCGGTTCCATGGGAGTCGGGGACCACCCACCACCAATCCGCCCAGGGTGGCCATGCTGTCACCCATGGCCAAGAGGCCCCAGACGCCCGCCGCCAACTCCAACCGAGATGGGAAGATCAGGAAGACACCAAGAAGCGCGGTGGGATAGGCGATGACGCCCCTGGAAATCCCACTGGCCCGCTCCCCTGGCCGTAATAGTGCCTGCCTGGTAAGCCGGTGGAGGAAGAACACGTTGAGTACGAGCGCCGCCACGGCCATCAGCACGGCTTGCCAAGGGGTCAGCCAGCGCAGAAGCAAGGCGAAGCCTCCCATACAGATGTGCAGGACCTTGCGCGGCAACTCCGCCCGAAGCGTGAGTGACATCAGTCTGCTTAGGCCCCGCTCAACCGAAAACTCGTTTGAAGAGCGACCGCACGTGGCCCTCGTATTCCTTGACGACGAGTACCGAAGCTGGAGAATACCGGGCCACCTTTTCAGGAATATCCCCGAACAAGACCTGCTGGAAGAACGGCTCACGCGCCGCCCCGAGCACCACCAAGTCGAAGTCCTTGCTAGCCCTCGAGATCGCGCCGGCGATCGTCTTCCCCTCCAATACGAGGCGATCGACCTCTACGTTCGGACCCATGCGGGCTAGCGACTTGTCGATCCAGCGCCCGGCCTGGGCACGCTCTTCGCTTGACGCTCCGGGAGCTACCACGTGGCATGCGGTGACGGTCATGCCAAACGCCGGTGCCAGAACATTCAGCAGCTCCGCGGCCAGAAGGGCGTGCGCTCCCCCGGCCGTCGGGAACAAGCAGCGTTTCGGGAGTTTCGTGTCGGCTACCTTCAGAAGCACCAGGTCACACGGTGCGTTCCGGATCACCTGGTCCGCGACCTCGCCGAAGATGCGGTCGCTGGTGTCGGTGTACCCCTTCCAGCCCATGACCAGCATGTCGGCTCCGGTCCGACGAGCACCCGCCAGGATGCCGGAGTGCGGATGGTGCGCTACGACCAAGTCGGTCTTCAGCTCCGTCTCGCGTGCCGCCGCGTGGTCACGGCCCCTCTTCAGGAGCGCCTCCCGGTGATGTGCGAACCGCAGACCCTCATGAATGGGGAGCTGCCTGGGCACATTCACCACCGAAATCGCTGTAGTCGTGAGGTCTCGAGCCGCCGAGATTGGGCGAGCGTAGTCGAGCAGGACCTCCACGTGATCAGGGTTGTGCAGCGGCACGACGACCGTCTCGTGCTTGGCGGCCACGGTGGGACGGCTCGGCTCGAGAATCTGGGGGAGCGTGACTGCTGCCTGCTTCGCGAAGTAGCCGTAGTAGAGCAACAGACCAACGAGGATCCACCCCCCGGTGACGTACCACGCGAGCGGCTGGAACGTGAACTGATAGACGGCCAGATAGAGGTTGAGCACGATGCCGAGTATGGGCACGACCGGATAGAACGGCACTTTGTAGCGACGCTTCAGCTCAGGCGCCTTACGTCGCAGGGTGATGACCGAAAGGTTCACCATCGAGAACGTGAGCAAGAAGATCAGGCTGGCCGCAGAACCGACGGCCTCTATCGGAAGCGTAAGCGCCATCGCTAGGAGGATCACACCCGTCGCCATGATGGCGACATGGGGAGTGCGACGCTCCGGATGAATCGTCGCCATCGCGACGGGCAAGAGTCGGTCACGTCCCATCGAGAACGCGACCCGTGACGATGCCATTATGGTCGCATTGAGCGCGGACATCGTCGAAAGCAACCCGCCGAAAACAATGATGGCGACACCGAACGCGGGCATGAATCCTTCAGCCGCCCGAACGATCGCTGTTTCCCCGTAGTCTCCCAGAAAACGCCATGACGGGCGGCCGTCCGGGGGTTGCACCGCAGCCAGCGACACGAAAAGGATCAACAGGTACATCACCATGGTGATGCCCAGCGAGATAAACGTCGCCCGGGGGATGTTTATCTCCGGTTCCTTGATCTCCTCGGCAACGGTAGCGATCAGGTCGTAACCCTCGAACGCGATGAAGGTGAGGCCCATCGCCACGATCACCCCCCCCATCCCCTCGGGGAAGAACGGGTTGAAACTGGCGACTGCCTGCTCTGGCGCTGCAAAGACCCGTCGAAGCCCGTAAACGATGAACACCCCAAGCACGATCAACTTGGTTACGGTCAGAAAGTTTTCAGCTTTCCCAGTAACCCCGGCCCCCCGTGCGTTCAGTCGGACAAAAACGATTCCGACCAAAAGCGTGACCAGCAGGATCGCCCCATTCTCGCCGACGACGCCGAACGTGGCATGAGCGAGGCCGGGCAGATACTTGATGAAGAACTCCCAGAAGTAACCCGCGAAGCCGAGTGCATAGAGGCTGCAGGCCACTGTGTAGGCGAACCAGAGCATCCACCCAGCCGTGAACCCGACGGCACCGGGAAAGGCGCGGCGCACGTATGCATATCCCCCGCCCGCCTCCGGGATGGCCGTGGCGAGCTCGGCGTAGGCGAAGGCGGTCAGCAACGTCACTGCCCCGTTCAGCGCGAACGCGAGTATCGAGGCCGGCCCGGAGACGCCCGCAGCGATCCCGGTGAGCACAAAGATGCCGGCGCCGATCATGGCGCCGACTCCGATCATAGTCGCGTCGAAAAGCCCTAGGGTTCGGGCAAAGGCTGGCGCGCCTAGAGGGGCACCTTCGGCGTTCGAACTCACGCCAACGCAGGTCCCGTCTCGCGTGCTCTCAAAGTCACCGTCCTCCGAAAAAGTCCACTCGCTTGGTCACCCCAATTCTCCCGGAGCGCTAGAAGCTAGTCGGTGACTCGGGATTCGCCACAGTCGCCCGAGGTAGTCCGCCCACTTCGGGAGTCACTTGCCCCTAGTCCGGGCCCAGTCGGATATTCACGCTCCGCATCTAGAGCACGGGAGAGGTCCAGTGGAATTCAAGTTCCGACACATCATTGTTTTTTTCGGCTTGGGGACTTCTTACCTTGGAGTCCCCGTTCAGATCCACGGTCAGGAAAGCGTCGATGCCGACATCGCGTTCGTCGTAGGCGCCTTTCACACAGCCCTGGCCGCAGGTGATCCGGTTACTGCTCTGAGTCACCTCGCAGGCGATGTCGTCATTCTCGAGAGCGGTGGGGTCGAGGACAAGCAACACTACCGGTCCGGCCATTTGGCGGGCGATATGCGCTTCGCCCAGGCTGTACCCTCCGACCGCGGTGATATCGAGGTTACTGTGAGAGGTGACGTCGCTTGGGCCCACTCGACCAGCGTGAGGCGGGGTCGCATGGGCGAACGTGAGATTAACTCTCAGAGTGCCGAGCTGGTCGTGCTGGCAAGAGAAGGCAGTACCTGGAAGATCACAGCCATCCACTGGTCCTCGCGGCAGCGACGGTAACTGCCGGCGTCGACCGCGCCCGGAAAGCTAGATCTCAGCTCGGACGGTACGGCACCAAGCTCCCCCTCTTCCCGGCTCGTGAACACGATCACACCACTCTGGGAAAAGGGGTAGTTACTCCACGAGCCGTCCCACCCGGGTGCGTTCGGTCCAGGCACCGAGTCAAAGAAGCCAACCTCTACCGGGTTGATCGGATCGGAGATGTCGAGGATGCGGAGACCGCTCTCGTAGTTCGACTGCTACATCATGTCGCCGCGGATATAGAGGTTGTGGGTAGAGGACACACTGTGCGTCATGCGTCCTGCCGTCGAGTTGGGGTGGGATCACTTCATAGAAATCGCACCCACGCACTTAGGATACGCGCAAAAGGCGGGTTTCTGACAACGGGATGCCCCCGGGGGAAACGGACGATCCGTACTTGAAGCGGTCGAAAGAAGAGGAGCTAAATCAAAATGGCTGCCGGACGAGACAAACCCAAGCGGGGTTGATCTAGAGGACTCGACGAAGTGTGTGGCGTCGGCGCCGCCCGGATTGACCTCGCCTCGCTTCGCTCGTCTCGGCGTGGGGCGGTTGGGCCGCACTGCGGGAGGACTGATCTGCACATCGGCTCGAACCGTTGCGGTTCGAACCCGGGCGTATCACATGAGGTTCTTCGAATCTAGAGGCGCCGCCCGGATTCGAACCGGGGAATAGAGGCTTTGCAGGCCACTGCCTTACCACTTGGCTACGGCGCCTAAAAGGAAAAGGGGCTGTTCGTCCAGAGGACGCCAAGCCCCTTTTCCAAGAGCGGGAAACCGGACTCGAACCGGCGACCCCCACCTTGGCAAGGTGGTGCTCTACCAACTGAGCTATTCCCGCAAGGAAAAAGGTGCTTTGGGCTACCCGCATCAGCAGGAATCGTTTCCAAAGCACCCATAGATTGTGCGCTGGAAGCTAGACATGGCGCCAAAAAGTGTCAAGTTCCCAAGGGGTGATTTCCCCACTTGGTTACCCTTTGGTATCCGCACCTTAACTGGCCACACCGCCGGTGAGGTTCCACGCTTTCAAGGAGTGCTTACGCCGCATGAGGGTGACTGTCCTTCGCGGTTCCATGGTTAAGCGCGGACCCCAGCGACGACGACACCTCTGGGGCGTACTGGGCCTGGCACTGATTGGCGCGCTCCACGTGGGCGTCACTCCGTATCTTGCTAGCGCTCAGGAGGTCTCGGGGCCACTCATCCCTCCTGGACGACTCCGGATCGAAGTCAACGCACTCTATCTCTACTCGGACGCCCGGTTCGGCGAACGACTCGAAGGTGGGATGCTCATCGAGGAGCAGGAGCCGCTCGGGTTCGATTTCACGGACACCGCGGTCGGGTCCCCGATGTTTCCCGGACTAGAGGCCCTTGAACAAGCGCTGGCTGCGGCAACCGGCGAGGCAGTCGAGTCATTGGTCCTTGGTTCAACGAGCGCGGTGGTGACTCGAGACGCGATCTTCGTTCCGCTCCGCATGGACCTCGGGATCTTCGACTGGCTCAGTGTAGGCGGCATGGTGCCGTTTTCGCGACGGCGTGCCGAGGTGGCGATAATCTTCGATGGGACGGGAGCCAACACAGGGCTCTCCCCCTCCCTCAGTGACCCGGCAGCGGTCCGAGTCTTTCTTGGGGGGCTCTCCATAGCAGAGGCGGGCCTTACCACTCTCGCCGACGAGCTTTGCGCTGCAGATCCAAGCACCGCGAGTTGTTCTGAGGCGTCGGTGCTCCTGGCCGAGGGTCATGCGTTTCGGCAAGCCCTCTTAGGAGCGCTGGCCTCACAAGGAGTCTTCCCCATGGACGGAACGGCGACAGCGGACGCTCTCCAATCGCGAGTGACAACGCTCATGGAGGGGCATGAAGCGTTGGGCGTCGCCTACCCGACCAGTGTGCCCATGGCCACCCAGAAACTCACAGAGGACGATTACGATCTTCTCGTGACCGACCCTGCGTATGGCGTGGCGGGGGCTGCGCTGGGGTCATGGCGTAGCGCCTGGGAGATGGGCGATGTGGAGCTCTACGCAAACGTTCGGCTGTGGGCCTCAGAGCCCCAGGTAACGGACGGGCCAAGCTTGGGCACGAACATCTTAGTCGGGGCTGGGGGCCTGGTACGACTCGGGACAGGCAAGACCGATTCGCCGGAAAATTTTGTGGATGTGGGAAGCGGGGACGGTCAACAGGATTTGGAACTGAGCTTGTTTAGCGGAGTGCACCGCGGACGGCTGGGGATCTGGGGAGAGGTTCGGTACGGAATGGCCGCCTCGGCCCTGGTGGTTCGACGCATTGCTGCACCGGACCGGGTTTTCGCACCGTTGCTGACGGCCCAGGCGGTTCGGTGGACGCCGGGCAACTACTACCAGATCCGGCTGTCGCCTCGCTTCCAGCTCACCGAAGAGATGGCGGTCGTCGCGGACGTTCGAGCCTACTCCAAAAGGGCCGATACCTATGAGTCTCTGGCGACCGAAGGCGTGCCCTTCCCGTTCGATGTCGGGTTGCTCGAATTGGAGACCGAGCAGAATGTGCTCGAAACCGGCGTCGGGGTCGTCTACTCCACGCTGCGGAGCGGTCGAGGGCGCCCCATGGAGGCGCGCTTTCTTTTTCGGAGAGCGGCCTCGGGTAGTGGAGGCCTGACCCCCAAGCTCCAACACTTCGAGTTTGGACTGCGACTCTTCAAAGGAATCTGGAACTAGCGCCAGCCGGCTTCCTAGACTCAGCCGATCACGAGCTCCTCCCGAGTAACTCTCGAGCGTGTACCCGCGAAGTCTCGGACTCGGGGTCTCCTCCCAACATCCGGGCGATCTCCCTTACCCGCGCCTCACCCTCCAGCGAGTCCACGCTTGTGGCGGCCAGTCCGTCACCATCCCTCTTCTCCACAAGCAGATGGCTGCGTGCGCGAGAAGCGAGTTGGGGCAGATGGGTGATCACGAACACCTGATGGTATCGTGCGACTTCTTTGAGCTTGGACGCGACCAAGGTGGCAACCTGGCCACCGATTCCGGCGTCTATCTCGTCGAAAACTAGGGTGGGCACTTCGTCGACCCGGGCTAGGATAGCCTTGAGGGCCAACATGACCCGTGAAAGTTCACCGCCGCTCGCCACTCGATTCAGGGCCATTGGGGCAAAGCCCGCGTTGACCGACACGAGGAACTCGACGCGCTCGGCTCCGTGGCTTCCTACGACCGGCAGTTCCTCGAGCGGCACGCGGAAGGTCGAACCGGGGAGCCCCAAGTCGGGCAGTAGACCCTCCACCTCGGTCTCCAGACGATCGGCTGCTGCACGGCGCTTCGCTGACAGCCCTCCAGCGAGATCGGCCAACACGACGGCGGCTTGATTCACCTCGCGTTGCAGAGCGTCCTCGTCCCATCCAGCGCCCTCGAGTTCGCTCAGCTCGGCACTCAAACGTTCGCAAGTCTCAACGACGTCGGCCAGCTCAGGACCGTACTTCCTCTTCAACCTGTGGATCACGTCGAGCCGCTCGCGTACCTCGCTCAGTCGGCCGGGGTCGTGGCGGATGTTACCCGCGTAGCCCCCCAACTCTCGACCGACATCCGCGAGTCCGTGATACGCCTCTTCAAGGGACGTATGCAACTTCTCGAGCGACGGGTCCCATTCCTTGAGTCGAGCCAGCGAAGCCAGTAAACCGGAAACACGACCGGCAACGGATTCGTCGGCCCCGTAGAGTTCGGCATGGATTGAGGTCGCATATCGGAGCAGGTCCTCCGAGTTTTCCAAACGACCCACTTCGTTTTCCAGAGCATCGTCTTCGCCGACCGCAACGTGGCTCTCGTCAATCTCCGTCACCTGAAATCGAAGGAAATCCGCTCGGCTCTCGAGCTCTCTACGCCGTTTCTTTAGATCCGCGAGCCGGGTTTCGAGGCCTACGAGAGTCGAAAACGCCTTTGCCACCGCTCCTGCATCTCCCTCGGCCCCGCCGAAGGCGTCCAGAATGCTTCGCTGTTCTTCCTGCCTCAAGAGGGTTTGGTGCTCATGTTGTCCGTGCAAATCAACCAGGGCACGCCCTAGTTCACCGACGATTCGCGCGGTGGTGGGCGACCCGTTCATCCACGCCCTATTCCGGCCCTCGGCCGCTACCTCTCGACGGAGGATGAGCAGTCCCTCCTCGGCTTCCTGCCCATGATCGGCCAAGCGAGCGAGAATTTCCGGCCTTTGGGAAACGTCGAAAACCGCCTCCACAAGCGCTCTTTCGGCCCCGACGCGCACCGTATCGCTCGACGCGCGTTCACCCAAAAGAAGTGAAAGCGCTCCAACGATGATCGACTTACCTGCCCCCGTCTCACCCGAAAGAGCGCTCAGGCCAGGCCCTAGTTCCAGGGACAAATCGTCGATGACAGCGTAGTCACGTATTCGGAGCTCGATCAGCATGACGGGCAATCTACCAGAAGGCTGTTGAAGAAGGACAGCGGGCCGCGTTGCAGTGCCACGGCCCCAGATCCTAGGCGGAGCGACGACGCCATAGCACTAGCTACGGATAGGAGTTTCAACAACGGAGATGGGGCCGTGCCATTGAAACCCTCGACCATGTAAGCTCGTATCAACTCGTCTGTTGGGCACACTGTACTTCTTCAACAACCTTCTAGGGCAGGACGACCCTTCTCAATGGCAGTCGGGGACGCGAGCGGTGGACCCTCTATCAGCCGGACGGGCGAGCGGCCCAGTTGAGCTTGCGCTGGAGCGTGCCGAAGAAATTTTGATCCGAGAAACGGACCAAAGGCACCTCTACGCTGGATCGGGTGAACTGCACCTCCATGCCCATTTCCAGTTCATGCGCCGTCTGGCCATCAGCGGTGAGTACCAAATCGTCCGTGCGTTCCAGTGGACTCACAGCCAGAATCTGACTACCGGGAAGGACCAACGGACGCACAGCCAGAGTGTGAGGACACACTGGAGTGGCAACCAAACAGTCAACGGTGGGCACGACAATCGGACCACCCGCCGATAAGGAGTAAGCGGTGGAGCCGGTAGGAGTGGAGACGATGAGGCCGTCTCCGGAGAAGCTGCCGACCTCCTGCCAAGCTTCAGGCCAATTTCCACCCTCACTCACGCGCAAGCCCAGCCGTGTGACGCGCGCAACCCCACGCTTATGGATCACGAAGTCGTTCCACGCGAGGATCGGCTCGTCTTCCACCCCGCCCGAACGAATCAACTTGGCCTCTACCATGAACCGGCGGTCCAGCACGAAGTCGCCGCGGAGGACTCTCGTGAGGCGCTCCTCCATCTCGCCCAGCGGCAGAGCGGTCAGGAAACCCAGGTGCCCAACGTTCACTCCGAGGACCGGAATCTCCCGTCCCGCGGCCATTCGTCCCGCTCTCAGTAACGTTCCGTCCCCGCCGAACGCGATTAGGAAATCGACGGCCTCGTCATCGAGATTGAGAGCCTTGGCTCCTTCCGGAAGGTGCGCTAGCAGATGCTCCTCGTACCGGATGTCCAGGGTGTTATCGGCAGCGAAGCGGGCGATCCGAGCGACGCAATCCGGAACGTCTTCGTGCGCTGAGCGTCCGAGTACGCCGATCCGCTTGATCTCGTTCCCAGAATCGGCCCGATCCGCCGCCCGGGTCACGCGGTCTCCGCCGAAGCGGATGATACGGCACCGCCGAGCATACGCCGCGTTTCGGTCACGATGCCTTCTGCGTCGAGACCCACCTCCCGAAGCAACGCCGCGCGGCCTCCATGCGCGACGAAGCGGTCTGGAAGACCGAGGCAGCGCACTTGAACGTGGTGCTCTAGGTCGAGTTCCGCGATCTCTCGCGACATGCATGCGCCGAAACCGTTTACGACCGTGCCTTCCTCGATCGTGAGGATCTTAGCGTGGCCCTCGGCGATCTCCCTGAGGACACCTCGGTCGTGCGGCTTCAGGAAGCGGCAGTTCACGACAGTGGCTTGAATCCCACGACCTACGAGTGACTGCGCGGCCTCCACAGCCTGGAGAACCATGGTGCCCGTTGCCAGGAAGGCAACGTCGGATCCCCGTCTTAAGACTTCCCAACTCCCGTACTCGATGCTCGGAATCTCACTGACGTGCGGTACCTCATCCGGCACGGCATCTCGCGGCCAGCGGACCGAGAACGGTCCTTCCTCGTGCTCGATACCAAGTCGTACCAGGGCCAGCATCTCGGCACCGTCTTTCGGAGCGGTGACGGTCATGCCGGGTGTAAGCATCATGTACGGGATGTCGAAAGCACCGTGGTGCGTGGGTCCGTCCGGACCTGCAATCCCGGCCCTGTCCATGCAGAAGACAACCGGCAGATCCTGGAGCGCCACGTCGTGCACGATGCTGTCGAACGCACGCTGAAGGAACGTGGAGTAGATACAGACCACTGGACGCACCCCTTCTTGTGTGGCCATACCGGCAGCGGCAGTGACGCCGTGGCCTTCAGCGATCCCAACATCGAAGTATCTGTCCGGAAAGGCCTGTTGGAAGATGTCCGTGCTGGTTCCGTCCGGCATACCCGCCGTGATCGCTACGACACGCTCGTCCAACTCTCCCAGCTCCTTCAGGCCCCGTCCGAACACCGACTGATAGCGAGGTAGGCCGCTGCTCTTATTTTTTTCCTCGCCCGAGATCTTGTCGAAGGGCGAAGCAGCATGCCATGCGTAAGCGTTCTCCTCGGCGAGGGAGAACCCCTTCCCTTTTTGAGTGATCACATGGACTAGCACGGGACCATCCAGTCGACGCACGGCAGCGAGCGTGTCGACGAGCGAATCGAGGTCATGACCGTCGACCGGACCGATATACCGAAAGCCTAGTTCCTCGAAGAGCATACCGGGCACGAAGAATCCCTTCACACTCTCCTCCGCCCGTCCGGCGACCTTTCGCAAGGCACCCTCTGCTCCACCGGGACCTTTGTTCAACAGGTCCTTAACCTCTTCACGGATGCGGTTGTAAACAGGGTGTGTGATCACGCCTGTCAGGTACTTGTTCATCGCGCCGACGTTGGGGGCGATCGAATGGTCGTTGTCGTTGAGAACGACGATCAGGTCCCGATCGGTGTGTCCTGCATTGTTCAGCGCCTCGTAGGCCAACCCGCAGCCCATGGCCCCGTCCCCAATGATCGCCACCACGCTGAAATCGTCCTCGTTGAGATCGCGCGCGATCGCGGTCCCCAGTGCGGCCGAGATCGAAGTGGCAGCATGCCCCGCCCCGAAGTGGTCGTACTCGGACTCGTCTCGCCGCAGGAACGGCGCGAGACCATCTTTTTGGCGGATGGTGCCGAGACGCTCGTTCCGACCCGTGAGGATCTTATGGATGTACCCCTGATGCCCGGTATCCCAAATGAGCTTGTCTCGGGGGGTATCGAACGCATAGTGGAGGGCAACGGAGAGCTCGGCCACACCGAGACTGGCCCCGAAATGGCCCCCGATTTTCGCGATGACGTCGATATGCCGATCTCGAGCCGCAACAACTAACTCGTGCAGTTCGTCTCTCGACAACTGACGAACGTCTTCGGGACTCTGAATTCGATCGAGAAGGGTCACATGATCAACTCTTGAAGGTTATATAAGATAGCCCCGAAGGACACGCGGGCACACGCAATACGTCCTTACGACGCAGGTACTTAACGGCCGAGGTGCTCAACACCGCACTACCTTTCCCGCTCCACGACGTAGTGCCCGAGCGCGACCAGCTCAGGAGCATCGATCTGAGCTACCCGCAGGGCCTCCACCGCTTCCTGGGTCAGGGCGCGAACTCGTAGTTCCGACTCCGCCACACCGTGGAGGCTCACGTAGGTGCTCTTGTCGAGCTGCGCATCACTCGGGTGCTTGCCGAGATCGGCTGCGGAGGCGGTTCCGTCGAGAAGGTCATCCGTGGCTTGGAACGCCAACCCGATCGCTCGTCCGTAGCTTCGAAGGCCCACCAGAGTCGATTCGGGTGCACGGGCTGCCAATCCACCGATGACCAATGATGCGGTGAGGAGCGCACCGGTCTTACGCCGGTGCAGGGCGTCGAGTTCATCCGACGTCAAGGCGCTCCCTTCAGCGAGGAGATCGAGGTACTGCCCCCCGACCATGCCGCCGGCTCCTGCAGCGCGATTCAGTTCCCTCACCACCGACCGGGCTGTGTCATCATCACACCCGAGGGCCTTGGTGGCCCGTAGTGCATGAAGTGAAGCGGCCGGAATCAGAGCCTGCCCGGCTCTTACAGTGGCCTCCTCACCGAAGAGGGTGTGGGGCGTCGGTCGACCTCGGCGCAGTTCGGCGTCGTCCATACACGGCAAATCATCGTGCATGAGCGAATAGGCATGGACAAGTTCGAGCGCAGCGCTCAAATCGTACGCTTCCGGTCCGTTAGCTCCGCCGCAGGCCCGGTACGCCACCACACACAGGATGGGCCGGAGGCGCTTCCCGCCAGTCATCACCGACTGGCGAATGGGTTGGGTTAGTTCACCCGGAATGTCACCAGCCAGAGCAGCGAGTGCACGCTCAAGAGCACGCTCGACCTGCACCGTCTCGTTGCGCAGAAACGCGTCGAGATCAATGGACGCTCCATCGGTCACTCGTGCTTGTCCTCCAGAGGCCGGGTGCTCGTCTCTCCGACCGGACCGAGCAATTCTTCGACCTTGAGTTCGGCATGCTTCAGGGTTTCTTCGGCGCTTCTAACGTGTTCGACCCCTTCCTCGAAGAGGGCAAGGGCGCTGTTCAGCTCCAAGTCGTCCGATTCGAGAGATCGCACGATCTCCTCGAGGCGCTTGAGACGGTCCTCGAGCGAGGAATTGCCATCGGTGCCCTTCTCGGGCGTCTTTTTTCCCGGCGTCACGACGCGCGTCTCCTTGTTGTGGGCCGGCGGCCCGCATCAGGCTGTATCGGAATGATCATGAACCCTCCGTTTCGTCTCTCTCAAGCGACTCGCACGGTACCGACCCATCCGACACCCGCAACGAGAACCTGCGCCCAGGCTCCAACTGAGCGGTAGTCCGCAGAATTCCGCCTGCTTCGTCCATGGGCAATGCGTAGCCGCGGGCCAGCGTTCCGAGAGGCGACAGTACGTCCATCTTACCCGCACCTTCTGCCAGTCGCCTCCGCCGCAGCGATACCATGTTGCGCACAGCTACCTCCATTCGATCACCCACTCGCCCAAGCAGGTCCCTACGCGGTCTGGCCAAAGACGACGCGGCCCGGTACAACTGATCGCGCCGAACCATGAGTGCCTCCCGCCGTCTCAGAGCCGAACCACGGAGGGCCCCTCGTATCCGTTCTCGCTTCGTTGCAAGAACCTCGCCCAGAGCCTCCGCCTCCTGCACTACCGCCTCACCTGCAGCGGAAGGGGTGGGGGCACGGTGGTCCGCGACTAGGTCGGCAATCGTCACGTCGATCTCGTGGCCCACGGCCGAGACGACCGGGATCGGGCACCCCGCGATGGCACGTGCTACCACCTCTTCATTGAACGTCCAGAGGTCCTCCAGCGAACCACCCCCCCGGCCGACAATCATAACGTCCGCAAGCCCACTGGCGCCCAAGGCCTCGATGGCCTCGGCCACCTCCGCGCCGGCGCCATCACCCTGCACACGAGTACCCCGAACGACGACCCGGGTCCAGGGAGCCCGACGGCGAATCACTGTGAGAATATCGTGTAGCGCCGCGCCGCCAAGCGAAGTCACAATACCTACCGTTCCGGGAAACGCCGGAAGCGGCCACTTCTGTTCCGGCGCCAGCAACCCCTCGGCATCGAGCTTCGCGCGCATCTTTTCGAAGGCGATGCGCCAGAGGCCTTCCTCCCCCTCAGCCTCCAGACTACGCACGATGAGTTGGTACTCGCCCTTGGCCTCATACAGGGAGAGTCCGCCAAAGGCCCGCACGTTCATGCCTTGTTCAGGGTCCGCGGGCAGGGTAGCCGCTTCCATCTTGAACATCGCGCAACGGATCTGCGCCTGTTCATCCTTGAGCGTGAAGTAGCAATGACCAGAGCGGGCTCGGGTCCAATTGGCCACTTCGCCGGAGACCCAGAGGCTCTCGATGCTGTCTTGCAGCAAGCGTCCCACAGCCCGATTGACCTGTGAGACGCTCCAGACGCGCGGGCTAGTCATGTTCGGGGGCCTTCTACCCCCCGGCGTTCAAGCGGACGGCGGCGTCCACCGTATTTGAGAGCAGCATGGCAATGGTCATGGGCCCCACACCGCCTGGGACCGGACTGATGGCCGACGCCACCTTTTTGGCCTCATCGAAGGCCACGTCACCGGCCAAGCGGTATCCCCGTTCCCTCGTATCGTCGTCGACCCGGTTCACACCGACGTCGATGACAACCGCTCCGGGTTTGACCATGTCGCCCCGAATGAACTCCGGGAGGCCGATAGCCGCGATCAAGATGTCCGCCTGTCGCGTGACCGCGCCCAGGTCGGCGGTACGGCTATGCGCCACCGTGACGGTCGCATTCCCCCCAGGTGCCTTTCGAAGAAGGAGCGATGCCATGGGTCGACCGACGATGTTTGAGCGCCCCACCACCACAGCGTGCTTGCCAGAGGGATCGTTCCCGCTGCGCATCAGCATTTCGATGACACCCTGCGGCGTGCACGGGGTGAGTACCTCCAAGTCTCCGGTGGCCAAGCGGCCCACGTTGACCGGATGGAACCCATCCACATCCTTTTTGGGGTCGATGGCCAACAAGACCTTGGCCTCGTCGATCTGATCGGGGAGCGGAAGTTGCACTAGGATCCCGTGAATGTCGGGGTCCGCGTTCAGCCCGGCGACGATGCCCAGCAGCTCATCCTCGGTTACGTCGGCCGACAGGGTAATCTGGCGAGAGAGGATTCCGGCTTCGGTGGCGGCTTTGTTCTTCATGCCCACGTAGACCTGGCTGGCCGGATCCTCTCCAGCGAGGATGACGGCCAGTCCGGGGACCAGCCCCGACTCCTTCAGTTCCGCAACGCTCTCTTTGAGTTCCTCACGGATAGACGCAGCGATTTCCTTACCCGAAATGATGTCAGCGGACATTCGCTCTCCAATGTGTATTTCTGGTCCGTCCACGTCGGACAAGCCTAGAGATTCTAGCGTGCAAAATCGACAGCCCGGGTCTCTCGAATCACCACTACCTTGATCTGTCCCGGGTACTGCAACTCGCTTTCGATACGCCTGGCCACGGCTTCGGAGATCTGAGCCATCTCATTGTCGGTCACCTTCTCGGGTTCGACCATGACCCGAATCTCGCGCCCGGCCTGGATCGCGAAGCAGCGCTCCACGCCTGGGTGCTCCATGGCAAGCTCCTCGAGCTTCTCGAGCCGTTTGACGTACCCTTCGAACATCTCGCGGCGCGCTCCCGGGCGGGATCCAGAAATGGCATCGCCGGCGGTGACCAAGAAGGTCTCTGGGAAGTAGTGTGGCTCCTCGTCGTGGTGCGCCTTGATGGCGTTCAAGACGATCTGAGACTCGTTGTGCTTCTTACAAAGCCTGTACCCCAACTCGACGTGCGTACCCTCATGTTCGTGAGTCATGCCCTTCCCGACGTCGTGAAGGATTCCCGCGCGTTTCGTCGCCTGCACATCGAGTCCCATTTCCTCAGCCATGTTGCCGGCAAGCAGCGCCACCTCCTTGGCGTGCTGCAGCTGGTTCTGGCCGTACGACGTCCTGAACTTGAGCCGCCCCAAGACCTTTACGACCTCGGCATTGACGTTATGAATGCCCAGTTCGTAGAGCACCTCCTCGGCCGCCTCGACCATGGATTGCTCTACCTCTTCTCGGCTCTTGTCCACGATCTCCTCAATGCGGCCCGGGTGGATCCGGCCGTCTTCTATGAGCCGTTGAAGAGCAATGCGGGCCACCTCGCGCCGCACCGGATCGAATCCCGATAGCACCACGGCTTCCGGCGTATCGTCGATGATCACATCGATACCCGTGGCTTGTTCGAAGGAGCGGATGTTGCGGCCTTCGCGACCGATGATCCGGCCCTTCATCTCATCCGACGGGAGTTGCACGACGGAGACGGTCATCTCCGCGGTCTGGTCCACCGCCATCCGCTGGATAGCGAGTCCCAAGATTTTCTTGGACTCACGTTCCGCGTTGCGCTGGGCCTCGTCCTTGATCTCCCGCAGGTCGTTCGCAGCCTCTGCTTTGGCCTCGTCCTTGAGGTCGTCGATCAGCTGCTGCCTAGCTTCGGCGGCCGAGGTTCCTGCGAGTGCCTCGAGCTTGGTACGTAGCTCCGCCCGCGCGTGCTCGACTTCCTTGGATTGGCCGGAGAGCGTACTCGCGCGCTGATCCAATTCCGTGGTGCGCTGCTCCTGGACGGCCTCTTTCTCGTTCAGGGTGTCGAATCGGCGGTCCTGAGCGTCAGAAACCTCGACCAGGCGCTGTTCGGCCCGTTCGGCGTCCTCGCGGTGACGCTGTTCTTCTTCCTCCCAGGACTCACGGAGCCGAAAAGCTTCTTCCTTACCCTCGAGGACCCTCGACGTACGGAGGTTGTCCGCCTCTTCCTTGGCGCGTGCTAGAATCCTGGAGGCCTCATCCTCGGCGGCCGCCTCAGCCCTCCGCTGACGCGACTGCTCGATCATGCCACGAGCTAGATATCCCACGGCTCCAAAGAGCAACCCTACAGCCGCCGCCAGTCCGATAACCAGCGGGTCCATATATCTACTCCAAACAACAAACGCCAACTAAAGAAGCGTTTGTACGGTGGGTGATGGTCAACTAAGGGAAAACAATGAATTTCGGTGGGGCGAAACGCAAGCTCACGGGCCTCCCCGGCTCCGACGTGCGGGGAAGTCCGAAACCCGGAGCTCGCTACCCTGGGGAGACGGCCCCTTCTAGTTCCTGGGCCAGCGCATCAACCGAAGACGCCACGTCCACACCCTTTCGCTTCAGGTCGTCCTTGGCCTGAAAAAACTCGTCGGTGATGGAAAGTGCCGCGAGAATCGCCGCCTTGTGCCCTTCAATCAGGCCGACCTGCTTCTTGATGTCGTGGATCCGCTGATCCACGTACCGGGCGCAGCGCTTGGTGTACTCAGCATCGGCGCTCGAACGAATCGTGTGCTCTTCGCCGGCGATCCTGACGGTCACGGACTCCTTGTCTGCATTCACTTTTGTTCCTCCAGGAATCTGATTCTCGCCAGCAGACAGTCGACTCCTTCTCTGCCCTGGTTCAGCCGGGCACGAAGGTCTCGATTCTCGTCCTCCAGAATACTGATCCGATCGATCATCTCACGCGGACTGCGCTCACCCGAGGTGACGCCGCGGATCAGACCTTCGAGCTCGTCGCCCTGGACCTCCATGCGCGCTACTTCGCCACGGAGTCGGTTAACCTCGCCAACCGCCGAGGTCACCGCCACCTTAAGCCGCTTTATGGCCGCCGCCGGTGTAACGGTCACGTTATCAGAGTCGTTGTTCGACACCGAGGTCCTCCATGAGTCTCTTGATGACCTTTCCGACTACACGGTCCACCTGCTTGTCGGTCAGAGTGCGATCCCATGCCTGAAGGCGAAGGCGGAACGCCAGCGAGCGTTCGGTCTCGGCGACACCGTCGCCCCGATACACATCGAAGATGGTGACGTCGTCGAGGAGTGCGCCAGCCGATCCGCGAATGCAGTCGAGCACGGACTGGGCCGAAACGTGCTGTGGAACCAGAAGCGCGAGGTCCCGATCGACGCCTGGGAACTGGGGGAGCGGCTGAAACGTCGGCGTGCGATCGAGCTGCGGCTCGGCAGGAAGGCGAAGCTCCATCGCCCAAACAGATCCGCCCCAGGCAGGCGAGTCGACGCGGTCGGGCGTGATCTGTCCTGCCCACCCGATGGGCTCACCCGATGGCAACGAGATCTCAACCGTCGTCGCCGGCACGAACAACTCGCTTGCCACCGCACCTGGCCGGGGGCGCCCATCCGTGTCCTGGCCTTCAGCTCCATCGTCGTCGGACTCACCTCTCCCGCCGACAACGGGGCCCTCCCAGCCTGATCCAGCCAGTGCCTCGTCTACGAGTCCCTTCAACGTCCAGAAGTCCACCGTCTCTACTTCTTCGGTCCAATGAGCGGGTCTCTGACGGCCGGTAACGGTCAGGGCCACGTGCAGATCCTCGACGGGCGGGTTTCCAGAGCCGCCGGAGTGGAACACGGTGCCGATCTCGAAAAAACGTACGTCTCTCGCTCCCCGAGCCTGGTTGTATTCGACCCGCCTCAGCAGAGCCGGAAGCAGGGCACCACGCAGGTGACTTTCCTCCGTCGAAATCGGGTTGCTGAGCTCCACATCGCCCTCGGATGCCGGGGCGAACGCCGGGTTCGTGGCCTCTAACAATCCGACAGCCGCAAGAGTGGCTCTCAGCTCGTCCTCTAGTTGGAAGAGCGGGTGATCCGGCACATTGGTCGGCCTGGCGGCCCCTGATTCGCCCGGGAAGTTGTCGTATCCGTATGTCCGAGCAATTTCTTCGATCAGATCGATCTCTCGGGTAACGTCATAGCTGCGATAACCCGGAACGGTCACACGAAGCTCATCCTCGTCGCCACGCTCCATACCGAACCCCAGAGGCTTCAGCAATTCCTCGATGTCAGGCGCCTCGAGCGATATGCCCAGAACGTGCGCGACCCGAGACAGGCGCAGGGTCAACACTTGGGGTTCCCACGGGCGGGGCAGCACCTCGAGGATCGGTCCATCGATATCGCCGCCTGATGTGGCCAGGATGACCTCCAGGGCCCGTTTCACGGCCGGAAGGTGTCCTTCTGGGTCCACCCCCCTCTCGAACCGGTAGCTGGCGTCGGTACTGATGCCCAGCGCCTTTCGTGTTCGCCGGATCGACTTCGGCTCGAAAAGGGCGCATTCGAGCAATACGTCGGAGGTCTCCTCGGTCACGGCTGACTTGAGTCCACCCATAATTCCACCGATGTCGTGCGAAACGGAGGCATCGCAGATAAGCAGCATCTCGGAATCGAACTTATGCTCCAGACCGTCCAACGTCTGCAGCTTCTCCCCGCCATGCGCCTTACGGACGATCAGCCGAGACCCGTCGAGCTTGGCCAGGTCATAGGCATGCATTGGATTACCCATCTCGAGCATCAGGTAGTTGGTGGCGTCCACAACGTTGTTGATGGGCTGTTGGCCAACCGCACGAAGCCGCTGAGCGAGCCACTCCGGCGAGGGGCCCACCTCAACGCCCCGGATAATCACCCCAAGGAAGCGATAGCAGAGCTCGGGCTCGTCGATTCGAATGCTGACTTCGGCGTGTGAAATTTCCTGTTCGGCCGTCGCCACCTCGAGATCGAGTGCGGGCGCACCGGGAATCGCCGGGAGTACGATGCCGTCTACTCCACCGATGGCAACTTCCCTCGCCACGCCCACATGGGACAGCCAATCACCTCGGTTCGGTGTGATTTCGACGTCCAGCCGCACATCATCGAGGGCGAGCGCCTCGGTTAGCGGCTGCCCGAGTGAGACCGTACCGGTCAGATGCATGATCCCCGCCTGATCCCGTCCCAGCCCGAGTTCCTTCTCCGAGCACAACATTCCGTTGGAGTACTCGCCCCGGATCTTGGCCTTCTTCAGCTTGAACGGGCCAGGCAGGGTCACGCCCACGCCCGCGAATGGGTAGTAGCCGCCTTCGTGGATAATGGGCGCTCCACAGACGACCTGAAGTGTTTCGGTCCCATTGTTCACCTGGCAAAGCGAAAGTCTGTCCGCATCCGGGTGCGGGCGAACGGACTCCACTCGGGCTACGACGACGTCCTCGAGCTCGGCCCCCAGGTACTCAGTGTCTTCAACCGGCGCCCCGCGGTTGGCCAGGTGCTCAGACACCTCCTCCACGCTCATTTCCAATCCCGGCGCGATAGCCTTCAGCCATGCGAAGGAGATGTTCATGAGGCGCCTCCCTGCGCGAACTGGGACAGGAAGCGGATATCGTTTTCGAAAAACAGTCGCAGATCCGGCACTCCGTACTTCAACAGGCCGATCCGTGCCGGGCCCATGCCGAAGGCGAACCCGGTATACCGCTCGGAATCGTAGCCGACGTTCTCCAGCACGTTCGGGTCAACCATGCCTGCGCCCATGATCTCGATCCAGTCGGATTCAACCCGGGTGCCGTCCTTCATTGTGAGCAGGCGCTTCACATCGACCTCGGCGCTGGGCTCAGTGAAGGGAAAATACGAGGGTCGGAACCGCACTTTGGTCCCCGGGCCCCAGAAACGCCGCGCGAACTCGGCCAACGTGGCCTTGAAATCAACGAAGGTTATCCCCTCATCCACAACCAATCCCTCGATCTGGGCAAAAGCGGGGGTGTGGGTGGCATCATACGTATCGCGCCGGTAGACCATTCCCGGAGCCAAAATCCTGATAGGAGGCTCATGGTGCTCCATGACACGGACCTGCACCGGGGACGTATGGCTGCGCAGGAGCACAGAGTCCTTCAGGTACAGAGTGTCCTGCTCATCGGCTGCAGGGTGGTCGAGCGGCGTGTTCAGAGCCACGAAGTTGTACCACTCGGTGTCAGCCTCGGGCCCGCGGGCCCGAACAAACCCAAGTCCGCGGAAGATCTGCCAGATCTCGTCGACCACCTGGTTCACTGGGTGGATACCGCCCCTCCAACGGGTGCGGCCGGGCAGCGTGAGGTCCTCCGAGGGCCCATGGGCGGCACCCTCACCAGCCGTGGCACTCTCCTGCGCCTCCAGTGCCGCCACGAGGGATTCCTTGATCCGATTGGCTTCGGCCCCTACGGCGGGCCGTTCCGCAACGTCCAGAGCTCCCAGCCCGCGCAAGAGGGCGGAAATGCGCCCCTCTTTACGACCCAGATACGCGATGCGTAATTCCTCCAATACCTCGGCATTCGAAGCCCCCCCGATCGCATCTAGCGCGTCGGCTTCGAGAGCCTTCAGGGTATCGATCAAAGACTTAGAATCACTCATATATAAACGTGCTCACCTCGGTTGAGGGCAACAACTTACGCTGCTCACACCTACCCCCGTCAATAGCCAAGGGCCTCGCGACTGAATCGTCGCGAAGCCCCTGGCAAACCCCGGCTGAAAAAGGGAGGCTGCTAACCAGCCTCGAGCCCAGCCTTGGCACGGTTCGCCAACTCGGTAAACGCATCCGGGCTGCGCACTGCGAGGTCCGCCAGCACCTTCCTATCCAAATTGATGCCGGCGCACTTCAGTCCGTTCATGAACCGCGAGTAGGTAAGTTCATTCTCTCGCGCGGCAGCATTGATGCGCGTAATCCAGAGACGCCGGAAGTTCCGCTTCTTCTTCTTCCGGTCTCTGTACGAATGCTCCCAGCCTTTCTCTACGGCATCCTTAGCCGTCCTGTACAAATTCTTACGGCCACCAAAGTACCCTTTGGCTTCCTTGAATATTTTCTTTTTCCGCTTATTACGAGCCGGGGCTGATGTCGCTCTTGGCATCGGGACTTCTCCTTTTACTTACGACCCTGGAAGCAGTCGTTTCATGCGTTTCTGGTCGGACTTGCTCACCAAGGTGGCGGTACGAAGCCGGCGCTTTCTCTTCTGAGACTTCTTCGTGAGGATGTGGCTCTTGTTCGCCCGCATACGCCGGATCTTGCCGGTTCCGGTTTTGCGAAGGCGCTTGGCCGCACCTCGATTGGTCTTCATCTTCGGCATTTTTTATCCATTCCCTGGGGCCCTCGGGCGGGTCCCCCATGACCACTCAAATCAGAGGCGCCAGTATCATCGACATGATTCGCCCCTCGAAACTCGGCAGGGATTCCACCTTCCCCACGTCCTCCAGGTCATCCGTGACGCGGAGTAGGACATCTCGGCCCAACTCCGGGTGCGTTACCTGCCGCCCCTTAAACATCATCGTCAGCTTAACCTTATTGCCTTCGCTCAGGAATCGGCGAGCATGACGGACTTTGAAGTCGTAGTCATGGTCCTCAATCCCCGGACGAAACTTCACCTCTTTGACCTGAACGTGGTGTTGCTTCTTCTTCGCTTCCCGGGCCGCGCGCTGCGCTTCGTACTTGAATTTCCCGTAGTCCATCAACTTGACCACGGGAGGGCGCGCCTCCGGGGCGACTTCTACCAGGTCCAGCCCCTTCTCTGTCGCCAGTTCCCGGGCCTCTTCGATAGAGACGATCCCGACCTGCCCCCCCACGTCGTCGATCATTCGGACAGGACTGATCCGGATCTGATCGTTAATCCGTACTTTCTGCTCTGCGATCTTACACTCCTCACCACGGTTTCACGGAACCCCGGCCTTCGAAGTCCGGGTGCCAAACAAAAAAGCCCGGATTTCTCCGGGCCACAAGGGTAACGAGGCTCCGAGAGCTGCTCGCTCCGATCACCCGCTCTCCTAGACCCGGTAGTGTCCACGTTTCCGTGGCACCAAAAGGTGGAGCCGCTCACGAGCGGCTCGCTTCCGTATTGTCTTGTCCTAGTACTTCAGGACATACGAAGATCATCGAGTTACACAGAGTCGTCAAGATGGCCTGATGGCCCTCGAATCATGGCTCTAGACCTACGTACAGCGTCTACATCGACCAAGGCGGCACGACGTGGTTCATGCGGGCATACGCGATCGACTGCCCGAGATGCTCGTTCATGTGTGTGATCAACTGAAACAGCACCGCCCACTCTTCGACGTCGCGGCCGTACAATTCAGTCTCTCCCTCCATGCCCATCGCACCCATCTTCTCCGCCACACCCCGAACATGCTCCATCGACGCCTCGAGGATGCTCACCACCTCGGCCTTGTCCGTCACGCCCTCTTCCCAGGTGTCGTAGACCGACGCACCCATCGGCGACTCCACCCCCATCCCCTCCGGGTAGGCGTAGTTGTAGCGCGCGATGTGCATATACACCCGCGCCACCGAGGCCACACCATCCATCGGCGTCCACTCGTACGTCGACTCCGGCATAACCTTCGCCAGCGCAACCAGCTTGTCTGCGGAGGCCCCGAACTGTTCATCGAACTCAGCCAAGAAGCCGGGGGGGGTACCTTGAGCCGAAAGGCCTAGAGCGACAATGGCGACGAAGGCCGCGATCAACGGGATGGTACGGGCGTAACACACGTGGTAGCTCCAGTCGGGACGGGATGGGGTGCGGCGACAATATATTATGGCCGCGAGCGTCGCTTGGTGAAGAGGCAGGAGTGATCAGGCGACCGCGGGGGGATCGTGCGGTTCCCTCGCTTGCTGCTGTTCGGGGGGCCGCCCAGCCACCCCCCTCCACCTTTCCCTCGCTCTCAGACGCTCGCTCGGGGACCGCACGACCCGCCCTACTCGAGAGACCTGGAGGTTGCCTCTTTCACCAGCTCAGCGACGAACTGGGCGCGGGGGCGGATTTCCTGCTTTTTGCCGTCGCCGCGTTTTCGCACGGCTACCGTTCCGGCCTCGGCTTCGCGTTCTCCGATGACGGCCATGTAGGGCACTTTGTGCATCTCTGCGTCGCGGATCCGGTAGCCGAGGGTCTCGCGGCTTACGACTGCGCCGCGGATTCCTGCGGCCTTTAGCTCCACCGCGAACTCCTCGGCCGACTCGATCCAATGCTCTGAAATCGGGAGCACCCGTACCTGCTCGGGAGCGAGCCACAACGGGAACGCGCCGGCGTAGTGCTCGATGAGACCGCCGACGAAGCGCTCCATCGAACCCACGAGTACCCGATGCAGCATGACGGGACGATGCCGCTCGTTGTCTTCGCCCACATACTCGAGTTGGAAACGCTCGGGGAGGTTGAAGTCGAGCTGGACGGTGGGGCCTTGCCACTTCCGGCCGATCGCGTCGATGAGCTTGAAGTCGAGCTTGGGGCCGTAGAAGGCCCCGCCTCCGATGTCGTACTCGAACGGGACGTCTCGAGCCTCCAGGGCATCGGCCAACAACTTCACGGCGGAGTCCCACTGCTCGTCGGTGCCTAACGCTTTGTCCTTGGGCTTGGTGGCCAACTCGATGGTGTAGGGATAACCGAAGGCCGCGAGCATCTCGTCGACGAGGTCCACCAGGCGATCGATCTCGTCGGTAACCTGCTCGGGAGTGCAAAAAATGTGGGCGTCGTCCTGAGTGAAGCCCCGTACTCTTAGCATGCCGTGCAGCACGCCGCTTCGCTCATAGCGGTACACTGTACCGAACTCGGCCATGCGGATCGGCAGATCGCGGTAGGAGCGTTGATCAGCTTCGTAAATCGCGATATGTCCTGGGCAGTTCATCGGCTTGGGACGGTACGATGCGCCCTCGACCTCCATGGCGCCGAACATGCCCTCCTTGAAATTCTCGAGGTGCCCCGAGATCTCGAACATCTTCTCGCTCATGATGTGGGGCGTATAGACCAGATCGTATCCGTGCCGGACCACGAGCTCGCGCTCGAAGGTCTCGATCTCGGTGCGAATCACGGAGCCCTTAGCATGCCAAAGAATGAGGCCCGGGCCCACCCGTGCGTCAGTCGAGAATAGATCCAGCTCTCGACCCAAGGCGCGGTGGTCCCGTTTCTTTGCCTCTTCGAGTTGCTCCAGGTGGTCGCTCAGGCCCTGCTTCTTGAAGAAGGCGGTCCCGTAGATGCGCTGCAGCATCTGGCGCTTCTCATCACCTCTCCAATACGCACCCGCAGCGGAAAGAAGTTTGAAGTGTTTGAGCCGCCCGGTAGTAGGCACGTGGGGCCCCCGACACAGATCGAGGAAAGGTCCGTCCCGATAAACAGAGATAATCTCGTCGTCGTCGAACTCCTCCAAGCGCTCAAGCTTCAGAGGGTCGTCGGCAAATAGCTCCCTCGCCTCTTCAATGGACACGACCTGGCGCTCGAAAGCGTAGTCGGCCTCGGTGACCTCGGCCATCTTGGCCTCGAAGACCTCGAGGTCCTCCGGCGTGAACGGCTCGTCTACCTCGAAGTCGTAGTAGAAGCCGTCGTCGATCGAAGGTCCGAAGCCGATACCCGCACCCGGGCGCAGCTCCCGCACGGCGGTGGCCAACACGTGCGCGGCGGAGTGCCGCAACAAGGCCAGCGCGTCGGGATCCCTCTCCGTCATGATCGTCAGAGCAGTATCGGCTTCGATCACGTGGAACAGATCGACCGTCTGTCCGTCGACTGCACCCGCAAGGGCCGCCTTGGCCAGTCCGGGCCCAATGGCCGCCGCAGCGTCGCCAACGGTCGATCCCTCGGGCATTTCCAGCACGGTCCCGTCCGGGAGAGTCACCTTGATATCTGCCATGGTCGTTCAATTCCGCTCGGTTTGTGTGCCGCATGGGGCGGCCAAAAAGTTAGTGGAGTCCGGTTGAAAAGCCACACCCAAAAGGCAACGGCCCGGCCACCAAATTGGTGACCGGGCCGCGCCGAGACTAGAGGACACTCGTGTGTCCGAGTGTCCCGGGAAGGCTGTTGAAAAAGTACAGTGGGCCGCGCACATGGTGCTTGCGCGCGTTCAGCCAAGAAACGACGACGAGTCGTAGCCTAGCTACGGCGAGGAGGAGAGACACCGGATCAACCGCGCAACCACCCTGTGCCCAACAAATGAGTTGATACGAGCTTACATGTTCGAGGGTTGCGGTGGCACGGCCCCATCTCCGTTGTTGGAACTCCTAACCGTAGCTATTGCTATGGCGTCGTCGCTCCGCCTAGGGTCTGGAGCCGTGTCACTGCAACCCGGCCCGCTGTACTTCTTCGGCAGCCTTCTAGTACATCCCTCCCATGCCACCCGGCGGCATGGCGGGAGCTGCTGCTTCCGCCTCCGGCTTCTCGACGACCACTGCTTCGGTCGTGAGGAGCAGGCCAGCGATGGACGCGGCGTTCTGTAGCGCCGAACGAACCACCTTGGTCGGGTCGATCACGCCGGCCGCAACCAGGTCCTCGTAGACTTCGGTCTGGGCGTTGTAACCGAACGGGCCCTCACCGTCGCGGACCTTGGCGACCACGATGGAGCCTTCCGCCCCGGCGTTAGTCACGATCTGACGAATCGGAGCCTCGAGGGCCCGACGCAGGATGTCCACTCCGACCTGCTCGTCGTGGCCCTCTACATCGAACTCACCGAGCGACTGCTGGGCGCGGATCAGAGCCACACCACCGCCAGGTACAATCCCCTCTTCCACTGCAGCGCGCGTGGCGTGCAGGGCGTCCTCAACGAGAGCCTTCTTTTCCTTCATCTCGGTCTCGGTCGCGGCACCAACGTTGATGACGGCGACACCACCGGACAGCTTCGCGAGACGCTCCTGGAGCTTCTCGGAATCGTAGTCAGACGTCGACTTGTCGATGGCGACTTTGATTTCCTCGATGCGGCCCTGGATGCTTTCCTTTTCACCGGCGCCGTCCACGATCGTGGTGTTGTCCTTGTCGATCACGACGCGCTTGGCCGAACCGAGGTCACTCGCAACAGCGTTCTCAAGCTTAAACCCGACCTCTTCGGAGATGACCTGGCCGCCGGTCAGGACAGCGATGTCCTGCAGCATGGCCTTACGACGATCACCGAACCCAGGCGCCTTCACGGCACAGACCTTGAGCGTGCCACGCAGCTTGTTCACTACGAGCGTCGCGAGTGCCTCACCCTCGATGTCCTCAGCGAGGATCAAGAGCGGCTTGCCCATCTGGGCGACCTTCTCGAGGATCGGCAGGAGATCCTTCATGGAAGAGATCTTCTTGTCGTGCACGAGAATCATCGGATCCTCGAGAATGACTTCCATCCTCTCGGGGTCGGTCACGAAGTACGGCGACAGGTACCCGCGGTCGAACTGCATGCCCTCGACCGTTTCGAGCGTGGTCTCGAGGCCACGGGCCTCTTCAACCGTGATGACGCCGTCCTTGCCGACCTTCTCCATCGCGTCGGCGATGAGGTCCCCGATCTCGGGGTTGTTGTTGGCCGAAATGGAGCCGACCTGGGCGATCTCGGTCTTACCCTTGGTCTCGGTGGATAGACCCTCAAGCACCTCGACGACCCGCTCGACGGCCTGGTCTATGCCGCGGCGAATCCCCATCGGGTTCGTACCGGCGGTGACGTTCTTCAGGCCCTCTCCGTAGATGGCCTGGGCGAGGATCGTGGCGGTCGTCGTGCCGTCACCGGCAACGTCGGAAGTCTTCGTTGCGACTTCCTTGACCATCTGGGCACCCATGTTCTCAACGGGATCTTCCAGCTCAATTTCCTTGGCCACGGACACACCGTCCTTGGTGACCGTGGGCGATCCGAATTTCCGGTCCAGAACTACGTTCCGGCCCTTGGGCCCAAGCGTGACCTTCACGGCCTGGGCCAGCTTGTCGACACCCGCCTTAAGGCGAGCACGCGCGTCGACGTCAAATCCAATCTCTTTGGCAGCCATTGCTTACTTGCTCCTAAACGCTATGGAAGAAAAACCAATCACTAGTGTCCTGCGAGTGCTCAAATCGGATGCAGGGGTAGGAGGGGCCCCGAAGGCGTACCAGAGGTACGTCACAGGGGACCCGACGAGCCCGACACCGCACTGCGCCGATTTCAGTGCTCTATCCTATGACGGCTAGGATGTCCGACTCGCGAAGAATCAAGAATTCCTCACCATCGATCGTGACGTCTGTGCCACTGTACTTGCCGTACAGCACGGTTTGTCCCATCTCGACGTCGGGCTCCACACGCGTGCCCTCGTCCGACAGCTTGCCCGGTCCTAGTGCCACAATCTTTCCCTGCTGTGGCTTTTCCTTCGCGGTATCCGGAATGTAGAGTCCCCCACGCATCTGCTCATCTTCTTCGAGCGGGGTCACAACTACCCGGTCCGCAAGCGGCTTGATCTTGGTCGCAGCCTTCGTCGACATCCGAAACGCCTCCTGCTAACTGGTTGAGTAACATGAAGTTCGGTGTGGTGCTAGCACTCGAGTGCAGGGAGTGCTAATCAGGCTCGAAATGTACCACCCCGAGGCGAAGTGTCAACGGGAGAAGCGAGGCGTCACCTAACCTCCGGCCATTTGAGGCCTCGGCGGTGGGGTGCCCTCAGCCCCGGATTCTGCGTCCCGCCAGTGCTAGCCCGTACAGGGTCAGGAAAGGCTCGATATGGTCCACCGTCTCGGCATGCGGCCCGATGACCTCAGCGTATCCCCCGGTCGCCACAACGTAAATATCCGGGCTCGACCACTCCGCCTTGATGCGCCGCACGATGCCGTCCACAGCATCCACCGCGGAATAAAACACGCCACTGCGAATACACTCCTCCGTTCGCCGTCCGATCACTTGATCCGGCGGACCCAACTCCACGTTGGGCAGCTTGGCCGTCTTCTTGCCTAACCAATCCAGTCCCGCTTGGATCCCTTGAGAGATGACCCCGCCGCGAAACACACCCTCGGCAGTGATGCAGTCGAATGTGGTCGCGGTTCCCAGATCCACAACGATCGTGTCACGACCGTACATCTCCTTGGCCGCCAATGTATTGACGATGCGGTCCGCGCCCACTGTCAGAGGTTCGTCCACATCGAGCTTGATCGGGAGTGGACTCTTTGCCGTCACGACAACAGGAGGCTCCTCCCGGATGCGCGCCAAGGTGTCCGTGATGACTCCGGTCGCGGCCGGCACCACCGAGCCCAACACAGCTAGGGTCAGGTCGTCGGGGGTAAACCCTCGCCCAGCGATTAACGCTCGGAGAACCACCTCATATTCGTCCACCGTTCTCGGAACCGTCGTGCTGACACGCCAATGGGCGGCCAGTTCCAAGCCTCCCGGCCGAACTAGGCCCAGAACCGTCTCGCTGTTTCCTACATCGATGACCAGGTCCATCTGTTTTCTCCCCGAGTGCTGATGAAGGGGCTGCATCAAGGCGTCAGACGATGCGGATCCCTCCGCCTCTGACAGTGTGGCATACCCCATCGCTCTGAATCAGAAGGGCTCCGTCATCGGCCACACCGATCGCCGTGCCCTCCTGCCCTGCTTCCGTCCGGACCATACGGCCCGCTAAAGCATCCCTTTTCCCTAGCTCGTTGCGCAACCCCTCGTCGAGCACCTCGGGAAGCGGCTCAACCAGAAGTCGGGTCTGCCTCAGAACTTCGCCCGCCATCCGAGCGAGGGACTGACCCGAACAACCCGCCGCCAAGAGAGAAGTGGCCCGATCGCTCAAGTCAGCAGGAAAGTCTTCCTGACGTTGGTGCACATTGACCCCGACGCCAACCACCACTGCGTCCGGCCCAACACCCTCGCACAAGATGCCACACACCTTCCGATCGTTAACAAACACGTCGTTCGGCCACTTGATCCGCGGTTGTGAACCGGGGCAAAGCGCCTCGATGGCCCGGGCCGTTCCGAGCCCCACCAAGAGTGGCGTCAGGATTGAATTGCCACCATCCACAGGCCGCAGTAGGAACGACATCCACAGCCCGAGTCCCGCCGACGACTCCCAGTACTTTCCCCCTCGACCTCGCCCCGCGGTCTGCGTGCCGGCTATCACGGTCGTGAAGGCGGAGGCTCCTTCTTCAGCCAACACCCGAACCCGATCATTCGTTGACGACAACTCATCATGCGCCTCGAAATGGGGTAGACCCCAAAGACTCTCCCAGGTAGTCACCGACTCCTGTCCCCAGGTCTGGAGGCGCCCCATCAGGTCACCCGATCACGAAGAGGTAGGCGAGGAACCCAAGGCCCAGGCTCCAACAGTAGAGCGCGAACCGATGGAATGTCCGGCGTGCCAACAATGAGACGAACGCCCGAATGGCGACGACCCCCGTCACCGCAGCGACGGCGGAGCCGAGCACAAGCGCCTCCACTGCGATGCCCGCCCCCGGATCCGCGGTTCCCAACACCTGAAGAACCGCAGCCCCTGCAATGGCAGGGATGGCCATGAGGAACGAGAAAGCAGCGGCCTCCTCCGCTTCAACACCAAGCCACAGCGCCACGACGACGGTCGATCCCGACCGAGATACTCCCGGCACGACCGCGAGAGCTTGGGCCACGCCGATGGCCACGGCCACCGGCAAGGAGAGTCCAGGCCAATCCTTCCGTTTCAAAGCGGCTCGGGTCGTCCAGAGCAAAGCGCCCGTCACAAGGAAGCCTACCGCGGGGACGAATGGACTTTCGAACAGCGCTTCTACGGCCGAGCGGAAGAACGCACCAACCAGCACAATCGGTAGACTCGCAGCGAACAGGAGGCCGATGTAGCGCAACGCCTCCGGGTCCCCCCGGAAGACGCCGCCCCCAAGCTTGCGAATACGGGCACGGTAGACCAGAACCACCGAGACGAGAGTCGCCACATGCACGGCCACCTCGAATTGAACCCCCGGAAGGTCCAGGTCCAGCAAAACCTGTCCGAGCACGAGGTGGCCGGAACTCGATACCGGCAGAAACTCGGTAGCCCCCTGAAGGAAGCCCAGTACTAACGCGTCCCAGAGACTCACCCTGACGCGAGCCGCCAGGCCTCCACCACTTCGTCCGCCTGATCCGACACGGACTGGAGCCCGTCGATCCGAATCACGTCATCCGGCATCTGGTGTCTCAACCACGTAAGCTGCCGGCGCGCGTACTTCCTCGTCAGGGATCGCGTGCGATCCAATGCGTCCTCCAGGCTCGTCTGCCCTGCCAAATAGGTTGCGACCTCACGGTAGCCGGTGCCGGTCATTCCCGGATCCTCTGGCCCGTACCCCGCCGCGATTAGCCGCTCAACCTCAGCAACCAATCCCTGATCTGCCATCCGGGTTACCCGGGCATCGATACGTCGGTCCAGTTCCTCACGCGGCACCTCCAGGACAACTATCACGCCCTTGAGAGCTGCCTCCTCCGCCGGCCCTCCCGTATGCCACCAACTCAGGGGCCGCCCCGTGAGAAGGGCTACCTCGATGGTCCTCATAAGTCGATTCGGACCGCCTTCGATAGCCAGGGCAGCTCTGTCGGGGTCGAGTTCTCTCACCCACCCCTCGAGCTGCTCCCGCGGCATATCGGCCAGGTGGTCTCGCAGCGCTCCGAGTCGAGCTTGTTCCATCTCGGGCTCCCGGAACATCGGGTCCGTCAGAGCCTTGAGGTAGAATCCGGTCCCACCCACCACAAGGGGAACCCTCCCGCGGCTGCGGATTTCGACGATCCAGCCACGGGCATCCCTCGCGAATTGGCCAGCGCTATAGGTCTCGTCTGGAGATCGAGTATCCAGCCCATGGTGGGGCACGCGTTGGCGCAGCTCCGCACCGGCCTTGTCCGTACCGATGTCCATGCCCCGATAGATCTGACGCGAGTCCATACACACCATCTCAGCGCCGATCGCCTCGGCGGCAAGCATAGACAGGGCGGTCTTGCCGGATGTGGTGGGTCCAGTGATCACCAAGAAATCCATTGCAGACCTGTCAAGGGGAGGCAATCTAGCGACCGAACTTTCGGTCCAATTCGTCCTTCCCGAGTCTCACAATGGTCGGGCGCCCGTGTACATCGTGGTACGGCAACTCCGTAGCGAACAGTTGATCGAAGAGCTCGTGCATCTCTCGTTCGTTGAGCCTTTGACCAGCCTTGATCGCCCCCTTACAAGCGAACATCATCGCGATTTTTTCATGTTGGTTCTTGGCGGCCTGCGTCAGGTCGGAACCTTCGACCAACTCTTCCATCATCTCACGAAAACATCGCTGGGCATCGAAGTACGGATGCGGGTCGGGTACGGCGTGGACGATTATCGTGTTTCCCCCGAATCCTTCGACCTCGAATCCGACGCGGTTGAGCATGCCGGTCAGGGTCTCGGCCTCTTCGAACTCGGCCTTCGTGAGCCGAACGGTCAGCGGGAACAGCAGCCGCTGCCCCGTCTGGCCCCCTTCTTCGAAAGCATCCATCAGCCTCTCGAACAAGATACGTTCGTGAGCCGAATGCTGGTCGATGACAAGCAAGCCCTCGCGGGTTTCAGCCAGTACGTAGGTGTTCAGGACCTGCCAAAGGCACGGACGTTCTTCGGCGAACGGAGCGGGGCTGATTTGAGCGGAGCCGGCCTGACCACCCCCCTCTCCGAGCATGTCGTCCATCCCTTCAGCCGATAGAAATAGCGCAGTCTGATTCGCGACATCCGGGGTGGAATCGGGAGCGCCCGCCCCGGGTCCGGACTCGTGCACCACCATCCGCGGCGACGCCAATTGGGTGTCGAGCGTCGCCGAACTCGCTTCAGCGGTCAGGCACTCTCTTACGGCGCTCTCCACAAAGGCCTCCACCTCGGCCGTCGCTCTGAACCTCACCTCCGCCTTGGCAGGGTGAACATTCATGTCGACGGTTCCGGGCGGCATCTGCAGGTATAGGAAGACCCACGGTCGCACCTTTTCCGAGATGGTCGTGCGGTACCCCCGGTCTACGGCTGCCAAAAGGGGTCGACTCCGGAACGGGCGGCCGTTCACGAAAAGATTGGCCCGTCGCAGGCCCGTCTTCGCTGCATCGGGTCGCTGCACGAGACCCCGCACGGACATGCCACCCTCCTCGGCGCTCAGCGCGATCAGCGTGCCGGCCACGTCCCTGCCCCAGATGGCGCTCACCCGGGCCACTAGGTCCTTTGCCGGCGGTAGGTCGAGGAGGACCCGTCCGTCCGAGGTAAGGGTGAACCCAACCGAGGCGTTCGCGAGTGCCAGCATTGTGACCGCTTCACTCACGGCACGCGTCTCGGCCGCCACGGCCTTTAAAAACTTGGACCTCGCCGGGGCGTTGAAGAACAGATTGCCGACCTCGATCGTGGTCCCCCTCCGTCTCGGGGCATCGTCGACACCGCTTATGGTGCCCCCCTTCACTCTGACCCGGGTACCCACCTCATCGTCCGAGTCCTTGGTGTCCAGTGTCATACGGGAAACGGCCGCGATCGACGGCAGCGCCTCTCCGCGAAAGCCGAACGTCTGGACTGCCTGGAGGTCCACGGCAGCGCGAATCTTGCTGGTCGCATGTCGGTCGAGCGAAAGCAGGGCATCCTCCCGGGTCATCCCCACGCCGTCGTCGGTGACGCGAATGCGGCGCTTGCCCCCTCGTTCCAGGTCAATGTCGATCCGCGTGGCCCGAGCATCAAGCGCGTTTTCCACGAGTTCCTTCACAACCGACGCCGGACGCTCCACCACCTCGCCAGCGGCAATTTGGTTGGCAACGATGTCTGGAAGGATTTCGATCGTACGCGGCATTAGGATCCCCTCACGGCTCAAGCGCGTAGAACCGGTTCGCATTGGCGGTCGTGACAGACGCGACCTCTTCGACACTAACACCGCGGATGTCGGCAAGTGCCTCGACTACCCTCCCGACGAAGGCAGGCTCATTACGCTTTCCTCGGTGAGGCACAGGGGCAAGATAAGGCGAGTCTGTCTCGGCGAGTATCCTGTCGGGCGGCACCGTCCTAACGGCCTCGTGGCCGTCGAACTTGGCGAAGGTGACGATGCCTGAAAAGGACACATAGCAGCCCATATCCAGCCCGGCCTCTAATAGGCGCATGCTCCCCGTAAAGCAGTGGAGAACCATACGTGTTGCAGCCGGAGCATCTCGGATAATGGCGATCGTGTCGTCCTCGGCTTCACGGGTATGGATGACGAGTGGTAGCCCGAGTTCGTGTGCAAGCTGAAGTTGCGCCTCGAACCAGTGTCGCTGCAGGTCCCGAGGCGAGTGGTCGTAGAAGAAGTCCAGCCCGGTTTCCCCGATGGCAACGACTTCGGACCGAGCCGAGGCCAACTCTCTTATTCCCTCAAGATCACTCGCTACGGCGTCGGCCACTTCGTGCGGATGCATCCCGGCAGTGCACCAAACATCCGGATGTGCCGCCGCCACTTCGACCGCAACTAGAGAGTCTTCGAGATTCGAAGCGATCGTCACCATGCGGCGCACTCCCGCGTCACGGGCTGCACCAACAACGGCCGCCCGATCATCATCGAAGCGGCCGTCGGTCAAATGGCAGTGGCTGTCGAACACTCTACGTGTCCTGCCTCACACTTACGCGGGGGACGCCGCCCTCTTTTCCTTCCGCTCGCGGCGAGCGGATCCATCGCCGAAACGCTTCTGGATTTCGAGAAGCGCCGGTGCCGCAACGAAGATGGACGAGTAGGTCCCGACGGTCACGCCCAGAATCAGAACCAGCGTGAAGTCGCGGATCACCGCACCACCCACGATGAGCAGGGCCATCAATACGGCCAGAGTGGTTCCGGACGTGAGCACCGTGCGTGGGAGGGTCCCATTAATGGACCGATCAACGAGGGATACCGGGTCTTCGCGCCGTCCGCCCTTGGCGTTCAAATTCTCCCGGATTCTGTCGAACACTACAATCGTGTCGTTCAGCGAGTATCCCACAATCGTAAGAACAGCGGCCACGGTCGGCAGTGCGATTTCGACCCTGAACAGCGCCAAGAATCCCAGCGTGATCATGATGTCGTGGAACGTGGCGATAACTGCAGCGAGCCCGAAACGGAACTCGAAGCGCAACGCCAGATACACGAGTGTAAGCGCGAACGAGAAAAGGATCGCGAGCGCGGCCCTTTGCTGGAGCTCGGCACCGATCTTCGGCCCCACTGTCTCGGTCCGAACAACTTCGAACGCGCTACTGCCGAACGCTGCGACGAGCTGATCCTCGATCTGGGTCCTCACCACGTCGACTTCCTCCGCTCCGAGCGAGGCCCTCACCACGAATTCGTTGTCTTGCCCGAATCGCGTAATCGGAGGTGACTGAGCTCCGCCCAACGCCGCACGGAGCTGGGCAGCCGTAGCGGGCTGGCTGAACTGAACCTGGATCAAGGATCCACCGGTAAAGTCGACACCGTAATTCTGCCAGGTGCCGAGCGAGGTGACGTTGAACAGCATTGCCGCGATCCCCGTGACGATCACGGCGACCGAAACGACATAAGCCTTATGCCGCCACTCAATGAAGGGGTAGTTCGCTTGGTTGAACAGTCGCATTTGACTCTATCTCAGATGCTGATCGGGTCGGAAGCTTTCTTCCCCGACAGGTACATGAGGAAGAATGTCCGGGTCACGAACAGAGCGGAGAAGAACGACGCCACGATTCCGATCGACAACGTGAGCGCAAAACCCTGCACAGGCCCGGTACCGAACTGGAAGAGGATGAGCGCCGTTATCAGTGTAGTGATGTTAGCGTCTACAATCGCAGACAGTGCGTGCGCGAATCCTTCGTCGACGGCGGTTCGTGTAGCCCGCCCGAGAAGCAGCTCCTCACGGATCCGCTCGAATATCAGCACGTTCGCGTCCACGGCCATTCCGACGGAAAGCACCAAGCCGGCCATTCCAGGCAACGACAGCGCTGCACCGATGGCCGCAAGCCCCCCGAGCACCAACATCGAGTACACGCCGAGCGCCATCACGGCAAGAAGCCCGGCCATCTTGTAGTAGAGGATCATGACGGTCACGACACCGACCATGCCGATGATACCCGCGATCTTACCCCGGTCGATCGAGTCCTGTCCTAGGGACGGGCCAACTGTGCGCTCTTCCATAATGCGCAGCTTGGCAGGCAGAGCTCCGGCTCGGAGTACCAAGGCCAAGTCAGCGGCCTCGGCAATGTCGGCGTTGCCCATCTCGATGACCCCGGTCGCGCCGATTCGGTCGCGGACCACGGGCGCACTCACGATCTCGTCGTCGAGCACGATGGCGATGTTGTCACCCACGTGCTGAGTGGTAAACTGGGAAAAGCGACGCCCGCCAGCCCGGTTGAGCTGAAAGCTCACCTGCGCCTGGTTGAATTGCGGGTCGCGCTGGGCCACAGCCTCTTCCAGCTGCTCACCCGTCATGAAGGCGTCCTCCTCAGTGACATAGAGGCGCCGGTATGTACGCGCTCCAAGTCCAATGGGAGCCGTCTCCCAATGAAGAGAGATGTCGCGAGGCATTGCGATCCGAACTTCCGGAAGAGCGAGGAACGTCATCGCCGACTCAACATCCTCGACGGCGACCAGATAACTACCCGGCACGTCGCCTGATGCGAGAAGCGCAGTAAACGGCCTCAAATTCACCTCGGGCTCCGCTTCAACCGCCTGCTCATCGGACGAGGTCTCATCCCCCGTCTGGGCCGAATCGGCTTCCGGACTGGTAAAGATCAGGTCCTGCAGGTCCTGCGAAGGGCCTTCGACGTCGCGTCCCATCTCACGCAATGCATCGACTCCGAGCGCCGCAACAATCTGACGATCGATGCGACCTAGAGCAGGCTCGAGCTCAGTAACGGGCACCACGAGTTTAAACTCGAGGAACGCGGACTGCTGAATCACGTTCTTTGCCCGTTCTTCGTCCTGGTTCCCCGGCAATTCGACAACGATTCGGTCTGACCCGATTTTTTGAACGATTGGTTCGGCCACGCCGAATTCGTCGATGCGGGTGCGGAGGATCCGCTCAGCCCGGTCGATTGCGTCGGAGCGGGCCTCTGCCGTCATCGTGCCCTCTGGATCGTCAATCTCGAGAACCAGATGCATCCCGCCCTGTAGGTCGAGGCCGAGTGTAATCGAGTTGTTCACCAGGTAACCGACGCTCATGCCGAGCAGCGCCAAAATGACGATCAGCCGGCCTCTTACGGATTTGAACATCTGGGCGGTCAGTCCTTAGGAATGTGGCGATTTCAAAGCCTAGTAACCTCGCAGGCTCGGGGCACGCCTGTCAATCTACCGACCGACCTCTACAGAGGGTCCATCCGGGGGCCTAGGGGACGACGGCCAGCCCTTGTCGGGCGGGGGGCCCAGAAGTCAAAAATACAAGAAGGCCTGAGCCTTCAGGGAGAGATCCTAGTCCCCTTCCTGGGGAAGGTAAATGTCGAGGTTCGTTCCGGCCTTGTTGCGATCCGATACGAAGAACGAAAACCCGGGAGTCACCAGCCAAGCGGCGTCGTCCGACGCATCGGTATCGGGATCGCCGCCGTGTCCTTGTTGCCGCGAATGCGATCGAGAACTTGGCGGCCGTCCAGTCCCGGCATGCTGAGATCCAGGATTGCCATGTTGTAGTCCGGATCGAGATTGAGCATATCCAAGGCCTCGAATCCATCCTTCGCCATCGAGACCACGTGACCTTCTGTCTCGAGAATCGCGTGGTTTACAGATAAATGAGTTAGGGGGAGGAGCGGCGAGGCCTAGGGGGGATGATGATACTCGCCTGCGGGGCCTGGCTTCCCATTAGCGAACACCCGCACACACGATCGACTACGCGCGCGGACCTCTTGCGAATCACTATTCCCGCGGATCAGGGCCGAAAGGTGTACCCGAGCTTCTGGAACCCCTAGCCCTCCAGTCTCTGATTCAGCAGTGCCCGCAATCGTTCGAGTTCCTCCTCCGCGAATCGGACAACGACTAGCCGACGATCAGTGGGGTGGCCTGTTTCCTGCACGTCTGTACTGAGGCGGCCCGGCTAAGCTAGGTTGCCGCCATCCGACAGGTACCGATTTTCGCTAATCTCGGAGACAAATGTCAGACCCAGAAGCGCTCGTTGAGCTCGAGCGGCGGCTCGGCCCGGAGATGCTCCTAGCCGACGTCCCGCTTGCGCCGCTCACGACGTTCAACATCGGGGGGAACGCGGACCGATTGGTCCACGCCCGCACCGCCAACGAATTGGCCGGAGCAGTACAGGCGGTTCGTGCTCTGGGCATCCCACACTTCTTATTGGGTAAGGGCGCCAACGTCTTGGTTGGAGACGGAGGGTTCCGGGGCGTCGTTATCCGCTGTGAGGTCGGCGGCATCGACTTCTTGGAGCCCGATTTGGTCAGGACCGGCTCCGGTGTTGAGACCTATCCGGATCTCATCGAGGCCACGGTTACTCGTGGCCTCGGCGGCATGCACCACTTCGTGGGGATTCCGAGTACCGTGGGCGGCGCGATCTGGCAGAATCTCCACTTCCTCTCCCCCGCTCCCGAACGGGAACGCACGATGTTCATCGAAGAGATTGTCGAAGCCGCCGACATTCTCACTGAAGAAGGAGAGAGACGTACCGTAGATCGGGAGTACTTCGACTTCGGGTACGACTACAGCATTCTTCACGACCGAGACGACATCGTCCTGTCAGTGGACTTTCGCTTGTCACCGGACGCCGAGGACGACCTCCGTCGGATCATGTCAGAGAATCTGGAGTGGCGCGTGAGCAGGCATCCGGACCTTCAGGTGCACCCGAGTGCGGGCTCTATCTTCAAGAAGATCGAAGGAATCGGGGCCGGGCGACTCATCGATCAGTGCGGTCTGAAGGGTCGCATCAGCGGGAACGCTCAGATCTTCACCGAACACGCGAACATCATCGTGAACCTAGGTGGGGCCACCTCGGCCGACGTACGAGCCCTCATCGACCTGGCCCAAGAGACCGTGTCCCGTGAACAAGGACACGACTTGGTGCCGGAGATCACTTTCGTGGGAGAGTTCTAGGCTGCCAGAGCCGGGGCCGGCGACATACCTACCGCGCCAACTCCCGTAGGAGATCCGGGTCAAGGTCGTGGCCCCCGGGATGCTCGAGCGTGCGGAACGGAATCGCCATCGTCGTCAGCCGGTCCTCTTGGCGCTGATGGCCTTCCTCTGAGACGAAGGGATCGGCTGCGCCCCGCACCAGCACCATGTCCGTGTCGGTCAAACGGCTCGGACCCCGCTCGCCGTCCAGATCGTCCGGAGGATAAGCGCCCCAACAGATCAACCGGCTCACATCCATCTTACCGGCCACCACCCATCGGCACGCCGTGTGAACTCCTTGAGAGAAACCCAAAACAATCAAGGTCTCCGGGGGTCGAGACATCAACTGCTTGGCCTCGGCGAGTACGGCGTCGAGATAACGCACGTAGTCATGAATCTCGTTGAGGCGGTCCTCTCGGGTCATCCACGTAGAACCGATGGGATCGCCGGCCCCGTGTTCTCGAGTCCCGTCATCCAGATAGAAGCGGGACAACCCCTCGGGCGCCACGATGAACTGAGTGCCGTCGTCCAGCGCGCTGAACCAGCGCATGAACCGCTTCGCCAGTTGCCGGTACCCGTGGCAGACGATCCAGAGCTGTTTGGTGTCTGGGCCGACGTCGCCCAACGTGAAATACCGAGCCGTCTTGGCGACTTCGATATGGCGCTCTTCCATGGGCGTCAGACCCCAAGCCAAAGACGGAGGGTGTAGCCCAGGAAACTCAAGTGAGAAACCAAGAAGAGAGACAGAGCACCACGGCGCCACCTGCTACGCTCCCCGCTACACTCCACGCTGAAGGTTTTGAAGATGAGAACGATGGGCACGACCAAGAACCAGCCTACGTACGGAAGACAACGGGTCGCGAGGGTCGGTAGTGTGCCTAGGAAAACCGAGGGACCGGAGGCCAACCCCAATGACCTGAGTAGTGTCCGGAGCCCCAGCGGAAACAGCACACAGTACTCGGGGATGACAAAGAGGGCGTTGACAAAGAAGAGCATGCCCTCACGGCTCTCTATCCAGGGCTCGTCAGGCCTCGGCACCACTTCCGGCGCCTCGCCCGCGGGAAGGGCCGTCGTCGTCACTCTTCCGTCCGGAGTATTGGACTCATGGAACCATATGCCGCTTTGGGTCGTCCTATTTGATATGGATACCGCGTGTTTCGCGGGCGGCACCATGTGTCGAGCCGAAAGGTGACCGAGCCTCCGCTGCCCGGCAACCCGCTGGACGACCGTCGAGGCAACCCGTGACTCCTTTGCTCGGCCCGGAGGTCACGCTATGCTGAACATCATACCAAGAACCGCTCGAAAGTGACGGAAATGAGCGCAAGAACAGCCGCCGCGGCGATCATCCTTATCGGTCTCTTCCTGACCCCTGGCTCCGGCCGAGGACAGGTGCACGACTCGCTCGCTATTGCGGAAGCGGGGCAGACCGAGGCTTCTCAGGAGCCGGTTACGGAGGCGGTCGTCCAAGAACCGGATGGACAGCAGACACCGGCTCTGGTGTCCGAGGCCGAAGGTGGAACCACTGAGAATCCCTTCGCCGGCTTTGAAACACACTTTCTGTCCAACGGACTCAAGGTCTGGTTGAAGCGAGTTCCCGACGCTCCCAACGTGTCGATCAGCATCGCGGTCCCGTTCGGCTCTCACTCCGATCCGCGCGGCAAAGAGGGCCTGGCCCACTTCACCGAGCACATGCTGTTCTCCGACCACGAAGGTCGATCAGAGCAAGAGGTAAAAAACGCGCTCGAAGGTCTCGGCGGGCGGCGAAACGGGTTTACCGCTGCGGACCACACGTGGTATTACGCCACGATCGGTAAGCAGCATGGGTTGTTCGCGATCGAGTGGCTGGCCGGCGTGGTCTCCCCACACGCGATGGAGCCGGACGTGGTGGAGAGGAATAGACAACCCCTAGCGATCGAAACGAACGCGAAACCCCGCGAAGTCTCCGAGCACGTCTGGGCTTTCCTGAATCCTTCGTTCCTCATGCCCCGCGACTTTTGGCAACGGGAGTTCGGGATGGATACTCCGGGCCTACGCGCCCTCGACCGGTGGAGCACTCTCCACGCGATCACACCCGAGGACCTGAGAGGCTTCTACGAGACGTACTATGCGCCGGGTGGTTTGACGCTCACGATTGTGGGTGACCTCGATCCTGAACAGGCGCTGGCCACTGCGGAACGCACATTCGGCGCGCTACCGGGACGCGCCGTACCCGCTCGAGGGATCTGGATCGAAGATCCGAATCGCATCAGAGCCACCTACTCTTGGGGCTTTCCTTCCAACGTGCGATACACGGCTCGGTACAAGTTCTTCCATCTGAGCGGGGAAGACGAACTCATGATCCTCTTCATGAGAGACTTCCTGAATCGGCGGCTGAATCAGCGGCTCCGGTACGGAGAGCAGAAAGCGGTCTACGGACTACAGGTGGCGTCTTCCAAGAGGGGGCCGGCCGCCTTCCTACAGGTCAGAGGATCGATCGATGAAGACGAGTACGACTTCGCCGTCGGGGTGATCAAAGAGGAGATCCAGTCCCTCAGAACCCGCGCTTTGGATGGCGCCGCATTCGAGGCGGACCGCAGCGCGGTCATCGAACGTCTTCGGAGTGGCAACCAGACGTCCGAAGCGTTGAACTTCTGGGTGTACCGCAACTTCTACGACCCCGGCACGTTTTCAGATTTTCCGAACGTCCTCGGTTTCTATGAAGCGGTCAGTCAGGAAGAGGTCGCATCCTTCGCAGCCCGGAACTTCGTAGCCGAGCGAGAAGTGCTGTCCGTGCTCCGCATTCACCCAATCAGCCAGGAGCTAATGGTGGTGGCCGTTCTGTTACTGGCATGGCTGACGGTTCGACTCGTCGGATGGGGGCTCACGAGTTCCGTGACCATGAGCAACATTCGGTACGTGGCCCGCTTCAGGATTCCCGTCGTTTTCAGGGTAGTGGCGTTCCTTGTGGTCAGCGGAGTGGGCTTGGTTTTCGCGAGACTCACCTTCTTCGGCCTCCAGTGGCTCACACTCACCTACGTATCGACGGTCGACGACTACAGGATACAAACGGTGAGCTTCGCGCTGATGCTGGCGTCGGTCCTCACCCTCGTGATCATCTACATCTCGCGCCTTCCGCGGAAAGTCTTGGTGTTTCCGGACCACATCAGGATCAAGTCGATGGCCTATCGGTCGAAGGTTCTCAAACCGGAGGACCTTGAAGAGGTCTCCCTCCGCCGCTTCCACAGGGTTTGGATGAGTAGGGACCTCTTTCGATGTTATCCCATGACGTTGGGACTCATACGTCCAGGTGTTTACCTTCGGCCGGCCAAGGGGCGAGCGTACTTTTTCCGCACGCGTGATACTAGGGAACTCCTGGATGTCCTCGGTGCGTGGCGGGGAGAACCCATCACCACGGCCGTCCCCAAGCCACGGAAGAAGGCCGAGACGAAGGAGTCCGACGGGTCGACGCCGGAGCCTGTGGCGAAAAAGAAGGAGCAGCGGAAAGGAGCCCTACCTCCGTCTTCCAAGAAGGTTCGGGGGTCGAGCGAGGCGAAGCCGGGGGCTGATCCACCACCCCCCGCATCCGCTGGATCCGCCGAAGAAGAGAACTACGACGACATCGACTTCGACTCCATCGGGCTCACGGACGGCGAGATGGAAGATCTCCTCGGAGAGACCAAACGCGACGATCCTATGGGTGACGGCTGACCGGTCAGGACGTTGCGCCCTAGGGCTCACCTCCTACGTCGACGCCCTCATCGAGATGTAGCCTGGTGAGGTCACGCGCGAAGCGAACGCGGACCCGAAGGAGGAGAAAAATCGAAACGGCCGCCAGTCCGGCAGCCATCCCCCACCACAGCCCCAGCGGACCGAGACCTGCACGGAATCCAAGGTAGAGGCTGATAGGCAACCCGATGAACCAGAATCCCACTAGGTTCACGACCATCGGTGCGAACGTGTCCCCGACGCCTCGCAACGCACCAGACGCAACCGCCTGCAGCCCGTCGAACACCTGAAATATGCCGGCCACGGGAATGAGCGTCGCGGCCAAGCCGACCACGACCATGTCCGTGCTGTAGATTCGCGCCAACATCTCGGGAACGCTCAGAAATACGGCGCCGAAGAACACCATCATGCCCCCGACAAAGAGCAGCCCCGCCCCGGCAGAGCGTCGAGCCTGCTCTGGATCTCCTGCCCCAACGGCTCGACCGACCAGCACCGCAGCGGCCTGAGTCACCCCCACCGCAGCCATGAAGGTCAAACTCGCCAGGTTGATAGCGACCTGATGGCTCGCCATCGGAATCGTGCCGAGCCACCCCATTGCGATTCCGATGGCGCCGAACACGCCGAACTCGAGAAAGAACTGGGCTCCGACCGGAGCCCCGAGCCGGAACATGCGCCGGAGGGGAGCGAGGGCCATCGCTCCCGGGCGTAGCGGCCACAGATAGGGGCCGAGAACCCGCCAGGAGACCCCCAAGAGCGCCACCAGCATGACCCACCGACTGAGCGTGGTGGCCCATCCCGACCCCACTGCGCCCATGGAAGGAAACCCGAGGTTGCCGTAAATGAGCACCCAATTTAAGAACACGTTACCAATATTCGCCACTACGATGACCACCACGATGGGGGCCACCTTGCCCATGGACTGCAGGCTCTGTCGCAGAACGATGAATCCATAAAACGGCAGTACCCCGGGAATGGACACTAGCGCGTACTGGGCAGCGATCGGGATCACATCCTCTGGCTGGCGCAGGAATGTCAGGAAGGGCAATCCGGGGATCAGAAAGAGGCACGTCGTGAGCGAAAGGATCGCGGCCATGAGGAAGCCACGTTGGATGCCTCGGGCGATCCCCAGGCGGTCACCCGCCCCGACCGCCTGCGATATCACCGGGTCCAAAGCGAAGAGCGTGCCGAGCCCGAAACTAGCCGTCAGAAAAAAATACAGGTTGCCCAGAGCGACGGCCGCGAGGTCGCGCGCCGAAAGATGGCCGACCATGATCGTGTCGACCGCGCCCATCATCATGACACCGACCTGGACGGCCGCAACCGGCATGGCCAGACGGATCAATGAAGCGAAATCGGCCTTCATCGGGATCATCTGACGAACGACACGCATGGGCAGAGAGCTTCGAGGTGGCACCGGACAGAAAGGACCCCGCCCACCCCGAAGGGTCGGCGAGGTCCGAAAATGATAACACTTTGCAAGGGCGGTCGGCGGACAGCCCTACTCCGTGGCGATATCCGTCCTACCGGGCACCTGCCTCTGGCCCTCCCTCAGGGCACGATCCCTTCTGATTTCGAGCAACAGACGGTGATCCTCTTCGACGTCGCTTCGCTCCGGCGCACGGACCCGCTTGGTGTGCGGCGCCACGAACATCGATATCAGAGTGATCGGAAAGCCCAACCAGAAAGCAGCGAACCGCTTTCCCCCCCGTTCGCCGTCCCTCACATAGGAGCGATAGGCAACGTTGGCAGCCACCCAAACAAAAGACCCCAATAACCCGCTGAGCATTTCAGCCTCCCCTGCTGTCCGAACCCGCTCTACTCGCCACGCCGCTTCGGGCGGATAACCAGTTCCCCGCCAACGGGGCCTTACAGCGCTCGCAAGTACTACGCATCTCGAGGATCATTTCATCGGGTCCCGGCAAGGTGTTCTAGACCATCGGTGTACACCGCACGGGCCCGGACGGTCGGAGTAACGGAGCTGGACGGTCGAGGCTCCCCTGACGGGACGTGTATCAGAGTCCTATCTTGGCTCCTTCGGCCCAACATACGTCTTTCAACCAGCCTCTGATGCCCACAAGCACCGAATCGCCCGGGGTGCGCCTAAACCAACTCTGGACACGGCTCTCCGCCTTCCCCGGTGGCGGCTGGTTGTTCAGTTTACTCCTGCGTCTGATGGTCCCGTACAGTGGGTCCATCAGAGCACGTGTCGAGGCGCTCGAGCCTGGGTACTCCCGCCTTTCAATCGGGGATCGACGCCGAGTTCGAAACCACCTCAAGTCCGTACACGCGGTGGCGTTGGTCAATCTGGGCGAACTCGCCAGTGGCCTGGCAATGCTCACGGGACTACCGTCGACGGTGCGAGGAATCGTTACCGGCCTCTCCGTCGAGTATCTCAAGAAGGCACGGGGCCGGCTGGTGGCCGAGTGCCGTTGTGATCCACCCCATGTAACCGAATCTGCGGAATACACGGTAGTCGCCGAGATCCGTGACGGCGCAGGGGACACGGTAGCCCGGGTATCCGTCGTCTGGCGCCTGGGGCCGACCAAATGACTCAGAAATCCGTCGTTCCCCGTATCCCGACTCGCCTGACCTCGGATGCCCACATCGACGTGCCCATCATCTGCGGGGCGATGTATCCGTGTTCGAATCCGGAGCTGGTGGCGGCGGCCTCGGAGGCCGGGGGGATAGGCATACTCCAACCGATCTCACTGACCTACGTGCACGGCTACGACTTTCGTGACGGCATTCGCAAGATCCGATCGCTCACCCAGCGGCCCATCGGGATGAACGCCCTCATCGAACAGTCCTCGAACACGTACCGGCGCCGCATGGAGGAGTGGATCGAGGTGGCCCTCGAAGAGGACGTACGGTTCTTCGTGACATCCCTGGGCAAGCCCGACTGGGTGGTCCGTGCCGTAGAGCCCTTCGACGGGCGAGTCTACCACGACATCACTGAGCGAAAATGGGCTCAGAAGGGGGTGGACTGCGGAGTTCATGGTTTGATCGCCGTAAACAGCCGGGCGGGTGGCCATGCGGGCGGACTCGACACTCGGGCGCTCCTGGACGATGTGGTCGATCTCGAGCTTCCCGTCATCTGCGCCGGCGGGGTCGGTACCGAACAAGACTTCGTGGACGCTCTCGGGCTGGGGTATGCCGGGGTCCAGATGGGCACGCGCTTCATCGCCACCCCCGAGTGCACAGCCAGCGACGAATACAAACAAGCCATCGTCGACGCCGAAGAGGAGGACATCGTGCTCAGCGAGCGGCTCACGGGCATTCCTGTAGCGGTGATCAATACCCCATTCGTCGACCGAATGGGGCTCAAGGCCGGTCCGCTCGCCCGCTGGATGCTCCGTGGCCGGAGAACGAAGCACTGGATGCGTACGATCTACGCCGTACGTTCCCTTTGGCAGTTGCGGCGGTCCTTGCGAGCAACCAGTGGACGTGGCGATTACTGGCAAGCCGGGCGGAGTGTCTCAGGCGTGCACGGGGTCGAATCGGCACACGACATCGTGAAGAAATTCGCCTTGGCCGCGCACGATGCGGGGCGTGAGGGAGCGTAGGCCGCGTTGAGGCCCCGGGGACGCGGCGCGTAGCAGCCGCCCGGATTCAAAGAAACTGAATGATGCACGAACTCGACCTAACCAGCGGGAGAATACAGATGCTCCGACGTGTTCTATGCCTTACGGCTCTTTTGCTTTCTCTGCCCGGGGTGACCCAGGCTCAGGAGGCCCGGCGCCGTTGGGAGAGGATGGCCCAAATCCGCCTGGACAAGTTCGACCTGATTCTTCCCGAGGCGATGCGCGAGAATCAGATCGACATGTGGGTCACCGTAATGCGGGAGGGCCACCTCGATCCGCTCTACGAGGATCTGGGTCGCGGATATGTAGGCTCGACAGCCTATTACATCTTCACCGACCGGGGGGGTGATCGCATCGAGCGCGTCGCCCTTGGGGTTGGCGGATACCTGCTCGAGCAGAACGGCGCCTACGACATGGTCACCGGCAGCTTCGACCTGCGAGAGTTCGTCACGGAACGTGATCCACAACACATCGGCGTCAACATGTCCGAGGCCATCGGCGGGGCCGACGGTTTGTCGCACACGTCCTATCTGGCGCTCGTCGAAACACTCGGAGAGCCCTACGCCTCTCGCCTGGTTTCGGCCCAAAAGCTCGTCTCCGATTTTCGGTCCCGCCGCGTGGCCTCTGAGATCGTTGCGTTCGGCCAAGCGGGAGAAATCTCGCGTGAGATTGCGGAGCGCGCGTTTTCGAACGAGGTGATCACCCCGGGGGTGACCGCGCTGGAAGACGTGGCGTGGTGGATGATGGACCGCCTTCTCGAGCGGGGACTCGGCTCCTCGTTCGACATGCCCTCTGTATACATCGCCGGGCCGACCGGTATCGAGGCGACTTCGAGCGACCGGATCATTCAGAGGGGAGACCTAATGATGATCGACTGGGGAGTCGGGTACCTCAACTTCTATACCGACATGAAACGCACGGCCTACGTACTTCGGGAGGGTGAGACGGAGGCACCTGCCAGCTTCCAACTCGCCTTCGACCGCGGGGTCGAGGCTCGGACGGTCATCAAGAATACGATCAAGCCGGGCATGACCGCCGGAGACAACTTCGAGTTCATCAAGGAAGCACTATCCGGGGCCGGCTTCGGGGTGATGGAAACGTTCAACCAACCCGGGGATGATCCTGAAGTGACCGATGTCATTACGGGCAACCATTCGGTCGGCAACCTCGGGCACGGTGTCGGCCCCTCCATCGCCTGGTTCAATCCCGTCCGTATGACCTACGAAGTAAAGCCAGGCAACCTGTTATCCATCGAACTGTTCGCCTATACCAGCATCCCCGAGTGGGGCGGAGCCAAGGCGCGCATCCCTCTTGAAGACGACGCCATCGTCACCGAACGCGGAGTGGAATGGCTCTACCCGGTAAATTCCAGAATCTTGCTCATCAGGTGAGACACCCGAAAAGGAATATCATGAAGAAGTCCTATATTGGCACGACCCTCGTCGCGATCCTGCTGGCAACAGCCGTAGTCACCCTCGGTCCACTTGAAGGTTCGGCACAAGACGGCTTGAAGGTGCACATCTCCGCCGACATGGAAGGGGTCGTGGGCGCCGTCACGAGTGACCAACTCAATCCGACGGGATTCGAGTACCAACGCTTCCGTGTGTTCATGACCAACGAGGTCAATGCGGCGATTGCGGCGGCCAAGGCGGCGGGTGCGACCGAAATCGTGGTGGCGGACTCTCACGGCAACGGCGAGAACCTCCTGATCGAGAATCTGCCCAGCGACATCACTCTGGTCCGGTCCAAGCCGCGGAAGCTTGGCATGATGCAGGGCATCGACGAGACCTTCGACGCCGCCATCTTCATTGGGTATCACTCGAGCACCACGAACCCGCGAGGCGTTCGAGCCCACACCATGTCGAGCGCCAACCTCGCCGCCGTGAGACTCAACGGGATCGAAATGCCCGAGGCTGGCATCAACGCGGCTATCGCCGGACACTTCGGAGTCCCCGTCGTGATGATCTCGGGCGACGATGCCATCGTTGAAGAGGCCCAAGGGCTCATCGGCGACATGGAGGGGGCGATCGTGAAGTGGAGCTACGGCTTCCACTCTGCCCGCACCATCATGCCGGAGGCGTCGTACGCGCTGATCGGTGAGAAGGTCGCGCGCGGGCTCGAACGTCTCGACGAACTGGAGCCGTGGGGGTTCGACGGACCGATCGATGTTGAGATCACGTTCAAGAGTTACATGCCCGCCGAGGTCCTGAGCTACCTACCCTCCGTGGAAAGGCTGAACGCGCACACCGTTGGGTTCGTGGGTCAGGATATGGTGGAGGTCGCGACGTTCCTACAGTTCATGTCTCAATACCAGATCGGGTTGACGCCCTAGAGAGCTGCACCGGTGGGGCGAGCTCTCCCCTGTGGTACGTTCGCCCCGCGGCCATCCACGTGACGGAGTCGGCGAGGGCGAGAACATCAGTGACATCGTGGCTCGTCACGACTACGGCGCAGCCCTGTTCAGCTAGTTCGCGTAACGCGTTGGCGACAGCGCCGCGACCCTCAGGTGTACCCCGAGTGAATGAGCCGACGACATCAAGTCGCGCTCCGGTAGATAGAACACGCCGAGCCGAGCAAGGCGATGCGGGGCTGGGTGCTCGAACGTCTGGTCGCCAACCTGTACCGCTCCGTAGTCGGCTCGCACCAGGCCTAAGGCACACTCGATCAGCGTAGTCTTCCCCGATCCGTTTCTGCCCAGCAGGGCGGTGATCGCCCCGGCGCGGCCCCACAGGATGGCACCGTTCAGCACTTCAACGGCACCGAAGCTCTTTCCGATGGATTGAGCCGTGAAGGGCTGAGTCACCGTAGGAGGAGCCCCAAACGGAAGAGTAGCTCGGCGCTTACCAAGACGAGCCAGCCGGGCAGCCAGATCTGGAGTCGGGATATGCCGAAGTTCGCAAGGAAGAGCCTGTATCGGCGTAGACGGGCATCGACCATGACCAGAATCCCGTCCACTCCGAGGACCCAGAGGAGGGAAGCCGATGGGTTGATCGGAGCACCAAGGACCTCACCCACGCCGACGACAACCCCATGAAGAAACAACCAGACGATCAGCGCGCTGACCGTCGAGCGCAGGACGAAGCCGGGGCCGCCCGGACGTAGCCGATCATGGCCCTACGATCCCTCTGTGACGTCCTCCTGGACCTCGCTCGGCTGGTCCCCAACGGCACCGCCTGCGGAATCCCCCTCGACCCCTTCCCCGCGTTCATTCAGCATCCCAACCTCGGCAAGCACCTTCAGCGCACGCTCCTCGTCTTCGACCCGGACCACGACCCGAGCGGGATTCACGAAGGCCAAACCCACGTCCATGCCGCCCGCATCGTCAATGAAGAGGGCTGTCGGCACACCGGCGTCCTCCAGATAACCATGAGCCAGCTCAGCCTCGTGACGGTAGTGGAAGCGAGCCACCACCGTGGTCGAAATTCGAGCACGGCTCATTGCGTTCGCCTCACAGTTAGCCCGGAAACAGAGACGCGTCGATGGCCGGCACCAGTCGAACGGCGTTCTGATAGTAGATCTTGCGCAGCACTTCGTCCGATAGATCGAGACCGTACATCTTCCAGAACGCGTGATAACGCCGGTAGTAATCGAAGTAGTCGTCGTCGGTCTCGAAGACCTGGAAATACGTGTAGAACTCCTCCTGGTTGTAGGAGTCCTTCCCCATCAACACACGATCCTGGTACTTATCGAGCCACTTGGCCGCGAAGCGAGGCTGCCTACCCAACTCGTAGATCACCGCTCCAAGCCCGAGGTTCATGTTCGGAAGCTCGTCAAGAAGTGCTCCGAGTCGTCCCAGATCGTGACCGAGCCAGCCCATGTGCGCCGCGATGAAGTTCGTTTTCGGATGCTTCCTGAACAGGTTGTGCTGTTCACCGATGATCGTCTCCCACGGCGCGCTCTTGCCCGGAGGCTGGATCCGACCCGGACGCAGTTTCAACTCCAACCAGCGCTCGTTCAATTCGTCGAATGACTGCCAGAACTCAGCAGGATCCGCGGAGTGGATCAACACGGTGATGCCCAACTCACCTGCCTTGTCCCACACGGGCTCCAATCGTGGGTCGTCTACGGGAATCCTCTCCCCGTCCGTATCCAGCGATGAAAAGCCGAGATTCTTGAAGATCTTCAGTCCACCTGCTCCGTTCCGAACATCCTCCTCCAACTGTGCTGCGGCCCGCTCGCCCCAGCCCGGCTCACCCACTCCGTCGAAGCGCACGTTGGCAAAGAACACGAACCGGCCCTCGTGGTCTCGGGTCATGTTCTCGAGGCCCGTAACCAAGGCGTCGCCACTACCACCCGAGAGGTTGACCATCACAGCCATGTTGAGCTCGTCCATTTCCCCCACGAGCCCGCTCACTTGGGCCGCCGACATGCGTGTGGCCCTCTGATGACCGTGAATGTCCACGAACGGGAAGCGAGCCCGCGTCAGAGGATGCTCGGAGACGACCAACGTTGTCCGCGGCGTATACTCTTCCACCGTGAGCTCCTGAGCCGCCACCGAGGTGACTCCAAAAAAAACAGGTGGCAAGATGAGGGCGAGAGCACCTGACAACAAGGAAGCGTTGAGCCGCATTTGGTCGCTACTCCGGGTCGAACTCTTGGCTTGGTCGGCTCCGCCCGTCGCAGCCGCCAGAAATTGATGATAGTGTGACCCCGTACCCATCCTGACTGTTTCCAAGGAGCGTTGTCGGGCAGGCAAAATGGCGCTCAAGGAAGGCTCGCTTCGCCGCGGGCTTGCCTATCAGCACATCTCCGGGGCTGGAGAGGCAACGATCAAGGATGCGGCGCACCTAACCGAGAGCGAGGGCTCTCCGGAAGCGTTCGAGGAGAAAACCAGCCGCGAACGGAAGTCCCTCTGGGGCATGGGCAAACCGCAATCCATCGCGTTGGAAATCGCGATCAACGACAGCGTTGAGCGGCGCATGATGGAGCTGGAACTAAAGTCCCTCGAGTTCATGTGGAAGCGCGAGGAAGAACTCGCCCGAATCATCGACGAGGAACTCACACCCGAGGACATCCGGGACCGGCACCTTCGGCGACTCCCCGTGACCGTCGCCTCCAAGGGTCACACCGCCGCTGAAGTGGGCGCCTTCTCGATCCATCCGGACGGGACCTGATTCGGGACTGACGGGCCGACCTACTCGTCGGAGGGAGAACCCTCCAGCAGTCCCTCGAGCGGGAGTTCCTCCGCACCGTTCTCCGTACAAACAGCGAAGTTGCGCTCCCCTGACCCGTACATGGCCACGCCAGCGTATTCGCCCTTCTTGTTTAGCACGAAGAAGCGGACATCGAACGCCGGCAGACCCCGGCTGTTGAGCAGCCGCTCTTCCACGGTGTTCTCCTTGATTCGATTCAGAGCCACCATCCCGGCGTCCTTGGGGCTCAAGCCTGCACGCATGCTCTCGACTATCAGGAAGGAGGCGAGGTTGAATAGGTTGGCCTCTCCCCTCCCGGTGGAACCCGCGGCGCCGACCTTGCCATCCACATAGAGGCCAGCTCCCAGAATCGGTGAATCACCCACTCGCCCCGGGATCTTCCAGGAAAGTCCCGACGTAGTGGTCACGCCACAAATTTCGCCTTGAGGGGAGATACCGTTGGAGTTGGTGGTCCCCCAAAAACTGTTCTCCGAGATGAGCCCTTCACGGACCATCTCGAGACCTGCGTCATAGAAAGCCCTCGAGCGGGCCCGCTCCGATCCACCTGGACCGACACTTCCGGCTCCACGCGAGCCCCGCTGATCCGGGTCCAGAAAGTGAGAGGGGTCTATGCGGCGCTTCCAGTTGAGCCACAACGAGCGGGACTTCTCCGTGTTTAGATCCTCCTCAACAGTCATTCCGAGCTGCCTGGCGAATCGCTGCGCTCCCTCTCCCGCGAGAAGATGATGATCCGTCAGTTCCATCACGGCCTTCGCTACCAGAGACGGCGTCCGTACTCCTTCGATGGCCGCGACCCCTCCCGCCCACTTCTTGGGCCCATGCATGCAGCATGAGTCCAACTGAACAACCCCGTCGGCATTCGGCAGCCCGCCGTAGCCGATACCGGATTCCTCCGGATCCAACTCCGGAATATTGACGCCGGCGACAAGGGCATCGAGAACGTCGTCTCCGCGCGTGATCCCCTCGAACGCACGTTCGATACTACACTGCGGACCGCCATTCCTATACCGGATACCGCTAAGGTCGGACACGACGACCGGGCGGATCAACTGAGGAGCATGAACGAAGGGAGCTCCGGCCGGGGAGCGCGTATCCTTCCCGAGGGCCGTGGCTGGCACTGCGGCCCCCGCTGCAATACCGAGGGTTGCCGATTGGACGAATTGACGACGATTGATGCGTTCAGACATGGTCTTGCCCTCTCTCTGCCTTCGCCGGGCTACCAACCGGCTCACGTTCCGGAGAGTCGGCGTGCCCGCTCCCAGATCGCGTCGAACATCGGCTCTGTGAGCCTCCCGGTAAAGGTGTTCTGCTGACTTGGGTGGTATGATCCGATCAGGGTGGTGTGCCCGAGGTCGACCTCCACACCGTGCGAGAACTTCGGTCGCGGACGTGGGACCGCCAGTCCGCGAGCCGCAAGGAGCCGAAGAACCTGGTTGAAGGCCAACCCGCCCAGGGCGACGATGACGGGTGCGTCGGCAAATGCCTCGATCTCGCGCTCCAGGAACGGGCGACACGCCTCACGCTCCTCGGTCGTCGGTCGATTGTCGGGCGGCGCGCACCGCACAGCCGCCGACACATAGACACCCGCCAGCGTCAGGCCATCCCCCGCGTGGCGACCGTCGGGCTGGTTGGCGAACCCCGCGGTGTGCAGCGCCCGGTAGAGCCAGTCGCCGGAGCGGTCGCCGGTGAACATCCGACCCGTACGGTTGGCACCATGGGCCGCCGGCGCCAGTCCGACAACGAGGACGCGCCCCTCGGGATCGCCGAAGGACGGCACCGGGCGCCCCCAGTACTCTTCATGCGAAAAGGCGGCCCTCTTGTCTCTGGCGATTTCCTGGCACCAGCGAGTGAGACGAGGGCACCTAACGCACGCTACGACCTCTGCGTTGAGTACCGAAAGCCGGAACGCCCGTGCAGGCACTTCCCGGTCTTAATGCTCGTGCGCCGCCTCAGCTTCTCCCTTGAAGGAGAACATGATGTGCGCCGACGGCCGTCCCGGCATCATGATCCAAGGACCACCCTGATTCGGCTCGGCGCTCAGTCCCGTGCTCTCTGGGGTGGCGAACGGGATGTAGGCGGCGTGGATGTGCTGAGCGTCGGTCAAATAACGCGTATGTGAATCAAAATCTGCCGCCTGGCCCCGCAGATTGTAGACCATCGCCGCGCCGTCGGGCATGGGGATCTTGCCCTCGTCGACTTCGGCCCACCGTGCCAGTTGCCGGTCCTGACCCGTAATACCCTCGGCGGAGAGTTCGCGACCACGCTGCATGAAGGGCTCAAGAGACACGTGGTAGCATGCCGAAGCGAAACCCTCGTCACCCGGCCGGTCCGCGAGACAGATCAGCTCGTTCGTGCCTTCACGTACCGTCCACAGAGAGCCGTCTTCACCGTAGGCGCGGACTTCGGCGCCCGCTCGATAGCTGGCAGGAGCCGCCGCAGACGCCTGCGCGATGAGCACCTCGTCGGTGACCTCTTGGGTCTGAGCGGGAGCAGGGGTCATTACCGTCAAACCCAGACTCAGAAATGCTAGCCCCTTCTTCATGTCTTTCTCCGTTTTGATCGAACGCATTTGATGGCAGCACCGCAAACTAGCACCACCCCGTCAGGCTTCACTACCCCAGCTACGCACGAAATCCTCAGGGTCGATGCCCAGTCCATCGGCGATGCGTGTGATGTAGTTGAAGTACGCCACCACCTGCGTCGCGTCGTGAAGGGCCGCGTCGTCGAATCCTAGGGATCGGAGCTGATGAAGATGTTCCGACGTAACGCTTCCCTGTTCGTGTGTAAGGCGCACAGCGTGCGCACACAGGGCGCGGTCCGCTTCTGTGAGGGGCGCGGTGGTCCAATCACTGGCCACCTGGTGGACAAACGCGTCGGCCTCGTCGTCGCTGCTGAACGTTCCCTAGACCTCTTCACGGAGATCGTGCGCGTGCGCTGCGGTTCAGTAGTGACAGTTCAGCTCGACCGAGACCACGGTGGCGAGCAACTCGCGCTGCATAAGCGAAAGGGGTGACGGCCCCTTCATGACCGCCCCGTAGAGCTTCATGCTCGCGTCGAGAGTCGAAGGATTGGGGCTCATGATGCGTACGATATTCCACACTCGACCAGCGCGCTGCAACGCCGCATCGTATTGCCTTTTTACGATCCCCGTCGCCTCTGAGACGGAAGTGGTTCGAATCCAAGCCATTGAGTTTCTAAGTCTGGAGGGAATCCCGAGGGGGCCATGATGGCGTCCGCCTGCTTCAAGTTCCGCTTGTTGTGCTCGACCATCATCCGAAGGGCATCACCCAGCCGGAAACGAAGGAGCGCACTCGCGGGGGATGCGACCTTCACCTGTTGGAGATCCACATCTCGGCTCTTCTCGATCACCGACATGATCTGCCTCTGTTGTGCTGCGAAACGGCGTACGACCCTCGGGTCGGAGTCGCCCTCAACGCCTACCGGCGGGGGCTGGAAGATGCTGGGCGATTTCAACCGGCGCCGCGAATCGGGTCCCAACAATCCGATGAACCATCCAGCGAGGCGTCCGCCCTCAAATGCCGCGTTTCCAGATGAGGGAGCACCAGACTTCGCGAGCGTTCGCTCGATGCTGCCTAGGCAGAGGCGGTGGGTGGCGAGTAGATGATCCAAGCATTCCACCACACTCCAAGCTCCAGGCTTCGGGCGCCAGCCTAACTGAGCCGGCGACAGCTCCATAAACGTGTCAGTCGCTCGTCCGGCCAGAGCCTCACACTCCTCCGAGAGTCCAGTGAGGTAGTCGGCGGCAGAGGGCCGCGGGCACTACGTCCCCCACCTAGGCATCTTGGGCTCGCCACCGCAACCGAGCGCCCTCGCTTGATACCGATAGAAGCCAGAAAGGAGCATAGAACCCGAGAGCACTACGTTGAGCAGCGACATCACGCCAAGCCCATCAGCTCAGTAAGCGTGTTCAGGTCAGGCACCTCGAGATCCGGCTCGGCAGTAGTGGGGGCGGTCGCACCCGAACCCACCTTCCCGGCTCGACGGTTCACCCATACGCATGAGAGACCCAACTGTCGCGCTGGAGCAATGTCGTGGTAGAGGCTTTGGGCAACATGCAATATCCGGTCAGGACCGTAGCCCAACCGACGAAACGCGACGGAGAAGTTCTCCGGGGAGGGCTTATAGGCTCCGACTTGCTGTGCAGTCACAACCTCATCGAAATCCACAGTCAATTTCGGCGCCGAGTAGGCGAACAGATCGTCGTCGATGTTCGAGATTATCGCGAGCCGGTACCGACCCTTCAGCGCCGCGAGCGCCACAACCGTATCGGTGAAGGTCGGCCAGTCTCTGATCGACTCCGCCAAGGAGTGGCGCTCGGCCTCGGACGGTTGAAAGTCCAGCTCACGTCCAAACTCGTCGACGACCTTCGACAACACTTCTCGGTACGGAAGGTACCGATCGGCCTCAACCGAGGACTCGACGTTGCCGAAGAGGGTGAGAATCGCTTGGTCGTCGATCGAGAGCCCGTGGGCTGCCAGTACGGGCCGAAGCGCCCCTAGAATGCCGGCCTCCCAATCGATGAGCGTCCCGTAGCAGTCAAACGTCAGGCAGTCGAAGGCGTCGAAATTTATGGTTTTTTCGCTCTTCTCTCACGAATCCGTGCCCTCGCCATCCCAACCATCGGGCCGATCAGGCCACCCACGGTGGCGCCGATGACGGTCATGACGGCGATCGGATTCAGGTGAGCGAGTTCGAGGCCACCACTAGCCACCGATCGGTAAATGCTCATGGCGGCGAAAAGCCCACCCGCACTCACAGCTCCAACAATGGTCCACCGAAGCGTTGCCGCTTCTTGGACGTCCCCTTCGGACCCCTGGGGTGGCGCGTTCATCGTTCGGTCTCCTGCGGTGGTTGCCAATCAAGCACTCCGTGGAGGATACGCTCGGCATGGGCGGGTACCCCCTCCAACTCTACCTCGAAGCCGCCCTCCTTCGCACCGGCTATGAACTCACCCAATGCCAAGGCCCCTGTTAGATCGATCCTACCGAGACCCTCGAGGTGAATAACAAGTCGTTCCGCGTCAGGCTCACGGGCTAGTCGTTCAGCAGCCATTTCTTCGAGTATGGCCGCCGACCCGAACCACAGGACACCGGCCGGCCTAATGTGCACGCCGCGTGTATCGGTCCACGACTCGATCCCCGGTCTCAATTCCCGCCACACGTGGATCGCGACCGCCGCGAAGACACCGATGACGACAGCCTGCTCGACATGCGGCGAGAGCCATAGCGTACAGCCGAATGTCAGCCATCCCACCGAGGCTTGGGCGCGTGACATCCGCCAGAGCGAAATGAGCAGACTCAGGCGAATGAGCGGAATCACGGCCGAAATCACTATGGCGCTCAAGATCGCTCTCGGCAGGGGCGAGAGGACTTGCGCGAAGGGCAGGAAGATGAGGACGGTTACCCCTGTAGCAGCCCCGCTCCATCGAGTGCGGGCCCCGGACAAGTAATTGAGGCTGCTCCGCGAAAACGATGCACCGACGGGTAAGCCACCAAAGAGCCCGGACGCCAGGTTGGCGACCCCCTGACTGATGAACTCTCGGTCCGGGCTCCATAACATGCGTTCCCTGGCCGCGTAGAATCGTGAAATGGAAGCCGCCTCCGCAAAGCCGACCAACGCGATCACGAAGCCCGGAAGAATCAGCAGGGACAGTTGGGACAAGGGGAGCCGGAAGTCGAGGACAGGTAGAGCGGCCCTGATTTCCCCGACCGTCGATCCTGAATAGTCCGTGAGAACAGAAAATGCCCACCCCATTATCGTGGCAATCAACACCCCGGGCACAAGAGGGTGAATACGACGACTCCCGATGATCACACCCACGGTCACGACGCCCATGAGCAAGGCAGCCGTCTCCCACGAACCGGGGTTAGCGAGGGTCCAGGCAGCCCGTCCAAGCACGTCTCCGTCGGGTGCCTGCACACCGACCAAGCCGGGAAGCTGAGAGCCTATGATCAAGATCGCGGCTCCCGAAGTGAACCCGTCCATCATCGGTCGGGACAGCATGTACGATATCCATCCCGTCTTGAGCACTCCGATCAACACCCTCGCGATCCCGACCACGACAGCCAGCAGCGCTGCAAGGCGCACGTATTCGGTGGACCCCAGAGCGGCGAGTGGCACGAGGGCCCCTAAAGTGAGTAGGGCGGTCAAAGCACTTGGACCGGTCTGAAGGTACGGAGACGACGCGAAGAACGTGGCCGCAATCGGGGCGACAGCCGCGGCGAATAAGCCCAGTTGGCTTGGCAGGCCGGCGAGCTCCGCATACGCCATCGCCTGCGGAATCAGAACCAGAGCGACACCGGCGCCGGACACAACATCCCGGAGAGTAGGCGTCGGTGTGGCACTCATACCGCGACCGCCGATTCAGCGTCTGCGGCCAACGACACCAGCAGATCGGCAGTAGCGGACGAACGGCCCACCCAGTGCTCACATATCGGTCCGAGTCCCTCGAGTCTTGTGGATAGGCTGGCCGATTGGCGACGCGCTTCGACAGCTAGCCAGGACAGCACCTCATGAGGGTTCTGAGCAAGGAGCCCCTTCAACATGAATCGGCGCTCACCTGCACGAAGTCCGAAACCGAGCTGCGCGCCAGCATGGGTGAGGTCGCTGCGAAGGATGATCAAGCCACTGCGGACCGGCGTGAGCAACGAGGTCAGAAAGGCATCTGCGCTTTGGTTCCTGGGATCCGAGGCCTCATCGACCCCGACGAGATGACGAGGGATAACATCGAGGGTGCTGAGCTCTTCGGCCTCGGCCTGCAGAGCCGCCCACAACAGGGCAGACCACGGACCGTAGAAGGGCCCACCAACTTCCTCGACCCGCTGAATGAACACCGGCATCCACGGCAGCAAATGCTCCCACAGAAGCGCCGCGCGGGCACTCCGAATCAGACGGACCGCAGCGGGGTCGTCTTCTGCGGCCTCGGCTTCCGTAAGAGTCGCGGCCAAGCCGAGCAGACCACTGAGGTGATCCGGCTCGTCGGGAGGCTCTTGGTGAAGCGCTCTCCAGAATCCCGCCACGCGATCTCGGGCCTCTCCGCCCAGCTGACCCTCGCCTCCTAGGTAAACGGCCGCATAAGGATGCAGCTCCATCAGGAAGACGGACGCGTGCATGGTGGAATCGGGTGCCGGGGGCAGTCCGAGCACTTCAGCCAGCACCGCGTGTTCCTTGGCCGGCGGCTCCGCCAGGGCAGCTAGCGCCCGGAGCAACTCCACATGCGCTCCTATGTGTGAGTCAAGTCGTTCATGCTCCGCCGCCCTCGTTGGACACCGGCAATCGGTAGGCTTCTTCCTGCGGCCGCACAGGGCGGTCGAACCAGGCCGGCCGACGTGTACCGTCCGGACTGGTCCCGTCAACCGGTCGCGTGAGATCCAACCATTCGCGGAAGACCTCACGCGATCGGGTAGTGTCGACCTGGATGTCCCCAGCGGCCTCACCCGGTCCAGCCTTCCTGATCCGCACGGCCTGATGCCAGCAGTGCATCCCGGAAATCGGATCCGGGTGGACCGGGAAGGTTAGGTTCTGGTTGACCCCCACATCGGCCCACCAGATGCGTCGTGTATCCTCATCCTCCGAAGCATAGGCCCCGGTGCCCCCGATACGCCGCATGGCCCACTCGTTCCCCGTCCGATCGAGTGACACAGCAGCCGACACCTGACGTTGCCCCTCGGCGTGGAGCCGCCACCGTCCCATGTGGTGGCTACAGGCCACGACCCCCGGCTTGATCGCTTCTGTGACCCAAGCCTTTAGAACGAAATGGCCCAAATCGGTCTCCACCCGCATCAGGTCTCCGGTAATAACGCCGTGCGGAGCCGCATCTCGTGGATGAATCCAAAGCGGATTCGTGTGCGCGATCTCGTCCAGCCATTTAGCGTTTCCACTCCGCGTATGGATCTGTATCGGTACCCGGAATGTGGGCAGCAAGACCATCTGGTCGCTCGCTAAATTTTGGCGATGGATATGGCTCTTGATGTACCCCGGAAGGGCGAGCTCGGGCCAACCCCACGCCTCCATGGTGGTCGAGAAAAACTCGAGCCGGCCGGACGGGGTGGGAAATCCACGCCGCACCGAGTCGTCCATCATGATTCCTACACAACGACGCGCTTCGGCGTCTGCAGCTGTTTTGGGTGCCGAGACCGTATGTGGTGAGATCGGCTTGGGAGCTCGAGTGAACACCCTCCCGTGCGCATCGGTGCCGATTCCGTCTAACTCCTGTTCAGGCACCTCTTCTTCGTAGAGCGCTCCCACCTTAGTGCGAACTTCAAACGCACCGTAGCGCCGCATGTACTTGAGCGGTGTCAGGCCTTCCTTGGCCGCCGCCTCGGGCAAGCCGGGTACAGAATTGTCGAACATCCATCCGTAGTACTCGTCCACGGACAGCGGTGTCCCGGGCTGCTTCTTGGACTCGAAGTACTTCCGCACACCGAGAGACCCGTCCGGATCGATGCGCCAGGACAACTCCATCCAGAATTCGTTTTCCTCCCAGACTTCTCCCGGATTGGATTCGCGGGTATCCTCGATGTCTTCACCCAAGCGCTCGCGTGCAGCGCGGAGAACGGGCTGACGAAATCCGACCCACTGTCCGTCATACTGCTCGTACGAGTGAACATCATGGCGTTCCGACGCCAGGCCCATCGGGAGCACGTAGTCCGCATATTGAGCGGTCTCGTTCCAGGTCGGCGTGAGCGCCACGTGCATACCGACCAGAGATTCGTCCGTGAGGGCTTCGATCCAGGCAAATCCGTCGGGGTTCGTCCAGACCGGGTTATAGACCCGCGTGAAATAGGTATCGATCTTGCCCCTACCCTCCAATAGGAAGTGCGGCAACAGAATCGACATTTCGTGATGCGAGAGCGGGTATTCCCTGGGCCACAACAGCTCGTTCCATTCCGGCGGGCCCGGCGGGTCGTAGATAGGCTTCGGCGTGAACTTGTTCCAGGCCGCAGGGTGTGTGCCTCCCTCCGTGGCCACGGATCCCGTGAGAGCACAAAGCATGTAGAGCGTGCGTGCTACCTGCCATCCACCGAGGTTGCCCGACGCAGCGCTTCGCCAGTTGTGGACCGAGAGTCGCGTACCTGCCGTCGCGACCGTTTCCGCGACTGCTCGGAGCGCGTCGGCCTCTACTCCGGACTCCGCCGCAGCGTACTCGAACGTGTACTCCGTATACAGCTCATTCAAGGCGCCCTCAAAGCGCTCGAAAGTCACAGGTTCTGTGGGGTGTTTGGCCTCCAGGTACTCCCGCCAATTCCACCAGCGCTCCACAAACTCACGGTTGTACAGGTCGTTCTGGATCAGATAGTTCGCGATGGCCAGGTTGATAGCCGCCTCGGACCCCGGGTACGGCGCCACGTAGTGATCCGCGTGGGTGGCGGTATTCGAGAGCCGAGTGTCGAACACGATGACCTTCGCGCCCCGCTTTCGCGCATCGATGATTCTCTGGGCGTGCGGGTTGAAGTAATGCCCGGCCTCGAGGTGGCTCGAGATGAGGAAGATGACGTCCGCATTCGCAAAGTCCGGGCTGGGGCGGTCCGATCCCACCCAAAGGTTGAAGCCGACCCGAGCTCCCGAAGAACAGATATTGGTGTGCGAGTTGTGCCCGTCCACGCCCCAGGCCGCCAATACCTTGTTCGCGAAGCCCGCCTCGCCGGGGCGGCCCACATGATACATCACCTCGTTCGCTCGGCCGGACGTCAGCGCGGCACGAATTCTTTCCGCCAACCCATCGAGCGCCTCGTCCCAGCTCACTCTCTCCCATTTACCCTCACCTCGCTCGCCCGTGCGCTTCAGGGGGTGCAAGATACGGTCCGGATCGGTGACCTGATTTAGGGTCGCTGGCCCCTTGGCGCAGTTTCGACCACGGGAGCCTGGGTGTTCGGGGTTTCCCTCGAACTTTCTAACCTCAAGCGTCTCCCGGTCGACATACGCCAGGAGACCACAGGCGGACTCGCAGTTGAAGCATGTCGTGGGAACGAGCATGTAGCGTCGTTCCACCCGCTCCGGCCAAGCAGAGGAGTCGAGCTCCACCCAGTCGTTCCATCGTTCCTTGGGGGGAAACGCCGACAGATGAATCCGGCTGGGGCCCGGATAGAAGGTCTCACCGCGAGCCTCTACTTCTGCTCGGGCCGCTGAGACACGCTTGTTAAGTTTGTTTAAATCCATCTACCTAAGTCGCTACAGGTAAACTGTTTAACTATGCTAATGGTACAGCCTGTCCGGCTTGAACGTAGGCGTGTTCGTGCGCCGCGAGGCCTACTAGTCCCAGCACGACGACCGACCCTCCGGCCCACGGGGCAAAGACACCGGCGACCGTGAGAATCGTCCCAGCCCAGAACCATCGGCTGAACCGCCCCCGAGTCATCTCAAACACCGCGAGCCGAGCATGTTCACTGACATGCGGAAGGGTGATCTCGCCCGCCGTCATCAAAAGGTGAACCGAAGTCGAAGCCGCGAAGAAGACACGAAGCATACCAGTCGATCCGCCATCCCAAACAGGGGCTAGGAGAGACAGGACACCCGCACCGGCCATCAGGCACTGAACAAGCAGGTGGGGCGGCAGGAGCGGGTTTTGCCACAGATCGCGCGCCTTTGCCTGAGCAAAGAGATACGCCGTATACACAGCCGTCATCGCAGCGAGTGGGCCGCCCGCCCAGGCTAAACGCGCGGTGAGACCGGTACGCCCGGTGACCTCAGCCCCCAGGTGCAGCATCAGCACTGCCCCATACCCGCCGATGATCACCCCTCCCCGGACCAGCCAGCTTCGCCACTGCGGTCGGGTGAAGATCATGTAGAAGCGCTCTGGATGTTCGAGGTCCCAGATCAGGAGGGCCCCGGTGATCGCGAGGAACGTCAGCCCGACGACCGGAGTTCCCATGCTCCACAGAGAACTATCGCCCGACAGCAGACCCGTCAGGATGAGCAGGAGCGGCACCAAGTATGCGCCTGCCGACACCGACTTCGTCCACGTATAGAAACTCACCCGCCAATCCCATGGAGCCCGATGCAGCACGTCATAGGACAGGACGGCCGCAGCCGAACTGTTCCAGGGCCCAGGGTGCCCGGACGGCACCTGATGGGGGACATCACCCTGTTCGCTCCACATGAACAGCCCACCGTCCGGTCTGCGGGCGGCCAAGGGATCAAGCGTCATCTGGTCCGCACCCTTGTAGTAGAGCTTGGGTCGGGTCCCCTTCTCAGGCCGTCGTACGGTAACCGCATCGCGGTTGATGATCTGGTTCACTGCCGAAGTCGGATCCGTCATGTCACCCACCAACAGTGCCTGGGTGGGACAGACCACGACACAGGCTGGCTCGAGCCCGACGTCAATGCGATGGGCGCAGAAGTTGCACTTCTCCGCCGAATGGTCGACCGGGTTGATGAAGATGGCGTCGTAGGGACAAGCGGCCATACACGCCTTGCATCCGATACAGATCGACTTGTCGAAGTCGACGATCCCGTCGGGTCTCGCATGCATGGCCGCCGTGGGGCAGGCCGTAACACAGGGAGCGTTGGCGCACTGGTTGCACCGAGTCACCTGAAAAGAGCGGCGGGTCTGTGGGTACTCACCGACGTCGACGTATTTGACGTAGGTCCGGGTGACCGACAGGGGTACTTCGTTCTCGGATTTGCACGCGGTGGTACAGGCGTGACAACCGATACAGCGCGTATGATCCACCACTTTCGCCCATTGGGGCGCACGGGCTTGGGTGCCCGAAAGCGTGTGGGTCTCCATGTCTCTCCGGCTCAGGTAGAACAGCTTCTGCGCCGGATCATAAGCGAACGCCGAGCCAACGTACAGGTTGAGCGGCAGCGTCTTGGGGGGGCGATTGCAGCCCCTCCCGAAGAGAGACCTAGAAGCGGTTGTTCACCACGTTGTTGAAGATCGAGCCGAACTGGTAGCTGAACCCCATTCGGATGTCGAACTCGTACTCACTCGCCCGTTCACGGCGGCGCAGCAAGATCTCCTCATCGGTGAGGCCTCCGAGGGGCAGGAAAATCTGGTCGCGGATTCGCTCCCAACCACCCCCGGCGTTGAGTCGCAGTCCGCGAAACACTCGGATACTGATGTTCCCGTCAAGCTCGATCCGGTTCTGCTCTACGTCATCCAAGAATGAAGACGCTTCCAAAGACAACCACGAATCACCCCAAGTCTGACGCTGGAAGAGCCTGGCTCGGAAGCTCTGCCCGGGTCGGGTCTCGGAGGTCTTGAAGAACTCGGTCTCCTCCTCCCAGTCGAAGTACCGGAGGTTGACCCGGTAGGTGAACGTGAAGGAACGGCGAGGACCCTCCTCGTAGGGCCAATAGCTGTACTCGATTCCTGGTCCGACCTCCATACCGAAATCCTGATTCGATCGCGTCGATGCACTCGCCTCCGACTCGAACGCAACGGACCAGTGCTCAGCAAGGGCGTAGACGAGCTCTTGGTTCAAATTCCAATTGCTGCGCGTATCGAGCACGGTAGAACTGTCATTTAGGAGGAGCTCTTCCCTTGAGTAGCTACCGAATCCACTAAAACGGAGCTTCCAGGTGGTCGTTGTTCGACTCGCCGACAGGTTTCCCCGGATTCTGGCCTCGTTCTCCGAGGATTCTTCGTCGTAATTGCCGTTCAGCCCCACTTTGAAAACCCAGAAATTCCACGGATCCTCCACGTCGTCACCCGTCACGAGCCTATTAGTAAGGTCCCGCGACGCACCAGAGCGCTGGATCTCAAGTCCTTCCCCGCTCCCCGCCAAGACCGAGTAGCGAGCCAGCCCGACGGCCAAAACCTGGGAGATGCCGTTCAGGTTCTCCTCGGACGTGTCGGTACCCAATGACGCGTAGCTGAGCGCGTCGTCGACACCTTCGAGCTCCTGGAGCCCGATGAAGTCGAATCCATATTCCCGCCCGTTGCTCGCGTTGGTCTGGCTAGTCATGATAAGGTGGACCTGGGCCAAGGTGTGGTCGCGCACCCAGTTGACCCAGTCGATCTCTGTCCGGTAGTAGGTTGAGTTGCAATTGCGACCCGAACAATCGAAGAAGACACGGAGGGCCCTTTGGCCTTCAGCGGACTCTGACTCGACCGCCTGCTGGGCCTGGGAAACGATCGGCGTGGTCAGGAGACCAGCCAGGGCTCCGATGCCGAGCAACGCGCCACCAATTGCCGAAGACATTGTGGCGGGCCGGCTTAAGGGGTTCTCTGCGTTTCCATCACTCATCCGGCGTCCGATCTATCTATCAATCCCGAGTCCAGGCCCGAGGTGAAAACGAAGCCATCCTCAGAGGAGTGCATGCACTCCTCCGACCACTAGTTGACACAGTCAGGCCACATAACGTTGGATGCGCGGCAAGCATAGTTAGGCCGTCACCTCTCTCGCCACGCCTCACCTACTCTGGCTGCGGCGTAAGCCCCCCCGACGATTTCAAGACGTCACGGACTTCGCGCGAGCGGGCCAGCGCAGGTTCAGGCGGTGCGGCTTCAGGCGGCGCGGCCGGTTCACCCACACCCGGGGTCCATTCGCCCTCGGCGGTGACATCGGGCTCGACCGAGTCTGCCCCCACGCCTTTCTCGACGGAGTATGTGAAATGCCGCTGGACGAAGTCGGTCAGGTCGTCGATCAACGAGTACAGCACAGGGACCAGGATCAGAGTCAGGAACGTCGCGAACAGAATCCCCACGATGACCGCGATCGCCATGGGCCCCCACCAAGCGGCCTGATCACCCCCCCAGTACAGTTCCGGCTGGAGATTCGTGTAGAGTCCGAAGAAGTCGAAGTTCAACCCGATCGCCAAAGGGATGAGGCCCAGGGCTGTCGTGATCGCGGTAAGCACCACCGGCCTAAAGCGCACGTGGCCTCCGCGGACCAAGGCCTCGCGCCGGCCCATCCCATCGCGGGTCCTCAATGTGTCGATGTAGTCGATGAGGATGATGGCGTTGTTTACCACGATTCCCGCCAAGGAAATGAGTCCCACGCCCGTCATGATGATCCCAAACGGCATGCGGAACAGCATGAGTCCCAAGAACACGCCCGCCGTTGACATGAAGACCGACGTAAGAATTATCACCGGCTTTACCACCGAGTTGAATTGGGTGACGAGGATCAACGCGATAAGCATGACCGCACCCAAGAAGGCGTTCAAAAGGAACGCAGCGGCTTCGTCCTGATCTTGTGACTGTCCGGTGTACTCTAGGTGGTAGCCGACAGGTAGCGCAGTGGCGCTGAAATCGCTCAAGACAGTCTGTACTTCGCTCAAAACCGCGTTGCTGTTCAGACCAGCGCGCACATCGGAGCTGATGGTCGCCATGCGCGTCTGGTCCTTGCGCTTGATGCTGCCGTAACCGTCTTCGACCTGCCAGCTCGCCACGGACAGCAACGGAATCTGCGTGCCTTCGCTCATGACGGTCAGGTCCCGCAATGATTCGAGCTCGCCTCGGTATTCGTCAGCCAGGCGAACGACGATGTCGTACTCGTCGTTGTCCGTTCGGTACTTGGCGGCTTCGAGACCTTGAATCGCACCGCGGATGGCCATACCCACGTCGCGGCTCGAAACCCCGTAGAGGGCGGCCTTCTCACGGTCTACCGACACGGAAAGCTCAGGCCGCCCTTCGTCGAGATCACTCTCCAAGCCTACGAGCTTGGCATATACGGGATCATCCTGAAGGATCGACAGCACCTGATCGGATAGCCCCTTCAATACCGCGGGCTCTTCTCCGATGATCTCGATGTTGATCGGGCTCCCTTGTGAAGGGCCCTCCTCCATCTGATCGACCGTAATCTCGGCTCCGGCAATGTCCTTACCCAGTGTCGTTTGCATCGCGCTGAGAAGGTCGAACGCGTCGAACTCCTGGTCCGCGAACTCCACCATGCTGACAGTCAAACGACCCGCGTCGGGGCCCGACGCGCCTCCACCCATCATCGCATTGCCGGCACCGCCGCCGCCCACCGTGGCAACCACAGATTTGGCGTCGGAAATCCCGGGCACAGCCAGGACTTCGGCTTCCAATCGTTCCGCGATGACATTCGTCGCCTGCGCTCGACTCCCAACCGGCAAATCGATGTCGACGAGGATCTCTTTCGGTGGCATGTCCTCCGGAAAGTACTCGACGCCGGCGTTGAATTGCCCGAAGAGCAAGAAGGTCAGGACCAGCCCCGCCACCGAACCAACAAGCAAAATGCCCCGGTGATCGAGCGACCAGCGCAAGCGAGCCTCATAAACCGTAAGGACGCGCGGCAACACGGACTGCTGGAAATGCTGCGCGACGCCGGCGATGACGAAGTGATTCAGGCTCCACAGAATCGCCACGGTGCCGGCGAGAAGAAACGCCGTCAGTGGGTTTCGCGTAGCGAAGCCCAAGAGGAGCAACGCAGCGGTGCCGAACAAGGTCCACCGCGTCGCGGGCGTCATCGGCGGAGCAGGATCGTTTTCCAGGCGAAGGAACATTGCGCACAGGACCGGTACGATCACCAGCGCAACGAACAACGAGCTCGACAGCGCGATGATCAGGGTTGCGGGCATGAATTTCATGAACTCGCCCACCTGCCCGGGCCAGAACAGGAGCGGTGCGAACGCGGCCAACGTCGTCAGCGTAGCAGCGATTACCGGCCAGGCCACCTCTCCCGTCGCCTTCTTGGCGGCCATCCGGCGGTCCCAGCCCTCTTCGACGTACCGGTAGATGTTCTCTACAACCACGATCGCGTTATCAACCAGCATTCCTAACGCGAGGATCAGTGAGAACAACACGACCATGTTCAAGGTGGTCCCTGTCAACTGCAGGATGACAAACGACAGCAGCATGGAAGTCGGGATGGAAATGGCAACGAACACCGAGTTGCCGGCCCCGAGAAAGAACAAAAGGACCGCGATAATCAGGATAAGACCTGAGATGATGTTGTTCTCGAGGCTACTCACCATGTTGGAGATCTGGATCGACTGGTCGGAGGTGATCTTCACCACGGTCGTGGGCGGGAACTCGGCCTCCATCTCCCTCAGGACGTCCTTAACCAGCTCGACTGTCTGGATGATGTTTTCGCCGGAGCGCTTCACCACGTCCAGAGTCACTACCGGCGACTGATCCAGGCGAGCAAACGTCTCACGCTCCTTGAAGCCGAACTCGACATCGGCCACATCACGCACGTAGATCGGACGGTTGTCTCGAGTGTCCACGACGAGATCCTCGATCAGCCGCGGATCGTCGAACTCTCCATCCACTCGGACCAGGTACTTGACCGAACCGACATCGATGGCACCGCCGGGAATGTTGACGTTCTCACTCGCGATGGCGTCGATCACATCGATGATGGCCAGTCCGTAAAATTGGAGCCGGTCGAGATGCACGTCGACCTGCACCTCACGCTCCAAGCCGCCACGAAGGTCAGCGCGAAGTACCGACGGAATCTGCTCGAGCCGGTCCTGGAGATTTTCCGCAATCTCTTTGAGCCGAACCACCCCGTACTCCCCCGACAGGTTGACCTGCATCACCGGAAATTCCGAGAAATCGAATTCCATGATCGTGGGGTCTTCCACTTCCTCCGGAAGATCGGGCTTAGCAAGGTCCACTTTCTCGCGAACCTTCTGCAACGCCTCGTCGAGGTTCACGCTTGTTTCGAACTCGGCTACAATGCTTGAGTGGCCCTCAACAGACGTCGAGGTGAGTTCTTTGATTTCCGAAATCGTGGACAGCTCGTCCTCCAATGGACGCGTAACCAGGCTCTCGATATCGGCCGGTGAAACACCGATGTACATGGTGTTGACCGCGATCATCGGGATCTCGATTTCAGGGAACGACTCCCTCGGGATCGCCCGGTACGCCATCAGCCCGGCAACCACCACGAAGGTCAGTAGCACCAGCACACTGGTCTGGTGGTCTACTGCGAGGCTGGTCGCCTTGAATTCCTTGAAGCGAGCTAGAAATCCCGCGTCGTTGCGCTGATCCACTATCGTCCTTCCCTCGACCCCACCACGTTCACACGGTCTCCCTCGGCCACCTGCTGCTGACCGACCACGACGAGCTGGTCGCCAGGCTCCAGACCTTCCTCGATGACCACTCCGTTCTGCTGACTGGCCCCGGTCACAACCACCCTAGCGACCACTTGAGCATCCGGTCTAGCACCCTCGACCACGTAAGCGACGAAGCCGGTCTCGACCCGCACCAACGCCTCCTGTGAAACCACGATCGCGTCAGAGATCGACTGTCTCACCACCTCAACATTTGCTACCATCTGTGGTTTCACTGCGCCGTCGGGATTCGCCATTTCCAATTCGATCAGGAATGTCCGGTTCCCTGGGTCGACCGTCGCACCTACGTAGCTCAGGACGCCTTCTGCAGAGACGTCCAGCACGTCGAAGAAGACTGTGGTCACCGCCCCGACCTCGACGTCGGCCGCATACCGCTCGGGCACACCGGCCACCACCTTGATCGGGTTCAGCGACACCACCCGCGCCACCGGAGTACCCACATTGACCATGGTACCGATCTCGACCATGCGCATCTCGAGCAGACCCGAGAGAGGGGTACGAACCACAGTCTTCGCAAGCCGCACTTGGAGCACGGACAGCCGCGCCGCTGACTGCTCGGCAGAGTACATGGCCTCGAGGTAGGCCAATTCAGAACCGACCTGGTCCTCTTCGTAAAGGCGCTTACGGCGCTCCCACGTTTCGCCGTCGAGCGCGGCCTGGGCCGCGGCCTCCTCGACCTGACCCTTCAGGATTGCGTCATCGATACGGACAAGGGCCTGACCGGCTCTGACGGCACTCCCCTTCTCGACGAGGATCTCCTGAATCACGCCTGACTCCTCGGCCGAAATCGTCACGTCCTTATCAGCTATGACGATTCCAGTCAGCCGAATGACCTCCACAAACTCCTGCCGCTCGACCGTGGTTGTCTCGACGTTAATCACTCTCGAAGTCCCTCCTATCAGGACTCCGTCGCTTCCGTTGTCTACGGCCTCTGCGTCCCCCCCGCAGGAAGCCACTACCAGGAGGACCACTACCAGCATGCCCCCTCTAGCCTGAGCTCGTTTCGTCATTGCTCCCACTACCTCCCTTATCACTCAACGGGGCCCGAGGCATCATTCGAATCGACCAAGGGAACAAATCCCACGGCCTGATCGAGGTTCGCCTGAGCCACCAAGAAGTCGTATACCGCCTGCGCGTAGTTGAATTCACTCTGTCGGAGGGCCACCTCGGAATCGGTCAGTTCTAGCTGACTCCCGAGCCCCTCCCGGTACTGCGCACGCGCGATTTCGAAGCCCCTAAGGGCCTGACGCACCGCCAATCGCTGTCCGTCAGCACGTTCGCGGGCTTCTCCCACCTGATCCCAAATCGTCTCCACTTCGTTTTCAGCTCGCGACCTGGCGAGACGAGTCTGGGCCTGGGCCTGCCTCAGACTGGCCCGCTTTTGGTCGATCCGCGCGTCCTTTGAGAAACCACTAAACAGCGGCCAGGTGACCCTCACGCCAGCCTGCCGAGCGTAGGCCCTCATGGAGGGCTCCCCGAAAAACTCGGGGCTTCCGTTTTCCTGAGCGGTGATCGCATAGGTGCCGAAGACAACGATCTCGGGAAGATATTGCACCTGCTCGAGCTTCATCTCGGCTTGGCGAAGCTGCTCCATGAGATCCAAGCTGCGGAGATCAGATCGGTCGTTCTGAGCCATGCTCTGGAGGCCTGCTGGATCAACCCCCTTTTCGTCCACCCACGCAGAAAAGGCCAGAATCTGGCGATTCGCCGGCGAGTTGGCCGCTCGGTCGTCCAAGTCGATATCCGCGAGAGAACCGGCCACCCGGATCTGATCACCACTCTCCAACCCGAGTTCGATGCCCAATTCCCGTTCTGACTGCGAAACGGCGTTTCGAGCCCGTCGCAAGCTGGGCTCGAGATTGGCCAATTCGACTTCGAGGCGGAGCACGTCGTAGTCCGACGCCAGTCCGGCCTTGTTTAGCGCTTTGGTCTCCGTCAGAGACTGTCGCACTCGATCGACGGACTTCTGTACGAGCCGCGCTTGTTCTTGTGCCAAGAGGAGGCTGTAGTAGGAAACCCGCACCCGAGTGACGACCGCCTGAGTTCGGCCCCGCACGTTTTCGCGCTCTAAGTTCTTGAAACTGCTTGCCGCGCCGACACCGACAAAGACCCCCGGCTTGAAGAGAGGCTGCTCCACGTTGATGCTTGTCGTCCAAATGTTGTCCGACCCGAACCGAACGGGAATCAACTCCGCCGGATCCGCCGACGGATCGAAGATGACCGCTGGAAGAAAGTTGGAGGCGACACTCAAATTGCGTGTGTAGCCAGCAGAGGCATTGATCGTGGGGTAAAGGAGCGACCACGCTTCCGAGACCTGCTCCTCAGCGACCTCGAGCCCCATACGTGCGTCCCGCAGGTCGAGGCTAGACACGAGGGCGGTGGTAACTGCCTGCTCAAGTGTAAGTACCTGCTCCTGGGCCGTTGCTTCCCATTCCCCAAAAAAAAACATCAGGGCCAAAGCCCCTAAAACTCTCATTTTCATGACCAGCTAGTCTCCTGTACCTTGGATCCCTTTTCTAGGGACGCCCTCACGTCCTCACCCATGGCCGCCGCGAATTCCGGCTCGGCCAATCCCTCCATGAGTCGCCAACTCGATTCCAAGAACAGACGACGGAAGGCGTCTTGGTCCATCCTCAGCAGCCCACGCTGATAGATCGAAACCAGCCCGTGGGCATGAGCCCAGATGGTTCTTGCTACGGGTTCGGGCGGCCCCGTCTTCAGCATCCCCGACTCCATTCCCTCGCGAACCCGATCCACCATGAACTGGCCGGTCGCACACGCGTGATCCGTGGCGTCGTTGGGAAGGGCGTCGTGGCCCATCAGTTCGTGGGCGGTGTGGAGGAGCTGGTAATACCTGGGGTGCTCCAACGCATAAGCCAGATACCACTTCCCCGTCAGGCTGAAGCGCTCCATCGGGGTGCGACCCTCAAGGGCGCGATACAGATACTGAGCGAAGACCTTAAAAGCCTCTCCCACCACATCTACCAGCACGCTTTCTTTACTCTCGTAGTGCCGATACAGCGCGGGCGCAGTGACTCCGACCTCTTTCGCAAGGCCTCGCATGGAAAGGTTCTCGAGCCCACTCTTTACTAGGAGGTCACAAGCCTTCGAAAGAATTTTCTCTCTTTGTGTTGACATGTTAACAGTGTAAACAAGGCGTAAAACTAGGTCAACGGCTTATTGTGCACAAAGGTGCATATTACTTCGTGAATGCCGTTCAGGGGTGGGGCAACCGCGATATTCGCAGCATCCAGGTGGGGAACGCTCCAGAATCGACACAAAAACCCCCGGGACCCATCAGGGTCCCGGGGGCATCTGCGACAGATCTGAGGGCGGGGTGAGCCATGTCGCCCCTGCTCCGACTACCTGGAGGTCAGGCTATAGAATGCCCTTGAGCGCTACCCGGAAGACGAGCGTAGAGTTGGCGGGAATACCCCCTTTTACCTGGTCGCCATAGCCGAGCGCCGGAGGAATCACCAAAGAGCGGGTGCCACCAACTCGCATCCCGATCATACCCTCGTCGAAACCGTCGATCAGGTTGCCGACCCCAACCTGAAAATCACTATCGGTCCCCGAGTCGAAGTTGGCCCCGTTGGGCAACCATCCACCGTAGTCGACCACGACAGTATCCCCGGCCACGACCACCGCTCCGTCACCTACGGTCAGATCCAGAATGTAGAGGCCGCTGGCCGTCCTGGTCATGACCGAAAGATCGATCTCCAACTCGTCCACAAAATTGATGTTCTCTGGGGCTACCACATCGGACCCACAGGCCACCACGGCGAGCACGGCTGCAATGGGCAACAAGGCCCGTGTCATACTTCGGTCGGCCATCCAACGTCTCCACTGTAATTGACTTAGCCCACCGCCACAGTGCGGATATGGGCCATCTTTCGATCTTGCGCGACGTCGAGCGGTGCTCGACATCGTCGAACCGACGCTCACAACCACTGGAACACTCAGGCGGTAGTGAGAGATCCCGCTGTGTAGTACGACCGGGGCGGAAATCTATGTCGCGGGGCCACCGTCGCCACGAACGCCGTCCGGCTGCGTGTCACGGCCCCCGGGTCCCGGCCCCCCTAACAGGACGTCGGCGGACTCCGCAGCGAGGCCAGAATGAAGCCCCGGGCGACCCGAGAAGTTAGCCGGCGAGGGTCTCCATGATGTCCCGCACCGCATCGGCGCTGTTCGCCAACTCGTTGGCTTCGGCCTCGGTGAGGTCGACCTCAATAATCTCCTGCAGACCGCCTTCACCGAGCTTGCAGGGCACGCCTAGGAAAATGCCTTTATGGCCGAACTCGCCCTCAAGGTACGCCGCACACGGAAGGATCCGCCGCTTGTTCTTCGCAATCGCCTCGGCCATCTGGACTGCCGCAGCCGACGGCGCATAGTAGGCGCTACCTGTCTTCAGGTGCCCAACGATTTCGGCTCCACCCTTACGGGTTCTCTCAACGAGGGCGGCGATACGGTCGTCATCTAAGAAGTGCGTCAGGGGAATGCCCGAGACATTCGTGGTGGAAACGAGCGGTACCATGGTGTCCCCGTGCCCGCCCAAGACCAGCGCTTGAATATCTTCGACGCTCACGTCGAGTTCGAGCGCGATGAAGGAGCGATAGCGGGCGGTGTCGAGAACACCTGCCATGCCGATGATGCGCTCTCGCGGAAAGCCGGTGACCTTCATTGCCACGTGCGACATGACGTCGAGAGGATTGGAGACCATGATGATGATCGAGTCCGGTGCGACGCGGGCGATCTCCTTCGAGACTGACTCTACGATGCCCGCGTTGGTCTTGAGCAGGTCATCACGACTCATCCCAGGCTTACGCGCAATTCCCGCCGTCACGATAAAGATGCCGGACCCAGCCGCAGCCTCGTAGTCGTTGGTCCCGGTGATCCGCGAGTCGAAGCCCTCGACCGGTGCGCTTTCCCACTGATCAAGTCCTTTCCCCTGCGGAATGCCTTCGACGATGTCGATGAGAACGATCTCGCGAGCGAGTTCCTTCTCCGCCAATCTCTGGGCACAGGTTTCCCCTACGTGGCCCGCACCTACAACAGTGATCTTATTCACGCTTATCTGACCATGACTGGAAGGTTGTTTCTTTGTTTTTCAGGGCATTTGCCACACGGGAAGTTACCCGAGATGTGAGGGAAACTCCATGCCCCGGGCGAGGCCGCAGAGGGCGGAAAACGACTCCAGTCAGCCGCCGGTCTGAGAGAGGGCCACCAGCCCACCGGATCCTTCGTCACTCCCTTGGATGAGGTAGTGCCGCTCAGGTTTGATACGGAGCGTATCTTCGATCAACGGGACCAAGTCGTCGCCGTCTCGAAGGGGGTCCCGGAGGTTGGTCTGGAGCGATCCAAATAGACAGGGCCGGAGCTGCCCATCGGCCGTGAGTCGCATACGGTTGCAGCGGTCACAAAAATTGTGGCTCATGGGCGTGATAACGCCCACAGTCCCACGTCCGTCCGGGAAGCGGAAGTAGGTAGCCGGTCCGTTCCCTCTTGGTCCCTCGGCCGGCTCGAGTATTCCCAGCTTCCGAATACGGGCCAGAGCGTCTTGGCCGGACACGTAGTTGTCCATACTGAGCTCGAGGTTGGAGCCGGTGGGCATGAGCTCAATGAAACGCACGTGCCAGGGCCGGTCCCTGGTGATCTGAGCGAAGGCCTCAATCTCATCATCGTTCTGCCCGCCGATCAACACCACATTGATCTTGATCGGCTCGAAACCGAGCTCCTCGGCAGCATCGAGTCCGGCCATGATACGGCTGAACGAATCCGGTCTCCGGGAGATCGCGTCGACCCGTTCCTCCTGCAGGGAGTCGAGCGAGATATTGACCCGCTTCACCCCCGCGTCCCTTAGCCGCTCGCCCTGATCGGCCAAGAGTACAGCGTTCGTGGAGAGCGAGATGTCTTCGATCTCGGAGATAGCCGAGATCATTCCGATCAGCGAATGGAGGTCCTTACGAACAAGCGGCTCCCCGCCAGTGACGCGAACCCTCTTCAGGCCCATTCCGGCCATGACCTGCACGATGCGCGCGATCTCCTCGTAGCTGAGAAGACTCTCTCGCTTGAGCCAGTCGAGCCCCTCCAGGGGCATGCAGTACACACAGCGGAGGTTGCACTTGTCCGTTACCGAAATACGGAGATACTCGACGCTCCGTCCGAATTGGTCGATCATGGCTGCTCGGCCTCACCGGTGGGAGACATCGGAGTGGATCCAGCCACCCATTCTTCCACACCGTCGCTGTAGCGTTCCTTCTTCCAGACCGGGAGTCTTTTCTTGATCTCCTCGATCACGAAACGGGACCCTTCATACGCTTGGGCCCGATGCGGGCTCGATACGGCAATGGCCACGCTGATGTCTCCTACAGCCAACTCGCCAACGCGGTGGACTACAGCAACTCGATCGGTTCCCACTACCTGCGCCGCTTCGGCGGCGATCTCCCTCAACACCGCCACCGCCATCTCCTCGTAGGCGTCATAGCGAACACCACCCACCGAGCGACCGTCGTTGTGATCGCGTACGACACCGACGAAGAGGAGCCCGGCCCCGTCCTCATCCGCGCCCACGCGGCCCAAGACCTCGGCTGGATCAATCGGATCCCTGCCAACCGCAGCGAAGGTCATATCAGCCTCCGGCGACTGGGGGAATCAAGGCAACCTCATCACCATCGTTCAGGAGTGCCGTCGGGTCTGCATAGGCGTGATTGACCGCGACTGCCGGGTCACCGGGAAGCACTGTAAACGCCCCCCCGCGCGATCTCAGACTGGACACCAGATCGGAGACCGTCGCCCCCTCGGGTAGGTCGACGGCGAGTTCTTTGGTGCCCAACAGCTCCCTGTAGGAAGCAAAAAAGAGTGTTCGGATTTCCACGGATGGCGGCACCAAGAAGGGGCGATCCCAGAAGACAAGCAGGGTTCCAGACAGTAGAGGAACCCCCCCTTTCGGGTCAACGTTCCAGAAAGACGTCGCCTGGGCGTCCGCCCGGCCTGCGGCCCTGAGGCGGCCCTCCGCCCCGACCCCCACCTCTGATGTTCTGGATACGCTCGTTCAACTGTTCACGCATGACAACTAACTGCAACAATTGGCTGGCGCTGATCACGCCGACAAGAGCCTCTTGCTCCTCGCGGAAAAGACGCACCTCCTCCTCACGCATCTGGAGCCTGGCTTGGAGCGCTTCGGTAGCCCGGACCTCCGTCAGTTCGTCGCCAGACCCTATATTCATCAACTGGCGTCGCATGGATCGCTCGGACTGACTGAATTTCCGCCGCTGCTCGCCGAACCCCGAAAGGACTTCCTGAAGCCTCTGGCTCTCTTCGTCCGTCAGTCCAAGCTGTTCGCGCACCATGGCGTCGAATCGAGCCTGGATCATCTGCTCCATCTGCGCACGCCGGCCTCCCTGCTCGGGACCACCTCCCCGTTGGGCCGAGAGACCCTCGGCACCACCCACAACGAGGACAGCGACCAGAACGCCGATCACTCTCCTCATCCACCAAGCTCCTCTAGCAGTACAGCCAACTCTTCTTCAGACAAGTCCTCAAGCATCGGCGTATCGGCGACAAGGGCGTCACCGTCAGCCCAGACCATCACGAAGGATTCCTGGGCCAGTTGACTCGTCTCCGGAAGGGTCTGCGTGCGTTGCCAAATGAGGGACGTGCCGAGCGCCAGGACGATCGTGGCCGCGGCGAGAAGCTGCCATCCGATGGTTCGACGCTTTTGTGTCCGATCACGGGCTACCGCTTCTTTGATCTCGCTCGCCAATCCGGCCGGCATCTTCTGAACGGCACCACTGAGCCGTCGAATCAACTCCAGCTCATCAGTGCAGCTCAAACACGAGGACACATGAGCCTCGACGAGGGCACGTTCCTCACCGGTGAGTTCCTCTCTCACCAGTGCCGGCAGAAAGTCCTTGGCGTTTGCGCAGGTTTGGTCCGTCATGGCTCCAACAACTCCCGTAAACGGCAGATCCCGTGGTGGTAGTTCACTCTTGCAGAGCCCTCCGATGAATCGATGATCTCACCGATTTCACGAAAGCTCAAGCCATCGTCGATCCTCAGTCTCACCGAGAGCCTCTGCTTTTGTGGTAGTTCGGCCACGGCAGCACGCACACGATCCGCCTCTGAACGGAGAGTGACCTCCGTTGAGGGATCGTGCCCGGATGCCGAGATGGTGTCCACATTTTCGAGTCCACGTTCCTTCCGCCGGCCCACCTTACGTAGCTGCTCACGGGCCTCATTGCCCGCGATGGCGAGGAGCCAAGTCCGAAACGCAGAGTCGCCCCGGAAACGTCCGAGAGCCCTAAACGCCTTGATGAAACAGTCTTGGCTCGCATCTGCTGCAAGATCTTCCTCTCCGAGAATCGCCACGCATGTTCGGAAGACGGCGGCGTGATGCCGATCCGCGAGCACGTCCATGGCGCAGCTATCGCCAGCTTTTGCACGCTGCACCAACTTCTCGTCCGAAGGTGGCTCGGTGCGTAAGTCCTCGGCCATCATGAATCAGACGCTCTGAATCACCGGAGCGTTAAGTCCAGCTGGAGTATTGAAGAGAGAGGGGCGCGGGCAAACACCCTGAGTGCACGTTCCGACGGGAATCCGACGGCACGGCGCCGCTCTATTCTGCGGGCTGCCCGTCGAGCTGGCTGACCCGTGTGCGAAGGTGCTTTGAAGGTTTGAACACCGGCACGCTCCTGGACGGGACCTCGACACCGTCGCCAGTCCGCGGATTACGAGCCATGCGGCTCTTCCGTTTTCTCACCTTAAAGGTGCCGAATCCACGGATCTCGATATTTTCCCCATTGGCGAGCGCACGCTTTACGGCGTTGAGGAATCCATCGACGACCAGAGCACAGTCCTTCTTGGTAATGCCAGGACCGATGGCTTCTGCGACCTGTTCCACGAGGTCCGCCTTGGTCATCCATTCCTCCGCGATACGTTATGGGTCCGAGCTATGGCAGGGCAGCCACGGTAACGATCCCGAACCTGGAACGTCAAGGGCCCCTTGAACCTACGGGCGCCGAGACTCCATGAATCCGATGAATTGGTCGAAGAGATACCGGCTATCGTGGGGGCCCGGAGCGGCCTCAGGATGGTACTGGACCGCGAAGACCGGCTGGTCCACATGAGCGATACCTTCGACCGTCCCGTCATAGAGATTGACGTGTGTCAGTCGTAGATCGGGGGCGCCCGGAATCTCGTTTGCGTCGCCGAGGGCGACAGCAAACCCGTGGTTCTGAGACGTGATCTCGACCGTGTTGGTGTCGAGATTCCGAACCGGGTGATTTCCACCGTGATGACCAAAGGGAAGCTTGTACGTCGTCGCGCCGTACGCCTGTGAGATCAGTTGATGTCCGAGACAGATTCCGAAGACTGGAACGTCGCTCCCGGCCAGCTTGAGGATCGCGGCTTCGGCGTTCTGAACAGCCGACGGATCGCCCGGTCCATTTGAAACAAACAGCCCGTCCGGATTCTGCGCCAGAATATCCTCAAGCGTCGAATCGGCCGGAATGACGGTGACGCGGCATCCGCCCTCAGCGAGGATCTTAGGCGAGTTCGCCTTGACGCCGAAGTCGTACGCTAGAACGTGAAACCGCTCTTCGCCGACCGACTCCACCACGTACGGTTCGGCCGTCGACACTCCGCACGCCAGGTCGAGACCCTCCATGCGAGGATGGGCGAGCACGCTTTCGAGCAGAGTCGCCTGATCCGTCGCGGCCGGGGCAATGGCCCCGCGCATCGCGCCCTCGGACCGAATGTGCCGAGTGAGTGCCCGGGTATCGATCTCTGCAATTCCTACGACCTCGTTCGCCGTGAGGTATTCTTCCAAGGAAGCCGTTGCCCGCCATGAGGAGTGGTGAGGCGGGAGTTCGCGCACCACGAAGCCTGTGACCTTGGGGCCTTCGGACTCTCGATCTTCATCGTTCACGCCGTAGTTCCCGATCAGCGGGTAGGTCATTACCACGTGCTGGCCGGAGTATGACGGATCGGTGAGAATCTCTTGATATCCGGTCATGGAGGTATTGAAGACAACCTCCCCCAATGAAGGACCTGCGGCGCCGAAGCGAAGTCCATCGAAGCGGCGTCCATCCTCGAGAAGGAGGTACGCTGGTTCACGGGGTTGCGTGCTAGCCACCAGGGAGCGTCCGAGTCGTGGGTGTGCCATCGGAAGCGTCCGAGGGTCGGCGAAATTTAGATCCGGGGGAAGGCGAGTCAAGCTCCGGCGCACCCGTTCCGCCCCCCTTCCCGCCGACCTACCTTTCTGACGACCGATTCTAACCACCCGTAGCGCAGCAGAAGAACAAATGACGGACTCACCGTTGATCTTCGTTTATGCCGACGAATCATGTCTCGGCAACCAGTTCAAGAACCGCTCAAGCCCGGGTGGTGTCGGAGGCTTGGTAGAATACTGGGCGGGAGATACGTGGGTACGCCGTGACTATTGGATCTCGGAACCGGACACCACAAACAACCGAATGGCTCTTAGAAGTGCCATTGAAGGTCTGTCCTTGATGCGGAAGCGCCCCTGCCGGGTCGAGTTCGTCTCGGATAGCCAGTACCTGGTGAAGGGCATGACCGAGTGGGTGAACGGGTGGAAGGCCCGCGGGTGGAAACGGAAGGGTGGCGAAATCGGCAACCTGGAACTCTGGCAGGACCTCGATAGGTGCGCGGCCCAGCACCAGGTGCGCTGGCATTGGGTGCGTGGCCATGAAGGCCACGTGCAGAACGAGTACGCTGACCATCTAGCCACGGGGGCGGCCTCGGCGCTCACCGCGTCCGGAGGTCTCGTGGAAAGCCAATACGAGTCTTGGCTAAACGAACAACGCGAAAAGTACGGTCGGTATCTCGATCACTTCGAGCACGCGCCGCCGAAATAGTCCAGCTCCGGCTAGGCTGGACCCACCAAACGAACCCGACTCACCTATCACAAAAAAAGAAGCCCTCGGCGCGGCAAGCCGCCCCAAGGGCCTCAAATTCGTTGGTAGAAGCTTCGTTTCGTTTGGACTCCTACCCTTCCTCCAGATCGCCTTGCGGCTCACTTTCGGCCGGGCAGCCAACTCGGCTTCCCTTTCCTGTCGTTACACGGTCAGCAACTTCAGGTCCTCCGAGCTCCGGAGGGTTCAGCAGAGACCAACGGCTCCTCTGCCGGCTCACCGAGGTCCAACCCCCGGCCCGCTTCCACCGCTACAGCGTCCTGTCCGATGGATCACATTTCAGATCCGCATAAAGGGATGACCAACGCCATCGAATCAGCGTACCACATCAGAAACGCTCGTACAGTATGGGGGCTTAAAACGGTGGGGTCAAGCAAGGTGAACAGACTACGCTTAAAAATTTATGTTATAGCGTAAGTAATTGTGGTTATTGTACTTAGGATACAATTCGAAGTGTCGATAGGCTTGCCTATTCAGTCCGTAAACAGATTGATTGTCCGTCGCTCGATGAGGAAACATGGGCAACAGCTTCAAGACGAATCCAGAAACAAATGAGGGATCGCAGGAGGGCTACAGTTGGCCCTCTGAGCCTTCATTTGTTGGCCCACCAACACGAATTCGCCGCCCAAACTCAAGGGCGAAGGCTTCGCGCACGACGCTGGTCACCTCCGCAACCTCGACGTGGCGATCGAGTTCCCGCGAAAGGGAGGTGACAGAACGGTCGACGATCCCACAAGGCACGATGGTCTCGTAGTAGGAAAGGTCACTGTCCACGTTCAGCGCGAACCCGTGGGAGGTGATCCATCCGCTCGATACACGGACTCCAATGGCGGCAATCTTTCTGTCCGCGACCCAAACTCCAGTGAGTCCCTCGATGGTTTGCCCCTGAACTCCGTACTCGGCAAGCGCAGCGATCACGATCGCCTCGAGGTCTCGGAGATAACGCGTCACGTCGCGACGGTCGGGCTTGAGGTCCAAGACAGGATATCCCACGAGCTGACCCGGGCCATGGTACGTCACGTCTCCGCCCCTTCCCACCTCGAAGAGCTCGAGGCCCAGTCGATCCCGTCCATCCGAGTCGACGAGGACGTGGTCCGGATTCGAGCCGGTCCCCAAGGTGAGGACGTGTGGATGTTCCAGAAGCAGCAGCTGATCAGGTATGTCACCCGCGCGCCGGCGCGCAACGAGATCCGCCTGGGCCTCGAGAGCCTCCCTGTAGGGCACTAGACCGAGCTCTCGTACTTCCAGTTCGACCGAATTACTCGAATAGAGAGGAGTCGACACGACCGCTATGCGTCCTCGGGGAAATCCTCCAGCAACGCCTTGAGGCCTGCGAGGAACCTGGCCGCATCAGCGCCGTCCACCAACCGGTGATCGTATCCGAGCGAAAAAAGTGACCGTTTCCGAATCGCGATGGCGTCGGTTCCGGTAGCCGGATCTTCCACGACTACCGTCCGCTTCTCAATCGCGCCGGTTCCCAGAATCGCCGACGTACCCTTGGGGATAACAGGCAGTCCCACCAGCGTACCCAGAACGCCCGGGTTCGTGATCGAGAAGGTCGCGCCCTGAATATCCGATGGATTGAGCTTCCGCGAACGGGCTCGCTCCGCCAAGTCGATGATCTTCTTGCCAATGCCTACCAGGCTCAGATCGTCGGTATCGTGGATGACTGGAACGATGAGGCCCGGGTCCAAATCCACCGCCATTCCAATGTTGACGTTACCACGGTGGATGATGTTGTTCCCCGAGACCGTGCCGTTGACGTTGGGATAGCTGCGAAGCAAACGAGAACACGCCCAGGCCACGAAGGCAGTGTAGCTGACGCGTGCGCCCTGTTCGGCCCATTTCGGCTTGTTCGCCGCTCGAATCTGGTCGACGCGTGAGAAGTCTACCTCGATGAACGAGTGCACATGAGGGGCCACTCGTTTGGCCATCACCATGTGCTCCGCCGTCAGCCGACGAATCTTGTCCATCGGCTCGACCTGGTCCCCATCACGAACCGGGAATTCCGGATGCTGGACCTCTCCGTAGAACGCGCTCCACAGATCAGAGGGCGCAGCCGTGTCCGCAGCCGCGACCGGCATGGAAGGCGCGGGCGGTGGAGGGGTCGGTGCGGCCGCCGAGGGTGCGGCCACAGCACCCCCCTCGATAAAGCCGAGGATGTCCTGTTTCGTGACCCGTCCGGCGTGCCCCGTACCCGGCACATCGCCAATCGTAATGCCGTGCTCCTCCGCGATGCGCCTTACGACCGGAGTGGACTTTGTCCGTAAACGGTCCTCAGCCGACTGCGGACCGCCTTCCGCGGGTGCACTCGCGGGCGCTTCCTCGGACGGTTCCAGCACTACTGGCTGAGGAGTGGGCTCAACAACCGCTGCCGGTGACTCCTCGACGGCAGGCTGCGTGGCAGGGGCCGGCTCGGCGACCTCGGCTGGAGCAGCTAGCGTCGGGGCACCGCCCTCGGTGTCGATAAACGCGACGACCGTTCCCACTTCCACAGTTTCGCCCTCCTGGACCCTAACCTCCACAAGGGTTCCTGACTGTGGGGACGGAATCTCCGCGTCCACCTTGTCGGTGGAGATCTCGAGAATCGGCTCGTCTCGTTCAACGGTATCGCCGACACTCTTCAGCCACTTCGACACCGTGCCTTCAGCGATGGACTCGCCCATCTGCGGCATGGGAACCTCGATGCGGGCCACTCTATTCTCCCCAGATCAAATCGTTGCTGAAATCCGAATCGGCGACCCCGGAATACCCGGGGGACGTATGGGCGGTCCCACCCATTCTGTTAGAAGATTAATACTTCGCCAAATATCTCGCTGCAGTCACAATGTCTTCGACCTGCGGTAGAAAATAGTCCTCCAAGACGCCCGAATAGGGCACGGGCGAATCGATCGACGTGACCCGGAGCATCGGTGCGTCCAGCCACTCGAAGGCGCTCTCACTCACACGCATCGCGATTTCGCCCGCGATTCCGCCCGTCCTCGTGTCCTCGTGGACGACTAGTAGGCGTCCCGTCTTCTTGACACTATCGATAATCGCCTCGTCGTCCAAGGGAAGAAGCGTGCGAAGATCCAGGACTTCGATCAGAATGCCGTCATGCCGCTCGAGCTCCTCGGCCGCCTCGGTGCTCCTGTGCACCATCATGCCGTACGTGACGAGGGTCAGGTCATCTCCCTCTTTCACGGTCCGGGCCTTCCCGAGAGGCACCACGTAGTCCTCCTTCGGAAGGATCTCTCGAAGCCCGGGCGCCCGGTAGAGGCCCTTGTGTTCCTCGAAGATGACTGGATTACCATCGCGGATCGATGCCTTGATGAGGCCCTTCGCGTCGTAGGCCGTGCTGGGGTAGACGATTTTGAGGCCAGGCGTATGGAAGAAGGCCATTTCTACATTTTGCGAATGGAAGGGTCCACCTCGGTTGCCTCCGCCTACCGGACCTCGAATGACCAGCGGTAGGGGGCCACTTCCACGATAGAGCGAGGTGGCGATGTAGTTCGTGATTACGTCGTAGGCAGGAGAGATGAAGTCCATGAACTGCATCTCAACCACCGGCCGCAACCCCATGTGTGCCGCTCCGGCCGCAGCCCCCGTGAAGCCACCCTCGGCAATCGGGGCGTCAATGACCCGCCTCTCGCCGAAGTAGTCGAGAAACCCCCGGGTGACCTTGAAGGCTCCCCCGTACACACCGATGTCCTCACCTATGAGAAACACTCGGTCATCATCGACCATTTCTTCGAACAAGCCCTCACTGATAGCCTCGAGGAGAGTCACGGGCTCACCACGGTCGGTCTTGGTGACGTGCTCAGGCTTTCCTTTGGTCGCCGCAGCACCGTCCCCGCTCGCGGTCATATGGACACCACCTCGCCGCCCAGTCGGGAACTCGGGTCTGTACGGCGGGTCCATGGCGGATTCGCGGTCATCCCGGAGTACACACCGTCAACGGCCATTCGGCCCTCTGAGAGAGGTTCTCGGAGGGCTTGCTTCGCGGCGCGCTCTGCCTCTTCCTGCGCTCGAGTATCGAGACCATCAAGTGCCTCCTCCGAAGCCCATCCCTCGTCGAGCAACCGATCCCGATATCGCAGCAAGGGATCGTCGCCCACAAGCCCGCCGACCTTCTTCTGAGGGTCTGACGTGAGGTCCTCGACTGGCGAGGGGTCCGGTTCCCGGAGGTACCGCAGCTCGACCATGCCTACTCCCTCCCCCGCACGGGCGCGCGCCACCGCTCCACGAGTCCCCTCGACGACAGCTAGGACGTCGGTGCCATCGACGGAGGTGGCATGGAGTCCGTATCCCGCAGCCTTCTCGGTGAACGACTCGACGCGGGTGTGCGCCCTCGGATGAGCCGGCGGCGGCACTGCGAAGTTCGCCTCAACGAGGAGGACTAATGGGCACCGCTGGGTGGCGGCAAACGCCAGGCCTTCGTGGCAGGCGCCTGTCGCCGTCTCCGGATCACCGCAAAACGCGAGGCCCGCTCGATCCTCGTCCCGAACCTGGAACGAGAGGCAAATCCCCGCCATGACCTGGACCATTACCCCCAGAGGCGACACGGGCCCCAGGAACCCCAGCTTCAAGTCTCCCCAATGGAGGCCTCCGTCTCGTCCGCCGGTGGGTCCAGTCGCCCTCTCTAGGTACTGCCGGAAAAAGTCCACCGGATCGGCGCCCATCATCAACATTGCGCCCCAACCGCGGCGGGTATGGGCCATCAGGTCACCCGTTCCATCACCTCGTCGGCGGAGAACAGACACGGCAGCCACAGCGCCAGCTTCTTGCCCGAAGGAACGGTACGTTTCCCCGAGGACAAGACCTTCTCGTGAAAGAATCTCGAGGCGGCTTTCACAAGACCGGGTCAAAGCGAGACTGTGGTAGATCTCGAGGAGGTCGGGGCGGCTAAGGCCCGCTACCAAGCCGTGGTCGTGAAGCTCAGATGAGTACATGGGCTATGCGAGCGTTGGACCCGCCGGCCGGCCAGAGTCGGTCGATAGACCGGGCGGGATCAGTCGTTGCTTCCGTCGGCAGGAGCCGGATCAGCAGCGTCTTGCTCAGCCCCCGCGTCTCCACCTTGATTGAGCATAGGCAGGATCGGCTGGGCCGCCGGCACCGTTGCCTGCGTGTCTTGACGGAGAATCGACTCAGGCAGGGTCGCCCGAGAAGACAAGATCGACAGCACGAACGCCAACGCCATGAAGACGCCGCCTGTGGTCCACGTCGCCCGCGTCAGCACCGTCGTAGCCTGTCGGCCACCGAGGATTCCGTCAGTTGCTGCGGCGCCACCGCCCATTGCCGCGAGACCGCCGCCCTTGCCCGATTGGAGCAAGACCACGACGCCGAGAAGAATCCCGTCGAGTATCAAAAGTGCGAGCAGAAAACTGAACATAAACGTCTGGCTTTGAGGGGGCAGAATAGCTGATAAAAATCGCCCGGAATCCCGCGAGTGTCAACCCAAAAACCCTTCAGAAAGCCTCTGTACAAAGCCTTCAGTCAGCCTGCTTCAGCGATCGCGGCGAACGACGGCGCGTCCAGGCTGGCGCCTCCCACCAAGACACCGTCCACATCCGATGCGGCGAGCAATTCAGTCACATTGGAGGGCTTCACGCTACCGCCATAGAGGATCGGCACCTCGTCAGCTCTTTCCGGCCCGAACGCCTGGTTCAGACGGCCACGGAGCGTCGCGTGTGTAGCAGCCGCATCATCCGGAGTGGCGGTCTCACCGGTGCCTATGGCCCATACGGGCTCATACGCCAGGAAGAAGCGCGGGGCTCCCTCCGGGAGCGGATGGATCGCCGCGTCCAACTGTCGAAGGATCACCTCGTCGACTCGACCCGCCTGTCTCTCTTCAAGCGTTTCGCCAACGCAGACAACCGGCGTAAGCCCTTCGCCCAAAGCGGCGGTGATCTTGCGCCCAACCTCCTCGTCGGTTTCGCCAAACACGTGTCTCCGCTCCGAATGACCGATCAAGGCAAAGCGGGCTCCCGCGGCGACCGCCATGCCGGCCGAGTGTTCACCAGTGAAGGCGCCGCTAGCCTCCCAGTGGATGTTTTGCACCCCGAGAGCCACCTCGGGCCGACCCCTGCGGGATTCGACGGCAGCGGAGAGGGATATGGCCGGCGGGAAAATCACCACGGTCGGAGGAGGATCAGAGAGCTCTGGCGAGAAGTCGTGGAAGAACTCCCTCGTCGCTGCTGGGCCGTGATGCATCTTCCAATTGCCCGCAATTACCGTTGGTCTCACTGATCTTCCCCCAATGTTAGTTAAGCGCGATCCGACAGAGCCTCGACACCCGGTAGCTCCGTGCCCGATAGGAATTCGAGAGCGGCCCCACCCCCTGTAGAGACGTGCGTCATGCGGGAGGCGACGCCGGCTGCTTCCGCTGCCGCCGCAGAGTCACCCCCACCTAGGACGACGGTGGTCCCGGAGTCAGCGGCATGGGCAGCAACCTGAGCCAATGTGACCGTCCCCGTTTCGAACTCGACCACTTCGAACATGCCCATCGGGCCGTTCCACAACACGGTGCCGGCTGCTGCAACGGTGTCCGAGAACAGCTTGATCGACGCTGGACCGATGTCGCCGATACGATCGGTGGGACCGACCCCGGTGCGGGGACCCTCGCGGGTTTCCACGCCGGGAACGAGTGTGGATGCCGTGACAACGTCCACCGGCAACAAGATCTTCTCGCCCGCCCTGGCCATGATGTCTCGGGCAATCTCGACCCGATCTGCCTCTACCAGAGACCGGCCTACTTCAAGACCAAGAGCCAAAAAGAACGTGTTCGCCATAGCCCCGCCGATCAGCAGTCGATCCACGGTCGGTAATAGCGCCTCGATGACTTCGATCTTCCCGGAGATCTTGGCACCACCGACTACAGCCACAAAGGGACGTTGTGGCTCGACCAAGGCATCGCCGAGAAAGCGGAGCTCGTTCTCCATCAAGAAGCCCGCAACCGCCTCGCCCCCGGCCTCTCGTACCGCCTCGGCTATTCCGGTAGTCGACGCGTGGGCCCGGTGGGCACCGCCGAACGCGTCGTTCACAAAGAGTGTGGCCCCGTGCCGCAATTCCTCGGCCCAGTCCCGATCGTTGGCGGTGTCTTCGGCGTAGAAGCGCGTGTTTTCTAGCAACAGGACGCCCCCCTCCCCAACGGCCTCCACGGCCGTGTGCGCGTTCGCACCCGTCGTATCGGCGACGAACTCGACGGGGCTCTCGAGCAACTCTCGTAATTCGGCGGCCACGCCCTCTAGTGATAGAGCACTATCCGGCCGGCCCTGCGGACGCCCGAAATGCGAAAGCAGGACGACCCGAGCGCCGTGGTCCATAAGGTGACGAAGCGTGGGCAGCGTCCGGATCAGTCGCGTACGATCGGAAATCTCACCGTCGTCGTTCAGCGGGACGTTGTAGTCGACACGAACGACGACAAGCCGGCCAGCGAGCGAGTCGGTGGGAACGTCTTGTAGGGTTTTCTTTGCCATAAGGGTCGGAAAATACAGAAGCCCCCCGAGAGTAACAATCGCTCTCGAAAGGATTCCGCGGGATCCGCCATGATCGGACCCCGAAACAACTGTTCTCGGCGAGCCGCTACCTGATCGTCAACGACCTTCGCGACCGTACCGGATCAAGGGCACGCGGCAGCGTTGCCACAACCTCTAAAGTGTAGTCACCAGCCTCAATCTCGGTCAGATCCAACGTGACGTATTCAGCCACACCGACGGTGGCATCACCGAGTCTCCTCCACGTCGTCCGAAATTTGTGCGCTCCGGAGGGACAGATGTAGAGCGGAATCCGCGACCCGTCGGAGGCCTCAAGGTGAGCTTGTAAGCTGTACGAAGTGCCGGAGTCCACGTCCCCGGGAGATCGTACAACTCGAACAGCACCCCGAGAGTGGTCTCGTCAGTGGCAGCCTCGGTCAGTGGAGACACCCAGGCGGCGGTACGTCTCACCTCTGAAGGCTCCGGGTCTGCCGCTTCAACGAATAGCAAATCAGAAACCCGTGGATTTTAATCTTCCACTGCATCGAGTCCGACGGGCTCACGAAAGGCGGCAAGGAAGCCGACCCGGTCGTCATAGATCTAGAGCACGACCTGTTCCACAGCTGGCCCTGCCCACGTCCTCAGATCGAGGCTGCCCGGAGCCGCGGCGACCCGCTGCCTCGACGAACTCACGACGCTCTCGTCCTCTCCTAGCAGGAAGATCGACACGTGGAGAGAATCGCTTGCGCCTCCGAACATCTTCTCGGGGACCGCAGATGGTCCGTCACCGCGTTACTAGCGATGCGCAGCAGTCACGTGCGTGGATCGGATCGTAACGGTTAATCGATCGGAGGGCCTTCATGAAGACCTGCGACGTCACATCTTCGGCCGTTTCCCGGGTCGCAACCCTGAAGCGGACTTACCGATAGACTGTCGGTCGGTGATCGGTATACCACTCGCCAAAATCCAGAGGAAGCTGTGATGGCTTCGCCGGTGCTTCGGGCGCCACCGACACGTCCGGCAACACCTCTGTGGTCTCTTGATCCTGTTGGTGTGTTTTCATCGCCTACAGATTACGGTCCCTTCCCCCCCGTCATTACACCCCGGTTACGATCGTTAAGCCACCGCCCCAAAAGGGTTTCTTCCCCAATAGCCGTCAGTGGGTTCCCCCATCGGCACCGTCTCGGTGCCCGCAAACCGGGCAAGCGTACGAGAACCACTGAGCCGATCCGTGAGTCGTCGTCGCTCCGGTAGATTCCGGTGATCCGGGAACAGGCGTGGAGCCCGCCGTGGAGCCCAACGCTATCCTCCCACAGAGGCCGGAAGTCGCTCGCCGACGTACCTGACGAGATCTACGACCCGCGTCGAATATCCCCATTCGTTGTCGTACCAGGACAGGACTTTCACCATTCGCCCGTCGATGACGCTGGTGCTGAGGCCGTCGACGATCGAGCTATGCGGATTGCCCGTGAAGTCGATCGACACCAACGGCTCGTCGCTCACCGCCAACACGCCCGACAAGGGGCCCGCCGCGGCCACACGTAGCGCCTCGTTGATGGCCTCCGCAGTCGTATCGGTGCCCACTTCAGCCACGAGATCCACGACCGACACATCAGCCGTCGGTACGCGTATCGCCATGCCATCCAGTTTGCCCTCGACCTCGGGAATGACCAAGGCGGTAGCCTTCGCGGCCCCCGTCGTCGTCGGGATCATCGACAGAGCAGCCGCACGTGCGCGCCGCTTGTCGGAGTGCGGTACGTCGAGGAGTGCCTGATCATTCGTGTAGGCATGGACCGTGGTCATGAGACCGCGCTCGAACCCGAAGGAGTCCCGGAGAACCTTGACCACGGGTGCCAGGCAGTTCGTCGTGCAGCTCGCATTCGATATGACGTCGTGGGCATCGGGGTCATACGATTCGTGGTTTACACCCAACACCACTGTGATATCCTCGTTCTTCCCCGGGGCGCTGATAATCACCTTCTTGGCGCCTGCATCGAGATGCTTCGCGGCCTGATCGCGAGTCCGGAAGAACCCGGTAGACTCCACTACCACGTCGATCCCCAGATCGCGCCAAGGCAGATTGGCCGGATCGCGCTCAGAAAAGACCTTGAGTTCGTCACCGTCCACCGTGAGCCCGTCAGCGCTGAGGTTTACCTCGCCGGGATAAATGCCGTGTACCGAGTCGTACTTCAGAAGGTGCGCCAGCATGTCGTTGTCGGTGAGGTCGTTCACGGCTACGAAGTCGATGTCCGAAGCCCCTGACTTCTTCGCAGACCGAAGTACGTTTCTTCCGATACGGCCGAATCCATTAATGGCTACGCGGATGGACATCCACTCGCCTCCCATTGATATCTGATAGTGTTAGTCATAGGGACAGGCCCGCGCGAAGGTAGTCAGAAACACCTGAGCGGTACCTGCCTGAACCAGTGCTCGAGCCGCTGCCACCGCCGTGGAGCCCGTCGTTAAAACGTCATCCACGAGCAGAACGCGAGCACCAAAGAGCCCCGCCAGGGCGTCATTCCTCGCAACAAAGGCGTGCTTGACGTTAGCCCGGCGCTGAGCCGGGTGCAACCCGACTTGAGTGGGGCCTCCCGGACATCTTTCGAGCGCCTCCAACAGAGGCCTACCCACACCTCCTGACACGGCCTCGGCGAGAAGTTGAGCTTGGTTGTACCCCCTTGAGCGGAGACGCTTTGCCGTGGTCGGCACCGGGACCACGAGGTACGGGCCGGAAGCAAGGTCAGGCGGGATCGCGTACCGAACCATCCGACCGCCAATAAGTGCGGCCAGTCCTGCCCATCCTCCATACTTGAGGCCGTAAGAGTTTCTCCTACCCCATAAACCCCTCGTACTTCCTCGCTTTCCCCTTTTAAAATCTCAGTATTCACACCACTTATAGCTTCCCCTGTGGTATCCCTGTGGGGAACGCTCAACGCCATCGACCTCAATGCGGGGACTATTCGCTGGTCTATCCCGTTCGGCGAGTATCCCGCGCTCACGGCCATGGGCCAGACGGGCACCGGCACCGACAGCTATGGCGGTCCCATCGTCACCCAGAACGGCCTCCTGATCATCGCCGCCACAACGTACGACGACCGGATCCGGGCGTTCGACAAACTCACGGGTGACCTGCTGTGGGAGGCGGCACTCCCGGCCGCGGGCCATGCCACGCCGTCCACGTACATGGTGGATGGAAAGCAGTACATCGTGATCGCGTGCGGCGGTGGGAAGAACGGCGCCCCGAGCGGTGGGACCTACGTAGCGTTCGCGCTGCCGGATTGAGGAGTCACACCAGGAGTCGGCAAGCTCCGCTAAACCTTGGTACCAGCAATGGACGAGGAAACGTATTGGGGGTTAGCACCGAGGTTGTGGAGCGCCTGCCTCATTGATACAGGCGGAGTGTTGCTCCCGCCGAAGCGCCGGCGTCCACCTGCGGCCGTGAAAGGCTGAAGATCGCCGCACGTGAACTTGCCCTGCCGTTCATCACAAAGCACAATGGAGCTGTTACATGGATTGGACGGTATGGACGCCATCGCTCGCCTGGCGGCCCGAAGTCTGGTGTCAGTCAGAGCGCCGGCGGCATGAGGCCGTCGTCAGGCAGGCAGCTTCGACGAGCTCTCGGCCCACGTCAGAACGTTGTCGAGTAGACGGCCTCCATCAGGTGTCAGAATGGACTCGGGATGGAACTGGACTCCGGCGATCCGGTGCGTCGTGTGTTCAATGGCCATGACGATTTCGCCCAGGCGTGCCGTCGCGACTAGCTCGACCGGCAGGCGCCTCGCGATCAAGGAGTGATACCGACCGACGGTGAGCACGGAGGGGAGTCCATCGAAGATGCCCAGGCCGTCATGGGTTACGGCCGACGCCTTTCCATGGACGATTTGAGGCGCGATTCCGACCTCGCCACCGAAAGACTCCACGATCACCTGGTGACCCAGGCAGACTCCGAACAGCGGCACACGGCCGGCGGCCAGATGGACCAACTCCATGCAGCTTCCAGAGTTCGCGGGCGTACCGGGACCAGGTGAGATCACGATCAGGCGTGGTGCAGGTAACGCCTCCGCCCGTTCCAGCAGCCGCGCGGCGGGTGTGTCATTGCGCCAGACCTCGACGGTGGCGCCGCGTTTGGCGAACTCATCGACGAGGTTGAAGGTGAACGAGTCGAAGTTGTCGACGAACAGGACGCCGTTCACGGACGTCCACCCAGCGCGCGCAGAACCGCAGCCGCCTTGCGGCGCGTCTCGGTCGCTTCCGCCTGTGGGTCCGAATCGAAGACCACGCCAGCTCCGGCGCGCACGTGGGCGACCCCGTCTCGGACGACCGCAGACCGGATCACGATCGCGCTGTCCATGGTGCCGTCATCCGCAATGTAGCCGACCGCTCCCCCGTAGGGTCCACGCCGCGTCGGCTCGATGCGCCGCAGCAGTTCCGCTGCCCGTAGCTTTGGCGCCCCGACCAGCGTTCCCATGTTCATGGAAGCGACGTAGGCATGCAGTGCGTCGAGGTCCTCTCTCAGCTCGCCAGTGACTTCGGAAACCAGGTGCATGACGTGCGAGTATCGATCGACGGCCAGCAGGCGTGAGACGTGGCGCGTGCCCGCGCGCGAGACTCGTGCCACGTCATTCCGCGCCAGGTCGATCAGCATCATGTGCTCGGCCAGCTCCTTTTCGTCCAGGCGGAGTTCGGTCTCGAGTCGACCGTCGAGGTCGGCGTCGATGGCACCGGAGGGGTCGAGCCCTCGACGCGCCGTGCCGGCGATCGGGCGGATGATCACACGCGGAGGGTCTCCCTCGACCTGAACCGCAGTCTCAGGCGACGCACCGAGCAAGATCATGTCCGCACCGTTCACATAGAACATGTACGGACTCGGGTTGAGTTCGCGGAGCCGGCGATACGCCGAGAGCGGGTCGGGGCACGGGAGTGAGAACCGCCGAGACGGGACGATCTGAAATACGTCGCCGGTGACGATCCGCTCCTTCAAGCGCTTCACCACGGCGGCGAACTCGTCGTCACTGAGGTCGACCCGGGCTTGCCCCAGGTCGGGAGCCGCCGGTGACGGGTCTCCCTGAGTCGGAGTGGTTTCGACGACCGAAACCAGCTCCGAGACGCGCCGGACAGCGTCGTGGAAGCGTGTCTCGGCACGCTCACCGCCCAGGACATGGACCAGGATCCGCGTGGTGCCCCGGCGATGGTCGACGACAACGACCTCCTCGGGGAGCCAGAAGGTAAAATCGGCGGCGTCGTCGGGGCCATCGGGGACCTCCGGCAGCTCCTCGTAGACCGCCAGCATGTCGTAGGCGAACACACCTGCGACGAGCACCGTTTGCGGCGCGGGGCGCGCGAGTGGTCGTAGCTGGCCGACGAGAGCGCGAAGGACGTCCGTGGGCGAAGGAGCCCTCAGGCGGGCCTCGGCGTCACCGACTGGCGGCGCCGGGTAGTCGACTACGACGTCCGGTCCATTCCAGGCAACCACCGCCGCCGAAGCGGCGAGCCGCTCGTGTAGCCATCCGAGCGTGGCGACACCGCCGTCGCTCAGCGCGCTGACCCTTACCTGCCGGCCCCGGCACGTGGCTTGGAGCGCGCAGCGCGTGAGGAGGAAGCTGCGCTCCGTCTGTTTCGTACTCGCGTCCGCCGACTCCAACAGCAGGGTGTGGTCGCGCCTGCCTTCGTCGCACAGGCGGCTGAACAGCGCCACAGGGTCAGGGTAGGCGACCAGACTGCGCGACAGCGGGAGAAGCTCGCCCGCGACTGGGAGGTCCGGGGTCACGTGCGCGGTACGTCCATGCCAATGCCCGAGATCAAAGGGTGCGCCCGACGGCTTCGACGACCGGCTTCAACTCGCGCATCAATGTCTGAAATCCATCGGGGGTCAGGGATTGAAACCCGTCTGATAGAGCCGCGCTCGGGTCGTGGTGAACCTCGACGAGGAGTCCGTCGGCTCCACAGGCTGCGGCCGCTTTCGCCATGGGCGTCACGAAGTCACGCACACCCGTTCCGTGGGATGGGTCGACCAGTACCGGCAGGTGGCTGCGTTGCTTCAGGTACGGAATCACGTTCAGATCGAGCGTATTTCGTGTCGCAGTCTCGAACGTTTTGATCCCGCGCTCACAGAGGATCACGTTCGGATTCCCCTCGGAGAGGATGTACTCGGCGGCCATCAGCAAGTCGTCCGCATTGGCGGCCATGCCGCGTTTCAGGATCGCCGGGGTCCTCGACTGGCCGATCGCTTTGAGGAGCCCATAGTTTTGCATGTTGCGCGCGCCGATCTGGAAGGCCGCTGCGTGTGTGGCCACCGCCTGCACGTCTCGGACCTGCACGACCTCGGTCACGGCCGGGAGGCCGAGTTCACCTGAGACCTTCTGGATGATTCTGAGGCCCTTCCGACCCAAGCCCTGGAAGCTGTATGGACTCGTGCGTGGCTTATAGGCTCCCCCACGCATTCCGTGGGCCCCGGCTGACTTGACGCACCGGCCCGTCTCGCGTGTCTGCTCGAGGCTTTCGATCGCACACGGACCGGCGAAGACCACGAACCGGTCACCCCCCACTGGCATTCCGCCGACGTCAACGATGGTATCGTGGGGATGAAGCTCGCGGCTGACGAGTTTGTATGGCGCCAGGATCGGTTTCACGCCTTCGACCAGTGGGTCGCTCTCGAGACGGAGTTGGGCGATGACTCGCTCGTCACCGATCGCGCCGAGTACGGTTCGCTCCGCGCCTGGCATGTGGAGTGTCTTGAGGCCGAGCGCCTCGATACGCGCGAGGATGCGGTCCGCGTCACGCTTGGTCGCGTGCGGCTTGAGAACGATGATCATCGGGATTCCTAAAACGAAAAAAGGCCCACCAAACGGTGGGCCATGGACACGATATCGACTCCACCAACGGTCAGGGACTCTCGGGCCACCACCAGTTCTTAGGGCTATGGAGCGTCAGGAATGTCATGAGCGGATGGTACCGGCGGCGTGTGCCGCTGTCAACGCGATCTGGTCCGTCTACGCGCCTCCTACTGCGCCCCGTGGCGAGCGCCATCCGGTCACCGCTATCTGCGAAGCGTTGGGCCGCGCATGTTCGTCGCAACCCATCACTTTATCGGCAGCTCTGTCTGAACATGGCACGCAACAGCTACGGACATCTCTTCCGCATTACCACCTTCGGTGAGTCGCACGGTCCTGCGCTCGGGGTCGTCACCGACGGCTGCCCATCGGGCATCGCCCTGGCGGAGTCCGATCTGAGCGCTGAGCTGGCCCGCCGTCGTCCGGTCAGAGCGCGGTCACAACCGGTCGCACGGAAGCCGATCAACCAACTCATTTTGATCTCATCGGTGGCGATGAGGGCATCCGACGCCTCGTCGACCGCTTCTACGACATCATGGACAGCGCTCCCGAAGCAGCATGCATTCGGGCACTGCACGCCAAGAGTCTGAAGATGTCTCGCGAGAAGCTTCGACTCTTTCTTACTGGCTGGGCGGGCGGCCCCCGGTCTACGTCGAACGCTACGGCCACCCTATGTTGAGGGCGCGGCACCTACCGTTGCTATAGGACAAGAAGACGCCGACGCGTGGGTCTGGTGTATGGACGGCGCACTCGACGACTTGGATGTACCCGCCGAGTTCCGCGAGTACTTGCACCTTCGGTTCCGGGCCATCGCGGACCATATGCAAAACCAGCTACATGGCGATGGCAGGCCCCAGCAGGGGGCCACGCCGATTCTCCCGGTACAGATCACAAAAGGTAAGCGGTGTGAACGATCACGAAATGACGGTAAAAGGCCTCGGACTACACGACCTACTCGAGATACTCACGCTTGAGCCCTTGGAGAAAAATCTCTATCGAGGCCAGAACCGTGACATCGGCACAGGCCGCGTATTCGGTGGCCAGGTCCTCGCTCAAGCCCTAGTAGCGGCCCAAAACACGGTCGACTCAGACGACCGTATGGCCCACTCCCTTCACGGCTACTTCATTCTTCCAGGCGACCTAGAAGCGCCAGTCGTATATCAGGTGGAGGGCCTGCCAGCGCCGTGTAGCGGCGAGAGGGCACCGGGGTTAGCCCGCTGCTCAAATCTTCCCTGGCCCACTTCCGAAAACGGAAGCCCCGCTTGAGGTTACGACCTTGAGTGGGGTTTCTCGTGTCCCATGACGGCGGCCCAAAGAGAGCAGGCCATGCAGGTGCCGCCGGACCCGCCGGCCCTTGACGAACTCCACTAATTTTGACTAACTCCTAACCTCATGAATATCTCAACGCGCCAGCATCATCATCACCATCACCATCCGCTCCCGGGCGGCTGGTTGGAGATGCGTATGTGAGTTGAGTACCGACTGACAAGCTAGAAGCATCTCACGCCGGCCCTTCGAGGTCGGCGTTTTTTTGTGCCCGCCTCGGAGTTCCGGCACCGCCCTACGGAGCTCCACCCCATGTATCAATACAACAACGACAATTGCAACGTGCTGCGCCTGGGCCTGCCCAAGGGCCGCATTAACGAAGCCGTCATGAAGCTGCTCGCGGACGCAGGCATACGGGTGACACCCAGCGCGCGCGGGTACCGACCCGCCGTGTCCTTGCACGCCTGTGAAGCAAAAATCCTGAAGCCCCAGAACATCGTCGAGATGCTCGCGCTCGGCAGTCGGGACGTCGGATTCGCCGGAGCCGACTGGGTCCAGGAGTTGGGTGTGAACGTGGTGGAACTCCTCGATACCGGCTTGGACCCGGTGGATGTGGTCGCTGCGGCGCCGAGAGCATTGCTCGTCGACGGGGAACTGCCCGGCAAACGGTTGGTCATCGCCTCGGAGTACCAACGACTCACCCGCGATTGGATCGAGCGGCGCGGGCTCGACGCCGAGTTCGTTCGTTCCTACGGAGCCACGGAGGTCTTTCCGCCTGAGGACGCCGACGTGATCGTGGACAATACGGCTACGGGCAGCACCCTCCGCGCCAACGATCTCGTCATCGTGGACACCGTGATTTCATCGTCGACCCGCCTGTACTCGAGTCCCGCCGCGATGTCCGATGCGGGCAAGCGGAGTCGCATAGCGGACCTTACGCTGCTGGTGGAGAGCGTGCTCGAAGCCAGAAAACGGGTCATGATCGAGGTCAATGCCTCGTCGGACGATCTCGAAGCGGTGGTCCGCCTCCTGCCCTGCATGCGAGAGGCTACCGTGGCTCCGCTCTTCGGAGATGGTGGCTACGCGGTACGCGCGGCGGTCCTCAGAGACCAGCTGCCCGAACTCATTCCGATGGTGAAGACCGCGGGCGGTTCTGACGTGGTGGTGACCTCTCCGTCGCAGATCGTGCCATGACCGCGTCTCCTACATTCCCCTCGACCTGGGTGCCCGGCACCCCATACAGGGGGCCGGCCCAACGGAAGCCCGACGAGCTGAAACTGGACGGCAACGAAGGCAGCGCGCTTCCCGCTGAGCTGCTTCGCCAGCTCTCCGCCGTCGACGGCCCGATGCTACGCGACTATCCGGACGCAGGACCACTGGAGGCCGAGATCGCCCGGGAGCTCGGTGTCGCGCCCCGCCGTGTCGTCGTTACGGCCGGAGCGGACGACGCCCTGGATCGGGTCTGTCGCGCGTTCCTGCGACCGGGCCGCTCGCTGGTGTTACCGGTCCCGACATTCGAGATGTTGTACCGCTTCGCCCAGGCCGCCGGCGGCGAGGTGAGGACGGTGTCATGGGGAGGCGAGTTTCCGACCAGTGAAGTCCTCGATGCACTCGACTCCACCGTGGCCGTGATTGCGATGGTCTCGCCTAACAATCCCACGGGTAGTGTTGCGACGGCCGACGACCTGGTGCGGGTGGCCAAGGACGCCTCGGGATCAATCGTGCTCCTGGACCACGTTTACGTGGACTACGCCGACGAGAACCTCATGGCGTTGGCCACATCGCTGGAGAACGTCGTTACCGTACGGTCGTTCTCGAAGGCCTGGGGACTGGCCGGGTGCCGTGTGGGCTACTGCGTAGCCTCCGAGCCCATCGCGCACATCCTGCGGAACGTCGGAAACCCGTTCCCCGTTGCAGGCCCGTCCCTCTCCGTGGTGCGAGGGCGGTTGGGTGGCGACCGGACCGCGATTGCGGAGCACGTCGAAAGGGTTCGGGCCGGACGCACTTCACTGGCCGGGATCCTCGCCGGGCTTGGAATGGATGCCGTGCCCTCCCAGGGGAACTTCGTATTCGCCGACTTCGGTTCTCAGGCCACGCTCACACAGGACGGCCTCGCCTCCATGGGGATTCGTGTACGCAGTTTTCCGCAGCGGCCCGAAATCGCCGACTCAATCAGGATCTCCGTACCACCGACGGACGAAGAAATGGACAGACTCGTCTCCGGACTCCAGACCGTGCTTGCCCCCGAGGCGTTGCTCTTCGACATGGACGGCGTGCTGGCCGACGTGGAGGGCTCCTACCGGGCCTGCGTGCTGGAAACCGCCCGAAGCTTCGGCATCGAAATCGCGCGTGCCGACTTGGAGGAAGCCGTCTTGCAAGGTGGTGCCAACAACGATTGGGAACTGACACAGAGGCTCCTTCGGACCCGTGGTGTGGATCTCGAGATCGAGAGCGTCACGGCGCGTTTCCAGGAGATCTATCTGGGCTCGCCCGAGTCCCCCGGCCTACGCGAGCGGGAGCAGCTACTCATCGGTCGAGATGTCCTGCAACGCCTCGCTGCGCGCCGGCCTCTGGGGATCGTGACGGGACGCCCAGCCGCTGAGGCAGAGTGGTTCCTGCAACGATCGGGGATCACCGATCTCTTCGGCGCGGTCGTCTGCATGGAGGACGGCCCGCTCAAGCCCGATCCCGCACCCGTCCGACTCGCCTTGGATAGGCTCGGCGTCACCCGGGCCTGGATGGTCGGGGATACCCCCGACGACCTGCGGGCTGCTCGAGCAGCGGGTGCTCTGCCCGTCGGCATTGTGGCGCCGGGAGACGACCCGGACAAAACCATCGCGGCCTTCCGCCAATGCGGAGTTGCCACGGTACTCAATTCCCTCACCGATCTGGAGGGCCTCCTCCCATGAGCACACGAGAAGCAATCGTCACCCGCTCCACCTCCGAGACAGACATCCGTCTGAAACTCGTCCTGGACGGCACGGGCAATGCAAACATCGCTACTGGCATCGGGTTTCTGGATCACCTTTTGACTGCACTCACGAAACACTCCCGTTTCGATCTGGAGTTGACCTGCGAAGGGGACCTGGACATCGACGACCACCACACCGCCGAGGACTGCGGTCTCGCATTGGGAACGGCGCTCCGCGAGGCACTCGGTAGCTGCACGGGAATCCGTCGATTCGGCTCGGCGTACGCACCGCTGGATGAGGCACTGGCGAGGGCTGTGGTGGACTTTTCCGGACGGCCGTTCGCCTCGGTGGACCTGGAGCTCAGCCGAGAAAACCTGGGTGCGCTCTCCTGTGAGAACGTTCCCCACGTACTGCGCTCGATGGCCTCCACTGCAGCCATGACGCTCCACGTGGACGTGCTCAAGGGCGAAAACGATCACCACCGGGCCGAGGCTGCCTTCAAGGCCGTCGCCCTCGCGCTCAGCTCCGCCGTGGAATCCTCGGGGTACGGCGACGTGCCTTCGACGAAGGGAAGCCTCGCGCGATGAGTCGAATCGTCATAGTCGATTCGGGCGTCGCCAACCTCGCCTCTGTACGGGCCGCATTCCGTTCATTGGGTGCGGAGAGCGCGGTCACCCGAGATCCAGACGTGGTCCGCGCTGCGGACTACGTGGTACTGCCGGGTGTGGGCCGATTCGACGCCGGCCTCCAAGCCCTCCGTCGTTCCGGTCTGGATTCGGCGATTCTCGAGTGCCAACGGGCGGGCACGCCACTTCTGGCGATTTGTCTGGGCATGCAAATGCTCGGAGAGGGTAGCGAGGAGAGTCCCGGTGTTCGGGGACTCGGTCTGTTTCCAGGTTGCTTCGGCCAACTACCGCCCTCGGTTCGTGTCCCGCACCTGGGCTGGAACGCGGTAGACTGGCAGTTCGGCCAAGGCTCGTCGGGGGGCGCGCCCCCGCTTCGGGCCGGGACGGCGGCATTCGCCAACTCCTACGCCCTGGCGGAGGCGCCGGCTGGCTGGGAGGCGGCATGGACCACACACGACGTGCGCTTCGTCTCGGCGTTGGCCAGGGGCCGGACCCTGGCCTGCCAGTTCCACCCGGAACTCTCCGGCGACTTCGGGATGGAGCTACTGCAGTCCTGGCTGACGGCTGAAAACACGCCTTCGGCATTCGGACCGACAAACGTGGCGGCCACTGGCGCTGGGCGTATTGAGCCCGCGGCCTCGAGCGGTTTGACCCGTCGCATCGTCCCCTGCCTGGACGTGAAAGACGGGCGAGTGGTGAAGGGCGTCCGATTCCAGAATCTCCGCGACTCGGGAGATCCAGCCGAGCAGGCTTCGCTATACCAGCAGCAGGGCGCAGATGAAATCGTCGTGCTCGACATCGCCGCCTCTCCGCAGGGGCTCGGCACCCGACTCGAGACGATCCGGGCCGTACGCGAGCGTCTCCGCATTCCGCTCACGGTGGGTGGTGGCGTGGGCTCGGTTGCAGATGCTCGTCGACTGCTATCTGCCGGGGCCGACAAAGTGAGCGTGAACACGGCCGCAGTCCGCGACCCGTCACTCATCGAGCGCCTGGCGGGGGACTTCGGCTCCCAGTGTGTCGTACTGGCGATCGACGCTCGACGTAGCGGCGACGGATGGGACACGCTTGTCATGGGTGGGAGGGAGTCGGCAGGGATCGACGCAGTTGATTGGGCGCGAACCGGCACCGATCTCGGCGCCGGCGAGATTCTGATGACCAGTTGGGACCGGGACGGCACGCGCAAAGGCTGCGACCTCGAACTCCTGGCTGCCGCCCACGACGCCGTGCCGGTTCCGGTCATCGCGTCCGGAGGGATCGGCGCCGAAGCCGATGTGGCCGATGCCTTTAGATCCGGAGCCGACGCGGTACTCGCGGCTTCGGTCTTCCATGACGGAGACCTCACGGTGGCCGGAATCAAATCCTTCTTGAACACCCAGGGAATCGTGGTACGAATATGATCATTCCAAGCATCGACCTCATGGACGGGCGGGCGGTCCAGCTCCGTCGGGGGCGCGAACTCGTCCTGGAAGGCGGCGATCCGCTCGAGCGACTCCAGGAGTTTTCGGTCGCCGGCGAGGTAGCTGTCGTCGACCTAGACGCAGCTCTCGGGAGGGGATCCAACGCCGCTCTGATCCGGGAGATGGTACGGCAGGCACCATGCCGAGTGGGCGGGGGCATTCGCGATGTCGACTCCGCGCTGGACTGGCTGGACGCCGGAGCCGCACGGGTGATGATCGGCACGGCGGCATCTGTCGAATTCTGTTCGCAGCTTCCCCGAGAACGAGTCATCGCGGCGGTCGACGCCGAATTCGGAGCGATCGTAGTCGATGGATGGAGGACCCGCACCGGTATGGGGGTGATCGACCGCGTCGCGGAACTGGCGCCGGTAGTGGGAGGCTTTCTTCTCACGCAAGTGGAGCACGAAGGCGGCATGGGGGGCTTCGACATGGCGCTCGTGCAGCGGGCGTTGGACGCGGCAGGAGATGCCCGCGTGGTCGCTGCTGGGGGAATCACGACCACCGACGACATCGCAGCTCTGGACCGGGCGGGAGCCGACGCCCAGGTGGGAATGGCCCTCTACTCGGGGGCGCTCTCGCTGGGTTCGGCGGTGGCCGCACCCTTGGCGAAGGGGCTCGACGACCGTCTCTGGGCGACCGTAGTGAGGGACGAAGCGGGCCTCTCGCTGGGACTCGTGTGGAGTACGCGTGAAAGCCTCGAGGCGGCCGTGTCCCAACGAAGGGGCGTCTATTGGTCCCGGTCACGTGACGAGCTCTGGGTCAAGGGAGAGTCCTCGGGGGCCACGCAGAACCTCCTGCGCGTCGACCTTGATTGTGACCGGGACGCACTTTGCTTCACGGTGCGCCAGGCCGGCACCGGCTTCTGTCACACCGGACAGAGGGGATGCTGGCCCACACCGTTCGGCTTGTCGGCGCTCGGGCGTACCCTCCAGCAGCGGCGGGACATGGTGGGAGACCTCAACTCGGGGACCGCCCGGTTGTTCTCCGACCCCGCACTCCTACGCTCAAAACTGCTCGAGGAAGCAGCGGAGTTGAGCGAAGCGGAGACCCCATCCGAGGTCACACACGAGGCGGCCGACCTCATCTACTTCGCGCTGGTGGCAGCCGCCAGAAGTGGCGTCTCCGTCGAAGACATCTCCGGGGAACTGGGACGTCGCCACCAGCGGGTGCGGCGACGTGCCATGGTGGCGAAGGGCACAACGAACAGCACAGCCCAGGACGCAATGAATACAGTCACGAAGACGGCCTTGAAGGTCGACGGTGGTGGGAGATGAGCGGAATCCTCTTCCCACGTAGAGAGCTCGAAGACTTCTTGGACGGTGGCAGAAACGCGATCCCGTCGAACATCCAACGCGAGGCCGCCGCAATTGTCGAAGCGGTGCGCCTGGGCGGAGAGGACGCACTAAAGCAGCTGGTCACCCGATTCGATGGGCGGGATGCGGGCGAGTCGATCTACCTGGGACCGAACGTGCTTCAACAAGCACTCGCAGCGATGCCCGCCGAGGACCGCGCACGTCTCGAACGCATCGCGGGCCGAATCGAAGTGTTCGCCCAAGCCCAACGCGAATCCCTCCTTCCGGTGGACCTGGCTGTGCCCGGAGGAACGGTCGGGCACCGCATCGACCCTGTTCAGGCCGCTGGCTGTTACGCCCCCGGGGGCCGCTACCCTCTCCCCTCCTCCGTACTGATGACGGCCATCACAGCCCGCGCGGCTGGAGTCGCCTCGGTCTGGGTGGCCAGTCCGCAACCCGCAGCAATCACCTTGGCCGCCGCGGCAGTCGCCGGAGCCGACGGGGTCCTGGCGGCCGGGGGAGCCCACGCGATTGCGGCACTCGCGTTCGGCGTCGGCCCCGTGCCCGCCAGCGATGTCGTGGTAGGACCAGGGAACCTCTATGTGACCGCCGCCAAACAGCTGATCGCCGGAGACGTCGCCATCGACATGCTGGCCGGCCCGAGCGAGTTGCTGGTGATCGCCGACGGAAACGCCGACCCGGCTTGGATCGCTGCGGACCTACTGGCGCAAGCCGAACACGATCCGGAGGCGATTCCCATCCTGCTGTCGCTCGATGCGGAATTGATTGCCGAGGTGGAGTGGGCACTCCAGTCGCAACTGGAGACGCTTCCCACCGCAGACACGGCCCGCAAGGCGCTGGCAAAGGGCGGATCTGTGGTGTGCTCAGACGTCTCGCAGGCCGCTCGCCTGAGCGACGCGATCGCGCCCGAGCACCTGCAGCTCTCCATGACCAACGCCGAGAAGATCGTGGGCAGATTCAATCACTACGGGGCGCTCTTCATTGGAGAGCACTCGGCCGAGGTCTTCGGGGACTACGGCGTGGGCCCCAATCACGTGCTTCCAACAGCCGGCACGGCTCGATCCAGGGGAGGGCTCTCCGTCCTGGACTTCCTCAGGATAAGGACCTGGGTGCGCATGGACGAGTCGACGGCCTCCACGAAGATGACGGAAGATTCGGCATGGTTGGCCCGTCAGGAAGGACTGGAGGCACATGCGCGGGCCGCGGAGTGCCGTTAGAGCTGTGGCCCGCTAGGCCTGAGGGATAAGAAGAGAAGGCTCTCCACTTTGGCGCGGTCAGAGCTGAACAGCTCAGAGACGTCGTAGCTGTTTGGGTGGCTTCTTCCGCCACTGCCTCAACGCCGATCAGGAAGAATCTGAGCCTTCTCCCAGACCGTTCTCGTAGGTGCCGCGTCCTCTGAGGACACCACTTGGATAGAAGTATTCATAACGACCCTCTCGTTGGCCGTCCCGATAGGTGCCTGTTTCGTATAGACCCACGCCCTCTTCGACTCTTTCAGGATCGAAGTCCTCAAAGTCACCGTGGAATCTTCCATCTCTGAGATTGACCCTCAGTACGATCTGCGTTGAGTCGTCCTCAGACATCCGGTAGGCTAGGCCGCTGTACGGCTCCAGCGTCTCCGGGTCTAGGTACTGGGGTCCCTGCATAGGCAGGTCATCCAGATTCCTTGGAATCGGGTCAGCACACCCGACCGCTATCAGAGCGAGCGCGAACAGCAGGGTTTTCTTCATCAGCTAGTTGCCGCCTCGCGGATGCTCGGCCATCCACTCGCGGGACATCCGTTGGGCCTCGGCTATTTGTTCGCGAGTCAAAACAAAGTTCTCTAGGAGGGCTTTGGATCGAGGCGCAATATCAATGCCGTTGGCCGCCGCTAGATTGTACCACATATAGGCGAGCACATCGTCCTGCGGGACGCCCTCGCCGTCTTGGTACATAGACCCGAGTCGGTACTGGGACTGTGGACCCCATTGCTCGGCGGCCAACCTATACCACCGTACCGCTTCGGCATCGTCCTCCGGCACGTCTTCGCCTTTTCGGTACATCTCCCCGAGGATAAACTGGTGGTATGCGGACCCTTGCTCGGCACAGGTAACGAGATCCTCAAGCGGGGACCCAAAGGTTGTCTCTATGCCCTCGCAGTAGACCAATGAAGTAACCTGCTCCGAACCTTCGGCGGGAGTCTCCGCTTTCTCTGCGTCAGCACACCCAGCCGCTATCAGGACGAGGGCGAATAGCAGGGTTCTCTTCATGCCTTCATTCTGCCCCGCCCCACTCAGGCCCGCAACTCAGGACGCGCAGAACAGTGCTGGATAGCTGGGTGCCACGGACTAGGGGCTAGTTGCCGCCGGGGGGATGCGCCTCGCCCAGAACTGCAGTATCAGTGGCGCAGCGACCAGCCCAACCCCGGCCATCACCCAGGCCGTCAAAGAAATTACTGGAATCTCGGGATACCGCACCCCGATGCCTACCACAGCCCATGCCGCCAC
>Ga0114999_10000028_pt1 | contig 187846 bp, 168 predicted proteins | sample ArcticOcean_MG_C_3_FD_89820 | JGI IMG/M metagenome (GOLD analysis project Ga0114999, IMG submission 89820) | Marine microbial communities from western Arctic Ocean - ArcticOcean_MG_CB8_126 | ecosystem: Environmental > Aquatic > Marine > Oceanic | place: Arctic Ocean: Canada Basin | collected...
AGTGCCGTGATGATCTGCTCCGGCGTGTGTCGTCTCCTGCTCATTGCTGACCTCCTCGCTGAATCTCCGACCAGCTCAGATCCTAACATCCGCTCTGGTCTCCTTTCAGGGGGTCACGCCAATTGCGCGTAGAGCAGGAGCGGAGTAGGTTTAGGGCTCGTGTTGAGAACGAGTCTCAATCGCATATGATCTCCCGTCAGAACTGCATGTCCCCATCTTTCTCGATTGTCATAGCGCTCCAGGGTGTCGCCCTGGCGGCTGGACATGGCCCAACGTCGGCTCGGGTCGTTCGAGATACGTGGGCCATGGGAACCCGACTCTCGATTGTTTCCGAGGCGCCGAATCATGGCGAAGGTGGGGCTGCGACCGAGATCATGTTGCGGGAGATCGAGCGGCTGGAGCGCATGCTCAGCACGTGGGATCAATCGAGCGAGCTGAGCAAGGTGAACACGGCGCCACCGGGGTCCCCGGTCGCGGTTTCTCCGGAATTAGGCGGGCTGCTCGCGGAGGCCGAATCCTGGGCGAAACGCACCGGTCGCGCCTTCGACCCGTCGGTGGGCGCGCTCGTGGACGCCTGGGACCTACGGGGTGAGGGCCGCGTGCCGGACGGCGCGGAGTTGGCTCTGGCTCTCACCGCCACAGGTCCGAAGGCATTCGGCTTCGTCGATAGCGGGGTGATCCGGCGTTCGGCGAAGGGCTGGCTCGACGCGGGAGCATTCGGCAAGGGCGCGGCTCTCCGATCAGCTGCCTTGGCCGGCCGGGGGACAGGGTCGCGCCGACTGCTCCTGAATCTCGGTGGTCAACTTTGGGCCGAGGCCCCTCCCGACGCACCTTGGTCGATCGATGTTGCCCATCCGGCGCGCCGCTTCGAGGCCGTGGCTCGCCTCGACGTGTATGGAGTCTCCGTGGCGACGAGTGGTGGTTCGGAGCGTCCCGGACACCTCCTCGACCCGAGGAGTGGTCTCCGGGCTCCGTTTTGGGGGAGCGTCACGGTCGCCAGCGCCGACGCCATGGAGGCGGATGTGTTGGCCACGGCGCTCTACGTCATGGGTCCGGTCGATGGCCTGGAGTGGGCTCGGGCCCAGCCCGATCTGGCGGCCCTTTTTCTGGAGCTGACGGACGGACCGATCGCTGCGAGTTGGACCGCCGCCATGGGGAAGTGGCTGGTCGAGCCGCCCCAGGGGTCGGTATCTGTCCCGCCCTTTTCGAACCCTCACTAAGTAGCGGAAGTCGATTGACGAAGCTCATGGCCGTTCTCGGCGTCTGCTACGCGCTCATTGCCGTCACGGATGCAACCCCTCTTGTCGCACAGGACCGTGATTCCCTTCGCATCACCGAGATGGAGCGCCGGATGGAAGCGGTTGCCCGCGAGATCGAACGACTGCGCTTGGGTCGCGACGTGGTCGAGGCGGACTCGACAGTTCAGGGTTTGGGCCCCGCCGCATCCAGGGTCTACCTAGTGGACCGGGGCGTATCGTTGGGTGGCTACGGTGAGATCCTGTACGAGAACTTCGCCTCCGAAGCGCAGAACGGAACCGTGGTGGGTGCTGGGGACACTTTTGACGCGCTTCGCGCCATCCTCTACGTGGGCTACAAGTTCAACGAGCGCCTACTCTTCAACTCCGAGATCGAGGTGGAACACGCCGATGAGATCGGGCTCGAGTTCGCGTATCTCGATTACCAGGTGAGCGACGACGTGGGTTTGAGGGCAGGGCTTCTCCTCGCTCCACTCGGCCTTATCAACGAACTCCACGAGCCTCCAGTCTTCCTCGGCACGGAGCGCCCCGTGACGGAAAGCCGCATCATCCCGACGACTTGGCGCGAGAACGGCGTCGGAGTATTCGGCCGCACTGGCGCGATTTCGTGGCGTGCCTACCTCATGGGCTCATTCGACGGCGCAGGGTTCGGGTCATCCGGACTGCGGGGAGGCCGCCAGAAGGGCTCACGTGCGCTCGCGGAAGACCTCGGGGTCGCGGCTCGAGTGGACTACACAGCGACCCCCGGTCTGATCCTTGGGGGCTCGGCCTTTCGCGGCGAGACTGGGCAGGGTCGTCAGGTCGCAGGTGCTGACGTCGGCGGTCGGGTGCTCGTATGGGACCTGCACGCGGACTACGGGGCCCGCGGGTGGGACCTTCGAGGCCTCGTTGCTGGCGCTAGTGTCGAGGACGTGTCGGCACTCAACCAGTTGGGCGGGCTTACGGGTGCCGACGGGATCGGGTCGCGTCTGCTCGGATGGTACGTTCAAGCCGGTTATGACCTACTACGGAGCACCTCCTCGACCCATGAGTTGATACCGTACCTGCGTTACGAGCAGGTTGACACACAGCGTCGGGTGGCTACCGGCTTTACGGCGGATCCGACGAACGACCTCACGGTGACGTCCTTGGGGGTCGCATGGAAGCCTGTGGTGCAGGTCGTGATGAAGCTCGGATACCAACTCCACTCCAATGCGGCCGACACTGGAGTGAATCAGCTCAACGTCCAGCTCGGGTGGCTATTCTGAGGCCGGCGCGCGCCATTGCCGCCGCTGCGGTCGTCGCGGCAAGCCTTGCTCCGGCCGTGGCGAGCGCACAAACGCTCACGCAGGACGAAGCCCTGGAACTCGCTTTTCCGAGCGCGGACTTCGAGCGTCGGACAGCCTACCTCGACGAAGAGATGCTGAGCAGCGCCGCCCGGCGTGCGGCGCCCGATGTGCCGATCGAGACCGGCGTCGTGACCTACTACGTCGCGAGGAGTGGAGGGCAATCGCTCGGTGTGGCCTACTTCGACGTTCATCGGGTGCGGACCCTACCCGAAGTACTGATGGTCGTCGTGGGCCTTGACGATCGAATTTTGCGTGTGGAGAGCGTGAGCTTCCACGAACCGCCCGAATACCGTGCCCCGGTCGGGTGGCTGCGTCAGTTCTCCGACGGAGGCCTCGACGAGGATCTCTCCCTCAAGGGCAGAATCGCCAATATCACCGGGGCTACGCTCACGGCTGGCGCCGCCTCGCGTGCAGTGCGGCGCTCGCTCGCGCTCCATTCGGTGATCGATCCGCTCGGGGAGGGTCGTGAGTGAGACCCTTCCAGAAGTGGCTATTGTGGACGAGTTCGCTGGTGGCCGGCGCGAGCGGCGTCGTGTATTGGTGGATGGACCACATGATGGAGCCCGTGGCCGAGTGGGCCGTGATCAATCATCCCTTGCAGCCCTTGGTCCTCAAGGCGCACATCCTTTCGGCGCCCGTGCTGGTTTTCGCGGTCGGGTTGATCGCGGCCGACCATATATGGAGACACTTTCGGAACGCCGTACGCCCGGGCCGTCGGTCCGGCGTCTCGACAATGTGGGTCATCGCACCGATGGTCCTGACGGGTTACCTGATCCAGGCGGTGACCCACCTGGGCTGGCTCACCTTCCTCGCCTGGACGCACCTCGCTTCCGGGGCCTTCTATCTTCTCGCGCTCCTTTTGCACAAAGTAGCGTTGCGGCGGTGGCGCGAGGCCGGAAATACGCAGATCGCGCTGGACAAACCGCCGGCGCATCTATCGAGAGAGACGGTCGCCTCTCGCGGCTAGGCGAGTTCTCGCAGAGGTGCTCGCACGGTCGAGGTGGCCGTGGGGTGCATCGAGCTTCGCGCTACGAATTCGCGTGCTTCACCGCGGATCTCCATATTATATGAATTGGAGCGGCCGTCCGTTGCGAACACATCGCGGCGTCTGGTCTTCCTTGTTCGCAAGCTGCTCTGTAAGCCACCCCGGAGAGGTAGAGTTCCATGATCGGACGAACGATGTCAGGTCGAATTGCGGCGCTCTGCGTCGGACTGTTCCTCATCACGTCGGGCTTGTCGGCTCAGGATCATGATATGCCTGGCCAGGTCTCTCATTGGGCCCTTGATGGGGGCCTCATGATGGGGGAGGGAATGAGCAGCCAGATGCTGCAAAGAGTGGGGCAGGGCCTAGGGCTAGTCGTCACAGGCGGAGCAGGGCCGGCGATGCTCCTCAGTATGCAAGAGGCGCTGAGTCTCACCGATGACCAAAAGACTCAACTAGAGTTGATTCAAACCGAGTACTCGAAAGCTGCTGAGCTTCATATGCCGGGTATGATGGCGGCCCATGATGATCTCCGTGCGGCGCTCGAAGGTGATTCGCCCGATATCGGCGTCTACGAGCGGGCGCTTCAGGATGGGGCGGATCGAATGGTGCAGGCGCACGTGGCGATGGCACGCGCCGCCGTGGAGGCTGGAAACGTCCTGAGCGACGAACAACGGGCGCAGCTGGCGAGCGGAATGCCGATGATTTTTGGAATGATGACGGGGCAGCACGGGAAGTCGGACTCGGGTTCGAGCGGGCGACACAACGAGTAGCGCCCTGCCATCGGGGAGTACAAAACACCCGGCCGGATACCCCCATGAGAAAACTCCGGACGTCGGTGAGGATCGCGCCGGTTCATCCGGCCCGAGCGGTTGGTTGATCCCTCCCACGACACGTGCATCCTAATCGCCATTTTTTAAGACAACGAGGACGATAGGGCGCTTGGTACGGTCCCCGCGTTTTGGTATGCTAAGAGCCCTGGTCCCGGCTCTCCGAAGCCGTGGGCCGGAAGCAAAGAGTGGGGGAGGGGTATGACCCCGACCCAGTTTGGGCGGGACGAAAACCACGCCGCGGGCAAGTGGACGATAGGAACCCAATGACGCACCGATATAGCGGGCTGGACCTCAGGGCGACGACCATCGTGGCAGTTCGGCGTGACGGCCAAGTCGCCCTCGCGGGCGATGGTCAAGTGACGATGGGCGACACCGTTATCAAGAGCACGGCGCAGAAGGTGCGGACTCTCCGTGACGGAAGTGTTCTGGTCGGATTCGCGGGGGCGGTCGCGGACGCGTTCACACTGTTCGAGAAGCTGGAGGAGAAACTCGAGCGGTTTCCGAAAAATCTTACCAAGGCCGTGGTCGAGCTCGCCAAGGATTGGCGGATGGACCGTTACCTGAGGAAGCTCAACGCTGTGCTTCTGGTGGCCGATAGAGAACATCTCTTTCTGGTGAGCGGAGAGGGCGAGGTGATCGAACCGGACGACGATGTTCTCGCGATCGGGTCGGGGGGCTCCTACGCGATGGCCGCGGCCCGCGCGCTTCTGGCGCATTCGGAGCTGTCGGCGAAAGAAACGGTGCGCCGGTCTCTCGAGATCGCGGGCGAAATCTGTATCTATACGAACCAAGAGATCACGATTCTGGAGTTGGAGTAGAGTGGACGATCCAAGCAAGCCAAGCGCGTCCCAGCCGACCGACGAAGTCGAGGTGGGGGACGGGAACAGCCACGAAGTCGAAACCGGCGTGGCGCCGAAGTTGAGCTCGGATGGGCCCGATGGGGCCGTCGGGTCTGACGGGTCCGACGAATCCGATGACGACTGGTTGGATCAGCTCACTCCCCGCCAGATCGTTGCCGAGTTGGACAAGTACATCGTCGGTCAAGACGACGCCAAGAAGTCCGTTGCCATCGCGCTCCGAAACCGCTGGCGGCGCCAGCGCGTGGGAGACGATCTTCGCGATGAGATCCTCCCCAATAACCTCATCCTGATCGGTCCCACCGGAGTCGGGAAGACCGAGATCGCACGTCGACTTGCCCGCCTGGCGGGCGCCCCCTTCGTGAAAGTGGAGGCGTCGAAATACACCGAGGTCGGGTACGTGGGACGGGACGTGGAATCGATGATCCGCGACTTGGTGGACGTGGCGGTCAACATGGTCCGAGCCGAACGTGAGGACGACGTCGAGGACCTGGCGGAGGAGAGGACCGTGGAGAGAATTCTCGACCTCCTCCTTCCAACGCCCAGTCCAACAGTGGCCCGTGCCGCGCCGACGGAGACCGGCAAAGCACGGCCCCATGTGTTCGTAGTGGGCCCCGGGGGCGCAGGGGCGACGGAAGTGGCCGGAGAGGGGGACGAGGCCATCGAGGCACGCCGCGGGCGAACGAGGGACAAACTTCGTGCGCTTCTCGAGGATGGAAAACTGGAGGAACGTGAAGTCGAAATCGAAGTGTCCCAGCCGGCGTCCATTGAGGGTATGGTGTTGCCCATGGGAGGGGGCATGGAAGGGATGGATCACAACTTCACGGAAATGCTCCAGGATATGCTTCCGAAGAAGAAGAAGCGGCGCACCGTTTCCGTCTCGGAGGCACGGAGGATCCTGATCCAGGACGAGATGGATCGCCTGATCGACATGGACGAGGTGGTCAACGAGGCCCTCATTCGGGCAGAGGATATGGGGATCGTCTTTCTGGACGAGATCGACAAGATCGCGGGGGAGCGGAGTGGGGGTGGTCCCGATGTCAGCCGCGAGGGAGTGCAGCGAGACATCCTGCCCATCGTCGAGGGCTCGACGGTGCAGACCAAATACGGACTCGTGCGTACGGACCACGTACTCTTCATCGCGGCGGGGGCGTTTCATGTCGCGAAGCCGAGCGACCTGATCCCCGAGCTTCAGGGGCGCTTCCCCATCCGGGTGGAGTTAAAAAGCCTCGGCGAAGAGGACTTCGTCCGCATCCTTCAGGAGCCGAAGAACGCCCTGGTGCATCAGTACCGCGCCTTGGTGGAGACGGAGGGCGCGACTCTCGATTTCACCAAGGAGGGAATTGAAGAAGTGGCGAGACTCGCCGCCGTGTTGAACGACCAGATGGAAAACATCGGGGCTCGCAGGCTACAGACCGTGCTCACTACCCTGCTCGAGTCGCTCCTTTACGGACTTCCCGAGGACGGCATTCGGGAAATCGTCATCGATCGTGACTACGTTCGGGACAATCTGTCGGCGATTGTGGACGACGTGGACCTGAGACGCTACATCCTCTGATCGTTGGGGGTGGGGCTCGCCCACGTCCCGTGGATCTCTTCAGCCTTCCCGCTCGGCGCTCTGCCAGAATGGCGCAATCCCCCTATCGAGAGAACCGGTGGCGTGGTAGTTTTTCACTCCATCCCCTTCCCAGACCTACGAAAAGAGCATGAACGACACGCTCAAGAAGACTCCTCTTCATGATGTGCATCTCGCTCTTGGGGCCAAATTAGTCCCGTTCGCGGGGTACGAAATGCCGGTGCAGTATCCGTCCGGTATCACGGCGGAGCATCTAGCCGTTCGGGAGGCGGCCGGCCTCTTCGACGTCTCGCATATGGGCGAATTCGTAGTCCGTGGACCCCAAGCGCTCGACCTAGTGCAACGCGTGAGCGTGAACGACGCCGCGAAACTGGCGGTAGGCCAATGCCAGTACGCCGCGATGTGCGCTGAGGATGGGGGCGTCCGCGACGACGTCGTCGTCTATCGCATGGCGGACCATTACATGTTGGTGGTGAACGCCGCTCGGCGGGCTCAGGACTGGGCGTGGATCGCGCAACAAGCGGAGGGACTCGCGGTGAGCCTGGAGGACCGGAGCGACCGGCTCGGCCTCTTGGCTCTCCAGGGGCCCCGCGCTCAGGAAATTCTCGATCCGCTCTCCGACGCGAATTTGGATGACCTCAAGTACTACCACTTCGAGGACGGGGAGGTCGCGGGGTGCGCGGCGACCATCAGCCGAACCGGGTATACGGGGGAGGACGGATTCGAACTCTTCGTGTCTGAAAAGGATACGGTGGCGGTCTGGAGAGGTTTGATGGAGCGGGGTGAGGGACTCGGGCTCGCCCCGTGCGGACTCGGAGCGCGAGACTCCCTACGGCTCGAGGTGGGCTTTGCTCTATACGGTAACGACCTCGACGAAACGCATACCCCGTTGGAGGGCCGACTGGGGTGGTTGGTGAAGCTGGACAAAGGGGAGTTTGCGGGTCGTGACGTGTTGATTCGTCAAAAGGAACAAGGGGTGGCCCGTCGATTAGTCGGGATTCGGCTGTCTGAACGCGGGTTCCCACGGCCCGGATACGCCATCGTCCACGAAGGGAACGAGGTCGGATCTGTCACGAGCGGAACCGTCAGCCCGAGTCTGGGCTACGGCATCGCGCTGGGCTACGTGCCTTCTGAGTTGGCCGATCCGGACACCGAAATCGGCGTTCGGATCCGCGACCGTGTGATTCCGGCGGTGGTAACCCGTCTGCCGTTTTACGCGGATGGGTCGGTTCGGCGGTGACTCCCGCTCGTTCCGAGGCCGAGTCGGATCGTCTCGAGAAGAGAGCCCGTATGCGGGTAGCGGTTTTGACGGTGAGCGACGGCTGTTTTGCCGGTGAGCGTGAGGACCGGAGTGGCGATCTGATCGCACGGTGGTGCGCCGCTCAGGAGTACGAATTGAGCCACCGAAGCCTCGTACCGGATGAGGCGGAGCGGATTGCTTCCCAGCTGGTGCAATGGGCTGATTCCGGGGATATCGACGTGGTACTGACCACGGGGGGTACGGGGTTTTCGCCGCGCGACGTGACGCCCGAGGCCACGAAAATGGTGCTTGAAAAAGACGCGCCGGGTTTGGCCGACGCCATCCGAAGACAGGGTTTGCCCCAGACTCCCACCGCGGTGTTGTCGAGAGGCCTCGCCGGATCGCGGGGCCGTACTTTCATTGCCAACTTTCCGGGGAGCCCGGGTGGTGTCCGGGATGGTCTTCTGGCCCTAGAAGGGCTGCTCCCCCACGTCGTGGCGTTGCTACGTGACGAGGCCACGGGGCACCCGATCTCCCCGATACCTACGGATCCCGTATGAGCGGGGGCGACGACGGCAGGGTGCTCATCTCGACCCATCGTTTGGAGCAGGCGGGAAAACTCCGGGCGGCGTTCCAGAGTGCCGGATACGAAGTCGAGCTGGTTACGCCCGAGGAGGACATCAGCGGCGGACGCCCTATCGAGCTTTTGGTAGTGACGGGGTCTCCCGCTTCGCCGGCCGCTCGGACTTTGATCCGTCGAGCGCGGGCCGCATCGAACGCTCCCGCCTTCGCGATCGCAGACAATGCCGAAGCGATCCCGATGTTGGCCGCCCACTATCAGGAAGTATTCTCTAGTGACGTTCGTGCGGACGATCTGGTTTTTGTGGCCCGGTCGATCATCGAGCGCCGCCGGCTGCAGGCGCTCGCGGGTATCGTTGGTGAAACCGATGCGATGAAGGAAGTTTTGGAACGCGTCGTTCAGTTTGCGCCCGTTGCTTCTACGGTGTTGGTCACGGGCGAGTCCGGCACGGGGAAGGAGTTGGTCGCCCGAGGCATCCACCACCTCTCATCGAGGCGGCATCGTCCCTTTATTGCCGTCAACGTTGCGGCCCTCGCCGAAACCCTCTTGGAAAGCGAACTCTTCGGGCACGAAAAGGGAGCGTTTACGGGCGCGATCGACTCTCGGCGAGGTCTTTTTGAGTTGGCGGACAAGGGGACCATCTTCCTCGATGAGATCGGGGAGATGCCGATCGCTACTCAGACCAAGCTCCTTCGGGTCCTCGAGCAGCGTGAGTTTCGTCGGGTGGGCGGCGAGAACGTGATCCGCGTCGATATCCGCGTGGTTACCGCTACCAACCAGGATCTGAAGCAACTCGTGGCTCTGGGCCGCTTCAGGAAGGACCTTTTCTATCGGCTCAACGTGTTGCACATCGAACTGCCGCCGCTCCGCCGAAGGCGGGACGACATCCCCCTATTGGTGGATGCGTTCATCGAAGACGCCAGCAGGCGTCACGACCGTAAGTTCGAAGGAATCGCGCCGGAGGCCGTGGAGATCCTCAAGGACTACCATTGGCCCGGGAATATCCGGGAGCTACAGAACTTGGTCGAGAGCATGGTGGTTCTCGCACCAGGGCGTCGGGTTGAGCCTGGGGATATCCCTCTTGATGTCCGGGGAAAGAAACCGAGTCCGGCTGCTCTCGTTCCGGTCGTAGAGGGAGCTTCCCGGGCCCTGGGGGATCCGACGGCTCAAGGGATCAGGCCCGAACTCGAGTTCATCTTCCGGACGCTCGTCGATCTGCGGATGGATGTGGACGACCTCCGGAAGGAGTTCGAGACGTACCGGCCCCAACAGCAGGGCTCCCCCGCTTCTCGCGACCCGTATCTGATCAACGAGGGCAGGGTCGAGATCGGAGTTCGGCCGGTTAGTAGCGGCTCCGACGTATCGTGGGACGTGGAGGAGCCGATTGAGATCTCACCCACAGGAATTCTTGACGAGGAGCAGGCGAACAACCCGGTGGTTTATCGGTCGGGGATGACCATGGAGGACCTGGAACGGGCAGCGATCGCGGCGGTGCTGCTCGACGTCCGTGGGAATCGGCGCAAGGCCGCTCAGCTGCTATCGATCGGCGAGCGCACGCTCTATCGAAAGATCAAAAAATTCGGCCTGGACGCTGAAGAATCTGATTGATCGAGGGCTCAGCCCGGCCCCCTGACGCTTTTGGAATCCGATCCGTCCCCTTCAGGATCCGATTCGTCCCCTCACGCGAGCCCGCTCAAACTCCAGCCGATTGAGGACGCGTTCCCATGACGTATCCGTCGCCCCCTCATACTCCACCGTGAGTGCGATCTCCAGGTGAACGCCCGGATCGAAGGCGTAAACCGCAATTTGGGTCTCCTCTTGCCGAAGCCGTTGTCCTCCCCAGCCCGGGGTGATCGCCCGGATAGCCGTGGGACGGTATCGAAGGCCCCCGTTCACGATATGCAGATTCTCGGGCTCGTAGGTGGTCGTCGGGGCTCGACTGAACATCGACACGAGGAAAAGAGTCTCCCCATCTTCACCCTCGGACGACGAAGCCGCCCCGGTCGACGCCGAGAGGCTGGCAAGTCTTTGATACGTGTCAGGGGCTGCTAGTCGAATGACGGACTCCGCCAAGGGAGTGATCTGGATCTGCAGGTTGCCGCTCGTTAGCTCGAGTGTGAACTCGGACTGGGCGAGGGTGCCGTATCCTGCGGGCACGAGCAACGGTTCCCCGCTCGCGCCGGCGCGGGAAGCCGTCCGGCCAATTTCGGGGCCTGCTTGGACACCGCTGCAGGCGCTCAAAAGCACAAGCAGAGCACCTATAGAAGCGCGTGTACGCAACCACACACTCATGATCCTATCTCCGGGACTTCGATCAGATCGTCGAGGGTCGCCAGCAACTCGTCGCGTCCCTCGCCCGTCTTGGATGAAAAACTGAGCACCTGATCCTCATCGATCTCCAGACGTTCGACGGCGGTAGCCACAGCTCTTTCGCGCGCCAAACGTTTGAGTTTATCCATCTTCGTAAGCACCACTAAAGTCGGCAGGCCCCTCGCCGCCAGGAACTCCATCATTTCGAGGTCGGTGGCCGTGGGGTTGTGTCGAGAGTCCACTAGATGTACGACACCCCGCAGCTTCGGTTCCCTCGCCAGATAATTCTCGACCAATTCTTTCCAGGACTTCCTTACTCGGGACGACACCCGGGCGAAGCCGAAGCCCGGAAGATCCACCAAAAAAAACTGATCGTTCACCAAATAGAAGTTGAGTGATTGCGTCTTTCCGGGAGTCGCCGACACGCGCGCGAGCTTCTTCCGAGTGCGTTTGAGAAGAACGTTGATGAGCGACGACTTGCCCACGTTGGAACGGCCGGAAAACGCCACCTGAGGTAGATCCCCGGGAACCGAGGCGCTGGCGTCGAACACGCTCCCGGCGAACTCGACGGTTCGGACGTTCACGTTACGTGCCCGTTATTGTGAAAGGTGAGTTCCGGCAGAACTCCCACTGTCGAGGAAGCTTCGCCGGCCCTCCGGCATCGACGTGAGCGCTTCGCTCAGAACCTCGTCCATCGTGCGAACTGGCACGAACACCAATCCGTCCGTCACCTCCTTGGGCATGAGCTCCAACTCCGCCGCGTTGGCGGCCGGTAACAAAACCTTGCTCAACCCCTCTCGGAGCGCGGCTACCGCCTTCTCCTTGAGCCCTCCCACGGCCAGAACGCGACCACGAAGCGTGATCTCTCCGGTCATCGCTACGTCGGCCCTCGAAGGCGTCCCCGTGAGCGCCGAAATCAGCGCCGTCGCGATCGTGATTCCGGCCGAGGGACCATCCTTGGGGGTCGCTCCCTCTGGGATATGAATATGAATGTCCACGTCTTTGTGGAAGAGTGGGTCGAGGCCGAGCCGACTGGCGCGCGAACGGGCGTAGGTCACCGCCGCGAAGGCCGATTCCTTCATGACGTCTCCCAACGTCCCGGTGAGTTGCACCTGGCCGGAGCCCGGGACCACCGCGACTTCGACGTCCAGCACCTCCCCGCCCGCTTCGGTCCAAGCCAGCCCGTTTGCCATTCCGGAGCGGTCCCCCTCTTCGCTGTTCCGGTCCAGATATAATGGCGGGCCAAGAAGAGCCTTCAGCTGGTCCTCGCCGATGCCCACGCGTTTGGGCGGGCGATCGTCGTCGGGTCTCGCGGTGTCGGCGGCGGCCACAGACATGCTGTCGGCCGTGCGTCGGGCGACCTTGCGGGCGACACGAGAAATGCGGCGGTCCAGCTCTCGAACACCAGCCTCTCGCGTGTAGCGGCGGATGATCGCTTTGGCGGCGTCCTTGGTCAGGTCCATATGGGTGGGTAGGCCATGGCGCATCGCCTGGTGTGGCCATAGAAATCGTAGGGCAATCGCGAGCTTTTCCGTGTCCAGGTATCCCGGAAGACGGATGATTTCCATGCGGTCGCGGAGTGGCCCTGGGATCCCGGCGAGCGTGTTGCCTGTGGCCACGAACAGAACATCGGAAAGGTCGTATTCCAATTCGAGATAGTGGTCGGTGAATGTCTTGTTCTGCTCGGGGTCCAATACCTCGAGCAGGGCAGCTCCTGGATCACCGTGGAAGTCATTGGCCAACTTGTCGATTTCATCGAGAAGGAACACGGGGTTGGTCGTCCCGCTGCGCCGCATGCCTTGAAGCACCCTGCCGGGCATCGCGCCGACGTATGTGCGGCGGTGACCCCTGATTTCGGCTTCGTCCCGAACACCCCCCAAGCTGACGCGCACGAACTCTCGGCCCAGCGCCGCTGCGATGCTGCGACCCAGAGACGTCTTGCCGACGCCAGGAGGGCCCACGAGGCACAGGATAGGTCCTTTGAGCTCACCGACCAGCGACAGCACAGCGATGTGGTCGAGGACGCGATCCTTCACTTCGGCGAGACCATAGTGGGCCTCATCGAGGATCACGGACGCGTGCTCTACCTCGAGATTGTCCTCTCGGCGTTCCGTCCATGGAAGCCCCAGAATCCAGTCGAGATAGGTGCGGATAACCGCCGCCTCGGGGGCGGCCGGATTCAATTTTTCGAGACGATTGAGTTCCCGCTCCGCCCGCTCACGCGCATGCTTTGGAAGCGAGGCGGACACCACGGCCTCCGCGAGATCCGACCAATCATCCTTCGAGTCGGTGCCGAGTTCTTGGTGAATCGCTTTCAGCTGCTCCTGCAAGTAAAGCTGGCGACTATCCGAATCGAGCTGCATGCGGATCTGAGTATCCAGCTTCTCTTCGATGCGTAGGATTTCGAGCTCACGCACCAGGATGTCCCTCAACAGGCCGAAGTAGGGCACGATGTCGGCGGACTCGAGAAGCTCTTGTTTCTCACTTGGAAGTACCAATAAGTGTCCGGAAATGAGATGGGCCGATCGAAGCCGGTCGCTTTCGAGAGAAGTCGAGCTCAACACGTCGTCGGGGACTCGATCGCACAGGTGTACGTACTCGTGAAACAGTCGGAGGACTCCACGAGCGGTGGCCTCGTGCTCACCCTGTTGCTGCGTTCCAGCACGTTCCTCCGCGACGAATGTCTCGATGGTGGCCTCGAAGCCGTCTTGAAATGGCGAAAAGCGACGAACCCTGCAGCGCCCCACACCTTCCAGAACGACCCGCGCGTTCCCGTCCGGCAGTCGTGATACCTGCAGGACTTGTGCTACGACCCCAACGAGGTGCATGTCGTCGCTCGACGGTGCTTCAACCTGGACGTCTTTTTGTGCCAGAAGGAGGACGTATCCCTCCCCCTTTTCGGCCGCCTCAAGCGCGGCAAGGGACGGCGGCCGACCGATCAGCAGCGGCAGGACCATGTAGGGGAAAAAGACGAGGTCACGGAGCGCGACGACAGGAAGTTGGTCAGGGACGTCATAGGTCTGGTCGACCCGGATCAGTGTCGCCATTCGGCTCCTAGAATGGGTATTTGGTTCAGATCAGCCACTCCGCCGGACCTCTCGAAAGGGATGGACCGGGTGGGCGCATCCTACACTCGGAAACTACTGGGGGGAAGGGCTAGAGGCCTCTGCTTCAGGCCTCCTTTTTCTGTGTCTCCGGGTGGAGCACCAACAGCGGTGGCACGGCCTTATCGACGCAGTCGGCCGTCACTACGACCTCCCGCACGTCCGTTCGAGAGGGGATCTCGAACATCAAGTCGCGCATGAAACCCTCAATCACGGAGCGAAGGCCTCGCGCTCCTGTGCCGCGGTCCAGCGTCTGCTCGGCGATCCTTTGCAGCGCCTCCTTGTCGAACGTGAGGCCGATGCCTTCGAGCTCGAACATCTTACGGTACTGTTTGACCAGCGCGTTTTTCGGCTCCTCCAAGATTCTCACCAAGGATTCTTGGTCTAGCTCGGTCAAATGCACCGCGACGGGAAGACGCCCCACGAGTTCGGGGATGAGGCCGAAGCGCTGAAGATCCTCGGGCTCGACTTGCGGTAAGAGGTTGTCCCGTTCCTCCTCGGAAACCTCCTCACTGAACCCGATGCGCCGCCTGCCGAGACGGGTTTCGATGATCTGTTCCAAGCCGTCGAAAGCGCCCCCGCAGATGAACAGAATATTGCGGGTGTCGAGCTGAATGTACTCCTGCTGCGGGTGTTTGCGACCCCCCTGGGGTGGGACCGAAGCCACCGTGCCTTCCAGGATTTTGAGGAGCGCTTGTTGAACACCCTCTCCCGAGACGTCTCGCGTAATGGAGGGGTTCTCGGATTTGCGCGCGATCTTGTCCATTTCGTCGATGTAGACGATACCGCGTTCACACTCAGCCACATTGAAGTCGGCGGCTTGGAGCAGCCGCACCAAGATGTTCTCCACGTCTTCACCGACGTATCCCGCTTCGGTGAGGGTCGTGGCGTCCGCGATCGTGAACGGCACATGAAGAATCCGAGCCAGCGTCTGTGCAAGCAGTGTCTTGCCGACGCCGGTGGGCCCGATCAGGAGAATGTTGGCTTTATCGATCTCGACGCCGTCGAGGACCCCCTGATTGTTGACCCTCTTGTAGTGGTTGTAGACCGCCACGGCGAGCGCGCGCTTGGCACCCTCCTGCCCGATAACGTACTGATCCAGAACTTCTTTGATCTCCTCAGGCGTAGGACTCGGAACGACGGCCTCTGATGCTTCGCGATCTTCTTCCTCGGCGAGGATCTCATTACAAAGGGAGATGCACTCGTTACAGATATAGACAGAGGGGCCCGAAATGAACTTCTTGACGGTTTCCTTGGATTTTCCGCAGAAACTGCAACGCAAATGTTTGTCAGTAGACATATCGTGAGTCCTCTGGTCGTGCGTCCGCGATCACCCCTCATCCTCGGAGGGTTCTAGCTTGGCATGTGAGTCCCTCGGACTGGAGCCGTTCTCGACCGGACCCTCGAGGACCCGGTCGATGAGGCCGTATTCGACCGCTTCGACCGGACTCATGTAGCGGTCGCGGTCCACATCGTCTTGAACCTGCTCCAGAGACTGACCCGTGTGCTTAGCTAAAATCTCGTTGAGCCGCTTGCGTGTGTACAGGATCTCCTTGGCCGCGATCTCGATGTCGGAGGCTGTACCTTGCGAACCACCGGACGGCTGGTGGATCATGATGCGCGAGTTGGGGAGGGCGCCTCGCTTACCTTTCTCTCCGGCAGCGACCAAAACAGCGGCCATCGAGGCGGCGATGCCCACCGCAAACGTTGCGACAGGAGCTCTCATGTGCTGGATCGTGTCGTAGATGGCGAGACCGGCGTAAACCCCGCCCCCGGGCGAGTTCACGTACAGATAGACATCGCGTTCCGGATCTTCGGCGTCGAGGAACAAGAGCTGGGCCACGATGATGTTGGCCACATTGTCGTCGATACCCGTGCCGAGAAAAACGATGCGGTCCATGAGGAGCCGGCTGAAGATATCGTAACTCCGTTCACCTCGGCTGGTTCGCTCAATGACGTATGGGGGGTAGATGGCCATGGTCTGCAGGTTGCTCCTGTCAGGTCAGTTTTTCGGTGATTTCCGACTGTTCCTTGAGAAAATCGAACACTTTTCGCTCTGTGATCTCTCGTTCTAGCGCTTCGAGCCTCTCGCTCTTCTGAAGATTCGCGTAGATCTGTGCCGGTGTATCACCACTTTTCTCAGCGATGTCCTCGATCCGAACGTCGAGCTCTTCCTCGGTCGCCCGAAGATCCTGCATTTCGGACAGGCGGTCGATCGCCAAGATGCGCTTGACCGCGTGTTCAGCTTGTGGCGCGATTTTTTCTTTGGTCTCGATCAGCTGTTCAGGCGACACTCCCTCGGGATCGCCTAGCACCGATTCGACGTAGCGATCCACCATTGAAATAGGCACCGTAAACGGGTTGGCTTCCAAGATCGCGTCCAGAAGCTTTCCGCGTACGACGGCCTCGGCCTGGTCTGCCGCTTCCCTATCTAGATCGGCGCGAATTTTTTCGTTCAGGTCGTCCATGCTTTCGAATTCCCCAAGGCTCTTGGCGAATTCAGCGTCCAACTCCGGTAACTCGAGTTGTTGTCGAGAGACGACGCGCACGAGAAGTCGCTCCTCTTGGCCGCGGCGCTCCTCGTTGGGGGAGTCGTCCGGAAAGCGAACCAAGAACTCGCCGGACCCGTCGACCTCCAACGACCTGATCGCAGCCTCGATATCCGGGATCGCGTCTCCCTGGCCGATGACGAGTTGGTACGGCTGCACCTCGCCAACCTCGCCATCGTCGATCCGTTGGATCTCCACTGCCACGAGGTCGCCATCCATCGGGTGACCCTCGTCCACCGCAAGCCAGGTCCCTCTCTCCTCACGGAGTCTCTCAACGATTTGCTCGAGTTTGTCGTCCAAGCTTCCGATCGCTGCCCGTTCCACTTTGAACCCACCGAGCCGCGATAGCTCGATCTCGGGGCGTATGTCGAAAGAAATCGAAAACGTGAGGTCCCGGTCCGGTTCGTACTGCACGTCTCCTACTTCACCCTCGGAAATTGGACTGAGTGCCTCCTGAGTAAGCGCCTCCCGGTACGCCGCCCCGATGAGTTTGTCGAGGGCCTCCCGGCTCAGCGAGTCTCCGAAACGTTTTTCCACGACCGACGACGGAACGCGTCCCTTTCGAAAACCCGGGAGTTTCAGGCGACCGGCCAATTCGCCGGTTAGCCGGCGTCGTTCCGAACTGACCACGCCGGAAGGAACCGTAACGTTCATCGTGCGGCGCCATCGTTCGCCCTCTTCGACGGAAATTTGAAGCTGCGCTCCTTCGATCGCCATCTACACTCGATCTCCTTCTACAGTCTTCTTGCTACAGTATTCTTGCGCTCCGGAATCTATCCGTCGGCATGAATGCGAAAGGGGGGACTCGAACCCCCACGGCTTAAGCCACAGGATCCTAAATCCTGCGCGTCTACCAATTCCGCCACTTTCGCTGAGATGGGGCTTGGAATCAGGTAGGACACCTATGGATACCAAGATAACCGGGCCCCAAATCGCCATCAACGGGACGCACCGCTGGGTGACCGGCCTCGCATCCGCTCCGCGAGGCCAAGAAACACCAAGGGCGCGCCGCCTTTAGGCGACGCGCCCTTGAGTTCCCCGCAGATTTTTTCGTCGTTACCGCGAAGATCGCACGTGTATGATCTGCCGAAAGTCGGCACGCGTCGCGACCTGGAGGGTCACGATATCCCCTGGATTCACGGTCGCCATGATCCTACGCACGTCGTCCATATCGTTGATTGCTTCTCGGTTCATCTCGATGATCTTCAAGCCGGGAACGAGGCCGCGCCTTGCCGAGGGGCCGTTTATCTGAACGTCCGTGATCAACACGCCGTCCACCTCCTCGAAGCCGTGTTCTCGGGCGCTCGTCCGATCCATGTTTTCGATTCTGAGCCCGAGTTGTTCATCCATCTCTACTTCTTCGCGCACGGGCGCCGCGGCCACGACCGGGGCCGGCCCTCGCAGCGCGGCTTCGCCGAGTTTGACCTCTACGGTCAAGGGTCTGCCCTCACGGTACACTCCGACGCTGACCCGATCGCCTGGGCGCTTCATCGCGATCGCCTGTTGTAGCTCGCCTTCGCGTCCGACCGGCTCACCGTCGAGTTCCACGATCACGTCGTACACCCGAAGGCCTTGTGCTTCGGCCGGTCCTCCTTCGGTGATCGTGGTCAACTCGACCCCAGAGACGGAGGGAAGACCGTAGCTCTCTGCGGAGATGGGGTCGATCCCCTTCATGGCGATGCCCAGCCACGCTCTGCGGACACGTCCATATTCAACCAAGTCCTCCATCACCCGGCCCGCCAGATCGATGGGAATCGCGAACCCATATCCTTGGTAGTACCCGGTCTGGCTCGCGATCGCGGAATTGATCCCGACCACCTGCCCCCGGAGGTTCACCATGGGTCCGCCGGAATTACCCGGGTTGATGACCGCGTCGGTCTGGATAAAATCCTCGATGGCGAAACCGCTGTTCCTCGCCGTCGCCTCGTCTTCCTGGAGCCCACGCCGAAGCAAGTCGAGCGGGCGTCCGAGCGCGCTGACGATCCCCACCGTTACCGTGTAATCCAAGGGGCGGCTCCCACCGGAAAAACCCGGATTGCCGATGGCAACGATCCACTCGCCCACGCGGAGTTCAGAGGAGTTCCCGAAGTTGAGCTTGGTCAGTCCGGGCGCGTCGATCTTGATCACCGCAACGTCCGTGAACGGATCCCGTCCTACGATTTCCGCAGGAACCGACCGCCGATCCTGAAGGAAAACAGTCAGAGCGTCGGCGTCGTCTACGACGTGGTTGTTCGTCAGGATATATCCGTCGTCCGAGATGATGAAGCCGCTGCCTCCAGAAATCTGGTCTGGCCGCTCCTCGGGATTCTGGTCTGGGCCGAGCACTCGTAGGCGCTGCCGATTGGCGGCGGGAGCTCGCCGTCGGTTTTCGATCCGCACGACAGCCGGAGTGACGACTTCCGCGACGTTCACGAATGCATCGCTCAGGTCGAGCGCCGGCTGTACAGCCTGGGTCGGGATCTGGGGCTCGGTTCCGATCGCGGGCATTGCGTGAGACACACCACTCCACCCGAGGCCGGATGCAATCCCGAGACCCATGAGAGAGGCGGCCAGAGTGTAGAAAGCGACCTTCACCCTGGCACGAAATGGATCGTACATCGACATTTTTCTCTCACTCGGTTGGAACGAAACACGTGTGCGAACCACAGGCGCGACTACTACCCGATCACGGGCCGGGCGGTCCCCACTATTCTACAGGCCTCTTGGATCAACCCCAACCCCTACGCGGTTGCCCGACTCCGACGACTCCAAACTACACCCGGCTACTCGACGATCTCGTAGTCGGCTTCCACGACCTCTTCCTCGTCTGCGCCGTCCGCAGCCGCCGGGCTTGTATCATCCCCTTCAGCTCCGTCCCCTTCAGCCCCGTCCTCAGCGTTCGCCTCGGCCTGTGCAGCCTGGGCCTGATACATTTCCTGGCCAGCCGCGCTGAACGCTTGCATGAGTTCATCACGAGCCGAATTGAAGGTCGCCGTCTCTTCCCCCTTGAGGGCTTCCTTGGCGCTTTTGACCGCTTGTTCCAACGTGTCCTTCGCGCTCTCAGAGACCTTGTCGCCCCACTCGGCCGAGTCCTTTTCGACCTGATAGACGAGTGAGTCGAGCTGGTTGCGCGCCTCGACATTCTCCCGGCGCTCCTCGTCCTCGCCGGCGTGGGCTTCTGCGTCCTTGACCATCTTTTCGATCTCGCTGTCGCTCAAACCGCTCGACGCTTCAATACGGATTTTCTGTTCTTTGCCCGTTGTGTTGTCCTTGGCCTTGACGTGAAGAATCCCGTTGGCGTCGATGTCGAACGTGACCTCGACCTGAGGCATACCACGGGGTGCGGGTGGAATGCCCGTCAGTTGGAACTTGCCGATGGTCTTGTTGTCGACCGCCATCTTGCGCTCGCCCTGAAGGACGTGGATCTCGACCGTGGTCTGGCTGTCTTCAGCAGTGGAGAAGATCTCGGCCTTTTCGGTCGGAATCGTCGTGTTGCGTGTGATCAACGGCGTCATTACGCCGCCGAGCGTCTCAATTCCGAGCGATAGGGGGATGACATCGAGGAGCAACACGTCGGTCACGTCACCAGCCAAGACCCCCGCCTGGATGGACGCACCCACGCCGACCACCTCGTCGGGATTCACACCCTTGTGTGGCTCCTTTCCGAAAAACTCTTCGACCACTTCCTGAATCTTCGGAATCCGCGTGGAGCCTCCGACGAGAATTACCTGGTCAATGGACGAAGGCTCAATTCCGGCGTCCTCGAGGGCTCTCTTCATCGGCGGCATCGTGCGTTGGATCAGATCATCGACCAACTGCTCGAACTTGGCTCTCGAGAGGGGATAGTTGAGGTGTTTCGGACCGTCTTGGGTTGCGGTGATGAAAGGCAGGTTGATGTCGGTCTGCTGAGTGGATGAAAGCTCCATCTTGGCCTTTTCCGCGGCTTCCTTCAGACGTTGGAGTGCCATTGCGTCTTTGGAGAGGTCGATCCCCTGGTCCTTCTTGAATTCGGTGACCAGCCAGTCGATGACCTTCTGGTCGAAGTCGTCACCACCCAAATGGGTGTCGCCGTTGGTCGACTTCACCTCGAAGACGCCGTCACCCAGCTCGAGCACCGAGATGTCGTACGTGCCCCCTCCGAGGTCGAATACGGCGATCTTCTCGTCGGCCTTCTTGTCGAGCCCGTACGCCAGAGCCGCCGCGGTGGGCTCGTTGATGATGCGAAGTACTTCGAGGCCCGCAACTTTCCCCGCGTCTTTGGTGGCCTGGCGCTGGGCGTCGTTGAAGTAGGCTGGAACCGTGATGACGGCCTGGTCCACCGTCTGGCCCAAGTAGTCCTCGGCGGTTTGTTTCATCTTTTGGAGGATCATCGCCGAGATTTCGGGCGGGGTAAACGTCTTGTCAGCGTTTGGGACCTTGATTTCAACGCGCCCCTTGGAGTCGGTCTTCACCTCGTAGGGAACGAGCTTCTGTTCCGCAGTCACCTCAGAGCCTTTCCGGCCCATGAACCGCTTGATCGAGAAGATGGTGTTTTCGGGGTTCGTGATCGCTTGGCGGCGCGCAACTTGGCCGACGAGCCGTTCACCATCCTTTGTGAAGGCGACCACCGAAGGTGTGGTCCGGCCGCCCTCGGAGTTGGGAATCACGACCGGCTCGCCACCCTCCATGACCGCCACGACTGAATTGGTGGTTCCCAGATCGATCCCGATAACCTTTCCCATGTCTGCTCCTCGAATGAACCAAGGCCGCTATGGCCGAGTTTTGACAAGACGGGCCCGCGAGGCGGGTCCCGGGTGGCTTGTACGCACCTGGCTCGTGGGATTGCAATCATCATGCCGGAGAACGTGCTCAGGACCGGTCAAACTGGCCGCTTTTCAGGGGTGTTCGGTGCCAGATTGACAGGAGCCGGCTCTTCCAGACCCTGATGTCCCTACGACACGTCGGGACGGGCTCGCACGAAGTGGTTGATCGGACCGTGCCCGGCACCCAAACCGGGTGCGCTAGCGAGCGCACGCGCAACGAAGTCAACGGCCGCCGCCGCCGCTTCCACTACGGGTCGTCCCTCCGCGAGGCCCGCCGCCAACGCCGCAGCGAGGGTACACCCCGTTCCGTGCCCCGCACGCGTCTCCAATCGAGGTCGGGACCAGATGTGCTCACCCTCCGCCGTGAGAAGCAGATCGACCGAGTGATTCCCTCGGAAGTGCCCGCCTTTGACGAGGGCGGCTCGCGCTCCGAGGTCCAGAAGCGCCTTTGCTACGTCGGCCAGATCATTCGGAGTCTCGACGGCGCGACCCGTCAGTACGCGCGCCTCATGGAGGTTGGGAGTCACGACCGTGGCCATCGGGATCAGCATTCGTCGTAGGATTCCCTCGGCGTCGTCATCGAGCAGTCTTCGTCCACTGGTCGAGATCATCACAGGATCGAGCACGTAGTTCGGCAGCCGATATTCGCTGATCGCCTGGGCCACGGTTTCGACCAGTTCCGCAGTCGCGAGCATCCCGGTCTTGACCGCATCAGGCGGAAGGTCGGTAGCGACTGCGCGGATCTGTTCGAGAACCATCGCCGCAGGAACGGCGTGCACGGCAGTGACGCCTTTCGTGTTCTGCGCGGTCACGGCCGTGACCGCGCTACAGCCGAAAACGCCGAACGCGTGGAACGTCTTGAGGTCGGCTTGGATGCCGGCTCCGCCCCCGCTGTCGCTGCCCGCGATTGTGAGGGCTATGGAAGGTGGGTTATCCATGGAGTCCACACACTGATCGGATTGCGGATGCTGAGCAAGAGTAGACGACAACTCATCGAGCGGCTCAAGACACGCAAGGGCCGACCCCGTGAAGGACTCGTCTTGGTCGAGGGTGTGCGCTCGTCGGTCGAGGCGCTGGCGGCTGGAGCGGACATCCGTTTTGCCGTTCATTCTCCTCGACTGCTCGCCAGCGAGGCGGGCCGAGCCCTCGCTTCGCAGCTGGCGGGGCAGGGGTGGCACTTCCATGAAGCGGATGACGCCGACCTGACCGAGCTTTCGGACACCGAGCATCCGCAGGGTGTCTTATGCGTTTGCGCGGAACCGAGCCTCGATCTCGCCCAACTCCGCTCGACAACGTCGACGGTCCTACTGCTGGATGGGCTGCAGGACCCGGGCAACCTTGGAACACTGGTGCGCGCCGCCCGAGCCTTTGCAGTGGATGCCTGTATCGTTCTGGATGGATCGGTCGACCCATGGAATCCGAAAGCCGTGCGAGCCGCGGCAGGGGCCTGCTTCCACACGCGCCTTGTTCGGGCACCGTGGGCCGACGCCAAGCCCTGGCTGGAAGAGATGGGCATCGGGATCTTGGCGGCCGATCCCACCGGCCACGAGGTTGGTTCGTTTCGACCCGGTGAGGCCTGGGCCTTGGCGGTGGGGAACGAGGGGGCGGGGTTACGGGCCGACATCGTTGAGGCCTCGACGCACAGGCTCGCCATCCCGATGCGGGGAGATACGAATTCCTTGAATGCTGGCGTTGCCGGTTCAATTCTTCTTTATAGCCTGGTCGCTGACAGTCGGGTCACCGAATAGTCTCCCCAGCCGATGGTCTGCTCACCCGTAGGAGTGTACCACTTTGATGGATCTCTTGATGGACGCTCCGGTCGTATCTTTTTTGGCCGGGTTGTTCGGACTCATCATCGGTTCGTTTCTTAATGTCTGCACGTTCCGATGGCCGGAAGACGAATCTGTGGTGTTCCCCGGCTCGCATTGTCCGAAGTGCGGGAACCCCATCCGGTGGTACGACAACGTCCCGGTGGTCGGTTACATCCTGTTGGGTGGTCGTTGCCGGGCGTGTCGGGATCGCATCTCCCTCCAGTACCCGCTCGTCGAGCTGGCGACGGGACTCGTGTGGGCGGGCATGTTCAGCTACGCGGGATTTTCTGCAGAGGCTTTTCGGGGTGCCCTCTTCCTCACCATCCTCTTCGGAATCGCACTGACCGACGCTCGGTTCTACATCATCCCGGATCAATTCTCGCTGGGTGGGTTGGTCCTGGGACTCGGGCTCGCTTTTTTGCCGGGGGGAATCGATCCACTTTCGGCTCTTCTGGGTGCGGTTCTAGGGTTCGTCCTCTTGGAGTCGGTGGCGGTCGCCGGCAAATGGATGTTCAAGAAGGACGCGATGGGAGGTGGGGACATCAAGATGATGGCCATGGTCGGAGCTTTCGTAGGTATGGCCGGTGTGCTCCTCACGGTTTTCCTGGGGGCATTACTCGGATCTGTGATTTTCGGCCCGATCTCGTACAAGACCAAGAAGCTCGTGCCCTTCGGGATCTTCCTGGCTGCCGGCGCGGCCATAGCGTACGGATTCGGACCTGAGATCATCCAGTGGTACACGACGGCAGTTCTGCACTTGCCATCGCCCCGCTAAAGCGGAACGCACCGGATCTTCGACAGGCTTTTAGGGGTCCGTGCAGTCGCGCTGATAGCCGCACGACAAACAGAGAACCTTGCAGTGGCGTTCCATGGTGGCGCCGCCGCATAGCTCGCACACTGCGGTGCTTACGTCTCCGGCCCCCTGTTCCTTGTAAGACCGAGCCAGTTCGATGTAGTGACGCCCTCCCCGTCCGACCCACTCCGCCGCGGATCCATCCAGTTGCTTCTTGACTTTGCCAGGGACGCCCGCGACCAAACTTCGATCTGGGATTCGGGAGCCCTCTAGGACGACCGCGTTGGCCGCGATGACACACTCCGCCCCGATCTCGGCGTTCTGCAAGATCACCGCGTTCATGCCGATCACGGACCGGTCCCCGATCGTACAGCTCTCGAACTTTGCTCCGTGCCCGACCGTGACGTTCTTTCCGATGAGGGTCGGCCCCCAGCCGCCCACGTGGACCACACAATTGTCTTGGACGCTCGTGCCCGCGCCAACCACGATGCCGTTTTCGCGGTGATCACCTCTTAATACGGCGCCGAACCAGACGCTCGCTTCCTCCTCGATGGTCACGTCGCCGATGAGTACGGCGTTGGGGGCGATAAACGCGGAATCGGCCACCTCGGGCCGCTTACCGTCGAAAGGAAGGAGAATCGCCATATTGGAGGCTTCAACCGGCCCTTAGTCCGACTCTTCGCGGCCCACCAACGCGACTTTCGTGAGCCGGGCCGTGAGGACTTGCGTGTCCGAAGCGGTCAAAATTTCGATCTTTACGCCCGCCCGTTCCATGATGTCGCCCTCTTCGGGAACATGCCCCAACTCTTCGAGAATAAATCCGTTCAGGGAACGATTTTCCAGCTGGGGAAGGGCGGCGTTGAACGAATAATTGAGTTCGCGGACATCGACCCCTCCCGGAGCGATGACTTGCGTCTTGGAGACCCGAATCAACGCCTCTTCATCGACATCCGTTTCGTCGACGATCTCGCCCACCAGTTCCTCTAGAATGTCTTCGAGCGTGGCGAGACCGTCCGTGCCGCCGAACTCGTCGGCGATGATCCCCATGTGGATGCGTCGGGCCTGGAACTGATGGAGGAGGCGCGTGAGTGGGAGCGATCCCGGGACGAAAAGCGGATCCCGGGACAAACGTGACAGCGTCATCGTGGTCCGGCCCGCGACATAATTTTCGTAGGCCTCACGGACGTACAGGATTCCCGAGATGTCGTCGGTCGTATCTTTGTAGACCGGTACGCGAGAGTACGGCACCGACTTGAGTTCCCCAATGATCTCTTCGAGCGTGAGGGAGTCTTTCCAAGCGAAGATATCCACACGGGGGGTCATCACGTCCCAGGCGGTCAGTTCGTCTAGTCGGAAGGCACGCTCGACCAAGAGGTGTTCTTCTTCGCCGACCAGTCCTTCCTCCTGGCCCAGTTGAGTGAGCTCACGGACATCTCGCTCGTCTTGACTGGACCCTTGGGGTCCTTCGGCCCGGATCAACCCCGCCGCCAACTTGCGGAGAAGATCGGTAAGAGCGGAAAAGCTCCTTTCCACCCCTCGGACGGCCGGGGCGGCGAGCAGGGCGAAGCGGATCGGGTGTCGCGAGGCCAGCAAGCGAGGGACACCCTGCCCGAAGATCAGCACGGCAAGAGATCCGGCGAGAAGTGCCAACACCCCGCCGCTCAAGCCGTGTAGGCCTTGTCCCAACAGAACCAGGGTGCCAACGGCGACCGTGTTGAAGATGGTGCCGAAGAACAGGAGGGCCGAGTGGGTTTGCCGGGCCCGGCTCCTCATGTCTGAGAGAGCCACCGCACCGCGAAAGCCCTCCTCCTCCAGAGTCCTGAGTCGCGACGTCCCGACGGCAAAAGTCGCGGTCTCCGACGCGGTGCAGAGAGCGGAGAGAAGGATCGACCCCAGGGCGGTCCCCGCCAAAAGCCAGATCACCGCAGCACCGATCGGGCGGGTAGCCCCGGAGCACCGTCGAGCCCGCGAACACGTCGCGGCTCCGAGGCGCCTGCTCGCCCTGAATGGACGGGCGGTGCCGCTGTATTCGGCGGACCGTAGTCCGCCTCCGTACTTGGACCTACGTCCATCCAGCCGATTCCTCGAGGAGCTCGGCGATCACGTCCCGAGTAACTCGGCCGTCCGCTTCTGCTTCGAAGTTGAGCACGATGCGGTGCGCGAGCACGGCGGGCGCAACGGCACGAACGTCATCGTACGAGGGGATCGGGTCGCCCCGGATGGCCGCCCTCGCTTTGGCGCCGAGCACCAGGTATTGAGAGGCTCGAGGACCGGCGCCCCAGCTGACGTATTTTTGCGACACCGAGGCAGTCTCTTCCAAATCGGGCCGCGTGGCTCTGGCCAGATGGACCGCGAACGAAACCAACGAGGGGGACGCGGGCACACGTCGCACCAGATGCTGGAGTTCGATCAGCTCCGCGGCGGAAACGACCGGATTCACCTGGGCTACGTCGTCTCCGGTCGTGCGCATCGCGACCTCCTCTTCTTCCGCCCTAGAGGGGTATCCGATGGGGAGTTCGAGCATGAACCGATCCAATTGGGCTTCGGGAAGCGGATACGTGCCTTCCTGCTCTATAGGGTTCTGGGTCGCCAGGACGAAAAACGGGGGATCGAGCTTGTAGGTGTCCCCCGCAGCGGTGACCTCCCGCTCCTGCATCGCCTGCAGTAGGGCGGCTTGAGTCTTCGGCGGGGTGCGGTTGATTTCATCGGCCAAAACGACGTTTGCGAAAATGGGTCCACGCACGAAGCGGAACACACGCCGGCCGGTCGAGCGATCTTCTTCGATCACCTCTGTGCCGGTGATGTCCGTGGGCATGAGGTCTGGAGTGAATTGAATGCGGCGGAACTCGAGATCGAGTGCTTCGGCGAGCGTGCTGATCAAGAGCGTCTTCGCCAGCCCGGGCACACCTACGAGCAGCGAATGCCCGTTCGCCAGGAGCGACGTCAGTAGGCCTTCGACGACGTCCTGTTGGCCCACGATCCGCTTTTCGATCTCACTACGAAGTTCAGCCGCGACCTCTGTCACTCGTTGGAGTAACTCGAGGTCTCGATCCTGGACCACTGCTTCTGTGGATGACGTCATGAATGGGTTCCGGCGCCTCTAAAGTAATGTACGCAGCCTACCCGCTACATCGCGCCCGGGGTCCCAGTACCGTGCGTTCCCCCTGGGTGAGATTCGGCCCAATGGGCGACCCCCCAACAGGGACTGTAACGTACGCGGCGAAGTTGACTCCGGCACGGCCCTTCGTCAAGCGCGGCTCCGTGGCAAAATCCCTGTTTTTGACCCATGAATCGGCGCTTGCGCATTTTTTCACAAGCGTCTAAATTTTCCCTAGACCTTGGGTTTTCCACCGGAGTTCCAACCGATGTCAGAGGAAGGAAAACCGGCTGAGGAGCGTGGTGGTGAGGTGGTTCTCGCGTCCTCGCAGTTTTTGGGTCACGGGATGACACTGGCTGCTTCGGTGGCGTTGTTTGGGTGGGTCGGATTCGAGGTTGGCAAGCGAATCGGGGCCGAGTCGCTACTGACGATTCTGGGGATGCTTTTGGGAGGCGCGGCCGGCTTCTACAACCTCTATGTCCAACTCGTGATACGGCCCCGCGAAGGGCAGGGCCGCGAGGAGAGTGACGAGGATTGAGAACTCTGGGTCGCTACGCGTTGACCGGACTCTTGATGATCGTTGTGGCGGTTGCGGCACTCTTCCCGTTTTTGGGGGACGCGGGGAGGGAGGGGGTCCTGATTGCTGCCGGGGTGGCCTTTCCGGTCCAGGTAACGGTCTTCGGGCTGCTTCTGCATGCCCAGGGAGAACCCTCGCGCTTCTTTAAGTGGTGGGGCGTGGGCGTGATGGTTCGGATCGGAGTGGTGATCGTAGTCGGACTCGTTGCTAGTCGTATCGAGTCCCTTGGCGCTGAAGCCTTACTGTTGTCTTTGGCTGGATTTTTCTTCGGGCTGCTCTTGATCGAGCCAGTCTTCCTGAAGGCGGCGGGTAAGGACCAAATAGATTGATAGAAAAGTCGATGGGTCTACTCAGAGTGCTTCCGGGGCGCGTTCAGGAAGCGGCGCAAGGCGCCGCCGCCGACCATGCGCAGAGTTCAGGCGCCATGCCCATGGAAGAGCTTCCGGACTTCATCCAGCATCACATCGGCGACGCCGCGGAGATCGAGTTCGGGGGTGGGCACTGGAGCCTCGAGGCGCTGAGCATCGATCCGATTCATATTGGGTCCCTCGCCATCGACCTGTCTCCGACACGCCAGTTGGTGGTCATGCTCGTGGTCGCGGTCCTCATGTTGGCGATTTTTATCCCGGTGGCCGCCTATCTTCGCAAGAGGGGAACGGAGAAAGCCCCGGGGGGGTTCGCCAACGCGATGGAGGCGATGGTGGTCTACTTCCGTGATGAGGTGGTGCGGACCAACATTGGGCACGGGGCGGATGGTTTTACGCCGTTCATCCTCACGCTCTTCTTCTTCATTCTCGGTATGAACTTGATCGGCCTGACTCCGCTCGGAATTACGCCGACCGCCAATCTGTCCGTCACGGCTGCCCTCGCGATCATCGCCTTCGTCGTCGTCGAGGTGTCAGGATTCGCGGCACTGGGACCCGCTGGGTACGCGAGGACGATCTTTTACCTCCCGAAGGGTCTCCCGGTCCTGATGAGGCCAATCATGCTGGCCATTCTCACGCCGGTGGAGTTTCTCGGGAAGCTGACGAAGCCGTTCGCCTTGGCCGTGCGACTTCTCGCCAACATGACGGCGGGCCATACGCTGATCCTGGCCATCGTTGGAATGATTTTTGTGCTCCAGAGTTATGCCATGGGTGTTGCGTCGGTCGCGATGGCCAGCGTGCTCATGATCCTGGAGCTGTTCGTGGCCTGCCTGCAGGCCTACATCTTCGCGATGCTAACGTCTGTTTTTATTGGACTCATCCGTCACGCTCATTAGTCAACACACAACAGAGGAAACACGAATGCTGCACGCACTGCTTACCACGGTTCAAGAGGCTGCCGCGAGTCCGGAAGGCCAGAGTTCCATCGGCCTGATCGGCGCGGGGCTGGCAATCGGCGGCGCTGTTCTGGGCGCTGGGATCGGGATTGGTCCGATCGGCTCGGCCGCGGCTCAGGGGATCGCGCGGCAGCCGGAGGCGACCGCGCAGATTCAAACGGCGGCGATTATTTTTGCGGCCCTCGTTGAGGGCGCAGCGCTCTTCGGCCTCGGCCTCGCCTTCCTGCTGTTCTAAGTCTTCGCATAGCCCGAGGTGCCCAGGTCACATCGTCGCGTCAAACCGACGCGGTGCTGGGACGCGGGTGAGTTGAGGAGCGGGAAAGATGTGTGGCGAGAAAGCTTATGCCACGTATTACCAGAACTTTGGGGAGCTAGATGAGGCGTAGACAAATACTCGCGGTGCTCGGAGCGCATGCGCTTGCCCTTCCCATGCCTGTATCCGCACAGGAGGGTGGGGGCATGTTCAGCGTGAATCTGGGCCTGTCGATCTGGACGACGCTCATTTTTATCTCGCTGCTCGGCATTCTTTGGAAGTTCGCGTGGGGGCCGATCCTGGGGGCAGTGCAGGCTCGCGAGGATGGCATCCAAGGCACGCTCGACCAAGCCGCGACCGAGCGGATGGAGGCGGCCAAGCTTCTTGCCGAGCACCGTGAGCAGATGGCCGATGCGCGGCGACAGGCGCAACAAATGATCGCAGAAGGAAAGGAAGCGGGCGAGAGAGTCCGTCAGGGCATTGAGGAGAAGGCCCGAGTCGAGGGCGAAGCGATGATCGAGCGGGCACGCGAGTCTATTCAGCGGGAGAAGGAATCGGCGCTCGACGAACTCCGCAAAGAGGCGGTGGATCTAGCGCTCGCGGCCGCGGCCAGGTTGGTTCAAGCGAGCCTCGATGAGAAGAAGGACCGTGAGTTGGTCATCGGTTACATCGATGAGTTGACAAGTGGGGGCGAGGTCAACGCGTGAGGGACGAAACCGTCGCTCGTAGCTATGCCGAGACACTCTTCGAGTTGGCCGAGCGCCATGAGGGCATCGAGGCTTACGGAGAGGGGATCGAGATCGTCGCGGTCCTCGTCGACGAGAACGACGACTTCCGCCGGTTTCTGGATACGCCCCGAATCGCGCTTGCGAAGAAGAAGGAGCTGGTGCGGAGTGTCTTCGCGGATCGTGTCCCCGCCAGACTGGTGAATTTTGTGCTGATCACGCTCGACAAAAGGCGCCAACGACTTCTCAGGGCGATCGCGCGGGAGTATCGGGGCCTCATGGACGTGCATTTCAACCGGGTACATGTGGAAGTCACGTTGGCCCGTGTGATGGACGAGCAGTCGGTGCAAGAAATGCAGGAGCGGCTGACCGCAGCCCTTGGGAAGACGGCCATCCCACACGTCCGGATCAAGCCGGCGATCCTTGGTGGGGCGATCTTCCGAACGAGCGATACGATTTATGATGGATCCCTTCGACGCAGGTTGGACGGTATGCGCCGTAGGCTGCTGAAAACTGACCTCTCCACTCTGGGAGAGGTTTGAGCGTACAGACCCGGCCGGCGCAAGCCGGCCTTCTTGATGGATTGACAGGACTAAGCAATGGCTAACGACTCAGGACTCCGGGCGAGCGAGATCAAAGGCGTCCTCCTTTCGGAGATTGAGAACTACGGGGAAGCGCTTCAGGCCGAAGAGGTCGGTGAAGTCCTCGAAGTAAAGGACGGAATCGCCCGCATCTACGGCCTGACCAAAGCGATGGCCAGCGAGATGCTGGAGATCACTCCGGCCGACTCGGACGAGCCCGTGACCGCGCTCGCCCTCAACCTCGAAGAGGACAATATCGGCGCGGTCATCATGGGCGATTGGACCTCGCTCCACGAGGGCGATCAGGTCCGCCGTACGGGCCGCGTGCTCGATATTCCGGCGGGGCCGGGGTACATCGGGCGGGTCGTGGACCCACTGGGTAACCCCATCGACGGCAAGGGCCCGGTCGAGCCGATCGAGGAAAGCCGCCAGATCGACGTCGTGGCCCCGGGTATCGTCATGCGGGAACCGGTTAGCGAGCCGCTCCAGACGGGCCTCAAGGCAGTCGACTCCATGATCCCGATCGGCCGCGGCCAGCGTGAGCTCATCATCGGTGACCGCGGTTCAGGAAAGACCGCGATCGCGCTCGACACGATCATCAACCAGAAGGACACCGGCGTCATCTGTGTGTACTGCGCGATCGGGCAGCGCGCCGGAAAAGTTGCGGGCGTCGTCGAGACGCTCAGAGAACACGGCGCCATGGACTATACGGTGGTCGTTGTCGCCGGTGCGTCGGATCCGGCACCCATGCAGTACATCGCTCCGTACTCGGCTGCGGCCATCGCCGAGCATTTTATGTGGAAAGGCCAGCACACATTAGTCGTGTACGACGACCTCTCGAAGCAGGCCACGGCGTATAGACAGCTGTCGTTGATTCTCCGCCGTCCGCCAGGACGCGAAGCGTTCCCGGGGGACGTGTTCTATCTGCACTCCCGGCTGCTCGAGAGGGCGGCGAAGCTGTCCGCCGCCCTGGGCGGCGGGTCCATGACGGCGCTTCCGATCATTGAGACACAAGCGGGAGACGTTTCGGCGTACATTCCGACCAACGTGATTTCCATCACGGACGGTCAGATCTACCTGGAGCCGGACTTGTTCAACTCCGGTGTGCGCCCCGCGGTCAACGTCGGGATCTCCGTGTCTCGCGTGGGTGGGGCTGCCCAGATCAAGGCCATGAAGAAAGTGGCCGGTCGGCTTCGGCTGGACTTGGCGCAATATCGAGAAATGGAGGCGTTCGCCCAGTTCGGCTCCGACTTGGACGCAGCGACCCAGGCGCAGTTGGCCCGAGGCGGCCGAACGGTCGAGGTGCTGAAGCAGGGTCAGTACCAGCCAATGGCGGTGGAGAATCAGGTTTGTGTGATTTTCGCGGCGACCGAGGGACACGTGGACGAAATCGAGATTCGGCACCTCAAGGCGTGGGAGCGAGGCTTCCACGAAGTCCTGGGCACTCAGCACCAAGACCTGTTGACGGACATTCGTGAGGGAGGGGCGCTTACGGATGAAATTACGGCCGCGCTAATTGCGGCGATCGAAGAGTACAACAAGCTCTTCAGCGCCCAGATCGAAGCCGAGGCTCCAGCAGAGGCGCCGGCCGCCCGGGCGACGTCCTGAAGCCGGTGATTCTTATGCGTCCGATCGGAGAGGGCAACTAGAATGGCGGGCTCGAGCGACGTCAAACGGCGGATCAAGTCGGTAGAAAACACCCGGCAGATCACGCGAACCATGGAATTGGTGGCCACCTCGAAGTTGAAGAAGGCGACGGACCGGGTTCGGGCTGTAGCCCCCTACAGCGACGCTTTGGCGTCGGTTGTCGGGAGTCTCTATGCTCCGGAACTCGCCGAAAAATTTCCCTTGCTCCGGCATCCGGCGAAAGTAGAACGGGCCGCCGTCTTGCTTCTCACGGCGAACCGTGGGTTGGCGGGTGGCTTCAACGCGAACCTCATCAAAGAGGCTCGCTTGCTCCTCGGACGGCTCGACCAGCAAGGTATCGAGACCGACCTCCACATCGTAGGCAAGAAGGGCATCGCATATTTTCGCTTCCGGGGGCACGCGATTGCGTCGACCCGGGTCGATATCGGGGACAACCCCTCGATGGAGGACGCGGAGTCGGTCATCGCCAGGGTCAGGGACGACTTCGCCACAGGCCGGGTCGATGCCGTGCACGCTGTGAGCTCGGCGTTCGTTTCGGCGATGTCGACGCCTCCGAGGGTCATGGATCTATTGCCCATCGGCGGAAAGAATGGGGCGGGCGGGCTCGACAACTTCATCCTCTCTCCGAGAGCCGAGATCCTTCTGGAAAGGCTGCTCCCCGCCTACCTGAGGAATTCTGTTTTCCGAGCGTTGGTCGAAAACGTGGCCGCCGAGCAGGGGGCCCGACGCAGTGCTATGAAGAGTGCTACCGACAACGCGGGCGACGTGCTGGAATATCTCACGCGTTCGTATAACCGAGCCCGTCAGGGCAAAATCACGCAGGAGATCGCCGAGATCGTCGGTGGAGCGGCCGCCCTCGAATAGGGTGCGTTGCAAAAACGGCGGGAGATAATAATCCATGGCAGAAAAAAATATTGGGAAAATCGTATCGGTCATTGGACCGGTATTGGACGTAGCGTTCGATCCGGCGCACTTGCCCGACATCTACAACGCGCTGTCCGTGGAATCCTCGGGCGACGAGGGAATCAAGGTCCGACTGGTTGCTGAGGTACAGCAGCACATCGGCCGGGGTATCGTCCGGGCCGTCGCGATGACGTCCACCGATGGTGTGACGCGCGGCATGGATGTCGTCGATAGCGGAGAGGCCATTTCCGTGCCCGTCGGCGCGCCCGCATTGGGGCGGATTCTCAACGTACTCGGGGAGCCCGTCGACGAGATGGGCCCGGTCGTGGCAGAAGACGGCGGCGAGGTCGAACGCTGGCCGATCCACCGGGCGGCCCCAGCGTTCCATCGACTCGAGCCGAAGACCGAGGTCTTCGAGACGGGCATCAAGGTCATCGACCTGTTGGCTCCGTACGTGAAAGGTGGCAAGACGGGTCTGTTCGGCGGAGCCGGTGTCGGCAAAACCGTCATCATTATGGAGCTCATCAACAACATCGCCATGGAGCACGGGGGCCGCTCCGTTTTCTGCGGCGTGGGTGAGCGGACTCGTGAGGGGAACGACCTCTGGCTCGAGATGAAGGAGTCGGGGGTGCTCAAGTCGACGGCGCTCTGCTACGGGCAGATGAACGAGCCCCCCGGTGCCCGCCTCCGTGTGGGCCTGACCGGTCTGACGATTGCCGAATACTTCCGTGACGTGGAGAAGCAGGACGTTCTCCTCTTTATCGACAACATCTTCCGGTTTACTCAGGCCGGATCCGAAGTGTCGGCGCTTCTCGGCAGAATGCCTTCCGCGGTGGGGTATCAGCCCACGCTCGGTACGGAGATGGGTGAACTTCAAGAGCGGATCACCTCCACACGGGAGGGTTCGATCACTTCGGTCCAGGCGATCTACGTGCCGGCGGACGACTTAACGGACCCCGCGCCCGCCACGGCGTTCACGCACCTGGATGCGCAGACCGTGTTGTCGCGTGCGATTTCGGAGAAGGGGATCTATCCCGCGGTGGACCCGTTGGACTCCAGCTCGCGCATTCTCGACGCGCAGTTCCTGGGTGAGCGTCACTATGCGGTGGCCATCGAAGTACAGCGTATTTTGCAGCGCTACAAGGACTTGCAAGACATCATCGCCATTCTCGGCATGGATGAACTGACCGAAGAAGACAAAGTGTTGGTGAATCGTGCCCGCAGGATCGAAAGGTTCCTCTCGCAACCGTTCCACGTTGCGGAAGTGTTCACCGGGATCTCCGGGAAGTACGTTCGACTGGACGAGACGGTCGAGTCCTTCGAGCGTGTTGCGGCCGGTGAGTTGGATCACCTGCCCGAGCAGGCGTTCCTGATGAAGGGCGGGATCGAAGAGGTCATCGCCGCCGGCGAGGAGATGTTAGGCTGATGTCGGAAATTCGCGTCCGGATCGTCTCACCAGACGCCGTGCTGTTCGAGGGGCCGGCGGCGGCAGTGGTCGCTCCAGCGTGGGACGGAAAGGTGGGTGTTTTGCCCGGTCACGCGCCCATGATCGCGCTTCTGGGGTCAGGAGAATTGTCGATCGACCAGCCCGGGGGTGGCAGTGAACACTTCTTCGTGGCGGGCGGTGTGCTCAAGGTCGAGGGTGACGAGTTGATGATCCTCACGGAGTACGGTGGTAAGGAAGCTCCAGATGAACTTCCGCTCAGAGCGGTGGTCGACGTGAGCGCGATCATGGAAGCCATGGAAGGCGCCGGCTGAAGGTTCCTGTTCGCCGAACAACACTTGGGCTATATGCGGCTCGACCTCCACGTTCATACCACGGCTTCGGACGGCTCCTTGAGTCCCAAAGAAGTCGTCGGCCTCGCCGCCGATGGCGGCCTGGACGCGATTGCCATCACCGACCACGATACCGTCGCGGGAATACCCGCAGCGATCGACGCCGCGACTGAGGTCTCCTTGGTGCTCATCCCCGGCATCGAAGTGAGCAGCACCCATGAGGGGTCCGAGTATCACATCCTCGGATACTTCATCGATCCGACGGCGGATTCGATCGAGGCCCATGAGCGGCACGCCCTCGTTTGCCGCGAAAGGCGAATGGAGGAGATGGTCGATCGCCTTTGCCGCCAAGGGCTTCTCATCAAGATGGCCGACGTCCTGCACGCGGCAGGTCCCGAGCGGTCGGCGCTCGGTCGGCCGCATCTTGCGCGGGCACTCGCGCTGAAAGGGTACGCCAATTCGGTGCCCGACGCGTTCGACAGACTGATCGGGGACAACCATCTCGCCTTCGTGCCCACGCGGCTGGCAACCCCCGAGGAGGCGATCCGTTCGATCCTCGACGCGGGAGGCGTTCCCGTGTGGGCGCACCCGCCTTTGGTGGCTCTGTACCGTCTTCTACCGGCGTTCATGAGCGCTGGGCTCGAGGGCGTTGAGGTCTATCGGCCTCGCTCGACCCCACGTCACGTGAAGAAGCTGGTGCAGGCGGCCACGACGGCCGGGATGCTGATGAGCGGCGGCTCCGATTGGCACGATCCGGATCGTGGCGACGAACTCGGCTCGTTCTTCGTCACCGAAGAGGACGTCGGAGGGTTGCTTGAGGCGGGCGGGTTCTCAGGCGTTTGAGCGGCCGAAGGGGAAGAGTAACGCCTTCACTGCCGTCGTCGGATCTGGTGAGCCCATGACAGCCCCGATGACCGCGCAGCCGCACGCCCCTGTGTCCGCCACCGCCTTCGCTCGCTCCACGGTGATGCCGCCGATCGCCACGACCGGGATTGAGACCGCTTCCACTACGCGCTGAAGACCATCTAGGCCGATGATTTCGCCGGCGTCGGCTTTGTTCGCCGTGGCGAACACGGCGCCTACTCCGAGATAGTCTGCCCCTTCGGCCTCTGCCCGTGCGCCGCCGCCTGGGGTATCTACGGAGTATCCGATGACGAATGAGTCCGCTCCGGCGCCAAGCGCAGCCCTCGCGACGGATCGAGCGTCGGCGATCGATGGGTCGTCCGGACCGAGGTGGGCGCCATCGGCGCCGGCGGCCACAGCCACGTCCACACGGTCGTTTACGATGAAGAGCGCGCCTGTGGGCTGGACGATCGGTATCAACGTAGTGGCCGCTTCGAACAGCTCACGTGCCGTGGCGCCCTTGAGTCGAAGTTGGATCGCAGGGGCACCGGCAGCGAGCGCCTCTCGCACGACATCCGACAGGGAGCGGGGCCGTGCCAGGCCCTCATCGGTAATGACGGTCAAACGCAGCCGGTCGGCGAGAGGGGGAGTTTCCATAAAACCTTGGCGGTCAAAGGTGCCGAGGTCGGCCGATGCGGGAGCAGTCGGGCGGGTTACTGGTTGGCGGCCGCGCTGCGTTCGCCGCCGGCGACCTCTCGTGCGCGATTGTGCTCTTGGAGACTGTGGGTGAAGATATGGCTTCCATCCGGGCGCGCCACGAAGTAGAGGTAGCTCACGTCGGCAGGATAGAGGGCGGCGTGGATGGCGGCCTCGCCAGGCGCGGCGATCGGTCCCGGCGGAAGGCCCCGCTGTGTGTACGTGTTGTACGGGTTGTCCGCGACCGAGTCGATCGCGGCGAATAGGAGTCGCGCTCGCCGGCCCCCGAGGGCGTATAGGACCGTAGGGTCGGCCTGGAGCCTGTAGCCCAACCGGAGACGGTTGTGGTACACCGCTGAAATGGTAGGCATTTCCCGGACCCGCCGTGCCTCGGCTTGGATGATCGAGGCGAGCGTCACCAGTTGGTTCTCGGACATGCCCAGTTCTTCGAGCCGAGCGAGGCGCCCCGGGGTCCAGGCGGCCTGATAGCGCTCGACCATCGTTTGGATCACGACGTCCAGCGCGACGCCTTGAGCGAAGCGATACGTGTCCGGGAAGAGGTATCCCTCCAGTCCGGGCCCAGGCACATCCCAGCGCTGATGGGCTTCGGGGTCGGTCAGTCGTGACCGAACCATCTCCGCCGGGCTTTCGACCGTCTCGGCCACACGGAGTACCATGTCGGCGATCGTGAAGCCCTCGGGGATCGTCATTCCGAAGGTCATCACTCGTCCTGAGGTCAGCGTCTCCAGGATTTCGCTCCGGGGCGTGCCAGGCACCAACGCGTAGCTGCCTGACCGGATCCGACGGTCGGCTCCGGTCAGGCGGGCGTAGAACCTGAAGCTACGCCCCCCTTCCAAGATGCCTCGTTCGAGCAGCGTGTCCAAAACAGAGTCGAAGGTGGCGCCCGCGGGCACGGTGACTTCTACGGCCCGGGGAGGTTCGTCAAAGCCGCACGCAGACATCCAGAACGTGGCGCTACTCGAGGCGATGAGCGCCAGGGTGGAGCGACGGGTGGGGGCGCGTGACCGGCCGGCCCTCATGACCGAACGCTCATGGTCGAGCCCTCGCGTCGAGCCAGCTCTGTAAAATGAGCACCGCAGCCGCAGCGTCGACTCGTCCCTTTTCTTCCCTTTTCTTTTTCGGAAGACCTAGGCCGCGGACAGCGCGTTCCGCAGCTTTGGAGGTGTACCGCTCGTCAACGAGGTACACCGGCCGGCCCGACCGCACCTCAAGCTTGTTCGCGGCCTCCCGGACCGTGCGCGTCCAGTTGGTATCATGCCCGGACGGCGCAAGTGGAAGACCCATCACGATCCCCTGGACGTCATACTGTTCGGCGAGGGTTTGGAGTGTGGTAAGAGGCATACGCTTGCCGGCCCGTCGTCGGAGGGTGGGCAGCGGTTGGGCAATCGAACCGGTGGGATCGCTGACCGCGAGTCCCACTCGTCGTTCCCCGAGGTCGATTCCCAGGACGCGCATATCCCCCTGACTGATGGTTCCGATAGATTGTGATGTGGCGTCGAATAACATTAGGTGAATATATACCCAAATTGGAGCCGGACGCCCGAGCAAAATCGGGCGGGCCCGAGGGCTCGTCCGCAGAGACGCGAGAGTCCGGTGCGTTTACGGCTACCGAGGCGGGGTAGGAAGGCCGTTGGACCAAGATGAGGAGTCGAGCATGGATGACGATCAAGGGGCCGATTCGGTGAGGTTCGTATCGGGCTTCCTCCTAGGCGCGATTGTAGGCGCCGGCATCGCCTTGCTTGCGGCTCCCGAGGACGGATCGAGGGCGCGCAGAAGGATCCGGAGGGTTGCCGGAGAGTTGAAGGAATCAGCTGGGGATCAATGGGACGATCTGGCGGCGGACGTCAAAGAAAAAGTGGACGAGGCGGTGAGGGGCGCCCGTGAGCGTTTTTTGCTGAACCGGGGCACCTGAACACGGAGACCCTCAGTTCGTCGGGACCCGGAATATGCCGAAATCGTCCCGGTCGCAGTATTCTGTGGGCTCGGTGCCTGGTAGGAAGAGATCCAGGATCTGCTCCTCTTGCGGGCACCATTGCGAGGCGAGCTTCCCTGTGGAAGCGTCGATGAGCCGCGTCTCCAGCCCGTCCGAAATCTCCCAGGGCTCAGGGACCGGAATCGTCGGTTCCCGTAGCTCCTCGTCCAGAGACTGCGGATCCCCGTAGTACACGCGCCGCATGAAGTTGCCCCAAACGGGTGCGGGCGCGCCCGCGCCGGTCGCGTTCGGCCAAATCTCCTCGGGGCGGTCCATCCCGAACCAAACGGTCGCCACCATGTTCGCCGTAAAGCCGTTAAACCAGATGTCCGTGCCGTCGTTCGTCGTTCCAGTTTTGCCGGCCGCCACGACTTCTCTCGGTAGTCCAGCCCCGATTCTGATAGCGGTGTAGCCAGTCCCGCGATCTACCACGCCTTGGAGCATGGAGATCATGATGCGAGCGACGAGAGGATCGAGGACTTCCGTGCGTTCCGGCTGCGGGTCCCAGAGCAGGCGGCCTTGGGCGTCCTCCACGCGTAGAATCGGAAAGGGTCGCACCTTCGTGCCCTGGTTGGCGAACGTCGAATACGCCTCGGCCATCTCCAGAGGTCTCACCTCAACCGCCCCGATCGCGGTCGACGGAAAACGCTCGATCTCGCTACGAATCCCCATACGCCGGGCTGTCTGAGCCACGCTCTCGAGTCCGATCTCCTGGGCCAGCTTGATGGCGATCATGTTCTGAGATTTCATCAGTCCCTCGCGAATGGTCATGGGACCCATGAAGCGTCCATCGTAGTTGCTGGGCCTCCACTCCGTGCCATCGGGCTGCATGGTCACGTACGGGCCGTCGAGGACCACATAAGTCGCGGGAATTCCACTAGCGATGGCGGCCGTGTAAACGAAGGGCTTAAATCCCGATCCGGCTTGGCGAAGCGCCTGCGTCGCGCGGTTGAATTTCGAGAGGCCGAAGTCACGGCCACCGATCATGGCTCGGACCGAGCCTGTCCACGGATCGAGAGCAACCAGAAGTCCTTCTACGTACGACACCGAATCGGGCAGCACCACCCCCGCAGCGAGCGAATCCCGGTACGCCTGGTAGGTGATATGGCTGAAGCCGGGCCGTGCCTCGATTCCTGCCCACCCCTCCTGCATCGAGACCTCCGCGGCACGCTGCATCCTCACGTCGAGCGTCGTGTACACGTTCAGTCCGTCGGTGTAGAGCTTGCTCCCGAACCGGTCGTCGAGAATCTGCCGGACATACTCCTCGAAGTAGGGTGCGATGCTCCCGCCAGCGACCGCACGTTCGGTGGGTAGCGGAGAGTTCGCGTATTGCTCGAATTCGTCAGCCGGGATGATGCTCTGATCGACCATTCGTCGGAGTACGAGCCTCCTACGGCTGTTTGCGTTCTCGGGATTCCTTAGCGGACTGTAGTACTCCGGGCGGTTCGGGATCGCGGCGAGGAGCGCGGCTTCCGCGGGGTTGAGATCTGTAGCGTTCTTCGCAAAGTAGTTTCTCGATGCCGTCTGGATTCCATACCAGCCATGTCCGTAGTTGATCTCGTTCATGTAGGCTTCGAGGATCTGATCCTTCGTATACGCGCGCTCGAGGTTGAAGGCCACCTGGAACTCCTTGAGCTTCCGTACGACGGCCCTCCACATCACTCGACGCTCAAATCCGACCCGAGTCTCGAACATGTTTCGCGCGAGCTGCTGCGTGATCGTGCTTCCCCCGCCCTGGATCCGGCTTTGGCCCGTGACAACGCCTACCACTGCACGTGCGAACCCTCTCGGATCGATCCCTTTGTGCTCGTAGAAGCGCTTGTCTTCGACCGCCACGAACGCCTGCGGCACGTAATCGGGAAGCGCGCTAATAGACACGGGCGTCCGTCGCTCGATCCCGAGTTCGGCGAGTAAGCGCCCGTCGTGACTGTAGAGTTTGCTCGCCTGTTGGGGCTCGAAGGTCCGAATTTGCGCGATGGACGGACAGTCGGCGCAGACGTTTTGCCACGTACCCCAGGCCGCGCCGGCACCGAGACCAATGAAAAGCAACATGCTGATGCCCAATACGCGGGGGTCCCACAGCATTTTCATCACGGACATCGATCCTCCCGTTGTTTCACGGTCGTCCCCGATTTCTTATGGCCGAGGAGTCCACACACCCGACGCTGTGTATACAGGTCCACGTACCGGCCAATGGCTCATAGGATCCCTCCGAGTGAGCGCGGTGGCGTGCACCCGTCTGCTTGCCACCCCGGCCGGTCTCGATGCTACCACAAAGGTTATGCAGCTTTCGTGCCAGTGACGCGGCCCTTGACCTTGTTCATACCCTCCGTCAACGTCACTTTTTCGGAGATGTCAAAGGCTCACCCGCGGTAGGCCCGCCGCGAGTCGATCAATCGGAGGTCGAACCTTGAAGCGTGCTCCTCGACGCGTTAAAAAGCTGCGGGGCGTCGTTGCTACGTCCGTATTGCTGTTTCTTTTCCCGAATCTCGGGTGCGGCGGGTCCGGAGAAAGCGCACTCGTGACGTCGTCCGATCCGGGGCTCGCGTCGATTGCGGTCGGAATTCTACCCGGCCTCCTATCCCGTTCGGGAATGGAGCTTCGAAATCCGGTCCGGGTTGAGCGTCGCTCTAGGGTGGACCTCGAGCGCTATTTGGAATTCAAGATCGGCGAGGAGTTTCCAGAGAGGCGAGCGGAACTACTTTCCGAGGCCTACGGGCTTCTCGGCCTCGTTCCCTCTGACCTGGATTTGAGGGGCACGCTCAAGGCCCTCTACTTAGAGCAGATCGCAGGTTTTTACGATCCGGACTCCACCACGTTGTTCGTGCTCGACGACCAGCCGGACGAAGCGATCGAGTCACTTTTGGCTCACGAGTTGGTTCATGCCATCCAAGACCAAAACACGGATTTGGATGCGATCACTGCCCTGGACCTGAGCAACGATCGTCGCGCTGCAGCGCAGGCGGCGATCGAGGGCCACGCAACTTTGGTGATGTTCGACTTTCTCATGCAACGGCAGGGCTCGGGAGCTCCGGACATCACCGAGGTGCCGAACTTCTCGGCGACTTTGGTCCCGGCTTTGGAGGCTGCTATAACGGAGTCCCCCACTCTTGCGGGAGTGCCTCTAGTTTTGCAGGAGTCCGTGTTGTTTCCCTATCGAGGTGGCGTGGCGTTCGTTGAGTCCCTTTGGAAAGAGCGAGGCGGCCGCCCACCACCCTTCGGCGCGGACTTGCCGAGTTCGACCAAGCAGGTTCTCCACCCCGAGGGTTTTGTTGGGGGGCATCCAGACCGGCTTCCGCGCCTGGAATTGTCCGTCGAAGAGGGATGGAGCCGCCTGTACGAGGATACATTGGGTGAACTCGAACTCGGTATCTTATTGGAAACGCTTGGTGGGTCCCGGACCGCGGCGTTCGGGTGGGCAGGCGATCGTTACGCACTACTCGGCGACAAAAATGGTCGAAGTTCGATCGCTTGGTTTGGCCTTTGGGACACCGAGGCGCAGCGCGACCTATTCGTACGCGAGTTAGGGTCGCGCCTGTCGGCTCTTCCCGAAGTCGCATCGTTGACGGCGCTTGAGATCGGGAACGTTCCAGCGTCGAAGCTCGTGGTGGGGAACGCGCCACGAGTCACTGCCTCCGTCCACCACCCGGATTGGAGCGCGCATGACTGATACGACGGCGTCCGTCTCTGTCAGGACCAGGGGAGCCCCTGCCTCCTACCCAGTGCTCGTAGGCCGGGGTCTGCTCGGCTCGCTGCCTTCCCTACTGGAAGAGCACGCCCCGGCTCATCGATACGCTTTGGTTTCCGACTCCAACGTGGCGGCGCTCTACGGGGAATCCACGACCCATGGGTTGAGGGATGCCGGGTTGCGGGCCGACCTTTTTACATTCGAGGCCGGAGAAAGGAACAAGAATCGTAAGACATGGACCGACCTGACCGATCGCATCCTCCAAGCCGGATTCGGCCGGGACTCATGCGTGATCGCGATGGGCGGCGGGGTCACGGGTGACCTCGGCGGGTTCGTTGCCGCCACGTACATGAGGGGCATTCCCTTGGTGCAGGTCCCGACCAGCCTGGTCGCTATGTTCGACGCCTCGATCGGCGGCAAGACCGGCGTCGACGTTGAGGCCGGAAAAAATCTGGTCGGTGCGTTCCACCCTCCGAAGCTCGTGTTGACGGATCCCGACGTCGTCGACACGCTTCCTCGGGTCGAAAGAGCCCAGGGTATGATGGAGGCGGTTAAGCACGGTGCCATCATGGATGAGGCGTACTTCGACGAACTAGATCGAGAGATGTCGGCGCTGTTAGACGGGGCACCCGAGTCCCTCGAGCGAGCAGTGGCCCGCTCGGTGGCGTTGAAGTCCTCCGTGGTGTCGGAGGACGAACGGGAGGCAGGCCGGAGGGAGATTCTGAATTTTGGTCATACTCTCGGGCACGCGATCGAAGCTGCTTGCAACTTCGCTGTCCCCCACGGGACCGCGGTGGGGTGCGGAATGATTCTGGAGGCTCGTCTGGGTGTCGCGCTGGGCGTGACCGACCCGGACTCCGTCGAGCGCCTAGAGCAGGTCGTGGAGCGGGTGGGGCTTTCCGTCGGCATCCCGCAAGGGGCCGCGCCAAGCGATATTCTGGCTTATCTTGGCTCGGACAAGAAGGTTCGTCTCGGGCACACGCGCTTCGTTCTATTGTCTCGGATCGGCGCCGTCCATTTTGCCGATCCATCGTGGAGTCAGCCGGTCGATGAAGACGCTGTGCTGAGCCTCCTCAACGCTTCCGTCTCAAGGGGGTAGACGTGGACGCCTCCGATTCCGTTCCGGTACCGGAACGACCGAAGGAAAAGATCGAACCCAGCGGTGGCCGACCGATAGACCTAACGGTGCCGGCAGCGCTCGCGTTGCGGGCGACAATGGATCCGGAAGGGGTCTTCATGATTTTTGGAGACGAAGGTGTCACGTTCGGGCAGATGGAGAGCCGCGCGGAGGCTCTTGCCGCGTCGCTTCATGGTCTCGGTATCGAGCCCGGGGATCGTGTGGCGGTGGCCCTCCCGTCATGCCCCGAGTTCGCCATCTCGATGTTTGCCGTGGCTAAGGTGGGTGCCGTTCTGGTGCCTTTGAATCCGAGACTGACGGCCGATGATTTGCGGTATACGCTTCGCCATTCCGAAGCGGTGGCTGCGATCACCGCCGAAACCATTGGGGACCTGGACTTCCTCCAACTCTTTGAGGAACTCCTCGTCCAGCTTCCTGCGCTCCAGTACCTCGTTACGGTGGGTGAGGAGGATCTCTGGTACGATGACCGCGTCTTTCAGTTCGAGGATCTGCTCTCCGCCGGCGGGGGGCGGGACTACTCCGCCGCGACACCGCCGCAGGCCGATGAAGTTTTCGCCATCCTCTACACCGCCGGTACGACCGGGAAGCCGAAGGGGGTGGAACTCACGCACGCCAACCTCCTACAGGTGGCAGGGAGCACGGCCGACGCACTGAAGTTGGACAGCGACGATCGCGTCGTAGGCATCATGGCCTTGTTTCACGTGTTTGGTATGGGCCCGGGAATCCTCGGTGCACTATTGTCGGGGGCGACGCTCGTTCTCCAAGACGAGTTCGGGCCCGAGGGTGCGTTGGACCTTGTCGAACGCCATAAGGCGACCGTTCACTATGGGGTCCCCACACTTTTTGTTACTGAACTTCGCGAACAAAAGGAAGCCCCGAGGGATCTCAGCTCTCTGCGCTGTGGATTGGTCGCGGGGGCCCCCGTTTCGGACGAGCTCGTAAAGGCAGTGGAGAAGACGATCTGCCCAGAACTTCTGATCGCCTCCTCGGTCACCGAGACCTCCTCCACCGTATGTATCACTCGGCCCGAAGATCCCGAGGCGAAGCGTCTTTTTACCGTCGGACGTCCGTTAGAAAATAGTGTCGTCAAGATATTGGGCCCGGATGGAGCCGAGCTTCCGGTGGAGAGCGTGGGTGAGATTGCGGTCCGGGGCCCAGGGGTGATGCGAGGGTATTACCGACAACCGCGTGAGACGTCCAATTTGTTCGACGCAGACGGATACTTGCTTACGGGCGATCTGGGGATGGAGGACGAAGAGGGCTTTATCCATTTGGTTGGCCGCAAAAAAGAGGTTATCATACGAAGTGGTTCAAACGTATACCCCCGGGAGGTTGAGGATCGACTTCAATCGCACCCGGCAGTACGTGAGTCCATGGTGGCTGGAGTCCCGGACGAGTTATTGGGAGAGGCCATCTACGCGTGCGTCCTCCCAGAGGAGGGGGCCATCGTGACCGCCCAAGAGCTTCAAGATTGGTGCCCGGTCACACTCGCCGCCTATAAGGTGCCCGACATCGTTCAATTCAGGGACGAATTTCCACGGACGGGGACCGGCAAGATTCAACGTGGTGAGTTGTCCCGCCTCATTCGAGCGGCTCACGCAGCACCAAAGACTTGAAGGATCTCCGGGCACTCTGATCAGTGACCCCCCCCCGACTCCTTCCAGATCCGAGACGTCGTTATCGACGCAAAGGACTGGCATGAGTGGGGAGGTCTCGCGAGTGCAGCCGGCAAACGATTTTCGCGAGAAGAAAAAAATGAACCAGTATTCTCAGGCCCATCACTTAGAGGGCCCCAGTAAGGCGGCCGCCGATGCTCCCAACGCGGCCCTCCTCATCGACTTCGACAACGTCACGATGGGGATGCGCAGTGACCTTTCCAAGGAACTCAAGAGCCTCCTCGCCTCGGATGTGATTCGGGGAAAGGTGACGGTTCAACGGGCGTATGCCGACTGGCGACGCTATCCGCAGTACATCGTTCCGCTTTCAGAAGCGTCTGTGGACCTGATCTTTGCCCCCGCGTACGGGAGTTCGAAGAAGAATGCAACGGACATTCGGATGGCGATCGACGGGATGGAGTTGGTCTTCATCCGACCGGAAATCGGCACGTACATTCTACTCACCGGTGATTCCGACTTTTCGAGCTTGGTCCTCAAGCTCAAAGAGTACGGAAAATATGTTATCGGTGTGGGGATCGAGGAATCCAGCTCCGATATCTTGGTCCAGAACTGCAACGAATACTACTCCTACACGAGCCTCACGGGGCTCCGAAAGACCACCGAGATCGGCGGTAAGACCGACGATCCGTGGGATCTGGTCGAGAAAGCGGTGGGCCGCATGACCACTCGGGGCGACGTCATGAGATCCGACCGCCTCAAGCAGGTAATGCTGGAACTCGACAGCAGGTTCAGCGAAGGAAATTTCGGTTTTAGTAAGTTCTCGAAATTTGTGGCTGAAGCTTCCAGTCGGGGTCTTGTGCGACTCCACAAGCTCGAGAACGGACAGTACGAAATCCGGCCCGGGTCTGGCCGGACATCAGGAGATACCGAGCCGGCCGCCAGAGAACCCAAGGGACGGAGCCGGGCACCCGCGCGAAGAGGGAGGGCGCCGAAGGTCCAGAGAGATGAAAGCGTCGAGGGTGGCGGGGTGAAGGAGCCGGAGCGCTCGCAGGCCAGGGAGCCGGAGCGGGTAGGGGCCAAGGAGCCGGAGCGGTTGGAGGCCAGGCGGACCGACGAGGGTTCGAGCCCAGAGATGCAAGTCACCGCCGAGCTCCGGGCGGCCTACGATCTGATGGTGCGGTGCCTTCAAAGCCTGGAGGGGGCGGGGAAGGATTCAACGCGCGACTCGGATGTCAAACGGAAGATGTTGGAGGCGGACCGGGGCTTCGATGAGGGAGTGCTCGGCTTCGGCAAGTTCAGTCGGTTCCTGCTTCAGGCCGAGGCGCATGGGGTGGTTTCTCTTCAGAAGACGGAGATGGGCAACTATAGCGTCTCGTTGGCGGAGCCTGTAAAGGGTTCGGAGACCTCGGCTGCGGGTCCTCCCGTCGAATCGGCGTGGACACCGACGGCACCTGCGACAGGGGCGACATCTTCGCGTGCGGGCGGTGACTCCTCTCGGCGTCTCGGGCCCCGCGGAGGGTCCGGGGGCCGCAAAGAAAGTGACGGTCCGGTCCTTTTTGAAGGGCAGATCGTAGGCAATGCGGCGGGAACGCCGCCGGTTGCCACGGTGGGGGGGCGGATCGACATCGGCGGGCTCGGCTTGCCCACCAGCGAGTCGGCAATCGTCCGCTACCTGACCAACTACGCAGGGGTTGGCAAAAAGACGGCAGAATCTTTGGTGGAGGCCTTTGGGGTCGACATCTTCACCGTTTTCGAAAGTGATCCTAGGCGTGTGGCCGCCCTCGTACCCCGCCGTGCGCCTCAAGTACTCGCTGAGTGGAAAGCCGATTTGGCGCGGCGGTCCCAGAAGTCCGGCAACCAACAGGACGTGATGCCGGAAGTTCGGAGTGCTCCGGAGGCCGATTCGGGTCCAGAGCGCGATAGCCACCCCAGACTAGCTGCGGAAGTGGAGTCCGCCACCGAGCCCCGTGAGGAGCTCGTAGAGGAGCGTACGGCGGTGGGCCCTGCCTCCGCGGGGAGCGAAACAAGTTCCGAATCTTCCTCGTCGGCGGGTCCGGCATCCAAATCCGGTGGGGCACGCCGTAGGACGAGGCGGGGTCCAAGGCGTCCACCCTCCTCGGGAACCGACACACAAGGCTAGGGGAAGGCGTCCGTGAGGGGCGCGATGCGCGTGGTACGGCCCGCGCTCCTTGGTACGGCGATCCCCTCGACGGTACCTTCGACCGCCCCTTTTATGATCGTCCCGCCGAGTGCGTGGCTCCCGATCTGCTCGGGGCACGACTCGTATCGACCATCGGAGGGTCACGAACGGTGGGCGTCATCGTGGAAGTCGAGGCGTACACCGGCCCGGACGATCCGGCCTCCCATGCGGCGGCTCGAACGGGGCGAACGCTTCGAAACGCTTCCATGTTCGGACCACCGGGAACCGCTTATGTATATCTGAGTTATGGGGTCCATTGGTGCTTGAACGTGGTTACAGGCCCGATCGGTGTTCCTTGCGCGGTGCTGTTGCGGGCGGTGCATCCGATCGAAGGATTGGACGTGATGGCCATGCGTCGGGGGCGCGAGCAGGATTTGACCTCGGGTCCCGGTCGTTTGGGGCAAGCGCTCGGGATCACGCGCGCATTGGATGAACACGATTTTTCGTCGCCCCCGCTGAGGTTGCTTCCCGGCTGGCCCGCTACGCGTGGGTCGATGGACGTGACGCCTCGAGTCGGCGTCAGCCGAGCGCGGGATTGGCCTCTGCGATTTTCCGTACGCGGAGATGCATCCCTGTCCAGGGTCAGGCGGGCAACGCCGCTTGGGGGCCCCGGAGCGGCTGGGTAGATTCCAGGTCAAGTCGTTGTGCTGCAATAAATTGGAGTAAATGCACTTGGATGTCGTCGTCTGCCTGAAACGGGTTCCGGATACCGAGATCCGCGTTCGTTTTGCGGACGGAGCCACGATGATCGAACCCGAGGGGATCAAGTATATCGTGAGTCCCTACGACGAGTTCGCCCTCGAGGCCGCGCTCCGAACCGCCGAAGCGAGCGGTGAGGGTCGCGTCACCGTGATGACTCTGGGGGACGAGAGCTCGCAGGAAACGCTCCGAACAGCCCTCGCTGTGGGTGCCGACGCGGCGGTGCTACTGCACGGGTCGGTGACCATGGACGGCCTCGCCACGGCCAAGGCCCTGGCCGCCGAGCTAAAGACTCGTGACGAGCCGCTCGTCCTCTTCGGGGTGAAAGCGGGAGACGACGATCAGCAGCAGGTCGGTCCAATGGTGGCCACGCTTCTCAATCGGCCATGCGCCACCAACGTTACGAGTTTTGAAGTGAGGGAACGTGTGGTACGGTGTGATCGAGACGTGGAGGGGGGGACGGAGGTTGTAGAGTTGGATCTTCCGGCAGTGGTGACCCTCACGAAGGGCGATTTTGAGCTTCGCTACGCGTCTCTAAGAGGCATCATGGCCGCAAAGCGGAAACCGCTGGAGGCGAAGGACGCCGACCGACCCGAGGGCCGGCTCACAGTGGCCCGACTCGCTCATCCTCCCGAGAGCGCCGAGGGACGAATCATCGGCGATGGGCCCGAAGCCGTGCCGGAGCTGGTTCGGCTTCTCCGGGATGAAGCGAAGGTCCTCTGATGAAGGGAGAGGGGTGACGTGGCTGACGTGCTCGCCATCACGGAGAGGAGAGGTGGAAAGATTCGTCCCGGGGCGCATGAGGTGATCGCGGCAGCCGCTTCCGTTGCCGTGGGGCTGGGGGGCGCGACACACGCCCTAGTTCTGGGCGGCATCGGCGTCGGAGACGAAGTCAGCCATCTGGGGAGCTTTGGAGCGGACCTCGTGCGGGTCGGCGAAGACGCTGCGCTGGAAACGGTTGTGCCGGAAACCTATGCGGTGGTTATCGCGGAGGCGGTCCATTCCCACGGCTACGCTGCGGTTCTCTTTGCCGCTACCGCTCTGGGAAAAGACCTCGCTCCGCGCGTGGCGGCCCTGCTTGACGTCCCTCTCGCGTCCGACGTGACGCGGGCCGAGGTGGAAGACGGCAGGCTCTTCTGCGAACGACCGATCTATGGGGGAAAGGTGATTGCTCGGATCGAATTTGAAGCGTCCCCAGCGGTGCTTTCGTTGAGACCGAACGCTTTCGGAACGAACGGCTCGCAGGCGGGGGGACGGGTCGAAAGACTGGTTGTGGCCGTTCCGGAGGCGGTTCGGAGCCGAGTTGTAGGATTCCGAGCGGCGGAGAGCGGGTCGGTGGACGTCTCGGAGGCGAGCGTCATCGTGTCCGGTGGCCGGGGCATGAAGTCCGCCGAGAATTGGAACGTCCTCGAGGACCTACGCGACGCTCTGGGTCCTCAAACGGCACTGGGTGCATCGAGGGCCGTTGTGGATGCGGGCTGGCGGCCGCACGGTGAACAGGTAGGACAGACGGGGAAGACCGTGTCACCGACGCTCTACTTCGCGATCGGAATTTCGGGTGCGATCCAACACCTCGCCGGGATGAGAACCTCGAAAATCATCGTGGCGATCAACAAGGATCCGGACGCTCCGATCTTTGCGATAGCCGACTACGGCATTGTGGGCGATGCCTTTGAAATCCTTCCGGCGCTCACGGCACAGATTGAGCAACTACGCTCCGAGAGTTAACGCAGGCCTCTAGAGGCCTGCCGATCGCCACTTCCGAGCTCTGGGTCACGGAGGACCGCCAAGCATCGAGACGGGGTCAACTTGATGTCCTCGGCCACGGAGCTCGAAGTGGACGTGCGGTCCGGTTGCGTTCCCCGACTGTCCGCTGAGCCCTAAAGACTCGCCTCTCGTCACGGCCTGGCCTTCTGCCACGAAGATCTGAGAGAGGTGTGCGTAAACGGTTAGGATGTCGTCTCCGTGGTCCAGCCAGACTACGAGTCCGTAGTCGGTCATGGTGCCCGCGAAGCGCACGTGGCCATTCGACATGGGGTAGACCGGGGTGCCTGTGGGCACCACGATATCCACCCCCCGGTGGATTGCCGGGCCACCCGATTCCCATCGGACTCCGAAGGGCGCGATCAGAGGTCCATCTACTGGCCATCGAGGGATCCCGCATCCAGTCACCCCGAGCAGCGTCATTGCTGCAAGCAAACGTCCCGAGGGCCGGATCATCCCGGAGTCCGTCGGCCCGTTTCGGCGGGTATCGAGCACAACCCGCGGGGGTCGTCGAGGAGAATCACGTCAACCCGCCCGCCCCGGGGGATCGTTTTCAGCCCTTCCGGAATCACGGCCAGCCCGTCCGCCGCCCCGAGGCTTCCTACGAGGCCAGATCCTTGCGGGCCGGTGAGTGACGCCTCGAGTTCGGAGCCCGAGCCGCTCAAGCGGACACGCAGGAACCCGGTGAGATCCTCCGCGGTCCCGAGGTCTACCGTTGCACGCGCCGAGACGGTTTGCCGGCGGAGGCTGCTGTGGCCCCCGAGCGCCAACACGTACGGTCGGACGAATAGCTCGAAGGTCACGAACGCGGACGCAGGGTTGCCCGGAAGACCGAAAACTGCCTGTTTGCCGCCGCTGGCCTTGGCCAAATGTCCGAAGCTCATCGGGCTTCCGGGTCGGATCTTAACGCGCCAGAAGTCCAACTCCAGGCCGAGGTCCTCGAGAACGGTCTTGAACAGATCGGCCTCTCCCATGGAGGCGCCGCCCAACGTCACCAGCACGTCGGCGTCCGCAGCTTTCGCGACGTGACGCTCGATATCGCGCCGGTCGTCCTTTGCGATGCCCAGGCGCACGGGCGTCCCACCGGCGGCTCGTACCGCGGCCGACGCATAGTGACTATTACTCTCCGGAATCCGGTGGGCGTCGAGAGACGGGTCCCCGAGGTCGATGAGTTCGTCGCCGCTCGCTAGAATGGCGACCGTGGGTCGGCGATGGACCTTAACCAGGCGTGCCCTGGCGGCGGCGAGCACCGCGAGCTGCCCCGGACCGATCCCGGCCCCGGACCGCAACGCAACCGCTCCCTCGGACCAGTCCTGGCCGGCGGGTCGAACGTGACGCCCTCTATCACGATCCGAGGTTATCTGCAGATTCCCGGCGTGGTTCTCTTCCCGATCTGTATCCTCGACGCGGACCACGGTGTCGGCTCCGCTCGGGACCTCGCCACCCGTCATGATCCTCACCGCTTCGCCACGCCCGACGGTGCCCTCGAAGCGTGTCCCCGCGTGGACGACACCCGTGACCATGAGCTGGACGGGGTCGTCCTCTGTAGCTCCGGTTAAGTCGTCTCCACGAACTGCGTATCCGTCCATGGCGCTGTTGTTCCACGGCGGAAGGGGGTGAGGTGTGAGGACGTCATCGGCGAGCGAGCGACCGAGCGTCTCCTCCAGCGGTAGCGTCTCGGGCGGCAATGGGGAAACGTGCCGAAGGACACGATCCAGGGCCGCGTCGAACGATAGCCAATCCCCGGTTCTAGATTCGAAGTGCGGCATCTGTCAACGACGCCAGGCCGCCCCGAAAGTGATCGAATAGTTGGAGACCCACTCACTCTCGGGATTTTCGCCGAGAGGATCGTTGACCAAAGTCTGCCACCCCACCGGCGTCCCGACCTTCCAAAGGTCCATCTCGCCCTCGATCCTGAGAGAGATCTTGCTCGCAATGTGAATATTGGTGCCCGCGGCCAAGACTCCAGTGAACACGGGGCCAAAGTCAAACCATTCGTCCGCTGGCATGTCTTGCGCGATCTCGAAGACGCGGTCTATCGAGCCCGTGCCGGCCATCCCGCCCCCGAACGCGACGAAGGGCTGGATTCCGTGCAACGCGCGTTGGCCCGTCAAATTGATTCGCAGGCGCGCGTCGCCCAGTAGAACCCCGAAATCACTCCGACCGATTACGCGGTCCCCCTGGGGCCTCGTCACATCGAGCACGTCTCGCGTCGACTGGAACCACGTGGCGTGCACATCCAAAGCCGCCATGCCACCAAAAGCGGCCCCGTAACGTGCCCCAAACACGGTGGCATCCTGCGGCCCGAGACCCAACCCGCCCGGATTCATGGCGGATTTTCCGGCGAAGACGGCCCATTCTTGTCCCAACTCGACGAAACGATACGGGGAGGGGATGCTCTGTGCGGTGGCCGAGGAACTGGCTACGACGCTGCAAAATAATAGGGATAGAGCGAGTCTTGGGTGGGACATAAAGAGGGGCATCAATCCGATTGTTGGGAATTGACGACCGGCACTCTCCCGAACACATTCGTCAAGTGAGTGGCCGCTCGTGCTACAGGCCGCCAAGATCGTCCTTTCAACACCGTCTGTCGAGGATCGTTTCAGCGAGATGATTGTTCGTTCCCGACCGTTGCGGATTCTCTGGGTCATCGGCCTTCTCTCACCTTTTTTCGTGGTCCCTGGGGTGATGGGGGCCCAATCGGCGACGTTGACGACCGAGGAAAATTTTCGCGCGCAAGAGAATGGGACAGTTCTGGGGCGGCTTCGCGCCGGACTGAGCGTGGAGGTTCTTGAAGCGACAGACGACTGGCTGCAGTTCGATCTGGAGGGATGGGTCTGGATCCAGTCTCTTCGGGAGGTCAACCGAGGCCGCTTCAGCTGGGTGGTCTCCGCCGAAGGCGGTGAGAACATTCGAGGCGGGCCTGGCGGGGAGGTGTTGGGCCGACTCGAGCAAGGCACGCTCCTTGAGACTCTTGAGAGCGTGCCCGGCTGGGCTCGGGTTCGGCGCCGAGCCTGGGTTTGGCGTGGATCCGCAGTGTTGTTCGCGTCCGGATCGTCTGACGGCGCCCAGGGGCAATCCAGCCTCTCCGTGCCCTCGCTCGCGGGCGACGACCGAGAATGGGCTCTTGGGGGCGCCGGTAAAGCTCCGATCCTCAGTGCCCCCGATGGAGACACGTTGGCCGTGTCGGCGTCAGGCACCAACCTCCGAGTTATCGCGAGAGAGGGAAATTGGGCCCGGGTGCGCCTGGAGGGGTGGGTTTGGCTTCCTCAGAACACGGAAGGAGGCGCCGGGGCCTCCGTTCGTACCGACGTGACACTCGCAGCTTTGGTTGGCGCGCCGAACGACTACCGCGGCGAGGTGCTTCAATGGGACTTGCAGTTCATATCATTGGAACGGGCTGAAGAGATCCGAACAGATTTCTACGCCTCGGAGCCGTTTCTTCTGACCAGGATGGTGGACGGAGATGCGGGCTTCGTGTATGTGGCGATTCCTCCTGAGCGGCTCTCGGAGGCTCAGGGCCTCAGCCCGCTGGAGCGTATTCGGGTCGTTGGGCGTGTACGCACCGGGGCGGCGAGGCTCACGGGCAGTCCGATTCTCGAATTGTTATCCCTCGATAGAATCCCGTAGAGGCCAGCTCGAGACGTGGAGAGCCGTGGCTTGAACAGGCCTTTGGTGTCCCCGCGGCTGCGGCGACGCTTCCTCGTGGGACTCGCCGCCCTCCTCGCCGTTTTCCAATCGACGTGCCGTAGAGGGCCAGCGGATCCCTCGCCGCTCGACCTGACGCTGACCATCGTATCGGGGGATGATCAATTCGGGCCACCGGCGCAATTCCTGATCGACTCGCTCGCCGTAATCGTGACCCATCCAGGGGGCCTTCCAGCGGACGGGATTCTCGTAGATTGGGCGGTCACGGGGGGACCTGCCGTTGCGCAGACCGTCCCCCAGGCCATCTCGAGTGACTCCGTGGGGCTGGCCAGGGTTCGACTTCGACTCGGGAGCGAGCTGGGGAAGTACCTCGTGCGCGCCTCGGTGCGAAATCTCCCCGAAGAAGCGGTCGACTTCGAAGTGTGGGCCGTACTTCCGTCCACCCTGAGCGCGCTTTCCACGGATATGGTGAACGCGGGCGACGTCATCACGCTCACGGGCACGAACTTCAGCCCAATAGCTGCCCACAACGTGGTCCTTTTTTCCGGGATCGCCGGCACCGCCGTTGCTGCGGACATGGGTCGCCTGGATGTCATCGTGCCACCGTGTTTACCCACACGCACCGTCGACGTGTCCGTGCAGCTGGGCGGAGTGACCAGCACGTCGATTTCCCTCGCTGTAACGACCTCCGCCGCCGTTCTAGATCTGGCCCTCGGGGCAGACACTACGTTTCGGATAGATGACACGCCCACTTGCGTCCGCGTGGGATCGGGCAATCCCGAGGAGTATTTGGCGGTCGTACAGTCCACGGCTACCATCGGAGCGGCTCGCTTCGACTACACCTTTACGGGACTTCGGACCGGCTCCGTGTCGGCACCTAGCCACTCGGATCGTGTGCCTCGGAGTCACGAGGCCCGCCACGACGCGTCCCTCAATCGAGCCCAGAGTGACTGGGATGAACTCCTGAGAGAGCGGGAGAGCCTCCTCACCGCTTCCGGTGCCGCAGCGGTCGGCGGCGGGGAGGGCTCTCCCCGAGGGATTCCGCGCATTGGTGAAATCGGGGAGTTCGACGTTGTCCGAGCCGACGGCGGCTTCGACCGCGTCACGGCGAAAGTCCGGTTGGTCTCCCAACGAGCTGTGCTGTATGAGGACATCAGCGCACAAGGCAGTCTCACCCAGGCCGACGTCCAGCTCTTCGCTGATCTTTTCGACGATCCCATATACTCCGTGGACGTAGGGGCCTGTGGGTCTCCGTCGGATTTGGATGGTAACGGGCTGGTCATCATCCTCTTTACACCGACCGTAAATCGGTTATCCCCGCCGGGGTCGAACGATTTGGTCGGAGGGTTCTTTTTTGGCCTCGATTTGATGCCGGGATTGGAGCATAGCAATGCAGGTGAAGTGTTCTACGTCTTGGTTCCCGATCCGACCGGGAAACACGGAAACGTGCGGAGTGTCGACCTAATCCGAACCACCGTGCCGCCGATTCTTGCCCATGAATTGCAGCATATGATCCATCACAACAAGAGGATCATCGAGTTGGGCGCGCCACGCAGGGACGCCACGTGGCTGTCCGAAGGGCTGGCTCACATGGCTGAAGATCTCGTGGGCATGGAGCTGATAAAACGAGGGCGGATTGCTGAGGCGAACCAGTACCAAAGGGGGAACCGAAAGCGCGCCAGCCTTTTTCTCACAGAGCCACAGGACGTGAGCCTTACCATCGCCTCGGGGCAGGGGAGTCTCGAGGAGCGCGGCGCCGCTTGGCTTTTTCTCGAGTACTTGAGAGGACAGGCCGGGACCGACAACGTGTTGCGTTCCCTGACCGCCACGACTCTGACCGGTACGACCAACGTCGAGTCCGTTACGGGCCGCAATTGGGCTGACGTGTTTTCCGATTGGAGCGCTGCGCTGGAGCTCGAGCGACAGGAGTTCGAACGAGGGCCGTTACCGCTCAGAGACGAACTCCGTTTCTTAGGATTCGACTTGATGGAGGCTCTAGCACTCGGCGGAGACGGCTTCCCTTCCAGGCCCGCTTCGTATTTGTCAGGTGACTTTTCGGCCCAGGGGCGGGTCTGGTCCTCCTCCGGGGCCTATTCTCTTCTCGGTACACAAGTGGGGGGGATGGGAGTGAGTCTCTCGGGACTAAACGGGGGTCTGGCGCCTCGCAACAGTGGGTTGCGATTCAAGTTGGTACGCGTCTTCTGACGCTGGGCACGGGTCGATGATGGTGGACCGGAGCGCTGAATCTTCTCCGGAACGAACGCGTAGTATCGAGTGTCTACTTTCGGGAGGGACCCCTTCGTCGAGGCTCAATGCGCTGTCCGACCTGCGGTGAGGATCTAAAGAAGCACGAAACCACCTGCTCGACATGTGGGGCGGCGATTTCCGTGCGCTCGGCCCCGAGCGAGTTGGGCATAGACGTTCGCAGTTGCCCACGATGCGGCCACATCGGGACGGGTGTTCAATATTTTCAGCGGCCCGTTCACGTGGGGTTACTCCTCGGACTCTCGGCCGTAACCTGGTTCACGTTTGGGCTGGGTGGCCTCGTGTACTACGTCGCGCGACGTAAGCGTCGGATCTGTGCGGGGTGTGGCTTGGGGTGGGAAAAGACACGGATTCCGGGGCCGGAGTTCGGCCGTCAGCTGCCTTTTACCCAACCGATCGGCACCGATGTGAGTTCTGGTGCGAACGCCGGCGCGAACGCCTTCCATTCGGAGAAAAACCTTCCCAGGACGGGGCTGGGGCGCCGGACCTTGGGTGTGGCTATGGTGCTCTTCGCCGCCTTGATGGTCTCCATCGGTGTGATCGAGTTTGCGTGGGAGGCGATCATGGTCGGGAGTGTGTTGGGTGCTTCGGGAACGGCAACGATCTGGTGGGGACTAAAGGCTCGTCAAGAGCGGCGTCTTGCTGTCATGACCCGACTTCAGCGGCAAGTGCTTCTGCTCGCGACTGAAAAAGCGGACACGTTGACGGTGACCGAGGTGGCGGCCTCGTTGAACATGTCCCTCTCGGCCGCCGAAGGTGTGTTGCAGGACATGGACGACGGATTCCGCGTCCGGTCGGAGGTCACGGACGAGGGGATCATCGTATACGAATTCCCAGAAGTCCTTCATCACCCCCGGCTCGAATCCGGCTCTAAGGGTTAGGCCCGCCAAAGACTCACTGGTTCTGCGCCAGATCCTTTCTCCCCGCCACCCGAGCGATCCACACTCCGGCGATGATGATGAGGGCCCCGACCATCTGACTCGGTGCGGGATCCTCACCGAGCCAGACGGAAGCGGCCAAGATCGCCACCACCGGCACCAAGTTCGAGAACGCGGCGGTCCTTGCTCCGCCGATGCGCTCTAGACCGTGGTTCCAAATCAAGTAGGCCACCGCGATGGCGAGGACTCCTGAGTATACGACGCCGAACCAGCCAAGGCGCGACACGGCACCCAGATCCGTGTTCCACAGGGATGCGCTTCCAATCGCCACGAGGCCGACGGTGCCTACCCAGAGTGTCCAAGAGGTCACCACCAGGGCTCCGTACTCGCGAGTGAGACTTTGCGTTCCGACCGTATAGCTGGCCCAGGCGATGGCTGCCAATACCAGCAGGAGGTCCCCCGACAAGGTACCGTCCGCAAAGCTGACCCCGCCGGGAGCGGCGAGAACGACGAGCAGCATGCCTCCAAGAGTGGTCAAGACGCCACCCCATACGGGAAACGTATGGTGTTCTTGCCCTGACACGGCCGCGAGAACCAAAGTCCACACGGGGGTCGTGGCCAGTACCAATCCGGCGTTGCCCGCCGAAGTTCGGTCCACGCCGTAGATGAATAGAAGCTGGTATACCACGTTCGCGAGGAGGCCCAAGAAAACGATACGGCCCCAGTGTCGCCGCTCAGGAAACGGCACGCCGCCGGTAAGTTTGAGGAAGACCAGGAGGGTCAGGGACGCGAGTACGAACCGCAGGGCGTTGAACGCCAGAGGGTCGAGTTCTACGAGAGTGACCTTGATGACAGAGAAGTTGACGCCCCAGATTACACTCAAAGCGATGAGCGCGAGGTCAGTTCCTAGGTGTGGCGGCCTCGGGCCGGTGGCTCGAAGCGCATGCGTCCGCGTGCCGGATGGGGTAGGGTACGGGCGTTTCGGCACCTAAAGCTTCCTCCTACCGACAATGTCTGAGCGGATGTTCACGACTTTGTTGTATTTCCGATTGTGGAAACCTAGCTTTAGGCAAGCAGGATCGTCACCACATAGCCGATGTAGAATGTCTATTTCCAATGTCTCCCGCCTTTCGGACTTCAGCGAACGGCGCTTTAAGCGACTCGCGTGCGCGAAGGCCCTCTGTCGGGGGGATTCGGGTAGGTCGAGCATTATCGACCACTTGGCGGCCGCGATCGCCCGAGCGGACGCGGATCGCGCTGCGGTGTTGTGGCTAGACGAGTACAACCCTGGGCTCGTCCACGTCCACTGCTTGCTCGATCTAGTCAACGATGTTCCACGACGGGAATTTCCGGTCCAGGCTTGTTATTCGGCCTGGCACGACGGCGTTCCCAGCTTCGTCGACATGCCCGGCGCAAGCGGTGCACGCGACGCGCTGGGGTCGAGCGGAGCCCGAAGCACATGCTGGGTCTCCATGGGCAGTGACGGCACCAAAGCCTGGTTCCTGACGGTAGATTCGGTGACCCCCCGGGGGCCGCTTCCGGCGGAAGCGATGGAAGAATTGATGTTTCTCGCTGGTGAGTCATCGGCTGTGGTGCTTCATCGGGACTTGGGTCGCCAACCCTTCGAAGCGGTGGGGGTTGCGGGCCGTGGCGATCTGGTGGAGAACGGACCCTTCCCGGGGTGGATGATTCTCAAGGATATCGAGGGCAGGGAGGACGACCCCAAGATCGATCAACGGGTTGCCGCTCGTTTCCTGGTGGGACGCGCCGTATGGGCGGTTCTGGACGAAGACTGGGCGACGGACGCCAAGGCTTTGAAGGAACTCGTCAACCGAGTCCAGCGAGAGTTCGAGGTGTTGGACCCCGCGGATTCGGAGCGCGCTGCGTGGTGCAGTGTGGTTCGGGACATCGAAGCTGGAGATATCGAGCACTTGGGTCGTTCGATCATCGCCCTGGCGAACCTGCTGGACATGCAGGAACATCTGCACGGCGCCTGTGAATTCTTGAATCTTGCCTACCAAGTCGGCGTCGCATGTGGTTCCGGGAGCGTCGCGGGTGAAGCCGCCCGCTTCCTGGGAAACACCCATCGACGGCTCGAAAGCCCGGAGGAAGGCACGAGGTGGTATCAAATTGCTCTAGACATGGGCGAGGGTTTCGACGATTCGCGGCTGTTTGCGTTGGCGCTCGGCGGGATTGGGCACACGCTCCGTGAGAAGGGCAATCTGCCTGGCGCGTTCGAAGCACATCGGAGCTCGTTGGAGCGGGCCATCGCCCTCGGTGACCCATACGTCATCGGATTTGCCCACCACAATCTCATGACCGACGAAAACCTCGCGGGACAACCGTCCGCCGCGATCAAGCACGGCTGGGAGGCGGTACAACTGTACCCCACAGAGGCGGATCGCCTGCACGCCCTTACCGACCTGGCGTGGACGTTCGTCGAGGCGCGAGACTTGCGCGCCGCTGAGGACGCGTGCTCGATCGTTACTCGCCAGAGTGAGCATTTTCTGTACCGAACCTACGCCTTGGGTATTTTGGCCTACATCGAGGCCCTACGTGGGGACGACGCGGCATTCAAGGCCCAGATCGACGTTTTGGACCAGACGCCTTGGCGAAGCGGATCGCCCTTCATGGTTTCCGAACTCCTATTGAACCGGGGTGAGGCCTACGAGGTGCTGGGGGAACACGACCAGGCCATCGAATGGTCCGCGTTGGCGAGGGACTTCTCTGCGGAGCATGGAATTCATCAGGTAACGTTCAAGGCCGAGGCCAGGCTGGAGTCCCTCCAGTCAGCCGAACCGGCGGACGTGGATACTGCAAACGAACGAACGCCCGCCACCCTCGAAGGGGTCACGGGCGTTCGCGACGGGTTGAGTGTGCTGAGACGGGAACTAGCTCCGGTCTGAACTCACTCGATCGGTTGGGCCGAGGCTTGTTTACCCAAACGGGCCTGGACCAATGAAACAGGCAGCACTCTCCGACTCACAATCGAGCCCGGCGGGTGACGAGCACGCGCTTGCCGCGAGTGAAAGAATACCGAGGGCGAAAAGAAGGCGTAACTTCCGCATGATAACATCCTTTCGAGAGTGGGTTGGTGTACCCGAATAACGGGCATAACTTCAAGTCCAAGTTGGTCACGCCATCGACTGATGGCGCAATCATTTTGATCCTCAGGTATATCTTTTCCGAAGGTCATGGGGCTCGTCTACCACTTTTCATCCGATCCGAGCACGTTTCCCTTTGTGCGGGGCGCCCTCGCAGGCCTGCATGACGTCGCGGTGGCCACCACTTGGAGGCGTTTGGAGCTGGCCCTGCGGGAGCGGCCGGTGGGCCTCTGTGTGATCGACCGCCGAGGTCTTTGCTTGGCGGACGGGCGCGACGCGTTCGTAACCCTCCGTCGTCGGTTCCCGAGCGTCGGGTTCGTGCTTCTCGAGAGTGGATCGGTCAAACCGCGGTTACTGCTCGATTTGGGCCGACTCGGGTTCCGAAGTTTGGCGTTGATGGGTGATGAGGGCGAAGAGTGGGATCTTCGGCGAAATGTGGACCACGCATGGAAAGGGACCGTCGCTTCGAGGGTGCTGAGGGCCTTGAGCGTCAGGGTACCGTTGCGAGAAGGAAAGGTCCTCCGGCTGGCTCTCGATCATGTGCACGAGTGCTGGTCAGCAGAACGCCTGGCCGGGCGCGTAGGCCTGTCCCGCCCTTTTCTGAGCGTCCTTCTCCGACGGGCTGGATTACCATCGGCCGGTAGGTTGCTGGCCTGGATACGCCTGCTCCATGCCGCTGAATGGTTGGGAGATCCGGGTCGAACCGGACAGAGCGTTAGTCGTCAGCTCGAGTATTCGTCTGGAGCGGCCTTTAGGAGGGCGTTGAAGAACTATACGGGTGCCACACCCACCCTCGCGGTTGCGAAGGGGGGGATGCCTTTTGTTCTCGGGCACTTTCTCCGAGACAGTGGGTTTGAACAAGCCGCCCGAGATCGCACTTCTGTAGCATGACACGGCAGGTAAAATGAGAAAATTCTTGGATTCCAATGGCGGCGCCTGGGTGGCCACACTGCGTTCGTGTCACGGCCTCGATTACAAGGGGCGCCATCACCTGCACTTCCATCCGGAAGACACCGCAGACGAGGGTTTGGACCTTCTCGACGTGAGGTGGAACAGTGAGGACACCGCTGAGAGGACGCTGGCTACGATGTCTGGAGTGGAGCTTCGGCGGAGACTTCGGTCGGCTTTAGGACGGTCGGCCTAGAGGCCGCAACCCCCCTGTGCCCTCCGGGTTAGTACTTCTTCAATAGGCCTCTAGGCCACACGCTACGACGTAGGGGCCCCGCTTCGGCGAAATTCAGCGAGACGAGCGCCGATGCGATCCTCGATGCGTTTGGCCGCACCCGTCGATCGGAGTTCATTCGAAAGAATACTGAAGAGCAGCGTCTCGCCGTCCTGGGTCGTGACGATTCCGGTAAGAGCAGAGACCCCTTCGATGGTGCCCGTTTTGGCTCGAAGGTTACGGGCCGCCCGAGTCCCGTACATTCTCCGGAGTGATTGGCCGGCTTGAGGTAGAGTCGAAACGAACGAATCCCAGTGATCGGATGCGGCCACGTGTTGCAGGAGTCCGACCAGAGCTCCCGCGCTGGTCCGGTTGCTTTTCGACAACCCGGACCCGTCGATGGCTACGATCTGACCGCCCTTAATCCCAGCTCGCTCGATGGCGAAGGCCCGAACCGCCCGGGCACCCCCCACGAAGGACCCCTCTCCGGTCGCGACTTTGCCGACGGTCTTGATGATCATTTCGGCAAATAGGTTGTGACTCTCGTGGTTGACCACGGTCAGGTACTCGAGCAGCCGTGGCGAGGTGTGACTGGCAAGCAGCCGCGGTTCATCGGGGTCGAGGAGGCCGGAGGACCAGGACTGGCGGCCGGTGATTCTGGACTCCGACTCCTCGTGCAGAGATTTTTCAGAATTCGAGACCCCGATGCCCTTGGAGATCAATACCTCTCTAAGCGCTCGAGCCGCGAAAAAAGCAGGGTCCGGCACCGTGAGACGGCGCCAAATATCCGGACCCCCTTGGCGAATCTCCCCGTCCACCCGAATACGCGCGGTAGGCTCTACCCGGTCCAACCAGAGGTTGGGACGGGGACGGCCCACGACCGTCTCGGCCCGGTTGCTCACGTCCAGAGGAAATCCGAACGGAATCGTTTCGATTCGGGGCGGGAAGCCGACCCGGGCCGATGGAAGGATCTGCAGGGTTACGACGTTTTCGTTGAATGACAGCGATGATGCGGACGCAGCAAACCATTCGTTCAGATCCCTGGGATCCCATTCCGGTCCGAGCTCCGGGCCGGAAAAGTACGTCGCGTCGCCCACCACGGAGCCGTCGATGCGCCTGATACCCGCCCGCGCGATGTCGTCGGCGAACCGTTCGAACACGTCGGCGCCGTTCCGATAAAAGCGCTCGGAGATCCCCGGGTCTCCTGTGCCGTACAGGATCAGATCTCCTCGAAGGACACCGTTTTCGACGGGGCCATCGGCGAAGACGAACGTTTTGTACCGAAACGAGGGCCCCAGAAAGTGGAGGGCCGCCGCAGTGGTGACGATCTTCATATTCGAGGCTGGTGCCAGGAAGTGATTCTCGTTCCGGGCGAATAGTGTGTCCCCACCTTCAAGGGAGACGATGAGGACGCCCCACTCGGCGCTTCGCAGCGCCGGAGTATTCAAGAGCTCCGAAATGTCCTCCCGTAGCACTAGGACTTCCGGTTCTGCAGGTGGGCGCACCGGCGACGAGACGACTTCGATGGGCTCGATGGGCTGGGGCGGGGGTGGCGGGGGCTCCACGTCCCAAGCAGCGACACTCCAGACGGACAGCAGCACCAAAGTCAGCAACCCCAGGAAATGCCACCGGGTGCGGGCCGCCCGGACGAGGGCGGCACGAACGCGAGCTACCGGGACTCGGATCACGACGTCCCGCCAAACTGTGGCCAGAGCCCCTCTAAGGGGTCCTGGTCTGGAAGCGGGATGATCACGCCTGGATTGAGGATTCCTGTCGGATCAAGTGTCGCCTTGACGGTCTCGAAACAACGGGTCAATCGAGACCCCCAGATTTGCTCGACGAACGGCGCCCGAAGTCGTCCGTCTCCGTGCTCCCCGGAAAGAGTGCCCCCGAGATCGGCGACGAGATCCACGGTCTCGGTCAGAATGGTTCGGGCGTCGTCCCGCCAGGACGATCGGCGGACGTCGAGTAGGGGATTCACGTGAATGTTGGCGTCGCCAGCGTGCCCAAAAACAACAGCGTCCGTTTTGGTCGCGTGGAGGATGTCGTCGACTCCCGACAGGTACGCGCCAAGGGCCTCAGGAGGGACCACGGAGTCCTCGATGATCTGCGTGGAAACGAGACCAGCCCGCGCTGAGTCGGAGATGAGCGGGCTGGCGGCGTGGCGCAGGTTCCAAAGGCTCTTGCGGTCGCTTTCTTCTCGCCCCACGACGACGTCCAGGCGCAGTTCACGGGCTAGTAGACTGAGCGAGTCGGCGGCAGTCGAGACAGCGTCAACGTCACCATCGAGCTCCACGAGGAGAGCCGCGGCGGCCCCCCCGACGCCAAGGGGGTGATCCGTATGTGACGCCACCTCGAGAAACCGACGGCCGAAAAATTCGCAAGCAGAGGCTCCAGTGTCTCGTGCCCACTGCAACAAGATCGGAAGGTCGAGAAGGTTTCGAACCGCGATGAGAACCACCACCGCCGCCTCGGGGACGGGAGCAAGCATCAGCGTTGCTGATGTGACAACCGCGAGTGTCCCCTCACTACCCACGACGAGCTGCGCGGCGTCCGCGTCCGGCAGGAACCGATCGAGGGCGTAACCACTCGAGTTCTTTCGCACGTTCGGCCAGTCGGTGGGCGCGTTGACGAGTTTTGCGCGGACTTCCTTATGGAGCGCGTCGAATGGCGCGGGGACTTCATGTCCTTTCCCTAGCCGATATTGGCTCCCGTCGGCCGCGACCACGTCGAGAGTCTGAACCCAGTCACGCGTGGCCCCGTACTTGAAGCTACGTGCCCCGGCCGCGTTGTTGGCGACCACCCCTCCGACCGTGCATCGATCGGCGCTGGACGGTAGCGGAGGAAAAAAAAGGCCCACTCGTCGGGCGGCCCGGTCCACATCCCCGACCAACACCCCTGGCTCTACCCGCACCGTTCGGCCGGAGACGTCCGCGGGCTCGAGGCCTCGGAAGTTCGTGCTCAGATCGAGGGCGATACCCCGACCGACGTTGCCACCAGGCATACCTGTGCCAGCACCACGAGGTACGACCGGTTCCTCATGTTCGAAGGCCCAGGAAAGCACAGTAGAGACGTCCTCCGCGTCGATCGGATGGGCCACCATGGCGGGTCTGATCGATAGCGGTCCAGCGGAGGAGGCGTACGGATCGACCTCGGACGGGGCGACCATGAGTCGACCCTTGAGACGCGGGACCTGGTGTGGCGCGTCCAAGGTATTGACGTCAGTGGGAGGAGACGCCGGACCGGTTACGAGTCGGGGGCGAGCAATCCGAACAGTACCCCGTCAACTCGAGATCGTATCCCAACAGGTGAAATCCGTTGGCTTGTGACCGAAGCGCCGTAAGTTCCGCTTCTCCGAGCTCCCCTGGCACGTCTGACACGCCCCCACACGCCAAGCACCGTGCGTGATGGTGGGGATCGGTGCGACCGCAGAACCGGGCCGACCCCTCCGGCGGGGTGAGCTTCTTCGCGAGTCCACAGTTGACCAACGTTTCGAGGCTTTTGTAAACCGTCGCGAGTGATATCCCGGGCACCTCGGCTTGTACGCCCAGGAACACGTCTTCTGCGGTGGGGTGGACTCTGCTGCGGGCAACAAGCCTGAAAACAGCGGCACGCTGATCGGTGAACCGATGCCCGTGCTCTTGAAGGGTCCGGCGTAGCACCACATCGTTGGACTTCGCCTTTGATGATTTCATAATGGTATAATATACCCTCCGCTCCCGGCATTTGCTATGACCCACAACGCTCTGCCTCTGTTGACTTTGGAGCCCCTCGTCGAGGCCGTTCAGGAGGGAGTCACGCGAGCCGGTTGGGAGCTGTCCGGCCTCCAAAAGACGACCAGCCATCAGTTCGAAGGTCGGTGGCAAGGCGAGAGTTCACGGAGCGCCTACCTCTTTTTTCACAGCGATGACGTGCCTGACTTTGTGAGCATCGACGTGTTCCTCGACGAGACCTCGAAAGGCCTCAAAGGTAATTTTGCGCTGGTCGTCTCGGGCCCCGAGTTGGAACGATTGGGGCCGATGCCGGACCTTCTCGCGGCCCTCGGAAGGGTCACCGCCGACTGTCTCCCCAGGCACGGTAAGACGCCCTTCGTGGTGCGCCTGAGAATGGATGGCCCAGAAGACGACCCGCTGACCGCTGAGACCGAGATTCGCGTCAAACTGACTATCCCCCCGGGCGCTTTCGAGGGAGGCACACAAGCGGTCTCAGCGTTGGCTTCTGCGACGACGACCGCTTTCGAGCATGCTCTTCGACATGAGGGCTTGAGATCTTTCATGATCGAAGCGGACTAAGGATGCGGTGGACGGAAGCCACTTGCCGCCGCTTGCAACCACTTGCCGACGCTTGCCTGCGGCCGTTGGAGCCCCCACTCTGGCGGGCGAGTCGCCAGGCCTGACACGGTTGCTCTACTTGGCCGCTGCCTACTTGGTGGATCCGATTGGTGGATCCGACTTACCGATGGTTACCATGGAGTACGGAGGAAATCGCATGGGTTATGAGATCGGAAGCGGAGGACTCGAATGAGCGTAGAGGGTCAGGGCCTGGACGTCCTTCTCACCGAAAGTCGCCGATTTCAACCGCCCGAACACTTTACCGAAGATGCGGGCGTATCCGATCGCAGTCTCTACGAGAGAGCGTCGGCGGATCGCCTGGCCTTTTGGGAATCTTGGGCCGAGAAGCTGGACTGGTTCGAGCGCTGGCACACCGTGCTCAAGTGGGAACCTCCCCACGCCAAATGGTTCGTCGGGGGAAAGCTCAACGTCTCTCACAATTGCCTGGATAGGCACCTGGATGGGCCCCGCCGGAACAAGGCGGCGTTGATTTGGGAGGGAGAGCCGGGTGATGTTCGGACGTATACGTATTGGAGTCTCCACCGCGAGGTCTGCCAGTTTGCCAATGCGCTGAAGGGTTTGGGTGTGGAGAAGGGCGATCGCGTCGCGATCTATTTGCCCATGATTCCCGAGGCGGCGATCGCGATGCTGGCGTGTACGCGCATTGGAGCTCCGCACTCGGTGGTTTTCGGCGGATTCAGCCCGGAGTCGCTCGCCGACCGAATCAATGATGCTTCGGCGAAAGTGCTGATCACGGCAGACGGTGGGTACAGGCGAGGTGGGATCGTCCCGCTCAAGGCGAATGCCGACAAGGCCTTGGAGTCGTGCACCACGATCGAGAACGTGGTGGTGGTTGCCAGAGGAGCGGATCTCACCGACGAGGTGGACGCGCGGATGGAGGCCGGTCGTGATCACTGGTACCACGAACTCATCGCCGATTCGAGCGCGAGATGCGCCCCCGAGGTCATGGACGCCGAGGATCTCCTGTACATCCTTTACACGTCCGGGACGACCGGAAAGCCAAAGGGTGTGGTGCACACCACGGGCGGGTATTTGACCCAGGTGGCTGCGACGACACAGTGCGTGTTCGATCTCAAGGAGGACGACGTCTACTGGTGCACCGCCGACGTGGGATGGGTCACGGGGCACAGCTACATCGTCTATGGACCCCTGGCCAACGGTGCGACGGTGCTGATGTACGAGGGAGGGCCTGATTGGCCCGAGAAAGACCGATTCTGGGACCTCTGTGAGAAGTATGGCGTGACGATCTTCTACACCGCGCCTACGGCAATTCGTGCATTCATGAAGTGGGGGGAAGAGTGGCCGGAAAAGCACGATTTGTCGAAGCTGCGCCTGCTCGGGAGTGTTGGTGAGCCGATCAATCCGGAGGCGTGGATGTGGTACCATCGGATTATCGGGAAGGAACGCTGTCCGATCGTTGACACGTGGTGGCAGACCGAGACCGGGGCGATCATGATCACGCCACTTCCCGCCGTCACCGAGACGCGCCCGGGAAGCGCGACGCATCCATTCCCTGGGATTTCGGCTGCGTTGCTCGACGAAAATGGCAATCAGGTGGACGCGGGACTGCTTGCGATCACCGAGCCGTGGCCCTCGATGCTCCGCACGATCTACGGGGACGACGAGCGATACCGCGAGACGTATTGGTCCAAGTGGGACGGAATCTACTTCCCGGGAGACGGCGCTAAGCTCGACGAGGATGGGTACCTGTGGATCATGGGCCGGGTGGATGACGTTCTCAACGTGGCAGGGCACAGGCTCGGAACCATGGAGGTCGAGAGCGCGCTAGTGGACCACCCGGCCGTCGTCGAGGCGGCCGTCGTGGGCAAATCGCACGACATCAAGGGTCAATCGGTCGCTGCGTTCGTGACCCTGAAGGGGGGTCTGAGAGGAGACGACGACCTCGTCGTCGAACTCAAAAAGCACGTCGTCGAAAAAATCGGAGCGATCGCCCGACCAGAAACGGTGATCTTCACGGCGGATCTACCCAAAACTCGCTCCGGTAAGATCATGCGGCGACTCTTGAAGGACGTTGCCGAGGGGAAGGCGCTGGGCGACACAACGACCTTGGCCGATCCCACGGTCATGGGGAGGCTGAAGTCTCAGTACGAGGGGGAGGAGGGGTAGATCCAGAAGGCTGTACTTCTTCGACAGCCTTCTTAGATCAAGCGGGTGGGTCGGCCAGTGGATCGGGCGTGCGCGGTAACCGTGACTCAGCCGGCTTTGCTTTGATCTTTTTCGCCGGAATGCCGGCGTAGACACCATTTGGGTCTGTGTCTCTCGTGGCGACCGCGAACGCTCCCAGCATGCTCCCTTCGGCCAGATGCACACCAGACATGACCGTGGCGTGGTACGTGACCCGGACTCCGGTGTCGATGACCGTGACCGGTGTCGAGATCTCGCGTCCCTCGACGACTCCATGGGAGTGGCTGTACACGTTTGCGAAGTCGGAGATCGAAACGCCATCCCCTAGGCGTATACCTCCTCGGTCATCCAGAAGGACATGCCGATGGACAACCACATTGTCTCCGACTTCGAGGTTGTAGCCGAACGAGAGCTTGACGTGGTGGAAGGCTTTGAAGTTGCTGCCACATTTGTTGAAGATCCTCTGCGCCAGAACCCGTCGAAATCTGACGCCCAAGTTTACGTTTTCGGCCAACGGACTTCGATCGAACATTTCCCATAGCCAGATGAGCGGTTTGATTCTCTGATACCGTTCGAGGTCGATCTCGGCATAATATTCGGGCTCTAGCGTCACGTTTCTGGCGTCCATCTGGGCGAGCGCCACCTGAGTTGCGAGCGGCAGCGTGAGCGGATCGGCCGCGCCGAGATGAGGGAAGTGAATCTCGGTCAGGACGGTCCTGCAGAGCTCGTAGCGATCACAATCCGGCGCATTGAGACGGTGCTCGATGGACCCGAGCCAGCGTCCGTAGAGCTGCTCCGCGTCCTCGGAAATGCCAACGATTCGGTTCGGTAAAAAAGCCATGGAGTGAACGGTGGGGCGGGGTGAAAGAGTCCTGGACGACTAGAAACGATAGGGGCTTTCTTCAAGCGGGCAAGCCGTCGCCCTCATACAGGCGGCGGTGTTAACTTGCGGTTGTCGTACGAGTGGAGCACCTGACCCGACCCGGAAGTGCGGATATGCACGACATACTTCGTGAGCGTCTCCTGCGGAAGATCGAGAGCCTTCCGGAGGAGCAGGTATACCAGATCTTGGACTACATAGAATTTCTCGAGAGCAAATACGGTGCCGATGCGGCTGACGAGACGTCCGGGCTCAGGCGCTTCGCCGAAGCGATGGAGGACAAGCTGAGAAAGACCGCGATGAGCCCCGCCACGATCCGTGAGGCTTTTCAGTTGATCTCCGCCGCCGATCGGGCTCTTGCAAATGTCTCGACGGCCGGAAAGAAGCTCATGGAGGAGCTCACACCCAGCGCCGATGACCGACCATCGGGTCGCGTCCCCAACAAGTCGGCCGCACGGGCGGGCCGCGACGAGCCTCGAACGGGTGATGACAAGTCGCCTTCGGAAGAAGAGATTCTGCCAGCGGACTCGCTTCTAGTCGACGATGACGGCCTCGAGGAGGCGTCCGAAAGTTAGAAAAATCGATGGTAAGAAGCCGCGAGAGGTCCCGAGGGTTGACACTTCGAGACGGCCCTCGGTAAGATCGTCCATGGTAGTCCTAAACGCGCCTGTTCATCGGGAGTCTCTCCGGGAGATTCTGGGTGGGCGGGCGCCTCGTATATGGGGAATGGGGTAGTTCATGGCGGTGATTCTCGAGGAATATCTCACTTTCGACGACGTGTTGCTGGTCCCTGGGTACTCGACGGTGCATCCGAAAGATACCGTGGTGCACTCGTCCCTTACCAAGGGAATCGATCTGCAAATTCCTCTCCTCAGCGCAGCGATGGATACGGTAACCGAGTCGGGAATGGCGATTGCGATCGCCCGACATGGCGGGCTCGGGGTGATTCACAAGAACCTTTCCATCGATGTCCAGGCTGAACAGGTGGACCGGGTCAAGCGCTCGGAGAGTGGCATGATTCTGGACCCCATCACGTTGACACCGGACAAGACCCTCCGGGACGCCCACGAGCTCATGGCTCGGTTTTCGATTTCCGGGGTCCCGATCGTGGAGAGCGACGGGCGCTTGGTAGGAATCGTGACTAACCGGGACCTGCAGTTCGAGAGCAAGCTGGACCGCACGATCCGCGAGGTGATGACCGCGGATCGACTCATTACGGCGCCGGAAGGAACCACGCTGGAGACGGCCGAGCGGATCCTCCACGAACATCGGATCGAGAAGCTGCCCGTGGTCGATGACCAAGGGAAACTGCAAGGCTTGATCACCGTCAAAGACATCTTCAAGCGGCGGCTTTTTCCACGAGCGTGTAAAGATGAGCACGGCAGGCTGCGCGTCGGTGCTGCGGTCGGAGCCTCGGAAGAATCTCTCGAGCGTGCGGGCGCGCTCATCGATGCCGGCGTCGATGTGCTCGTACTAGACACCGCCCATGGACACTCCGAGGGTGTGCTGCAGGCTGTGGCTCTTATGAGGGAGCGCTTCCCGGACGCGCAGATCGTGGCTGGGAACGTCGGTACAAGAGAGGGAGCGGCGGCGCTTTGGGAACGGGGAGCGGATGCTGTCAAAGTGGGGGTGGGACCCGGTTCGATTTGTACGACCCGAGTCGTGACGGGTGTCGGCCTCCCACAGTTGACCGCAATTATTAATGCCGTGGAGGGCGTCAAGGGTGAGATCCCGATCATCGCGGATGGGGGAGTGCGCTACTCGGGAGACCTCGTGAAGGCGCTGGCCGCCGGTGCCCAAGCCGTGATGATGGGATCCATGTTCGCGGGAACGGAGGAGGCCCCCGGGGAGAGCTTTCTCATGGAGGGGCGACGTTTCAAGACCGTGCGCGGAATGGGTTCGTTGTCGGCGATGCAGGAGGGATCGGCGGATCGTTACTTTCAGGACCCCGAGGCGGAGTTGCGGAAGTTGGTTCCGGAGGGTATCGAGGCCAGGGTCCCTTACAAAGGACCTATCGCCGATACGATTTTCCAACTCGTCGGTGGCCTTCAGAGCGGCATGGGGTACTGCGGCGCGGCTGATCTGCGGGAGCTCCGCGAAAAGGCCACGTTCGTGCGGGTCACGCCCGGGGGCCTACGGGAATCGCACCCTCACGACGTCACGATTACCCGCGAAGCGCCCAACTACCACATGTAGGTCGATCGGGTCAGGCCGAAACGACCATCCACAGAGGGAACGAGGGGCTACTTGTTCCAACGAGAGCCGCGTGGTCCTCTCACGTTAGTTGGCGTTCTCGGCAATGATCTGCCGAACCTCTCTCAGGCCGTCTTCGGTCCATTCGGGGTCCACCGTGCCACTGGCGATCAGCGCGCCCAGGTGGAAAACAAGGCGGCCCACCCGCGCCGCCTTGTCTGCATCGATGAGGGCGACTTCGTCGGACGGTTTGTGGTAATCCTCGTGATCGAATCCTGCTGAGAAAAAGATGGCAGGAATGTCTTTGTTCACGAAGTGAAGGTGGTCACTCCGGAAGAATCCTTGTTCCTCGGGCTTGGGGTCCTCGATCACCGTGAATCCGATGTCCGGGTGTTCACGGAGAATCCGATCGGTCAGGGGTCCGAGGTTGGTGTATTGGCGCCCGATCCCGATCACCGTGTCGGGGTGGTTCCGACCCACCATATCGAGGTTGATGTTCATGATGACGTCTCCGATGGGGACGGTCGGATTTTCTGAATAGTGCTTAGAGCCAAGCAGGCCCTTCTCCTCACCGCTCACCGCTAGGAAGATGACCGAGCGCGCCGGGGGCACGTCGAGCGCCGCGAACGCTGCGGCGGTTTCCAGCAAGACCGCGGTACCTGAGGCGTTGTCGTCCGCGCCGTTGTAGATGGAATCCGCGGACCTGTCCGGAATTCCCACACCGACGTGATCGAAGTGGGCGGAGTACACGATGTATTCGTTCTGTAGTTCCGGATCGCTACCGCGTACCATTGCCACCACGTTGGGAGGTGTGTGTTCGGACACTTCATAAGGGGCCGAGACGTTCATCGTGACGCGACTGAGGAGGGTAGCGTTGGCGGGTGGAGACGCCCTCAACGCAACGAGGTCCATTCCGGCCTCAGCAAGGAGGGCAGCACCGCTCTCCGTGGATAGGCCCACGATCGGAAGGGGAGTGACCAATCCGGCGCCCTGAAGGGCACTGGCCATTTCCATGATGGTGTCGGGCACTTGCGTCTCATCGAGGAGAAGAATCACCGCGCTGGCTCCGCCTTGGGCAGCCGTCTGGAATGCGTTGAGCAACTCCTCCCCCGCTCCGATGATCGGGTTACCGGTCGCGGAAAAGATGACGACCTTCCCCTGGGCAATTTGGGCCACCCCGGACGAGGGCTGCCCGGCCTCACCGGCATAGACGACCTCGGCATTCGTGGCGGATCGCTGACCAGGAATCAAGTAGTACTCACGAGCGTATTCCAGCTCGTGCGTCGAGCCTGCCAAGGTGTAATTCACCTGCCGGGATGCGGCGATCATTGCCGTGCGCGTATAAGGGAAGCGCTGAACGAAAGTGCCATTCTCTCCGGCGGGTGCTAGGCCGGCGGCCTCCAACGACTCGATCAGGTATGAGGCCGCCGCCTCAAGCCCCGGACTTGGCGTGTCCCTTCCGGCCAACTCGTCGCTCGCCAGATACGTGATATGGCGTCGGACCTCGTCGGGAAGAATCGTGGCCGCGGCCCGCACGGTCGCCGCCTGATAGTCATCGTCGACCGAAACAGGGGCAGGCGGTAGGGCGGGGGCGGGGCCGGAACCACCCGAGCAGGCGCTGATGCCGACGGTCGATAGGACTAAGAGTTTGAATCTCAAAAGACATTCTCCAGAGAGAAAGGATCGCCCAATCAAAGATCGCTCGATCGCGGAACGTTGTTCAGTCCACAGACCAACTGCCTGACTTTCCGCCATCTTTTCGGAGAAGGCGAACGTTTTCAATCACCATCCCACGATCGAGAGATTTTGCCATGTCGTAGACGGTGAGCAGCCCTACCGAGACCGCCATGAGGGCCTCCATCTCGACTCCCGTTTGACCCGCGATTCGCGCTTCCGCCCGTAGGACGATCCCAGGAAGGGCCTCATCGAAGTCTAGGTCGACGACAATGGAGGCACCAGGGAGCACGTGGCAGAGAGGAATCAGGTCCGCGGTGCGCTTCCCGGCCATGATGCCGGCCACGCGAGCGACTTGGAGGACGTCCCCCTTGGCGACGTTCCCCGCGCGGATGGCCGCCAAGGTGCTCCCCGACATGCGGATGCAGCCTTCGGCAACCGCGGTGCGCGTCGAGTTTTCCTTTTCTGACACGTCCACCATGCGCGGGTTGCCGTCTGCGTCGAGGTGCGTCAGGCCGGTCCCATCGGATGGGCGGGCTTCATGGGTTGCCAATGAGTTCCTCCCGGATGCCGGTAAGGAGTCCGGCCACGATGAGCTGCGGGTTGACGTTGCCGGCCACCAGTTCCTTGGCCTCTTCCAGATGCCGAAAGGCTCTCGTTACCGTGACCGGATGGATATCCCGCCGGTCTAGAATCCGTTCCAGGAAGTCCTCCTGATCGGTATTGATGAGGCCGTCGGTGACCCCGGCTGCAACGGCGGAGAGGTCCCGTAGAGCGTCCTCCAGGAGTTCAAAAAGCGGCATGAGGCCACGGCTGCGTGTGGCACCGAGCTCGAGAGACCTCCGATATACGCTTCCCCCATCCGTATCTGAGGCAGCGCGGAGCAGCTCGAAAGCCTGGCCACGGAGAACTTCGAGAGGACCCGGATCTTCCCCGATCGGGAGGAAACCGAGCGCTCTTCCGATCGAACCGCGGCCGAGCTGAGCCGCGCGGCGTGCAGCATGCTGGGGAATTTCTCCGACGTCGACAAGGAACCGCTCGACCTGATCCGCTGCCAACGGGGGCAGGTGGAGGGGCATCGTTCGTGAGCGAATGGTGGGAAGAAGCAGGCCTGGTTCGCTCGAGGTCAGGATGAGAAAAGTAGTGGCCGGGGGCTCTTCAAGGACTTTCAAGAGAGCGTTGGCCGCTTCCTGACTCGACTCCTGAGGTACGAGTGTCTCGGAGTCCCCGACGACGAACACTTGCCGGGGTCCCACCGCTGGCCGGCGCTGGGCGTGAGATCGCAGCGTTTGGGCCACGGCCAAGTAGAGCCCGGTCGGCTCGGACGCTGCAGGGGCGGGCCGCAGCGGGCTGCTCCGGCGCTCCGCCAAGACATCGTACCTGGCTTCCTCCATTGCGTCGGCAAGTTTGTTCGGCCGAACACCTTTCGGTTTCGCAAGTGGGAAATACCAGTGTAGGTCGGGATGTTCGAGATTCAGGGCCGTCCGGCAGGCCTTGCAGTCTCCGCACGGGCCCGCGACCCCGGATTCGGCACACAGCAGGAGTTGACCGAGCCAAAGGGCGAGTCGTTGCTTTCCGACCCCCCGCGGACCGTGGATCAGAACGCTCGAGGGAATTGTCCCGGCCGCCCAAGCCCGTGACAGAGAGGCTTGAAGATCAGCGTGGCCGAAGAGGGGGTGCAGGCTCACCCGCCTCGCGCTCGAAGCCACGAGAGCGGGTCCTGCGCTCGTGGGACCCCGCCATCGGTGGGGGCAAGCACTTGGAACTCCAGATGGGGGCCCTCCGGGGTGGTGGCTCCCCCAACCGTGCCTACGACTTGGCCAACGGCCACTTCGCGACCCTCGGTCACGCCGATCTCTTCAAGGTAGAGGTAGAGCGTATAGAAGCCTCCTCCGTGGCTCAACCACACGGTCCTGCCGTAGCCCTCGAAGGGGCCCGAAAACACCACCGTACCGGCCTCGACCGCTTGAACCGGCGTCCCTGTGGCGGCGCGGATCCCGATCCCGTTCCACCGCAAGACGGTCCCATTCGGCCTCACCTCTCGACCGAATCGATAGACCAACTCTCCGTCGACCGGCCACTCCATAGTCCCGACATCACCGGTCAAGATCGTGCTCGGGGCCCCGGGTCTCGCTGCGGCGCGCTCTACTTCCACGCGTCTCGTCTCAAGGTCAGTGAGGAGGACGCTGATGCGAGCCTCGTCGGCTTCGAGTTGGCCCAGCCGGCCGGTGGCCGCTTGCTCCTGGGCACGATATCCGTCGAGCGCCCGTAGATGACGCTCTTCTACCGAACGGAGCGCTGCCACCTCACTGAGTCGGGATTGCCTCAGGCGACTCAGGCTGGCCATACTAGCCTGAAGATCTTCATTCTGCCGGGCTAGATCCGTTTCGAACTCTCTTACGCTTCGTACTAACGTGCGATCGTAAGACGCGATAAGGCGCAGATATCGGTAGCGTGTGAGAAGATCGGAAAACGAGCCCGCCCCTAGCATAACTCGCACCGAGTGGCGTGTTCCCCGTTTGTAGATATCCCGGATGCGGCGGTGCAGTGTCGCCGTTCCGGTCTGGAGCCTCTCACGGGTGTGCAAGAGGTCACGGGAAGTGATTTCAACTTCGTCCCCCACGACGGCGACTTGAAAGTCGACTTCCGCAACGGCGGCCCTAGACATGCTCACCTGTCGCTCGACAATGGCGAGTTCATTCGCGACGTTTCGAACCTGTCCGTCGATCTCGGTCAGTTCCCGCTGCAGACGGTTTCGCTCCTCGCGTACCTCCTCGAGCCGACGCTGGCTATCGATGATCTCCCGCCGAATCTCGGCCACCTGACCCGTCAGCGGGGGGGGCGGGAACGTAAGCAGCACGAGAACCAATCCCAGCCCCGCCCGTGGGCACCGGACCTGCAAGGCTACACCTCTCGGAGGTGCTTCCGCACCGCGTATCCGCTGGCCAAGACTCCGAAGACGACTCCCGCCGACACGCCCATCCCGGCCCACGCCCACGGGATCCAGGCGATGACGAAGAGGTAGCGGAATACAGCCGAGAACGTGGCATACGTGAGCGCGACGGCAAAGATGCCGCCAATCGCCCCCGTGATGCCCCCCTCAAGCAGAAAAGGACGGTGGATGAAGCCGTCGCGGGCGCCCACCAATTGCATGACTTTGATTTCTTCTCGTCGCGCAAAGATGGCGATTCGCACCGCAGTGCCGATGATCATCGCCGCAACAAGCGCGAAAGCCGTTCCTAACACGGTGGTCGTCACCGCACCCATCCTCTGCAGCGTAAACAACTTGTCGACCCATTCCTCGCCGTACTCCACATCTTCGACGATGGAGTAGAGGGCCGCTTGCTGTGCGATTCGATCCGCAATTACGGGGGTTCGGCTTTCCGGACGAAGCCGGATCTCGATGGACGCCGGAAGCGGATTCACCTCGAGATCGGTGAGGATTTCATTGAACTCGGGCAGCTCCAGGTAGGCCTTTTCGAGCGCTTCGTCCTTACTCACGAATTCGACACCCAGCACTTCCGGGAGCATCGTCAGCGCACTTTCCATGTCGACGATGTCTGCCGTGATCGACCCGTCCTTGAGGTAGGCGACGACCTCGACCCGCTCAGCCAGGGTCTCTAGGTAGATGCGGACGTTGTACGTGGCCAGCCCAAAAAGCCCCACCACAAGAAGCGCGAGTCCGACCATCGAGGCGGAGAGGCCGGTGAGGAGAGGCGCTCGTTTGATCGCGATCAGGGTCTCTCGAATGGTATAGAGCACGTCAGTGTTCTTCCCGTTGTGCGGGTTCCGGTGCGCCCACAAGCGCCGCTCTTGCTCCGGAAACCGGTTGGGCGCGCTCATCCGGACCACCCGCCGGTTGCTCTGCTCCGGCTGAATCGTACACCAGATGCCCCTGGTCGAGTTCGAGGACCCGAGCCGTGGGATATGTCCGCAAAAGTTCTAGGTCGTGTGTCGCCATCAACACCGCCATCCCCATCGCGTTGATCTCCCAGAACAGTTCCATAATCCCACGAGTGGCCCGCTCGTCCAGGTTACCCGTGGGCTCATCCGCAAGAAGGAGCAGCGGCTCGGTTGCGAGGGCCCGGGCGATCGCAACGCGTTGCTGCTCACCGCCCGATAGCTCATCGACCGACGCCCCTGCTTTCGAAGCCAAGCCAACTCGGCTGAGGAGCCGATGCGCTTGCGGAAGGATCAGTTTTTTTGTTGAGCCGGTGACCTCGAGGGCGAAGGAGACGTTTTCGAGCGCGGTCCGGCCCGGGAGAAGGCGAAAATCTTGGAACACGTACCCTACTTTTCGACGGAGCTTCCAGACGTCCCTGCGGGAGGTGGTCACAGACGAAAAACCGCACGCCCGCACCTCCCCGTCCGTCGGCCTCTCCGCCATGTGAGCCAGACGCATCGCCGTGGACTTTCCCGATCCGGAATGCCCGGTCACGAACGAGAATTGTCCCTTGGCCAGATGAAACGAGACGTCGACTAAGGCAGGCTCCGGCCGATTGTACTCCTTGGTCACGTGGATGAACTTGATCACGCTGGAGGTCCAACCTCGTAAGTTAATGTTTGCCAGCGACTTCCGGAAATGCGGTGGGCCGATTAAAAATTTACATATGGGCGGCCAGCGTGTCAAAACGTTTCGTCGATAACCGCGATGCCATCTGAATTGCGGCGGTCATCGACGAGGGATCAGCCGTGTTGGCACCCGCGATTTCGAACGCTGTGCCATGATCCGGAGACGTCCTCACGAACGGTAGTCCCAACGTTACGTTGACCCCGGTACCAAAGGCGACGGTCTTGAAGGGTGCCATCCCGACATCGTGATAGGGTGCAATGACTGCGTCGTACTCTCCATTGAGAGTTCGACTGAACACCGTGTCGGCGGGGATCGGGCCCTCTACTTCGATACCCGCGCCGCGCAGTCTATCCACGGCAGGCCTGAATACGCGATCCTCTTCGTCCCCGAACAAGCCACTGTCGGAGGCGTGCGGATTCAGGGCGCAGACGGCGATTCGCGGGGCACTGAAATCCCAATCGGACTCGAGAGCCGAAGCCAGCAGGGTGCCCTGAGAGAAGAGTAAATCCGCGCTCAAGAGCTCCGGTACATCGCGCAACCGAACGTGTGTCGTGGCCAAGAGCACCCGAAGCGGTGGTCCTAGACGAGTCTCTTCGGCGGCCATGAGCATTCCAACATCGCGGGCGCCCGTTAGGCGCTGGAGCATTTCCGTATGGCCGGGATCCATGAAACCGGCCATACGGAGCGCCGGCTTGTGAATAGGGCCTGTTACGATTCCCGAAGCGGTACCGGACCCAGCGAGGTGCACCGCTCTCTCCACCGCGCGGGCGGACAGTATTCCTGCCGACAACTCGGAACCGTCGAACCCACCCACGGCTTCGTAGCGGCACAGTCCTAGATCGAACCCGTCCGGACCCACCAGAATAAGCTCAGTGCCCTCATCCTGCTCTCTCAAGCGCCGAATCGCCTTGGCGACGACTTCAGGGCCGATTCCGCGAGGATCACCTAGGGTGACGGCCAAGCATCCGGTGCGCATACGCGGCCCCGGCAGGTCAGCTCCCGTCGAGGCGAATGTCGATATAGGCCTGACTTCGCAACCCCTCGATCACTGTTTCGGTGAGTCCTTGGCTACGGAGCCGTTCAACGATCATACCCCGAAATTCAGAGAACTCGGCGGAGCCTCCGCTACTTCTATCCAACACGACGGCAAGACCCCAGCCATTAGGGGCACGGGGGTCGCTGACCCTGATAGGCCCGATCACGTCACCCACTTCGGCGTCCCGCATCGCCGCACCAAACTCTGGAGAGGTCTGAGCGATCTGCTCGATCGTCAGATCAGCGGTGTCGGGGTCCATGTCCAGGTCGACCATCGTTTCTCCAGCGTTCAGTCTGGCTGCGAACGACTCCGCACGGGCGTCGTTCGCCTCAACGTCGGACTCCGCGAGATCCGGCTGTATCAGAATATGCCGGACTCGACGCTCTCCTCCGCGTACCCGCTCGACGAGGATGAGATGGTAACCGAATTCCGTCAGAACGGGCACGCTCACCGAACCCGGGGGCAAAGCAAAGGCGGCCTCCTCAAACTCGGGTACGTAGCTTCCGTCTCGACGCATCCAACCGAGTTCGCCTCCCACCGAGGCCGTAGGGCCATCGGAGAACCGCTCCGCGAGCTCGACGAACTCCTCTCCGCCGCGGATCAAATTCAGAATGCTGTCTGCTTCAGCGAATGCCAAAGCTTTGGCGGCTTCATCCGGTTCGGGCAGGAGTTGAATGTTTTCGAAACGAATGGTCGAGGGTCTTTCAGGGATCAGCTCCTGATTCTCTTCCCAGTAGGCCAGGGCTTCCTCTTCGGTCACCACAATATCCGCCGCCTCCTGGCCTCTCTTTGCGAAATACCGCTCTTGGAGCAGTTGACGCCGGATGAGATTTTTACGCCCTTCGCGGAATACGGCCATCGTCATGCTCTGCTCAGCGAGTGCGTCTTGGAGTCGGCCCAACGTGCCGAACTGACGCACCTGACCGTCGATCTCTTCCTGAACTCGATCCTCCAGTTCGTCTTCGGCAATCTCTAGGAGTGTGTCCTTGGCGGCCTCCTGAAGGACGAGCAGTTGGTTTACGAGCTGGTCCACGGTTTCCAACTGCGCTTCCAGGAGTGCCTCGGGCTCTTCCGGTCGCGTCCATCCCCTCGCCGCCATCGAGATCAGGAATTCTTCGAGTTCGGTGTGCAAGATCACGGAATCTCCGACGACCGCGACCACGCGCTCGACGATCTCGGTTCCCGCGGGGGACTGTTGACCTTCCACGGCCGGCGGGATCGACAACAACACCGCCGCGACCATGGCAAAACTTCGGGAAGAAATATTCACCCGTTCTCTAGACCAAAGATTCATGCATTCATTAAACCAAAGGGGGAAAACGTGTTCCTGATTCGGGCTCCATCCGGCGTCAATTTCGGACTGAATCCGCGAGGATGGGCGCTGCCGGCTGAGCCGGCACGGGTCCCGGCAGCGCCACTTCTTCCGGGACGGTTCCCCTCAAATTATCGACTCGTTCAATCGTGGCGGTGATCGAACTATCGAGAACGTCCCAATCCATCCGGCTGCGAAGGCCGACGGTGATCGCGTCGAGGGGGATCGCGCTTCGTGTTCCGGCAGAGAGCTCTCGAAGCAGTTGAAGCGTGATACGGTCTAGTGCAGCGTCTGCCGTCTCACCCTCCACGGGCGTGATCACAAGGATGCCCAGGTCGTTGATGGCGCCTTTAACTCCTTGTCGCGCAAGGGCGTCCAGGGAATCGACGCGTTCAGAAGTCACACCGATCCCGGCCGCTTCAGCCCGAGCGAGCAAAACCTGAGCCTGTCCGAGGCTTGTGAGGAGGGCCTCCACCGCTTCGTCTGGAGCTGCTGCGAGCTGAGCCGGAAGGTCCACGCGCTGCGTATTAAGAAGCATCAGAGCGTCCGATACAGCATACGAGCCTCCACGGTACGAGACGAGCGTACGCCGAGCCGCTCTGCCGCTGACCGGTGTTTTGGGACGGGTCGCGAGTGCCTTCAAGACGCCGACGGCCCCGGCCTCGATTTCGATCTCTCCTTCGGCATCGATTTCGGCCAGGAAGAGCGAATCCGCCTGGCGGAACCTCTCCATGAAGACGGAATCCCGGAAATCGCCTCGCGCGTCCTCGAACGTCGGTGCCTTCCGGTCGGTGACCTTGATGACGTGGATCCCGAACGGAGACGCGACCAAGTCGACTTCGCCCACGCCCATGGCAAAAGCGGTCTCCTCGAATTGGGGAACCATCATTCCTGGGCCGAAGAACCCGAGGTCACCGCCTTGGACCGCGCTGCCGCTGTCATCACTGTATTGTCCCGCCAGGAGGTCGAAAGATTCGCCTGCCACAGCCCGTGCTCGCAGCTGATCGGCGAGGGCGTCGACGCTATCGAGCTGGGCGCCGGTCGCCGGGTTGGGAATGGCGAGCAAGATGTGCTGGGCCCGAACGGAGTCGGGCGGAGCGTCGGCTTCCCACATCGACCTCAGGTCCTCTTCGGAGATCAACGTATCGGGTTGGACGGTCGAGTTCAGGTATCGCTCGATGACCTCTTGATCGAGCTGCGGCTTGAGGAGTGGGCCCAGATCGAGCGTTGCCAGCAAAGAGTCTTCTCGAGCCGTCACTCCGATGAGCGTATAATCGACCCAGAAATTCGCGAGCGCTTGGACGACGTCCGGTTGATTGGGCACGGTATTCTGTCGCGCAAGGACCTCCACGATCTGATCCACTGTCAACTCATGACCTGCGGCACGGGCGAGAACGTTTCTCGAATCCGATTCGCAGGCGCACAGAACTATCAGAATGCCGACGGTCATCCGTTTGGCGCGTTTACCCACCGGGTAGGAAATCCGTCCAGGGCAATGTGTCATCGTAAACCGTCTCCGTTCGAGCGTGCGAAAATCTCACGCAGCTGCTTCTCGCGCCTCAATCAAACTTTCGAGGGCCAGGATCAGCGTCGAAACTAGCGAATTTGGGCCCGCCTGATGAAGGACCAGCGACAACGGCGTCATGCGCCGCACTTCGACCTCGACGGAGAGTTGCTTGAGCGGGCGCTCCAAAACCGAGAGTCGCGGCACGACGGTTGCCAGGAAGTTCACCCTCGCCTCGTTCTCCCTCACCAGAATGCGCTCGACGCCGATCCGCCGACCGAGAATTTGAAGTGTCGCGCGATCGAGCAGGTGCTCCACAGGCCCGGGAGGGGCGCCGAAGCGATCCGCCAGCTCCTCCCTAAGCGAGGTCACGTCAGCCAGCTTGTCGAGCTTGGAAAGTCTCTGGTAGAGGTGAAGTTTCTGTCCAGAGTCCGAGATGTAAGAGTCGGGTAGATAGGCCGAGCCCAGGATCGAGACATCTGGATCGGGGAAGTCGCTGCTTTCCTCCTCTCCTTTGAGACGTTTGACGGTTTCCTCCAGCAGGCGCATGTAGGCGTCGATGCCAATGGAGTGAGCGAACCCCGACTGCTCACCGCCGAGCAAGTTGCCGGCACCCCTCAACTCCATGTCCCGGAGCGCCACGGAATATCCACTTCCCAGCTCCGTATGGTGCTCCAACACCCTCAGTCGGCGCTCAGCTTCATCGCTGAGTTCGGAAGGCGCGATCAGATAACAGAAAGCTCTGCGATCGGAACGGCCCACCCTGCCGCGGATCTGATACAGTTGAGACAAGCCGAAATGGTCCGCTCGGTTCACGAGGAGCGTATTGGCGTTCGGAACATCCAGACCGTTTTCGATGATCGACGAACAGACCAGAATATCGATCTCACCATCCACGAAGCCCCGCATGACCCGGTCCAGATCTCGAGGCTTCATTTGGCCGTGCGCAATGTCGATCCGTGCCTCTGGAACGAGCACACGGATCTGCTCAGCGGCTCCAGCTATGGTCGATACGAGATTGTGCAAGAAGAACGATTGTCCGCCTCGATCCAACTCTCGCAGCAAAGCCTCGGCAAGCAAGTGATCGGACCAGGGAACCACATGGGTGATGACCGGCATGCGGTCGCGAGGTGGAGTGCGAATCAGGGAGAGGTCGCGGAGGCCCAGGAGGGACAAGTGCAAAGTGCGCGGGATGGGAGTGGCAGTGAGGGTTAGTACGTCTACGGACGCCCGAAGCTGCTTCAAGCGTTCCTTATGCCGCACGCCGAAGCGTTGCTCCTCATCCACGATCAAGAGGCCCAGGTCGGCGAATTCGACATCGGACGAGAGTAGCCGGTGGGTCCCCACCACGATGTCCACCTGGCCGGCCGCGAGCCCTTTCAGGATCTCCTTCTGGTCTGTCGGCGTTCGAAATCGGCTGAGCACACCGACCCGAACGGGATAGTCCGCCAGGCGGGCAGCGAAGGTGTGCCGATGCTGCTCCACAAGAACCGTGGTCGGCGCGAGAACCGCCACCTGTCTCCCATCTTGGACTGCTTTGAACGCCGCCCGGATCGCGATTTCCGTTTTTCCGTACCCCACGTCTCCACAGATCAAGCGGTCCATTGGGCGCGTGGATTCCATGTCCCGCTTCACGGCCTCCGTAGCGGTTCGCTGATCAGGCGTATCTTCATAAAGGAACGACGATTCCATTTCCTTTTGCCACACCGTGTCCGGGGAAAAAGCGAAGCCCTCGGCGGATTCACGTTTGGCGTATAGCCGCAGGAGCTCGACCGTCATCACTTCAATCGCTTCGCTGGTCTTTTTCCTCAGAGCCTTCCAGCGTTTGCCACCGATTCGGTGCACGGCGGGTGGAGCGGCACCCTCGGATTCCCCTACCCAGCGCTCGACGAGGTCGAGTCGATAGACAGGGACCCGAAGGACTTCTCCGCCCGCATACTCGATTGCCATCGACTCGAGCTCTTCTCCTGCGACCTCGACGTGATGTAGCCCCCGGTAGACGCCCACTCCGTGATCCATGTGGACCACGTGGTCTCCGGGACTGAGCTGTGAGAGGCTTTCGAGGGCCACGGCTCCCCGGAAGCGACGCCGAGTCCTGACTCTGCGCGAGCGACGAAAAATTTCGTGATCGGTGAGAACTTGAAGTGGCGGGTCGGAGGACTCCAATACGAATCCCGCGGAGGGTGATCCGACGACGACGTACGCGCGTGGCGGAATTTTCTTGGCCCCGCCGAGGATCTCTTCGAGGCGATCACACTGACCTTGGTTGTCGCACATCACCATGCTGCGACCTCCGGTGGCCGAAACCCCGCGGAGGACGGCGCGTAGCCTCGACATGTCCCGCTCGATCGCCGGAGGAGGGGTACAGGCGAGGGAGATTTCAGAGACGGCTGTGGCCGACAAATCAATCCGGGCTAGCCCGGTCAATGTTTCCTCTGCTTCGGCTGCTGGAAGGAAGAGCGAGTCCGGAGGATCGGGCGACTCCCCCTCGGCCACGAGCTCGTCGTGGAGCCGGCAGACGTAACTCCACGTCCGATCGAGTTCGGGGCGCCACTCGTCACCGTCCTCCATGTGGACGGAAAGGAGCAGCGCATCGGCGGGGAGCAACTCCAGGAGGGACCTGGAAACAAGGGTCTTGGACTCGGGGTCCCGCTGGAAATCTACCGGTAAAACATGCGCTTCTTGCGTGGTGCTTATCGTGCGCTGATCGAGGATATCGAAAAAGCGAAGGGAGGTGATTTCATCCCCCCAAAACTCGACTCGGACCGGCTCGTGCGCTCCGACGGAGAAAATGTCGAGGAGGCCCCCTCGGACCGCGAACTGTCCCACTTCCTCGACCATCGGCGCTCGTTCGAAACCACGTTCGGTCAGGTCGTCGATAAGCCTCTGAAAGCCCATCGCTTCACCCACGCGAAGCGAAATTCGCAACCCGGCTAGTTCAGCCGGGATCGGGGCGCGCTCTTGTAGAGCACGCAGGGTGGTGACGAGCAGCCGAGTCCGCCCCCCAAGAAGTGCCTCCACCGCCTCCACCCGAAGCGCCCCGATTTCAACGTGGGGTTCGCTCGACTCGTACGGTCGCGCCTCTCGCTGAGGAAAAAGAAAGGACGTTCCTTCCCCGAGAAAAAGCTCGAGATCCACCTCGACCTCGATCGCCAGCCTGGGTGAAGACGCGACCACGACCAGGAGCCGATTCGACAAATCTTGGTGCAAGGCCGCCACCGTCGCCGTCGCGGAGGCGCCCACGGCTCCGCCTAGGATACGGCGTTCTCCTCGGCCCGGCAGCACTTGACGGAGTCGACGAAAGGCCGGGCAGGTACCTACGGCCTGTACGATGGGATGAAGAGTTCCCGACACGTCAGTCCAAGACGGTTGCCTGTAGCGCGGGGGAGCCGACGGACCTCGCGGACTCCAACGACGGGCCGGAGGCCGCCACGAGGCTCTCCGCCACGAGCACTAGGATCACTGCGATGAGGAGCCAGCGCCAGATCTCGGGTCCCTGTCCAGTGGAGAACACCGCTCTGGTCCAGCGGGCACTGTCGGTGACCAAGGTGACGGGCCCTGTCAAGAGACCTCGCAGTGCTCCCGCCTCGATTGGAATGAGAGTGGACTCTTCCGATGGCGCGTTCACTGCGACCACGTGGAGGGTGGAATCACCCTCCAGGAATTCGTAAAGTCCTGCTTCCGGCGTCGCCCTGAAAGGTTGTGAGGCGTCCACTGGATGAAGGGTCCCCGCCGGGTCTCGGATAACCGTTGTCCCCCGGGGAGGGGACAGCGGCATTCCGGCGATCGCCCGTAGCTCTGGTCCTTGGGCATCACCCCACCGCGACACCATCCACTCCATTAGGGGCAACAGCGCCGCCGTCAACGGGAGATTGGTGGATTCGTCATCCAGATCCGAGCCGAGAAGCAAGTAGGACCCTCTCGCGGTCGTGCCCTCGACGAGCCACGGGTCGCCCGATGAAAGCGTAGCCAGCACGCCTTGGCTCGCCCCCTCTGACCCCGATAAGAGCGCGTAGTGCGATCGAATCCGTACATCCTCCAAATTGACGGGCCCGCTCCAGCGAGTCACGCTAGCCTCCCCGGAAGCTGTTGTCGGCTCGTAACGCCACGGTATCCCCGCCGAGGCAAGCGCGCGGTTTAGGCCGGGGAGCAGCGTCGGGTCGCTCGGTGGCAAAACGATCACCGTTCGCCCCTCCCGAGCGGTTTGGGAGATTCCGGCGCCACCAACACTGATCAGGACCTCCGCATCGCGCGCCGAGGCCGAACGGACGCGCCCCGCGTCAATCAGCACTGGAATCGCCTCCGAAAGAAAAAATGGAACGGATCCGGACGTCGCCAGCGCGGGGGCGGACCGCACCCGGAAGGCAAAAAACCTCCGATCGTCCCCCCGCAAATCATCCGGATCCGTCTCGACATAGCCGTCCACAATACCTGCCGCGAACGGTCCGATGGGCAGGAGTACCGACAGGCCCTGCCTACCGGACGCTGCACCGCGAATGCGATTGGCGACCACCAGGCGGAGCGCGACCTCGGCACCATCCGCATCGCCCGCCACCTGCACAGCAAGTCTCGTTCGCTGATTCGCCAACGGCGCGAGCCCACCCCCAACCATCAAGCTATCCAGGTAGACGTTTTCGGTATCACCCGACTCGTCGTTAAAAACTACAACAGGGATACCGGCGGCATCGATGGGTGAGGTGCCTTCAAAAGCCGTCGCTTGGAGATCAGAAATCAGATGGATCTCTGCAGCGGGGAGCCCGGCCCCCGAGGCCAAAACTACGGCCCGCTCTAGCGCGGTCCGGAGATCACCCCGAGCATCGGTGGCGTCGGTCTCCGATACGGCCGCGCTCACCTCAGCTAGTGAGCCGGTGATCGCCGGCCCCCAAGGCTCTCCGGCACGGATCAGCCAGACGCGGTCCTCGTCGCTGGCACCCTCGACGCTTCGGAGCGCCACGGCCTTCAGAAGATCAAGAACTCGACCACCACCCGTGATCAGACCGGAACTCATCGAGTTATCGACGATCACAACGGTTGCGGTCGGGTCGTGAACGCCGCCGCCCCCGCGAAGAAAGGGCCGAGCACCCGCGGCCACCAAGAGCAGGACCGCGGCGACTCGCAGGAGTAGCAGGAGCAGCTGTCGAAAACGGATGGTCCGGGCGTGTTCTTTTTCGGTACGCAGAAGGTAGCGGAGCGCCGGAAACACCATCCGCTTCGCGTCATGCCGATGAAAAAGGTGCAGGATCAGAGGAATCGCAACGGCCAGCCCAGCCAGCAAGAAGATGGGCGACAGGAATCCCATCAGCCGAGACGTTCCCGCTTGCGGAGGTAAGCGCGTAGGGCTCTCGACAACGGAGTTTCCGTTCCGACCACGACGTAGTCGATCCCGTGGGGGCGCAGACCGCGGTCCCATTCTTCGAGAGCTTCGGTAACGGCATCCCGATAAGCCGCACGAACGTCGGCGATGTTGACGTTGAGTTCGTCCCCGCTTTCGGGATCGAACAGGCGCGTGTCGCCCGCCGCCGGGAGCTCCCGCTCGCCCGGGTCGATCAAGTGGAAAACGAGCACCTCGTGCCCCTGGTGCCTGAGGAATCGAAGGGCGGTGCGTGTGGTCTCAGGATCCACGAGGAGGTCGGATAACAAAACCACCAGCCCCCTTCTTCTCAAGCGAACCGCGATGTCTCGGAGTGCCGTGTGAGCCGAGGTCGTGCCCTCGGCTTCGAGTGGTGCCAGCCTGCGAAGCAGTTCGTGCCAGGAACGCGGCCCGCCCTTCGGGGCCACACGGGACACGACCTGGTCGTGGAAGGCAGCCATGCCCACGGCGTCCCCTTGCCGAAGGAGAATCAGCGAGAGCGAGGCGGCCAAATGCTTGGCGTACCACAATTTGGTGGGAAGAGCTCCTGGATTCGATGTCCAACCCATCGAGGTGCTGACATCGACCAGGACGTAGGCTCTGAGGTTGGTCTCTTCCTCGAATTGCTTCACGTAGTACCGATCGGATCGGCCGAACATACGCCAGTCGATGTGGCGTAGGTCGTCGCCCGGTTGATACGCGCGAAGTTCCGCGAACTCGGCGGAAAATCCCCGGTGCGGAGAACGATGAAGGCCCATGATGAAGCCCTCGACCACCTGCCGAGCGATCAACTCAACGCCGCCCAACTGGGAGAGCGTATGGGGATCCATCAGATCCGGTCGTGAACTCAAGTTGATCTCAAAACCTGTTGAAGAAGCGGTCCGACCGCCGCACCCCCGATCGAAACAGGTAACGTAGCCGCACCTGCTCGACGGGGGACGCTGCTCGGGTCGATCCTTGGACTGGAGAGACTACTGCGTCACCGAAGAAAGGCAATGGGAAGGGGAACCGGGGGTTCGGATCAGCGAGCGCATTGTCCACATGAGTACGCACCCTGTCCATTTTTTTGGACGAACGCCCGCCTGAGATTCTGTGTGACTACTGGTTTTACAGCCCCAAACTGGGCTTTACGACCTGGCACGCGTCGTGCTTTGGTGAAGGGTTGGTAACGCCCGTGGAATACGACAGTCTGGAGGACAACAAATGTGGATCGTGGGGACGGTCACCCTGGTAGCTGCGCTTGCTACGGGCCACGGGCCCGGTTCGGCCGGGCGCGTCGGGGTGGGCGAATGGGCCCCGTCCGTCTTCGTGAGGCAGGACCCTGAGCCCCGGATCTGGTTGGACCGTGGAGCGGATCCCGTGCTCGAGGCGGGGGATCGTGTTCGCATTTACTATCGGACCGATGTCGATGCCTACGTAGCCGTCCTTCAGATCGACACCGACGGTACTACCAGAATGCTGTACCCCCGCTCCCCCACCGAGAATCACTACGCGCGGGCAGATCGCGACTATCGATTGCTCTTCCCTCGTTCGGCGTACTGGAACGTCGATGACCGGCCGGGAGTCGGGTATTTCTTCGTTGTGACCTCTCCGACTCCGTTCGATTTCTCGGATTTCGGATATTCACACTACGACGGGGGATGGGATCTTTCGGCGGTGGGCAGCACCGTGTATGAAGACCCCTACGTCGCGATGGATGACTACGTGGCCCAGCTCGTCCCCGATTGGGAAGAGGCGGACTACGGGCTGGCTGTCATCTCCTATGATGTAGGAGGACCTCACGAATATCCGCGGTTCTTGTGCTATCAGTGCCATGGATTTCGTCCGTACAGCAGTTGGGATCCATACCGCTACTCGTGCCTGGATTTCCGGGTCGTCGTCTACGATGACCCCTACTTCTACCCATCGCGCAGGTATCCAGGGAACCGTGTCGTGATGGTGGGCCCCCGGAACCCCTCCCGACCTCGTTTCGAGTTCAAAGAGCGGGCGCCGGGCGACCCCGGCACCCCGGTGACGGTAGTGAGGGAAGGAAACCGGGCCACCCCCTCCCAGAGGTCCGATCGGCGGAGACCGGATCAGAGAGCGAACGGTGGACGGGTCGCGGCGCCACCCGTGGCCCCTTCACCGGCTGGCCAGCGCCCGGTCGCCCCGCGCCCGACGAGGACGCGAGCGCCGGATCTCTCCGACTCGGGCGACTCCCCGGGTTCGAGGGCGGATAGAAGAAGAATAATTTCACCGCCAGCCGGCGACGAAGTACCGAGGCGCCCGACGCTGGAGCGACGTCCGGCTTCCCCAGACAACCGGCCGCGAACCGAAGTCCGCCGCCGACCGACGCAGTCACCCCGGGGGTCATCGTCTTCTGGCGGAGCAGCACCTCGAGCGCGGGCCCGGACACCCGCGCCCAGCCAAAACACCACGAGGCCGCGCGCTTCGAGCGGAGGCACCACGAGGTCGTTCCCCAGACGCCCTGCCAGGAGTGGCCCGCCCTAGTTTTTGCTTCTGAGGGAGATGTCACAGGTTATGTTAGGAGCGTTCTACTAAACGCTTCTTTCGACCCGGAATCACTCCCCACGTGAATCTCGAAAACATTCGCAACTTTTGTATCGTTGCGCATATCGATCACGGTAAATCGACGCTTGCCGATCGACTACTCGAGGCGACTGGCACGCTCGAGAAGCGGGACATGCGCGCGCAGGTTCTGGACTCCAACGAGTTGGAGCGGGAGCGTGGCATCACCATCAAGCTTCACGCCGTCCGGATGGTGTACGACGCGGAGGACGGCGAGGCGTATGTTCTAAACTTGATCGACACCCCCGGGCACGTCGACTTCACCTACGAGGTTTCCCGCTCACTGGCGGCATGTGAAGGCGCGATCCTCGTGGTGGACGCCACGCAGGGTGTGCAGGCACAAACGCTCTCGAACTTGTTCCTCGCCCTCGACGCCGATCTCGAGGTCATTCCGGTGATTAACAAAATCGATCTTCCGGGGGCGGAGCCCGAGCGGAGGCGTGAGGAGCTCGCTGACCTTCTCGGCGCGGATCCGGAGACGATCCTGTTGGCCAGCGCCAAGGAAGGTTTGGGGATCGCGCCCATCTTGGAGGCTATCGTCCGGGTTGTACCGGCTCCGAGCGGAGATCTGGAGGCCCCCCTCAGGGCCCTTATCTTCGACTCGTCCTACGATCAGTATCAGGGGGCTGTTCCCAACGTTCGGGTTGTGGACGGCGTGCTACGGGCTGGAATGTCGATCACGTTTGGCGCCGTAGACCAGAGCTACGAGGTCACGGAGGTGGGGGTGATGCGCCTCGGACGTGTCCCGCGGCCCGAACTCGGACCGGGTGAAGTCGGTTATATGATCGCCGCGATCAAGGACGTCTCTCACACACGCGTGGGAGATACGATTCTCGACTCGGCCAACAAGGCCAGCGAACTTCTGGAGGGCTATAAAGATGTGCACTCCATGGTGTTCGCTGGACTTTATCCGACGGACGGCGATGACTACGGAGACCTTCGAGATGCCCTCGATCGCCTCAAGCTCAACGACGCGAGCCTGAACTATGTGGCGGAAACATCGGTGGCCCTCGGCTTTGGCTTCCGGTGCGGATTCTTGGGGCTCCTTCACATGGAGATCGTCCAGGAACGGCTCGATCGGGAGTTCGGCGTTGAACTCATAACGACCGTGCCCAACGTGGAATACCACGTCACCCTGACGGACGGAAGCCAGATCGTTCTCGAGAACCCGACCCTGCTTCCTGAGCGTGCTCGCATCGTGAACATCGCGGAGCCGATTGTAAAGGCTCGGATCGTGTCTCCCGCCGAGTACATCGGCATGGTGCAGAGGCTCTGCCACGACCGGAGGGGAGTTTTCGGCGGAATGCAGTTTCTCGACCCGCAGCGAGTCGAGATGGAATTTGAGTTGCCCCTTGCCGAGATCGTCCTCGATTTTTACGACAAGTTGAAGGGCGGGACCCGTGGCTATGCCGCCCTGGACTACGAATTTCTCGAGTTCCGACCGGGCGATCTGGTCAAACTCGATATTCTAGTGAATGGTGAGGCCGTAGATGCGTTTTCGGTCATCATGCATCAGGACAGGGTGATGGATTATGGCCGTGACCTGGTTCGCCGCCTCAAGGAGCTCATCCCCCAGCAGCAGTTCGAGGTTGCGCTCCAGGCCGCGATCGGGACGCAGATCGTGGCGCGCAGCAACGTCAAGGCGCTCCGCAAGAACGTCACCGCCAAGTGTTATGGGGGGGATATCACGCGAAAGCGTAAGCTCCTGGAGAAGCAAAAGGCGGGAAAGAGGAGAATGAAGCAGGTCGGGTCGGTAGAGATTCCTCAGGAGGCGTTTCTCGCCGTCCTGCAGCTCGGCGATTGATGATTGCGGGACGTCGGCGTTTCCGTGGGTTGAAAAGACCCTTGGGTCGTTGGTGCGGCGTGGGGGGGGGCCTGTGAGGGTGATCGATCTCCCGGCGTCCTTGGACTTTCAGACGCACGACGGCCTTTTTAGAGAGGTGGAGGAGGCTGCGGGTGAAAAGATTCTGTTTGATGGGCGCCACCTTCGCTGGGTGGGCCCGAACGGAATGGTGGGCCTCCTCGCCGCTGGCACGGTTGGTCGGGACCGAAGCGGTGAACCACCGATCCTGGAGCTCAGCGGAGCCGACGATGTAAGGAGCTATTTGAGCCGCATGGGTTTTTTTCAGGCGGCTGAGGGTGTCTTCACCGTCTCGACTCCCGTCCCGCGGCGTTCTTCTGGGCAATCGGACGTGCTCTTGGAGATCACGCCGATTACCACCAACAGCGACGTCCACCACGTGGTGGACCGTGTCCAAAAACGAGCGGGCGCGATCTTGTCGAACACGCTCGGCTACCCCCCGACGTCGGTCGTGCAGTTCAGCGTGATCCTGAGCGAGGTCTGCCAGAACGTTCTCGAACACGCGGAAGCCCCGGGTTGGGTAGCCGCTCAGTCCTACAACTGGGTGAACCGCTTGGGTCGACACGTCGTCATTATTTCGGTGGCCGATCTCGGCAGGGGCTTCCGGGGGTCCCTTTCCGACGAACACTCCGCCCGCTTTGCGGACCGGTGGGGGGATGTAACCGCGCTCGAGGCTGCGTTCATTCATGGCCTTACCCGCTTCCCCGACTCGGGGAGAGGGCAGGGAATCCAACAGATTCGGAAGCAAGTCCGCCGTTGGGACGGCCTGATCTCCATTCGTAGTGGGACGGCTCGTATCGCCGACGTCCCCGAGTGGTTCGACGCACCACCCCTGGAGGAGGGCCTCTCGGATTTTCCCGGTACCCAGATCAACATCGTCCTCCCGGAGCGAGTCAACGATGACGCCTGAGCGATGGATGGAGCCGATCTCTATCGATGTGGGGCGTGTCCTCAGGGGATCGCTGGGATCTCTTTATTCTCACTTGGTGACACGACCCACGGGCCGCGCGGTTCGCCTGGCCATCGAAGAACAGGTGGCCAGTTCACAAACGGCGCTCTCCTTCATCGATCTCTCGGACGTGACCGTAATGGATTTTTCATGTGCGGACGAGATCGTGGCGAAGCTTCTTATGCGTTTTCTCAACGAAGATCGGCCGATGGATGCCCTTTTCGTGTTCCGTGGTGTGCGCCCGAGTCTGCACGAACCGATTCAGGCAGTTCTCGAGCGACAAGAGTTGCTTGCGGTGACGCAGGGCACGGACGGCTTCTGCGAGCTGATGGGACCGCGGAGCGACGAGGAGGAATACGTTTGGACGATGCTCGAAGGGCGCGGACGGATCGCCGAGGCGGAGGTTTCCGAGGTGTTCCCCGGATCGCATCATCGAGACGCGCTCGACGAGCTCATCCTCCGGCGCGTCGCCTTTGCACCTCCTGGGGAGCGCAGCTACCACGCGCTCAGTATGTTGGCTGGAGGAACTTCTTGAGGGAGCGATCGAGATGAGCCGGACGGGTAGCGACGAGCGCCGTGGCCTTCGACCCGCCACACTAGGAATTCATGCTGGGTCGCCCGAACCCGTGCCCGGGGGACCGGTGGTTCTGCCGGTGGTTCAGAGCGCCACTTTTTTCGGTGGGGCCGGGGAGCCGGCTTCCGATCTCCTCTATTCTCGATACGGTAACAATCCCAATCAGGCTCTCATCGGCGCCAAGATGGCGGCTCTCGAAGGGACCGAGGCCGCCCTGCTTCTATCGAGCGGCATGTCGGCCATCGCGATGACGATTCTCGCGGCCCTTCCCAAGGGAGGACACGTCGTGGCGTCTCGGCACCTCTACGGCGCGACGAGAGCGCTCCTAGAGAGCGAACTGCCGGGTCGGGGCATCACCACCACGCTGATCGATCCCGACCACGCGGAGGCCTGGGAGGAAGCCTTGACGGCCCACACGGGGGTGCTCCTTCTGGAGGTGCCCACCAATCCCACCCTTCGAGTGTTCGACCCCAGGTTCCCCGCCCAGATCGCTCGGGATCGTGGGATTCTGCTGGCCGTGGACGGGACCTTTGCGTCCCCGGCGAACATTCGCCTAGCGGAACTCGGAGTGGGTGCGGTCATTCATAGCGCCACGAAGTACTTGGGGGGACACTCGGACCTCATCGGGGGTGTGGTGTCGGGCTCACGTGTGCTCATAGAGCGCGTCCGAAGCATGATGAAGCTCTATGGCCCTGCCCCTGATCCCCATATGGCATGGTTGTTGGACCGAGGTCTGAAGACGCTACAGATGCGGATGGCCCAGCACAACCGCAACGCGATGGAGTTGGCCCGCTGGTTCCTGGAGCGTGACGGTGTCGCTGCGGTGCACTATCCGGGGTTGCCGGAACACGAGGACCACGCCGTTGCATCAGACATCATGTTGGGGTTCGGCGGAATGCTTTCCGTGGTGTTGGAGGGGGGCGGCTCAGCAGCCGATGCCTTCGCATCGGCCTTGAAAGTGGCCCTCATGGCGCCGAGCCTGGGCGGTGTAGAAACGTTGGTCTCACAGCCACGCCACACCTCCCACGTGCACTTTTCCACCGCTGAGAGAGTGGGTCTCGGGATCCCGGACGGGTTCGTCCGGATCTCCGTGGGCGTGGAAGATGTGGAGGATCTCAAAGAGGACTTCGGACGGGCGCTCACTAACCTCGGCCGTCGCCTTTAGGAAGTTCCTCAGTAACTTTGAGGGCCGTGGGTCTGTGCCGCCTGCCGTGAGACTGTGGCCGTCTACCGTGACTTCTGAAGAGTGTGGGCGAGCTTCTTCCACCCGGTGCGCTCTTTCGGGTGGTAGTTGTAGTAGTACTGCATGTAGTAGCTCTCTTCCACCGTCGTGGACGCGACTTCATTGAGCACGGCGCCGAAGATCCGAACTCCGAGGCGGCGGACTTGATCCACCGCCAGCTCGGCCGCCCTTTGCTCCGTCTCCCCTGAGCGGAGAACCAGAACCATACCATCGGCATGTGTTCCCAGGATCGAAGAGTCCGTGACCGCGAGAATCGGAGGGCTGTCGAGAATGACGTGCGTATAGGTCCCTTCGAAATCCTTGATGAGCTGTTGCATTTTTTTCGAATTCAACAGTTCGGACGGATTCGGCGGAAACGGGCCACTCGGAAGCAGGTCGAGGTTGGGCAATACGTTGGGCCGAATCGACTCACGCATGTCCGCGTCACCGGTCAGAAGATTGGTCAAGCCTGGTTCCCGTAGGACGTCCATGGCTTTGTGCAGGGCCGGACGCCGGACGTCCGCGTCGATGAGGAGGACCCGTTCGCCTTGTTGCGCGAGCATGACCGCAAAGTTGAGGGACGTGGTGGACTTTCCCTCGTTCGGACCGGAACTCGAGAAAAGCAACGTCCGGATCGGCTTATCCTTCGTGCTCATGAACATCAAGTTCATCCGAAGGGTCCGATATGCTTCTGCAGCAGGATCGAGCGGGTCCAAAGCGACCAACAATGGAATGTCGGTGGCGCGGTCGGGGGCCTCGCCATTCACCGGGACTTGGCGAAGCTGGGGAATGATGCCCAGCACCGGGAGACTCAACAGCATCTCCACGTCGGCGCTCGTCCGGACGGTTCGATCCAGGTACTCGAGGAAAAAGGCTGCACCAACCCCGAGGATCAAGCCCAGTATGGCGCCAAGCAATAAGTTGGTCTGGCCTCCGGTGGTTACCGGGTAGGCGCTACTTGCCGAGTCGACCACAGTAACGTAAGCGGAGGCAGCGGCGGCGGTGATTTCTGCCTGATATTGTTGCGACTTCAGGAAGCGTACTGTTTCCTGATCAAGACCCAATTGAATGTTCAGCTCTGCCAGCCGACTCTCGAGTTCGGGAAAGTTGGCTTGATCCGCACGAATCTCGTTGAGCTGCCTCTGTTCGTTCGCGATCTGCCCAGCCAGGACGACAAGATTTTCCTAGACCGCGCCCCGTAACTCGCCTTCCCTCGCCAGTAGCTGGGTTCGGACGGCGATCACCTGCGGATGGTCCCCGGTCTTTCCCTCCTCGGTCAAGAGCTTTTGGACCTCGTCCTTCCTCTCCTGGATATCGTCCGTAATGCCACGGATCTGGGGGTTTACACCGGCGGGGAGGACCGCCATGAAGTTCACGAGGTCAACACCTTCGACCCCAGAGGATTCCAGACCCACCGTGAGGGATTGGAGCGCGTCTTGCTGTGCGATCAAGTCCTGAATGCGTCGGTCGATGCGCTCGTAGCGATTGACGAGCTGTTGTTCTTGGATCGTGAGGTTGGTGAAGTCCGCACTTTCCTTGAAAAGCCGGATCTCGCGGGAGGACAGTTGGAGAAGCGTCATCGCACTGTCGAGGCGTTGAGCGATGAAATCGAGTTCGCGTTCTGCGCCGTCCCTGACCCGATCCCGTCCGAATCCTTGCAGTGCCACGGTGGCTTCGTTGAGGATTCGAGGTGCCAGGATGGGGTCGGGTCCCCGGTACGCAACGTACACGATGTTCGTCGATTCAAGAGACTCGGCCGCGAGCCGGCCCTGAACCTCATTTCGCACGTCGGTTGCCGGATGAATCGTCACACCATAGGTCCGCTCCAGCGTGGGCGGAGGCTGAGGCGTGATCCGAAGTACACCCAGATCAATCACCGAGCCGACCGGGCCCGAGGCCAGTTCTATCCCAGCCGCGTTCAGAAGCCGGGCTCGAGTTCCATCGTCATCGTATACGAGTTGCAGCGAGCCGTCCGCCATCTCGGGCGCGATCCAAGGATCGTGAAAGAGATCAGATCGAACGAGGCCCTCATCCTTTGGGACCAACCGCATTCCCAGTTCGTTGACGACCCTTCTGGCGACCTGCGCCGAGGCCAACACCTGGATCTCGGACTCGATCGGATCCACGAAAAGGCTGATTCCGGGAAGTCCCCGCGACTGCACGGTGAGTTGGCGGGTGACCTCGAGGGGATCGTTGATTTGAATGGAGCTGCTGGTTTCGTAAATCGTGCGCTGTTTGGATACAGCCCATATGGCAGAGGCCATCGTCACGCCGAAAATGAGGACCACGAGCCAGAGGCGGCGTGCGACTACCTGCCAATAGTCGGATATGTGTGGTGACGCGCCCGCCAACTCGGACTCTACGGGGCCGGCGGAAACCAACTCCTCTTGCACGTTCGTTCCCCTCTGCAGGGATTCCAGGTCGCTCACCAAGCGGACACCGGAATCAGAAACATATGTTCCTAAAAACTTCGCTCCTCTCGTTTGGAGCACAGGCCTTTCTAGGATTCTAATCTCCGTTAAATATATGACTGTCCGGTTGACGCGGGTAAAAAAAATCTCCAAGCTTTTCGCGGGCTGCTCGCAGACGATCATTGACGACCTTCCGAAGCTGAGCGCTCGAGACGAAGATCGAAGAAGTCTTGGACACGAAATGGCCCTCGGTCGTAGCGGACGGCTGGGATTGCCCGATCGATTTCATGCTCGACTCTGCCCGGTCGCCTGTCCTAGCCGACGCCGCATAGCGCCGTTTTGTTGCATGTCCGTTGTCCCTTCGTCCACCTCCTGGGGAGGATGGACTAAATCGCCTTCACTCCTTTAAGGAGTCAATATGAGTGACGAAGATTTCCGGGGGCGTGTACTCCAGGCCTTGGCCGGCGTACGTCATCCGAAGACTGGCCGCGATGTGGTCGAGAGCGGTCACGTCCAGGGATTGGAGATAGGAGAGGGCGGAGATGTCCGCTTCTCTTTCGGGATTCAAGCCGACGACCCGGGGGGACTGGTGCGTGAGGCTCGGGGAGCCGTGGAGGCGTTGGATGGTGTAGGTGCCGTGAAGATTAACGTCACTCTCCCGCAGTCCGGAGAGGCACCCCCACCTTCGGGGGGCCCAAAGTCCTCGGTCTCCGGGCTGGGCCCGGGCACAGTGCCGGCACCAACTCCCAAGTCCGGCATCCTGGGCGAAAATACGCGTGTGCTGGCGGTGAGTTCGGGCAAGGGCGGTGTCGGTAAGTCCATGGTGGCGAGCAATTTGGCCGCTTCTTTTGCAGATTCTGGGAAGAAGGTGGGCCTTCTGGACGCTGACATCTACGGTCCGAATATCCCGATGATGTTCGGGGCCGAGGGCCGGCCTGGCGTATCGGGAGCCAAGGGCAAGGAGATGATCGAACCGATGGAGGCTCATGGTGTTCGCCTGATGAGTATCGGTTTCTTGCTCGAGAAAGAGCAGCCGGCGATCATGCGTGGTCCCCTGATCACGGGAATCCTCAAACAGTTTCTGGAGCAAGTCACGTGGGGCGATCTCGACGTGATGGTGGTGGACATGCCTCCCGGCACCGGCGATGCCCAACTCTCTCTGGTGCAGACCGTCGACATCGATGGAGTCGTGATGGTGAGCACGCCGCAGGACGTCGCGACCGGAGATGTGCGGCGCGGCATCAAGATGTTTGAACGAGTGAACACCCCGATTCTCGGGATTGTGGAGAATATGTCGGGCTTGGTATGTCCCCACTGCAATGAAGAAGTAGACGTATTTGGAAGCGGAGGGGGCGAACGCCTCGCCGAGGAGATGGATCTCCCCTTCCTCGGCAGAGTGCCCCTTGATCCGGCGGTCCGATTCGCCGGTGACGACGGTGTGCCGACGGTTTTGTCCGCGCCAGACTCAGGCGCGGGAAGGGCTCTGCGGGCGATCGCGGACCGTATGGCTGAGACCTGGTCCCTCGTGCCGAATCCTTCTTAGTCGCCTTCGAGCCATCGGCGGTCGGCAGCCGAGAGGCTTTCCCCGCCCGAGCGCTTGTCGATCACCTTCAAAACCACCCATCCGATCAAGAGGATCGGCGCGACCTTGAACAACAGGAACGTTGCGAGGCCGAATCCGAGGGAAAGAACGGTTCCGAGGATCGACAGCGCGATCCCCGCCACGATGAGAGTGACGAGTCCCACGGCGAAAAAGGTAAGCAGCGTACCGATCATCTGTTTGACTCCTTTGTGGCGCGTGCCTGAAGTACCTTAAAATTATTCCAACCAAGCGACCCGAATACTTCCGAACGCGGCGTCGACATCCACGGTAACCCGATAGTCGGCTTCCTCGTAGTCCAACGAGTAGTACCCGTCGCCGCGCTTGACGAGTCCTTCGGAATCCAGGGACGTGAGAAACGTATCCTTCAAGAGTTCTACACCGAGCCCCCTCGGGAAACGAAGCACCAAAGACCCGAGTCCCATGTCTACCGAAATTCGTGCGTTCTGCTTCCAGTCGCCGCCGAAGCCCAGTTCGATGTCTCCGACTCCAGCATCGACTTCGATTACGGGCGTGTTCAGATTCCCGATGTTCCGCACCGTGAAGTCAGCCGCACCGACCTCCATGCTGGCCTGGGTCATCGATTCACGATTGGGCTCAGATATGTCGATGAGGGTCTGCGACGCACCCGTCTCGATCTCCAAGCGAGTCATCAAGATACCCCCGAGATCGATGTCCGCCCGAACAGCCCCGAATTCCAGCTTCAAGTCCATGGCGACGTCACGGGATAGCGCCAACTGCATTTCGCCAACTTCGTGGTCCCTCCCCAACCGGACGTGGCGGCCAACACCTCTCGTACCGATCCGGAGCGAAGAACCCCGGTACTCGACGAGGGCCTCGAAAACGCCTTGGTCGTACTCGATCTGCATATGGTAAAGCACTCCGGGTGCGGCGGGGCCGATCGAAAATCGACCCGCGGCGTACCGAACGTTCACGTCCACATTTTGCTCGTTATCCACCTGCCTGGACATGGTGACTGTCCTCCGATCCTGCCCTTGGGCAACGACGGCGACGCCCAGGACCATGACTAGAGCCACCGAGATTCCGGTCGAGAGGCGCCTATACATCGTTCTCGTCTCCCGTTTTCGTCCCCGGACCAGCCGGTGTATCAGAAAACTCCTCGGCGTCGCGGAACTCCTCCGCGGCGCGATCTGGTGCCCAGCGCCCGCCCCCGAACGGATCATCGTTGCCGTAAAAATCCGGTTGGCGTCCCCCCCGAGTCAGTAGCACAGCCCCGAATCCGATCAGCACCGCGGCCACGGTGGCCACGATTCCGAGCGTGACGAACAGCCCGCTGAAGAATCCGAAGAAGGGCACCATGCCCAATACGCTCGCGGAGACCCAGAACGCGAGAAGAGTCCCGATCCCAGCGGTGATCGCGTATAACGTGTTGGTCGGCCGGAGCCATTCGAGGCCGTTGATGTTCCTAGAGGCCACCCACTCACCGACATTTTTCGCGACCGCCAAATAGCCGAGCCCGGCCCCCAGCGCCACAGCGACCGGGAAAAGCACCAGCCAGAAGGGCAGGGCGATGAGGCCGACGACGGAAGCCACCAAGGCGACGCAACCCAGAACCCAGGTCGGCAGCACCAGGAAGGTTCCGGCCAATCCGACCATACCTGCCCGCATGGGGTTCCTCTGCGCGGCGTCGGCTACGGCTTCTAGATTGTCCTTGGCGAAGTACACCGCTCCGAGCGCAAGGAGAGAAAGCAGCAGGAACGTGATCACGCTGCCTACGACTTCGCCAATCCCATTCCCGATCGCGCGTAGGGGCCGATAACCACGGCTGCTTTCGCCAGCGTCTTGAAATTCTTCCTGAAGCTCCGTACGCAATTCGTCCCGGAGTTCGTCCCGAATCTCACGCCTGATTCGGTCGGCGAGATTTTCTAAATTTTCGACTTCAGCCGACGGGTCTACGGCTTGGTCATCGGATTCGATCCGGATCAACCGTCCACCCAACGTCGATGGGTCCACCCCCTCGTAGCTGGAGTCCACCAGGCGGATTTCACCAGTGACCTGCCCGCCCCGTACGACCTCGAGCGACCCCCCCACGACCACGACGTCTCCCTCTACCAAACCCTCGATCCTCGCGTCGGCGTCGATGACCACCATCGTCCCTTCGACGGACTCATTCGAGGAGACGACGACATCTTCCCCGATGTGGATTCTGGACGTCGCCATGTCCACGGCCTCGAGAACCTCGCCGAGCCTACCGAGGAGATCTCTCCGACTCAGGAGTGCCTCAAGGCTCCGGCGGAGATCAGGAACCGTAGCGTCGATCACTAGTGCCGGCCCGGCGTTCGTGGAGACAGAAGCGTCTGCCGCCGTCAGGGCGTCTTCCAGCGTGTGATCGAGCAGTTGCGCCAAGATCAGTCCTTCATCCTGAAGCGCGGAGGGAGCTTCCCAACTCCGAAGCGCCTCACCTAGGGGGCCGTCCGAGAGTGATATGATGTCTCCCAGAAGACTCCGCCACGCGGTGTCGAGCGCGTCGCCCTGTGAAAAACCTCCCTGTGCTTCCCCGTCGATCACGACGGCGTCATCCCTCAACGCGATCTCCAGCGTCCCTCCGTCGGCGAACTCGAGAAACAACGCGGCTTCGGTCTGAGAAATCGCCAACTGATTGGACACCACCGGGCGGGCTTGCCCGGAACCTGCACTTGGAAGGACCGCGATCAGCAGCGCCCATCCTGCGACCTGACGGGCCCTAGAGAGATAGTCCCGCATATTTCCCATCCACCGTTTGTGTGGTGATCAAGTTCCGGTATAACACCCATCCGGCCAGGCTCGTGGCGGCAGCGAAAGACACGGCAGCCACTGCAGTGACGGCCGGGGCCGCAGCCAGGAGATCCCAAATCGAATAGGCCGTAAGAAGAAGTCCGCTCTCGACGAGTCCGTTCGCCAAGAAAGTCCAGAGTACGGTTGCGCCACCGCTCACCCTCCACCACAGGAAGGAAGCCAGCCCGCCCGGCGTCACGAGTGGGTTCGAGAACACGGCATACCCGAGCAAGGCCATCACTGTCGCGGGCGTGAGGGCGATACCGGAGATTACCGCCCAAGCCCTCTGCGTCCGTGGGACGAGGCGCCCTGCCCAGTGCAGTGCTCGCTGGCCCGCAGTCCGGGGGACCGCGGGGCGTACGAGCTGGCCGAGATGAATCCTGGCCATGACTCGTCCGTTGAACCCGCTCGAAGGGGCCATCACGGGCAGCTTCCGGATACCTAGAATGAGGCTCCTCCACTGCTCTTCTTCACGACTGCAAGCGCCGCAGCCGTCTAGGTGGGTGGAAATTCTGGCCATCTGTCCGGCGGGTAGAAGACCATCCACGTAATCCTGGAGTCGCTCCGGGTCGACGTGCTTCGCTGCCTGACCCGCTCGGCGACGGAGCCAACCAACGGCTCGATCCCGAGCTGTGACGGAAGCGGAGGTGTCGAGGCTCGCGAGCACATGGTCCCGGAAATTCGGTCCAGGTCTCAACTCAGGGAGCCCGTCGAGTTCGGAATAAAGAAGGCGCCAGGCCTCGATCTCCGCCTGGCAACTCCCGCAGAATACGGAGTGCGCATGGACTTCGTCCCTCTCGTCCCGAGAAAGGGAATTGTCCAGGAAAGCCTGAATCCGCTCGGCGGTCAGGTGTGCTTTAGAAGGCTTCTTTGCCACGTTGTCGACTCCTCATGATTTGACGTCCAACCGTACGGGCACTGGTTGGCTAAAGTTTCAGGAAAAGGCTCACGAAGTGAGGCGCGTGAGGCTCTCCTTGAGCTCGGCTCTGGCGCGGTGTAAGTACGTTTTGACGGTTCCCAGGGGGAGGTCCATAATTCCCGCAATTTCCTCGTATGCGTACCCGTCGACGTGGCGCAGGAGAACGGCGGTTCTGTACTCAGGACGGAGCTGGCCGATGGCGTGCTCGATCTGGTCGCCGAGTTCCCGGTGCTCCACGTATTCGAGCGGATTCTCGTTCTCCGATTCCACCACGAGCCGTGTTCGCTCCTCTTCCTGAGCCGTTCGGGCGTGTGGAGATCCGTCGATCGAGACGGTGTCGAGCTTGCGTTTCCTCAGATGATCGATCGCATGATTGTTAGCGATTTTGAAAATCCAGCTACTGAATTTGTAGCGCGGGTCGAACGAAGAGACAGCGTTGAAAGCCCGGATGAACGCTTCCTGCGCCAAATCCTCCGCGAGAGCGCGATCGCGGACCATGCGGTAGACCAAGGAGAAGATGGGCCGCTCGTAACGCCGGAGTAGCTCGGCGAAGGCGCGCTCGTTCCCGGCCGCTGCTTGAGCCGCCAGTTCCTTATCGGTCTGGGTCTCGAAATCCACGTGGGTGGCTCCGCCCTCATGGGTCCGCCTGCCTGAGGCGCCCCCAAAACCGCCGGGGTTGGCGCGGCCGAAAAATTGGGTATGCTTCCCGGGTACGCGGCTATCGGTCGTCCCGCCCTGGCTGCGTCGCGCTTTCAGGTGGAGAAAGCAACCAAAAGGTCGAGAGAATGACGACAATTCCGGAGGCTAAGCCCTCTCGCGGCGCTGAGAGAGAGCGTCAAGTCCGCACCCTTTTTTCGGAGATTGCGCCGCGGTACGACTTGTTGAATCATGTCCTCAGCATGAATGTCGACCGGGGCTGGCGGCGGCTCGCGATCCGAATGCTGCGGTGGCAGGAGCGCGCGACGGGACGGTATCTGGACGCGTGTGCCGGAACCTTTGATCTGAGCTTGGAGCTGGCGGGGCAGCCGGGGTTTGGAGGGTCCGTGATCGCGACTGATTTTGCTTTGCCAATGCTCGAGCAAGGGCGAGGCAAGTTGAGTCCTTCCGTGACTCCGATCTGCGGGGACACGCTACGGCTTCCGTTCACAGATGCCTGTTTCGACGGCGCGACCGTTGGATTCGGCGTTCGCAACCTCTCTGACCTACGCTCCGGGTTTTTGGCCTTTGCCCGTGTCCTCCGTCCCGGCGCCCGACTCGTGATTCTGGAGTTCACAGAGCCCCCGAACCGTGCGCTTCGCGGCCTCTACAACTTCTACTTCCATCGGATACTGCCGGTGGTCGGGCGCGTTGTTTCGGGGCACCCTTGGGCGTACAGCTATTTGCCAGAGTCGGTCAAGGAATTCCCGGGGCCAGAGGCACTAGCTGTTCTCTTGGCCGAATCCGGTTTCAAAGACGTGGAGTGGCGCTTGGTGACCGGCGGGATCGCGGCGATCCACGTGGCGGTCCGGGCGTGATTCACCCTCTCTCATGCGTCAGGGGCGTGGAACGGCTTCGTCTGCCTCCAAATACCGAACGGGCCCCAATTCCTCCAAGCCGGGATCGAAGCTCCCGGGGTCACCCACGATCACAATGACCATGTCGTCGAGTCCGTTGGTGGCCAGGTTTTCGCTAAACACTTCGTGCACGCTCGCTGGAGTCACGCTCTGAACCCCCGCTAGGAACCGCGGCAACCAATCGACGGGAAGATTTTGGCTGTGATAGAACATCTGGCGGGAGACGATGAGGGCCGGGGTTTCAAAGTTGAATACGAACCCGTTTGCGATTCGGTCGACTGCGTCACGTACCTCCGCATCGTCCGGGGGTGCCGACGCGACCTCCCCGAGCGTCTCGGCGATGAGGCGGATCGCCTCAACGGTAGACTCGCTCTTAGTTTGGGTGGAAGCGCCTATGATTCCGCGTGACCGGACGGGTGTGGTCCACACCGAAGCTACGCCGTAGGCCAACCCCTCCTGGGTGCGGACTCTCCGCGACAACCGGCTCGTGAGCCCCCCTCCTCCCAGGATCGAATTGCCGATCTGCGCAGCATAATAACGCCCGTTATCGGCCAACCGCACTTCGCTGGGTTTTCCGACGATGATCGTGCTCTGCTCGATCTTCTTAGGAATTAGGTACACTCCCGGCTCGACTGCGAAGGTCGGCGGCGGAGGAGCTTCGAGGGCGCTCTCGCAGGCCGGCCAACCGTCGAGGAATCGCTCGAGTTTCGGGGCCATTTCTTCCCACGTAACGTCTCCCGTCACGCCGAGCGTCAGGTTGCCCCAGCAGAAAATCCTTCCATGCACCTGATGCAGGACGTCGGGGGCCAGATCCTCCGGGTCCAAGTGTTCCGGCCCCAACTCCCAACCGACGGGGTGATCACCGAACAGCAAGTTGTTGAACTTGGAGATTGCCAACCGCGCGGGGTTGTCCGACTGCCGTCCCACGTTGTTGAGCTGTTGGCCGCGCCACACTTCCACGCGAGTGGGATCGAAGGCGGGATCCCTCAATAGAGAACCCCAGATCTCGAGCACTTCATCAAGGAAGCGGGTCAGAGTATTAACCGAGCTGAACGAGGATGGCCCTCCCCCCCCGAACGAAGTTTCGGCGGCGTAGAAGTCCAAGAGCTCGTCGACGGAGTCCGGGGGAAGTTCGAGGGTGCCCCCTGAACGAAGGAGCAGGGGCACAGCGGTTGTGGCCCCTTGTTCTTCCTTTGAGAAATACGAAGGACCGCCTCGGAAACGTGCGAAGACGGACACCAGTGGGAGGGAATGGTCTTCGGCGAAAAAAACCTCCACACCCGGCCCCACACGATGTTGTACCGCATCGGGAAGCCTGAACTCGAGTGGAGGGAACTCGAGGGAGTCGAGGGCGGCGGCCGTCACCTGCGCGCGCAGGCCAAAGGGAATGCCCAGCCACAGCAGCGATACGGCTCCGCACAACCGAAGCCCGGAGGGAATGACCAGCCTCATTGTCGCGGAACCGAATCGGGCCGCACCATGGTGGCGACCGTCCGAACCTCCCGCGTGAAAAATGTTCGGGCCACACGGAGCACGTCTTCGGGCCGGACGGCCGCCAGACGATCGGTGAATCCGAAGGTGGCGCGCCAATCTCCGAAGGCGGAGACCGATCCGGCCAGCTGGAGCGCAAGACCGAGGTTCGAGGTCAAACGCCGAACCTCACCGGCTTCGAGCTGATTACGAATTCTCTGCATCTCGCGCTCCGAGGGAGGCGTACGCTGCAGGGAGTCGATCTCGGCGTATACGGCAGCTTCGATGTCTCGAGTATTGCTCGGAGACTTCGGTATCGCATCGATCGCGAAAATCTGTGGGAATCGGACACCGGGCCCCATCGATGAGCTGATGGACGTCGCTACTTGGTCTCTAATCACGAGGCGCCGATGTAGTCTCGACGTGCGTCCCCCTGTTAGCAACCAAGAAAGAATCGTAAGAGCAGGGTAGTCTGGGTCGGCAGTCTGGACCACGGGCCATCCCATTCGCACCTGAGGTCCGGCGTCGAAAGTCACCTCGATTCTCCGCTCGCCCCTCTGGGGTGGTTCCCTCGACAGGACCGGGTCGGGAGTCTCACCGGAGGGAAGATCCCCGAAGTACTGTTCGGCCCAGGCAAGGATCTGATCGGGGTCTACGTCTCCGACAATCGCGACGACCGCGTTGCCGGGCCCGTAGTACCGCCGAAAATAGGCGTCTACGTCCGGCCGGCGGAGGCGCTGGATATCGGACATGTAACCGACGACTGGCTGTCCGTAAGGATGCATGGTGAATGCGGCCGCCATGTGGGCTTCGAAGAGCAGACCCCCGGGATTCGTATCAACCCGTAACCGGCGTTCCTCGGCCACGATATCCCTCTCGGCGTAGAACTCCCGAAACACTGGGTTGGCCATTCGGTCCGACTCCATGAGAAACCAAAGTTGCGCCCGGTTCGACGGCATCTCCACAAAGTAGGTCGTGGATTCCCAATCGGTGGACGCGTTGAGGCCGCGGGCGCCGTTCGTCGACAAGACCCTCTCGAACTCGTTCGGAAGGACGTGCGCTCTTGCTTCGGTCTCAAGCGAGTCGATCCGTCCTCGAAGTAGGGGCACCCGTGACGTATCGCCTGATCCCTCCAGCGTCAGGATCGAATCTTGAAGTGTGTCCATACGTGAGAAGAGCACTTGTTCGGCGGTCCAGTCGAGCGTGCCCAGGGTCTCGGTTCCTTTGAACAAGAGATGCTCGAGCAAATGAGCGATGCCCGTTTGCCCTCGGACCTCGTTTACGCCCCCCACCCTAAACTGCACGATGAAAGAAACCGTCGGAGCACCGGCACGTGGTAAGACCAGCCATCGCATGCCGTTGGAGAGCTCGTGCTCGACGACTGGGAGCTGCACTCCCGTAAGAAGTTGAGCGTCGCCCGCTTGCGCCCACGCACCGATGCACCCAGTTAGCATCGTCAGCACAGCGAAGCGGCGGCCCGGGCGCACCGAGCGTTGCCTACTCGTCACTCGAGGGCGCCCTTCCCAGCGGCTGACAGGTGGGGCAATAGAACGCGGCGCGATTTGAGAAAACGAATCGACATATCCTCGTGGAGCAGTGCACACAGGGCTCGTTGTTCCTTCCGTAGACTCGCAACCGCGATGCGTTATCGCCAGGCACTCCCGAGGCGTCCCGATAATTCCTGAGGGTCGTTCCCCGGTTCGCCACTGCGACTCGAAGCGTCTGGCGAAGGGCACGGTGGAGCTTTTTCGCCTCACGCTCGGTCAGCGATTTCGCCGGCCGCTTCGGGTAGATTCCCGCGCAGTGTAGCGCCTCGTTTGCGTAGATGTTGCCTACCCCCGCTAGGCGCCGCTGGTCCAGCAGCCACGACCGGATCGGTGAAATCGATCGCTCGAGATCCCGTTTCAGACTCCGCGCTGTAAAGTTCGACGAGAGCGGCTCGGGGCCGAGTCGGTCGTCGCGCACGGCCCATTCGGACTCGTCCATCGCTTCGACGACTCCAAAGCGGCGCACGTCGTCGAAGACGAGCATGGGACCCGGGCTCAGGGTAAAGCGCACGGCGGGGTGGGTAGTGCGAGCCTCTTCGTCGGCAAGGAGGAGGCGGCCGGTCATTCCCAGGTTCACCACGAGGACCACGTCGCCCGTGAGGCGAGCCACGATGTTTTTCCCACGGCGCTGAATAGATTCGAATACGCGGCCCCGCAAACGCGCGGATAGAACGCTAGGTGGTTGACGAAGGACGTCCGGATGAAGGACTTGTACGCCTTTGATCGTTCTTCCGGGGAGCGCCGGGCGAAGGCCCCGGACGATGGTCTCGACCTCCGGTAGTTCGGGCATGGGATTGTTTGCTCGAGGCCTTGGCTCAGCGAAGATCTCGCCCGTGCCGTTCGAATTCTCTCCACCCAATGTCCCGCCGAAATTGTTTTCCGGAGAACTCGATGGCGGTCGCGGCATCGCGGCTCTTGGAGGCTGCCTGATCGAGAGTCGACCCCAATCCGGTCGCCGCGATCACCCGGCCCCCCGACGTTTCGAGGCCCTCGGAACCGATCGCCGTACCAGCATGAAAAAGAAGGACATCGGGGTCTTCTATTAGCGACTTCGGAATGTGGACCGAGTGACCCTTCGCATAAGGACCCGGATATCCCTCTGAGGCAAGGACGGTGGTGAGGGCCGCGCCCCCACTCCAATCGAGGGTTGTGGCGCCCAGCCGGCCGCCGCGTGCGACTTCCAACATGGGTTCCAGTAGGGACGACCTCAGTAGCGGAAGCACCACTTGGGTTTCAGGGTCTCCAAATCTGCAGTTGAATTCAACCACACGGGGTCCGCTCTCCGTGAGCATGATGCCCGCGTACAAGATTCCACGGAACTCGGAGCCGTCTTCCGCCAGCGCGGCCAAAGTCGGCAAGATGATATCCTCTCGAATTTGAGAGAGCAGCGCGTCTGAGGAGAGGGAGACCGGGGCGTAGGCACCCATTCCTCCGGTGTTGGGCCCGACATCCCCTTCGCCCACACGCTTATGATCTTGAGAGGGGAGCATCAGCACGGCATCACGACCATCGGCCATCGCGAACACCGACAGCTCCTCTCCGTGCATGAACTCCTCGACCACAACCTCACGTCCTGCTTCGCCGAAGGTCCGGTTCGCCATGATATCGTCGAGCGCGCGCAGGGCTTCGTCCATGGTCTCGCAGACGACGGCACCCTTGCCGGCAGCCAATCCAGAGGCCTTGACCACAATGGGCGCTCCGCGTTCCCGCACGTAGGCCGAAGCCTCGGCACGGTCGATAAACGAAGCGAATTCGGCCGTGGGGACCCCCGCTCGCTGCATCAGGGATTTCGCGTAGCTCTTATTGGATTCGATTCGGGCCGCAGCCTTGGTGGGCCCGAACGCTGCGATGCCGCTTCGCTCGAGGCGGTCCACCAGACCTGCGGCGAGGGGTCCTTCCGGGCCGACAATCACGAGGTCGATGCTCTGCGCGCTCGCCCAACCGGCCAGCGCCACGACGTCGCCGGGCGCGATAGCGACCGGTTTGACCCTCGGGGTCATTCCACCGTTGGGTTGGGTAACAAACACCGTGGCTTCGGGTGCGTCTCTGAGCAGCTTCCAAGCCAGCGTGTGCTCCCGGCCTCCGCTTCCAACGATGAGGATTCGCATGGCCCCAGTCTAGGGCCCCCGGCGTCAAAAGAGAACGGGCGACCCGGTGACCGGTCGCCCGCTCAATCAATCGAACGGAATTCTTCAACAGGCCTCTAGAGCCTACCGCTTCGCGGCGCCCATGATATCGTCGGCCATACGTTTGGCCGCACCTGTAACCTGCCCGAAGAGATCCTGAGCCCCCTCCGAATATGCCTTGGCCGCATCCGACAAGTCTTCTCTATACGCCGGATCGGGGTCTCCGCGGTGCGGATATTCGCCACGGAGAATCCGGTCGTATTCTCCCTCCTCGATCCAGGAGCGGATCTCGGCTACGCGTAGCACATAAAAGGGATGGCTCTGGCCCATCAGGTTGAGAACCTTGAAGACCTGATCCGCCACGTCGCCCGATTCCCGATACTCCTCCGCCTGCACGATGAATTCGTCCAGACTCATCTGGTCGTCGTCTCCGCCGCCCGCCATCTTGAGCATCGTGGACATGACTCGTTGGGGGTTTTGGATCGCCAAGAGGCCAGCCCGATCGCTCGACAACTCACTCTTTCTCGACCACTCGAGAAGCGCCACGAGGACGGCCCGTGCCGCGAGTCCGACGATCGGGAAACCCATGCTGGCGAGCTGTACGAGGAGGACGGTCATTGTCCGATAGAGGACGTGATCACTCATGATGTGGCCGACCTCGTGCCCCATCACGTACGCCAATTGGTCATCGTCCAGAAGCTGCACAGTGCCCGAGTTCAGGATGATGAACGGCTCGTCCATCCCATAGGCTCCGGCGTTGACGATGGGCGTCTGTGAGATGAACAGCGGATATACCGCGGGCGAGTCGAGTGTCTTCAGAACCTCCTTATAAAGAGCCCAAACATCGGGAAACTGCCTTTCGGAAACCCGCACGGAGCTCGCGAGGAACGCAAGGCGAATCGGTTTCTCTCCGAAGAAGCCGAAGAGCTTACGGAGAATGTCATCGAAAACCGGAATTTTCCTGAGCGCTGCCAGCGCGGCCCGGTCCGCGGGGTGCTCCCAGGCTCGCGGTGCGATATCGGTCAGGATGCGGGTCGCCCTCGAGTCCTGCAAATCTTGTCCGTTCTCGTTTTCTTGGTCGTTCTCAGCCATGGCTGTCCATCTCCTTTGGTCCGTACCGCCGGGCGCTAGGCCCTTCGTTCTATGCGGCTGTACGCCGGCATCGAACGGGAAGTTTCATGATGTGACCGCGCTGAAAGCTGCGTTAGGCAAGCGCCTCGTCTAGGTCTTGGATTAGATCTTCAAGATCTTCGATGCCGACCGAAAGCCTTACCAACCCCTCTGTGACGCCCATCCTCTCCCGCATTTCCTTCGGGACAGACGCGTGGGTCTGGAGCGCCGGGACGCTGATTAGAGATTGGACGCCACCTAGACTCTCTGCAAGCTGGAAGACATGCGTCCCGGTAGCGAGGGCTCGGGCTCGCGCCGGATCGCCCAGGTCGAGCGCGATCATGCCGCTGAATCCCGACATCTGACGGGAGGCGAGCTCATGCTCGGGGTGGGATTCCAACCCAGGGTATAGAACCCGCGCGATCGAACGATGAGCTTCCAGGAATCGGGCCACCGCCAACGCGTTTTCGTTGTGGCGGGCCATGCGGACGGCGAGGGTCTTCGTGCCCCTCAGACAAAGCCAAGCATCCATGGGGCCCGCGACCGCACCGGAAGATTTTCGGACGAAGTGTATCTCTTCGGCTAGGTCGTCGTCATCGACTACGAGTACACCGCCGATGATGTCGGAATGGCCGTTCACGTACTTCGTGGAAGAGTGCACGGTCACGTCGGCGCCCAAGTCGAGTGGCCGTTGGTTGAAGGGGGTCGCGAACGTGCTATCGACCATGAGGAGAGCCCCCCCCCGAGTGTGCGACGTCGGCTGCCGCTCGGATGTCGCAAATCCTCATGAGCGGATTGGTGGGCGTTTCGACGTGGACCAGTCGAGTGTTGGGCCGCATCGCGTCACGTATACGCTCGGGATCCCTCGCGTCGACGAACGAAAATTCCAGCCCGAGTTTTTCGAGCACGCGTGTAAACATGCGTGTCACACCACCGTAGGTATTCTCCTCGCACACGATATGATCGCCGGTGGAGAGGCGCTTGACTACGGCCTCGATCGCAGCCAAACCGCTCGAAAATACGATCCCGTGCCTCCCACCTTCCAGAGCGGCCATTTTTCGTTCCAGCCCCTCGACCGTCGGGTTTTTGACGCGAGCGTAGTCGTACCCTTGCTTCGGCTCCGCAACGTCGGGCTGGACGTACGTCGACGTCTGGAAAATCGGCGGGACGATAGCACCCGTCATCGTCTCTGGCGCTTGCCCGCCGTGTACCGCGAGGCTTGCGAATCGGGCTTCCCCCGAAGATGGCTCTTTCATTTGGTCCTTGGGTTCGGTCGGTCCAATCGAATCTACCCACGGCTTGGTCGCCGATGCCACCCTCGGGAAGCCCCGCCCACGTTGTTTTGGTCCTCTCGCCGACCGTTCTAAGGTCGAGGCGGAAGCCCGATTTCTCGAAATTGTTGGCGGTCTGCGGGGACCCTGGTAGTGTTATGATAGGCCCCTGATTCGGGGGATCCATGATCACGATGTCGTACAAATTTTCCAAGGCCATTCAATCAATGCCTCTAAAGATTCCAGATGGGCTGGTAGTGAGCGTATCAGGATTTCGGGGAAGGGTCGGGGATCCACTGACACCCGAGTTCGTCTGTTCCTTGGCGGCGGCTTTCGGAGCCTTCGTTAGGCGGATTGGTGGTGATGCGGACGTTGCCGGCGGCGACATTCTGGTCGGACGAGACTCCCGTACTTCGGGTCCGATGTTCGCGAACGCGGTGTTGTCAGGGCTCGTTTCGGTCGGCTGTGACGTGGTGGATCTCGGGGTGGTGTCGACGCCGACGCTGATGCTCGCCGTTGAGCGATCGGACGCTTTGGGTGGCATCGAAATCACGGCAAGCCACAATCCAGCAGAGTGGAACGCGCTCAAGTTTGCGGCCCCAGAGGGCACGTTTCTAGACGCCGAGACGATGTCTGCGTTTCTGGAGTTTGCGGTAGGTGAAGAGCCCCCCCGTGCCTCATGGGACCAGTTGGGTGGATTGAAGTCCGACGATGGTGCCACGTATCGACATCTCGAAGCCGTCCTAAATCTGCCCCAATTGGATCTTCCTGCGCTCCGCGATCGGCGGTTCAAGGTCGCCCTCGACTGCGTACGAGGCGCTGGGGCCACAATCATGCCGCAGCTTCTCGAGGCGCTGGGGTGCGAGGTCGTCGCAATCAACACCGAAATGGATGGACACTTTCCACGTGATCCTGAGCCGACCGCGGAGAATCTTGCCGAGTTCGCAGACTTCGTGGTCAGTCAGGGAGCTGACATCGGGATGGCCGTGGACCCGGACGTGGATCGGTTGTCGCTTGTGAGCGAGAAGGGCCTTACGTTGGGTGAGGACTTCACACTCGCCCTAGCCTCCTCAGTCGTACTCCGCCGGACCCCCGGAAAAGTCGTGACCAACCTGTCGACCAGTCGTGTTGTCGAGGACGTGGCGCTCGCCCTCGGGGGCGAGCTCGTGAGATCTCCCGTGGGCGAGATCAACGTGGCACGCTGTATGCAAGCGGAGGCCGCAGTTGTCGGGGGAGAGGGCAACGGAGGCGTCATTCTCCCCGACCTCCACTATACGAGGGACGCGCCTGTGGCTGCAGCCCTCGTTCTTCAGAATCTCGTAGACGAGGGATCGACTCTATCGGCCTCGGCAGGGCGGTGGCCTTCATACGCGATCGTCAAGACCAAAATGAGTTTTCCGACAGAGGGGCTGTCCGGCGTGTATGCCGAGTTGGGCCGCCAGCTTGCGAGCGATGGCGTCGATTCTACTGATGGCGCCCGGTTGCACTGGGAAGCGCGTCGGGCGTGGCTACACGTCCGGCCCTCGGGTACTGAGCCGGTTGTTCGCCTAATTGCGGAGGCGCCGGAGCGGAGCGAAGCTGAAGAATTGATCCAGCGGGCAACGGATGTGATGAATGGACTGAGGTAGACCTGAGACAGTGGTGTGCGGCTGAGGCAACGTATTTACCTGGGGGTTCATAGGACCAAAAGGAAGAAGTGGTGTGTGTGGAATCGTTGGATACGTAGGATCGAAGGAAGCGGGGCCAATCATGATAGACGGGCTTCGACGTCTCGAGTACCGCGGTTACGATTCGGCCGGGATGACTGTGATCAGTCCGGAGGGGCGTCTCCAGACGGTAAAGGAGGCGGGTAAACTTTCGCAGCTAGAAAGTGCGCTTCAAGAGGCTATGCCCCTCGGTACGTGCGGGATCGCTCATACGCGTTGGGCAACCCACGGCGCCCCCAATCGTGTGAACTCACACCCCCACTTGAGCAATCAGGGGGACATTGCGTTGGTTCACAACGGAATCATAGAAAACGCCGATGTTCTTCGTTGTAAACTGTCGGATCTCGGTTATACGTTCGAGACAGAAACCGACACCGAGGCCGTCGTTCATCTAATCGACGAGGCGTTCAAAGAAAATGACACGCTCGAAGACGCGGTGATGGCGGCTCTCGACCAAGTGGAAGGGGCGTACGGAATCGCGGTCGTGAGCAGCCGCGATCCGGGGAAAATCGTTGCGGCCAGAAAGGGCAGTCCGCTGCTCATCGGCATAGGCAAGAACGGCGAAAACCTCGTGGGCTCCGACGCCTCCGCCGTGATCCAGCACACGAAGGAGGTCGTGTATCTAGACGATGGTGATTGCGCGGTCCTCACGCCGGAAGGGTATCGAATGTTCCAGCTCGATCAGGGGGATGTAAACCGTTCCGTTCATCAGATTGAATGGGATCTCGAGGCTGCCGAGAAGGGCGGTTACGAACACTTCATGCTGAAGGAAATCCACCAACAGCCGGAGAGCCTGCGCAACGTCCTACGTGGGCGGCTGGTGGAAGAGAGCGGAGACGCCCGTTTGGGAGGTATTACACTCTCCGACGAGGAGTTGGCCGGTATCCGCCGGATCGTGATCACGGCGTGCGGAACGAGTTGGCATGCTGCCCTCATCGGCGAATACATGATCGAGGAGTTAGCCGGGATACCGGTCGAGGTGGAGTATGCGTCAGAGTTTCGCTATCGGAGCCCCGTGATCGAGGCCGGCACTCTGGTCCTGGCGATAAGCCAGTCCGGCGAGACAGCCGACACCTTGGCGGCGCTTGAAGAGGCTCGCGCCCGAGGCGCGTTGATTATGGGGATCGTCAACGTCGTGGGGTCGTCGATCGCCCGGAAAACCGATTTTGGTATCTACCTTCACGCCGGTCCGGAGATCGGCGTGGCTTCGACCAAGGCCTTTACGAGTCAGATCGTTGCGTTGGCCCTCTTTACACTTTATCTAGGGCGCCGCCGGCACATGTCGATTCTCCAGGGCCGGGAATTGGTCGCAGCGTTGACTGAACTGCCCGATTTGGTGACTAAGACGCTCGCGCTGGAGCCTCTCGCCAAAAAGCTCGCGGAAGAGTACGGCGAGGCTCAGAATTTTCTCTATCTGGGGCGGGGATATCAGTTCCCCACAGCGCTCGAAGGGGCCCTCAAACTCAAGGAAGTCAGCTACATCCACGCCGAGGGATACCCGGCAGCGGAAATGAAGCACGGCCCGATCGCTCTGATCGACGACAACATGCCGGTGGTTGCGCTCGCGCCCCGAGATTCAGTGTACTCGAAAGTCGTATCCAACATTGAGGAGGTGCACGCCCGTGGCGGCCGTATCATCGCCGTGGTCAGTGGTCGTGCACCGGAGCTGATTGGAAAAGTGGATCACCTCATTGAGGTGCCTCAGACAGTCCCGGCGCTGTTGCCTGTACTCACGTCTATACCTCTGCAGCTTTTGGCTTACTATGCGGCCATTTATCGGAATCGCGATGTCGATCAGCCGCGCAATTTGGCCAAGTCGGTCACGGTGGAGTGAGGGCCGGTACGAGCCTGGAGCATTGATGGTCAGCAAAAATGCTGCACCCTTCGTATGAGGGTGGTTCTTCAGCGGGTACGCGAGGCCAGAGTCACCGTCGAGGGGACGGTGGTGGGCGAAATAGGTGCGGGATTTCTCCTGCTGGTCGGATTCAAAGGGAGTGACACACCGGATCAAGCTGAATGGATGGCCGACAAGTTGATCGGGCTTCGCGTTTTCCCGGACGCCGCCGGCAAAATGAATCGTACTTTGGTCGAAGCGGACGGCTCGATTCTGGCGGTGAGCCAATTCACCCTGTACGGAGACGTCCGTAAGGGGCGCCGCCCGAGCTTCGTCGATGCCGCGCCGCCCGAGAAAGCGATAGCGCTGTATAATCATTTTGTGGAGTTACTCGAGACACGACGTCCGGGCCGGGTGGCCACGGGAGAGTTCGGTGCGACGATGGACGTCTCGCTAACCAACGATGGGCCGGTCACCCTCGTCATAGACCGATGACCGCGCCGCCACGCCTTGTTCTCGCGTCGGCATCCCCACGTCGGAGCGAGTGTCTTCGAATGCTCGGCTTGAGTTTCGAGGTTCAGGCTGCCGACGTCCCCGAGACCCTCGAGCCCGCTGAATCGGCGGTGGCGCACGTCGAGCGACTCGCTCGCGATAAGGCCCTATCGGTGTCATCTCTACGCCCTGGCGCGGCGGTGCTCGGGGGTGATACGGTCGTGTCGCTGGACCAGGAAATCCTGGGAAAGCCATCCGGCCCTGAGCAAGCCGAGGAGATGCTACTGCGCCTGTCGGGCCGGACCCACCTCGTAGCGAGCGGCCTCGCCCTGGTAGGCCCAAGCGGAGAGTTGCGGAGCACCGTCTCGACCACAGAGGTCACGTTTCGTCGTTTTTCACGCGAGGTCGCGCAAGCGTACGTAGGGACGGGCGAACCCCTCGACAAAGCCGGATCGTATGGAATTCAAGGACTAGGTGCCGCGCTGGTGACCGAAATTCGAGGAGACTATTATTGCGTGGTCGGACTCCCTGTCGCCGCGCTCCTCAAGCTCTTCGATGAGAGCGGTTGGGAGTACTCCTTCCCATCCGGGCGCAAGCGGGACCCATGACCTCGACCCCATCGATACTCGCCATCGATCAGGGGACCACGGGCACCACGTGCCTCGTACTCTCCGAGGATGGTCGGGTTCTTGGCCGGGGCTACTCCGAGTTCACGCAGCACTTTCCCCAGCCGGGCTGGGTCGAGCACGACGCGCTAGAGATCTGGGAAGTGACGCGGGCTGTGGCTCGGGAGGCCCTCGCAGAAGCGGTGGATGCCGACGTCCAAGGCATCGGAATCACGAATCAGCGCGAGACCATCGTACTCTGGGATCGCGAGACCTTACTGCCGGTCCACCGTGCGATCGTCTGGCAGGACCGTCGCACGTCGGGGTTGTGCGCCCGTTTCAAGGAGGCGGGCCACGAAGCTGAGATCCGCGAGCGCACTGGTCTGGTGCTGGACCCGTATTTTTCGGGCACCAAACTTCTTTGGCTCCTTCGCGAACATCCGGATCTGCGGACGCGTGCCGAGGCGGGGGAGTTGGCCGCCGGAACGATCGACACATGGCTGATTGCGCGACTCACCGGCGGGAGGGTGCACGCGACCGATCCGACGAACGCGTCGAGGACGATGTTGTACAACCTCTCGCTCGCGGCTTGGGATCCCTGGCTTCTAGACACATTGGAGATCCCGTCGGCGCTACTGCCCGAGGTGAGGGCGAGCAGCAGTGACTTTGGAACGACTCAGGGCGGTGCCCTCGGTCTCGAGCTCCCGGTGGCGGGGGTCGCCGGCGATCAACAGGCCGCGCTGTTCGGGCAGGGATGTTGGTCGCGGGGCTCGGCAAAGAGCACATACGGCACCGGTGCCTTTCTCCTGATGCACACCGGGGACCGGATCGTTCCGTCGAGCCACGGCCTGCTCACCACGGCCGCGTGCGACTCGAAGGGGGGCTTGGCGTTTGCACTCGAGGGCTCGGTGTTCATCGCGGGGGCCGCGATTCAGTGGTTGCGAGATGGGCTGGGTCTCATCGGCGACGCGGCCGAGTCCGAGGCCATGGCCGCCGGGCTGGATTCGAATGGAGGCGTCTATTTTGTGCCCGCGTTCGTGGGGCTTGGCGCGCCACATTGGAGGCACGATGCCCGAGGGGCGCTGTTCGGCCTGACGAGAGGCACGACTCGGGAGCATTTGGTGCGGGCGGCGCTCGAGGCGATGGCCTACAGCACGCGAGAGGTTCTAGAGGCGATGGAGGCGGACTCCTCCACGAAGATGACGGAGCTGCGTGTCGACGGCGGAGCGGCGAAGAACGATTGGTTTCTAGACTTTCAAGCCGGCGTGTTGGGGTTGCCCGTCCGCAGGCCGGCTCTTGTCGAGACGACCGCGCTCGGCGCCGCCGGTCTCGCCGGCCTCGAAACGGGGCTGTGGCCCGATGCCGAAACTTTCATGGCGGCGCAGGGGGACGCGACTCGGTTCTCTTCTCGTATGTCCGACGAGGAACGGGAGACCCTATTCGCCGGCTGGGGCGCGGCCGTTGACGCGGTGAAAGGTGTGGGTCGGGCGTAGGATGCGTGGATACGCCTACGCCCAGAACATCGGGTCGATGGACCTGGTCGTGATTCTCGGAGTATTGTCCAAATATTAACGAATGCGTGGGGGGATGCTCGCTGGTCCTTGACCGCTGCTCCGGCCGGGAGGTTGAGATGGACGTGACCGACGCGGGTACATTTAGGAGGATCATCACCCTAGGACGCAGGGCGTTGGTTCTTGTGGTTCTGTCGGGCGCCGGCGCCGGGTGCGCCTCATCCAATGATTCGGCACCGTTTCAAGGGGATCCGACCATCAGCATCGAGGTCCTCAACCGGAACTTCATGGACGCCACGTTACACGCGCGCTGGCTCGGAGGGCGGCAGCGTCTTGGAGTCGTGACCGGAATTACCACGGCCAACTACCAACTCGAGTGGGATCAGCCTCAAGAGCTTCAGTTGGAAATCGATATGCTTGCCGGCGACAAGTGCCTGACACCCCCGATCATGGCCAATCCGGGAGACGTCATCTCGGTGGAGATCGAAATTCAGCTGAACCGGCGTGATTGCCTCAACTAGAGGGCTCCGACGAAGTCCGATGCAGGTCTCGAGACCTGCTTTGGACTTCGCCCGTTTGGCCGTCTGGGGCACGACAATGGCGATTGTGAGCGGGTGCTCGACGGCGAGGAGTCCCTTCGTCTCTCAGGAGGACGCCAGGATCGTCATCGAGGTCACCAGCCACAACTTCCAGGACGCGACGGTGCACGCCCATTGGACCGGGAGGCGCCAGCGACTCGGGACGGTGACAGGCACCCGAACGGCCAACTTCATGATTCCCTGGGAGAGGTCGGTCCAGCTCCGGATCGAAGTCGATTTGTTAGCCGGCCGTAGCTGCATGACTCGTCCGATCTGGGCCGACCCGGGTGACATTATCCTGTTGGAAATTCAGTCGCGAATCAACGAAATGGATTGCTTCGGTTAGACTTCTCAGTTCATCGGGCCTCGAACTGTTCGGTAGCCCTGGATTCGTCCATCATGGCGGCCACAACAAAAAATCTTCTGCGGGCGTAAGACTTGCCCGATCCGCGCAAAATCCCTATTGTGGTCGATTATCCCCGCGTAACTTGCGACGTGCGGTCGATCCGACATCTGTTGCATCGGTGCGACTAGGTCGGTGGAGATTGACAAGTTCACTCAGGTTGAATGGGCGCTCGGCGCCTCCGTGGAGAACAAGTGAAGATGCCGGGTAGGTCCTCGCAGCCGGGTCGCCTCAGGTAAGAATCGATGAGCGTTCGCCGTTCACCGAACTCGCTTACGCGAGTCCTAACTTGCCCCGAATCTCGAGAGCGAGGCGGAAGTAGGGCTGCGCATTGGAGACGCCTAGGGGTGAACTGATCGGCCGGTTTCCGGTTCCCCGAACGGCCTTCTCCACTGTGGGGAGGCCGTTTTTTGTGTAGTAGAAGGTAGGGTCTGGATCGAATCAATACCGTAGGGAGACGAATGACGCTGGATTTGAACCCGGGACGCGGAACACCACCCAAGGAGTCCCCGACGGGGAACGGGTGGTCTTCATCGAACCCACCGCCCCTTTATAACCTGGCCTTCGAACACGACGGCTGCGGGACAGGTTTCATCGCCAGTATAAGCGGCGAAAGATCCCATGACGTCGTCAGGATGGCGGTGCGTTCGGTAGTTAACCTCACGCACCGAGGGGCGGTTGCGGCCGATGCCGCCTCCGGCGACGGTGCGGGAGTGACGATTCAAATTCCTCGCGAGCTATTGGCTGAGGACGCGGTCCGCATGGGCATGGACGAGAGCGCCCTGCCACAGCTTGCCGTTGCGATGGTGTTCTTGCCGGTAGAGGACAAAGAGCGTGCTCGTGCCCGCGCCATCCTGGATGATGCAACGGCCCAAACGGGCATCGAGGGGCTGGGATGGAGGGTGGTACCCACCGACTCGTCCGTGCTTGGCGCCTCGGCTCTGGGGGCTCTTCCCGGGATAGAACAACTCTTGGTTGTGAGGCCCGCGGGGTTGACCAGCGCAGAGTTCGACCGCGCGCTTTACCTCGCGCGAGTCCGTGCAGAGGCGAGTTACCGGAAAGAGGACATCGATTGCTACATCGTTTCGATGTCCGCTCGGACTTTGGTTTATAAGGGGCTCATGGTGGCGACCGAGCTCGCTCGCTTCTTCCCTGATCTCGAGGACGAGCGGACCGTATCGGCGATCGCCCTGTTTCATCAACGGTTTGCCACGAACACGCTTCCGGCTTGGAGGCTCGCCCAGCCGTTCCGCTTGGTGGCCCATAACGGCGAGATCAACACGCTCACCGGGAACCGGAATTGGATGTCCGCGCGTGAACCCGGACTCACGTCGGGGTTTTGGGGTGACGATCTCGAGGATTTGGTCCCGGTCATCCACCCGATCGGGTCGGACACCGCCTCGTTAGACGAGGCGTTCGAGCTCCTTGCGTCCTCTGGCCGGGGACTTCTCCACGCCATGGCGATGCTGATTCCCGAGGCATGGGAGAGCATGCCCAACATGGATCCCCGGCTTCGGGAATTCTACGAATATCACGCGTGTCTGACTGAGCCTTGGGATGGGCCCGCCGCGGTTGCCTTCACCGACGGGACGGTGGCGGCGTGTGTCATGGACCGAAATGGCTTACGTCCAGCCCGTTATCAGGTCACATCCGATGGTCTAGTGATCATGAGTTCGGAGGTCGGGTTGGCCGACTTACCACTCAGCGAGATCGTGGAGTCGGGCAGGGTCGGACCTGGCGAGATGATCGCCGTCGATACGGCGCGCCGGCAGTTCTTGCACAACGACGAAATCAAAGCCGAAATGGCGGCGCGGCGTCCGTACGGTCAGTGGGTAACTGAGAATCTCCTCCACCTTACCGCCATGAAACTCGACCCAAAGCGGTATAAGGGAGCTTCGGACGATCCAGATCTCGTGCGTCTCCAAGCGTTACACGGCTATACACAAGAGGAAATCGGGTACGTTCTCGAGCCTATGGGACGGGACGGAAAGGAGCCCACCGGTTCGATGGGAGACGACACCCCCCCCTCCGCCCTGAACGGTCCGAAACGACTCCTGTACACCTATTTTCGGCAGCGCTTTGCCCAAGTGACCAATCCGCCGATCGACTCCCTACGGGAGAAGATCGTGATGTCGCTCGATACGTACCTGGGCCGGCGTCTTTCGATTTTGGAGGAGGAGCCTGGAGCGGCGCGTTTGGTCCATCTCACCTCTCCGCTCATGAGCGAAGGCGAGTTGGTCCAGCTTCGGGAGGGCACGCCCGAGAGTTTCTCGGTGACGACACTGGAGGCGCGTTTTTCAGTGAAGGACGGGGGGAAAGGGCTGGAGGGCGCTCTTGATGATCTGTGCGCTGCCGCGAGCGCCGCCGTCCACGAAGGATGTCAAGCGCTCATTATCAGCGACCGCTCCGCCGACGAAATCCATGCGCCGATCCCGATGCTCCTGGCGGTCTCAACGGTTCACCATCACCTCATCCGGGAGGGCCAACGGATGCGTGCCAGCATCGTCGCGGAGTGCGCCGATGCCCGGGACGTTCACCACTTCGCGGCCCTGATCGGATTCGGGGCTTCGGCGGTCTGTCCTTACCTCGCTTTCGAGACCCTCGGGGGCATGGTCGGAGCCGGGGTTTTCGGTGACATGGCACTGAGCGAAGTCATCAAGAACTATCGGAGGGCTGCCGACGCGGGGATCCTGAAGATCATGTCCAAAATGGGCATCTCCGCGATCGCGTCCTACCACGGTGCTCAGATTTTCGAGGTGCTCGGCCTCAGCGACACGGTGATCCAGCGTTCCTTCGTGGGCGCGACCTCGAGGATCGGCGGGATCGGCTTCCACGACATCGCGGCCGACGTGAACGAACGGCACGTCAGCGCGTTCTCGCATGAGGCACTCGAACGAGGCGGTTGGTACAAGTTTCGTAGGGACGGCGACTATCACGCCAATGGGCCGGTCGTCTGGCGCGCCCTGCACAAGACGGTCCAAGGCGGAGGATCCGAGGAATATCGTACATACCGCGACTTGGTCCACAGCCGTCCGCCCACTGCCCTACGCGATCTCCTCGAGTTGTCTGCCGACCGCGATCCGATCGAATTGGATCGGGTCGAACCGGTGGAGGACATACTCTGTCGCTTTCAGACGGGGGCGATGTCCTTGGGGGCGCTGAGCCCGGAGGCTCACGAGGATCTCGCGAGAGCGATGAACCGGATAGGGGGTCGCGCAAACACAGGGGAGGGTGGGGAGGATCCCCGCCGATACGTGCACGGTGGCGATAAGCTCGACGCAAACTCGGCGGTGAAGCAAGTCGCCTCCGGGCGTTTTGGGGTTACGCCGGCGTACCTCGTCGGGGCCCAAGAGTTGGAGATCAAGATCGCTCAGGGCGCCAAGCCGGGGGAGGGCGGACAACTGCCCGGCCATAAGGTCTCTGCGTACATCGCCGGACTCCGGCACGTTACCGAGGGGACGCCGCTCATCTCTCCGCCCCCGCATCACGACATCTACTCAATCGAGGACATCGCGCAGTTGATCTATGACCTCAAGGTCGTGAATCCGGTGGCGCGCATCATCGTGAAGTTGGTGGCGTCGGAAGGTGTGGGCACGATCGCGGCCGGCGTGGCCAAGGCCTATGCCGACGTGATCCAAATCAGTGGTGCGGATGGCGGTACAGGTGCCTCGCCGCTCACGTCGCAGAAGTACGCGGGTGGGCCCTGGGAACTCGGGTTGGCGGAGACTCAGCAGACGCTCATGATGAATGGGCTGCGTGGGCGTGTGATCCTCAGCACCGATGGGGGATTTCATACTGGCAGGGACGTCGTTGTCGCGGCTCTTCTGGGAGCCGAGCGATACGGATTCGGGACCGCGGCACTCATCGCGGTCGGGTGTAAGATGGCGCGCCAGTGCCACCTCAACACCTGTCCCGTTGGTATCGCGACGCAGGCGGAGGATTTGCGGCAGAAGTATTTCGGCACGCCCGAAATGCTGATCCAGTTCCTCACCCACGTGGGTGAGGAGGTGCGAGAGATCCTCGCTTCGCTCGGTTACGAAAGGCTCATCGACGTGATCGGCAGGGCTGATTTGTTGACGCAGATTGAAGCTGCGGACGAGGATCGCTGGCGTGGCGTCGACCTGTCGAAGATGATCGCCACGACGTCCGGCGGCGGACCCGCTCATGTGGTCCAAGAACGCAATGACCGGCCCGGCAGTCCCTTGGACGACCAAATTCTCGAAGATATGGGGAGTACAATCGAGGATGGCGGCACGTTCAGTGGTTCGTACGACATCCTGAGCCGGGACCGGACGGTGGGTGGCCGCATTTCGGGACGAATCGCGGAGGTGCACGGAGACGCCGGACTCGCGCCGGGCTCCATCGACTTGGTTTTCCATGGGTCGGCAGGACAGTCGTTCGGTGCTTGGCTCGCCAACGGGGTCCGATTGAACCTTGTTGGTGAGGCCAACGACTACGTGGCAAAGAGCATGAGCGGAGGAGAGGTGACCGTGTGTCCGCCACCCGGTTCACCGTTCCTCGAACAGAAGGCGACTCTCGTTGGGAACACGGTGCTTTACGGTGCCACGGGCGGAGACCTCTTTGTAGCCGGCGGCGCCGGGGAGCGGTTTGGTGTGCGGAACTCCGGGGGCCGTGCGGTGGTCGAGGGTCTCGGAGACCACGGTTGTGAGTACATGACGGGGGGTGTCGTCGTGGTCCTCGGTGACACCGGCCGAAATCTAGGGGCGGGAATGTCGAACGGCTTGGTGTACGTTCTCGATGAGTTCGGTGACCTTCCGTCCCGCATGAACCACGATCTCGTGGAAATGCAGCCCATGGAACATCCAGAAGATATTGAGCTTCTGAAGATCATGATCGCCCGCCATTACGAGCGGACCGGCTCGAGGCGTGCCCGGGAGCTTCTTGGCGGATGGGATGAGGCTTTGCCAAAATTTAGAAAGGTCGCCCCTCGGGATGTACCTGAGCAGATGGATCCCCTGGCTGAGGTTCGAGAACACCTCGAGAGCCTCAGAAAGGAGGTGGGCCTTGTCGGAGGGTCCGTGACCGTTCTGTCCAATGGAGCGTCCAAGACGACCACGCTGACGGCAAATTCCTGACTCGACGCACCCCGAAGGTGTGGGTGCCGGATCGAGTCGACGGGAACTCCCGAAGCCGTACTCCTCTATAATCTTAGAGGGAGAGGGTTCCGGCGATCCGTCGCCGGTGGTAGTCGGCGGTTTGCGCTGCCCCCGAGCGGGGATATATTCCCACGTTGAGGGCCGAGTGGGCCACCCATCCAACGTACACGTACCGAGCCGATCATAATGAGAAATAACGGTAAGTTTTTCGTGGGATTGGGGGGGGTGGCTTTGGTCGTCACTTACCTGATCTGGACCGGCGTCAGTGATACGATGTTGTATTACCTCACGCCGGTTGAACTCATCGCCCGGGTGGCTGATGACCCGTCGTTTCACGAGGTCGGCGTGAAGGTGAGTGGGCGGGTCGTGCAAGGCTCATGGAATCGGGCCGAAAACGAGTTGCTCCACCACTTCTCTGTTGTCGATCTTGAAGACGAGAAGGTGACTTTTCCTGTGGAGTACAGAGACATGCTCCCCGATACCTTCAACGACACCGACATCGTGGATGTGGTCGTCGAGGGTCGCTACCGGGAGGATGGGGTGTTTGAAGCCACGCTCGTTCTCGCGAAGTGCGGGAGCCGTTACGAAGCGACCCAGGAGGAGCTTCTAGGGTGACGCTGCTCGGAGAGGCAGCTCTCTGGTTCGCTCTTCCGATCGGTCTATGGGGAGCGGTCGCCGGGTTTGTTGGCGGTCGCAAGGGGCGCGGCGACCTCGTTCTGAGCGCCGAGTACTCCGTATACGCTGTCTTCTTCCTTTTGATCTTGGCTTCAGTCGGGATCATGAACGCGTTCGTGACGGATCAGTTCCAATACTGGTACGTCGCGAACTACTCCAATCGCGAACTGGAGATGTTCTACAAGGTTTCGGGTCTTTGGGCCGGTCAGCGCGGATCCCTGGTGTTCTGGGCGCTGCTGCTTTCCTTCTTCTCCTCGGTGGCGGTCTTCACGAATCGGACGAAGAATCGAGAGTTCATCCCGTACGCGGTGGGTGTGCTCCTCACGATTACTAGCTTTTTCCTGCTGGTGCTGCTGTTTGCCGAGGTGAATCCCTTTGAGCGGATGCCCTTCGCGCCGGCGGATGGACGGGGGCTCAACCCGCAGCTCCAGAATTATTGGATGACGATCCATCCACCCACTTTGTATCTGGGTTTCACCGCGTTCACGGTACCGTTCGCTTTTGCCATTTCCGCGCTGTTGACCGGCAAGTTGGATACACGCTGGATCGTGATTACAAGACGCTGGACCCTCCTTTCGTGGTTCTTCCTTGCGAACGGCGTCATTTTTGGCATGCGCTGGGCCTATGAGGAACTGGGCTGGGGTGGATTCTGGTTCTGGGATCCGGTGGAGAACGCCTCTCTGTTGCCTTGGTTGACGGCCACGGCGTTCCTCCACTCGATTCAGATTCAGGAAAACCGTGGGATGCTCAAGGTCTGGAACATGGGCCTTGTGGCGCTCACGTTCCTGTTGACGATTTTTGCAACGTTCCTGACTCGATCAGGCCTGATCGAGTCGGTTCATACCTTCTCGGAAAACACCAGGATCGCATTTATTTTCCTCACGTTTATGGGATTCATCGCCGCCGTTTGTATCCTGCTCATCGCTTGGAGGTACCCGCTTCTCAAGAGTGAGAATCAGATTCAGTCGTTTCTGTCGAGAGAAGCGGCGTTCCTCTTTAACAATTTGATCCTCTTGGGTGCGGCCTTTACGGTTCTTTGGGGAACTCTTTTCCCGCTCATCTCCGAGGGCTTCACGGGCCAGCAGATGACGGTAGGCCCGCCGTTCTTCGAACGCGTCAACCTTCCCATTGGGCTGGCGCTCCTGGCGTTGATGGGGATCGGGCCTGTGATCGCGTGGCGAAAGGCCTCTCGCCGCAACCTGATCAAGAACTTCGTCGCGCCTGTGGTCGTGGGTGCGGTGGTCGTTGTGTTGTTGTACCTACGGGGGGTCCATCACGGCATGGCTCTGGTGACCTTCGGCCTCTCGTCCTTCGTGATGACCATCATCGTCGTCGAGTTCGTCAAGGGGACCAAGGCGCGCGCCAGCATTGAGGGAGAGGGGCACCTCTTGGCGTTCTTCCACCTCGTGAGTCGGAATCGCCGCCGTTGGGGAGGGTATATCGTCCACGTCGGGATCGTGATGATTTTCACCGCGTTTGCCGGCGCGGCTTTCGATCGCGAAGTCGTACAAACGCTCGATCCGGGCGAGGCGATCACGATCGAGTCTCCGTTCGGACATGAATACACGCTCACCTATCAGGGTCTGTCTTCTCCGCGTGGTCAGAACCTCCTTCGCCAGGCAGTGGCTTTGATGAGCGTCGAGAAGGACGGCCGGCCGATCGGCTTCATTGAGGCGGAGAAGCGCTTGTATGTCACGTGGGAAGCGCCGGTCACCGAAGTGGGAATTCGCTCGACCTTCCTGGAAGACCTTTACCTGATTCTCGAGAATGTCAACGATCTCGGAGGAGCCTTCGAGAATGACGCCCAGGCGCAGCGGGCGACCTTCGAAGTCCAGGTGAACGTTCTGGTGAATTGGATTTGGTACGGTGGATTCATTATCACGGTGGGGTCGATCATCGGACTGTGGCCCTCTCGCGGTTCGACCAAGCCCGCTCCTCGCGCCAAAACTGGAGGCAAACGGCCCGCCCTGGCCACACTAGGCTAATGGAGTGGGGCTTGATGGTCGGGGTGACCCTCGTCGCGACCGGCGTGGTTTTATTTGTCATGCTACCGGTTTTGCGGGGAGATTGGGCCACCTTGGAACGCTCGGAAGACGAGGTTACGGAGGCCGATGCCCGCAAACAGGCCGCGCTTCGCGGACTCCGGGACGCCGAATACGACTATCGTTCGGGAAAGATCGACCAGGCGGACTACCAGGTGCTCAAGACCGATTTGGCCCGTCAGGCGTTGCAGGCGATCGAAGACGAAATTTCCGACGCCGATCCCTCGGTTGGCGGGACCGCCGGGCAGCCCGCCGTAAAGTCTGGCAAGGCGGGTAAAAAATCCGCGCGCGACCGAGCCCTCCTCGAGGCCGAGATCGCAAGCGTTCGCAAGGGGATGGTCGATGGCCGAACCTGCACGATCTGCGGACATTTAAACGTCGAGGAGAGCCGGTTCTGTACCAACTGTGGTGGTGAGTTGGACAGCCGGGCCGGCTCCGCCCCTGAGCCGGCGTCCGTTAGGTGAGGCGTTGAGTTTCGGGCTGGAGGCGGTAGGACTCGTTCGGACCTTCGGTGGGCTCCGTGCGGTGGATGGGGTGAGCTTCCAACTTCAGCCGGGGGAGTTGCTCACCGTATTTGGCCCCAACGGGGCCGGAAAATCCACCCTGCTCCGTATGCTCGGTGGCGTGATGAGGCCGACCTCGGGCCACGTACGCGTGGCTGGAGAAGCGGCTGATGTGGTGGGTCGGGAATGGAGGCACCGCGTCGGTGTCGTTTCCCACCAATCGCTTCTGTATGGTGAGCTTACCATCGCGGAAAATCTACAGTTCTACGGCCGTCTGTTCGGCCTTACCGATTTGGACGCACGCATCCCGGAGCGTCTGGCGTCTGTGGGACTCTCGGACCGGTCTCGTACGCCGGTGCGGGATCTGTCACGCGGACTCAAGCAGCGGGTGGCGCTGGTGCGTGCGCTCCTTCATGATCCAGAGGTGGTGCTCCTGGACGAACCTTACACGGGACTCGATCCACACGCCTCTGCCGTGCTCCGCGAGCAGCTCGCGGCGTTGAAGGATGGGCGCCGAACGGTGGTTCTCGTCACTCATAACCTTATACAGGGATTGGAGCTAGCCGACCGGGTGGCGATTCAAGTTCGCGGACGCTTCACCTCGGTGACAGACGCGGCGAACCTCGACCCCGCCGGCTTCGAGGTGATGTACCGCGCCACCGTGGAGGGTCCCCCATGAGGTCATACCTCGCCCTCGTTTGGGCGGTCGCCCGAAAGGATTTCTTGGTCGAGTTTCGGACCCATGAAAGGCTCACTTCCATGGGAGCTTTTGTCGTCTTGATCGGCGTTCTTTTCAACTTTGCCATCGACACGGCCGTCGTGCGGCCCCAGGCCCTGGCTGCGGCTCTGATCTGGCTGACCATCATTTTTGCAGGGATGCTCGGCATGGGACGGACGTTTCGGCTCGAGGAGCAGGACGGGGCGCTCACGGGAATTCTCCAGAGCCCCATTCCTCTCGATGCCCTTTACCTCGGCAAAGTGCTCGGGAACTTCATCTTACTTTCGGTGACAGTGCTTCTGGTGTTCGGTGTATTTACGATGTTTTTCAGCCTTCGGTTTTCTGGCAATCCGGCCATGCTGTTCGGAGTGGTCACCTTGGGTGTTTTCGGGTTCGTGTCGCTCACGACCCTTTTTAGCGCGATGGCCACCCGAAGCTCTATGGGAGAAAGCCTTCTGCCAGTCCTGATCTTCCCTCTCTTGGTTCCGGTAGTAGTTTTCGGGACCACCGCGACGGATCGGTTGTTTGCCGGTCGACCCGTCGCAGAGGTCAGCGGAAATTTGAGAATCCTCGGTGCCTTTGCTATCGTTTTCACGATCGCAGGCGCCTGGTTGTTCCGTTTCGTGATTGAGGAGTAAGCAGATGAGTCAGACGCAGACTCGATGGGCGGTGGGCATCCTGGGTACGCTCGGAGTGGCGACCGTGATCGTGCTGCACTGGATGGTGTTCTTCTGGGTGCCCACGGAGTCCACGATGGGAATCGTCCAGCGGATTTTCTATATCCACGTCCCAGCTTGGTGGGTAGCGTTCTTGGGGTTCGGCCTCGTCGGTCTTTGCAGCGCCGTATACCTCTGGTTGGGCGACGAGCGCCTCGACCGCGCCGCAGTGACCGGAGCGGAAGCGGGGATGGTCTTCACGACCATCGGCCTGCTCACGGGCCCTCTATGGGGGCGGGTTGCTTGGGGCACGTGGTGGGCCTGGGAGCCGAGACTCACGCTGGCGTTACTGCTCTGGTTCATCTACCTCGGATACTTCCTCGTGAGGCGGAGTACGGTAAATCCTGAACAGGGCAAGCGGCTCGCGGCCGTCGTCGGCGTCATCGGTGTGCTCGATATCCCGTTGATTCACGTCAGCGTGACTTGGCTTCGATCTCTGCACCCCGAAGCCGTGATCCTCAATGCCGAGGCTCCCATGAGTCTAGACGGCTCAATGGGTGCGACGATCGGTGTGGGGCTTTTGGCGTTCACATTTTTATTCGCTTCGCTTTTCTTAGCCCGCTACACGGTGGCGGGGTACGAATATCAATTGACCCTTCGGGACGCAGCTTCCGGGGGCACCCAAGGAGTGGGCGTCTGATGAAGAGGCAAAAGTGGGTTTCTCGCGGGACGGCGGCTCTAATGCTTTGGGTTCCTCTTCTGTGCGCGAGCCCGCTTTGGGCCCAGGCGGGAACGCGCTTAGGCCTACAAACGCTCGGGCGGGGGTATTGGCACGTATTCGCCGCGTACGCCATCGTCTGGATTCTCATTCTCGGTTGGGTGATCTCGATCGTCCGGCGGCTTCGGCGGGTCGAGGAGCGCCTAAGCGCGGAGTAGGGCACATCCTTGCTTGTAGTAGAGGCCCGTTGAAAAATTGGGTCCGGGTTGCACGAATCGGTCTCGGAAAGATCACGAGAGGAACTCTGGGGGGCGGCTTCTTGGTCGGCCTCGCCTTTGCCTCGGGTGCCGCAAGCCAAACCACCAAAGTCCCAAGCACACTTCGCCACGGCTCCGGGCTGATGGACATTCCCGTAGCCGGCGTTCTGGCCAATCGGGCCCTAACCGTGACCTACTCCGGCTTCTGGACGAGCAACGATACAGACGTTACTACGGACAACTCAGGTAGCATCACTGGAAGCGAGGTCTTCTTAGGGAGTTGGAACGATGATCTAGCGGCGGCCGTGGGGCTCTTCGACCTGTTCGAGCTCGGTGCCAACCTACAATCCTTCGGTGACGCGGAGGAGGGAGGCACTCTTTGGGGAGCCTTCGGTCGATTTTCGATTCTGAGCCCTCAGACACAACCGCTCGGATTGGCGATTGGGGGCCGGTACTCGAGCAGCCCCGACTTCGCGGACGGGATCGCTTACGGCCCGAACCGTCTCGGACGGGCGGACCGTCGTCTCCGTGGCCAACTTGGTTCGCGGAGTATAGACACAGGGTTTTCCTTGTACGCAGTAGCTGGATGGGATCTTCCGGGGTTTTCCTCCGCCTTCCTGCCCGAACACGACTTCTCGTTCACGGCGGGCTGGGGAAACGGGCTCTTCAAGGAGGGGGGCGGATTGGACTGGTATTCGTCCGGAGACAGCGGCGGCTGGTTCGCGGGCGTCGCTTGGAATCTGGAATTGGCGGAAAACCGCTTGGTCACGTTCATGACGGAGTACAACGCCTTCGACTGGAACGTGGGATCCCAAGTGGATTTGAATGGAGTGCGGCTGGGTGCACACGTTCTCGGTGTCAATCACTCCGCGCCGGCCACGGTGTATCGGAGCGCAAAGTTCGGACTCATCGCCTCCGTCGCTCTCTGCGGGGGCAGCCTCTGTAGAGCTTCACTCCGAGACCGGCCCGCTCCCGACGTCGTCGTGCTGCCCGCTGCCCCACCCGACACCGTCGTGGTCACTCGTGTGGAGGAGCCTCCGCAACCCGTCGGCACGGCTGCCACGCTCTGCCTTGCGACGGGCAGTCAGGTCGAAGTCCTTTTGACGCCCGCGGGTGACACGCTCGTCGGGCGCTCCCGCACCGCTCTGAGTGAACTAGGTCCGGCCGTCGTCCTCGCCGGCGTCTACGCGGAAAACCAGTCCTGGTTCGCCGCCGGTGAGCCGATTGTGTTCGAGGGGCGGTCGTATGTCACACTCGGCCTGCCCGCTGGGTTGAACTGCCCGGACATCGAGAGGGTGGGCGAGTATCTGGGGGTGCCCCTGTTCGCGACGAGCGCCGGTGGAACACCGCCCGAAACCCTCTATGTACCGGCACGCCCGGGCCTCTGGCAGTCGTATTCAGGGGCGGCTCGATGACCACTCCAAGCGGAGAAGCTCGGGACCCGTAGAAACGTCTCAAAAAGAGGTTTTCCGGCCCCGGAAGACCCCCTATGTTCATCGAACGGCGATCGGGTGGCTGAGGGGACTTTCGCTTTATCTTCGGGTCTTGTACTATAGGTGCCGACCCACAATTCTCCGAGGACGGAATGGCGACATCTGAAGTTACGCGTGACCCGAACGACAAAAAGACCAAGGCCCTTACGACGGCCATCACCCAGATTGAGCGTTCCCACGGCAAGGGCGCCATCATGTGGATGGGTGACGATGGCATGAGGGTGGAAATCGAGGCCATCTCCACGGGGGCGATCAATCTCGACTCCGCCATTGGCATCGGCGGCATCCCCAGAGGCAGGATCACTGAAATCTATGGGCCGGAGTCCAGTGGTAAGACGACACTTTGTCTCCACGTTATCGCCAATGCCCAGCGGGGGGGCGGGATCGCCGCATTCATCGATGCCGAGCACGCTTTGGACGTCGGCTACTCACGTAAGCTCGGCGTCGATGTGGACAACCTGCTCGTGTCCCAGCCGGATACGGGCGAGCAGGCTCTAGAAATTGCGGAAGTGCTAATCCGAAGTAACGCGATCGATGTCGTGGTTGTCGATTCGGTTGCGGCATTGGTCCCCCGGGCGGAGATCGAAGGTGAGATGGGTGACTCGCACGTCGGTCTCCAGGCCCGCCTGATGAGCCAGGCGCTACGCAAGCTGACAGGTGCAGTGGCCCGCTCTCAGACATCAGTGATTTTCACGAACCAGATTCGCGAAAAAATCGGGGTTATGTACGGCAGCCCAGAAACCACGAGCGGGGGCCGCGCGCTGAAATTTTACGCCTCGTTACGCATGGACATCCGCCGGATTGGAGCTCTCAAAGACGGAACCGACATCATCGGGAATCGGACCCGCGTGAAGGTTGTTAAGAACAAGTGCGCGCCGCCGTTCAGGCAAGCTGAATTCGACATCCTCTACAACGTCGGAATCAGCCATGAGAGCCTGCTCATCGATATCGGTGTGGAGGAAGGCATCATAGAGAAATCCGGATCCTGGTACTCGTACGGGGACCTTCGTCTCGGACAGGGAAAGGAAAATTCTCGCGACTTTCTCAAAGAGAATCCGGATGTGTTACTGGAAGTGGACGCTCGCGTTCGTGCTTCGATCGGTCTGGGGGATGACGTTGAGGTAGAGGAGGCTGCGGGCGGGGCTTTACAGGAAGCCATGGTGAACGGCGGCGGTTAAGCTTAATCCGCGAATCCGACGGGCTTCCCCTGGCACCATTCCGGCGCCCATACATTGGGGCCCAGTCGCTTTGCAGCTCGGCAGGAGCCCGGCCTTGGTTCCGTTTCGGGTGGGCAGGTCATGTCGTTATAATGGGCGCATTGACGCCCACTGGTAACCAACATGACCACAGCTGAAATCCGAACGAGTTTCCTTGAATTTTTCCGCGAACGCGGTCACGCCATCCAGGCGAGTTCGTCCCTTGTCCCGAAGAACGATGCGACCCTGCTCTTCACGAATGCGGGCATGGTCCAGTTCAAAGGGGTGTTTCTGGGGACGGAAGAGGTTCCGTTCAAAAGGGCGACCACGTCTCAGAAGTGTGTGCGGGCCGGCGGAAAACACAACGACCTCGAGGAGGTCGGTAGAACCGCCAGACACCACACGTTTTTCGAGATGTTGGGCAACTTCTCGTTTGGGGACTATTTCAAACGCGATGCCATTTCCTACGCGTGGGAGTTCCTGACGACCGAATTGGGGTTGGACGCCGAGCGTCTGTTCGTTTCGATCCACCACTCCGATGACGACGCCTTTGATCTATGGCAGGAGGCTGTGGGGGTCCCGCCGGAGCGAATTTTCCGACTCGGCGACAAGGATAATTTTTGGCAAATGGCCGATACAGGGCCGTGTGGCCCGTGCTCAGAGCTACACTACGACCTCCGCCCGGCTAAGGAACGCGAGAAGGCCCCAAGCCGAGAGGAGTTCATCGAGCTAGGTGAGCAGGGGATCTTCATTGAGCTGTGGAATCTGGTGTTTATGCAGTTCAACCGGGACGACAAGGGCACTCTACACCCACTGCCAGCCCCGTCGATCGATACGGGGGCAGGGCTCGAGCGCATTGCCGCGGTGCTCCAGGGCGCGGACTCGAACTACCATACGGATGCCTTCTCCCCACTTCTCGAAGCCGCGTCCGAGGTGCTGGGACGTCCGTATGTTGCGGAAAGTGCGGAAGGGGTCAGCTACCGGGTCCTGGCTGATCATGCCCGGGCCGTCGCCTTTCTTCTTGCCGATGGTGTGTTTCCTTCTAACGCGGGACGAGGATACGTCTTACGCCGTATTTTGCGGAGGGCTGTCCGGCACGCGTGGTTGCTGGGGCGTCGTGAGCCGACCCTCGAGCGGGTGGTCTCTGCCGTGATCAAAACGATGGGCGGCGCCTACCCGGAGCTGGAGGAGCATCGGGAGCACCTCTTGAACGCCACCCGCGCGGAGGAGGATCAGTTCCTTGCGACCATCGAAGGTGGATTGTCCCGCTTCGATGAGTTGGCGCCCGAATCCGAGGCGGAAGGGGCAGGCGAACGCGTAATCTCAGGGGCCGACGCGTTCAAGTTGTACGATACATTCGGTTTCCCGTTGGATCTCACCGAGCTCATGGCGGAAGAACGAGGTTGGCAGGTGGACGTTCGAGGTTTTGAAGAGGCCTTGGAGGGGCAACGGAAGCGTAGCCGGGCGGACCGGGCCCAATCCAGCCTCAAGCTCTCGAGTGGGGACCTCACGGAGGGGTGGCAGACGCTCGACACGGCGCTGGAACAGGGCTTTGTCGGTTACGATGAACTGGATTCCTCAACGGAAGTGTTGGCCTTTCGGATCTCGGAGGATGGTATTGCCCTCCAGGTTGCTGACAATCCATTCTACTTGGAGGGGGGAGGACAGGTATCGGACAGCGGCGCGGTCGAGGGAGACGGGTGGTCGAGCGAAATCCTAGACCTAGCGAGGGTCGGCGACCGCGTGGCGCTGCTCGGGACGGTTCCGGACGGGGTATTCCCGTCGCTTCCAGAGGCGCCGCTATACGTTCGAGCCAAGGTAGATTCCGTTTCGCGGCGGGATACGCAGCGGAATCACACGGCCACCCACCTCCTACACGCGGCTCTTCGGGCAGTGTTGGGTAAGCACGTTGTGCAGCGTGGTTCCCTTGTGACCCCCCATCGGCTGAGGTTCGATTTTTCGCACACCGCACCGATGACCGAAGCAGAGCGGGGCGAGGTGGAGGGGATCGTGAGAGAAGGTATTTGGGAGGATCACGTACTATCGATCGCGCCTCGAGCGTACGATGAGGCGGTTCGTGCCGGGGCGATGGCGTTGTTTGGCGAAAAATATGACGACGTGGTACGAGTCGTGGAGATACCGGGTGTCAGCATGGAGCTTTGTGGGGGGACCCACGTAACCCACACGGGCGAAATCGGCCCGTTCAAGATCACGAGTGAGAGCGGAGTCGCGGCCGGGGTACGCCGTATAGAGGCGGTCACGGGCCGTGGCGCTTTGCAGAACCTCGAAGAGCGCGCGAGCCGACTTTCCGAAGTGGCGGAGGTTCTAGGAACTTCCCCTGACAATGCGGCCTCGCGAGCCCAGCAACTTCTCTCGGAGATCAAGGAACTGGAGGGTCTTCTCGAACAACTCCGTAGTGGCGGAGGGGCGGGTGAGAGTGTCGTTCTCGACGAGGCCGTCTCGTTCGACGGCGTGACCACCGAATACCGCGCCGTACGCCTACGGGCGCGCAACGCCGATGATGCACGAAGGTGGGGGGACGCGTTCCTCACCGAAGAGGCGAGCGGAGTGGCCGTGGTGTCGGCCGATCTGCCGGAGGGCAAGCATACACTGTTTGCGTTCGTCACGGATGACTTGATCGGACGGGGAGTCCGGGCTGATGTGATCGTCCGAGAGATCGCCACTCTGGTCGGGGGGCGTGGTGGCGGACGACCCCATATGGCCCAGGCAGGTGTCGAGGATCCCGAACGCATTGACGAGGCACTAAGGGTCGGGCGAGAGGTGGTGAAGAAGCTCACTCGTGAAACTGGGGGCTGATGGACTCGCCGAATGAGTGGCTTTCCGCCCGTACCCCCCCCGCACCGGACGAGCTGAAGGAATGGCTGACCATCGATGATCGATCGGCGCCCGGCGAGGGAGGGGCGTCGTTGACGGGCCCTCTGCTGAAGGCGGGCTTGATACACCTGGAGGAGGCGGCAGCGAGGCCGGGCCGCGACCGTGAGGCGGCTTATCGACTTCTTGCAGCCGATGCCCTAATCACGTACGCCTGTGAAGCCGCATCCGAGGCTCCCGACGTCGAGGCCGCGCTCGAAGAGATCCTCGGGCGGGTATGGACCGAGGGAGAGGTTGGTTGACTTCCAGAGTGGAACCCCGTGTCGGAGACCTTCACAGTCACCTCGTCCCAGGGGTCGATGACGGCGCGAGGTCCGTGGAGGAAGCGCTCGAAGGGGTGGAGCGAATGGTCGCGAACGGGATCGGGCTGATCGTCACCACTCCACATTTGAACGCCAGCCTCACGCGAGACACCGATCGCTTGGAAGAGGATCTAGGCAAAGTCGACGCGGCCTGGCAGGGGCTGGCCGAACGCGTGAGCGAACGTTTTCCAGATCTCGAATTCTTTCGAGGGCACGAGGTGATGCTGGACGTGCCCGATCCGGACCTCACGGATTCGCGGCTGCGTTTGGCCGGCACTTCGTTCGTCCTTGTCGAGTGGCCCCGTCTCCAGATTCCACCCCAAACCGAGAGGGTGATCGCGCGAATCGTCGAGTCGGGGTACCGTCCGATCATCGCGCATCCTGAGCGGTACGTCGGGATAAAACAGGATTTGGCGGTCGCGGCGGCGTGGCGTAAAGCGGGTGCCCATCTTCAGGTTAATCACGGGTCCTTCTCCGGTCGTTATGGTCCCGACGCTCGTGGAGTCGCGATAGAGCTTATGGCCCGCGGTTGGGCGGACTATTTGTCGAGCGATTTTCACGCCAGGGCACACCTCCATATACATCTGACCGACGCGGAGCAGTTCTTTGCGGCGAACGGAGGCCAGGAGCAGTTTCACATCCTCACCATCAGCAATCCGGCACGGGTCATCCGGGGTGAGGCACCGTTGTCTGTGACTCCGTTGCGGACCCGCCGACGTTTCTGGGATCGATTCTCAGGGGCTTTCAAGGGATGATCAAGCACCGAGTAAGATGACTCTATCTAAAGATTTGATCGAACTGAGCGAGCTGGCCACCGTATGTGCTCGAGAGTTGAAAGTTCCAATGGCCCAGGCCTGCGCAATGGTGATGGAGACGCTGGAGAAAGGGGGTACCCTGTTCTTCTGCGGTAACGGAGGCTCGGCCGCCGCCGCGCAACATTTGGCGGCAGAATACATGGTCCGGTTCAAGCGGTCCCGCGGTCCTCTACGTGCCTTGGCTCTCACTACCGACACTTCCGTGCTTACGGCAGGGGCCAACGACTTTGGCTTTGCGGACGTCTTTGTGCGCCAGGTCGAAGCGTTGGCCCGGGACGGCGATCTTCTTTTTTTACACTCCACGAGCGGGGAATCCGAGAATCTTCTTCGGGCGGCGGTGGCGGCGCGCGGGGCTGGGGCGCGCACTGTTGCCCTTTTGGCGCGGGGTGGTGGGCGCTTGAGGCACGGGGTGGATCTCGCGCTCGTCATTCCTACCGAGACGGTCGCCCGCGCGCAGGAACTCCATCTCGCGATTGGGCACGCCATTTGTGAGCACGTCGACCGCCATTTTGCGAAAGGCCCCCCTTAATTAATGGATTTCGAGGTAGCTCCGCCCGATCAGGTTCTCTGGATCTGGCGCACACTCGAAGAGGCCGGGTTCGAAACCTGGATCGTCGGCGGTGCGATTCGCGACCTCATGCTCGGTCGGCCCGCCGGTGATTGGGATTTTGCGACGAGGGCGCACCCGGAACGAATCATGGCTGTATTCCGCCGAACGGTGCCCATCGGTCTGGATCATGGAACGGTCGGCGTGCTCGCTCGTGATCGTACGCTCTACGAAGTCACCACCTTCCGCCGTGATGTTAAGACGCTCGGGCGGCGCGCAGTGGTGGAATTTGCCGAGAGCATCGAGGAGGATCTCTCCCGACGGGACTTCACTGTCAATGCCCTCGCGTGGCACCCTGGCCGCGCCAAACTCCTCGATCCGTGGGACGGGGCCACGGACCTCCGCGAAAAAATTCTTCGGACCGTCGGAGATCCGTCCGAACGCTTCGCGGAGGACTTGCTCCGCGTTCTACGGGCGCTCCGGTTCGCTGGACAGCTCCGATTCACCATCGAGGCAGGGACATGGCGAGCCCTACTCGCTGCCGTTCCGGAGCTGTCGCAGTTGTCTCCCGAGCGAGTCCAAGAAGAGATGATGAAGGTGTTGACGCAGGCGCAGAAGCCATCCATCGCGCTGACGCTGTATTCCGAGGCTGAAGTGTTCAAGGAGCTGTATCCCGAACTCAAACTTGGACTCTCATTTTCGGATTCTTCCTCGGGGGGCTCCTCTGACGGCGCCGGCGTTGTTGACAGGGATGCCGATCGCTGGGGAGTAGATTTCGAACACGCTCTGCGGGCATGCGATGCAGTGTCCCGCACGCGGCCTCTTGTCCGCCTCTCCCTGCTAATGAGCTTGGTTTCGGCAGCTCCGCCCGGTTCCTTTTCCCAAAAAGAGACGGACACCGTTCCGGGGAACCGTATGGGGGAAGGGAAGAGGCGTTCGATCGAGACCCTAATGGGGAGGTTGAGGTTCTCCAACGCCGATACCAAGAGGGTGGTCGCGGTGACCACCGGCTTCTCCGCAGTGCCGGCCTCGGAGGAGCCGGCGGTTCTCCGCCGGTGGCTCAATCAGGTCGGGACCGAACACTTCGCCGACGTAGCTAGGGCCTGGCTCGCCGGTGCCCGTGCCGAGCGAGACTCCTCCTCCCGAGCGAGCGATACCCGCTCGTTTTCTGCGCTGCGTCGAATCAAGGCGGTTCGAAAGATTCTCCATGAACACCCTCCGCTGACTATCGCGGATCTCGCTCTGGGCGGCTCCGAGCTAAAAGAGCTCGGGCTGCGTCCGGGCCCACAGTTCGGTGAGATTCTTCGAGACTTACTCGAGCGGGTCATCGACCGCCCTGAGATGAACAACCGTGCAGACCTCGAGGCTCTGGTCGTTCAGGGCGGTTTTATTGTCGAACGCTCCCCCTCTCCCGAGCGGTAGCGTCGTATTCGCCAAGTGACCACCACACAGGAGGCTGTATTCCTACTCAGCTGATCGAGAACCGCGTGACGGTGGATCGTGCCGTGCTTGTCGGGGCTTCTCTGAAATCCCTCGATGAGGGCGTTGCGCGGGAGCATCTCGAGGAGTTGACCCGACTGACCGACACGGCCGGGGGCCAGGTGGTCGACATTGTTCGCCAAAGGATCGACGCCCCTCACCCACGATTTTACATCGGAAAGGGCAAGGTGGAAGAACTTCGGGAGAGCGTGGTCGAGGCCGACGCGGATCTCGTAATTTTCGACGACGAGCTCACGCCGGCTCAGGGTAAGGCCATCGAAGATCATATCGGGGTGCGCGTTCTGGATCGGGCGGAACTCATCCTCGATATCTTCGCCACTCGAGCCCGCTCCGGGGAATCCAAGATGCAGGTCGAGTTGGCACAGCTCCAATATCTGCTGCCTAGGCTGAAGCGAATGTGGACTCACCTTTCCCGAATCCGTGGGGGTGTGGGTCTGCGAGGACCGGGTGAAACCCAGCTCGAGTCAGATCGGCGGTTGATCGGGCGCCGTATCGCCGATTTGCGCAAGAAACTCGAAGGCGTGACACAAGCTCGAGCGGTCCAACGGCAGTCACGTGAGGGGAGTTTTAGAGTCGCCCTCGTCGGCTATACGAATGCGGGGAAGTCCTCACTCCTCCGTGCCCTTTCCGGTGCGGATCTTTTTGTCGAGGATCGGCTCTTCGCGACGCTCGATTCCTCTACCCGCTCGGTCGATCTGGGCGACGGCTTCGAGACGCTCGTTACCGATACGGTGGGTTTTATTCGGAAATTGCCCCACCATCTCGTAGCCTCCTTCCGTTCGTCACTCGAAGAGGCGAGAGAGGCCGACGTGTTGGCACACGTCATCGACGCGTCATACCCGCTCTGGGAAGAACAGAAAATCGTGGTCGAAAACGTGCTCGATGAGCTTGATCTGGAGGACCGCCCTCAAATTTTGGTCTTCAACAAGATCGATCGACTGACACACGCTGAGGAAGAAGCGATGAGTAGGCGGATCCGGGCGTTCGAGGAGACCCCGGCAGTTTTTCTTTCGACCTTTCGACCGGAAACATTCGAGCCACTCCGTGCTTTGTTCAAGGCCCGTATTCGGGGTGGGCTTCGGCATCTTTCGGTGCGGGTGGGGGCTTACGACGGCGAAACATTGGCGATGCTCCATAGGGAGGGAGAGGTGCTCAGCCAGTCTCAAGTCGAAGATACTCTGGAGCTCGAAATTCGTGTGCCCCAGTCGCTTGCCGGCCGGCTCCTCCAACGGGCAAGTGTCGAGTTGGCTCGAGATCATGGATCGTTGGATTGAGGAAATCTCAACACCGTGCTCTGGCCAGACGTCGGACTCGGCGTGACGGCCTCGATCCGATTAACTTTTGGCCGGCCGAAGCTGTGCGTATTCGGCTTCCGTTCAGCAAACTATTCGAGGAATGTGGATGAGGTTCTACGTCAACGTCGATCATGTCGCCACCGTCCGTGAGGCGAGGCGGACCGATGAGCCCGATCCGGTCCGGGCCGCAATGCTCGTGGAGCTTGCAGGAGCGGATGGCATCACGGTTCACCTGCGAGAAGATCGGAGGCACGTGAGTGAGCGGGATGTTCGTCTTCTCATGGAGACGGTCCGTACCGGAGTGAATCTGGAACTGGCGGCAGCCACCGACGTTCTCGACCTCGCGTGTGAGCTCAAGCCGATGCAGGCGACGTTGGTCCCCGAGAGCCGGGAAGAAGTAACGACCGAGGGTGGCTTGGCTCTTAACGACATCGGAGTCCGTAATGCCACGGCAAGGGCGGTGGAGCGGCTGTCATCGGCGGGAATCCGGACTTCGCTCTTCGTCGACCCTGACGAGACGACCCTAGAGATTTCAGCGGAACTCGGCGTCGCGGCCGTCGAGATACACACGGGGGAGTACGCAAATGCCACGTCCCCGAAAGAGAGGGACGTGCAGTTGGCTCGCCTCCGCGCTGCCGCTCGAGTCGCGCTTGGCCTCGGTATGGCTGTGCACGCCGGCCACGGTCTCACCTACGAGAACGTCGTCCCGGTGGCTGCGATCGATCCCATAGAGGAGCTGAATATCGGCCACTCGGTCGTCTCACGGGCGGTCCTGGTCGGTATGGAGCGAGCCGTCCGTGAGATGGGTGATCTCATCCGCAGCGCGAGACGTGGGGTCGGGTCGTCTTGAGGCACATGGCCTTCGCTTCTTGAAGATGGGGTGGAAATCGGTCCTCGGGATCGGGGTAAGCGCCTTCTTTATTTGGTGGGTGCTCCGAGGGGAGGACCCTGCCGAGATCATCGCACAGATCTCACAGGCGAATCCCTGGTACTTCTTGGGATCGGTGTTCGTGGGTACCGCAGGATATTTCGTTCGGGCTCTGCGCTGGAAGGTACTTCTCCATCCGCTCAAGCCGGATACGGCGATCCGATCAAGATTCGCAGGCATCAGCATCGGCTTTGCGGTCAACAACATCTTCCCTGCGCGTCTCGGTGAGATTGCGCGTGCGTTTGCTCTGACCCGAGTCGAACCGATCAGCATGTCGGGCTCGCTGGGAAGTCTTGTGGTCGAGCGGTTCCTCGATGCGATCGTACTCGCCACGCTGTTCTTGGTGCCGATGGCGCTTCCCTCCTTTCCCGGCGCCGAGGGGCTGCTGGCGGGCGCATTCGGAGCGGTTCTCCGCGCGACTTTCGGCTTGTTGGCGGTGTTTCTGGCGGGTCTGGCTGCCTTGCTGATTTTTCCCGGAGCCATCGTACGGATTTCGGAGCGATGGTTCGAGCGGTTGCCTGGAGTATGGGGTCCGAGGATGGTGGGTGCGCTCGATTCCTTCCTCAACGCTCTGAAGGTCCTTCGAGACCCTGTCCTGCTCGTCCAGGCTGTTGTTTGGAGCTATGCGTTCTGGCTTTGGCATGGGCTCTCGTTCTGGCTCGGCTTCAAGGCGTTCGGCATCGACGTTGGATTTGCGGCGGCGGTTTTTACAGAGGCTGTGGTGGGTTTCGCGGTGGCTATCCCAGCGGCGCCGGGCTTCTTTGGCACTTTCCAACTCGGTGCGGATCTAGCCCTGAGCGGCGTGTACGGGGTCGCCGAGCCGAGCGCCCTGGCCTTTGCGTTCGGATACCACCTCGGCGGGTTCGTCCCGATCACGATTATCGGGTTGTATTATGCGTGGAGCATCGGGTTTTCGATCTCCGACGTGAGTGGCGGGGCCCGTGGTTCTGGGTTGACCCCAGGGGACGAAACGAGAAGTGCCTAACATACTGTCAACACATATACTGGCGCCCGCTAAAATAAACTTGTTCCTGAAGATTCTCGCGGAGGAAAAATCGGGGTATCACCAGTTGGAGACGCTGTACGCTACGGTCGACTTTGGCGATGAGATCGTGCTCAGCCGTACCACGGGGAGTGGGACTCGGGGCGTTGCTCTCGAAGTGGTCGGACCTTCCCCGTGTCCGGCGGAAGAAAACTTGGCGTATCGCGCTGCAACGGCGCTGCTCGATAGGGTGGGATCCAGAGAGGGTGTGCACCTTCGGCTCACCAAGAATATCCCGGTTGGCGCCGGGCTCGGTGGCGGCTCCTCCGACGCCGGTGCGACACTGAGGGCCCTCAACACGTTGCTCGGTGAACCCGTTTCAGGATCGGTGCTCCTCGAATTGGCCGGACAGCTGGGGGCGGACGTGCCTTTTTTTGCATCCGGTGCCGGCATGGCCCTCGCCTGGGGGAGGGGAGAGCGCCTCTTGCCGCTTCCCGGTACCGCAGGCCTCGCCATCCTGCTTGCCCTTCCGCCGCTCCACATCGCTACCGCGGAGGCCTACCAGGACCTAAAAGTCGCGGACAGAGTCGCGCCGACGACGCTCGCTCTCGACGAGTTGGGTCGGCGCGATACGCTGGCAAAACTGGCCATGAACGACTTTGAAGCCGGCGTGTTCGAGCGTCACCCGGAGCTCGGTGCGCTCAGAGGGGCGATTCAGGAAGCGGGCGCCCTCACCGCCCGCCTTTCGGGTAGCGGGTCGGGGCTTTTCGGTCTGTTCAACGATCAGGCGACGGCGGATCACGCTCGCGATTCCCTCTCACGGTCGTGGGCCGACGTGCGGTTCGTGAGGACCGAAACCGCGCTTTTTCAGCCCGCGCCCAGCCTCTCGCCGTCAGATCCGTAGGCAGTACGGGTTGAACCGATCGAAATCCTCGGGTAGGATTGGTCACCCGCGAGAGGAGGCTGTTGAAGAATGACAGCAGGTCCGGCATAAGCGGTCAGACTGACAACACCTATGGCCCGTCGTCTAATGGCAGGACACCGGTCTTTGGCACCGGCGGTGATGGTTCGAATCCATCCGGGCCAACTATTTGTAAGACGGCTCCTCGCGGTTGTAGGCGTCGCGTGGGCGTGTGGGAATCCGCTGGACCTCGAAGCCGCCTCGGGTCCAACGAGCTTCGCTGCTCCGTGGGGCGCTCCGATTCTCCATCAGCAACCGGACCAACGCCCCCCGGCGGACTCATCCAGCATTCACCGCGAGGCGGAGGTCGCCCAAGCGCGTTTCGAGAGGGTCCGTCGGAGGCTGCTGCCCGAAGTTCGGGATGAGGGGAGGCGCCCTTGCGAGGAACGGGTAGGGCGTCTCTGCTTCTGGCACGGAGGGGAAGATGATTGGGAGCTCATTCCCGATCCCTCCGATCTGGTCGACGCTCGAGACGAGTTGTTGAACAACCTCGAAGCCGCGGCGGCTCACATTCCCGGGGACGAGTGGATTCTCGGTCAGCGGATTCGGTATATGGGCGAGGCGGGCCGATGGGACGCCGCAGTTGCGCTCGCTGGGGTTTGCGGTGGGGCCGACCCCTCCTGGTGCGGTGTCTTACAAGGTTTCGCGCTCCACGGAACGGGCCGATACCAGGCGGCTCTGGAGAGCTTCGAGCGCGCCTTCGACAACATGGATTCGGAGCGGGCACGGAAGTGGCGCGATCCGTCCGTGCTTCTCGACCGAAGAGGCTCGAGGCTGCTTAGCGATGCGGCCTCCGGGCGGGACGTAGACCCCGAAACCGAACGCGACGCTGCCCCGGAACCTAGCCCCGCACTGCCGGATGGCTGGGAAAAGGTGAGAACCAGAGTTTGGGCTCTGGCCGATCCGCTGTATTTGGTTCCCGGCAACGACCGTGAATCGGAGCACTACGCTCGTTGGACGTTCTCTGCGATGAACGACCAGGCGCGCAACGCCTGGGGAATGTCTTGGGGAGACGATCTCGAAGAGCTCACGGTCCGTTACGGTTGGGAGCGCGGTTGGGAGCGCGTGCGCCAAGGCATTGGCGATTTCGGGACAGCTCCGAGCGTCATCGGGCATCAGTTGCCCGGCGGGAGGGAATTCGCTCCTCCCGGACGGGTGCTCGAGGCGCCGTCGGAGACGGTGCTGGACGCCTGGATTCCGGAGGAAGAGCGTCCGCAAAATATGCACGTACCTGCGTATGCCCCCGTTTTTCTTCCGGGCGTCGCCCAAGTGGCCGTGTTCCACCGGGGAGATTCGATCTTGGTGGCGGCCTCCACGGAGGTGCCCGCGAATTCTGATACGATGCCTACGCGCTCGACGAACTGGGGGCCCAGGACCGACAGCGCACTCGCCGAGGGACCTACCCCCTGGCCCCAACCCGTCCTGCTTTCAGGACCTGAGCAGATCGGGCTCTTTCTCGTAGACCAGGAGGGACGGATCAGCGGCACGAGCCGACCTCTCCGCGAAGGTGCTCTCCACCTCACGGTACCGGCCGACAGATATCTGGTGAGCGTCGAGGCGTGGGCTCCGGAAGAGGGATTGGGCGCGCGCATTCGACACGGGATCAAGACCGAGACCATTCCGGACGATCTGGCTACCCTTTCGGACCTCGTTCTTCTGCATAAGGAGGGCTCCCTTCCGGAGAGTGTGGCCGCGGCTCTCACCTCCATGCGAGCATCTACCTCTCTGGAAGCGGACGCGGAGCTCGTTCTGGGATGGGAGGTCTTTGGGTTGGGATGGCGTGAAGAGGTCGTCTCTTTCGATCTGAGCTTTTCTAGGGAGGGGGAAAGCCTCTTCGGTAGTCTGGGGCGTTGGTTGGGCTTCGGCGGTGGACAGAAACCGCTTCAGATCCAGTGGAGCGAACCGGGGCCCTCCGAAATCGGTCCTTGGTTCCGATCCGTCGAAGTCTTTGTCCCCCAGGTGGATCCAGGGAAGTACGTCTTCCGGCTCTCGGTGACGACCCCGGGCCGAGAGGGGGTCGTGCGCACCCGCCTCGTCGAAATCGTTCCTTAGTGCCGCGACAACCACCACGAGGATCGCTCGACCGGCGGGTGCGAGCGCCTCGCGAGCAAGACGGGTTCGGCGTTGACGCCCCAACCCCCTCCGTCTAACTTTTTTGGCTGTTGCCGTTTGGCGTCAATCCCCATTCGAGATCCATGGACGACACGTTTCGCAGAGGTCCGCTTCTGCTCCTGTCCGGTCGGGCCAACCGGCCATTAGCGGCCGAAATCGAACAGATCCTCGGGGAGAACCCGGAGTCGGCGACGATCCTGAACTTCGCTGATGGTGAAATTTTCGTGCGCATCAACTATAATGCGCGCGGGCGCGACGTGTTTATCATTCAGCCGACCGTCGCTCCGGCGGATTCGATCATGGAGTTGCTGCTTCTGATCGATGCGGCCAAGCGCGCTTCGGCCGCTCGGGTCGCGGTGGTGGTGCCCTACTTCGGTTACGGGCGTCAAGATCGCAAAGACCAGCCCCGAGTGGCGATCGGCGCTAAGCTGGTTGCGAATCTCATGGTGGCGGCCGGCGCCGACCGAATGATCGGGATGGATTTTCACCAACATCAGATCCAAGGTTTTTTCGACATCCCGGTGGATCACCTCTATGCGGCGCCCGTTCTCATCCGGTATTTCCGAGAGAAGAAGCTGTCGGATCTCGTAGTTGTTGCCCCCGATGTGGGGTCCGCAAAGATGGCGCGAGGCTTCGCCAACAGGCTCGGTGCGACGCTCGCGATCATCGACAAGCGGCGCCCCGGACCCAATCGGGCCGAGGTCGCGAACGTGGTCGGTGATGTGGATGGCAGGAATTGTTTGCTCATCGACGACATGGTGGATACGGGAGGCACGTTAGCGAACGCGGTCGTGGCTCTCAAAGAACGTGGGGCAACGAAGGTCTTTGCCGGTGCGACACACGCGCTGCTTTCCGGCTCGGCGGTCGAGAAGCTCGCGGCGGCTCCGCTCGAGGAGTTCGTTGTCACCAATACGATCCACGTCCCGGAGGAGAGGCGATTCGATGGCCTCAAGATTTTGTCGGTCGCCAGTCTTTTTGCGACAGCGATCGAATGTGTTCATCAAAACAAGTCGGTGAGCCAGCTCTTCGAGACGGCGGCCGAGAGCTGATCCGGGGTGGGTGACCGGCTCAGAACCACAACAACTGAGTAGGAATGGGGCAGATGACAGGCAAGACAGGATTGACCGCAACGCGTCGACACGAAACGGGGAAAGGCGTGGCGAGACGACTACGCGCGGCCGGACAGGTTCCAGCCATCCTCTATGGAAAGGATCAAGAGCCGATCGCGCTCACGCTCAACGCTCGCGAGGCGCTCCATCTTTTTCATTCCATCTCGGTGGATAACACGATCGTCAACGTGCGGATCGATGATGAAAAGGAGGAGTTGGAGACGCTGGTGCGGGAAATCCAGATGCATCCGTTTCGGCCCGATCTTGTCCACGTAGACTTTTACTGCATCGAGAGGGGTGTTGCCCTCGAGGTCGATATTCCGGTCAACTTCGTCGGCACCCCCCAGGGGGTCCGTGATGGCGGCAGCCTGGAGGTGATTCTCCATGAGTTCCGGGTGAAGTGTATTCCCGGAAACATCCCCGAAACGATCGAGGTTGATATCTCGGACTTGCACATCGGTGATTCGATCCATGCCAATGAGATCTCGACGGATGAAGGCGTCGAGCTCCTGACTGATCCAGCCCAGACCGTCTGTAGCGTGTCGGCGCCGAGGGCCGAGGATGAGGAAGTCGAGGAGGATGAAGAAACCGAGACGGGCCTGGTCGGGGACGACGATACCGCAGACACGGAAGAAGACTCGGACGACTGATCGTTTTTGGGGATTCGCGACGTGAAAGTGGTGGTCGGGCTCGGGAATCCCGGGCCTCGTTACGACGACACGCGCCACAACGTCGGTTGGTGGGTCCTCGATCGTCTCGCCTACGACTGGGGCTTCGGTTCCTTTGAAAAGGAAGGTCGAAGCGTGCGTACAGCGGGATCGGTGGGCGACGTCTCCGTGCTGTTGATCAAACCGACCACCTTCATGAATCGAAGCGGCGCGGCGCTGGTCGGCGTGGACGGACTCGATGAGTGCGATCTCGCCTCGGATCTTCTACTCGTGGTCGATGATGCCACGTTGGATGTGGGTCGAGTGCGTTTCCGGCCCGGAGGGGGGGCGGGGGGACACAATGGGCTGAAGTCGGTTTCCGCAGTCCTGGGTACGGACTCGTACGCCCGGCTTCGCTTGGGCGTAGGGTTGGCGCCAGAAGGAGCAGACTTGTCCGACTGGGTCCTTGCACCGATGAATGAGGCCGACGAGTCGGCGGTTGTCGGGCTTCTCCCAGAGATGAGCGAGGCTGTGGCCGTCTGGATAAGAGACGGTGTCGAAGAAGCGATGAACCAATTCAATCGGTGACCGCTTCAGCGGGGTGCAGTCACCAAGAAGAGTCAAATCAACAAGAGGAACCCGATGAGTGATTTCGTGACAATTTCGAGCTGGGCGTGGGCCGCAGGCCTCGTGGGCCTGGCTCTCGCAGGCGTTACCTATCGTTACGTGAAGGGCCAAGCCAGTGGAAGCGAGGCGATGCAGGCACTCGCCGGGCAGATCCACGATGGGGCGATGGCGTTCCTCCGCCGCGAATATTCGATGTTGGCGGGGTTCGTGGTCGTAGTTGCGGCCTTATTGGCCTGGGCAGTATCCGCTCAAACGGCTGGTGCGTATCTCGTCGGCGCCCTCTGCTCGGTCATGGCCGGGTTCTTCGGCATGAAGTCCGCCACCAGGGCCAACGTTCGGACTTCGGCCGCGGCCAATGATGTGGGTGCCGGTAAGGCACTCCGGGTCGCGTTCTTTGGCGGGGCGGTGATGGGCCTCTCGGTGGCGGCCCTCGGGCTCGTGGGAATCGGAGCGATCTATTGGGTGTACGGGGCCAGCGCCATCGGGGCGTTGGAGAACGCTCGGTTTGCGGAAATCATCTCGGGCTTTGCCATGGGTGCGAGTTCGATCGCGCTGTTCGCTCGTGTCGGGGGCGGGATCTTTACGAAAGCGGCCGATGTCGGAGCGGATCTGGTCGGCAAAATCGAAGCCGGCATACCGGAAGATGATCCCCGCAATCCGGCCACCATCGCCGACAACGTAGGTGATAACGTCGGCGACGTGGCGGGCATGGGCGCGGACATCTTCGAGTCGTACGTGGGCTCGGTGATCGCCACGATCGCGATCGCAGCGAGTTCGGCTGCGCTAGCGGGGAACGTCGGTAACGCCATCGCGCTTCCTATTGTCACGATCATGGTGGGGCTGCTCGCATCCCTGGTAGGCATCGGCATGATGAAGGTGTTGGAACGCACCGATCCGGCGTCGGCTCTTCGAAATGTGACTTTCATCGCCGCCGGCGTTTTCCTGTTGGTGATGTTCTTCGTGGTGCGGTCGATGGACTTCAATATGATCGCCAACGGGCGGACCTACCCAGCTCTTGGGCCGTGGTTCGCCATTCTGGCGGGCACGCTCGTGGGCACCGCCATCGGTTTGGTCACCGAGTACTACACGTCGGCGAAGCCAGTCCGAAAAATAGCCGAAGCCAGTGAGACGGGAGCGGCGACGAATCTGATCACAGGGCTTGCCGTCGGCATGGAGTCCACGGCGATCCCGATGATTCTCATTTGCGTCGCAATCTACGCCTCCTACACCTCGGCGGGCTTGTATGGGATCGGCATCGCCGCGGTCGGAATGTTGGCGACCGTGGGTGTGACGATGTCGGTCGACGCGTACGGCCCGATCGCGGACAACGCTGGCGGAATCAGCGAGATGAGCGGTCTGGGGCCGGAGACGCGCGCGATCACCGACTCCTTGGACGCGATCGGAAACACTACCGCGGCTCAAGGGAAAGGATTTGCGATCGGATCCGCGGCACTCACCGCACTCGCGTTGTTCTCTGCGTACGCCACTAAGGTTGGTCTGGCCGAAACGGGCATCGATCTGGTGGACCCCATAGTCGTGATCGGGCTGTTCCTTGGTGGGACGTTACCGTTCTTCATTGCGGCCCTGACCATGACTGCAGTGGGTCGCGCGGCGCAGGGTATGGTCGAAGAAGTCCGACGGCAGTTCCGGGAGAGACCGGGCATCATGGACGGAACCGAGGAGCCCGACTCGGCGCGTTGTGTAGCGATTTCGACGGATGCCGCTTTACGCGAGATGATTCTTCCGGGCATCACCGCGGTCGCTGCCCCCGTCGTCGTGGGTTATTTTCTCGGTGTCGAGGCGCTTGGAGGACTTCTCGCGGGAGCGACCGTGACGGGGGTGCTTATGGCCCTGTTCATGGCCAACGCGGGCGGCGCGTGGGACAACGCCAAGAAGATGATCGAGGGCGGGGCCCATGGCGGCAAGGGATCCGAGCCGCATAAAGCTGCCGTTGTCGGGGATACGGTCGGAGACCCGTTCAAGGATACTTCCGGTCCTTCTCTGAACATCTTGATCAAATTGATGAGTGTGGTGTCGCTCGTGTTGGCTCCCTGGTTCGTGCGGGTCCACGATATCGACGTGGGGGGCCAGGGCTTGTCCACGCTCGTTGGTTGGGTAGCCCGTCTGTTCGGATAAGGGAAGCTCAAGCACGAACGAGGGGTACCAAAGGGTAGTGCAGGGTCTATATTAAATGGCTCACCCCGCTCCGTCTGATGGACGGAGCCCGTATTCAAGCGGTCCGCGGGAGAAACACATGCGTTTGTACGAGATGTTCTACATTTTCGACCCCACACTCGACGAGGACGGCGTCAACAAGAAACTCGAGAAGTTTCATCCCCTGGTACTTGGAAAAAGCGGCGAAGTCGGCGCCGTTGATCACTGGGGTCCTCGGCAGATGGCGTACCCCGTCAATAAGCAGAGCACCGGGTATTATGTCGTCGCACAGGTCCAAGCTGAAGCAGAAGGACTTCCGGAGTTCGAGCGTGTCCTCCGCCTCGATACCGAACTTCTTCGCTATCTGATCGTGCTCAATGAAGGAGAGCCGACCACGGGACACTCCGTACTCGGAGAGGCGCCTCCCGAGCGCGAAGGGCGAGAAAGGGACGACGACGATGACGATGACCAGGGGCCCGATGACGACGGTGATCGCGGTTTCAGTCCCCCCGAGTTCAGTGGCGGGCGCGGCCGCCGCCGCCGCATGGAGGGTCCGGTCATCGAACTGCTGAACTACAAGGATGTCTCGACCCTTTCCCAGTTCATGACGGAACAGGGCAAAATCTTGCCCAAGCGGACGACGAAAGTCACCGCCGGATTTCAGCGTCAGCTAGGGCGGGCCATCAAGCGGGCACGTTATCTGGCCCTGATCCCGTATATCCGGGATCACGAGGTCTAGACATTTCGTTTTTACGTTCGAGCGTCGTGGCCGAGAAACGAAGCTGGCCCGGGGCTGCCGGCCTGCTCCTAATCACCATCGTGCTTTCGGTTTTTAATCCGGGCTTGGTGGTGGCCTTTCCCTTTCTCGGGCTCGCGATGGTACTCGGATTGCGCGGGCTACCCGCCGCGGTGGCGGCGATGCTTGCTGTCTTGGTGGTTGTGGGCGTACCGGGGCTGGGAGGGATTTGGTACCTCGAGCGGGGGTGGACGGTTCTCCTTGCGGGTTTCTTCATAGTGGTAACCATTCGATGGCCGCAAAGTCGCTTTTTTCCTCGCGCGTTGGCCGCGGTTGCGACGACCACCGCCTCGGTAGGGGTGATGATGCTGGTTCAGCCCGGTTCCTGGGACGTCGCGAACTGGCTCATCACGGAGCGGATGATGCGAGGGGTGAGTGTGGTTTTGCAGTTGTTCGGGACGGTAAACCCTGAAACACCGTTCCCAGCCGCTGACCTGGGTTTTGCCTTCGAGGCCGCAGCCTTGCAGGGACGGCTATTTCCGGCTCTCCTCGGGTTGTCCTCTTTGTCCGGTTTGGGCGTTGCTTGGTGGGCTTACGTGAGGCTCGCGACCGGAAGTGGTTTAGGATTGGCTCCCCTTCGCGAATTCCGGTTCAACGATCACTTGGTTTGGGTTCTTGTGGCTGGGCTGGCGCTGATTCTTGTGGGCGCCGAAGGGGGATGGACAAATGCTGGAGGCAACGCGGTTGTGTTCATGGGTGGACTCTACGTGTTGCGTGGAGCCGCGGTTTTGCTGGTTCTCAACGGTGGCGTGACGGGGTTTGGGGTTCTTTTTTTTGCGGCCGGGATGCTGATTCTCGGGCGAGTACTCATAATGGGTGTCCTAATGGGCGCCTTGGTCATAGGTGTCGGTGATACATGGCTCGACCTTCGCACGAAGGCCGCAGCGATCGTGGGAGGCAAATCGTAGATGGAGAAAAAAGAGATATGAAGCTCATTCTGAAAAGTGCGGTGGACCGGCTTGGGGATCACGGCGACGTCGTTGACGTAAAGGCGGGGTATGCGAGGAACTATCTCCTCCCGCAGGGATTGGCGTACGTCGCAAGCGAAGGAAACCTGAAGCGGCTGGAACGAGAGCTTGGTGAAGCCGAAGAACAGGCCAAGCATGACTACCTTGAGGCCCGCCGACGCGCGGCTCAGCTCGAAGGCGTGTCCCTCGTTTTCCATGTTCGTGCCGGGGAAGAGGGAAAACTATTCGGTGCAGTCACCAACGCCGACATAGCGGAGCAACTGAACCAAGGCGAACTGGATTACGAAGTCGATCGCAGGATCGTGATGCTCGACGAGCCCTTGAAAATGTTAGGATCTTCGACGGTTTCGGTCCGTTTCCATAGCCAGGTCGAAGTCGAAGTCGAAGTCCAGGTGGAGCGCGGCGAAGAGTAGCCCATCAACCCAGTAGGATATGCCGGTAATCGCTAACAAAATACGGCCTGAAATCACCAAGGCCGTCGAAAGAGCGGCGGAGCTGGCCTTCGAGCGGAAGGCGACTGACGTGGTCGCGCTCGACCTCGCCAGTATCTCCGGGGCGACGGATTATTTCTTGCTCGCCTCGGGTCGGTCTGATGTCCACGTAAAGGCGATCGCCGAGAACATCGTCCAAGAACTGAAAAAGGTCGATTTCCGCCCAGAACACGTCGAGGGCCTCCAGGGTGGTCGGTGGGTGCTCATCGACTACATCGATTTCGTCGTCCACGTCTTCCATGAAGAAGCGCGATTCTTTTATCAGTTGGAGGTGCTCTGGGGGGATGCCAGCCGGCTCGAGTTCGACGGCTGACGGATACGGACGAACGCCGATGGCCCGCTACCTGAGGGAAGAAAATGATCATCAGGGCGAGAAGGAACGGATGAATTCCAACGATCAGGCGTGGCTGCCCATAGATCTGGCGGCAGAGAATCTTCCGCAGGAAATCGAAGGTGCTCTCGGGAATGGCGACTCCCCGTCTGCGTGCGTCGTCGTCCTTGTCGATTCCGAGATCGACCCGGAGTGGGGAGCACAAGTAAGCCTGACTTTTTCGAAGAGATGGGCCGCATCGGGCTACAAGGTCATTCTAGCCGATGGCTGCTTGGACGATCCGGTGCTCCACGAGGCCGTGGGTGTCGAGAATGGCGAGGGTGTCTCCGACATGGTGCTCTACGGGGCATCGATTCCACGGATCGCTGGGCGGGTTGGAACCCGGCTGGTCCTGGCCTCCGCCGGCACGCCGGTGGTTCAAATTGCCGAGGTCATGGAGCACGTCAGGTGGGACATGGTGATTCGCGGGTGTAGGGGGGCGAGGGCCACGCTCGTTTTCCACACATCAACGGGCACACCGGGCGTGGAAGCCATGACCCAGAGAGCCGATGGGGTCTTGGTGCTCGCGCCGGCGTCCAGGGATGTAAGCTCCCTGCTGGGGAGTGCTTCGGGCTCGCTCCTTGCGGTCCTGGGCCCTGGGAATGGAGACGCTCCCTTCCTTCCTCGAGAAAACGAAGAGGCGCAGAGAGAAGCGGCACCGGTCGATGTGATAACCTTGGCGCCTGAAGACGAAGAGGTGCGGAGTGAGGCGCTCGACTTCGATGTGCCGCCCGAAGCCCTTGAGGACGAGGAAGCTGGGGAAGAAGCACCGAGTGAGTTGGCCTACATCGATGTGTTATCCGACGTTCTCGGGAAAGAGGCAGAGGATTCCCTGGGTGTCGAGGTCGTGGCCGCGCCGACCGAGGACGAGGATGCGGCATTCTCTCTCGGAGATCTCCCCGGGCTTGCTTCGAATGCAGATGAAGATGTAGAGCTCGCTGACGCTTTCAGCATGACGGGGCTTCAGGGCGAACAATACGATGCGTCTGACTCGACGGACGTCGAGTCGGACTCGGATGCCCCCGAGGAGGATGCCCTTAGCGTGGCGGCCCCAAGTCCTGACGCCGGGGCCGTCGGAGACGTTGGCGAGGGGCCGACCGATGTCGAGACGGGAGCCGAAGACGAGGTCGGTTACGCGCTTGTCGATCAAGTAGAGGATGCGGCGGCCGACCTCGAAGGCGCCCCAGCCGACTTCGACGCCGTTCGGGCCGATCATGAGGATGCCTTGGTCGACGTTGATGCGATGAGGGCCGACTTGGAGCAAGCTCCCCTCGATTTCGAGATTTCGGACGAGACACCGTTCGAGATCGAGGGCAGTGCGATCGTCGACGAAGAGGAGCAGGGGGCGCAGGCGCCGCAGGGCGGCGAACCCGCCGGAGCCGATCCTCGCGACTTTGGAGCCCTCGACCTCGGTGTGGACGAGGCTACGGCTGCGGCGTTCCGTGCTAAGACCGCAATTGAGGGACCGGACCCGACTTTGGACGCCCTTCGACCGGACGAGCGAGTTGCCGCTGCTGCTGAAGAGGCTGGCGCGGCGCGGCGGACATTCGGGGGACTCGCTCGATTGGAGGGGCGGCGGAAACGGGCGGTCCTCGCGCGACAGTTCATGACGGGGGTGGCCACGATCTTGATCGTCGGCGGGGGTGGGGTCGGACTCGCCTATTTCGGCGTGGTGAATATTCCCGGGATTACGCCGCCTGATCGGGTCCGCGCCTACGCGCCGGCGCCGATGGAAATCCCCGGTCCGATGCCTCAAACGGCGGTGATGAGCCACGTTCTGATGATCGACTCCTGGCGCGCTTCCGAGACCGCCACGGCCACGGCCGAAGCCCTAAAAACCCGGCTTCCGGAACTCGTTTTTTTTGTGACTCCACTGGACGTCGCCGGGACATTGCAGTTTGCTCTTCAGGTGGGCCCGGCCTATAGCGCGGTGGAGGCCGAGGCTCTCAAAGATCCGGTTGCGGCGGTCTTGGATCGTCTGGATCCGAACGACTGGGAGGTGCGGGAGGCTCCCTACGCGTTCTTTTTCGGGAGCTACTCGACCGCAGGGATAGCGGAAGGAAGGGTCCGGGAGTTGGCTGCAGTCTCGGTGCCGGCGTACGCGCTCCAGGTAGAGTACCCCGATGGAACGACGGGCTTTCGTGCGTACGGCGGAGCCTACTCGGACGAATATCAAGCTTCTGAAATGGGGCGTATCGTCTCGGACGGCCAAGTCGGAGACATGGTACTGACGGCTCGCAGGGGAGCCGTGCCTGAATGAAGCTTCGGTCCCTCACCATCCACGGGTTCAAGTCCTTTGCCGACGCCACGGTCATCGATTTCCACGAGGGGATCACGGCCGTGGTGGGTCCCAACGGGTGTGGGAAGTCGAATATCAGCGATGCCATCCGATGGGTCTTAGGGGAGCAGCGTCCCTCGGCCATTCGAGGCGGAAAGATGGAAGAAGCCATCTTCCAGGGATCCTTGAACCGCCGGCCGGTCAACCGGGGTGCGGTCACCATGGTCGTGTCGAATGAGGACGGCGGGCTGCCCGTGGCATTCGAGGAGGTGGAGATCGGGCGTACGGTTTACCGAGACGGGGGGAGCGACTACTCGCTGAATCGGTCTACGTGTCGGCTCCGAGATGTCTTGGACGTCTGCCGTGGCACAGGACTCGGTGCCAACGCTTATTCGGTTATCGAGAATCGGATGATCGACGCGATCTTGTCCGATCGGGCCGAGGAGCGTCGCCAACTCTTCGAAGAGGCCTCTGGGATCGGTAAGTACAAAGACCGCCGCAAAGCTGCCCTGAGGCGCCTCGAGCACGCGGAGCGGGACCTGACCCGCGTGGAGGACGTGATCGGCGAGGTCGAAACTAAAGTGCGTTCCTTGGCACGGCAGAAGGGAAAGGCCGAACGCTACAAGTCGCTTCGAGAGCGGCGCCTGTCGGTCGAAGTCTCCGTGGTAGCACATGACCTCGAGGGCTTTCAAGATCGCTTGTCGGAGCTGAATGAGGCGTTGGACGGAGACCGCAAGACGGGCCACGGCATGGTCGCAAAGCTCCGCGCCGCCGAAGCGAACGTCGAAACTTTGCGCCTCGAAGAGGTAGAGGCAGAACGGTCCCGCACGGTGGCGGCGCAGCTCCTGGACGGGATCCGCGAGGGTCTCGTCCAGTGGGAGCGTGACCTTGCGGTTGCCGAGGAGCGAAGGGGATACGCGGAACGGCGACTCGAACAGATTGGCGAAGAGCGCGAGAGTGCCGAGAACCGTCTGCGCGCTGTGCGTGAGGAGCTCACGACCCTGGTGGGGAGCGACGGGGGGCGGGACGCGGAGCTCGAGCGAATTCGACAAGAAGTCTTGCGGCACTCGGAGGTTGTGGCGTCCGTCCGCGTTAGGCTCGACCAAGCGCGTACCAGATTGGAAGAGACGGAGCATCAGGAGCGCGATGTCGTTCGTAGGGGCGCCCAACTCGATGGTGATGCGGATGCGGCTAGCGGCCAAGCTGCGGAGCTCGAGCGCGGTCTGCAAAGGATCGAAGCTCAGCTGGCGGACGCGTCCGTCGCTCTCACGGACCTCGAATCGCAGGGGGATCTCTTTACTGGACGTATCGGCGGCTTGAGGGGTGGGGTCGAGGCGGCCGAGGCCGGTCTGACGTCGGCTCAACTCGCGCTGGACGATGCGAAAGCGGCGTCAGAACGGGCGAGGGTTGAGGAACGAGAGGCTTTCCGTGTCCTGCAGGGAGTCGAGGCCGAGGTGGCTGCGTTGGAGTCGCTCGAGCGAGGGCAGGAGGGGATCGACCCCCCTGCTCAGGCGGTTTTGGCGCTAAGAGATGCGAATGTCGTTGGATCACTGTTGGACTTCATAGAGGCACCGGCCGAGTTGGCCCCGATTATAGAGGCCTACTTGGGCACCTTGGCGAAGGCTTTGGTGGTGAGGAACGGCCCCACCGCCGATCGACTGATCCGGTGGTTCTCCGAGGATTGGCGGGGCGGCGGCGGCTTGATCCTTCTGCCCCTCGATCACGTTCCGGAGAAGGGGTCGGGGACACTTCTGGAGTCCGTGAGCGCCGTTGGAGAGGGTGCTCCGTGGGTAGAGGCCTTACTTAGCGAAGTGGATCTTCTCGACGGCACTGCCCCCGGGTCGGAGGGTCGCCTGGGGCGGCATCAGCTGCTTCGAGACGGTACGATCCGCGACGCACGAGGCCTGATTCGCGTCGGAAGTCCGTCCGTGCTATCAGGACGACTAGAGCGGAAAGGTCGTCTCGCCACGCTTCAGGAGGCCTTGAGCGAGGCGGGGGCCGCTGCATCCGAGTCTCGACAAGGACTGGAGAACGACGAAGCTCGGCACGCCGATGCCGAGGCTGCCGTCGAGGAAGCCCGGGCGGCTCTACGCGACGCTCAGGACCAGCTGCGGGCCGCGAACGCTGAGGGTGCGGCTCAGGTTGATCAGCGTTCGCGCGCCGACACGCACAGAGATGAGCTTGCGAGGCAGCTCGAGGGGACGAGGGCCGCGCGCGCGCGTGCTCTGGAGCGCGCCGCTGCGGCGAATCAGGATCGTGAGGGGCTTCTCAGCCAAGAGAGTGGCTCGCGCGAGTTACGGGAGGGGTTTCAAAGGGCGTTGGCTGAGGTGCAAAACGAGTGGGAGGAGGCGCGCGGTGAGGAAGCGCAACTCGCGATCCGACTCGCTCGCGCCGAGGAAGAGGCCAAGCAGGTGGCGCAGCGGGTAGCGGATTTGGCCCGCGACGGGGGCGCTCAAGAGCTACGGTTGGCAGAGCTGGATGTGGAGGAGAAAAGTCTAAAGGTCGACATCGCCGTCGCCGTGGAATGCCAAGAACGGGGCGAAAAAGAGACCGAGCGCCTTTTTGGTGAAAGGGACGATGCTCGCGCGGTCTTGGACGAGCAAAGCAAGCGTCTCTCCGGCGTTGCCGACGCTCGGACCGAAGCGGAACGAAGCGCCAGTTCCCTGCGGGGCGCCGAGCGCGAGGCCGTGAATCGCCGACATCAGCTCGAACTCGAGCGCGAGCAGGTGGCGGGCGGCATCGGGCTGATCAAAGAGAGGTTGGAGGGCGAGTGGGGACGGCCCATCGAGCGCCTCTTAGAAGAGGCGGAGTCCGTCGACGGATCGCCGGAGGAGCTCAAGGCCGAGCTAGAGGACATCATCCTTCAGTTGGACCGGATCGGACTCGTGAACATGCTCGCGGTGGAGGAGCACGAAGAGGAAAGCGCAAGGTTCGACTTCCTCACGGAACAGAGGGACGATCTTTTGTCCGCCCGCGACGACTTGAAGGCGGCCATTGGGAAGATCAATGAGACCGCGATCGCGCTGTTCGAAGGCACGTTCGAGCAGATCCGGGAAAACTTCCGAGCGACATTCAGTCGCTTGTTCGAGGGCGGGGAGGCCGACATCTGGCTGACCGACTCTTCCGACCCGCTCGAGTCCCCGATCGAGGTTCACGCATCGCCGCGAGGGAAGAAGACACAGAGAATCGACTTGCTCTCCGGAGGAGAACGCGCGCTCACCGCTCTTTCGCTTCTTTTCGGCATCTATCTGGTCAAGCCGAGTCCGTTCTGCGTGCTCGATGAGGTGGACGCTCCTCTCGATGAAAGCAACATCGGCCGCTTCATTAAGCTTCTCCAAGAGTTCAAGGACCAGACCCAATTCGTGCTCATCACCCATAATCCCCGCTCGATCGAAGCCGCGGACTGGATTTACGGTGTCACGATGGAGGAGCCCGGCGTGAGTACCATCGTGGGCGTGCAACTTCACGAGGCCCTGCAACAAACCGGATCGGCCGCGTAGTAGGTGGCGGGTCGGGGCCCCGCACCCGGTAGACTGCGTTTGTTTCTATCGATAGACTTCGCCCGCGGGACGGCATCGGTGGCTGTACCGGTTCTCTGAATCCGAGAGTGAAGCGTAAATGTTGGTTGTGATGAAGCACGGAGCCTCCGATGAGGAGGTGCAGGCGGTGGTCGACGTCATCGAGCAGTTGGGCTACGAGGCTCATCCCATGCCGGGGAAGCAGCGAACCACGGTGGGGGTTATGGGCAACGAAGGCGGCGTCGATGCGGCGCGAATTCAGGGCCTGCTCGGGGTTCTCGAGATCATTCCAGTTACCAAGCCGTACAAACAGGTCTCTCGTGAATGGCGCGACGCGGACACCGTCGTCGAGCTGGAGAACGGTGTTCGGTTCGGTGGAGAGGAAATCAACATCATCGCCGGTCCGTGTGCGGTAGAGGGCGCCGAGGAGATCCTCGACATCGCTCACCAGCTCAAAGCCGCGGGGGCCACCGTCCTCAGAGGGGGTGCGTTCAAGCCTCGCACCTCACCCTACTCCTGGCAGGGACTGGGGGAGGACGGGCTCAAGATGCTGGCCCGGGCCAGAGAGGCCACCGGGATGGCGATCGTGACCGAGGCGCTGGATCCCGACGGGGTCGACCTCGTCGCCCAGTACGCCGACATCATTCAGATCGGCGCCCGCAACATGCAGAACTACCCCGTGTTGCGTCGGGCCGGCCAATCCAAGATACCCGTGCTTCTCAAGCGGGGGATGTCCGCAACGATCAACGAACTGCTCCTGGCGGCCGAATACATCCTGGCCGAAGGAAACGAACAGGTGATCTTGTGTGAGCGTGGCGTCCGAAGTTTCGACACGCACACCCGTAACCTCTTCGACCTCACCGCAATTCCCGTCGTAAAATCACTTTCCCACTTGCCGATCATCGCTGATCCGAGCCACGGGACGGGGATACGGGACAAGGTCATTCCGATGGCGCGTGCCGCGGTCGCGGCGGGTGCCGACGGCTTGATGGTTGAAGTACACGCGAATCCGCCAGAAGCCCGCTCAGACGGCGCACAGTCGCTTTTTCCGGAACAGTTCGGCGAACTCATGGATCAGATCCGCGTGATTGCGGACGCCATTGGACGAGAGGTGCAGCGGCCGACCTAGCCGCGCCCCACTGCGCCATGGCTCCGCCCGAACGCGACGGCGAGCTTAGGCTATGGACGCGGTTTCTTCACCCCCCGAGCAACGGCCGACAGGCGGCAGCCCTCGCGCTTGAACAACGTACGTCGGGGACGCCGATTCGAAGCGCTCGCCGAACGCCATTTGAGGGAAAGAGGTTGGCGGGTCCTCGACCGCAATGTCCGCCTGGTCCGCAAAGAAATCGACCTTGTGGTGGAAAAAAGCGGCATCGTCGCGTTCGTCGAGGTGAAGGGCCGCAGCGGAGTGACGTTTGGGCATCCCTTGGAGGCCATCACTCGTAAAAAGCGCAACTCGATCTCCGTCGCTGCTCGCGCCTGGATCGAGCGGAGCGATTTCAGAGCTCGATGCTACCGCTTCGACGCAGTTTCGGTGCTGGTCAATCCCGATGGGGTCCTTGAGGTGGAGCACGTCGAGGGAGCGTGGATAGAGTGACGGATACCTCGTGAGACTCCGATGCGAACGCTAGTTCATCAGCGCTTCACCACGGGTTTAGGACACGTTGACGCTCGTTTTATAGCGGTCTAAGTTTCAGGTGCCCCAGGTCCGTAGGGCGAAAGCCCACGAACTCCGTCAGGACCTTGCCGGTAGCAGCGGTAAGTGTGGTGATCGTTGCTGCGGGTCGCCTGGGGTATTTTTTTTCTTCTAGTGCGGTCACCCTACCGAAACGTACCACAAGTGGACACGAGTGGGGCTTACGTACCACCGGGTCGGAGAACCATAACGCGTTGTCCCACATAGCATTAGCTCGCAAATATCGACCGCGGCGCTTCGCTGATGTCGCCACCCAGGAACATGTCTCCGAAACGCTCCGTCGTGCTATTTCAGACGACCGGGTTGGGCACGCCTATCTTTTTTGCGGTCCCAGAGGCGTTGGCAAAACGACGCTTGCCCGCATGTTGGCAATGTCCCTCAACTGTCCGGTTCGGGGGGACTCCGGGGAGCCCTGCGGTGAGTGCGAAAGCTGCACCCGGATCTGGGGTGGGCAGACCGCCTTGGACGTCGTCGAGATCGACGCCGCGTCCAACCGTGGGGTCGACGACGCCCGGCAGCTACGTGAGCGGGCGATGTACGCGCCCTCGCAGGAGGGCAGCTATAAGGTCTACATCGTGGATGAGGCCCACATGCTCACGCGGGAGGCCTGGAACGCGCTGCTGAAGATTCTCGAGGAACCGCCACCCCGCGTGATTTTTGTTTTCGCCACGACGGAACCCCAAAAAATCCAACAGACGGCGGCGCCGATTCTTTCACGCTGTCAGCGCTTCGACTTCCGGCGGATCGGTATCGGTGACATCGTGTCGCGAATGACGACGATCCTGGAGCAGGAGGGCCTTGCTTCGCCGGACGATGCTCTGAGAACGATCGCGCGGAAGGCTGATGGTGGGATGAGGGACGCGCTCTCTCTGCTCGATCAAGTGATCGCGCTCACAGGTGGAGAGATCAGCCAGGAGTCGGTGCGCCAGGTCCTTGGATTGGTCGACAACGAGCGTTATGTGGAACTCTTGGACATATGGGCTGAAGGGAAACATGGTGAGATCTTTGGATTTGTGGAGCGGCTTCTCGACGAGGGGTACGATCTGGTCGAATTCTATCACGGCCTGGTGGACTCGCTTCGCGCCCTTCTGCGGCTCTCCTTGGGGGGAACACCTCCCGATCTCGACGCGGACACCCGTGACGCATTTAAGGCCAGGCTTGCTCCCTTCAGCCCGGCAGACCTGACTCGGATGCTCGCCTTGGCGTCTGACGTCGAAAGTTCCGGCAGCCTTAGGCGGAGCCCAAATCCGCAGATCGTTCTAGAAGTGCTGCTGCTTCGCATTAGCTACGTGGACCGGACCGTGGAGTTGGAAGAGCTACTTGCCGGTCTCGGTGGCAGCCCAGCCCCCGAGGATGCGCGACGCGTCCGTTCGTCCTCGAGAGGACTCAAAGACGGGCCGTCGCGCGAAGATGCACCCTCCGTCGGGCCTTCTCGCGAAATCGCACCCTCGGGCGGGCCATCGCCCGAAATAGTATCCTCCGGCGGACCTTCGCCCGCACCGGTCCCCTCGGAAGGGCCCTCGTCCGTAGAGGTGCCGTCGGATGGACTCCAGTCTCTAGAGGCTCCCGGGGACGATGCGACCTCGGGTCGGATGACGACGGCTGCTGGGGCGCTGGAAGGGGGAGGCCCGGCCCAGAAGTCCTCGGGGATCCTCACGGCTGTAGAGGCCTGGGCGTTTTTGGTCGAGCAAGGCACAGGCGTGGCCAGCGGGATGCGACCGTTCCTGAGGGCGGCGACCGTTTCTCAGAGGGAGGTCGACGGCGTTATGATCATCGAGCTTCCGGCCGGGCCTGGCCTGGAGCGTCTCGAAGACCCTTCGGCGCGCAAAGCCCTTCAAAAGGCGCTTGGCAGCCTGATGATCGCTGAGCCGGAGATCGTCGTACGTGCGACCGATTCGGGGGGACCTGGGCCTCGCGAGCGCATAAGTCCCGAGGCGGTTCGGGATGACCGGATGAGGGGGCTCGTCAAGCAGGAGCCGCGCCTTCAACACGCGGTAGACGAACTCGACCTGGAATTGCTAGATTGACTCCAACACGTTGCAAGGCAGAGGTTTGACCATGACAGACATTCAGCAGCTCATGCAGATGGGCCAGCAGCTCCAGGAGCGGATGACTCGGCTGCAGGAGGAACTCGCCGCGCGAGAGATTTCTGCCTCGTCCGGTGGAGGGATGGTGACGGCGACCGTGGATGGGAAGGGAACGGTGACAAGGATCGTTATCGATCCGACCGTGGTGGACCCTCGTGATGTGGAAATGCTTGAGGATTTGGTGTTGGCTGCCGTAACTGAGGCTCAGGGCAAGGCCCAGGGCCAGTATGAGGAAGAGATGCGGAAGGCGGCGGGTGGAATGCCTATGCAACTCCCAGGCCTTTTCTAGCTCATTGGCCGTCTGGTACGGATCGCGAGGAGGAAAGAAATCCGCCCCAGTCCTCCATCCACCTGTTAGGTTTTAGTGTCGGTCATCCAACAACTCATCAAGGAATTCTCACGACTTCCGGGTGTGGGATCCAAGACGGCCCAACGTTTTGGATACCATCTCCTGAAACGACCCCGCGAGGAGGCGTTCGGCCTCGCGGCCGCGATCCGGGAGTTGGCTGAAAAAATTGGCCCTTGCGAGGTGTGCGGAAATTTTACGGAATCGGAGAGATGCGAGATCTGTTCGAGTCGGAGTCGAGATGGCGCGGCGATCTGCGTCGTTGAGGAGGCGTTTGAGGTTGGGGCGATCGAGAGAGCGGGGGGGTACAGGGGCCTGTACCATGTGCTAGGAGGACGGCTGTCGCCGTTGGATGGAGTGGGTCCTGACGAGATCAGCATTGCGCCCCTTTTGGACCGGATTCGGTCCTCCGGAGGGGTGGTAAGGGAGGTCGTGGTTGCGACGAACTCTAGCGTGGAGGGAGAGGCGACTGCGGTGTATTTGGAGGGCGTGATTCGCCCGCTCGGCCCAAAGGTGACGCGCTTGGCGCGTGGACTTCCGGTGGGGAGCGAGTTGGAGTACGTGGATGGTTCGACAATCCTGGAAGCCCTGGCAGGGCGACGGGAGATGTAGGTGATGGACAGGAAAGCTCGAAATACTGGCATTGCAGTGCTCGCGGCAGCAGCCGCGGGCGCGGTGGCCGCGTGGGTGATTCGTGATCAAATGGAACGGCACAGCCGAGACCTTTTCAGCCCGTCGTTTTTACGGCGTCTTGCTGCTCTGGGATACATGGCAAAGGCCGAAGCTACGGTGGACCATATCAATCTGATGAAAGATTTCGTCGCCTGGGAATCACGAAAGGCACTTCGCCGCCGCGCGGGGGCGATCGTTGAACGCATGGAGCGTGACGCGATGGGCCCAGCATTGTCTACTGGCTAGGTTGCCCTTCTTGTCCGCTCACCCGACTATACGCCTCTGTTTTTCGGACCGGGGCAGCGATTCGGCGCGACACCTCATGGAGGACCGCTTGCAAGAAGTGATTGACCCCGAAGACCGGAAGAGGGCGTAGCTGCGATGTCGTTGATCAACTACGCAAGCCGGGAAATCAATTGTAAGATTGTCTACTACGGCACCGGTTTGGGTGGAAAGACCACCAACTTGGAGTACGTATATTCGAAGGTGAATCCCGACGCGAAGGGTAAGATGATCTCCCTCGCCACGGAGACCGAGCGGACGCTCTTCTTCGATTTTCTTCCGATCGATCTGGGAGAGGTCAAGGGATTCAAGACCCGGTTCCACCTGTACACGGTTCCGGGTCAGGTGTACTACAACGCCAGTCGCAAGCTGATCTTGAAAGGTGTGGACGGTGTGATCTTCGTGGCGGACTCGCAGGCGGAGCGTATGGAGGCAAACATAGAGGCTATGCACAATCTTTATGAAAACCTCGAGTCCTACGGATACGATCTCACGAACATCCCGTTCGCCATGCAATACAACAAGCGTGATCTCCCGAACGCCATGGCCGCCGCAGAGTTGAGGTCGCAGCTCAATCCCATGGGAGTGCCGGATTTCGAGGGGGTGGCCGTCGAGGGCCAGGGGGTATTCGAGACGCTGGGCGCCGTCAGCAAGATGGTCGTTCAGGCCCTTAGCTGAGGCGACCATGGAAGGGAGTCGTAACCTCCCCAATGTAATCACGGTCGGGCGGATCGTAGCCTGTCCGGCGGTTCTTTTCCTGGCTTTGTCGCCCTCCATGGGGGCGCGCTTTGCGGCTTTCGTCCTGTTTGTAGGCGCTGGGCTCTCTGACCTATGGGACGGCTACCTAGCACGGAAGCACGGCTGGGTCACCAATGTCGGTAAGCTGCTCGACCCGGCCGCGGACAAGCTTCTCCTTCTTTCCACGTTCATTCCGTTCTACGTCATTTCACATCGGGGCGGGGAAGAGGGGTTGATTCCTTGGTGGGGCGCCCTTCCGATGTGGGTGTTGATCGTGATCTTGGGACGAGAGCTTTTGGTCACACTCTTCAGGCAGTGGGCTGTCCGACACGATGTGGTGATTGCCGCGGGGACATCTGGGAAGTACAAGGCGCTACTCCAAAACCTATTTTCAGGCGCACTCTTGTTGTGGTACCCGTTGCAGGAACTGGCTGGGACGCTTGGGCTGGCCAATGTGTTCTACCGGGCGTTTGTTGAGTTCCACGCGGCGTGGATAGGGCTGACGCTCGGGTTCGCGCTGATCCTCACGATATACTCGATGGTAGACTATCTGTGGAGCTACCGCGGCCTGATGGGCCTCCGGGATTGACTGTCTGTGTCCCAGACCAAACCGGTTACAGCCGCGGTCATCGCGGTTGGTGAGGAGCTTCTTTCGGGAGAAACGACGGACACGAACGGTGCCTGGTTGGGCCGGAAGCTGGCGCTCGTCGGTGCGCCCGTCGTTCGGAGATGGGTCGTAGGGGATGAAGCCGAGGCGATTCAAGCCGCACTGTCCGCCGCACTCGCGGTGGCTGATTTGGTCGTCGTGACGGGAGGACTTGGGCCGACGCGAGACGACGTGACGCGCCCGGCAGTGGCGGATTTTCTAGGGCTCGGCCTTCGTGCCGATCCCGAGATCGTCGAAGACCTCCGTAAACGTTTTAGATCTCGTGGTTTCGCGAAACTTCCCGAGAGCAACTTGGCCCAAGCGTCTGTGCCTCACGGGGCGCAAGTATTGGCGAATTCACACGGGACCGCACCGGGACTCCTGATGGAGCGCGAGGGACGTGCTGTGGTGTTGCTGCCCGGTGTGCCTCGCGAGATGCGCGGGATTTTTGAGGAGGTGCTCGAGAACGTCATCCGGGATCGGTTCGGGTCTCGCCTCGTACCGCTCTTGCACCGGACACTCTCGACGACTGGGATTCCAGAGTCCGTACTCGGCGAACGTGTCGATCAGGTACGAGCGCGGCTCCCCAAAGAAGTTGATCTGGCGTTCCTTCCCGGCCTCAGAGGTGTTTCGATACGCATCTCGACACGATCTCAGCTAGAGCGGGCCGCCGTTGTCTTGGATGAAGCTCAGGCCGTGCTCGATCCGATTTTGGCGGACTACCGTGTGGGGATGGAAACGGGCGATCTGGTACAGGCGATCGCCGACATCCTGACCCCCGTTTCCCAGACGTTGGCGGTGGCGGAGAGTTGCACCGGCGGGCTCATGGCTAAACGAATCACCGATTCCCCTGGCTCCTCGAGGTATTTCCGTGGTGGGGTGATTGCGTACGCCGATCAGGTCAAGATCGAGTTGCTGGACGTCGAAGAAGAGGTGCTACGTCAAGCCGGAGCCGTTTCGGAGGCGGTGGCGGCGGAGATGGCTCGCGGCATCGCGAACCGTTTGGGTACGGAGGTCGGGGTCGGGATAACGGGAATCGCCGGGCCCAACGGAGGCACGACCGAGAAGCCCGTGGGGACCGTGTGGTTCGCGATCGCGTCGCAAGGACACGTCCGTACGTCGCGCCAAGTTTTTGGTGGGGATCGCGAGGCCGTGCGGGAGCGGGCGGCCCAGGCGGCCCTCGTTCTCCTCTACCGGGTGCTAGCCGAAGGAGCCTGATCCCCCGTAACGGGAGACCGTGCACGAGGTGTAGGACTCCCGAAGGGCCCGAGAATCGGTAAGTTCACAGACACGCTAGAGATGAAGGCAGCAGCGCACCGATCGGACGCCTTCAGGCCCCGGTTGGACTCACCGCCGCAATACAGGGGTATCGAGAGCACGATGAGCAAGAAAAGGGATAAGACGCTCGATGAGCCGACTGCCTCCAAATCAGATGCGATAGAGGACGGGACTTCCGAGACTTCCGAGAGGTCCGAGACACCGCCCTCGCCAGAAGAAGTCGAGGAGCAGAAGGCCGAAGCCGAGTTGTCACACGATATCGACCATATGGAGGGGGAGGTCGCCGTGCTGAACGATCGGCATCTTCGTTTGGTCGCCGAGTTTACGAACTATCGTCGCCGAGCAGAGACGGAGTTGTCCGAGGCGTGGTCGAGAGGGCAGGCCGACATGCTGCGGAGTTTTACCGACGGCTTGGACGACCTGCAGCGTGTAGGTGCGTGGCAGGCCGAGAGCGCGACTGTGGAGGCTTTGATTGAAGGCGTCGACCTTGTCGAGCGTAAGTTTAGGCAAGCGCTCGAGGCCGCGGGCGTCGAGATGATCGACCCGCTCGGTGAGCCTTTCGACCCGAACATCATGGAGGCGATGCTGGGCGTACCGACCGAAGATCCCGAGCAGGATCAAAAGGTCCAAGGGGTGTTCCAGAAGGGGTACAGCTTCAAAGGCCACCTCGTACGACCCGCCCGAGTCACCGTCTTCAAACACGAATAGGCGAGATTCGTGGCGACAGGTACCAAGGACTTCTACAAGACGCTGGGTGTTTCGGAGAAGGCTAGCCAGGCCGAGATCAAGTCGGCATATCGTCTCTTGGCCAAGAAATACCATCCCGATGTGAACGCCGGGGACGCGAAAGCGGCCGAGCGCTTCAAGGGAATGGGCGAGGCATACTCGGTGCTGTCTGATCCCGAGAAGCGCAAACAGTACGACCAGATGCGCCGTATCCCCAACCTCGGATTCGGCCGTGGGCGGGGAGCGCCGAGGGGCTCGAGCACAGACGCGGGTGGCGGGTTCTCGTTCGAAGACCTCGAGGGTTTCGGGGGCCTCGGCGACATTTTTTCGTCCATTTTCGACCGCGGATCCAAGCCGCCAGGGTCGGAGCCGCGGAGAGGACCCTCGAAGGGGCGGAGTATCGAGTACATGGTGGAGATCTCCTTCTTGACGGCTGCCAAGGGAGGAAAAATTTCCATCGACGTACCGATAACGGAGGAGTGCGCCACGTGTGGAGGATCCGGTTCATCGCCGGGCACGGGGAGCAAGCAGTGCGGCGAATGTAAAGGCAGCGGGGCCATCTCGTTCGGCCAGGGAGGCTTTGCAGTCAATCGACCGTGCCCCGCGTGTTTCGGTCGTGGGAAGATTCCGGAATCGCCCTGCAAAGCGTGTAGCGGAAGTGGGGCGGTGCGCCAGAACCGGCGATTCAGGATCACGGTTCCCAAAGGGGTCGAATCCGGTGGGAAAGTGCGTTTATCCGGTAAGGGTGAGCGCGGCAACAGCGGTGGAAAACCTGGGGACTTGATCATCACGTTCAACGTCAAGTCGCACGACTTCTTCCGCCGGGACGGGCTCGATATTCACGTAAAAATCACGGTCAATCTCGTCCAGGCCACGCTCGGGTCCAAAATGGCGGTCAGGACCGTGTACGGTAAGAAGGTGCATCTTCAGATTCCACCCGGCACCCAGAGTGGCACGAAGCTCCGCATTCGCGGGCAGGGCATTGAAAAAGGGGAGCGCGTGGGTGATCTGATCGTCGAAGTCGAGGTCACCATCCCGGAGACGCTGACGGACGAGCAAAGGGAAGCGATGGAGGAGTTTGCTTCGTCATCCGGTTTGAAGCATTGAAGACATCAAAGCGCGCTCTATGCGCCCACCACCGAGCACCCTTTCACCCGAAAAGAACACCGCAGACTGTCCCGGCGTGACGGCTCGCTGAGGTTCGTCGAACGCAAGAGAAACCGTAGCGCTGCTGGATCGTAAGGTGGCTGCGACCGCGGCGGCCCGGTATCGAATCTGAACGTGGATGGGTGAATCCTCGGGCGGAGGTGTCGCGAGCCAGTTGATCTCACTGATCTCTGCCCCCGCCGAGCCCCCCTCGTCGGCGGTACCTACGACGACTTCGCGTGAATTCGCACGGATCTCGATTACGTAGAGTGGCTCGCCAAAGCCTCCGCCCAGTCCTTTGCGTTGGCCGACGGTAAAGTTCGCGTAACCCGAGTGTTCGCCCAGTACCTCGCCGTCGCGGTTCACGATACGGCCGGGCTCGAGAGCTGGATGACGCGATTCGAGCCTTTTCTCGAGGAGATCACGATAGTCCCCCGTCGGCACGAAACAGATTTCTTGCGACTCGGGCTTCTCGGCCGTGACGAGCCCGAGAGCACGCGCACGCTCCCTCACCTCGATCTTGGTCAGATCCCCAAGGGGGAAATGGAGAAGGGGCAACATTGCCGTGGGAAGACCCCACAGGAAGTAGGACTGGTCCTTCGAAGCGTCGAGGCCGCGATAGAGCGCCGACGTGGTGCCGGGAGTGTGTTCAATCCGAACGTAGTGGCCCGAGGCGATCCCGTCGCAGCCCAGGAGCCGTCCTCTTTCCATCAGATCCTTGAACTTCGTGTTGGAATTGCAGCGCACGCATGGATTTGGCGTGCGGCCGCGGGCGTATTCCGTCACGAAGTCGTCGATCACGTTACGCGTGAAGTCCTCCTCGACGTCGAACACGTAGTGAGGGATACCGAGCGCGTCCGCCACCCGACGGGCGTCCGTGATCCCATCGAGCCCGCAGCACGTCTTGGAGTTGGCGGTGCTCCCGGAGTAACAGAAGGTCTTCATCGTGGCACCCACGACGTCGTATCCCTGCTCAACGAGAAGGGCGGCGGCCACCGAGGAGTCGACGCCACCCGACATGGCGACCAGTATACGTGGACTCATGCGGGCACGGGAGCCCCCATACCCCGGATACGTTCTACCACATTGACGGTGACTTCGGCAGCGCGAATCACTTCGTCTTCGGTGGTGGAGTGCCCGGGACTCAACCGGAGAGCTGCGATCCCCTCTGCGGGCCCGTACAGGGCCTCCAGGACGTGGCTTGCCGTGTGCGCTCCGCTGTCACAAGCCGATCCGGCGGACGCGGCGATTCCTTCCAGATCGAGCGCCGCGAGGAGCGGCTCGGGGTCGACGTTCAGGATGCCGACGTTGAGGATATGGGGGGCGCGATTCGGCACGTCACCGTGGACCCGGAGGTCCGCAATGCCGTCCTCCAGTCGACTTTGAAGCAAATCACGGAGCACACGGAGTCGATCGCTCTCGGATTCCTGTTCCTCTACGGCCAGCTCCACGGCGATCGACATCCCGACGGCCCCCGCCACGTCCTCGGTGCCAGGCCGCAACGCCCGCTCCTGGCCACCACCGAAAATGAGAGGGGCGACCTCGACGCCCTTGCGCACGAACAGTACTCCCGTGCCCTTCGCGCCGTAGATTTTGTGCCCCGTGAGTGAGAGAAGGTCGACGGGGAGTTCCCCGACGTCGACCGAAACTTTTCCGAGCGCTTGTACGGCATCGGTATGAAAGACCGCACCTTGGGCCCGCGTCCTCTCTACCGCTGCTTCGATGGGCAGACGAATGCCGACCTCGTTGTTCACGGTCATCACAGACACGATCGACGCGCCGTCGGCGAGGGCGGCGTCGAGAGCGTCGATGTCGAGGGTACCGTCCGCGTACACCGGGAGTGTATCCCATCGTCCTCCGCGAGCGCCGACCTCGGCGGCCGCACTCAGCACAGCTTTGTGCTCTACGGCCGATACCGCGGCGAAGGGCGAGCCCCCCGTCCGACGAACCGCTTCACAGTGTCCGAGGATCGCAGTGTTGTCCGATTCGGTTCCCCCACGCACGAAATAGATTTCACTTGGGTGCGCTCCGATCGCGCCGGCGACTCGGTCGCGAGCGTCCTCGAGGCGAGCGGCAGCACGACGTCCACATACATGGGCGCTGGAGGGATTCCCGAAGTCGCCGTCCAAGATCGCGATCATCCCTTCGCGGACCTCTGGTCGAATCGGTGTCGTAGCCGCGTGATCAAGGTAAATCGACGGCATGCGTTCCTTCGTGAGAGATCGGTTTTAAACCTGCTGTTTCCGCGAACGGAGGGCCCTCCTATGTTGGACAACTTACCGAATGACCCTTGGCCGGTGAACCGTGATCGGAACGTTCAGCCCTGAATGAGCAAGTCCCGTCCCCCCTTCCCGGATGGCCGGCCGCCGCACTTTCGTGCCACGGTCCATGGGGTCGCCTTCGCCGATAGGGATCGCCATCTGCAAGACGTGGAGGCGGGTGACGCACTCTACTTGATCCCCGACCCACTGGATCAGGAAGCACCAGAGGTCTGGGTGCATCGGGAGGGAGGAGACCTTCTTGGTCACTTACCTCCCGAGATCAGTGCATGGCTCGGCCCGTGGATGTCCGAGGGCGGAAGCGCCAGCGCGACCGCTTTGAAGATCCACGGTTCGGACGTCCCGAGTTGGCGGAGACTGCTGCTCAAAGTGTCCTGCTCGCCTTAACGGGAGCCTTAGAACGTCGAAACTCGATCGTCGACAAGGGATTCCAGCGCCACCGTCTCCCGTGTCCAAAATGGTTCCCCGTAGGCGCAACGAATTCGTGAGCCGTGGTGGGCGCACTGCGCGCGGATCTGGTCTTCAAGGGGGCGATCACCTGCACCGAAGACCTCACCCGCGGATGTCTTCGAGGAAAACTGCGACCCGAAACAAGCCAAGGCAGCCATTTTCGTCTCGATATGCTCCGTGATGTCCACGACGAAGGAGGGCTGTGGGGCGTCCTCGCGAAAGAGTAGGCTTTGGACGATTTTGGTGGGTCGGTGAGCCGGTCCAGGCGCCTCGTAGTTTTTCAACCCGGAAAGAAAGCAGGCGTCGTAAGCGAGTTCGGACGCAACCCGGTGATCTGGATGCCGGCCCTCTCGCCAATGGGTCACGACGACCCGAGGCCTCAGCTCTCGGATCAGGCCTGCTACCACACTTCGTGACGCGTCATCGTTGACGAGGCCGGAATCGCGGAGCCCCGCGTTCCTGCGAAGTGTCAGACCCAGCACCTCCGTAGAGCGCTTGGCTTCCTCGGCGCGGATGTCCGCGGATCCTGCACTTCCCGCTTCGCCCCGAGTGAGATCGAGAATACCCACCCGGCCACCGTGTGACGCGGCTTTCGAGAGAGAGCCGCCACAGAGGAGTTCGGCGTCGTCGGGATGAGCCATGATTGCCAGGAGGTCGAGCGGTTCAGTCATTGGCATTATCTGAAGCGGTATGGGGTTTTTATTCGAAGCGGAGTGCGCTGATGGGGTCCATCCGGGACGCCCGATACGCGGGGGCGATGCCGAAGAGTATGCCTGTGACGAGCGCCATCGCCAGGGCTGTGAAGATGGCCCACAGCGGGATGGAGGCCGGGATTGGCGTGTACGCCGCGACGCCCTCGGCCATCGCGGCTCCCAGAGCCAATCCCGCTGCGCCACCCAAAACGGTGAGCACCGCCGCCTCGACCAAGAATTGCCACAGAATCTCCTGGCGGGTGGCTCCCACCGCCTTCCGAACCCCGATTTCTCTCGTACGCTCGGTCACGGAAATCATCATGATACCGATGACGCCGATTCCACCAACGAGGAGGCCCACCGAGGAGAGGGCCAACATGATCAGGAAGAATATTCCGAGGAACGTGTTAAATGTCGACAGTAGCTGGTCGGAACGCACGATGGCGAAGTTGTTGTCATCGCGCGGGCGCAGGCCCCGCATCGAGCGCATGGAGCCGATCACCTGATCGATCGCCGTTTCCTGACGGAACGAATCCCCGGGAACGATCCAGATGTTGGCTTGCCAATTCGATGCCTTGAGCCTTTTCATGGCGGACGTGTACGGGAAAATGGCCCAGTGCTCGATTACGGAAGAGAAAATATTCTCCTCCGGCTCGAAAACACCTAAGACGGTAAACGCTTCACTCACCGCCCGGTTGCCCAGCGTGACCCGGATTCTCCTACCGACCGGATCCAGGCCTCCGAAAAGTTCCTGGGCGAGCGGGAGGGAAATCACCACCAGGGGACGCGATTGCGCGACTTCTTGTGGTGTGAAGTCACGTCCGGCGGAAAACGTGCCCGGCTGGTAGGCCCCCCACCCGGAGGAGTACCCATAAGATTGCACGGAAGTCACCCGCCGGGCGTCCACCGCCATGGTCGAGCTGAAGGCGAAGCTGTACAACGCCTCTCGAATCGCGGGCAGGCGGGCCAGACGCTCGGCCTCTTCGGGTTCGATGACGGGTTTGTTCCACCAGGGAGGTCGCTGGCTTCCGAGCGAGACACGCACCGCTGAAAAATCGAAGCGCATGACGCCGAAATTGTCCGGACCCGCCGACTCGAAGCCGGCCATGATCGACGATTGAATTCCGGTCACCAGGGCCGCGATCATCACCACCACGCCGACACCGATCGACACCCCAAGGATCGTCAGTCCGGAGCGGACCTTGTTTCCTCGGATCGAGTCCAGAGCAATTCTTACACCTTCCTCGAGCATGGTGAGGCGACGCACTCTATTCGTGCCTCAACGCATCGACGGGGGCCAGCTTTGCAGCACGTGAAGCGGGATATACGCCGGACGTGACGCCCACCAGAACGCCGAGCGACACACCGAGGGCGATCCACTTGGGATCGACCGCCGCGGGAAGCGGAGAGAAGACACCAACCAGGTAGGTGAGCCCAACGCCGACCGCCACTCCGAGCGCCGCGCCCACCCCCGAAAGTGTGATGCTCTCGATGAGGACCTGACTCAGAATGTCTCTGCGCCGAGCGCCGAGGGCCTTCCGTACGCCGATTTCCCGAGTCCGTTGCATGACCGACACGAGCATGATGTTCATGATGACAATGCCACCCACGACGAGGGAAATCGCCACCAACCCGGGAAGGGCTAGAAACAAGATCCTGGAGATCTTGTCCCAAAAACTCAGTGTGTCCTCGGCCGTTTCAACCGAAAAGTTGTTGTCTTCGGCCGGGCGCAAGCGTCTCCGCGCCCTCATGATGCCCTCGATTTCGACCTGGAGGGTGCGAAGCTCGCTCGGGTCGTCGGCTTGTGCCACGATCTGGCCCACGATTCCACGTGGGTTGGTCACCGCCTGAATCGGAGACCGGGCGGGAGCGATGGCGAGATTGTCGAGCGACTGCCCGAAGATACTTCCCTGTTCTTCGAGAACGCCGACGACACGGTAGGGGAAGCCGCGGATCCGAACTCGACGGCCGATGGGGTCGAGGTTGTCGAAGAGGAGTTCCGCGGTTTCGGTGCCGAGCACCACCACCGCCGTACCACGAGACGCCTCCTGCGGAGCAAATGGCCGCCCTTTTTCGACTGACCAGTCGCGAATCGCCATGATTTCGGTCGAGATCGCGGCGATCCGCACGTTCTCGACCGTGCGGCCGTTATCACCGACGACCTCACCGCTGGTCTGGCTTTCGGCTCCGACACTCGCTGCTGTGGTGATCTGTTCGCCCACCGCCTCCCAATCCTCAAACGTAAGACGGGGACGGCGACGCAGTGCACGATCGCTCGAACCTTCGAAGGTGGGCCCGTCCGACCATCTGCGGAGCGTGACCGTATTCACACCAAAAACGACAGCGGAGAGGTCCTCGCGGATGTACCGATCCATCCCCTCGACGATGCTGACCACGACGATGAGGAACATGACGCCGACGATCACACCTAGAACGCTGAAGAAACTTTTCAGCTTCTCGGTCCAGATCTGCTGCAAGGCCAGCCGTACCCCTTCGGCGAACTGCATAAGTCTCCTAGAGGCCTGTCGAAGAAGTGCAGAGGGTCGTCACCGACGCCACCCCATCTCCTCGTCAGTTGCGCGAACCACCATCATCATCTTCATCTCCCTCATGCGCTCTGTCGCCGTTGTCTAGATCGCGGATTTGTTGGTACGGACCTGCCACGAGGGTGTCACCTTGCTCCACACCCGCGAGTACCTCGAAGTGTTCTTGGCCCGTGATGCCGATCTCGACCGGAACGAACCGCACCTGTCCGCCCTCCACCACGAAAACGCCCTCTAGATCGTCGATCTTCGGCCGGGACAGCGGTCCCCCGGATTGACGGTCCTTTTGGTCCTGGGAGTCCAGTCCAGAGGTCGTGGTACCGTCCTCGTCTTCGGGCCGAACCGTCAGCGCGATGATGGGCACGGAAAGGGCATTTTCTCGCATCGCCGTGATGATGTCCGCCGTGGCGGACAAGTCGGGACGAATCCCCCCCGGGGGGTCAGTCATGGTGACGACCACCTCGAAGTCGATGGCGGCGGCCTGGCCGCTCCCAGCCGTGGAGGCGGGGGGCCTGATTGCGCTGTTGCCGATCTCCGTCACCACACCACTGAACAGCCGGCCGGGAAAGGCGTCCAGCTCGAGGATCGTACTGTCGCCTAAGGCGATATATGGAATATCTGTCTCGTCCACCTCGAGGACCGCTTCGACTCTGGACAGCTCACTGATCGTAAGGACCACGGTGCCGGGGTTGTTCATCGTCCCGACGATGACGGTCTCTCCTTCCTCGACGTTGAGTCGAGTCACTTTGCCGGACATGGGCGCGCGCACGACCGTCTTGCTCAACAGCTCGTTCGCCTCATCGAGCGAGGCGAACGCCTGGTCGACTCCAAAGCGGAGCGACTCGAGTTCGCGAGAGGCCAATTCGACGTCTGTTTCGGCGTTGTCGAGTAGCTGGCGCGCGACAAGAAGAGAATCGTTGTTGTACAGATCGCTCAGCCGCTGGAAATCTCTGGTAACCCGCTCAACGTTCGCTTCCTGTTGACGCACCTGGGCGCGTGCTTGGTTCAGCGATGCCTCGGTCCGAGATACTGAGGCGAGGAACTGGGTCGGATCGAGCCGCAACAAGACCTGATTGGCAGTGACATCGTCACCCTCCTGAACGAGCAATTCGGTGACGCGGGCCGACACTTCGGAACTGATGTCCACGACCCTTCCGGCGCGAATATTGCCGCTGGCCGTGACGGTTTCGACGAGGTCCCTTCGGACCACCACCTCGAGTCGGACAGCAACGCCCCGGTCCCGCGTGAGGGTGAGGGCCGTGGCTCCGCCGATCACTGCGACCACCACGAGGGCGATCAAGACCTTCGTTCGGTCGTTCACTACGTTTTCAGCGGTCATAGATTCTAGGTAGCCTCAAGGAGTGGGCAGGGAGTTCCCCACAACCGCCTCGAGGTTGGCGAGAAAGTCGTGGTAAGCAAAAATTGCGGCGATCTGTTCCCGATCGGCCTCGACCTTCAGCGTTTCCGCTTCGAGCAGCTCTAGGAAATCCGCGAGCCCAACCGTGAAGCGCTCTCTCGCGAGACGGAGTTGCTCGTCGGCCAGGGTCTGGTTTTGTGCTTCGATCAACGCGGCTTGGTACGCGGTTCGAACAGTGGCGAGGGTGGTGGCGATGTCTGCTCGGAGCGCGAGCTCCTCTTCCCTCAGGCCGATGTCGATGTCGTCGAGCTGTACCTGAGCCTCCGAGACTTGGCGTTGTCGGCTGAGGCCTTGAAAGATGGGGAGGCTGATCGAAATACCCGCCGTAGGTGGTTGGCCCGTAAAGCCGAACGGAAAGCTGCTGTTTTGCACGTCGATGGTCTGGGCGTCCGCGTCGGTGAACTGAAATTGCGCGCAGTCCTGAGCGGGAAGCGGGCTGGTCAGCCGGGAATAGAGGTCGTTGAAGAACAGGCAGTTTTGAATGGATCCCTGAGCCTGCCGCTCCGCCTCCTGGATCGTCAGGGCGGTGCTCGACGCCTGGCGGGTGAATCCGCTGGTTCGGGCACTCAGGTTCAGCGATGGGAAGTACGAACTCTTCGCCATTTTCACCGCGTAGCGGCCCGACGAGCGGCTCGCGCGGAGAGACCTGAGGTTGGGGTTGTTCTCCAATCCCATCTGGTAGAGCCCCTGGCGTTCCCAGAGGGGCTCGGAGAGCACAAAGGGTGTGGTTGGCACGAACGGCGAGTCGAGGTCGGCCCCCATTTGTTGCAGGAGTCTGATACGCGCGGTCTCGAGTGCATTGCCGGTTTGAAGGACGGTCACCTCGGCTCGCCCCACCGCCACTTCGGCCTGTGCCACGTCCACGCCGTTCGCGCTCCCGACCGCGAACTGGGCCGCCGCCAAGCGAAGGTTGAACCTGGCTCGCTCCCTCTGCTGCTCTGAAACGCGCAGCTGTTCGATTTGCCGCAGTACTTCGAGGTACCCTTGCGTGACCCGGAAGACGAGATTCGCCTCAGCGTCAGCCACCTGAGCCAGGGTTGCCACACGAGTCGCTTTCGCCTGCCCCGGAGCCATGATTTTCCTGCCGTTGAGCTCGTAGTCGAGTAGGAGCGAGTAGTTCGAGAACACGAAGGAGGGCTGGTTCGCGAATCCGAGTTGCTCAGCGGTCAAACTGCCGAAAGTCTGTTCTCCAGCACCCTGCCACGAGATTCCACCACTCACCGACGCCGACGGGAATAGGGCTCCGTAGGAGGATTTTACGTTCCAATTGGCGGGTTCCTCATCGTTTCGGACGGCTTGAAGTCCAGGATTGTTCTCGCGGGCGATATCGATCGCCTCTTCCAACGTGAGGGCGACGGGGACAACGTTTTGAGCGGCACCTCCTTGCGTCAGGAGGAAAAGCACCGTGGCAAGGGCCCCCGCGTGGGACGATCGAGTCAAGAGAAGATTCTCCGTCTAAGTGGATGCTGTGGGCCACCCCGTCGCCAGCCGGACATACGCTTAGAACCTTGCACCGGTTTCAGGAGGCGGGGGTCGGATTGCGACACAATCGTCCTTCCGAGATACGCAACCTTCAGCGGGATCCTTCACGCTCGACGCCCAGACAAACGGCCCGTTCTCACGGGTCGCTGGGGACGTCAGTGAACGCGTCACGAAGGATTCCCAGCCCACGACTCAGCTTCCGGCGTTGCTCGGCCGTAAGCGAGTCGAGGGCGTCAGAAATCGGGCCGATGGCGCAGTCATACACCTCTTTGAGGGCCGCCCTCCCCGCTGCGGTCGCCTCGACCATCACCACTCGTCGATCGGACTCGGATCGGTTTCGCACCACCCACCCGAGGTTTTCGATGGTCGTAATAGTTTTCGACATCGTCGGGAGGCTTACGCCCTGAAACTCCGCGAGCTCACTCAAGCTGTGGGGATGCCGTGCCACGATCCCGAGCAACGCCACGTACGCCAACTTGGTGGACGGCTCTGACCTGCGAAGGTCGGCCGACACCTTGCGCGTCACGAGCGGAATGACCTCCAATACCTCGCTTGCCACTCTCCGTGCACCGACATCCATGGCTCGCTCCTTCGCCAACAAAGTTTTGCTAAACTAATAGTTAGCTCGGGCAAGTAAATACCGTAAACGCCTTTCGTCCCGCAATGTCGTGACCCACTAACCTCCTGGCGGGTCCCGGCGTATGGCTACGTAGTCCAACGACGGGATCTCAACCCGCAACACGCGATTTTGCCCATCCAGCCAAACATCGTGGACGACTCCGTCGATGCGCAGTTCGAGGCGCTGGGCCTGGATTGACGTGTTACTGCCGATGACGACGGGCTCTACCTCGGCCATTCGAAGCGTCCCGTTCGACTGGCCGCCCGGTCTTGGCAGGATTGCAGAAAGATTGATTTCCGAAGGTGCCTGGTACGGTCCCAAGAAGAAGTAATGATGCGCGAAAAATCGATCCAAAACCACCGTCGGGGTTTGCGGTAGTGACCGGCGGTATTCTCGTTCCTCGACCCCCGACTTCGACGATGTCTCCGAGACCATCCGGTTTCCACGTCGCTCGAGTCGAATAGAGAGTTCCGACGGAGGCGCCACCTTCACCTGGTACGCATCCAAGAACATTCCACCCCCGACGGTGCCGAGTAAGGATTGAATCGTTTGCATCGATCCGTCCTGCACGATGTCGAGCGTGCCTTGGGCTATGGTCCTTGTGTTGTCACCGAACCCTGACCGACGGATTCGAAACGCTTCGGTTCCGACGGCGCTCCCGGCTATTTCGATGGTGAACGTGCCTTCGTCCACCTCGACCGCTTGGGCGGCCACCGCTTTGGCGAATAAGGTGGATCCTCCAACGCTGAGCCCGCACGTCAGGACAAGGCATATGGAGTGGAAAGGCCAAAGAAATCGCATGACCTCCACTACACCGGACCTCGATGGATCGTTCGACGGTATGGAAGGTTCAGGCGTGCGTCTCGACTGAGCACGCGGCGCACCTCCGGCCGCGAAATAAGGTGGTTCAGCCGCAGTGACAGTTCCGAACGAGTTTCGAGATTTAAGGGCGCCCTCCGATCGATGGGACACCTTCGCCCGCCTCGCGCCCTGGCTCGGCGTGCTCGGGTTGGCCGCCTGGACAAGGTGGCCGTCCATCGCTTTTCTCGTTTTTGCCGGGGCCTCAGCCCTCCTGGTCCTCGGCAAACGTTCCGTGAGTGGGCGTGCGCGGGTGCTATCGAGCGCCATCGTCCTGGCGGGTGCGCTAGCGGGCGCCTCGGGGCATATCGTCTTGCGAGGAATTTCGCAGGACTTCGATGCCTATTGGAGCTCCCGGAGCGTCCGAGCCGAAGAGGCACTCGACGAACGTTTGGAGCGGCTGCTTGCGCTGGGCGAAGAAGCCGTGGCGCGAATCGGAGATCTAGCGTCCGGCGGAGCGAATTCGGCGCCCCTCGACGAATTGCGCGCAATTCGCGAGCAGACGGGCATGAACCTCGCAACCATTTACGGGCCCGACGGCGATTTCCGCTTGTGGGATGGCGAGCACCGAGGTGTGGTGCCAGAAGAACTGAGGACGGGGCAAGTACAGTATCTATACAGGGATCGCCCGATTTTCAGTTACTTGTACTTTACGGCGCCCATCCCCGGCGGCGGGACCGCGATGGCCGCGGCGCTGATCAAGGCCAACCTGCCCCGGAATCTGGAGGAGAACCCCGGCGATTTCGTGACGGCCTTCCAAGCCGGCGTGGGCGAGGATCTCAGAATTTTTCGTGCCGAGAGGACCTCGGGTGAGGACGTCTTCGATTTGCAGTGGGAGAACGAGCCGCTTTTCAGCGTCTCGATCGTTCGGCCCACTCAGGAGCAGCGCCTGAGGGACGTTCGATCCAGGTGGTCGGGCATCGTGGCTCTGCTGGCCGTCATCGCCTGGTTGGTGCTGGCCTCCACTGCGGGAACCGATAAGAGCGACCGGGCTGCGGCGGCCCTTACGCCGCTCGGACTCGCGCTTCTCGCCCCAGTGAGGGTGGCAATGGGTTCTGCCCCCCTCTTTACCGCAGCCGACTTTGTTTTGTCCGGCCCCCTCCCCGTCACGTTCGAGCGCGTACTCCTCGTCGGAGTGGTCCTGATCGTGGTTGTAGCCGCCCATATGCCGCCGGCGATGCGATTTCGGGTCATCGTGCCAGGGCTCGGGGTTCTGATCGGATTTCCTTTTCTGTCGATGCTGATCTTGGATGGCGCGGGTCCCGTGCTCCTGGCCGGCGAGGAAGGGAAGTGGATCGTCTACCAAATGGGGCTGGCCGTCGTGCTCACCATCGTCTGTCTGGGCGCTTTCCGACTAGGGGAGCGCGCTGATGGCGGAACAGATCCAAGGATCCCGTTCACGGGCGCTTTTGTAACGCTCGTTGTCCTTTGTTTGGTGGGGGCGTTCTGGGTGCGAATGGCCGGGACGATTCCCGGATGGGTGAGCGGAGCGTGGGCCGTTCCAGCGCTTTTAGCTGCGTACGGGCTTTCTTGCGTTCGGGGGGGGCGTCGCGACTGGATGTCATGGGGCTGCGCAGCCGTAATCGGTGCGTCAGCGGCGGTGGTGCTCGCTTGGGGGGCACGCATCGACGCCCGCATGGATGAAGCAGAGGTGCAACTCTCTCGCCTGGGAGTTCCCGCGGATCCGTACCTCGAGTACGTCCTTCACCGCTTCGCGGACACCGCCGACTCCCTGGATGCGGCCGGTGCCGAGTCGGGGGAACTCCTCTACGAGAGTTGGATCATGAGCGGGTTGGCGGAGGAGGGCACCGGCGTGTGGCTCACCCTGTGGTCATCTGGTGACCTGCCAGAATTCGAGATCACCATTGGGGTCGACGGGGGGCGGCCCGGTGCCGCCGACGACTTCCTCGACGAGGCCCGCCAAGGAGCGCCCGCCCTGGTTCGGCGTCTCGGCCTCGGCGAAGCGAACTACGTCGTTCAGGTTCCGCTTGCCCAGGGACGCGTGCTTACGGGCGTTTTGCCGGCCCGGAGAGAGCTCTCGAATTCGTCACCGTTCGGCCCGCTCTTCGGCAGGTTGAGCGCCTTGAGTGAGAGCCCACTTACGATAGTGCCCGTCCTTGAGGGTGACGAGGCCACGTTTTCCGAGGAAGTGGTGTGGCGCCACTCGTCGGAGGGATGGGAGGCCACCCAGGGTGTGCCGTATCCCGACGGTGCCGTGGATGCCAAGTACTCGCTGGAGTTACCGGCACCTCTCTTGGCTGTAGCCCGAGGGACCCTCCTGGTACTCGCCAACGGCCTCGTGATCCTCCTTTTGTGGGCGCTCGGCCAGTATGTGCTCGTCGGGCGGCGCCCGACGGTCCGAACTTGGAGGAAGCCGTTTTCGTCCTTTCGAGCCCGAGTGACCCTCGCACTTTTCGGGTTTTTCCTTCTCTCGGCAACCCTCTTCAGCACCGTCGCGTTCCAGACGCTGAACGGCGCCACGGTGCGAACCGCCGCGGCGATCGCGGGGCGTGTCTCCTCGGACGCCGCAGCTTTCTACCGAGATGTGCAGGGTTCGATGACGCTGTTGTCGCGTCGTGTCGGTGCCGATCTTCTGGAGTATCGGGCAGGTGAGCTACGGGGTGGATCGGTGGACGACCTGGTAGAGCTCGGCCTGTACGATGGGCTGATTCCGTTCGAGTTGAATGAAAGAATCGAGAGCCGGCAAGAATTGATCGAGACCACGCTTGGAAGTTTGGGGCGTCGTCAATATTTGATGGCTTATCGAAGGCTTCCGGACGGTGACGTCGTCGCGACCCAGGTGCCGCTCCAGGCCGGCGCGAGTGCGTTGAGGCAGCGCGAGATCGCCGAACTGGTTGCCTTCGCCGTTTTGCTCGGGGCGGGGCTGTCCCTCATACTCGCGTTCCTTGTCGCGCGGACGCTCACCAGCCCGATGCGCACGCTACAAATCGCGTCCGAGCGGGTGGGGGGCGGGAACCTGGAGGTACAACTTCCAAGTGAGCGGGACGATGAGTTCGGGTCGGTTTTTACGGCGTTCAACCGTATGGTGCTCCGGCTCCAGCGTGCGCGGCGTGCACTGGTCAGGACGAACCGGCGTACCGAAGCGATCGTCGAAGACGCTGCCACGGGGGTCGTGGCCCTCGACGCCCTGGGTCGAGTGATCCTGGTGAATGGGAGGGCCCAGGCGGTCCTAGAGGGGCGGATGGAAATTGGCGAGCCTATGCCCCGCTTTGCGGGAGCGAGGGGTGAATTCGTCGCTTGGGTCGAGGGCTGCCTGCGAGATGGCCTTCGCGAGGCCACCGTCGAGTTCCAGTGGGGGGAGCGCCGTATTCGAGTACGGGCTCGTGAGGTCTCGCGGCAGGAACCCGGCGGCATCGTCCTTTCGCTCGAGGACATCACCGATGAATTGCGGACCGAGCGGATTCTGGCATGGGGTGAAATGGCGCGCCAAGTCGCGCACGAGGTCAAGAACCCGCTGACACCGATCAAACTCAGCGTTCAGCACATCCGGAGGGCTTGGAAGGATCAAAAAGGCGAGTTCGAGGCGATTCTGGACCGCAACGTTGGGGCCATCTTGAAGGAAATCGACCGCCTCGCCGAAATCGCGAGTGGGTTTTCGCGCTTCGGCGCTCCCGCCGCCGCTGGAGAAAGCCCACTGGAGCCCGTGGACGTCGCCGACGTAGCGAGGGAGGTCCTCACCCTTTATCGGGGCGGCGAGGGCGGGCCCATCGAGTTCGCGGCTGAGATTCCCGCGGACCTGCCGCGTATCAGCGCTCGTGAGGCCGAGCTGAAGGAAGTTTTGAGCAATCTATTGGAGAATGCCCGGGCGGCGATCGAGGGAAAAGGACGCGTGGTGGTCGAAGGCTTGTCGGTGTCCACAGGCGTAGAAGTGCGGGTTAGGGATGATGGATCCGGCATTCCCGTTGACCTCATGGGAAAAATCTTCGAGCCACAGTTCAGCACTCGCTCTACCGGCACTGGACTCGGACTCGCGATTGTCCGTAAGCTGGTCGAGTCGTGGGGCGGTACGGTGACGGCGGAGGTCGATCGAGGCGAGGGTACGGTGATTCGCTTACAGCTTCAGCCATGGACCCCTCCCGAGCGGGTCACGGGGGGAAATGGCCCTCGATCCGAAAAGGAAGCGCTTCACGCTGGCGAGTTGGACTCTGGCGATCCGGGGCTGGACGACGCACCTTAAGGATGTTTCGCAAACACTCGGTCCCCTCCAATGGAGCGACATGAGCGATTTAGCTCAGCCCGCCTAGGTACGATCTTCCCGGACGGCTAAGAGAAGCGCCCATCCCTACACGGAGACGGAGCACTTCGCGGAATGGCTCGAGGCGCAACGAGAATTCCTGGCGAAATACTGGTTCGACCAGATCTCGCATCGGGTCAGTATGGACCCCGGAATGGAGAGGATGCTCAAGCGGTTTGTCGACCTTCTCACTCGGATGATTCCTGGAACGTTGGATCACCGGCGCTCCGTGGTGGACCTCCTGTGGAAGAGGGAAGCGGAACTTTACGGGACCCTCGGTGCTCACCGCGGTCTTGCGGCGGGTGACATCGTCGAAGAGTTCCAGATCGTGCGTGAAGCGGTCATTCGGATGCTTTTCCAAGTCCCTCCCGCGAGGTGCGGGACTGCGCTCTCACTTTCGGACGCGCTTCGATTGAACCGCTTCATCGGCAGCGGTGTGACCCACGCGAGCATCGGCCATACGGATGGCCTCTTTTTCGCCCTTTTCCACGGAAATGGTGTGCCAACCGTTCCGACTTCGGAGCTTGTGGTGGAGGTTGACGAACAGCTAAGGTCGCTCGAAGCGGAGTGGGCCGCCGAGATCTAGAGGCCTGTCGAAGAAGTATAGTGGGTCGCGCACAGGCCTCTAGGCCGTCGGGAGGGTTAGCCGCTGAGCGTCTCCGCGCTTCGTACGGTCGCCTCGAGGTCGGCCATCCGGGGTCGGCCCATGAATTGGCTGGTGATCGAGCCGGCGGCAAAGATGATGATCCAACTCTCAGAACCGGTCAGCAACCCCGCGACGATCCCGAGGATGCCGAGGAACTCCCGGAGGGCCTGAGGGACGATCACCGAACGGGCGTAGATCCTCAGCGCATCCACTTGTCCCGCGGCCTGGCCGAGCTGCCGACGACGGCTTCCCTGCACGGAAGCTAGGACAAGACCAACGAAAACGACTCCGAGGGCACTGTACTGGATGGCTTGGGCCGTGGACCCGGTCAGAGGCGGAAACGCCGCCGACCGCGTCAGGGCGATGGCAACGCCCGCAAAGATGGCCACCCCGGTCATCATGCCGAAAGAGACGATCAACAAGACTACGTACTGTTGGCGGGGCCCGACCGGAAGCACGGTGTTTTTCTCGCTTTCCAACGTTCAGACGTCTAGCTGCAAAGGCTGCGGCCGCTCTGAATCCGTTCGGCACTCACCGCGGCTAGGCGTCGCGGACTTCCCGCACCAGATCGGTCATCGATGCCTTGGCATCCCCGAAGAACATGAGTGAGTGGCCCATGTAAAAGAGCGGATTGTCGATGCCCGCGAATCCAGGCGACAAGCTGCGCTTCATGATAATCACACTCTTCGCCTTGTCCACGTCGAGGATCGGCATACCCGCGATCACGCTCTGGGGATTGTGCGCCTCGGGGTTCACCACGTCGTTGGCACCCACGACGAGCACGACGTCGGTCCGGCCGAAGTCCTCGTTGATCTCGTCGAGGTCGAACAACTTATCGTAGGGCACGTCCGCCTCGGCTAACAAGACGTTCATGTGACCGGGCATGCGGCCCGCGACGGGGTGGATGGCGTACTTCACATCGACGCCCCGCTCCTCGAGGTTGTCCATCGCTTTCCGGAGTTCGTGCTGTGCCTGCGCCACTGCGAGGCCGTAGCCGGGCACCACCACTACGGACTGAGCGTAAGCCAGAATCATGGCCGCGCCCTCGGCGTCCACCGAGCGGGCGACATTGTCACCCGTACCCACCTGGGCAGCACCGGCTGTTTCGCCACCGAACGCACCAAAAGCCACGTTGGCCAGTGAACGGTTCATCGCTTTGCACATGATCATCGTCAGGATGAGCCCGGCCGCCCCGACGAGCGCGCCGCTGATGATGAGTACGTTGTTTCCGATGACGAAGCCCGCAGCGGAGGCCGCCAACCCCGAGTAGGAGTTGAGGAGCGAAATCACCACCGGCATGTCGGCACCACCGATGGGAAGCACGAGCAGCACACCCAGCAGGAGCGCGATCACCGTGAAGATCGAAAAAACCGCCAGACCCGAAAGACCGCTCACCTCGAACACCCCCATCACGGAGGCTCCCAGCACGAGGAGCGCCAGGAACAACAGGGCGTTGAAGGTCTTCTGGAGCGGGAACGTGATCGGATTACCGGACACCAGCCCCTGGAGCTTTCCGAACGCGACGAAGCTACCGGAGAAGGTCACCGTACCAATGAGGCAGGAGATGGCGATCGTAAACCCGTCTCCGAGCACCAGCGAGCCGCCGGAGGACTGCACGCGCATCAACTCGGCGGCCGCCACAAGAGCCGACGCTCCGCCCCCAAAACCGTTGAAGATACCCACGAGCTGGGGCATGTCGGTCATCTTCACCGTCCGAGCGGCGAGGCCTCCGATGAGCGAGCCCACCACCATTCCGGCGACGATGCCCGTCCAACTAAGGACTTGATTTTCGACCAGCGTTGCGACGATGGCGATGAGCATGGCCAACGCCGCCAATCGGTTCCCCCCCCGAGCCGTGGCAGGGGACTGTAGGCGCTTGAGCCCGACCACGAAGAGGACGGACGAAAGGAGGTACGACAGCTCCACCCAAAGGGAGAGGTCCATGAATTAACTCCGCTGAGTGGCCGCTAGTTTTTCTTGAACATTTCGAGCATGCGGTCGGTAACTAAGAAGCCCCCCACCACATTGATCATCGCCATCACGATCGCGGTGATGCCCAGGATTTGTGCGAGCCCGGAGTCGACTTGCGCCGAGACCACGAGGGCACCCACGACCGCGATCCCCGAGATGGCATTGGCACCCGACATCAGAGGTGTGTGTAGGGTCGGCGGCACCTTGGTGATGATCTCCCGGCCCGTCAGGGTGGCGAGGACGAAGACATACAGTCCCACGACCATTTCGCCCATCAGGCTCCTCCATTTTCGGTCTGGTTACGCATTGGCTGGGAAACGCTGTAGTAGCTGCCCGGGAACCTACTCAGGATCTCCGAATGCGCCAGACCGGTGGGAGCGGACCGGAGGCTTAGGCCTCCGTGTCCGCGAGGACGCTCAGGGCCCGCTCTCTGCGGTCCTTTCGATGGAGCCGATCACCAAGCCCAAGAGGGCATCGATGTCCCTTCCGGGAATCCAACGCGCCACCACCACGAGATCGTTCTGCTCGTCCACGTAGACAAGGTTGGTTCCATTTCCCCGGTGTGAGTAGGCCGTGGCCGGTGCGCTCGGATATCCCCTCTGGCCCTCATTGTTTGGTGTGTTGAGGAAGAAGTTCATGAACCCGTAGCCGTGGAACGCCTCAGACGGCGTCGAGGCCATGTCGAACCATTCTTCGTCCACGAGCTGTTTGTCGCCCCAACGCCCCTTTCGCAGGGTGAACAACCCGAAACGAGCCTGGTCGCGCGCGTGGATGAACATGCCACCACCCCAGTGTCCGCCTCCGCTCACGGCTTGGATCCGTTTCCCATCTATCGTGACCCACGAGTTCTCGTACCCGAACCAGCGCCAAGTCGGTGACGCCCCGACAGGATCCATTACCCGCTCCTTCAGGACTTGCGGGAGGGGCTGGCGCCAGACGCCCGTGGCGAGCAGGGCCAGCACGTTGACCCGGGTGTCGTTGTAATCGTAAACGGTGCCCGGCTTGTGACGCGCTCGGGTGGTCCAGGTGGTGGGGTCCCGATCCGGTCGGTCCGCCCACTCGGGTTTACCCCAAAGCGTGCCTTCCCAGTCCGAACTCTGCGTGAGCAGGTGGCTCCAGGTGATTTGGCGGTTGTGTTCGGTGTTAAAAAGGGTGGTGACGTCGGGCGCGCCGAAGCCCACCCGGTCGATGCCCGGCTCCCCGTCACCGGGCGGAAGGTCCACCGGTCCCATGTAGTCCCGCGCCAGATCGTCGATCGAGCCGATCAGTCCATCCTGGATCGCCAACCCGACGGTCGTGGCCAAGAAGGACTTCGACACGCTATGCGTCATGTCCACGCTACGGGTGTCGCCCCACTCGGCTACGATGTATCCGTGTCGGAGGATCACCCCGGCCGCTCCACTTCGGACCTTGTACGGACCGACGCTGAAGCCGAAGGGCTCGCGGCCAAAGCTCTGATTCTGACCCTGTTCCTGGTCCCGTGGTTGAGGAGCCTCGTGCCCCAGAGCGTACTGCACCGCGGCCTGGATTCCGGACTCGCTCATGCCGACTTCCGTAGGCTCCCGTGTCTCCCACGCGTCTCCGCGATCGGGGACGTACTGGGCCGTCACGGCGGACGGCGACAGAATCAGCGCGGCTGCGAGGGTGGCCATCGTGACGGTTCGCTCGAGGTGTGCGCGGGTCATGGTCGGCTCCGGTCAATGTCGGACCTGCGTGCGTCCCGAGGGCGGTTGGGTCCGGCTCCGGGACGTCGGCTCGTTTCGCGTGCTGATGGAGGCTGCAGGGCCTCGGTGAGAATGGCAAAGGGGGTCGCGCCATGAATTCGATTCGACGCCGACCGTGATCGTCCTCGCGTTGAAGTCGGCCATCAAGCTCCTCAGGCCCGCCGGATCGCACGATCTGGGTACCAAAGCATGGCTCGACGCGATCCTGTTCTGGCGAGGGTTCGGGGCCGTGTCGGGCGTGCTGGGAACGCTGATACGCCTCATCATCGCGGTGCAACGGGTCGAAGCGGCCGGAGAGGTGAACGTTACGCGGCGCTCGACTGGGAGGGGGCTAGCCCAGCTTCTCCCTCGTCGGCCCGTGCCGGACTTCGCCGCCGTGCGTCACGCACGTGCCGTCGACGATCACGTCCTCGAAATCGAGCGTCAGATCGCCCTCGGCCACCAGCTCCTTGAGGAGCGTCTCGACGTTCTTCGAGAACATCTGGCTGGCGTGGGTCGGGATCTCGGCGGGGAGGTTCGCGGGGCCGATCACCTTCACTCCGTTGCGTACGACGGTTTCGCCGTCGCGTGTGACGGCACAGTTGCCGCCGGAGGACGCGGCGAGGTCCACGATCACCGAACCCGGGTGCATCGAGTCCACCATCTCTTCGGTGATGAGCCGGGGTGCGGGCCGGCCCGGAATCTGAGCGGTGGTGATCACCAGATCCGTGTCGGCGATGTGTTTGGCGATGAGTTCGAGTTCGCGCTGATGCTGTTCTTCGCTCAACTCCTTGGCGTAGCCACCCTCGCCCTCTCCGGTGACTTCTTCTTCCGCCTCTAGAAACGTGGCACCCAGGCTCTCGATCTGCTCGCGGACGGCGGGGCGGACGTCGAACGCCTCGACTTTGGCACCCAACCGCCGTGCCGTGGCGATGGCCTGGAGGCCGGCCACACCAGCCCCCAGAATCAGCACCTTTCCGGGGCGAATGGTTCCGGCCGCGGTCATGAACATCGGGAGGAACTTGGCCAACTCGTCGGCGCCCGTGAGCACAGCTTTGTATCCCGCGACCGTCGCTTGGGACGAAAGCACGTCCATGCTCTGCGCCCGGGTGATCCGCGGAATGAGCTCCAGAGCGAAGGCGCTGACCTTGGCGCTGCCGAGCCTGCCGATCAACTCGGGTTGAGTGAGGGGCGAGAGGAGCGAGACGAACACGACACCCTCGGGGAGCGCGGCGATCTCCTCGTCGGTGGGGCCTTGAACTTTCAAGACGATTTTTGCGGCCCGAACGGCCGTGGCCATGTCGGGCGCGATCGTCGCTCCCGCCTCACGGTATTCCTCATCCGAGAAGTGCGACGCAATACCAGCCCCCGAAACAACGGTGACTTCACACCCTAGTTTCTGCAGCTTCGGAACGCTTGCCGGAATCAGCGCGACCCGGTGTTCACCCGACTGTGTTTCACCGAGAACGGCTACGTTCATGTGGTGCTCCCACCTTGAATTTCTGACCAGGAACCCGTCGGACCCACCGACGCGACCTTGCGTGGTGGCGACATACGCGCGCACCATATCGGCCGACCGCTCTTTACTCAAGGCTTTGCGAGGGACCGATGAAGATCCTCGAAGATATAGAATCCGTCGATCGGCGTGGATTTATGGCATATATGTCCGCGCTGGGTCTGGGCGGGACCGTGTTTCCCGGTGCGTTGTGGGCGCAGTCACAGGCACGCGGAGAGATCACATCGGAGGTGGTGGCGGACGCGGGGGCGCTGGCGGGTCTGGAGTTCACGGATGAAGAGCGCGAGCTCATGATCGAGGGCTTGAACACCAACCTCGAGGCGTACAAGGCGCTGCGTGAAACCCGCGTTCCGAACCACGTGGTGCCCGCCATTCAGTTCGATCCGATGCTTCCGGGACGTGCGCTGCCGTCCGAGACACGTCCCTTCCGCTTCACGAGGCACGTCGGGCTGCGCCGCCCCATGGACGCAGGGGCGCTGGCGTTCATGCCGGTCACCCAGCTCTCTGAGCTGATTCGGACCCGGCAGTTGAGTTCGACCGAGCTCACCACGCTCTACCTCGACCGGCTGGAACGGCACGGGCCCACGCTCGAGGCCGTCATCACGCTCATGGGTGATCAGGCGCTCGAGCACGCGGCGCGCGCGGATCGGGAGATCGCGGAGGGAGCCTACCGGGGCCCGCTTCACGGCATCCCGTGGGGCGCCAAGGATCTGTTGGCGGCCGAAGGCTTCCGCACCACGTGGGGCGCCGCTCCGTACCAGGATCAAGTGATCGGGGAAGACGCGACCGTCGTGAGCCGCCTCGAAGATGCGGGGGCCATCCTCGTGGCGAAGCTGACCCTGGGTGCCCTCGCTTCGGGGGACTACTGGTACGGTGGGAGAACCCGAAACCCGTGGAACCTCGAGCAGGGTTCGAGCGGCTCTTCGGCGGGTTCCGCCGCAACAACGGCCGCCGGACTCGTCGGCTTCGCGATCGGAAGTGAGACCCTCGGATCCATCGTGTCGCCCTCGACCCGATGCGGCGTGACCGGGCTCCGCCCCACCTACGGGAGAGTCAGCCGCTCCGGTGCGATGGCGCTCTCATGGAGCATGGACAAACTCGGCCCCATCGCTCGTAGCGTGGAGGACTGCGCGCTGGTTTTCAACGCCATCCACGGCGCGGACGGGCGGGATCCGACTGCGCGTACGGCGCCGTTCAACTGGGACTCTCAGCGGCCACTTTCGGATCTTCGCGTCGGATACTTCCGCCGTGGCTTCCAGTCGTCGGTTGCGACCGCGCACGACGGGGCGGCGCTCCAGACGTTGCGTTCCCTTGGTGTGATGCCCACGCCCATCGATCTTCCTGCCGACTATCCACTCAATGCGCTCAGGATCATTCTGCGCGCCGAGGCGGCTGCGGCGTTCGATGAGCTGACGCTGAGCGGAAGGGATGACCTGCTGGTCAGGCAGACTCAACGTTCGTGGCCTACTTCATTCCGGGTCGCCCACATGACTCCGGCCGTGGAGTACATCCAAGCCAACCGAGTCCGTACGATGCTCATGGGCGCCCTCGAGACCGCTCTGGAAGGGATCGACGTGTTCATCACACCGACGCGCGCTCCAGACGTGTCGTTGATGACGAACTTGACGGGTCATCCAGCCGTGGTCGTGCCGAGCGGTTTTGCCGAAGACGGAACGCCGGTCAGTACGGTCTTCATCGGGCAACTCTGGGCGGACGCGGAGACGCTCAGGGTCGCGAAGGCGTGGCAGGACGCAACGGACTTCCATACGCGGAGGCCGCCGCTGTTCGGCTGAGGGCTCCGTCCCTTCCAGACATGGACCGGCCCCACGAAGGTCGTCAGCGTAGGGGCCAGGAGATCCCTCCGGGGACGTGCCCTCGTTCGGGAGGAGTCCATGCTCGCCCAAGTCGGTTCCGCGTCGGTCGCCGGAGTCGAAAGTCATGCGGTGTCGGTCGAGATCAATATTGCGTTGGGGCTCCCGTGCTTCGTGGTGGTGGGCCTGCCTCACGGCGCCGTTCGAGAGGGTCGGGAGCGGGTCACCGCTGCCCTGAGCAACGTCGGGCATCCCCTGCCGCACCGTCGCATCACCGTGAACCTCGCTCCGGCCGATACACCCAAAGAGGGGAGTGCATTTGACCTTCCTATCGCGGTGGCTGTTCTGGTTGCAACGGGGGTCCTGGCCCAGGAGTGCGTGGACGGCCTCTGTTTGGTCGGAGAACTCGGCCTGGACGGACGCCTGCGGCCGGTCCGGGGAGGGCTGCCGATCGCCGTGGGCTGCCGGGCCCGAGGGGTCACGAAGCTTCTGCTCCCCGCTGCGAACGCGCGCGAAGCGTCTGACGTGCCCCCAGATGTGGTACCACTTCCTATGTTAGGCTTTGAGGCCCCGGCGGTCCAAGAAGTTGGGGCATTCTAAGGAACCAAGGTGATGGTTTTATCGTCTCTGGAGCCGGGGGTA